>Ga0209676_1000034_pt1 | contig 460125 bp, 459 predicted proteins | sample AraplaCvi_mLB_r2_FD_184282 | JGI IMG/M metagenome (GOLD analysis project Ga0209676, IMG submission 184282) | Arabidopsis root microbial communities from North Carolina, USA - plate scrape MF_Cvi_mLB_r2 (SPAdes) (version 2) | ecosystem: Host-associated > Plants > Roots > Endosphere | place... | reverse complement strand
CGAAGTACTGCTGGATGTCGCCCATCATGCGCAGGGCGAACTCGGTGCTGAAGATGCAGGTGTTCTGCGCCTGGTCTTCCTTGAGGATGTCGGCCTGCACGGTGCCGCGCACGGTGGCCAGCGTCTCGGCCTTGATGCGGGTGTAGGTGTCTTCGTCCACCAACTGGTCGCCGGTGATGCCCAACAGCCCCAGGCCCAGGCCGTTGTTGGTCGGTGGCAGTTCGCCGTGGTACTGCGGCCGCGCGCGCCCTTCGAAGAACGCGTCGATCTTCGCGCTCGCTTCGGCCCAGCGCGCGTCGTCGGCCTTCAGGTACTTCTCCACCTGCTGATCGACCGCGGTGTTCATGAACATCGCCAGGATGATCGGCGCCGGGCCGTTGATCGTCATCGACACCGAGGTGGTCGGCGCGCAGAGGTCGAAGCCGGAGTACAGCTTCTTCATGTCATCCAGCGTGGGGATGTTGACGCCGGAGTTGCCGATCTTGCCGTAGATGTCCGGGCGCGGCGCCGGGTCTTCACCGTACAGCGTGACGCTGTCGAAGGCGGTGGACAGGCGCGCGGCCGGCTGGCCGACCGAGAGGTAATGGAAGCGGCGGTTGGTGCGCTCCGGCGTGCCTTCGCCGGCGAACATGCGGATGGGATCCTCGCCGGTGCGGCGGTACGGATACACGCCGCCGGTGTACGGATAGCTGCCGGGCAGGTTTTCCTTCTGCAGGAACGTCAGCAGTTCGCCCCAGCCCTGGTACGGCGGCGGTGCGATCTTCGGGATCTGCTGGTGGCTGAGCGATTCGCGGTAGTTCTCGATGCGGATGGTCTTGCCGCGCACCTGGTACTCGTTGACCGGATCGGTCACCGCCTTGTGCCGGGCCGGCCACTCGCGCAGCAGCTTCAGTGCGTCGGACGACAGCGACTGGATCGCATCGTTGTAGCGCTGACGCAAGGTCAGCAGCGAACGATCCACCTGTAGGGCGGGCCCTGGCCCGCCATCGTTGACCTCGCCCGCCTCCGGATGGCGGGCCGAGGCCCGCCCAACGAGATCGTCGTTGGCGTACAACTCCAACGCCTTCGGCAGCGTGGCATCGCCGAGATCCTTCAATGCATTCCAGTAGTGCTGCGCGCGGCTGGCGGTTTCGGCTTCGGTCTCGATGCGGCGGTTGATGCCGCGTCCCTGTTCGGCGATCTCGGCCAGGTAGCGCACGCGGCTGCCGGGGATCAGCACGGTGGCGCGCGGCTCCTTCAGCTCGGTATCGAGCGCGGGCGTCCACTTCTCGGCCGGCAGCTGCAGCTTCTCGCGCAGCAGGCGGCACAGGTTGGCGAACATCCAGCTGACGCCCGGATCATTGAACTGGCTGGCGATCGTGGGATACACCGGCACGTCGGCGTCCGGCGTCTGGAACGCCACGCGGTTGCGCTTCCACTGCTTGCGCACGTCGCGCAGCGCGTCTTCGGCGCCGCGCTTGTCGTACTTGTTGAGCACGATCAGTTCGGCGAAGTCGATCATGTCGATCTTCTCCAGCTGGCTGGCCGCGCCGTAGTCGCTGGTCATCACGTACATGGGGAAGTCGACCAGGTCGACGATCTCCGAATCGCTCTGGCCGATGCCGGCGGTCTCGACGATCACCAGGTCGAAGCCGAGCGATTTCAGGAAGGCGATGCAGTCCTTCAGCACGGCATTGGTCGCCACGTGCTGGCGGCGCGTGGCCATCGAGCGCATGTAGATGCGGTCGCTGCGCAGCGCATTCATGCGGATGCGGTCACCTAGCAGCGCGCCACCGGTGCGGCGACGGGTGGGATCGACCGAGATCACCGCGATATGCATCTGCGGGAAGCAGGACAGGAAGCGGTTCATCAGTTCGTCGGTGACCGACGACTTGCCGGCGCCGCCGGTGCCGGTGATGCCGACCACCGGCGTGGGCCGCGCGGGGAACGGCGCGTGCGGGCCCTTGGCCCACTGCGCGCGCAGCTTCTCCAGGTCGGCGTCGGAATAGCGGCCGTCCTCGATGGCGCTGAGCACGCGGCCGATGCCGGCCTCGTCGGTGAGTTTGGGCTGCGCGGGCGCGGCGTCGCGATCGGCGGCGACCTGCACGCGGCCGTCCTCGGCGCGCTTGACCACGTCCTGGATCATTTCCACCAGGCCCATCTTCATGCCGTCGTTCGGGTGGTAGATGCGCTCCACGCCGTAGGCCTGCAGTTCGGCGATTTCTTCCGGCGTGATGGTGCCGCCGCCGCCGCCGAACACGCGCACGTGGCCGGCGCCGCGTTCCTTCAGCATGTCGACCATGTACTTGAAGTACTCGACGTGGCCGCCCTGGTAGCTGGACAACGCGATGCCGTCGGCGTCCTCCTGCAGCGCGGCGCGGACCACGTCCTCGACGCTGCGGTTGTGGCCAAGGTGGATCACTTCCGCGCCTTCGCCCTGGATCAGGCGGCGCATGATGTTGATGGCGGCGTCGTGCCCGTCGAACAGGCTGGCGGCGGTGACGAAGCGCAGCGGCGTGGCGTCGGCCTGGGTGGCGGGGAACTGGCTGGCGGGTGTACTCACGCGTGCTCACTTGCAGGGCGGACAGACGCGGGATTGTAGCCGCTCGCGCGTGATCACCTCACCAATTGCACACCAGTGGACGCCGCACGCGCACCCTACGGTGGCGTGCGGTCATCGGTGTCAGCACAACCCGAACGGCAGCGCGTGCGTGGACACGACGCGCTGGCCGACCGCCTCGCCACGCAGGAAGCGCAGTGCGGCATCCAGCGTTTCCGGCGCGATGGTCACGCGGTGGTGGCCGAGCCCGGTCGTGCTGAGCAGCGTGGCCTGCGGCCAGTAGCGCGCGTAACGCTCGCCTTCGCACCACGGCACGTCGGTATCTTCCAGGTCGTGCACGACCAGGCCGGGCCGCGCGATCTGCGGCGCGGTGGCCTGCGCGTGCAGCTCGCGGATGTCGTGCGCGGTGAGTTCCTGGTACTCGTCGAACAGGCGACGGCTGAGGAACTGCGCCAGCCCGACCATGCCGCCGAAACGGCGCGCGGCGTCGAAGGGATCGGCGGCGGGTGCGAGCAGGATCACGCGCTTGGCCTGCAGCCCCCGCGCCATCGCGATGGCGCTCGCGGCGCCACCGAGCGAATGGCCGACGACGGCCGCCAACGGACCGGTGTGGTCGGCCACCCGGGCGATCGCCTCGGCGAACATCGGCAGCGTGGCGCGGCGTCCGCTGCTGCGGCCATGCGCGGGCTGGTCGAACGTCACCACCGCATAGCCGGCGCGACGCAGCGGTTCCACCCACGGCAGGAAGCGCAGGCCGAAGCTGGACCAGCCGTGGGCCAGCAACACGGTCGGCTCGCGGGCCGGATCGCCCCACGTATAGGTGGCGAGGCGTTCGCGACCGAAGGCCAGTTCGCCGATCCGTGCGCCGCCGGTCTCGGCCTGGCGCGCCCGCGTGCGGGCACCGGGCATCGGCGTGCAGAACAGCTGGAAGGCGCGGGCCAGCGTGCTGCGCGGGGCGAGCCAGCTGCCGATAGACAGGCGTGCGGCCAACAGCCGCAGCGCGAAGGGTTTACGAACGGTCGTGCTATTTTGACGGACAGTGACAGCGGCCATGGTGGTGGACCTCGGGGGAGTCAGGCGGGGGTGGAGACGGCAGGGGTGCCGTAGGACTGCAAGAGGCGGTCGAGCGAACGACGGGCCAGGACCGGCGCTTGGGCGGCGTCGTACAAGCGGGCGTCGTGGAGGCCCTGGGCGACGGCGAACAGTTCGAACGCCAGCAGGACCGGGTCGGTCTTCGGCGACAGCTCGCCGGTGTCGATGCACATGCCGATCGCCTTGACCAGTTGCTGGCGCAGCTGGAGCAGCCAGTCGACGATGCGGTCGCGCAGCAGGCCCGGGCGGGCGTCGTATTCGTGGGCGGCGGCCAGGATCACGCAGCCGTCCGGGTTGTCGCAGACCCACTGGAACCAGTGTTCCATGATGGTGCGCAGGCGAGGCAGGCCGCGCGGCTGGCTGATGGCCGGCCCGATCACGGCCCGGGCATACCGCTCGGCCGTCCACTCCAGCACGGTCAGCTGCAGGTCCTCGCGCGAGCCGAAGTGGGCGAACACGCCGCTCTTGGACATGCCGGCAGCCGTCGCCAGTTCGCCGATCGACAGGCCTTCCAGCCCGTGCCGGGCGGCGATGTCGTAGGCCCGCGCGACGATCATCTCGCGGGTGGCATTGCCCTTGTGGGTGGCGGCTTGGGGACTCATGGCCATAGAAATAGCACGGTCGTTCGCTTCTCACAATAGGCCGGAGGTCATCCCGCCCCGGCGCCGGCTGTCATCTCGGCGGAGGGCGATTGGATTAAACTGGCGCCCAGCGACGACCACGGCGGAAACCGGAAACGTCGCTTTTTTCTTTTCTGACAACCCGTTAGCCGTGAAGGCAAGCCCGCGCCGGCCCCCACCCGCGCACCGGAGCCCACCCATGATTTTCGAAACGCTCGACACCTCCGGCCACGAACAGGTCATCTTCTGCCACAACCCGGATGCCGGGCTGAAGGCCATCATCGCCATCCACAGCACCGTGCTGGGCCCCGCGCTGGGCGGCGTGCGCATGCGCCCCTACGCCGACAGCGCGCTGGCGCTGACCGACGCGCTGCGGCTGAGCCGCACGATGACCTACAAGAACGCGCTGGCCGGCCTGAACGTCGGCGGCGGCAAGGCGGTGATCATCGGCGACAGCAGCCAGGACAAGACCGAGGTGCTGTTCCGCTCCTTCGGCCGCTACGTGGACTCGCTGGGCGGCCGCTACATCACCGCCGAGGACGTCGGCACCGACGTCAACGACATGGAGAACGTCTACCGCGAGACCGAGTACGTGGTCGGCGTGCACCAGGTGCATGGCGGTTCGGGCGACCCGGCTCCGTTCACCGCCTACGGTGCGCTGCAGGGCCTGATGGCCACGTTGAACCGCAAGTTCGGCAACGAAGAGATCGGCAAGTACAGCTATGCCGTGCAGGGCCTGGGCCATATCGGCATGGAGTTCGTGAAGCTGCTGAAGGAGCGCGGCGCCAAGCTGTTCGTCACCGACCTCAACCCGGCGCTCGTCGAGCACGCAGTGGAGGAATACGGCGCCGAAGCGGTGAAGCCGGACGAGATCTACGACCTGCCGGTGGACGTGTTCAGCCCCTGCGCGCTGGAGTATGCGATCAACGAACAGACCCTGCCCCGCCTGAAGGCGAAGGTGATCTGCGGCACGGCGAACAACCAGATGTCGCACGTCACCGGCGTGGAAGCGGCCAAGCGCGGCATCCTGTACGCGCCGGACTACGCGGTGAACGCGGGCGGCGTGATGAACGTGTCGCTGGAGATCGACGGCTACAACCGCGAACGCGCGATGCGCATGATGCGGACGATCTACCACACGGTCGGCAAGATCTTCGACCTGGCCGAGAAGGAAGGCATCGCACCGCAGTACGCGGCCGACCGCATCGCCGAGGCCCGCATGAAGGCCATCGGCAAGCTGAAGCTGCCGCTGGGCCGCACCGCGCCGCGCTTCATGGGCCACCTGCGCGGCGAGCACTGAGACCGAAGGCGTTACCGAAAACCTGGAAGTTGGGCCGCAATAGGAGGGAGGACCGAATGCGACCGGATACCGTCAGCGGGTTTCCGCTGGGCGAAGAGTTGGATGCGCTGCGCGAGGCCGTGCAGCGGTTCGCGCAGACCGAGATCGCGCCGCGTGCGGCGCAGATCGACCACGACAATGCGTTCCCGCAGGACCTGTGGCCCAAGCTGGGCGAACTGGGCCTGCTGGGCATCACCGTCGACCCCGAATTCGGCGGCAGCGGCATGGGCTACCTAGCCCACCTGGTCGCGATGGAGGAGATCTCGCGCGCTTCGGGTTCGGTCGGCCTGAGTTACGGCGCGCATTCGAACCTGTGCGTCTCCAACCTCTACCTCAACGGCAATGCCGCCCAGCGCGCGAAGTACCTGCCGAAGCTGTCCAGCGGCGAGTGGAAGGGTGCGCTGGCGATGAGCGAGCCGGGTGCCGGTTCCGACGTGGTCGGCTCAATGAGCTGCCGCGCCGAACTCAGGGACGGCGTCTGGGTCGCCAACGGCAACAAGATGTGGATCACCAACGGACCGGAAGCCGACGTGCTGCTGGTCTACATGCGCACCGCCGGCAAGGACGCGGGCAGCAAGTGCATGACCGCCTTCATCGTCGAGCGCGGCATGAAGGGCTTCTCCACCGCGCAGAAGCTGGACAAGCTGGGCATGCGCGGCAGCAACACCTGCGAACTGGTGTTCGAGAATTGCGAGATCCCGGCCGAAAACGTGCTGGGCGAAGTGAACCAGGGCGTGCGCGTGCTGATGAGCGGCCTCAACACCGAACGCCTGGTGCTGAGCGGCGGCCCGATCGGCCTGATGCAGGCGGCGCTGGACATCACCCTGCCCTACGTGCGCGAACGCAAGCAGTTCGACGCGGCCATCGGCACGTTCGGCCTGATGCAGGGCAAGCTGGCCGACATGTACACCGCGCTGCAGTCCAGCCGTGCCTTCGCCTACCAGGTAGCGCGCGGCTTCGACGAAGGCCAGGGCTCGCGCGCAGCCGCTGCCGGATGCCTGCTGCACGCATCGGAAGCGGCCGTGCAGGTAACGCTGGAAGCCATCCAGTCGCTGGGCGGCAACGGCTACATCAACGAGTACCCCGCCGGCCGCCTGCTGCGCGATGCCAAGCTCTACGCCATTGGCGCGGGTACCAACGAGATCCGCCGCATGCTGATCGGGCGCGAGCTGTTCGACGGTCGCGGTTGATCCACCCGTCGTCGTAGGGTGGGCCTTGGCCCACCCTCCCGCGACCGGACGGGCCAAGGACCCTGTACCAACGGCCGATTTGCCGGCCGTCGGGCCGCGGCGGGATAATCGCTTTCTCACTCCACGCGGGAAGTCCCCCATGTCCGACATCGTCATCGCCGCCGCCAAGCGCACCGCCATCGGTTCGTTCCTTGGCCAGTTCAACGGCGTCCCCACCCCCACGCTGGGCGCGGCCGCCATCGCCGCGGCACTGGAACAGTCTGGCATCCCGGCCGCGGACGTGTCCGAGGTCATCATGGGCTGCGTGCTGCCGGCGAACCTGGGCCAGGCCCCGGCGCGCCAGGCGTCGCGCGCGGCCGGTATCCCGGACGCCGCCGGCGCCACCACCATCAACAAGGTGTGCGGCTCGGGCATGAAGGCGATCATGCTGGGCCATGACCTGATCAAGGCCGGCTCGGCCAGCATCGTGGTCGCCGGCGGCATGGAATCCATGAGCAATGCCCCGCACATGATCCCGAACTCGCGCACCGGCAACCGCTACGGCAACTTCCAGGCCGTGGACCATATGGCGTGGGACGGCCTGACCAGTCCGTACGACGGCCAACCGATGGGCGTCTTCGCCGAAGCGACCGTGGACAAGTTCGGCTTCAGCCGCGAGGAGCAGGACGCGTTCGCCATCGAGTCGGTGACCCGTGCCCAGGCCGCGCAGGCATCCGGCGCGTTCGCCGGTGAGATCGTCCCGGTCAAAGTCGCGACCCGCAAGGGCGAGGTCGAGGTGGCCACCGACGAGCAGCCGGGCAAGTCCGACATCGCCAAGATCCCGACCCTCAAGCCGGCGTTCAAGAAGGACGGCAGCGTCACCGCCGCCAGCTCGTCCAGCATCTCCGACGGCGCCGCGGCCACCGTGCTGCTCAGCGCAGACGAAGCCGCCAAGCGCGGCCTGCAGCCGCTGGCGAAGATCGTCGGCCATGCCACCTACTCGCAGGCGCCGGAATGGTTCACCACCGCGCCGGTCGCCGCGATCGACAAGCTGCTGAAGCAGGTCGGCTGGACGGTGGACCAGGTGGACCTGTTCGAGGTCAATGAAGCGTTCGCCGTGGTGGCGATGGCCCCGATCAAGGAACTGGGCATCCCGCACGCCAAGGTCAACGTCAATGGCGGCGCCTGCGCCCTCGGCCATCCGATCGGCGCGTCGGGTGCCCGCCTGGTGGTCACCCTGATCAACGCGCTGCGCGTCCGGGGCCTCAAGCGCGGCATCGCGACCCTGTGCATCGGTGGTGGCGAAGCGACCGCGATCGCGGTCGAGGTGGCCTGAGGTTTTGCGCAGTTTGGGGCGAAGGCGCGCGTGTTTTCCTTCGCCCCATAGGGTTTAACAACGGATTGACAAAGATAACCGGCCAACCGCTTGACAGCGGTAATGGGCTTGTCATCATGTTGCAGGCGCGCAATTGCGCGTTGCCTAACTAACGACGAGGAAATGCAAAGATGACCATGAACAAGGCTCTGATCGCGCTGGCTCTGGGTTTCGCCCTGGCTGCGTGCTCGAACCAGGAGCAGGCTGCTGACGCCGCTGCCGACGCCGCTGCCGCTTCGACCGAAGCCCAGGCTGCTGCCGACGCCTCCGCCGCCGCCGGTGAAGTCACCGCCGACGCCGCCCAGCAGTCGGCCGACGCCGCTGCCGCCGCTGCCGACGCCGCTGCCACCGCCGCGACCGACGCTGCTGCCGCCACCACCGGCGAAGCTGCTGACGCTGCTGCCGACGCCGCGACCCAGGCTGCTGACACCGCCGAAGCCGCGACCGACGCTGCCAAGGAAGCCACCAAGCAGTAATCTGCTGGTAGTTGCCTGATTTAGCGTTAAACTGAAGAAGCCGCCAGTTCGCTGGCGGCTTTTTCTGTATCCGGGTCCGGCAACCCCGGTTCGGCCTCCTCAACGGACGAACGCAGTCGCCTTCCCGGCGCCACCTTCCACACACATACCGATTTGGGGATCCACAATGAAGATCAAGAGCACCGTCCTGCTGGTCGCCGCCGTCCTGGCCCTGAGCGCCTGCACGAAGAGCGAATCCACCGACGCCGCCGCTGCTGACGCCGCTGCCGCCGCCGACCAGGCCGCCGCTGCCGCTGGTGACGCTGCCTCCGCCGCTGGCGACGCCGCTGCCGCTGCCGGCGACGCCGCCGCTGCTGCGACCACCGACGCCGCTGCTGCCGCGACCGCCGCCGCCGGCGACGCTGCCGCTGCGACCGAAGCCGCCGCCACCGACGCTGCCGCCACCGCTGCTTCGGCCACCGCCGACGCCGCCCAGGCGACCGCCGACAAGGCCGCTGAAGTGGCCGACAAGGCCGAAGCCAAGGCTGAAGAAGCCAAGAAGTAATCGACTCGCCCTCGAGCGAATCGGAAAAGGCCCGCGCAAGCGGGCCTTTTCTTTTGCAGTGCGGTTTGGCGCGTGCCGGGCTTTATGGTCTGATGCCGCCTTTCCCGCCTCCGCGTGCCGCATGCCTGCCATCGCTTCGCAACTCGATCCGCGTTCGCCCGATTTCACCGCCAACGCGGCCTACCACCGCGTGCTGGTGCAGGAACTGGACCGCCGGCTCGCGCGTGCGGCCGACGGAGGCGGCGAGAAGGCGCGTGGCAAGCACACCGAGCGCGGCAAGCTGCTCGCACGCGACCGCGTCACTGCCCTGCTCGACCCGGGCTCACCGTTCCTCGAGATCGCACCGCTCGCCGCCGAGGACATGTACGACGGCGCTGCACCGGCGGCCGGCATGGTGTGCGGCATCGGCCGGGTGATGGGCTTGGAAGTGGTCGTCGTCGCCAATGACGCCACCGTCAAGGGCGGCACCTATTTCCCGATGACGGTGAAGAAGCACCTGCGCGCGCAGGAGATCGCCCGCGAGAACCGGCTGCCCTGCATCTACCTGGTCGATTCGGGCGGCGCGTTCCTGCCGCTGCAGGACGAGGTTTTCCCTGATCGGGAACATTTCGGCCGCATCTTCTACAACCAGGCCCGGCTCAGCGCGGAGAACATCCCGCAGATTGCCGTGGTCATGGGCAGCTGCACTGCCGGCGGCGCCTACGTGCCGGCCATGTGCGACGAGAGCGTCATCGTGCGCGAGCAGGGCACCATCTTCCTCGGCGGCCCGCCCCTGGTGAAGGCCGCCACCGGCGAGGTGGTGGATGCCGAAGCGCTCGGCGGTGCCGACGTCCACACCAGCGTGTCCGGCGTGGCTGACCACTTCGCCGAGGACGACCGCCACGCGCTGGAGATCGCGCGCGGCATCGTCGGCCACCTCAACCGACGCAAGACGGTGCCGGTCGCACTGCGCGAGGCACGCGAGCCGCTGTACGCCGCCGAGGAGCTCTACGGCATCGTGCCGAAGGACACGCGCCGGCCCTTCGACATCCGCGAGGTCATCGCGCGCATCACCGACGGCAGCGAGCTGGACGAATTCAAGGCGCGCTACGGCAAGACGCTGGTCACCGGCTTCGCCCATCTGCACGGCTATCCGGTCGGCGTCATCGCCAACAACGGCATCCTGTTCGGCGAGAGCGCACTCAAGGGCGCCCACTTCATCGAACTGTGCAACCAGCGCGGCATCCCGCTGGTGTTCCTGCAGAACATCACCGGCTTCATGGTCGGCCGCAAGTACGAGAACGCCGGCATCGCCAAGGACGGGGCGAAGATGGTCACCGCGGTGGCCTGTTCGTCCGTGCCCAAGTTCACCGTCGTGATCGGCGGCAGCTTTGGCGCCGGCAACTACGCGATGTGCGGCCGCGCCTACGGCGCCCGATTCCTGTGGATGTGGCCGAACGCGCGCATCAGCGTGATGGGTGGCGAGCAGGCGGCCAGCGTGCTGGCCACGGTGAAGCGGGACGGCATCGAAGCCTCGGGCAAGGTGTGGTCGCCCGAGGACGAGGACGCCTTCAAGGCCCCGATCCGCGAGCAGTACGAAAGCCAGGGCAGCCCGTGGTACGCCACCGCACGCCTGTGGGACGACGGCATCATCGATCCTGCCGATACGCGCCGCGTGCTGGGGCTGGGCATCTCGGCGTCGCTCAACGCGCCGATCGAGCCGGCGAAGTTCGGCGTGTTCCGAATGTAGCGCACCCGCTTCGCGACGGTCGTCACGCGGCCCCTCTTCAGGCTCGTGACAGCGGCGTGCACAAGCCCGACTCCTCGATGAATCGCACGGTTCATCGATGTAGCGCGGCTGTGATTGTCCGCACCGGTCACAACGCGGCTTTTCTCTGGCGGCGATAGTCCGGTGTCCACGCCCCCCGGAGCATCCCCTGCATGTCCATCTGGAAAGACCAAGGCCCCGCGAAGAAAGAGGCCACCCCACCCCTTCCCGAAACCGCGTCGGCCGCGGTGCGCGAAGCGCCGGCCGTTGCCGACTTCTCTCCCACCGTGACCGCCCCGCCCGGTACGCGTGCGCCTGAGCGCGCGCCCCAGGAAGCGCTGAAGGAATCGCTGATCGCCTCCGACCTGACCATCGAAGGCAAGATCGAGGGCACCGGCCACATCCGCATCGCGGGCAAGTTCAAGGGCGACGTCAACGTCCAGGGCGACCTGACCATCGAGACCGGGGCCAAGCTCAACGGCGGCGTGCGGGCGAAGAAGGTCACCATCGCCGGCGAACTCGAGGGCAACATCGAATCGGCCGCGCGCGTCGAACTGCTCGCCTCCGGCGTGCTGATCGGCGACGTCAAAGCGGGCTCGCTCACCGTGGCGGCGGGCTCGCGCATGCGCGGCCAGGCCGATTTCGGCTGGGACGAAGTCGCCAGCAAGGGCGGTAAGTCCGGCAGCACGGAGTCCGGCGCCGCCGCATGAGCCAACCCCGCCCCGGCAGTGCCGGCGCCACCCGCACCTGCCCGCACTGCAAGGCGACCATCCTGGAGAGCGCGGCGGTCTGTCCTGGCTGCCGCCATCACCTGCGCTTCGAACCGGGCGCGGGCGCCAACGCGGCGCCTGCGCTCACCCCGTTGCGCATCGAAGGAACCTTGCAGCCGCCCGCGGAAGGCGCGGCCTGGGAGTACAGCGTGGTGCTGTCCATCCGGAATGATCGCGGCGAAGAGGTGACCCGCCAGGTGGTGGGCGTCGGCGCGATGCAGCCGCATGAGCAACGGAGTTTCGTCCTGTCGGTCGAACTCAATCCCGCTACGGGGAAGGCAGCAGGACGCCGTACGCGCCACTGACGCTCTCCCCGTCGCTACGTCGCCCGGCTACACTCGACGTCGACAAGGACGCCAGCAGGGGGCTGGATGATCGTCGGCATCGATCTGGGGACCACGCATTCGTTGATCGGCTACTACGGGCCCGACGGCCCCGTGCTCATTCCGAATGCGCTGGGGGAATGGCTGACCCCGTCGGTGGTCAGCGTGGATGCGGACGAGGCCCTCATCGTCGGCCGCGCCGCCGTGGATCGACTGATCACACACCCGCAGCGCACCGTCGCGAGCTTCAAGCGCTGGATGGGCACCAATCGTGTCACCCGCCTCGGCAAGCACGCTCTGCGCCCTGAAGAACTGTCGGCGCTCGTCCTGCGTGCATTGATCGCCGACGCGGAAAGCCATCTCGGCACGCCCGTCACCGAAGCCGTGATCAGCGTGCCCGCCTACTTCGGTGACGCGCAGCGCAAGGCCACCCGCATCGCCGGGGAACTGGCCGGCATCAAGGTCGAACGGCTCATCAACGAACCGACCGCCGCCGCCATGGCGTACGGACTGCAGCAGCGCGATGGCGGCGGGCGCTTCCTGGTCTTCGACCTCGGCGGAGGCACCTTCGACGTTTCGATTCTGGAAATGTTCGATGGCGTGATGGAGGTCCATGCCAGCGCGGGCGACAACTTCCTCGGCGGGGAGGATTTCCTTTCCGCGCTGCGCGATGCCTGCCTGCGCGAACTCACGATCGACGCGAAGAACCTGACGGCCAGCGAAGACGCCCAGCTGAGGCGTCGGCTGGAATCGGCCAAGCGCGAACTGTCAAACACGTCCGGCGGCTCCATCGATGTGGAGTTCCTGCTGGGCGGCGAAACGCGGCGTTGGCAGATCGACGAAGCGGGCTTTTCGCGCCTGTGCGAGCCGTTGGTGCAGCGCATGCGTGCGCCGCTGGAACGCGCCATGCGCGACGCCCGCCTCGCACCGGGTCAGCTGGACGATATCGTCCTGGTTGGCGGCGCGTCGCGCATGCCGCTGACCGCACGATTGGTGTCGCGCATGTTCGGTCGCCTGCCATTGCGGCACATCAACCCGGACGAGGCGATCGCCCTGGGCGCCGCGGTTGCGGCCGGCATGAAGGCGCGCGACGAATCGCTGGAAGAGATCATCCTGACCGACGTATGTCCCCACTCGCTCGGCGTGGACACCGCGCAGGACGACGGACACGGGCAGGTCACCACAGGATTGTTCTCCCCGATCATCCATCGCAACGCGACCGTGCCGGTCAGCCGGGTCGAACGCTACCAACCGATGCGCGACCAGCAGACGCAGGTGGAGTTCAACATCTACCAGGGCGAAAGTCCGCGCGTCGAGAACAATGTGAAGTTGGGCACCATCGCGGTGAAGGTCCCCGCACGATCGGCGCATGAAAATCCGGTGGACGTCCGCTTCACCTACGATGTCAACGGAATTCTTCAGGTCGAAGCGACCATCGTGGCGACCGGCCAAACCCAGGAAGTCGTCCTGCAACAGAATCCGGGAGTACTGACCCAGGACGAGATCCGACAGCGGCTCGCCTCGCTGTCCGAGTTGAAGGTGCATCCGCGAGACCAGCAGGAGAATCTCCTGGTCATCGCCCGTGCCGAACGCCTGTACGAGGAACTGCTCTGGGCGCGCCGCGACCTGCAGGACGCCCTGGTACGCTTCCGCGTGGTGCTGGATGGCCAGGATCCCCTGCAGATCCGCGAGCATCGAGCGCACTTCGCCCAGATGCTCGAGCACATCGAGTCGCAGGCGTGAGCGAATGGCCGTATGACCTGCTGGACATCGGCGAGGATGCGGACGAACGCACCATCAAGCGCGCGTATGCACGCCTGCTGAAGCTTCACAGGCCCGACGAAGATCCCGCCGGGTTCCAGCGACTCAACGAGGCCTACCTGTTCTGCCTCCACCGACTTGATGTCGGAGTATCCGATGCACCGCAGGGCATCGTCATGGATGCGCCGGATCCACCGACCATGCGGCCCCCCGAGCCAGCGCCGGCAACCATCGCGGCGTTCGACGTCGATAGCTTCATTACTGCACTGCTCGACCTCTCGCAGACGGCCAGCGGCCGGGACATCCTCGGATGGCTCCGCGTCCATCCGGCGTTCTATTCGATCGGCTCGCGCGAAACCCACGCCCACGAAATCGTCCATGCGCTATTGCGCATGCCGGCCCTCCCGCCGCGGCATGTGGCGGCCGTCCTGCACTTTCTGGAGCTGGATACCGCCGGTCCCGCGCGGGCCCGGCTCGAACCGTCCGTCAGTGCACTGGAGCGCTACGCACAAATGACGATCGTCGACGCCGAGGCCATACGGCAGCCTTGCGCGGATTCGCCTGCTCCATCGTCCTCCGGCAATCTGGGTTGGTTGTTCGGCATCAGCATCTGCATCGCCCTGTTCGCGATGATCCCACTGTCGCGCTGCTCCGGGGGTGGCGCATGAACGACGCGTTTGACTTCCTTGGCGTGACAGCGGACGCGGACGAACGCGCCGTCAAACGCGCCTATGCCCGCCTGCTGAAGACCACGCGGCCCGACGAGGATCCGGCGGGATTCCAGCGCCTGCACGAGGCTTATCAGGAAGCGCTGTTGCTGCTACGCGAACAGGTGCTCGAGGTAGCCGACGCGGATGCGTACATTGTCCACGTCTCGCCGGATACATCACCTCCCTCGCCGTATGCGGGACATTCCGACGCGCTCGCGCAAGAGCGCCCAGCACCCTGCATCGACGAGGCTATGTTGCGCGCGGCGTTGATCGCCCGCGCGGAGGGAGATCTCCCTTCTGGATTCCGCCACTACCTTGAGCACCATCCCGACCTGTACGACCTGGAGATGAAACGTCGCATCGGGCAGGCGATCTTCGAGAGCATCGCCTACGAAGAGGTGCAGGTGCGGCCCGGGATCCTGGCTGTTCTCGCGGAGTTCTTCGGGTTCACCCCACCAGCATGGGTGGAACGGCGCCAGCAGGTGTTGCAGGCAGTGTCCACGGAGAACACCGAGGCCTTCGACGAAGACCGACCACTGACCATCCGGCAGCTGAAGCGCGCCTTCGGATGGCCCCTCGCACTCGTCCTGGCTTGCGTGCCGGGCTTTGCATTCCGTGCAGCGCGCCTGTCGCAGCGATTGACGGCGGACTACGGCGACGACGTGCCGGGCCTCAATGGACGGCAGCAGGCCTTCTTCGAGCGCATTGCCGACCCTTACTATGCCGGCCCATGGCGCTGGGCGACCGTACTGCTCACGGCCTCGCTCGCGACGCTGGCCATCGCCGGCTTGTGCGCGGTCAGCGAGCTCTCGCCCGAACGCCAGCACCGCATGATGGGTCTGACCTTCGCGGCGGTGGCCGGCATGTTGTGCATCTGGCACGCGATGCGTGCCCTGTGGGCGCTACGCGAACGGTCCACAACCCTGCATTCGCCGTGGATCGCGCTCATGCCAGCCTGGCTGGCCGTGGCCGGGTTACTGGTGGCCTGGTGGCTGCCGCAACTGCCGGCGCTGGCGTTCGTGTTCGTACTCCCCGCGGCGCTGCTCCATTTCCGCCAGTTCTTCGATGCGCTGCGTTTTGCGATCGGCACCAGTTGGCTCGTGCGCGCGCTGCCCATGCCCGACCTGCCCTCGCCCTGGTTGCTCGCGCTGGCAGGCGCCGCCATCGGCATGACTGTCTGCGACTGGGCTTACGCCAAGCGCCATCGGATCAGCAGCGCGGCCGCCGCCGGCAACCGCTGGACGACGATCGCATCGTTCTCGGTGTTCGTGGGATTCGGCATCGCGGGCTTGGCGATCCGTTACGGTTGAACCGTCAGCTCAACCGCAGCCATCGCAGCCCCCGCAGTCCTTGCCGCCGATCCTGCCGTTCACCAGACTGCCGGCGGGTGCGATCCACTGACCTAGTGCGCGTTGCCAATCCGCCTTGCCCTCGCGCAGCAAGGGCAGTGCCAGTGCGATGCGCGCCTTCCGGAGCGGGCCGGGGAACTGCTTCTTCATCACCACCCAGGCGCTGATCACCACCGCGATGGCGATGACGGCGTACTGCAGGGCGAGCGAGAGATCCATGGCTCAACCCGCGCCCAGGGCGCTGGCGACCTGGTAAGTCACCAGCGAGGCCAGGTAAGCCAGTGCGAACAGATAGAAGGTCGCGAAGCCCATCTGCTTCCAGGAGCCCGTCTCGCGCTTGATCGTCGCCAGCGTCGAGATGCACATCGGCGCGTAGATGAACCACACCAGCAGCGAGAGCGCTGTCGCCAGCGACCAGCCGTCGCTGATGACGGGCGTCAGCGCCTGGATCGCCGCGTCGTCATCGGCCGCGGACAGTGCATAGATCGTGGCCAGCGACGACACCGCGACTTCGCGTGCGGCCAGGCCGGGGATCAGCGCGATGCAGATCTGCCAGTTGAATCCCAGCGGAGAGAAGAACACGGCCATGGCGTGACCGATGCGACCCGCGAAGCTGTAGTCGAGCGCCGGACCAACCGCATCCGGCGGCGGCGCCGGGAAGTTGAGCAGGAACCACAGCAGGATGGTCAGCGCCAGGATGATGCCACCGACGCGCTTGAGGAAGATCATCGCGCGCTCCCACAGGCCGATCAGCAGATCGCGCGGGTGCGGGATGCGGTACGACGGCAGCTCGAGCAGCAGCGCATGCTCGCTCTTGTCGCGCCGCCACTTCTTCATCACCCACGAAACGATCAGTGCACTGAGGATGCCGGCGGCGTACAGGCCGAACAGCACCAGGCCCTGCTGATTGAAGATGCCCCACACCGTCTTCTGCGGGATGAACGCACCGATGAGCAAGGCGTAGACCGGCAGCCGCGCCGAGCAGGTCATCAGCGGCGCGACGAGGATCGTCGCCAGGCGGTCGCGTGGATCCTGGATGCTGCGCGTGGCCATGATGCCGGGGATGGCGCAAGCGAAGCTGGACAGCAATGGGATGAACGAACGGCCCGACAGGCCCGCCGACGCCATCATGCGATCGAGCAGGAACGCGGCACGCGGGAGATACCCGCTTTCCTCAAGCGCAAGAATGAAGGCGAACAGGATCAGGATCTGCGGCAGGAACACGATCACGCCGCCGAGGCCCGCGATGATGCCCTCCACCAGCAGGCTGTTGAGCGGGCCTTCCGGCAACACGCCGCCGGCCCATTCGCCCAACGCGCCCGTGCCCGCTTCGATCAGGTCCATCAGCGGCGTCGCCCAGGCGTAGACCGCCTGGAAAATCAGGAACATCACCACCGCCAGCGCCAGCAGACCGAACACCGGATGCAACAACCAGCGGTCCAGCGCATCGTCGACCTTCGCGGTGCGGGTCGGCATGCTGACCGCCAGCGACAGCAGGCGGCGCGTCTCGGCGTGGAGGTCAGCGCCTTCGGCGAGGCGCGCGGTGGGCGCGTGCGGGTGCGCCGCCGTGCGATCGATCTGCTCGATGAGCGCACGTGCGCCGTTGTGCTTCACCGCCACGGTCTCGACGACCGGCACGCCGAGTTCGCGCTCCAGCGCGGCGAGGTCGATGACGATGCCGCGGCGCTGCGCGGCATCCATCATGTTCACCGCGAGGATCATCGGCTTGCCGAGTTCGCGCACTTCCAGCGCGAAACGCAGGTGCAGGCGCAGGTTGGTGGCATCGACGACGCAGACGAGCACGTCCGGCGCGGTTTCGCCCGGATAGAAGCCACGGCAGACGTCCCGGGTGACAGCCTCGTCCAGGCTCGCCGCATGCAGGCTGTAGGCGCCCGGCAGGTCGAGCACGGCGTACTGGCGGCCGGACGCGGCGGAATGCAGCCGGCCTTCCTTGCGCTCCACGGTGACACCGGCATAGTTGGCGACCTTCTGCCGGCTGCCGGTCAGCTGGTTGAACAGTGCGGTCTTGCCGCAGTTCGGATTGCCGACCAGCGCCAGTCGCAGTGTCGAGGCGTCTGCCGCGCTCATTCGGAGGCCCCGTTGCGCAGGCGGATGCGCGCGGCTTCCGAGCGACGCAACGCGAAACGGGTGAAGCCGACCTGCACCAGCAGCGGCTCGGCGCCGAGCGGGCCCTTCGCGACCAATTCCACTTCCTCGCCATTGACGAAGCCCAGTTCGCGCAGACGACGGGCGATCGAATCCTGGGGACCGTGGTCCTCCACGGTGTCGACGATGGCGGGGGTACGCGAAGGCAGCTCTGTCAGGATCACGCCGGGCTCTCAAATGCGAACTATTCTCATTGTAGCATCGCCGCAGTGCAGGAAGGCCGCAACGCAGCGTGCCGTTATCATTCGGCGACTTCGCAAGGAACGGTCGCAATGGCGGAATCCCCGCAGGAATACCCCTTCGTGCTGGAACGCACCGGCGCCATCGCCCGCCTGCGGCTGGACCGCCCCACCCTCCACAATGCGTTCGATGCGGGCCTGATCTCGGCGCTGACGACGGCGCTCGAGCACCTCGCCGCCGAGCCCGGTGTCCGCGTGGTCGTCCTCGAAGGTAGCGGCGCCTCGTTCTCTGCCGGCGCCGACCTGAACTGGATGCGCGGCATGGCCTCGGCCAGCGAGGCCGACAACCGGCAGGACGCCCTCGCCCTGGCCCGCCTCATGCGCACCCTGGACGAACTGCCCAAGCCGACAATCGCCCGCGTGCACGGCGCGGCCTTCGGCGGCGGCGTGGGGTTGGTGGCGTGCTGCGACATCGCCATCGGCGTGCCGTCGGCGAAGTTCGGCCTGACCGAAAGCAAGCTGGGCCTGCTGCCGGCGGTGATCTCGCCCTACGTGATCGCCGCGATCGGCGCGCGGGAGGCACGCCGCTGGTTCGCGACGGCCGAGATCTTCGATGCCGCGACGGCGCTGCGGATCGGCCTGCTGCATGAGGTGGTCGAAGCCGATGCCCTCGACACCGCTGTCGAACGACAGATCGCCTTGCTGCTGAAAGCCGGACCACTGGCGGCGGCCGGCGCGAAGCGGCTGGTGGCGCGCATCGCGACCACCGCGGACCGGGATCGCGTCGACAGTGACAACGCCGACCTGATCGCGCGCCTGCGGGTGTCCCCGGAAGGACAGGAGGGCTTGTCCGCCTTCCTCGACAAGCGCACGCCCGATTGGGCGAAGGAATGAACCGATGATCGACCACCTGGGTATCGAGGTCGCCGACTACGCGCGCAGCCGCGCATTCTACGAACGCGTGCTGGCCACCCTCGGCTACGGCGTCGTCATGGAGGTCACGCGCGCGATGAGTGGCGGCTATGAAGGCTGCGGATTCGGCCCGCCCGGCCGCCCGCACTTCTGGGTGGGCAGGGGCAGCGGCGAACCCGGCCGCGGCTCGCACATCGCGTTTACGGCAGGCAGCCGCGCGCAGGTCGACGCCTTCCACGTGGAAGCGCTGGCCGCCGGCGCACGCGACAACGGCGTGCCCGGGCTGCGCGCGCACTACCACCCGAACTACTACGGCGCTTTCGCCATCGACCCGGACGGCCACAACATCGAAGCCGTCTGCCACCTGCCCGGGGACACCGACGCCTGATGTTCTCCAAGATCCTGATCGCCAACCGCGGCGAAATCGCCTGCCGCGTCATCCGCACCTGCCGCCGGCTCGGCATCGCCACCGTGGCCGTGTACTCCGACGCCGACGCCGACGCGCAGCACGTGCGTCAGGCCGACGAGGCCTATCTGATCGGCGGTCCACGCCCTGCGGACAGCTACCTGCGTGGTGACGCCGTCATCGCGGCGGCCCGGGAAGCCGGTGCACAGGCGATCCATCCCGGCTACGGCTTCCTGTCGGAAAACGCGGACTTCGCGGACGCCGTCGCCGCGGCGGGCCTGGTCTTCATCGGGCCCTCCGGGGCATCGATGCGCAAGATGGGCAGCAAGGCCGGCGCGAAGGAGCTGATGGCCGCGGCGGGCGTGCCCGTGGTGCCCGGCTACACCGGCGAGGACCAGTCACCGAACACGCTCTCGCGCGAAGCCGCGCGCATCGGCTTTCCGCTGATGATCAAGGCGGCCCACGGCGGCGGCGGCAAGGGCATGCGCGTCGTTCACCGGCTGGAGGACTTCATCGCTCAGCTCGAAAGCTGCCAGCGCGAAGCGGCCAACGCCTTCGGCCGAGACCGCGTGCTGCTGGAGCGTTACGTGTCGTCGCCGCGCCACATCGAGATCCAGGTATTCGCCGATGCGCATGGCCACACGCTGCACCTCAACGAACGCGAATGCTCGGCACAGCGCCGCTACCAGAAGGTGCTCGAGGAATCGCCCTCGCCGTTCCTGACCCCCGCACTGCGCACCGCGATGGGCGATGCGGCGGTGAAGGCGGCGCAGGCCATCGACTACGTCAACGCGGGCACCGTGGAATTCATCGTCGATCCCGACGGGCAGTTCTACTTCATGGAGATCAACACCCGCCTGCAGGTGGAGCACCCGGTGACGGAACTGGTTACCGGCCTGGACCTGGTGGAGTGGCAGCTGCGCGTCGCCGCCGGCGAATCATTGCCGCTGGCGCAGGACGACATCCGCCAGCAGGGGCATGCGATCGAAGTGCGCCTGTACGCCGAGGACCCGGAAGCGGGGTTCCTGCCGGGCTCCGGCCGGCTGGAACGGCTCGCCCTCCCGGCACCGTCGCCGGGCGTGCGCATCGATGCCGGCGTGGTCGAAGGCGACACCGTGACGATCTTCTACGACCCGATGATCGCCAAGCTCATCGTCCACGGGGCCGACCGGTCCGAAGCGCTCGGCCGCCTGCGCGAGGCGCTGGCTCAGTGCGACATCGCCGGGCCGAAGTCCAACATCGCATTCCTGGAGCGGCTGGCGCGCCACCCGGCGGTCACCGAGGGCCGCATCGACACGGGCTACCTGGACCGGCATCTGGACGAGTTCATGCCGGCGCCGACGCTGCCGGCCGGACACCGGGTCGCCGTCGCCGTGGCCGAGCTGCTGCGCCAGGAGGCCGATGCGCAGCGCGCCGCCGCGGACAGCAGCGAGCCCGGCTCGCCCTGGGCGATCACCGACGGCTGGCGGCTGGGCCATGCGGGCGCCCGCCCGCTGGCCTTCCAGCACCGGGGCGAAGCCTGGGGAGGCCGCGCGCATGGCCACGGCGGCCGCTACCGGGTCGACCTGGATGACGGCCAGTACGACGTGGAGGCCGCCCGGCTGACCGGCGACCTGCTCGGTTTGCGTATTCATGGACAGGCGCGGCGATTCCGCGTCCTGCGGCACGGCACCCGCCTGACGCTGCATGATGGGGAACAACGGACGACGGTGGAGACGGTGCCTGCCTACCGGCGCGCGGATGCGGCGGAGGCCTCGGGCAGCGGGAAGATCGTCGCGCCGATGCCCGGGCGCGTGGTGCTGGTGAAGGCACGGCCCGGGGATGCGGTGGTAGCCGGACAGGAGCTGCTGGTGATGGAAGCGATGAAAATGGAGCTTGCCGTCAAGGCGCCGCGCGACGGCGTGGTGGCGGAGGTGCGTGCTTCCGCCGGCGACTTCGTCGAAGCCGATACCGTCCTCGTGGCGCTCGAATGAGGGGTGCCATGACCCCGCTGCGCCTGTTGGCCGCCGTCTCGCTGGCGGCCAGCCTGCTGGCCGGATGCGTCATGTTCGAACAAGCCCCGGCCCCTCTGGCCTGCGACCCGGCCCTGGTCGGGCGCTGGATCCCCTTGCCCACCAGTCCGCAGGATCGCGTGCCGTTGGGCAAGGACGATTACGCGGAGGTCGATGCACGATGCCATGTGCGCCTGCACGACAAAGACCGCCGTGAGCAACCAGGCTTCGATGCGTTGGGCTTCGAGGTGGATGGCGACCGCTACCTCGCCCTCGGGTTCACACAACTCGAAGGGCTGTTCGGCACTGGCCAGGAGGCGCCGCCGATCCCCAAGGGCATGCCGGCGGGTGCGGTCACGTTGCTGAAATACCGTATCCGCGACGATACCCTGCAGATCGCGATGCTCGACACGGTGACCATCATGCAGCGGGTCCAACAGGGCGACCTCAAAGCCCGGGAGACCGACGCCAGCACGTATCTGTTCGAGGGCAACCCCGGGCAGCTGCGCGACCTGCTGCGCAAGCATCCGGAGCTCTTCGACGCCTTCGATGGCAAGGCCAAGACGTTGCGCATGCGGCGCGCGAAGGCGGGCGCATGACGCTGCCCTCGCCCCCGCCGGGCGGAGACTTCGTCCGCATCGTCGAAGTGGGCCCGCGCGATGGCCTGCAGAACGAGAAGACCCAGGTCGCCACCGCCGACAAGGTGGAGCTGATCGACCGCCTGACACGCACCGGTCTGCTGAGCATCGAGGCCACGAGCTTCGTCAGCCCGAAGTGGGTGCCGCAGCTCGCCGACGCGGCCGAGGTGTTTACCGCCATCCACCGGCGGCCGGGCACGTCCTATCCGGTGCTGGTGCCGAACGAGACCGGCTACGACCGCGCGCGTGCGGTGGGCGTGGAGGAAGTGGCCGTGTTCACTGCCGCGTCCGAAGCGTTCAACCAGAAGAACATCAACGCTTCGATCGACGAATCCATCGAGCGCTTCCGTCCCGTGCTGGCGCGTGCCGCCAACGACGGCGTCAGGGTGCGGGGCTATGTCTCCACCGTGCTCGGCTGCCCCTACCAGGGCGAGGTGCCCTTGGCGGACGTGGTACGGGTGGCGAAGCAGTTGCACGCACTCGGCTGTTACGAAATCTCACTGGGCGACACGATCGGCGTGGGCACGCCACGCAAGGCGGCCGAGATGCTGAAAGCCGTCGCCGCGGAAGTCCCGATGCCGGCGCTTGCGGTGCACTTCCACGACACCTACGGCCAGGCGCTGGCCAACCTGCTCGCCTGCCTGGACGTGGGCGTGCGCGTGGTGGATGCCGCGGTCTCCGGCGCGGGCGGCTGCCCGTACGCCAAGGGCGCCAGCGGCAACGTCGCTAGCGAGGACGTGGTCTACCTGCTGCACGGCCAGGGCCTGCGGACCGGCGTGGACCTGGACCTGCTGGCCGAGACTGGCCGCTGGCTGGCGACGCGGTTGGGCCGCGAGACCGGCAGCCGCGTCGGCAAGGCATTGGCGGCGGCCGCATGAGCCACGACGCGGCCAGCGAGGGTTTCGACCTGGAGGCGCTCGTCGCCGCACTGGACCGCGCCGTCGCAGAACGTGCGCCCGGCGACGCCACCGCGCTGCTCCTGCGCCAGGCGCGCGATGCGCTGCTCGCCAAGCAGCATGAGGCCGATACCGAGCGTTCGCGGTATCGCAACCTGTTCGACGCGGTGCCCGATCCGGTCAGCATCATCGCCGAGGACGGCACGGTGCTGGACCTCAACAAGGCCGGCATGTCGGCCTACAAGCGCCCGCCGGAGGAGATCGTCGGGCGCAACATCAATGTGCTCAACCCCGACCTGCCGCGCGACCACCTGATGCCGGTGTGGGAAACGCTGAACCGCGGCGAGACCTATGTCATCGAAGTCACCAACATGCGTGGTGACGGGACCCGGTTCCCGGTCGAAGTGCACTCGGCGAACATCAACTTCGACGGCCGCAAGAGCATCGTCGCCGTGGCGCGCGACATCAGCAGCCGCCGGCTCGCGGAAATGCGCTACCGCGAACTGATGGAGACGATCGACAAGGGCATCGTCGTCAACAACCGCGAGCTGGTCGTGCAGTACTGCAACGGTGCCGCGATGCGCATCTTCGGCATCCGCGAGGACCAGCGCGTCGGCCAGGAACTGGCGCTGGACCGTTGGCACGTCGTCGACGAGCACGGGCGGGAGATGCAGCGGCATGAACTGCCCGCACAACGCGCCCTGGACACCGGGCAGATGGTGGAGAGCGTGCTGCTCGGCATGTACCACCGCGAGCGCAAGCACCTGATCTGGCTCACCGCGACGTCGGTACCGCAGTTCGCGCCGGGCGAAAGCCGTCCATCGCAGGTCACCACGCTCTTCAGCGACGTCACCGAGCTCAAGCGCGACAGCGCACTGTTCGACCGCGCGCAGTCGCTGGCCCACATCGGCGGCTGGGAATGGGATATCGGGCGCGATCGCATGTACCTGACCGATGAGGCCCAGCGCATCCTCGGCGCGGCGCGTCCGCTGATCACCCTCGACGATGTGCTGACCTGCCTGCGCGAATCCGACCGCCGCCGGCTGCGCGGTGCACTGGACCTGATCACCGCCGGTGGCAAGGGCTTCGACCTGGAGCTGCAGGGCACCCAGGCCGACGGACATCCCTTCTGGATCCGCGTGATCGGTGACGCCGAGCCCGGCGATCCCGGCGCGTCGCGCATCACCGGCACGATGCAGGACATCTCGCAGGACAAGCAGGCTGAGGAAACGCTGCGCATCCAGGCGCGCACCGACCCGCTGACCGGCCTGATGAACCGTGACGCCGTGCTGACCGAACTGGGCGCGCGCCTGGCCGATCCGGAGCGTGCGCGGGTGGCGGTGCTGTACATCGATCTCGACCGTTTCAAGATGGTCAACGACGTACTGGGCCACAACGCCGGCGACGAACTGCTGGTGCAGGCCTCCGACCGCATCCGCGGCGCGGTGGGCACCGACGGCATGATCGCCCGCTTCGGTGGCGACGAATTCCTGGTCATCTGCGACGCCGGCGACGACCCGCAGTTGCCCGAGCATCTGGCACATGCCGTGCTGGGCGCCTTCGCCGACGCCTTCCGGTTCGGCAAGGACGAGTTCGCCATCACCGCCAGCATCGGCCTGGCGGTGGCGCCGGGCGACGGCCTGCGGCCGCAGCAGCTGATCCAGAATGCCGATATCGCGATGTACGACAGCAAGCATCGCGCGCGCAACGGCTGGCAGAGCTTCACCCAGGAGCTGGCGCAACGGCAGCAGGACCGCCTGCAGATCGAGACGCAGCTGCGTCGTGCGGTGGACAACGAGGAATTCCGCCTCGTCTACCAGCCGCAGGTCGACCTGCGCAACGGCCACATCATCGCGGCCGAGGCCTTGATCCGCTGGCAGAACCACCAGTTGGGCGAACTGCGTCCCGACGTGTTCATCAGCCATGCGGAAACCACCGGCGACATCGTGCGGATCGGCAGCTGGGTGCTGCGCGAAGCCTGCCGCCAGGTCGCCGCGTGGCGCGACCAGGGTCTGGGCATCGTGCGGGTGGCGGTCAACGTGTCGTACCGCCAGTTCGCCGGCGACGACCTCGCCGACCGCGTGCGCGCGATCCTCACCGAGTTCAACCTGCCGGGCGCCGCACTGGAACTCGAGTTCACCGAGCGCGTCCTGATCGAGGACGCACCCGCCACGCTGCGCACCTTCGCCGACCTGCGCCAACTGGGCGTGGTGCTGACCATCGACGATTTCGGCGAAGGCTACAGCGCGCTGAACTACCTGCGCCGCTTGCCGATCCACGGGCTCAAGCTCAGTCCGCTGTTCACCGAGGGCGTTCCCAACAACCGTTCCGACGTGGCGGTCTGCCAGGCCGTGTCGGCGATTGCGCGCAGCCTCGGGCTGGGCCTGGTGGCCGAAGGCGTGGAGTCGGAGGCGCAGCGCCAGTTCCTGCTCAACCTGGGGGTCCCGGTGGGCCAGGGCTTCCTGTTCGCCCCCGGACTCTCGCCCGATGAATTCGCCCGCCGGCTGGCCGATACCCCGCTGGAGCGGGCGCTGCACGCCTGAACCGGACCCGGGGCGCTGCGGGCGCGACGCCCGCTACCCGCCATCGCGTAAAATGCCGGCCTTTCCGCACCAGGTCCGCCGCATGCAGCTTTCCGATACCCGTGCCGTCATCACCGGCGGCGTCTCCGGCCTGGGGCTGGCCGTCGCCCGCCACCTCGTCCGCCACGGTGGCAAGGTCGTCCTGTTCGACGTCAACGACGACAAGGGCGCCGCCGCGGTCGCCGAGCTGGGTGAAAGCAATGCGCGCTATGCCCGGACCGACGTGACCGACGAGGCCGGCGTGGCGGCCAACATCGCCTCGGCCAGTGAGTTCCTCGGCGGGCTGAATGCGGCAATCAACTGCGCCGGCATCCTCGGCGCCGGCCGCGTGCTGGGCAAGGAAGCGCCGATGCCGCTGTCCACGTTCCAGGCCACCGTGATGGTCAACCTGGTGGGCAGCTTCAACGTGGCCAAGGCGGCCGCGAATGCGATGCAGCACAACACGCCGAACGCCGACGGCGAGCGCGGAATCATCGTCAACACCGCGAGTGTGGCGGCGTACGAAGGCCAGATCGGCCAGGCGGCGTATTCGGCCTCGAAGGGCGGCGTGGTGGGCATGACCCTGCCGATGGCGCGCGAACTGTCTCGCTTCGGCATCCGCGTGATGACGGTGGCGCCGGGCATCTTCTGGACCCCGATGGTCGATGGCATGCCGGACGCCGCGCAGCAATCGCTCAGCGCATCGATCCCCTTCCCGTCCCGCCTCGGCAAGCCGGAAGAGTTCGCCGACCTGGTCGCCTACATCCTCGGCAACCCCTATCTCAACGGCGAGACCATCCGCCTGGACGGCGCCGTGCGGCTGGCGCCGAAGTAAGTCGCCCGCCCCTCTTTCTTCCTTTTCCCACCTACGGTTGATCCATGAAGGCTTTTGACATCAAGAAGGGCAACGTCGTCGAGCACAACGGCAGCGTGTACCAGATCCGCGACATCGAGCGCAGCTCGCCGCAGGGCCGCGGCGGCAACGTGCGCTTCCGTTTCATCATGTACAGCGTGCCGGGCGGCAACAAGCTGGATGCCAGTTTCGACGCCGACGACAACCTGTCCGAAGTGGAACTGCTGCGCCGACAGGCAACGTACTCCTACAAGGACGGCGATGCGTTCGTGTTCCTCGACGACGAGGACTACACGCCCTACACCCTCGACGTGAACGTGATCGGCGACGACGCCGGCTACATCACCGACGGCCTGAGCGGCTGCTACGTGCAGGTGATCGACGAACTGCCGGTCGCATTGCAGCTGCCGCAGCACGTGACGCTGGAAGTGGTGGAAACGCCGCCGGAACTGAAGGGCGGCACCGCCACCAAGCGTCCCAAGCCGGCCAAGCTCAGCACGGGCATCGAGATCATGGTGCCGGAGTACATCACCAACGGCGAACGCATCCTGGTCAACACGACCACCGGCGAGTTCGGCGGCCGCGCGGACTGACCCGCGGCTACGACGCGCCTGCGGCCAATGCCCGCAGGCGCGTACCGATCGCGTCCACGTTGGATTCGATCCCGCGCAGGGCGTCCCGCTGATCCTCGGGAAGCCAGCGCTCCAGGTCCTTCCGCAGGAGCGCATCCTCGCTCCGGAGCTTGTCGACACGCACCCGTGCCTCGACGGCGATGCGCTCGCGTTCGTCCGATTGCGGCAATCCGTATCCTGCCGGCGCGAGTTCGGCGGGCTGGCTGACGAAGCTGGTATCGCCCAACCACGCTCTCAGCGCCTGCACGGCGGGCGCGGCATCCGCAGGCACGTCGCGGCCGAGGTAGCGCCGCTTCAGTTCATCGCGCAACAGCAACTGCTGGCGGCGCAGCGCGGCATTCTCGAGCACGAGCAACGCTGCGCTCGCCTTCAGGTCGGCCTGCGACAACCAGGGCGCCCGCTCTGTCGGCGACAACGCCAACCATGCCTGCGCATCGGGTTGCGGCAGGGCGAGCGCCTGGCGTGCGACCGCATACAGCGTGTCGTAACGCGCGCTCATGGGTTCGAAGTAGTAACCGAGGCGGCGTGCCTGTTCGCCGTCTTCCAGCACGCGACGATCCGCGATACCCGCGTGCTCCAGCTTCTTCAGCAGGCCGGTCGGCGTAATGCTCGCCAACGGCTCCCCGCTAAGCCGCGGCACCCCATCGTGCAGCAGCTTCCACGTTTCCACGGCGCAGTTGTTGCTGATGAAGTAGTAGCGCCCGTCATAACTCCAGTGGAGTTGCGCGGCACGCTCCAGCAGCGAGGTGACCTCGTTCGGCTGGAGCCGCAGCGGAACGGATTGCAGGCCACGCAGTTCGACCTTCGTGTACTCCTCGATCACCTGGTCCAGTGGCAGCAGGAACAGCCGCGACGGATACGAGCCCGTCAGCCCCCGCCAGCTCGATATCTGCACATCGCCCACGAACGCGCGGAACGACAGCACGCGATGGTGGGTGAGATCGAGACGGCAGTCCGGCCCGAGCGGACGTCCCGGCGCGCAGACGACCAGCCTCAGCATGCTGTGGCCCCAGCGGCTCATCGCTTCGGTATTGCCCTCGGCCAGCAGGTAGTCCACTTCGTAGACGCGTGCGGGGTCCAGGGCCAGCAGCGACGCATCGCCGCGTGCGGCATCCGCCTCCAGGAAGGGCAAGCCGGGTGCGCAATCGCGCGTCCCGACAGCCTCGCCGAAGTGCGAAGCGAAGTGCCGGTGCAACGCCGGGCGTCGGCATGCATACCCGGAATCCAGCACGAAATGCTCCAGGTTCACCGCGACGAACTCCGACGGGCGCGTCAGTTCGTACGCATCTGGACTTCGGGCGGTGAAGTCGTTGCGTCCGCGCCGACCGGCGACGGCGAACACGCTCCGCTGCCACCCGGCCAGATCGCGCAGGCGCGGATCCCCGGACAAGGCGTTGCGGTGCGCACGGTCGTACGCGTGCGCGAGTTCGTGGACGAGCGCCTTGCGCGCAGCCGGGGCGCGCGCGTCGTCGAGCAAAGCACGATCGAGCCACAGCCGGCGGCCGACACGACGGCCCTGCACATCGTGGGGAAGATCGGCGCGCCATCCCAGGACGAGATCCGCCGGTAGTCCGTCGCGCCACGTGCGCGGCAAGCGGGCGAGCACATCATCGACGAGCGCCTGCGTGGAGGCGACCTGCGCCGCATCGAGTCCCGCGGGATCGACGCGGACGGCGAAGGCAGGGATCGCGTGGCCCAGCAACGCACAGGCCAGGGCCACGCCGATGCGCCGGCTCCATGGCCGACGCGGGAACATCAGCGCGCCAGGATGGCCTGGGCCAGCTGCATGTCGCTGGCGCGGCGTGCGGCCTCATCGGTTTCGCGCAGATGGCGCAGCGCGGCCTCAAGCTGGGCCCCGCGGATGCGGCCATTGCTGGCGACGAAGCTGGCTGCGTCCTCGCGGGCCTGCAGCACGATCTTGTCGTCGCCGGACGAGCTGTCGGAGGACGCCGACGAACCCGCGGACGAGGCGCCTGCGGAACTGCCGGCGAAGCTGCCGGCCAGGGCCGGAACGGAAAGTGCCAGCAACGCGCCGGCCAGGATCAAACGGGACATGGATGTTTCCGGAGGGGACGCCGTCACCGGCGCGGTGCGCAAAGCCTACCTGCAATCGACGCGTGCAGGATGAATCCGCATCACCCTTGCGCGTCGAACAGCTTGCCGGGGTTCATCAGGCCCTTCGGGTCGAGCACGCGCTTCACGCCGCGCATCACCGCGATCTCCTCGGGGCTACGCGTGCTTTCCAGATAGCCCTTCTTCACCAGGCCGATGCCGTGCTCGGCCGAAATGCTGCCCTGATGACGCTGCAGCGACGCGGCCAACAGCTTGGTCACCTGCTCGCACTGGGTGACGAAGTCGGCGTCGCCGACGTCGTCGGGCTTCAGCACGTTGATGTGCAGGTTGCCATCGCCGATGTGGCCGAACCAGACCACGTCGAACTGCGGATAGGCCTCGCCCAGCAACGCCTGGGTCTCGGCGAGGAAGGCCGGCATGGCGGAGATGCGCACCGACACGTCGTTCTTGTAGGGCTTGTAGCGCGCCAGCGCCTCGGTGATGCCTTCGCGCAGGCGCCACAGCTGCGCCGCCTGCGCATCGGACTGGCTGATCACGCCATCGCTGACCCAGCCCTGCTCCATGCAGGCTTCGAACGCCGCCATCGCGGCCGCCTCCTTCGCGTCGTCGCCGATCGCGAACTCGGTGACCACGTAATAGGGATGCAGCTCGTCGAAAGGCTTCTGTGCCCCGTGCGCCAACACGTGCTGCAGCGCGCGGTCGGTGAAGAACTCGAAGGCTTCCAGCTGCAGCCGCTCGCGAAAGGCTGCGAAGACCTGCATCAGCACGTCGAACGACGGCAGCGCCAGCAGCATGACGTTGGTCGGCGGCGGCGGATCGGTCAGGCGCACGGTGGCCTCGACCACAATGCCCAGCGTGCCTTCCGAGCCGATGAACAGGTGGCGCAGGTCGTAGCCGCTGGAGTTCTTGATGAGAGCCTTGTTGAGTTCCAGCACCTCGCCGGCACCGGTGACCACCTTCAGGCCGGCGATCCATTCGCGCGTATTGCCGTAACGGATCACCCGGATGCCGCCCGCGTTCGTCGCGATGTTGCCGCCGATGGCGCAGGAACCGCGCGCGGCGAAATCCACCGGGTAGACCAGGTCATGCTCGCGCGCCGCGTTGTGCACGGCTTCCAGCGGCATACCGGCCTGCACGGTGAGCGTGCGGTCGACGGCATTGAAATCGAGCGCCTGGTTCATGCGCTCCAGGCTGAGGACCAGTTCGCCATTCGCGGCGACGGCGCCGCCGGACAGGCCGGTACGGCCACCCGACGGCACGATCGCCACGTCCTGTGCATTCGCCCAGCGCACCACCGCCTGCACCTCGTCCACCGAAACCGGCAAGGCGATGGCCAGCGGGGCGGGCGTCCAGCGGCGGGTCCAGTCGCGGCCATAATGCTCAAGGTCGGCAGGATCGGTCTTCAGGCGCAGCCCGGGGGCGGCGTCGAGCAAGGCTTGCAGGCGCGGATCGCTCATTGCATGGGTGGATTTTCGGGGGCGCTCAGGGTGCCAGCGATGCGGTGCTGCGTCCAGCCGACGGGCAGGTCGTTTCAAGGGCAACCAAGCCGGAAAAACGGCAACCGAGCATTCCATTCCGCGCTGCAGCATCACGGGCGCGCATCTGGCATAGTGACGACCCTTTCCCACTCCCGTTTGCGACCTTCCCGCAATGTCGAACAAGAAGACCTCGTACCCGAAGCAGGACATCCGCGTGCTGTTGCTGGAGGGGGTCAGTCAGACTGCGGTGGAGACGTTCCGCGCGGCGGGCTACACGCAGATCGAGTTCCACGAGAAGTCGCTTCCGGAAGCCGAACTCAAGCAGCGCATCGCCGAAGCCCACATCGTCGGCATCCGCTCGCGCACGCACCTCACCGAAGACGTCCTGGCGCAGGCGCGCCGGCTGATCGCAGTAGGTTGCTTCTGCATCGGCACCAACCAGGTGGATCTCGACGCCGCGGAACTGGCCGGCATCCCGGTCTTCAACGCGCCCTACTCCAACACCCGCAGCGTGGCCGAGCTGGTCATCGCCCAGGCCATCCTGCTGATGCGCGGCATCCCCCAGAAGAACGCCGAATGCCATCGCGGCGGCTGGAGCAAGTCCGCCGCTGGCAGCCACGAAGTGCGCGGCAAGACGCTGGGCATCATCGGCTACGGCCACATCGGCACCCAGGTGGGCGTGCTCGCCGAAGCGCTGGGCATGCATGTGCTCTTCCACGACATCGAAACCAAGCTGTCGCTGGGCAATGCGCGCCCGGCCATCAGCCTGGACGACCTGCTGGCACTGAGCGACGTGGTGACCCTGCACGTGCCGGAGACCGCGGCGACCAAGGACATGTTCGGTGCGGCGCAGATCGCGCAGATGAAGCGCGGCGCGCACCTGATCAACGCCTCGCGCGGCACCGTGGTCGACATCGACGCGCTGGCCGATGCGTTGAAATCCGGCCACGTCGGCGGCGCCGCGGTGGACGTGTTCCCGGTGGAGCCCAAGGGCAATGCCGAGTCGTTCGAATCGCCGCTGCGTGGCCTGGACAACGTCATCCTGACGCCGCACGTCGGCGGCTCCACGCTGGAGGCGCAGGACAACATCGGCATCGAAGTGGCAGCCAAGCTGGTTCGGTACAGCGACAATGGCAGCACGCTGTCGGCGGTGAACTTCCCCGAGGTCACCCTGCCCGGCCACGACGGCAGCCGCCGCATCATGCACATCCATCGCAACGTGCCGGGCGTGCTGTCGCAGATCAACGACATCTTCCGCGACCGCGGCATCAACATCGACGGCCAGTTCCTGCGCACCGACGCCAAGGTCGGCTACGTGGTGATCGATGTCACCGCCGATGAGGAACAGACCACCAGCCTGCGCGAAGCGATGGCCGCCATTCCGGGCACGCTGCGGGTACGCGTGCTGTACTGAGGCTCAGCCCGCGTCGCGGGCCAGCCACTTGCGCGCCATGCGGCTGAGCGATGCGTCCGGCTCGTCGGCGATGGGGGCGACCTCGCGCCAGGCCAGGTCCAGCGATTCCTCGCTGACCACGTAGTCCTCGCTGCCGCTCGCTCGCACGACATAGCGCACGTCGTAGTGCCAGTGACCCGGGACGTCCTTCCGCTCCGGGATCCAGTGCCGGTCCAGGTCGAAGATGTCGCCCTCTACGCTGAGATCGACAAGGCCGGATTCCTCTTCGGCCTCCTTCAGCGCGACCCGCGCCATGTCGATGTCGCCATCGGCGTGTCCGCCGAGCTGCAGCCAGCGTCCGAGCTTGCGGTGGTGCGTCATCAGGGTGCGCCGGCCATCCGCGCTGACCAGCCAGGCGCCGCCGGTCAGATGCCCTTCCGTGCGCTCGCGGACGAAGGGGTCCGCAGGATCGTCGAGCAGCGCGAGGAATTCAGCCACTACCGCCTGTTCATCAGGCCAACGGCGACCGTAATCGACCAGGTCTGCGCGAAGGGGAGCGTAAGCGGCTGACACGGCGTGGTTTTTCCTTTCGGGTACGACAGGTACGCGGTGATTATCGCCCGCCATGCTGCAACCGCGCTTGTGATCCCACGTCCGCTTTGGCAAGGTACGGCCTTCCGTGGGGGCCGTCCCCATGACAGTTGCCACCGCCCGGCGGATCTTCCCGCCGGCACTCAGTCTTCCAAGGGGACGCTGCGAATGCTCAAAGCTCTGTTCAGGGTCAAGCCGGTCGCGCCGGCAGGCCACGTCGATGCCGGTGAACCCTTTGAAGGCAGCCTGGACGGCGAAGCCACCCTGAAACGGACGCTGACGGCGCGGCAACTCGTGCTGCTGGGCGTAGGCGCGGTCATCGGCGCCGGCATCTTCGTGCTCAGCGGCCACGCGGCGGCCGAGCACGCCGGGCCGGCGGTGATCCTCAGCTATGTCCTTGCCGGTGTGGCGTGTGCGCTGGCGGGCCTCTGCTACGCGGAGTTCGCCGCCATGCTGCCGGTGTCCGGCAGTGCCTACTCCTATTCCTATGCGACCCTGGGCGAATTCGTTGCCTGGTTCATCGGCTGGAACCTGGTGCTGGAGTACATGTTCGCGGCGGCCACCGTGGCGGTGGGTTGGTCCGGCTACCTCAACAGCTTCCTCGCCAATTTCGGCATGGACCTGCCCGTCTCGCTCGCCGCCGCGCCGCTGAATGTCGTCGAAGGCTCGCTGGTCTACACCGGCGGACTGCTCAACCTGCCGGCCGTGCTCATCATCGCCGCCGTCAGTGGCCTCTGCTACGTCGGCATCACCCAGTCGGCCTTCGTCAACTCGATCGTGGTCGCGATCAAGGTCACCGTGATCGTGCTGTTCGTCGCCTTCGCCGCCAAGTATGTCAATCCGGACAACTGGGTTCCCTTCATTCCCGAGAACCAGGGCCCGGGCAAGTACGGCTTCGACGGCGTCGTACGCGCCGCCGCCGTGGTGTTCTTCTCCTATATCGGCTTCGATGCGGTTTCAACCGCCGCGGGCGAAGCCAAGAACCCCCAGCGCGACATGCCCATCGGCATCCTCGGCTCGCTGGCGATCTGCACGGTGATCTACATCATCGTGTCCGCCGTGCTGACGGGCCTGCTGCCCTATCCGCAACTGTCCACGCCGAAACCCGTGGCGACCGCCCTGGAGCAGTACGCCAACCTGAACTGGTTGAAGTACGCCGTGGAGATCGGCGCCATCGCCGGCCTGACCTCGGTGATCCTGGTCATGCTGATGGCGCAGCCGCGCATCTTCTATTCCATGTCCAAGGACGGCTTGCTGCCTGGCTTCCTGGCCAAGGTGCACCCGAAGTTCCGGACGCCGTATGTCGGCACCATCATCGTGGGCGTGTTCGCGGCGTTGCTGGCCGGTTTCCTGCCGATCGGCCTGCTGGGCGAACTCGTTTCCATGGGCACGCTGCTGGCGTTCGCCACCGTCTGCATCGGCATCATCGTGCTGCGTCGCACCCGCCCGGACCTGCCGCGTCCATTCCGTGTTCCGCTCTACTGGCTGATCGCCCCGCTCGGTGCCATCGCGTGTCTCTATCTGTTCTGGCAGCCGTTCCAGGAGCACTGGCACCTGATGGTGGGCTGGACCATCCTGGGCATGGTGATCTACTTCACCTACGGCTTCAGGAACAGCAAGCTCAGGCAGCGGGCCTGATCCTCTTCAAGGCCGGCGGGCGCACCGCCGGCCTTTTTGGTTGCACTCCTCGATAACGTCCCGAGATCACGCACGATGCTCCGACAGCTCCTGGCCACCAAACACCCCCACGCCGCCCATACCGAAGCCGAAGGGCTGAGCCTGCGCCGTACCCTCGGCCCCTGGGGTCTGACGGCGCTCGGCATCGGCGCGGTGATCGGTGGCGGCATCTTCGTCATCACCGGCCAGGCCGCGGCGAACCACGCCGGCCCGGCGATCATGCTGTCGTTCGTGCTCGCCGCGATCTGCTGCACGTTCTGCGCACTGGCCTACGCGGAGTTCGCCGCGATGGTGCCCGTGTCGGGCAGCGCCTATACCTACACCTACGCGACGCTGGGCGAACTGGCCGCTTGGTTCATCGGCTGGATGTTGGTACTCGAATACGGCGTCTCGGCGTCCGCGGTCGCCGTCAGCTGGACCGGCTACCTGCTGAGCCTGCTGGAACACGCCAATATCTACCTGCCACAGGCCTTTGTCAGCGCTCCGCTGGACGCGCAGTTGCGGCCCACCGGCGCGATCGCCAACGTGCCGGCCGCGGTGCTGGTGCTGCTGCTGACCTGGCTGTGCTACGTCGGCATCCGCAAATCATCGGCCATGAACATGGCGATGGTGGTGCTGAAGACCGGCCTGATCATCCTGGTCATCATCGCCGGCTGGCAGTACGTCGACCCGGGCAACTGGGAACCCTTCATTCCCGCCAACGAAGGCCCGGGCAAGTTCGGCTGGGATGGCGTGCTGCGTGGCGCCGCGATGGTGTTCTTCGCGTACATCGGCTTCGAGGCGGTGTCGGTCGCGGCGCAGGAATCGCACCGCCCGCAGAAGGACCTGCCCATCGGCATGCTGGCGTCACTGGTGATCTGCACCATCCTCTACATCGCCATGGCCGCCGTGATGACCGGCCTGGTGCCGTACACCGCCTTGGGCACCGCCGAACCTGTGGTCACCGCAGTGGCGGCCCACCCGGAGCTGGGCTGGCTGCGCGTAACGGTGGAAATCGGCGCGCTGATCGGCCTCTCGTCGGTGGTGCTGGTGATGATCATCGGCCAGCCGCGCATCTTCATGATCATGGGCCGCGACGGCCTGCTGCCGCCGGTGTTCACCAAGATCCATCCCGAGTACCGCACGCCGCACATCAACACGGTCATCACCGGCATCGGCATCGCGCTGTTGGCGGCGCTGTTCCCGCTCGACATCCTCGGCGAACTGACCTCGATGGGCACCCTCATCGCCTTCGCTTCGGTGTGCATCGGCGTGCTGGTGCTACGCCGCACCCAACCCGACCTGCCGCGTCCGTTCCGCATTCCCGCCGCGTGGCTGATCTGCTCGCTGGGCGTGCTGAGCTGCATGGCGCTGCTGTCGGCCATGACCGCGCACAACTGGATGCTGATGGCCGTGTGGACCGCTGCCGGCTTCCTGATCTACTTCGGCTACGGCTACCGCCACAGTCGCCTGCGCGCCCAAGGCCGAGCCCCGTAATCTTCCAGGCGCTAGAATGGGCGGCATGAACGCCGCCCTGCCCTACGACGCCGACCAGCTGCGCGACCGCGCGCACTCGATCATCAGCAACGTGCGCGAGCTGTCGCAGCTCGGTTGGACGCCTGCGACCAGCAGCAACTTTTCCGAGCGCCTGGACGAGCGCCACGCCGCCATCACCGTGTCCGGCCGCGACAAAGGCCGGCTGGTCGAAGCCGACATCATGGTGGTGGACTTCGAGGGCAAGGCGGTCGGCAGTGACCACCGGCCATCGGCGGAAACCCTGCTGCACACCCAGCTCTATCGCCGTTATCCGGAGATCGGCTGCGTGCTGCACACGCATTCGCTGGTGCAGACGGTGGCCTCGCGGCTGTTCGCCGGTGCCGGCCACGTCCGGCTGGAGGGCTTCGAACTGCTGAAAGCGTTCCACGGCAACCAGACGCACGAGATGGCGATCGACGTGCCGGTGTTCGCCAACACCCAGGACATGCCCACGCTGGCCGCCCAGGTCGATGCCCTGCTCGACCGCCAGCCGCTGTGGGGCTACCTGATCGACGGGCACGGCCTGTATGCCTGGGGCCGTACGATGGCCGAGGCGCGCCGGCACCTGGAGGCGTTCGAATTCCTGTTCGCCGCCGAACTGGAACTGCGCAAGCTCGGCTGCCGCCGCTGATAACCACCGGTTATCGCAGCGTTCCGTTTCCGCAACAGGGCGTGGGGACCGGGTTTGCTACCCTAACGTCCCCCTCGCCGCCTCACGCCATCGCCATGAGCCGCCTGCGCATCTTCAAGGAATCCGACCCGGCCACCCCGGAGTTCGCCAGCTACGATCCCGACTTCATCGCCACCGAGCTGAAGAAGATCGGCGTGACGTTCGAGCGCTGGAGGGCGAACAAGGCCATCGCACCGGGGGCCTCGCCCGAGGACGTGATGGACGCCTACCGTGCCGACATCGACCGTCTTACCGCCGAGCGCGGTTTCAAGACCGTCGACGTGGTCAGCATCGCGCCGGACAATCCGCAGCGCGAAGCGATGCGCGCGAAATTCCTGGACGAGCACTACCACAAGGAAGACGAAGTACGCTTCTTCGTAGCGGGCTCTGGCCTGTTCACACTGCATGTGGACGGCAAGGTCTACGAGATCGAGTGCGTGCAGGACGACCTGATCGGCGTACCGGACAGCACCCTGCACTGGTTCGACATGGGCCCGGAACCGCGCTTCGTCGCGATCCGCTTCTTCACCGAGCCGGATGGCTGGGTCGGCCATTTCACCGGCACCACCATCGCGCAGGATTTCCCGCGCTATGAAGGCCTGACCCAGGGCCACTGAGCCCCCGCTCACCGACACTCACGACCAAGCACCATGCCCGTTTCCGCCATCCTCACCGACATCGAAGGCACCACCAGCAGCATCTCGTTCGTCAAGGACGTGCTGTTCCCGTACGCGCGCCGCGCCCTGCCCGGCTTCGTCCGCGAGCACGGCGATGATCCGGAAGTGCGGCGCTGGCTGGACGTGGTCGCCACCGAGCACGGCAGCATCTGCAGCGATGACGTCATCGTCGAGACGCTGCAGGGCTGGATCGACCAGGACCGCAAGCACACCGCGCTGAAGGCGCTGCAGGGTTTGATCTGGGAAGCGGGCTACCGCGATGCCGATTTCACGGCGCATGTGTATCCCGACACCGCGCCCGCCCTGCGTGCGTGGTACGACCAGGGGTATCCGTTGTTCGTGTACTCGTCCGGTTCGGTGCCGGCGCAGAAGCTGCTCTTCGGCCACACCGACGCGGGCGATCTGACGCCGATGTTCTCGGGCTGGTTCGATACCGAAGTCGGCGGCAAGCGCGAAGCCGGCAGCTATCGCGTGATCGCCGAGCGCATCGGCGTGCCGGCGGAGAAGATCCTGTTCCTGTCCGACGTGGTCGAAGAACTGGATGCCGCGCGCGAGGCCGGCCTGCAGACACGCCTGATCGACCGACTGGACGACTATCCCGTGCCGCGCGAAGGCGACGCGGCGCATGGCCACCTGCGCGCCACCACGTTCGACACGATCGAACTTCCGCGCTGAATCCGCTCATGGCATCGCAACGCACGGCCACGCTGATCGGATTGGCGGCCATCCTGCTGTGGGCTTCGCTGGCGGTGCTCACCACGGCGACCGGTACGCTGCCGCCCTTCCAGGTCCTCGCGATCAGCTTCGGCGTGGCCGCGTTCCTCGGGCTAGCACGTGCGGCGTTTCGAGGCGCAGCTGGCTGGCGGGAACTGCACCAGCCCTGGGCGGCGCTGACGCTGTCCACGCTGGCCCTGTTCGGCTACCACGCGCTCTATTTCATCGCGTTGAAGCGGGCGCCTGCTGTCGAAGCGAACCTGCTCAACTACATGTGGCCGCTGCTGATCGTGGTGTTCGCCGGGCTGCTCGGTGGCGTCGCGGTGCGCCGCGGGCAATGGGTGGGCACGCTGCTCGGCCTGGTGGCTGCCGTCCTGCTGGTGACGCGCGGCCGCGGGTTGCAGGTGGATCCGGCGCATGTGCCCGGGTACGTCGCTGCCCTGAGCGCAGCGGTGATCTGGGCGGCCTACTCTGTCCTCAACCGGCGTTTCGCCGACGTGCCCACGGCGGCCATCACCGTGGCCTGTGCGGGGGTTTCGATCCTGGGCGCTGCCGCACACCTGCTGTTCGAGCAGACCGTCGTTCCCAGCGCCACCCAGTGGGCGGTACTGGCCCTGATGGGCGTCGGTCCGGTCGGCGCCGCGTTCTGGCTCTGGGACCACGGGACCAAGCGCGGCGACATCGCCCTGCTGGGCAGCCTGTCCTACCTCGCACCGCTGCTGTCGACGCTGCTGCTGGTCGTGTCCGGCCGCGCGCAGGCGCATTGGATCCAGGCCGTCGCGATCGCCCTCCTGCTGGCCGGCGCCTGGCTCAGCGTGCGGGCGAGCCGCGCCGCTCGATGAGAGCGATTCGCGTTTCTACATGCCGCCGGCGATTTGCCTAGACTGCGCGGCACGTCGCAAGCCAGCCTACGCCAGCCAGCCAGCCACGTCAGCCTCGCCCGCCAGCCTCCGCTCGCCCGCCAGGTTCCAGGACGCCTCCTTCGGGAGGCGTTTCCGTTTCAGGTCCCGTGGATCTTCTCGCCTCGCGCGAGCATGGCGACCAGCTTCTCGATGCGCACGCGCCGGGTCTCCGGCTTCACCGCCGTCTGCACGCGCCAGCACACGGCATAGCGGTTGGTCCTGTCGAGCGCATCGAAGAACGCCTTGGCCTTGCGGTTCTTCGCCAGCGCTTTCGCGAGTTCCTCGGGTACGTCCATCGACTTCGCACCATCGTAGGCCGCCGCCCAACGGCCATCGGCCTTGGCGGCCTCGACCTCGCGCAGACCGGCGGGCCGCATGCGCCCTGACGCGGCGAGCACCTCGATCTTGGCGACGTTGATCTTCGACCACGCGCTGCGCGCGCGCCGCGGCGTGAACCGCTGCAGGAAGAACTGCGTATCGAAGCCCTTCTTCTGGCCGTCGATCCACCCGTGGCACAGCGCCACGTCGAGCGCTTCTGCGTAGCTCACCGAGGCGATGCCCGACTCCTTCTTCGCGATCTTCAACCACAGGCCCGTGGCGTCGGCATGGCGCTCCAACCAGCGCTCCCACGCCGCTGCATCAACGAAATGCTCGATGGGGAGTTCCGTGGCGGTCACGATCAGGGCTCCACGACCTGCAGCCGATAGGAAGTACGCGCCGATTGCTCGCCACGCCAGCGATCGAAGGCACGCACCTCGATGGCGTGCTCACCCTCGGCCAGATCGGTAGGCAGCGCGCCCCGCCACAGGTGCTGGGATGCCTCCGCTTCAGGCGAGCGGTCGTAACCACGCAATGCATCGGCCGCGTCGTCGCGCATGTTCTCCACCAACAAGCTCGGATCGGGCTGCTCGACGCGCCTCATGGGCTTCCACGCGCCGCCATCGACGCGATACTCCACGCGCGTCTCCGCATCACCCATGTAGACATTGGCGAACACGCCCCAGGCGGGGTAAGCGCCCTTCCGCAGCACGCGCGGCGCATGCAGGCCGATGCCACTGTCATCGACGCTGCGCGCGGGGTGCCACGACAACGCGTAGTCACCACCCGCACGCACGCGCAGCCTCGCGTAGCCGTTGGGCGTGCCATCGGCCATCGTCGTGCCGGGAATGCCTTCGGCATCCTTCACCCCTGACCAGTAGGCACCGCACGCGGCACCGACGTTGTACTCATGCAAAGGCTGGACGCCGTGCCAGCCGGTGGAAGCATCGTGATACCAATGGCGCTGTGTGTGGGTGTGCCCACTGAGCAGCAGCACATGCGGGAAGTCCTTCAGCATCGCGAACAGGCGCTCCCGGTCCTCCGCGCGGAATCCGCGTGCCCCGGGTTCGTAGAACGGAATATGGACGCCGATCACGAGCAATCGATCCTTGCGCACCGTGGGCAGATAGGCCTGCAGGAAGGCGAACTGGTCTTCGCGCAACCCGCCAAAGTACGCCGGTGACTTGCCCGGCTGGTAGATCACGTCGTCCAGGCCGACGAACGTCGCGGCTTCTTCCTCCCACGCGAACGTGTCCGGCCCGAGGTGATGGCGAAACGTGCGCAGCGAGTCTTCGTCGCTGGCCGCATCGACATCGAGGTCGTGGTTGCCCGGGATGAACAACCAGGGCACCTGCAGGCTCATCGTGGTGCGCAGGATCTCCGGGTACAGCGACAGATCGTCGTTGGTCACGTCGCCCAGGGTCAGGCCGAGCGCGGCGCCGTGCTTGCCCACGAGCGGCTGCACGATGTCGCGCCAGTAGTAGTCCACATCCTGCGCCGAAGACGTCTGGCTGTCGGCGAACAGCAGCACATCGAGGTCGTCCCTCGCCGCTGGCTTGGGCCTCAGTGCGAAATGGGTGCAGTCGGGCTGGCGCTGCGGGATGCCGCCGTACTTCAGTGCGGGCCCCGCGTGGTACTGCAGATTGCGCCAGCGGGCAGGTAGGCCATCCCTTCGTACGGCCAGGTCGTAACCGGCGGGTTTGATGACGAAGAGGCTACGGCCGTCCACGTAGTCGAGCGTGTACTCGCCCCGCGCATCGGTCGTCGCGATCTCGACGCCGTTCGATACCTTGATACCGGGCAAGCCCGGTTCTCCTGCATCACGAACCCCGTTGCCATTGCGGTCCTCGAACACCTGCCCCCCACTGCAGGGTGGCGGCAAGGCGTGGGCAGGGAGGGCGAGGCAGGCCAGGAAGACGGCAGTCAGCGAGGCGCGCACGGCGACTCCAGCGGGGGCGACCGCCGGATTATGACCCGAGGTGGCCGACGCGGTCAGCGGGCGTGGCGCTGGGCCAGCACGGCGACCGCATCGTCGAGGGAGAGTCCGCGCGCGCGCAGGAGGACGATCAGGTGGTACAGCAGGTCGGCGCTCTCGCCGAGAAGCGCGGCGTCGTCCTGGGCGACCGCGGCAAGCGCGGTCTCCACGCCTTCTTCGCCGACCTTCTGCGCGATGCGCCGGACACCGGCGTCGAACAGGCGCGTGGTGTAGCTGTCAGTGGGCCGCTCGCGCTCACGCCGCGCGATCACGGTATCGAGCTCGGCGAGGAACGCACCGGGCGCGTCCGGGAAACAGCTGGCGCGCTGCAGGTGGCAGGTCGGTCCGCGCGGATGCGCGAGCACCAGCAGGCTGTCGTCGTCGCAGTCGACGTCCACCGACACCAGCTCCAGCACATGGCCTGAACTCTCGCCCTTGGTCCACAGTCGCTGTTTGCTGCGGCTGAAGAAGGTCACCCGGCGACTGGCCAGCGTCGCGTCGAGCGCTTCGCGACTCATGTAGCCCAGCATCAGCACGCGGAGCGTCGTCGCGTCCTGCACGATGGCAGGGAGCAGGCCATCGCCCTTGGACCAGTCGAGACGTGCAGGGTCGATCACTCGTCCTTGGGATTCAGTCGCCACGTCGCACCTCGATGCCCTGCCCGGCCAATGCTTGTTTCAATGCGGGGATCGCGATGTGCCCGCTGTGGAAGACGCTCGCGGCCAACGCGCCATCGACGTCCGCGCGGCGGAACACTTCGCTGAAATGCTCCACCTCGCCAGCCCCCCCCGACGCAATGAGCGGAACCTCGCAGATCGCGCGGACCGCCTGCAACTGCGCGAGGTCATAACCCCGACGCACGCCGTCCTGGTCCATGCAATTCAGCACGATCTCGCCGGCACCCAGGTGTTGCGCGTGCGCTACCCAGTCCAGCGTGCGAAGACCGGCACCCTGCGTCTTCGACGGATCGCCGGTATAGCGACGCACGCGCCATTCGCCGTCGGCTTCCAGGATGGAATCCACGCCGACCACGACACACTGCACGCCGAACGCCTTCGCCAGCTCGCCGATCAGCGCCGGCCGCTCCAGTGCCGGCGTGTTGACCGAGACCTTGTCGGCCCCGCTGTACAACACGCGGCGCGCCGTCTCGACGTCGCGGATACCACCGGCCACGCAGAACGGGATGTCCAGCAGCCGCGATACGCGCTCGATCCAGGCGTAGTCGACCGACCGACCTTCGGGACTGGCGCTGATGTCGTAGAAGACCAGTTCGTCGGCCCCTTCGTCGCGATAGCGCAATGCCAACTCGACGATGTCGCCCATGTCGACGTGATCGCGGAACTTCACGCCCTTGACCACGCGGCCTTCGCGGACATCGAGACAGGGAATGATGCGCCGGCTCAACATGCGAGCGCTTCCGGCAACACGAAGCGCCCTTCGAGCAGAGCCCGACCCAGCACAATGCCTGCGCAGCCGGCTTCTCGCGCCCCACTGACGTCCGCGATAGCGCTCACGCCACCGGAGGCCTGTACAGCCAGCGCGGGCACGGCGCCGCGCAGATACGCATACAAGTCCAGGTTGGGCCCGGTCAGCATGCCATCGCGGGCGATATCGGTGCACAGCAGATGACGAAGGCCGGCTTCGGCATAGCGCGTGGCCAGGGCATCCAGTGTTTCGGCAGCGGTTTCCGTCCAGCCATGAACGGGAAGACGCCAGACCCCATCGTCATCGCGACGCGTGTCGAGCGCGACGGTGATGCGCTCGCTGCCGAATTCGGCGAGCCATGCCAGCACGGTGTCGGGCGCACGCACGGAAAGCGAACCTATCACCACGCGCTGCGCCCCGGCGTCGAGCAACTTCGCCACGTCGTCGCGCTCCCGGACACCGCCACCCGTCTGCACGCGGAGCGAGGTCGTGCGCGCAATCTCCCGCAGCAGCGGCGCCAGCGTGTAACCACCGGCGCGCGCGGCGTCCAGGTCAACGAGGTGCAGCCACTCGGCACCTTGCGATGCGTACCGTGCCGCAACTTCGAGCGGCGTCCCGTCGTAGCGGGTCTCACGCGCGTAGTCGCCTTGCGCGAGGCGCACGACCCGACTGTCGCGCACATCGATCGCGGGATAAACGGTAAAGGCCGTCATTGCAGTCCGTACTCGATGAAATTCCTGAGCAATCTCGCGCCCACACCGGCCGACCGCTCGGGATGGAACTGGGCGCCGGCGACCCGGCCACGCTGCACGACGGCAGCGAAACGCTCCCCATGCTCGCTGCTGCACAGGCAGTCGTCGTCCACCGGCGCCGCGTAGCTATGGACGAAGTACGCGTGGTCGCCCTCGCCGATGCCCTCCATCAGCGAGCTGTCGCGGTGCCGTTGCAGCGTGTTCCAGCCCATGTGCGGCACGCGGATGCCGGGCGACACCGGCAGCTTGCGGACCCGGCCCGGCAACAGGCCCAGGCACGGCGTGTCGTCTTCTTCGGAGTGCGCGAACAGCAGTTGCACGCCGACGCAGACACCCAGCAACGGCGACTCCAGCGTGCGCAGCGTATCGACCAGCTCCAGCTCCCGCAGACGCGCCATGCACACGGCTGCTGCACCCACGCCCGGCAGGATGACCCGGTCCGCGGCGCGGATCGCCGCGACGTCGCCGGTCAGCTCCGCCTCGATGCCGAGCCGCTGCAGGGCGTAACGCACCGAGCCGATGTTGGAGCCGCCGGCATCGACGAGCACGACGCGCATCAGAGCGCTCCCTTGGTCGAAGGCAACTCCGCGCCTTCGCGCTTGATGGCCTGGCGCAACGCGCGTGCGAGCGCTTTGAAACTGGCCTCGACCTTGTGGTGGTCGTTGTCGCCCTGCACCTTCAGGTTGAGATTCAGACCCGACGCATCGCATAGCGAACGGAAGAAATGCGGCACCAGCTCGGTCGGCAGGTCTCCCACGCGTTCGCGCTTGAACTCACCGTCGAAGACGAAGTACGGCCGGCCGCTGAAATCCAGCGCGGCGCTGGCCAGCGTCTCGTCCATCGGCAGGGTAAAGCCGTAGCGGCCGATGCCGCGCTTGTCGCCCAGCGCCTCCTTCAGCGCCTGGCCGAGCGCCAGGCCGGTATCCTCGACCGTGTGGTGTTCGTCGATGTGCAGGTCGCCGTCAGCACGCACGTCGAGGGCGAAGCCACCATGCTTGCCGATCTGTTCAAGCATGTGGTCGAAGAACGGCAGACCGGTCTTCGCCACCGGCTCGGCGACGCGATCCAGGTCGACCTCGACGCGGATCTTCGTTTCCTTGGTGTCGCGCTGGACGACAGCGCGACGCGGTGCGTCCGCCAGTTCGTGCGCGATGCCGGCCCAGTCCCACTCGCCACCGAACTGCGCGGTCTTCAGCTGGAACGCGCGGATCTTCAGATTGTCAGCGAACTGGTTGTCGGTCGGCCGGTCGCCGACCATCGCCGAGCGCGACCAGTCGATGCTGCGGTCCTGCAGGTACGGGATGACCAGGCCGATGCCGGGCTTGCGCGTAGGCTTGTTCTCGTGCGGCCAGCTTTCGTCGATCAACACCTCGCGGAAGCGGATGCCCTGGCTTTCGAAGACCTGCATCATCAGATTGTGTGGCCCGTCGAACGTGGCGCGCGGGTACTGGTCCGAACCCAGGCCGTCCTGGTTGCTGACCATCACGAACTGGTAGCCCGCATCGCGCAGTCTCAGCAGCGCGGGGATGACGCCGGCGACGAAGCGCAGCTTCTCGTAGGCATCGATCTGGAAATCGTCCGGCTCCTCGATCAGGGTGCCATCGCGGTCGATGAAAAGGATGGGCGTCATGCCGCCTGCTCCTGCGCGTTGAGGGCCGCGATCACACGGTCGTTCTGGACCGGCGAACCGACGGTGATACGCAAGGCGTCACCCAGCTGCGGTGCCGCCCGCTGGTCGCGGACCACCACACCGGTCGCCAGCAGTGCACGGAACGCGCGTTCGGCATCGTCGAACCTCGCCAACAGATAGTTGCCTTGCGAGGCGTAGACGCGACGCACGCCCGGCATGCGCGCCAAGGCCTCAGCGAGGCGACTGCGTTCGCCGCGCACCAGCGCGACCCGTTCACGCGTCAGTGCCAACGCCGCATCGGACAGGCCCGACATCGCCAGGTCGGCGCACGGCGTGGGCACGGGATAGGGCGCCTGGCAACGTTGCAGGACGGCGATCAGTTCCTCGTCAGCGATCACCACACCGATCCGCGCGGCCGCCAATGCGTGCGCCTTGGACAGCGTGCGCAGCACGGCGATGTTCGGGTGCACTGAGAGCAGCGTCGTCGCCGACGGACCGTCGGCGAACTCGCCATAGGCTTCGTCCACGACCACCAATGCCCTGCCCTCCAGCGCACGGGCGAGCGATGCGATCCCGTCGAGTGGAATGGAGGCACCCGCAGGATTGGAAGGCGAACACAGGAAGACCAGCTTGGCGCGCTGGGACAGCGCGGCGTCGCGGATCGCGTCCAGATCGGCGGAGAAACCCGCCGCATCGTCCACGAGCGGAACCTCGACCAAGGGCGCGCCCTGCAGGCGCGCGCACACTGCGTACATGCCGAACACCGGCGGCGTGACCACGACCGCATCCTGCCCCGGAACACACAAGGCACGCACGAGCAGATCGATGGCCTCATCGCTGCCACGACCCACCAGCAACGCGGCAGGCGCAACGCCGTACAGCTCGGCAAGGCGTGCGCGCAAGGCTGGCGGTTGCGGCTCGGGATAACGGCGGCTGCGTCCTTCGCCATCGGCAGGGTTGGACCAGGCCGATTCGTTCGCGTTGAGCCACACATCGCCGCGCAGCGCTTCGCTCCGCGCTGACTTGTAACCGGCGAAGTCGCGCAGGTCCGGACGCACCAGCGAGAGCAGCGCGCTCATGCGGTCACCCTGCCCAGTCGAAGCGCAACGGCATTGGCGTGCGCATCGAGGCCCTCCGCCCGCGCCAGCGTCAGCGCACAGGCGCCGATGGCGCCTATCCCGGCACGGCTGGCGGACTGCACGCTGACGAAGTTCTGGAAACTGGCCACGCTGACGCCGCTGTAGGCCCGTGCGGCGCCTGCGGTCGGCAGCACATGGTTCGTGCCGCTGCAGTAGTCGCCCAGGGCCTCCGGGGTGTAGTCGCCGAGGAACACCGAGCCCGCCGCTTCGACGCGTTCAAGCCAGTCACGCGGCTCACGCAGCGCCAGGATCAGGTGCTCGGGCGCATACCGATTGCTGATGGCGAAGGCGTCTTCCAGCTTCGCGACCTTGATCAACCGCGACGCAGACAGGGCCTGCCGCGCGATGTCGGCGCGATCAAGGACGGCGAGCTGCACGGCGAGTTCGTCCTGCACGCGCGCGATCAGCGCACCGTCGTCGCTGAGCAGCAGCACCTGAGAATCCGGACCGTGCTCGGCCTGCGACAGCAAATCTGCCGCGACGAAGGCGGCATCGGCGCCGGCATCGGCGATGACCAGCACCTCGGACGGACCGGCCGGCATGTCGATGGCCGCAGCGCCGCCTTGCGCGACCTGCTGCTTGGCTTCGGTGACATACCCATTGCCGGGGCCGAACAGCTTGTCGCACTTCGGCACGCTGTCGGTACCGAAGGCCATCGCGCCGATCGCCTGGGCGCCACCGAGCTTGAACACGCGACGCACCCCGGTCAGCTGCGCGGCGACCAGCACGGCGGGATCAGCGGTGCCGTCCTTGCGTGGCGGCGTGCACAGCACCACCTCGCGACAGCCGGCCAGCCGTGCGGGTACACCCAGCATCAGCGCCGTGGAAGGCAATGGGGCCGTGCCGGCGGGCACGTACAGGCCCACGCGCGGAATCGGGCGGATGACGCGTTCGCATACGACACCGGGCGCGGTTTCCACCGCATACGGCTGCGCCATGCCGGCGATGTGGAACGCCTCGATGCGTCCTGCCGCGTCCAGCATCGCCTCGCGCAGCTCGGCGGACACGGCTGCGTGCGCTGCGGCGAATTCTTCGTCGCTGACGACAAGACTGGCCAGTTCGACGCCGTCGAAACGGGTGGTGGCCTCGCGCAATGCGGTGTCGCCGCGCCCACGCACATCCGCAAGGAGGCTGGCGACCGCGTCACGCGTACGCTGCGCCACCGTCTGCACGGGACGCGCGAGCAAGGCCTCACGCGCCGCCTCGTCGAGCGCGTTCCAGTCATACCAAGGAGCGGGCGACGTGCTCATGCCAGCGACCTCTCGACCGACAGCACCATCAGCCCCTGCGCGCCGGCGCGCTGCAGTTCTTCCAGTCGCTGCCAAGTGACGGTGCCGTGGCACATCGCCTGCAGCGACACCGGACCTTCATCGTTGCCTGGCAGCGTCACCACGCCGTCGCTGTCCGTCAGCAGACGCGCCAGCGCCGGCACGGTGTCGCGGTCGGCACGGAACATCAGCAGCTTGCTGTCCTTGAGCTTCAGTACGCCATCGAGGCGACGCAACAGCATGTCGGCCAGTCCCGCACGGGCGTCGTCGAAGGCGCGCGCCGGACCTGCCAGCACGGCCTCGCTGTCCAACAGCGTCTCCACCGGCTTGAGCTGGTTCGCCGCCAGCGTGGCACCGCTGGAGACCAGGTCGCAGATGAGGTCGGCCGTGCCCAGTTTGGGCGCGATCTCCACCGAACCGGACAGCTCGACCACCGCCGCTTCGATGCCACGCGCCTGCAGCCATTGGCGCAGCACCGACGGGTAGCTGGTGGCGATGCGCAGGCCCTGCAGTTGCTCGGGGCCGGTCCATTCCCAGCTGTCGGGAATCGCCAGCATCAGACGGCAGCTGCCGAAGCCCAGCGGCCGCAATTCGCGGTACGCCTGCGGCAGCCCGATCAGAGCACGTTCGCCGGCCTGTTCGTCGAGTTCGTTGCGCCCGACGATGCCGAAATCACAGACGCCATCGGCGATCAGGCCCGGGATGTCGTCGTCGCGGACCAGCAGCAGGTCGACCGGCAGCGACTCGCCGTAGCAGAACAGCTTGTCGCGGCTCTCGCGCCAGCTCAGGCCGCAGGCGGCCAGCAGCGTGCGTGCGGGCTCGGCGAGCCGCCCGCTCTTCTGGATGGCGATGCGCAGACGCTCGCGCGTCGCGGGGGTCAGGGTGGGACTCATGGGGGCGCTCAGTGGGAAGCAGTGGCCGTCGCCGCCTGCTGGCGGTGGACGGCGGCGGCATAGCCGCCCGCGCCGCGCTCGAGGGTGCGGGCGACGCGGCCGATCGTGGTCACGCTGACCTGGGTCAGGTCGTGGATTTCCCGGTACGGGACACCCTTGAGCAGCAAGGGCACCACCCGCCAGCGGTCGGCCATGGCCTCCAGCTCGGCGGGCGTGCACAGGTCTTCCAGGAAGGCACGCACCTCGCCCGCCTCGGCCAAGGCAGCCAGGGCCTCCGACAGGGCCTGCAACGGGGCGTTGTCGGTGACTTCTTCCTGGGCGGACCGGCGCTTCATGGGATCGAATCAATGCACTAATGTATTAACGTACTAATACATTAATTCAAGCCAACACCGGCCGTCAACCTGGACCCTGTCTGGAATGAAGGGGTTTTCCCGTTACTTCCGGCATAGCCACACCAGGGGACCAACGATGGGCTGGAGCGGGCAAGGACGATGAGTACACTGCCAAGGACGCCGGACCGCCGGCACGGCGCGATCGCCGGCAGGCGGAGCAGCCACCCGGGGGGAACGGGCATGCGGGGACGACGCACTGAGGGGACGGGCTATCGGGGCTGGCTGGCCTGGCTGCTCGTGCTGCTGCTCTGGCCCATGGCCGCCGCGGCCTCCAGTCCGGCGCGCATCGGCGCCGATGCCAACTACGCCGCGCTCGCACCCAACACCACCTACTTCCACGATGCCGGTGGTGCGGCGACGCTGGACGACGCCGACCGCCTGCTCGATACCGGACGCTTCGCACCGCTGCCGAACGGCGATGCCTCCTTCGGCTTCCAGACCGGCGCGTTCTGGTTCCACGTCGAAGTCACCAACACGAACGCCAGCGAACAACGCTGGCTGTTGGTGCAGCAGTACGCGTTGAGCGACCGCGTCGACATCTATGCGCGCTACCCCGGTGGCCGCACGGTCCACCACGCCGGTGGCGACACCTTCCCGTTCGAACAGCGCAGCATCCGCTACCGGCACCCGAACTTCTGGCTGGACCTGCCCACCGGCCAGCCGGTGGACCTGCTGGTGCGGGTGCAGAGCCAGAGTTCGATGCAGGTGCCGCTGTTCCTGTACACCCCCGCCGCCTTCGCCGAACTCTCGCGCGACGGCCAGCTCGGCATCGGCATCTATTACGGCATCCTGGTCGCGCTGTTCTTCTACAACCTGGTGCTGTGGCTGGTGCTGCGCGACGGCAGCTACTTCTGGTACCTGTTCCACATCACCGCGTTCGGCCTGGTGCTGTTCACCCTCAACGGGCTGGGCTTCGAATACTTCTGGCCGCATTCCACCTGGCTGGCCGACAAATCGGTCCCGCTATCGGTCTGTCTCGCGCAGATCGGCATGCAGCAGTTCGCGCGGACCTTCCTCGGATTGCACACGCGATGGCGCCTGGGCGACCGCATCAGCAAGGGGATCATCGCGTTCTTCGTGCTGCTCGGCATCGCTGCCACGCAGTTGCCCTACCACGTGGCCACGCCGATCGCATCGGCCGCGGTGTTCCCCAGCATCCTGTGGATCGCGGTGATCACGCTGGTCGTGGTGCGCAGCGGCTATCGCCCGGCGAAGGTCTTCCTGCTGGCCTGGGCGATGTTCCTGTTGGGCACCGGCATCTTCGTCGCACTGGCGTTCGGGCTGCTGCCCAAGACCTTCATGACCGAGTACGGCGTGCAGATCGGCTCGGCGCTGGAGATGCTCCTGCTGTCGGTGGCGCTGGGCTACCGCTACGCCGCGCTGCGCAACGAGAACGAGCGCATCGTCCGCGATGCCAAGAACCAGCTCGAGGAACAGGTCATCACCCGCACGGCCGAATTGCGCCAGGCGATGTCGGAACTGGAAAGCGCGCATCACCGGCTGCGCGAATCCAGCCGTCTCGATGGCCTGACCGACCTGTACAACCGCACGCATTTCCGTGAAGCGTTCGAACACCTGCTGTCGCAGTCGCGCAACTCGCGGCGGCCGATCTCGCTGCTGATGATCGACCTCGACCACTTCAAGCGGATCAACGATACCTACGGCCATCTGGTCGGCGACGACTGCCTGCGCTGCACGTCGAATACCCTGGCCGAGACGTTGCGACCGCATGGCGCGCTGCTGGCGCGCTTCGGCGGCGAGGAATTCATCGCCGCCCTGCCCGGCATGGGACTGGGCGAAGCCAGCGTGGTGGCGGAGGAGTTGCGCCAGGCCTTGCGCGCGAACCCGTGTCGAAGCGGCGAGCTGGAGATCGCCGTGTCCGCCAGCATCGGCGTGCACTGCGTCGATCTGGAAGCACGCGACAGCCTGGAGTCCGCCCTGCAGGTCGCGGACCAGGCGCTCTACACGGCCAAGGCCGAGGGCCGCGACTGCGTGCGGACGTTGTGATCCGCACGCATCCTGCTGCAGGAGCGACCTGAGTCGCGCCTGCGGCCGAATCGCTCAGCGGTTGCGTACCGCCGAGAGGATCTCGCCCGACTCCACCAGCCGCACCGCCGTGGCGACTTCGCCGTCGAGCGCGCGGTCGCGATCGAGGAACGGGATCTTCGCCCGGATGGCCGCATGGGCCGCTGCAACGGCATGTCCCGGATGGAACGCCTCGCTGGCCGCGAGTGCGGCGCGCAATGCATCCACCTCGTCCAGGAAGCCATCACGCCCCTCCGCGCCCGGCGACGGGCCGCCGGATACCTTCGCCGCCATGCCCTCGGCATCGGTCCGGTCCGCCAGCGCGCGGGCCGCGTTGATCATGTCGCGACGCAGGTCGAGCGCCTGCGCGGCGGTATAGAGCTCCAACGCCAGCACCTTGCCCAGGTCCTGGGTCATCGCCAGCACATGGCGTGCTTCGTTGGCGCCCATCGACACATGATCCTCGGCGTTCGCACTGGTCGGCACCGAGAACACACTGGCCGGGTGCGCGCGGCTGGCCAGGTCGTTGACGATGGCGGCCGCGCTGTACTGCACGATCATGTGGCCCGACTCGGTGCCATCCTCGTTGCCGATGAGGAACGCAGGCAGGCCGTCGTTGGTCGCAGGATCGACCAGCTTGTTCAAACGCCGCTCCGAGATCGATGCGAGCGTCGGAATCGCGGCCTTCACGTAGCTCATCACGAGCGCGAGCGGCATGCCGTGGAAATGGCCGGCCGAGATCACCTGCTCTTCGACATGTTCGGCCTGCTTGTCGGGGAACACCAGCGGGTTGTCGGTGACCGCATTGAGCTCGATCTCCAGCACGCGCTTGGCCTGCTCGACGGCATCGCGCACGGCACCATGGACCTGCGGGATGCAACGCAGCGAGTAGCTGTCCTGCGGCTGGTGCTTCTTGCCGCCACGGAACGGCATGAAGCGCCGGTAGAACTTCTCGCGACCGTGACGTTGTCCGGTGGGCACCCAGTCCCAGCCGATGTCGAAGCGGAGCGCCTGCGCCTCCGGCGTGTCCCAGCTGCCGGGGAGCCAGGTGCGGAAGCGCGGTACCAGGTGGTAGGGAATGTCCGCCAGCGTCGAACCCGCCAGCAGTTCGCGCAGGCGGGCGGCGACATGCACCTGCCCCGGATGCGGACGAAGCACATGCACTTCCTCGGCGAACGCACCGAGGCGGCCGGCGAAGGCGTCGATTGTCATCGCGGCAGCGAGATCCGCCGTATCGAGCAACTGGTCCAGGCGGTAGGTGGCGAGTACGCCCATGGCGAGCATCTGCGCCGTACCGTTGTTCAGCGCGAGGCCTTCCTTGTACGACAGCGATACCGGCGACAGGCCGGCACGCTTCAGCGCGTCGGCACCGGCCATGCGCTCGCCTTCGTAAAAGGCTTCGCCGCCGCCAAGCAACACGATGGCCAGGTGCGACAGCGGCGCAAGGTCGCCCGACGCGCCGACCGAACCCAGCGACGGCACCACCGGGACGATGCCGGCGTTGAGCATCGCGGCAAGGGCCTGCAACGTTTCGACGCGGATGCCGGAATGTCCCTTCAGCAGCGTGTTGATGCGGATGCCGAGCATGGCCCGGACGATTTCCGGGGCCATCGGCTCGCCCACGCACACCGCATGCGTCACGATCAGGTTGTACTGCAGTTCTTCGTGCAGCGAGCGCCCGGACTTCGTCGCTCCCGGCAGGTCGTCGCGCACGGGGTGCGCACCCAGCAGCTTGTCGGCGTTGCTGCCGAAGCCGGTGGAGACGCCGTAGATCGGTTCCTCGCGGCGCACCTGTTCGGCCAGGAAATCGGCGGCACGCGCGACGGCCTCCAGCGCACCCTTGCCGAGCTCGACGCTGGCACCGAACGCGATCTCGATCAGCCTGTCGCGGGTCAGCGATGTGCCATCCAGCAGGATCGGTTTCATGTCAGCGCCCCGCCAGTGCGCGCGCCTGTTCCAGCTCAACCTTCAGGCTGCTGGCCAGTTCTTCGCGCTTCACTTCGAACTGCTGTTCGCGCAGCAGGTCCTTGACCGTCACCGCGCCGCGCGCGCGCTCGTCCTCGCCCGCCAGCACGACGAAGCGGATGCCCGCACGCGAGGCGTACTGGAACTGCTTGGCGAGCTTGCGGCCTTCCATCTGCACTTCGGTGTTGATGCCGGCCGCGCGCAGGCGCCGCGCGATATCCAGCGATTCGGCCAGCTCACCCTCGTCCATCAGCGCGACCATCGCCTGCACGCTGCTTTCATCGCTGCCGGCGACCAGGCCGGCTTCGCGCAGCTGCCAGAACAGGCGCGTCAGCCCGATCGAGATGCCCACACCCGGCAGCTTCGACTTGGTGTAGTGGCTGGCGAGGTCTTCATAACGCCCACCGGAGCAGATGGACCCGATCTGCGGATAGCCATCCAACTGGGTCTCGTAGACCGTGCCGGTGTAGTAGTCCAGGCCGCGCGCGATCGAGAAGTTCAGGCAGTACGCCGCTTCGGGCACGCCCAATGCCTTCACCAGTTCCAGCACCTCGCGCAGCTCGGCGATGCCCTGGTTGAAGATCTCGCTGCCCTGCCCCAGCGCATCGAGCTTGGCCAGCGCGTCGGCGTGGCTGCTGCTGCGCATGGCGACGAACTCGAGGATGCGGTCCACGCCCTCCGCGGACATGCCGAAGCCTTCGCCGGTCAGCGTCTCGCGCACGTAGTCGGCGCCGCGCTTGTCCAGCTTGTCGACTTCGCGCAGGACCAACGCCTGCTGCTCGCCGTCGGTAACGCCCTGCGCTTCGAAGAAGCCGCGCATCAACTTGCGGTTGTTCAACTGGATGGTGAAGTCGCCGATGCCCAGATCGCTGAACACCGCGTGGATCACGGCGAGGATCTCGGCATCGAAGCGGACGCTGAGCGCATCCTTGCCGATCACGTCGATGTCGCACTGGTAGAACTCGCGGAACCGGCCGCGCTGGGCGCGTTCGCCGCGGTAGACGCGCTGGATCTGGTAACGGCGGAACGGGAAGGTCAGTTCGTGCTCGTGTTCGGCCACGTAACGCGCGAGGGGCACGGTCAGGTCGAAGCGCAGCGCCAGTTCCGGCAGACCCTCGCCTTCCTTCGCCAGCGCACCGGTGGACTGGACGAAATACACCTGACGCTCGGTCTCGCCACCGGACTTGGTCAACAGCGTCTCGGACAGCTCGAATACCGGTGTCTCCACCGGCAGGAAGCCGAAGCGCTCGTAGTTCCGGCGGATGGTATCCAGCATGCGGTGGAAGGCGATCTGCTCACGCGGGAGCAGTTCCATCACTCCAGGCGGCGTACGGGGCTTGATCAAGCGAAAAACTCCGGCAGAAGGCAACAGCGCATTCTAAATGGGAAGGCCCCGAACCGACAGGAAAAGCACTCGCCCTATTGCCGCATGCGCGACGACTGCATACAATGCGCGGCTCCACGGGGTGTAGCTCAGTCTGGTAGAGCGCTACGTTCGGGACGTAGAGGTCGCAGGTTCGAATCCTGTCTCCCCGACCAACACATGAAACCCGGGAAACGAAAGTTTCCCGGGTTTTTTGTTGCCCGGCACCGGCCCGCGCGCGCATGCACCTTACAGGCGTAGCCACCGGCGGGCGCCCAGCTCCCCACCCGGCTTTCCCCCAGCGCGACCCATCCGACCCGCAGCAAAAGTTTGCTGTCTGTCACAAAAATGTGCCGCAAAATGTCACCTCTGGCCGATGACCGACCGGCATCCGGTCGGGCCGCCTGACCGATCAACACTCGGTCGTGCCCCGGTTGCGAGGCCTGAGACACCGTTTGGCGGTACTTACGGCTCAAGTGGTTCATTTATATTTACGAAAAATGAATGTTTGCCTGGTCCAGCTGGCCCTTTGGGCGCCCGTTCGGAGAATTGGCAGAGTTTTTGCTTTAGACCGTCCTTGAAGGACCGCGTCCCCCGCGCCCGTACATCAGGCCCGCTCTTGAATCTCCGTTTGCTGCCCCTCGCCCTCGCATGCGCTTCGGGCCTTTCCCTGCATACCCCCTCCACCCTGGCGGCTCCCGCCGACGCACCCGCTGCGTCGCGCCATGCCCAGCTGGAGGAAGCCGCCCACCTGCGCGATCAACGCCAATGGCTCGCGGCATTGGCGATCTACGAGCGCCTGCTGTCGGCCACGGCCGACGACGACGAGGCATACCGGCTGCGCACGCTGACGCTGGCCGACCTGGGCAACGCCCAACGCGCATGGCAGCTCTACAGCGAACGCCCGCAGGCATTCACCCAGGCGCAGGCCACCCGGCTGGAGAACGATCGCCTGGCGCGCCTGATCGTGTGGGGCGGCCTGTACGCTCAGGAGACCTCGTCGCGGCTCGACGAGATGACGTACGCCGAACGCACGATGGCCGAGCACCTCGCGCGCCTGACGCCGGCCGAGCGCGTCGAAGCGACGCGCCCGCGGCTCGACACGCTGATCATCCTCAACACACTCGAGAAACACGAAGAAGTCGTCGCCGCCTATCGCGCCCTGCTGGCCGACGGCGTCCGGGTGCCGCCTTACGCCTTGGCGAAGGTGGGCGATTCGCTGCTGGCGACGCGCCGTCCCGAGGAAGCAGCTGCCGCGCTCGAGGCCTCGCTGGCGGCCATGCCGGGCGAGTTCGACATCCAGTTGCTGCTCGCCTACGCCTATCTCGAGTCGGAGCAACACGACCGCGCCTTGGCGCAGCTCGACGCCCTGGCCAAGGCGAACGACCCCTGGCCGCGCGCCGCGGGCGCGCGTCGTGGCCACCAGAACTGGCAGCGATTCGAGGCGGACACGAACCACGCGATGGTGACCGCGTACGGCAATCGGCTTCGCGAAGCGGAGACGGCGCTCCAGGCGCTCGTCGCGCTGGCGCCCAACAACGCTGGCCTGCAGTCGCGACTCGGCTCGGTCTTCAGCATGCGCGGCTGGACCGAGCGTGCGCTCGAACGGCAGCGCATGGCGATGACGCTGGATCCGCGCAGCACCGAAGCGCGAATCGGCGCGACCGAGTCGCTGTTGTCGCTGGACCGCGTCGAAGAAGCGCGCGTGCTCCGTGACGGTCTGATCCAGCAGTACCCCGGCAATACGCACGTGCGCCGGCTCGAGCGCTACTGGGATGCGCGCCAGGGCTGGCACGGGCGCGCATGGGCGGCCACCGGTCGCAGCGATGCCACAGGCAACGGCAGCACCGCGTCGCCGCTCGGTAATCGCGACGGCGAATACGGCCTGACGATCGAGAGCCCGCTGCTGGGCGACCGCTGGCGCATCACCGCACAGGCCAGTGACGCGTGGGCGGACTTCCAGGGCGAGCGCGTCCATGGTCGCTACGCCGGCATGGGATTGCGCTATGTGCACGATCGCCTTTCGCTGGAAGCACAGGCCCTGCGTCCGGACGATCGCTATCTCGAGGACACCGCTTTCGGCCTGCAGGCGGGTTGGCGCTTCAACGACACCTGGTCCGCCAGCGCGGCGGCGTTCCACGCAGACCCGGAAGCTTCGTTGCAGGCGCGCCGCAGCGGGATCGGTGCGGACGCATGGCAGGCGGCGGTGACGTGGACGCCCTCGGAGCAGGGCCAACTGGGCCTCCGCTTCAAGCACTGGGACTACGACGACGGCAACCGACGCCAGGAATTCGGGCTTGCCGGCCAGCGCAGGTGGATCACCCGGCCCCACCTGCTGGTCGACGTGATCGGCGACGCGTACGCATCGCGCGGCAGCCGCGACGATGCACCGTACTTCAATCCGTCCAGCGACCACGCCCTCAATGCCGGCGTGCGTGTCGACCACATCGCCTGGCGGCGTTACGAGCGCCATCTCCGTCAGCGCCTGGAGCTCACGGCGGGGACGTACTCGCAGGACGGTTATGGCACCGCATGGGTGCCACGCGCGAGCTATCGCCACGAATGGAAGCTGGGGATCGGGCACCTGCTGGACTACGGCGTGTCCTGGTCGCGCCCGGTCTACGACGGGCAGCGCGAGCAACGCGTTGCGCTGGATATCGAATATCGGTGGGGGGAATGACCATGACGCGCATCCTGTTCGGACTCGTGCTGCGCGCCTGCCTGGCCCTGGTTGCCGCGTCGCCGCTGGCGGCCCTGGCGGTCGATGCGGGCGTGGGCGCCAGCACGCTCCAGGTGGGCGGCAGCCGCCTGCTGGTCCTGAGTTATCACGACATCCGCGACGACGTCGCCCGCAAGGGCGATCCGGATGGCTACGCCGTCAGCGCGCAGAACTTCGCCGCGCACCTCGACTGGTTGTCGGGCCATGGCTATCACCCGGTCAGCCTGGGCGATGTGATGGCCGCCTCGCGTGGCGAACGCGCACTGCCCCAGAAGGCCGTGTTGCTGACCTTCGATGACGGCCTTCGCAGCGTGTACACGCATGCGTTTCCGCTGCTGCGCGCCTACGGCTATCCGGCGCTGGTGGCGGTCGTCACCGACTGGGTGGAACTGCCCAGGGACCGTCAGGTCGACTACGGCCCGCGGATGTTCACCGGCGACGATTTCCTGACCTGGGCGCAACTGCGCGAAATGCAGGCCACCGGGCTGGTCGAGGTTGCGTCGCACAGCCACGACCTGCACCACGGCGTGCAATCCAATCCGCAGGGCAACATGACCCCCGCGGCCATCACCCGCCGGTACGATGCCGGCGCGCACCACTACGAGACCGAGGCCGACTACCGCACACGGATCCAGGCCGACCTGCAGACCAGCACCGACCTGCTCCAGCGCGAGCTCGGCGTGCGTCCCCGCGCGATCGTCTGGCCGTACGCCGCCTACAACAGCATCAGCAACGGCATCGCCGAAGCCCTGGGCATGACGGTCTCGTTCGATCTCGAAGGCCGCGAGCAGGTGCTGGGCGCGGACCTGCACGGACTCGCGCGCCTGCTGCTGAGCGACAACCCGAGCGTCAACGACCTCGCCTACGAACTGAGGCGGGATGAGAACGTCGCGGGCGTGCGCGCCATGCAAGTCGATCTCGACTACGTCTACGACGCCGACCCGGCGCAGCTGAACCGCAACCTCGACGTACTGCTGGAGCGGGTCAAGCGTATCGGGCCCACCCACGTGTTCCTGCAGGCCTTCGCCGATCCGGACGGCAACGGCTCCGCGGACGCGCTGTACTTCCCGAATCGCCACCTGCCGGTACGCGCCGATCTCTTCAATCGCGTGGCGTGGCAGCTGCGCACCCGCGCGGGCGTCAAGGTGCTCGCGTGGCTGCCGGTGATGGGCTTCGAACCCGCCGACCCGGCGCAACGGCGTGCTCTGGCGCTCCCGGAACGCACGGGCGACATCTTCCGCCTCGATCCGAGCAATCCCCGCGCGCGCGCCATGGTCGCCGACATCTACGAAGACCTCGCGATCGCGAGCTACTTCGAAGGCCTGCTGTTCCACGACGACGCCTACCTGCGCGACGACGAACTGCCTGCGCTCGGCGGCGCCGACGCGCGCGCGCAACTGCTGGTGGACTTCACCCACGAGCTGAAGCGATCCGCCGAACGCTGGCGGCCCAAGCTGCTCACCGTGCGCAACCTGTACGCGCGCACGGTGCTGGAACCGGAAAGCCAGCAATGGTTCGGCCAGCGTCTGGATACGTTCCTCACCGCCTACGACTACACCGCCCTGATGGCCATGCCGTGGATGGAAGGCGAGCATCGCCGGCCCGCGGCCTGGATGCGCGAACTCGCCGATGCGGTGCGCACGCATGATCCCGCGTTCAACAAGACCCTGTTCGAACTGCAGACACGCGATTGGCGCGACGGCAAGCCGATCCCGGGCGAGACCCTGCAGGCCCTGGTCCGCCAGCTGCAGGCGGACGGCGTACGCCACCTCGGTTGGTACCCGGACGACTTCATCGGCGACCAGCCGCGCCTCCCCGACGTGCGCGGCAGCCTGTCGGCGCGCAGCTTCCCGTACGAGGAACGATGATGGGCACGTACCTCGAGACGCTGTTCCAGTTCGCGTTCCTGTATCCGATCGTGATGTCCTTCTTCTGGATGTCCGGTGGGCTCTACTACTACTTCCGCCGCGAACGGCATGCGCGTCCGCGCAATGATCCGCCGCCGATGGCGGTGATGCCGTTCGCCACGCTGCTGATCCCCTGCCACAACGAAGGCGACAACGTCGAGGACACGATCGGCGGCGCCCTCGCGCAGCAGTATCCGGACTTCGAGGTGATCGCCATCAACGACGGCAGCCGCGACGACACCGGCGACCGGTTGAACGCGTTGGCTGCGAAACACCCCCGTCTGCGCGTGATCCACCTGGACCGGAACCTGGGCAAGGCGAATGCGTTGCGCATGGGCGCCCTGGCCGCACGCAGCGAATATCTCGTCTGCATCGACGGCGATGCGCTGCTCGACGAGTACGCCACCCACTGGATGATCTGGCACCTGACGTCCGGCCCCCGCGTCGGCGCGGTGACCGGCAATCCGCGCATCCGCAACCGCTCCACGCTGCTTGGTCGGCTCCAGGTCGGCGAATTCTCGTCGATCATCGGCATGATCAAGCGCGCGCAACGCGTCTACGGCCGGATCTTCACCGTGTCGGGCGTGATCAGCGGCTTCCGCCGCACCGCCCTGCACCGCATCGGCTACTGGGCCGACGACATGGTGACCGAGGATATCGACATCAGCTGGCGCCTCCAGCTGGACCATTGGGACATCCGCTACGAGCCCAACGCGCTGTGCTTCATCCTGATGCCGGAGACCCTCAAGGGCCTGTGGCGCCAGCGCCTGCGATGGGCGCAGGGCGGCGTCGAGGTCCTGATCCGCCACAGCGTGGACATGTTCACCTGGCGCAAGCGCCGGATGTGGGCGGTCCTGGCGGAGTACCTGCTCAGCGTGGTCTGGGCGTACACGATGCTGCTCATCATCGTGCTGTGGGCGCTGGGCAAGTTCGTCGCGATGCCGCCGGGCCTTTACGTGCACACCCTGCTGCCGTCATGGCACGGCGTGATCCTCGCGCTGATCTGCATGCTGCAGTTCGCGAGCAGCATCGTCATCGACCGCCGCTACGAGACCGCGGTGGGCCGCAACTATTTCTGGATGATCTGGTACCCGATGGCGTACTGGATGCTGAGCCTGTTCACCACCGTTGTGGCGGTGCCGAAGACGCTGATGCGTCGCCGGCGCGGACGCGCCACATGGGTCAGCCCTGACCGGGGGATACGATGAAATTCGATTCGCGCTTGATCCGAAAGCCCATGAAGCAGCCGCGCCTGCAGCGCGCGGCGTGGGGCTTCGTCACGCTGGGCTTCTGGATGGTGTACGTCTACCTGTGGACGCCGCTGGTCACGCTGATCCTCTGGCTGCTCGGTGTCCGCACGGCATTCTTCGAACTCTACGTTCGCGAACACACCATCGAACCGTTCCTGCTTTTCACGCTGCCGGTACTCGCCGTCGCCTGCGCATTGCTGCTGATCGCATGGGCCGAGTACAACCGGTTCCGGTTCGGCCGTACGGACAGGCGCAGCCAGCCGCGCAGCGCGACACTGACGGAAGTCGCCGACGCATTGGGCGCTCCGCCGGCGGTCGCGCGTGCACTGGTGCTCGGCAAGGTGACCGTGCTGCACATGGGCGAGGATGCTCGCCCGCACGGTTTCAGCGCACTCTCCGAACTCCCCTGAGATCCGGGGTCAGCGCAGGTCCGGGTGTCTCACCTGGCCCTCGCCGCGGACGACGAAACGCTCCACCGTCAGGGCCTCCAGGCCCATCGGGCCGTACGAATGCAGTCGGGTGGTGGAGATGCCGATCTCCGCCCCGAGGCCCAGCTCGCCCCCGTCCGAGAACCGCGAGGACGCGTTGACCATGACCACCGCGGAACGGAGCGACTGGATGAACCGCTCGGCGTGGGCCGGGGTACGGGTGACGATCACCTCGGTATGGTCGGACGTATGCCGGCGCACGTGGGCGATGGCGGCATCCAGGTCCTCGACCACGCCGATCGCCAGCACCAGATCGAGATACTCGGCCGCGAAGTCGTCCTCGGTCGCCGCGACGGCGTCCGGCACCCACGCCCTGCCCGCCTCGTCCACGCGCACGTCCACGCCGCGCGCCCGCAAGGCATCCACCGCACGCGGCAGGAACGTCGGCGCGATGGCGCGGTGGACCAGCAGCGTCTCCAGCGCGTTGCAGGCGGAAGGACGCGAGACCTTGCCGTCCAGCAGCAGCCCGAGCGCGATGTCTTCATCCGCGTCGGCATCCACGTACTGGTGGCACACGCCCTTGTAGTGCTTGATGACCGGAACACGGGCGTGTTCGGCGACGAAGCGGATCAGGCCTTCACCGCCGCGCGGGATCACCAGGTCGATGATGTCGCTGAGCTGGATCAGTTCCAGGATGGTCTCGCGCCGCAGGTCCTCGACCAGCGTCAGCACGGCCTCCGGCAGCCCGGCTTGACGCAGCGCACGGCGCAGCGCAGCCGCGATGGCGGTGTTGGAATGGATGGCCTCCGAGCCTCCGCGCAGGATCACCGCATTGCCGGCCTTCAGGCACAGCGCCGCCGCATCCGCGGTCACGTTGGGTCGGGCCTCGTAGATCATGGCGATCACGCCCAGCGGCACGCGCACACGTTCCACGTGGATGCCGTTCGGCCGGTCGTACGCCCGGGTCACCTGACCGACGGGGTCCGGCAGCGTCGCGACTTCGCGCACGGCCGCGGCGATCCCGTGCAGTCGTTTTGCGTCCAGCCGCAGCCGGTCGAGCATCGCGCTGCCGATCCCCTTGGCTTCCGCCGCTTCGATGTCGTGTGCATTGGCGGCCAGGATGCCCGCTTCATCCGCAAGCAGCGCGTCCGCCATGGCCCGCAGCAGCGCGTTCTTCGCGTCGGTCGGCAGCGTGGCGATGGCATGCGCGGCGTCGCGGCACTGCAGGGCTTGCTGGGTGATCTCGCCGGTCATGCGGGCTCCGGAGCGGGCGTCAGAGAAGGACCAGATCGTCGCGATGCACGACGTTCTCGCCGTAGGTGTAACCGAGTATGCCTTCGATGTCGCGCGAATGACGGCGCGCGATGCGGCGGATGTCCACGGCCGAGTACTGGCTCACGCCGCGCGCGACGATGCGGTCGCCTTCGCCATCGCGCAGCACCACCTCCACCATGTCGCCGCGCCGGAAGTCGCCTTCGGCCGTGGTGACGCCACCCGGCAACAGCGAGGCGCCCTTGCCCGTCATCGCACCGGCCGCACCGGTGTCGACGATGATCGCGCCGGCTTCGACCGGCACATTGCGCAGCCAGTACTTGCGTGCGGCAAGCCGGTTCTGTGCGGGACGGAACCGCGTGCCGAGCAGCGACCCGCGCGCGAGCGCGGAAATCGCACCGGCCTGCGTACCGTTGAACAGGAAGGTCTCGATGCCCGCTGCCGCGGCCTTCGCGGCCGCTTCCAGCTTGGTGTGCATGCCGCCGGTGCCGACGCCGCTGCCGGCGCCGCCGGCCATCGCGAAGAACGCAGGCGTCAGCGCTTCGACATCCAGGATCGGCTGGGCATCGGCGTGTGTGCGCGGGTTGGCGGTGTAGAAGCCGTCGATGTCGGTGGCGATGAACAGCGCATCCGCGTCGATCAGCGCCGCCACGACGGCCGCCAGATTGTCGTTGTCGCCAAGCTTCAGCTCGTCGACGGAGACGGTGTCGTTCTCGTTGATGATCGGCAGCGCACCCAGCGCCAGCAATTCCTGCAAGGTCGCCCGCGCGTTGAGGTAGCGCCGGCGATTGCGCAGGTCGTCGTGGGTCAGCAGCACCTGCGCCACCGGCCGGTCGAAGAAGCGCTGCCACAGCGCGATCAACTGCGCCTGACCGAGCGCGGCCAACGCCTGCCGCTCGGCCATCGCCACGCCGGCCTGCGGTTTGCGATGCAACAGGCCGCGCCCGGCGGCCACGGCGCCCGATGAGACGATCACCACTTCCCTGCCCGCCGCGATGCTGGAGGACACGAACTGCGCGAGGTTCAGCGCATGTCGCGGCGTCAGGCCTTCCTCCCCCCCCGCCAGCAGACTGCTGCCGACCTTCAGCACGGCACGGCGCCAGGCCGGCAGCGGTTGTTCTTCGAACGGAGGCGGCGCGGCGTGGGTCATCGTGTCAGCTCAGCGTGTGTTCCATTCGTAGACGGTGAGGTCGGAGGTGCCCAGCGTCGCCAGCGGGTCACGCGTGGCGATCGCCCGGGCCTCGTCCAGCGAATCGAGGTTGACCAGCACGTAGGCACCACCGGTCTTGTCGCTGAAGCCCCCGGTCATCTCGAGGTGGCCGCTGTCGCGCAGCTCGTCCAGGAACGCGAGGTGCGGTGCGATCGCGCCGTCGTCGAACGCGGGACGCCGCATGGCCATGACGAGGTAGCGCTTCACAGCGCATCCCAGCGCGCCATCAGCGCATCCAGGCGGAGATCCGCGCCGGCACCCGGCGATACGCGCGCCGCCAGGCTGCCCTCGGGCGTGCGTCCCTGACCTGCCGTGCCTGCGGATGCGGCCGCCGCTTTGTAGGCGTCGCGGAACGGCACACCGGCCACGGCCGCTTCCACGGCCACATCGGTGGCGTACATGCCGGAATCGATCGCGGCGCGCAGGCGGTCTTCGCGCCACTCCAGGTTCGCAAGCAACGCCGGCAGCAGTTCGAGGGCCGGCAGGCCGCGGCCGAAGCCATGGAAGATCGCGCCCTTGCTGGCCTGCAGGTCACGGTGATACCCCGATGGCAACGACAGCAGCTGTTCGATCTCCGTGCGCGCCGCCGCCACGCTGGCGTGGGTCGCGCGCATCAGCTCGATGACGTCGGGATTGCGCTTGTTCGGCATGATCGAGCTGCCCGTTGTGTACTGCGCGGGCAGCGAAACGAAACCGAACTCGGCGCTGGTGAACAGCGACAGGTCCCACGCGATACGGCGCAGGTCCAGGGTGGCGCCGCCGAGGGCTTCCAGTGCAGCCAGCTCGAACTTCCCGCGCGAGAGCTGCGCGTAGATCGGGCTCACCTGCATGCGCGAGAAGCCGAGCGCGGCGGTCGTGTGCTCGCGGTCGAGCTTGAGGTTGACGCCGTAGCCGGCCGCGGTGCCGAGCGGATTGGCGTCCACCAGCTTCAGCGTGTCGCGGGCGCGCACGGTGTTGTCGATGAAGGCCTCGGCCCAGCCCGCCCACCACATGCCGGCGGACGACACCACGGCGCGCTGGATGTGGGTGTAGCCCGGGATCGGCAGGTCGCGTTCGGCGTGCGCGCGATCCAGCGCCACCTTGGCCACTTCGCGCGACAGCACCGCCACGCGCGCCAGCTTCTCCTTCAGCCACAGGCGCGTGGCGACGAGGATCTGGTCGTTGCGGCTGCGTCCGGTGTGGATCTTCCGCCCCGCGTCGCCCAGTCGCTCGGTCAGCCTCGCCTCGATGGCGGAATGGCCGTCCTCGTAGCGTTCGTCCAGGACGAAGTCGCCACGCCTGAAGTCATCCGCCAGCAACGCCAGTTCGCGCTTGAGGCCTGCCAGCTCGTCGCCGGACAGGATGCCGATGCGCTGCAGGCCCTCGGCGTGCGCCGTGCTGGCCTGGATGTCGTGCAGGAAGAATTCCCGGTCGAGGATCACGTCGTCGCCGGCCAGGAAACGCTGGATCTCCGCATCCACCGCCACGCCGGGCTTCTGCCACAACAGGTCGCTCATGCTGCCGTCTCCTGCGGAATGCCGTCGAATTCGTCGAATCCGAAGGCAAGATTGAGGTTCTGCATCGCCTGCGTCGCGGCACCCTTCAGCAGGTTGTCCAGCGTCGCGACCACGACCAGGCGCTTGCCGCCAGGCGCAAGGGTAAAACCGCCGATCTCCACGCCATGCCGGCCGGCGATGCGGCTGACCCACGGGGCCTCGTCCAGTACGGAGATCAACGGCTCGCCCGCATAGCGATCGCGGTAAAGCGCCCGGATATCTTCGATCTTCGCCGGCTGCTGCAGCCACAGGTTGACCGTCATCGTGATGCCACGGAAGTGCGGGGCGACATGCGGCATGAACTCGACCGGCAGGCCCAGCTGGCGGCTGACTTCGCGCTCGTGCATGTGGTCGGTCAGCGCGTAGGGCATCAGGTTGTCGCGCAGCAGCTCGGTATTGTTCTTGTCCGACGGCGAGGTGCCCGCGCCGGAATAGCCGGACACGCCGAAGCATTGCGGCGGACCGGCCAGGGAACCGAGGAGCGGCGCGATCGCCAGCTGCATGGCGGTGGCATAGCATCCGGGATTGCTGATGCGCGTCTGGCCGGCATACCTCTGCCGGGTGAGTTCGGGCAGGCCGTAGTACCAGTGTTCGTCGAAGCGATAGTCCGCGGACAGGTCGACCACCACGGTGTCGGGTGCCCGTGCGTCGATGGCGGCGACCAGCTCGGCCGCCTTGCCGTTCGGCAGCGCCAGGATCACCGCATCCGCACCTTTGCCGCCGACCTGGTCGTGGCTCAGGTTCTCGTAGCGTAGTTCTCCCGCGAACTCGGGGATGTGCTCGCTGACCTTCTGACCGTCGAGCTCACGCGAGGACACGAACACCAGTTCCAGGTGCGGATGGCGGGCGATCAGGCGGATCAGCTCGGCGCCGGTGTGGCCGCGGGCGCCGACGATGCCGACGGTCTTGGTCGTGCTCATGGGGAATCCTGTTCGTGCCGGGCCAGCTTGGCCAGCAGGTTGCGCTTCACCGCCGGCCATTCGCCGTCGATGATCGAGAAGACGACGGTGTCGCGCGGCGATCCGTCGGTATGGCGTTTGTGGTTGCGCAGCACGCCGTCCTGCTTCGCGCCGAGTCGGGCGATCGCCGTGCGCGAGCGATGGTTGAACCAGCTGGTCTCGAACACCACGCTGATGCAGCCCAGTGTCTCGAAGGCATGCGTGAGCAGCAGCAGCTTGGTCTCGGTATTGATGCCGGTCCGCTGCACATCGGGTGAATACCAGGTGTAGCCGATGCTAAGTTTGGGAACGTCGGCTTCCAGCCCATAGAACCGGGTACTGCCGACGATGCGGCCACCCGCATCCCGCACCACGAACGGCAGCACGCGGCCATCCGCCTGCGCCGCCAGCACGGCATCGACGTAACCCGCCGCATCTTCGGCCCTCGGCACCTGCGTGAACCACAACGCGGCCAGTTCATCCCCGGCCAACGCGGCGCGCAGGCCCTGGACGTGCTCGCGCGACATCGGTTCGAGGCGCGCGTGGCGGCCGGTCAGGACCGGCACCTGTTGCCAGGCCGCTGGAATCGAAGTGCTCATCTCAGTCCTTCAACGTCGGCAGGCGCGTCCGGCAATGCGCCACGCAGCGTTCGATGTCGGCGAAGCCATCGATCCCATACCAGAACACCTTCCACTTCTCCTGCTTGTAGCAACCGTCCGACTCGGCGTAATAGAAGATGTTGACCTGGTTGTTGTGGCGCGAACGCCAGAACAGCTGCGGATTTTCCTCGCGCATCACGTGCCAGACCGCGCGACCCAGGCCTTCGCCCTGCGCATCGTCGAGCACGGCGAACTTGTCCAGGTAGGCGAAGCCTTCCTCGCGGGTGAGGATCAGCGCGGTGCGGTAGTTCTCGCTGATGTACACGCGGTACGGCGTGGTGCGCTCGAAGTAGTCGGGCAGCAGCGTGCGGCCGAAGCTGGACTCGATCAGCGTCTTCAGGCGTGGCAGGTCCACGCCCTCCCACCCGCCTTCGAAGCGCAGCACGCGCTCGCCCTTGCGCACCAGCGTGCCGGAGCCGCGGTGCGTGAACAGTTCCTTGGCCAGTTCCGCCGGCTTGGTGATGGAGACCGACGAAGTCAGCGGCAGCCGGTCCAGCAGATCCTTGATCTGTTCGATCTTCACCCGCATGCCGCCGTTGATCCACGGCTGCGCCATCAGCTCGTCGTACTCGGTCGACAGGTTGATCGAATCGATCACCCGGCCTTCGGCATCCAGCAGGCCACCGGTGCCGGTGAGGAAGATGATCTTGTAGGGCTGCAGCACCTGCACCAGCTCGTTGGCGGCGAAGTCGGCATTGATGTTGAGGATCTGGCCACCGACGGTTTCGCCCATGCTGGCGATGACCGGGATGGAACCGGCCTTCAGGCTGGCCTCGATCGGCGCCTGGTTGATGCGGGTGACATCGCCGACCAGGCCATAGGTCGCCTGGTCCTTGTACTCGGCCTCGAACACGCCCGACACGATGGAGGTGGCGCGCGCGCCGACCTGCTGCAAGGCTTCGACCAGCGCGAGGTTCTGCTGCAGGAACACCTTGCGCACGATGGCCAGCACCTCGGGCGTGGTCACGCGCAGGCCGTTGACGGTCTGCTTGGTGATGCCGGCCGCGGTCATCTCCTCGTCCAGCTGTGGCCCGGCGCCGTGCACGACGATGGGCGTCAGGCCGACTTCCTGCAGGAAGGTCAGCGAGGACGTGAGCGATTCCAGGTCGTCGCGCAACACCGCGCCGCCGACCTTGACCACGGCGAAGCGCTTGGCATCCAGCTGCGAGAAGCGCTTGACGTACTGCGAGATCTCCTTCGCGCTGGCCATGCTGGACAGCAGGCGGATGATGGTCTGGCGGGTTTGCTTGTGGGATTCCATCGTGTCGTTCTGGGTACGTGTTCGAATGGGTGCGTGGATCAGGACAGGATGCGGACGACGCTGTCGGCGTAGCGCTGCAACTGCTCCAGCGAGACCCATTCGTCGGCGGTGTGGGCCTGGGCGATGTCGCCCGGGCCATAGACGAAGGCGGTCAGGCCAGCGGCGGAGAACAGCGAGGCTTCCGTCCAGAAGTCCACGGCATTGCCGATCGGCAAGCCGAGTTCGTCGGCAAGGTCGCGCGCGGCCAGACGACGTTCCTCCGCACGGGCGACATCGCCGGACGGCAGCGACGGACCGCGGAAGGTCTCTTCGTAGTCGGCCAAGGCATCGGGATTGGCGAAACCACGGAACGTCGTGTGCAGGTCTGCAGGGTCCTGCGAAGGCAGCGGGCGGAAGCCGAAACGCACCTCGGCGCTGGGCGCGATCATGTTCGCCTTGATGCCGCCTTCGACCCGGCCGATGTTGAAGCGCAGGCCGGTCAGGCCACCGAAACGCAGGTGATGCTGGGCCTGCACGAAATCGAGCGCCGACGTGCCCCAGCGCATCGCGTTGTGCAGAGCGCTCAGCGAGAGCGCGTTCTCGGCGGAGGCGTGCCCGGCCTGCCCCGTGAACGCCATCCGGACGGCACTGATGCCGCGGTGTGCAAGCACCGCCTGGCACTGCGTCGGCTCGGCGATGATTGCCTCGCCGAAGCCATGATCGCGGGCGAGGAATGCGGCGATGCAGCGCGCGTCGTTCGCCTCTTCGTCCGTCGTGAACAGGAACGCCGCATCGCCCTGCGTCACCTGAGCGGCGGCCACGAGCGCCGCGGCCGCGCCTTTGATGTCGCAGGCACCCAGGCCGATGGCGCGCTCGCCTTCGACGCGCAGCACGTGCGGGTCGGCGCTCCATGCCGGTGAGGACGGCACCGTGTCCAGGTGCACGTTGAACACGCGCTTCGGCTGTCCGCGCACGGCGAACAGCGTGACCGCGCCGGCGCCATGGTCGATGACCTCGACCTGGAAATCCGGCAATTGCGCGCGCAGGTAGTCGAAGATGCCGTCCGTACCGATGTCCCGCGGTGGATTGCGGGTATCGAACGACACCAGTGCTTCGAGGTGGCGCAGGGTGCTGGCGAGCAGGTCGGTCATGCGGATTTCCTGTTTACGATCAGCCGCGGTTGATCTCAGCCCAGAGGGTCGAGCTCATGCCGAACAGCTTGATGAAGCCTTCCGCCTCTTCCACGCCCCAGTCGGCCGACTGCGCGTACGTCGCGCCCTTGGCGTTGAGGATGTGCGGGGACGTCACGGCCACCGCATCGACGCGGCCGCCGCGGGTTTCCAGCACCACCTCGCCGTTGACCGTGGCCTGCGAGGACTGCAGGAACGCCTCGAGATCGGCCTTGAGCGGATCGTGGTAGAAGCCTTCGTACACCAGCTCTACCCACTTGCGCGCGATCTCCGGCTTGAAGCGGTTCTGCTGCTTGGTCAGCACCGCCTCCTCCAGCGCGCGATGCGCGGCGAGCAGCGAGACAAGGCCCGGCGCTTCGAACACGATGCGGCCCTTGAGTCCGATCACGGTGTCGCCGGTGTATACGCCGCGGCCCACGCCGTAGGGCGCGAACAACGCATTCAACTTCGCCAGCAGCGCAGCGCCGGCGACCGGCTGCCCGTCCAGGCTGACCGCTTCGCCGTTCTTGAAGCCAACCGTCACCCGCAGCGGCTCCACCGGCCATTCGGCGCGGGGTGCGCACCAGCCACGCGCGCCCTCGCCCGGGGCGGACCACGTGTCGATCTCGCCGCCTGACATGGTCAGGCCGAGCAGGTTCTCGTTGATGGTGTAGCTCTTCTGCTTGGCACGCACGCCGAAGCCGCGTTCTTCCAGGTAAGCCTGCTCGTAGGCGCGGGTCTGGGTGTGTTCCTTCTGGATCTCGCGGATCGGCGCCACGATGCGGTAGTCGCCGCTGGCCTTCACGGCGAGGTCGAAGCGCACCTGGTCGTTGCCCATGCCGGTGCAGCCGTGCGCGATGGCATTGGTGCCCAGTTCGGCGGCGCGCTTCAGCGCGGCATCGACGATCAGGTAGCGATCGGACACCAGCAGCGGGTACTGGCCCTGGTAGCCCTCGCCTGCCCACACGAACGGCCTGACGAAACCGTCCCAGATCGCCGGTCCGCCATCGACGGTGACGTGGCTGGCCACGCCCAGATCGGCGGCGCGCTGTTCGATGTAGGCGCGTTCTTCGGCATCCACGCCGCCGGTGTCGGCGAACACGGTGTGGACGTTCCAGCCGCGCTCCTTCAGGTAGGGCACGCAGAAGCTGGTGTCGAGGCCGCCGGAGAAGGCGAGGACGATGTCTTTGGATTCGTGGGGGGTGGTCATCTTGAGTCTCGTAGGGCGAGCCTTGGCCCGCCGGATCTGGTGTGTGGTGTCGTGTCGGTCAGGAGCGGCAGGCCAAGGCCCGCCCTACTTGATCAGCGCGGCCATGATGGCCTTCTGCACATGCAGGCGGTTCTCGGCTTCGTCGATGGCGATGCACTGCGGCGAATCCATCACGCCGTCGGTGGCCTTCACGTTGCGGCGCAGCGGCAGGCAGTGGCTGAAGACGCCGTTGTTGGTCAGGGCCATCTTGGCTTCGTCGACGATGAAGTGCTTGTACTGGTCGCGGATGGGCTTTTCGGGCTCCCAGTTGCCGAAGAACGGCAGCGCGCCCCAGCTCTTGGCGTAGACGACGTCGGCACCTCGGTAGGCGCTTTCGATGTCATGGCTCACCAGCAGCGAACCGCCGCTCTCGGCCACGTTCTGCTCGGCCCAGCCCATGTAGCGCTCGTCGAGCACGTAGTCGGGGGTCGGGCACAGCAGCGTCACGTCCATGCCCATGCGGGTGGCGATGGTGAGCGCCGAGTTCGCGACCGCGGTGTTCAGCGGCTTGGGGTGGTAGGTCCAGGTGAGGACGTACTTCTTGCCGCGCAGGTCGGAGGTGCCGAAGTGCTCCTGCAGCGCGAGCGCATGGGCCAGCTCCTGGCAGGGATGCGTGATCGTCTCCATGTTGATCACCGGCACCGGCGAGTACTTCGCGAACGACTTCAGGACGATGTCCTCGCGGTCATAGGCCCAGTCGACGAATTTCGGGAAGGCGCGCACACCGATCAGATCCACGTATCGACCGAGGACCTTCGCCACCTCGGCGATGTGCTCCTCGGTGTCGCCGTCCATCACCGTGCCCAGGTTGAATTCGATCGGCCACGCATCCTTGCCCGGCTGCAGCACCACGGCGTGGCCGCCCAACTGGAACGCGCCCAGCTCGAAACTGGTGCGGGTGCGCATGGACGGGTTGAAGAACACCAGCGCGATCGACTTGCCCTTGAGCGCGTCGCCCAACTTGTGCTGCTTGTAGAGGGCAGCCTGCGTCAGCAGGGCATCTAGCTCGGTGCGGCTCCAGTCCTGCGTGTTCAAGAAGTGCTTCATTACGGCATCCTGGTTTCGGGAATGTGGCAAAAACGGGCTTCAGAAACGAAAAAACCCAGCCTCTGGCTGGGTTCCGGTGAACAAGCGACGACGTCCGGGGTACCCAGCTAGATGCAGGATTCCGGTCGACGGGCACGCGACGTCATGCTCGAGGCCTGGCTGGCCGCGCTGTCTGCATGGGCGTGTGCGTTCATCTTCATGGGCGCGAATGCTCGCATGTGCTGCGGCGCAGCGCAAGGCTACCTTGGGCGCATGCCGCGCGTCAGGGCGTGCTGGCGGCGGGCAGCGTCGGCACGACGTAAGGCACCACCGAGACCCGGATGCGCAGGCGGTTGCCCGGATCCTCGGCGAGGCGGGAGCGGTACTTCACGCCCTTGTAGATGTAGTCGACGTCATAGGCGATGGGGCGCTGGAACTCGCGTTCCACCGGCACGGCACGGCAATTGGTCCTGACGGTGCTCGTCGGCGGCGCCACCGGTGGCGCGGATTCGTCCTCGCCACCGAACCAGCCTTTCACGGAACTGACCACTTTCGACCAGCGGCTTTCGTCCTCGCGCGCGACGGGCTCGGGCTTGGCCGCGGGCACTTCATCGCAGCGCTGTTCGGTACGGGTGGCCCGCAGGGTCTGGTACACCGGCTCCACGCTCAGCACCTGGGCATAGTCCAGCCGCACGTTCTCCGTCGGGATCACCCGCTCCTGCGCCATCACGGGGGCACAGGCCAGCAGGCAGGACAGAAGAAGGGCGGCGCGGAAGCGGTGCATGTGGCCTGTAAGTGGTATCCCGGTGTCACAGTGTAGGCAACGCGCCTTGAGTGGGGCTGAACATCCGCCCCACGGACGGCGTCGGGTGCCCGGCCCGGGCGCAGGCGGTAGAATCGTCGTGTACCCCCTGCCCCATGCCCATGATCCTGCGCCTGCACAACAACCTGACGCGCCGGGTCGAGCCGTTCGCGCCGCTCGATCCTGCCTGCCCCACGATGTACGTCTGCGGGCCCACCGTCTACAACTACGTCCATATCGGCAATGCGCGCGGCCCGGTGGTATTCGGTGTGCTGGCGGCCCTGCTGCGCCGGCGCTTCGGCCAGTTGCGCTACGCGCGCAACATCACCGACGTGGACGACAAGATCAACGCCGCCGCCAGGGAACTGGGCGTGGCGATCTCGGCCATCACCGACCGCTACGCGGCGGCCTACCGTGACGACATGGCCGGGCTGGGCGTGACCGGCGCGTTCTCCCCGGACATCGAGCCCGCAGCGACCGCCCATATCCCGCACATCATCGCGATGATCGAGCAGCTGATCGCCGGTGACCACGCGTACGTCGCGGAAGGTCACGTGCTGTTTGCGGTGGGCAGCTTCGCCGGGTACGGCAAGCTCTCGGGCCGTGATCCGGAGGAAATGCTGGCCGGCGCCCGTGTCGAAGTGGCGCCCTACAAACGCGATCCCGGCGACTTCGTGCTGTGGAAGCCGTCCACGCCGGATCTGCCGGGCTGGGAGTCGCCCTGGGGCGTCGGCCGCCCGGGCTGGCATATCGAATGCTCGGCGATGGCCGCCGCCCACCTGGGCGAGACCATCGACATCCATGCCGGTGGCGTGGACCTGCAGTTCCCGCATCACGAGAACGAAGTGGCGCAAAGCGAATGCGCGCACAAGCATGCCGACGGTTCGCACAAGACGTTCGCTCGATTCTGGCTGCACAACGGCATGCTCAACTTCGGCGGCGCCAAGATGAGCAAGTCGCTGGGCAACATCGAGAAGGTCCACGATCTGCTCCAGCAGCATCCACCGGAAGCGTTGCGCTATGCCCTGCTCTCCGCCCATTACCGCCAGCCGCTGGACTGGTCGGAGGCGCTGGTGGAGCAGTCCAAGAACACCCTGGACCGCCTGTACGGAACGCTGCGCGACCTCGGCGATGTCGCCGTCGATGCCGCGACCCCGCAGGCCATCGAGGATGCGCTGGACGACGACCTAAATACCCCGCTCGCGCTGGCGGAAATCGCCCGCATCGCCGCCGATGCCCGCAAGGCGACCGCCATCGAGGATCGGCAGCGCTTGAAGCGCGACCTGCTCGGTGCCGGTCTCGTGCTGGGGCTGCTGCAACAGGAGCCCGCCGGGTGGTTCGGACGCGGCACGTCCGGCGACGACGATGCGCGCATCCAGGCGCTGATCGACGAGCGCCTGGCAGCCAAGACATCCCGCGACTTCGCCCGCTCCGATGCGATCCGCGACCAGCTCGCCGCCGAAGGCATCCTGCTGGAAGACACGCCGCAGGGCGTGCGCTGGAAGCGGGCCTGATCCATTCCCATCAGGGCGCCGGCGTCGCCGCGCTCCCGGACTTCCATGACCGACACGATCTTCCCGCTCGAACCGACCACCGCCGATGCACAGGCGGCGATCAAGGACGAATTCGCCTTCTTCGGCGACTGGTCCGAACGCTACCAGTACCTGATCGACCTGGGCCGCAAGCTGCCGCCATTCCCCGATGAGTGGAAGCGCGAGGAACACCGGCTGCTCGGCTGCCAGTCGATGGTCTGGATCGTGCCTGAAGGCAACGCAGCGAGGCTGGATTTCCACGCCGTCAGTGATTCGGCGATCGTTTCGGGCCTGATCTTCCTGGCCCTGCGCGTGTATTCGGGGCGGTCGGCGGCGGAGATCCTGGACACCACGCCGGACTACATCGCGGACATCGGCCTGGCCAAGCACCTCTCGCCCACCCGCAGCAACGGCCTCGCGTCGCTGCTGGCCTTCATCCGCGAGACGGCTGCCAACACGAAGTGAGCGACAGCCTGACGCCCTCCGCCTTCTCGCTGCTGCGCAATCGCGGCTATGCGGCGGTACTCGCGTATCGCATCTGCGCGCTGCTGTCGTACCAGATCGTCGCGGTCACGGTCGGCTGGCATATCTACGAATTGACCCGCGATACGTTCTCGCTCGGCCTGGTGGGCCTGGCGGAAGTGTTGCCGTTCTTCTGCGTGGCGCCGTTCGCCGGCTACCTCGTCGACCATCTTCCCCGGCGACGTGTCGGCATGGTGGCGTGCGCCGCGCTGGCAACCACCGCGGTGATCCTGGTCGCGGTGTCGGCGGGATGGCTGCCGTTCGAGGGCACATGGCCCATCTACGCCGCCATCGCACTGACCGGCATGGCGCGCTCGTTCCTCAGCCCCGTCTACAACGCGCTCTTCGCCAAGGTGCTGCCGCGCGAGGACTTCGTCCGGGCGGCGGGCCTGGGCAGCGTGATCTTCCAGACAGCGCTGGTCACCGGCCCGGCACTGGGCGGCGTGCTGGTCGGGTTCGGAGGCAAGACCCTGTCATATGCGATCGCCGTGGTGTTCGCCCTGCTCGCCGCTACGGTGCTCGCACGCCTGAAAGTGCAGGAACCCGGGCCTCCCGCCGTGAGCCTGCCGGTGTTCGCCAGCATCGCGCAGGGCGCGCGTTTCGTGCTGAACAACCAGATCATGCTGGGCGCGATGGCGCTGGACATGTTTTCGGTGCTGCTCGGCGGCGTGGTGGCGATGCTGCCTGCCTTCATCCACGACATCCTGCACTACGGTCCGGAAGGCCTCGGCATCCTGCGCGCGATGCCGGCCGCCGGGTCGGTCTGCGTGGGTCTGTGGCTGGCCCGGCATCCCCTGCAGAAACACGCGGGCCGCGTGCTGCTGTTCGCGGTGGTGGGCTTCGGCCTGAGCGTGATCGCGTTCGGCCTGTCGCGCAGTTTCTGGCTCTCCGCCGGCATCCTGCTGTTCTACGGCATGTGCGACGGTGTTTCGGTGGTCGTGCGTTCGACGATCCTGCAGTTGTCCACGCCGGATGAGATGCGCGGGCGCGTGTCGTCGATCAACGGCATTTTCGTCAGCTCGTCGAACGAGCTCGGCGCGTTCTACGCCGGCACGATGGCCAAGCTGCTGGGGCTGGTGCCGGCAGTGATCATCGGCGGTTTCGCCATCCTGTCGGTCGCCGGCATCACCGCATGGAAGGCGCCGCGATTGCGTCGCCTGGACCTGCGCGAGCTCCAATAGCGAGATCGGCCAAGGCTGAGAAAAGAAAAACCCCGCCGAAGCGGGGTTTTTCATGCGCGGATAACGCCGGACTCAGTCGCCCTGCTGCTTCTGCAGGTGCTCCCAACGCTCCTGGGCGTCGATTGTGCGCTCCGCCGTCAGACGGGCTTCGAGGCGGTCCAGGCCGATCTCTTCGCCGGTGTCGACGCAGTAGCCGTAGTCGCCGCCTTCCAGGCGCTTCAGCGTGCTGTCAATCTTGCCGATCAGCTTGCGGTAGCGGTCGCGGGTGCGGAGTTCCAGCGAGTTCTCGGTCTCGCGGGTCGCGCGCTCGGCCTCGTCGCCGATGTCGCGGACTTCGTCCTTGAGGTTCTCGATGGTCTGCTTGGATTCCTCGACCAGGTCGGCGCGCCACTGCAGCAGGCGCTGGCGGAAGTACTCGAGCTGCAACGGGCTCATGTACTCCTCTTCGGGCGAGGGCTTGTAGCCGGTCGGGATGATCGGACGACCGGTGGCTTCGTCGGTCTTGTAGGGCACTTCTTTCACCTTGCCGCGCACGACCGGCGCGGCAGGCTTGGCGGCGACGGCCACCGCGACCTTGCCCATGGGGCGAGGGGTGACGGCGGGACGCGTGCTCACGGGAGCTGCGGCGGGGGTCGGGGCTTTGGCGGGTTTGCTATTGGATTTCGGGACTGGCACAGGCTTCGGGGGGGTCGGAACCTTGGCGGCGGGGGCCGGTGCCGCGGCAGCTGCCTTGGGAGCAGGTGCCGGGGCGGAGGACTTGGTCGCAGCCGCGGTGGGGGCGGACTTTGCCGGAGCCGGCTTTGCAGCGGGCTTCGGTGCGGGCTTGGCAGGAGCGGGTTTCGTGGCCTTCACCGGCGCTTTTACCGGCGCCTTCACCGGCGCCGCCTTGGCGACGGGCTTGGCAGCCGGTACAGGCTTCTTGGCGACTGCGGGCTTGGCGGCCGCTTTCTTGACCGGTGCCGCCTTCTTCGCCACCGGCTTGGCGGCCGGCTTCTTCACCGGCGCCGCTTTCTTGGCGACGGGCTTCTTGGCGACAGGCTTGGGAGCCGCTTTCTTCGCCGCCGGCTTTGGGGCCGGTTTCTTGGCGGCAGCCTTCTTCACGACAGGCTTCTTGGCGACGGTCTGAGCGGGTTTCTTGGCGGCCTTGGGGGCCTTCTTCGCAGGTTTCTTTGCAGCCACGAACAGCGCTTCCTTGTTCTTCCCGAGCATCGGGAAAGCGCGCTTTTATAGCCTACCCGGGAGGCAGCGGCAACCCGACGCGTTATCATCGGGTCCATGCTCTCCCGCCTGCTCATCCTGTTGCTGAAGGGCTACAAGCGCTTCATCAGCCCGCTGCTGGGGCCTCGCTGCCGCTTCGTGCCCTCTTGTTCGGAGTACGCCATGGAAGCCATCGGCCGGTTCGGCCCGATGAAGGGCGGCTGGCTGGCCGTCCGCCGGATCGGCCGCTGCCACCCGCTGCACCCCGGCGGCCATGATCCTGTACCGTCGTCGTGCGGCCACGCGCACGCCTCCTCCCCCCGCTCTTCCAGGAACCCCTGATGCCCGCCACCGTCATCGTCAACGCCCGCCTGGTCAACGAAGGCCGCGTCACCGAAGGTGATCTGCGCATCGAGAACGGCCGCATCGCGCGCATCGCCGCCGAGATCCGCCCCCAGGGCGAGGACACCGTGATTGACGCCGCCGGCCGCCTGCTGCTGCCCGGGATGATCGACGACCAGGTGCATTTCCGCGAACCGGGCATGCCGCACAAGGGCGACATGGCCACCGAGTCCGCCGCCGCGGTCGCGGGCGGCCTGACCACCTTCATGGACATGCCCAACACCAGCCCGCCGACGCTGGACGCTGCCGCGCTGGAGGACAAGTACCAGCGGGCCAAGGGCCGCGCCTGGGGCAACTACGGCTTCTACATGGGCGCCAGCAACGACAACCTGGAAGCGATCCGCACGCTGGACCCGAAGACCGCGCCGGGCATCAAGGTGTTCATGGGCGCCTCCACCGGCAACATGCTGGTCGACAACCCCGAGACGCTGGACGCGATCTTCCGTGAGGCGCCCACGCCGATCATCACCCACTGCGAAGACACGCCGATGATCGACGCCAACCTGGCGGCGTTCCAGGCCAAGTACGGCGATGCGCTGAGCGCCGAGCACCACCCGGACATCCGCAGCCGCGAGGCCTGCATCAAGTCCACGCGCCTGGCGATGTCGCTGGCGCGCAAGCACGGCACCCGCCTGCACGTGCTGCATATCTCCACCGCCGACGAGCTGGCGCTGTTCACGCCCGGCCCGCTGGTGCAGCCGGATGGCACGCGCAAGCGCATCACCGCGGAAACCTGCATCCACTTCCTGCGCTTCGACCGTGCGGACTACGCGGCGCTGGGCAATCTGATCAAGTGCAATCCCGCCATCAAGGACGCGAGTGATCGCGAGGCGCTGATCAAGGCGCTGGTGGAGGACGTGATCGACGTGCTGGCCACCGACCACGCCCCGCACACGCTAGAAGAAAAGGAAAAGCCGTACGTGCAGGCGCCGTCCGGCCTGCCGCTGGTGCAGTACGCGCTGGTGGCCGCCCTGGAACTGGTGCACGAGAAGCGCATGGACGTCGCCCGCGTGGTGCAGAAGTTCGCCCATGCCCCCGCGCAGCTGTTCGACGTGAAGGAGCGCGGCTATCTGCGCGAAGGCTACTTCGCCGATCTCGTGCTGATCGACGACGAACCTTTCACCGTGAAGCGCGAAGACGTGCTGTCCAAGGTCGGCTGGTCGCCCTTCGAAGGCCGCACGTTCCGCTCGCGGATCGGCGCCACCTGGGTCAACGGGCGCATGGTCTGGAATGGCGAGCACCTGGTCGGCACGCCGAACGGCCAGCGCCTGGAGTTCGCGCGTTGACGTGGAAGGTCGCGGCGCTGCTGGCCGCGATCTGCGCCGGTGCGATGCCCCGGGCGCTTGCGCAGGATGCGGTAGCCGTGCCGTCCGCGGCGGATGAACGCATTGTCTTCCCCGCTACCGTCCCGCAGGGTGGTCTGGTCTTCGGCAAGGTGCCGCCCGGCAGCTCGGTGCACTACGCAGGAAGGACGCTGCGGGTCAGCGGTTACGGCACCGTCGTGTTCGGCGTCGGCCGCGATGCGCAGGGGACGATACGGGTGGGCGTGATCCTTCCAGGCCGTTCCCGCCACGATGTGGCGGAGCTTGTCGCCGACATCACCGTCACCCCGCGCGACTGGCCGGTCGAGCGCGTGAACGGCGTCCCGCCCAAGACCGTGAACCCGCCGCCCGAGATCGCAGCCCGCATCGAGCGCGAACAGGCGCTGGTCACCGCCGCACGTCTCCGTGACGACGAGCGCACCGATTTCGCCCAGTCCTTCCAGTGGCCGGTGCAGGGTCGCATCAGCGGCCGCTTCGGCAATGCGCGCGTCTACAACGGGCAGCCCGGCGCCGGCCACTCAGGCATGGACATCGCGGCGCCCACCGGCACGCCGGTGAAAGCCCCCGCGGGCGGCGTGGTCACGTTCGCCGCCGCGGATCTGTATCTGACGGGCGGCACGGTGCTGCTCGATCATGGGTACGGCATCAGTTCGAACTTCCTCCACCTGTCGCGCATCGACGTGAAGGAAGGCGATCGCATTGAGCCCGGTCAGGTCATCGGCGCCGTCGGCGCGACCGGGCGCGCCACGGGGCCGCATCTGCACTGGGGGATGAACTGGTTCGACGTGCGCATAGACCCGCTGCTGGTGCTCGAACGCGGGAAGTGATCCCACCCTGCCGTTGTGGGAGCGACGTAAGTCGCGAAGCCTTGCTTTGAGAGCGATCGCGACTTACGTCGCTCCCACATCCGGCAACCGAGGCCTCAGTCGTTGCTGCCGCTGACCCGGGCGACCGCGTCGTGCGGGTGCAGGCTCTCGTAATGCGCCACGGTGGCGTCATAGCGGGCGATGCGCGCATCGCCGGCCAGCACCGACGCCACGCGCCGGGCAGCGTCCTCGCAGAACATCAGGTTTTCGGCGTTGAGGCGGGCGAAGGCCTGTTCGTCCACGCGCTTGACGGCCGTCTGCACCGGCGTGGCCAGCGCGGCTTCGAGCGCGTCGACCAGGGCCACCAACGGCAGCTCGTCGAATTGCGGGCGAAGCTCGACGCGTACGCTGGCGCGACTGCGTTGCGCATGCGGCGTGGCCGCCAGGCCGCGCTCCGAGGCGAGCCAGTCGTGCACCACGTTGACCGACAGCGGATGGGCCGCGGCGAAGTCTCCGGCGAACCGCTCGGCATTGGCCTGGCGCGACAGTGCAGCCGACGCCGGGCAGGTGCTGGAGTATTCGACGGAGAACGCCAGCGCCAGGGTTAGGTGGCCGTCGGCGAGCGTGGCTTCGATTTCGACCGGATAGCGTTTCCAGCCGGCGTAGTCGCTCTCCAGTGCCTTCCGCTGCAGCAATGCCTCGTAACGGATGCGCAAACGCGCCTGCGTGGCCAGGCCGGCCTGGGAATCGACGCTGGTCTGCAGCAGGTGGCGCACACCGGCCGGCGTGATGGCTTCGCGCGCCAGGCCATCCTGCAGCTCCAGGTAGAGCCGTGACATGTGGATGCCACGCGCATCGGCGTTGGTGAGATTCACCGACAGGTCAATGCTGGCCGCGACCTGCAGCTGCCCGCCCTGCCCGTCCGGAATGCGGACCGGCAACGCGATGTTCTCCATGCCCACCCAGTCCAGCGGACGCGCCAGCGGCACGCGCTGGTGGGCGACGTCGGGAAGGTCGGCGCGAGGCGCCAGGGGGAGCGAGGAGGTCATCGTCGTGCACGGGGGAGTGATGGCGCGCATTGTACCCCCAGCCCTGAATCGCCAGATGAAACAGTCCGTTACGGCACCTTTCGCAGGCTATCGCGACGATAGGCAGCGTGTTCAGCCGCCGCGCGCCGCGCGCCAGCCCGTGAACAGGAGCGAGGCCCGCGACGGCAGCGGCGCAGGCTCGCCTTGGCGGGCGAAGCGGCGTAGCCGGCCATGCGCATAGGCGGACAAGAGGCGGCGTTCGCGCGCGCCTTCGCGCAGGGGCCACTGTTCGAGCAGTAGCCCTGCCCACGCGCGCATCCCGGCCGTGTCGTCCCTGCCCTGCAGGACATCCGCGGGGACTGCGGCCGCGCCGACGTCCGTCAGCCGCGTGCCGAGCATCTGCGCGACGACGCCGGCCCGGGTGGGCTTTCGTCCGAGTACCACGCTTTCCACGGCGGCGACCGCATCGCCGTACGGGGACAGGATGGCCATGGCGGCATTACGGTCTTCCGGCCGGGCGCGCGCCTCCGCGAGCAGCGGAAGCGCATCGGCGAGTTGGGCCCAATCAGCCCGCATGGGTTCGAGGCGACGGCCGAGCGGATGGCGCGAACGCTGTCCCGCCCAGCCGCGCAGCTCTTCGCCCCACCACGCCAGCTTGGCATCCGCCGGCAACGGATCGCCGGCGATGTTGAGGATGTCGTCGAACTCCTGCAGCAGCGCGAACCATGCCACCACCACATCGCGCCGCGGCGTCGCGACATACACCTCGGCCACCGACCATTCCGGCCAGCGGGCGCGCCATTTTTCCAGGAAGCTGTCGAGGGCGGCGGAGTCGGACATGCTGGCGCGATACGTTTCGGGACAGGTCGATTGGGCGGTTGTGGACTGCGACCGTGGGGTCGCGACGTGCGTCGTTACTACAACGCACCGTCGCGCGGCCACGCCGACGGCTCGATGAGGACCGAGGGCTGCTCGACCATGACATCCGCCTGCCACTGCGCGGGCTCCTCGTGCGCCTGCCGGTAGCCCCACAGCGCGGCGATCGACGGCATGCCGGCCGCGCGGGCGGACTGGATGTCGCGTTCGTCGTCGCCGACATACACGCAGTCGGCGATGGCGATGCCGATGCGTTCGGCGGCCACCTGCAGCGGCAATGGATGGGGCTTCTTTTCGGCCAGCGTATCGCCGCCGATCAGCACCGCGCAGCGACTCTCCCAGCCGAGCTGCGGCAGGATGTCGCGCGCCAGGTACTCCGGCTTGTTGGTGACGATGCCCCAGGTGCTGCCCGCCACCTCCAGCGCCGTCAGCATCTCGGCGACGCCATCGAACAAGACGCTGTGCCGGCCCAGCTCTTCCTGGTAGATCGACAGGAACTCAGGAACCAGCGCTTCGCGAGGGCCCTGCTCCGTTTCCGGAAACGCCGCGGCCAGCATGGCGCGCGCGCCCTTGGACACATGCGGGCGCAGGGCTTCGAGCGTCATCGGCCCCACGCCGCGCGCGGCGCGCATGCGGTTGGCCGTGGCCAGCATGTCCGGCGCGCTGTCGAGCAGCGTGCCGTCCAGATCGAACAGCGCCGCGCGCGGGAACCCCGCGACGGTCACGCCTTCACCGCGCTGGCGAGGTAGTTCACGTCGGTCCGCGACGACAGCCGAGCGCGATGGCGCCAGGGTTCGTAGGCGAGGCCGGTCACGTCCTCAAGCTGGAAGCCCGCTTCGCGCAGCCAACCGGCGAGTTCCGAAGGACGGATGAACTCCTGGTAGTGGTGCGTGCCCTTGGGCAGCAGGCGCGCGATGTACTCCGCGCCGACGATCGCCAGCGCGAATGCGGCCGGCGTGCGATTGAGCGTGGACAGGAACAGTCGTCCACCCGGCTTCAACAGCAGGTGGCAGGCACGGATGATCGAAGACGGATCGGGCACATGCTCCAGCATCTCCATGCAGGTCACCACATCGAAGCTGCCCGGGCGTTCTTCGGCCAGCGATTCGACCGAGCGCAGCTGGTAGTCCACCTGCACGCCGGATTCAAGCTTGTGCAGCCGACCCACCTTCACCAGTTCCGGCGCCAGATCAATCGCCGTGACCTGCGCGCCCTCCCGCGCCAGCGCCTCGCTCAGCAGGCCGCCGCCGCAACCGACGTCCAGTGCCGTGGCGCCGGTCAGGCGCACGCGGTCGCACACGTACTGCACGCGGACCGGATTGAGCGCATGCAGGGCTTTCTGAGGACCATCGGGGTCCCACCAGCGGTTGGCGAGCGCGCCGAACTTGTCGAGTTCGGCCTGGCTGAAATTGTCGTCGCGGGGCGCAGTCGAGGTCGTCATGGCGACATTGTAAGACGGCGCCAGCCCTGGCGCCGTCACGCGTCGCTCAGGACAGGCGGATGCCGGCGATCCGCTCGCGCCACTGGCGCGCGTTCGCGATGACGCCGTCGATGTCGATATCCACCAACGTGCGCTGCAGCAGCTTGGGCCGGCCAGCGATCCAGACGTCGCTGACCTGCTGGCGGCCCGTCGCGTAGATCAGCTGGGAGACCACGTGATGCAGCGGCTGGGTCTCCAGCGCGGACAGGTCGACGCAGACCAGATCGGCCGCCTTGCCCGGCTCAATGGAGCCGATGCGGTCGTCGAACCCGATCGCCTTCGCGCCACCCAGGGTCGCGGCACGCAGGGCGCTGAAGGCATCCAGCGCGGCGGCATCCTGCGCTACCGCCTTCGCCAGCAACGCGGCGGTGCGCGTCTCGCTGAACATGTCCAGGTCGTTGTTGCTGGCGCAGCCGTCGGTGCCGACCGCCAGGGTCACGCCCGCGCGTTCCAGCGCGCAGGCCGGGCAGAAGCCCGACGCGAGCTTGAGGTTGGATTCCGGGCAATGCACCACGCTGACGCCGCGCTCGGCGCAGAGGTGGATTTCGGCGTCCGTCAGCTGCGTCATGTGGATCGCGATCAGACGATCATTGACCAGCCCCAGCCGGTCCAGGCGCGCGATCGGGCGCTGGCCGTGTTTCTCGATCGACTGTTCCACTTCCTGTGCCGTCTCGTGCAGGTGCAGGTGCACCGGCACGTCCAACTGGTCGGACAGCATGCGGACGCGTTCGAAGTTGGCGTCGTTCACCGTGTACGGCGCATGCGGGGCGAAGGCGGTCGCGATCAGCGCGTCATCGCGCCACTGGTCGTGGACCTCGCCAGCCTTATCGAAATACTCGTCGTCCGACGTCGCCCACGCCGTGGGGAAATCGATCACCGGCAGGCCCACGCGCGCACGGAACCCGTAGCGCTTGTAGGTGGCCGCCTGCACGTCCGGGAAGAAGTAGTTCTCGTTGACGCAGGTGGTGCCGCCGCGGAGCATTTCGGCGATGGCCAGGGTGATGCCGTCGGCGACGAAGTCCGGCCCGATCACCGCACCCTCGATCGGCCAGATGTGCTCCTGCAGCCAGACCTTCAACGGCAGGTCGTCGGCGACGCCGCGCAGCAGCGTCATCGGGTTGTGCGTATGCGCATTCACCAGGCCGGGAATCAGCGCCGCGTCGGGGCGCGACACGGTTTCGCGCGGGGCGAAGCGCGTCCGCGCCTCCCGCACCGGCAGGATGGCCACGATGCGCCCGCCGGTGACGGCGACCGCGTGGTCTTCCAGCACGACCCCGTGCGGGACGACCGGCACCACGAAGCCGGCTTCGATCAACAGGTCGCAGGCGTCGGGAATGCGGTCGCTCATGGGGCCTCGGCTCAGAATCCCAGCGTATAGCTCAGGCCGATGGCGCCGGCGCCGAACAACAGCCAGCACAGCAGCATCAAGGCCAGGGCGCGTCCATAGCCCAGCCGCGGCACGCTGGGGAACAGCCGCGGCAGGGTCGCATTCCAGCACAGCATCACGCCCAGCCCGGCGATCAACACGCCGATGGCCCAGACGCCGAGGTAGAGCGCGAGCTGTTCCATCACTTCACGCGGCTGACGTATTCGCCAGTGCGGGTGTCGACCTTGATGACCTCTTCCTGGCCGACGAACAGCGGCACGCGCACGACGGCGCCGGTCTCCAGGGTGGCCGGCTTGCCGCCGGTGCCCGCGGTATCGCCCTTCACGCCCGGGTCGGTCTCGGTGATCTGCAATTCGACGAAGTTCGGCGGGGTCACCTGGATCGGGTTGCCGTTCCACAGGGTCACCACGCAGTCCTCTTCGCCCTTCAGCCACTTCTCGGCGCCGCCCATGCCGGCCTTGTCGGCCTGCACCTGCTCGAAGGTCTCCTGCTGCATGAAGTGCCAGTATTCGCCGTCGCTGTAGAGATACTGCATGTCGGTGTCCACCACGTCCGCCGCCTCGACCGAGTCGGTGCTCTTCATGGTGATTTCCTGCACGCGGCCGCTCTTGATCAGGCGGTACTTCACGCGGGTGAAGGCCTGGCCCTTGCCCGGCTTGACGTACTCGGTATCGCTGATGATCGCCGGTTCGTTGTTGATCAGGATCTTCATCCCGTTCTTGACGTCGTTCATGCCGTAACTGGCCATGGATAAACTCCTTGGGTAAGACAAACCCGCCGCGGGACACGGCCGGCCGGATAGAATGGGAAGCCCGCCGGACCCGGCGGGCGCTTGTTTTCAGACCCGACATGATAACCGCAGCCCCCGACCCCCGACAGCCTGCCGCGCTGCAGCCCGCCCGTTGGCAGCAGGCCTTGCGGGACGCCGTGCGCGATCCGCGCGAGCTGCTGGACCTGCTGGGACTGGCCACGCTGGCGCCTCGGCTGTCGGACGACGCCGTGGCCCAGTTCCCGCTGCGCGTGCCGCGCGGCTTCGTGGCCCGCATGCGCCCTGGCGACGCCAACGACCCCTTGCTGCGCCAGGTGCTGCCCCTGGACGACGAGATGAAGCCGGCGCCCGGCTACGGACTGGATGCCGTGGGCGACGGCGCGGCCCGCACCGGTACCGGCGTCATTCAGAAGTACCGTGGACGGGCGCTGCTGGTGGCGACGGGCAGCTGCGCGATCAACTGCCGCTACTGCTTCCGTCGTCACTTCCCGTACGCGGACGAAACCGCCGCGCGCGAGGGCTGGCGCGAGGCGGTGGACCTCATCCGCGACGATCCCAGCATCGAGGAAGTGCTGCTCTCCGGCGGCGACCCCTTGTCGCTCTCCAACGGCAAGCTGGCCGAACTGACCCACGCGCTGGCGGCTATTCCGCACCTGCGCCGCCTGCGCATCCACAGCCGTCTGCCGATCGTGCTGCCCGAGCGCATCGACGACGGCCTGCTGGCGTGGCTCTCCGCCCTGCCCTGGCCGGTGGCGATGGTGGTGCACGCCAATCATGCGAACGAGTTCGACCCGGCGGTGGATACCGCGCTCGGCCGCCTGCGGGGCGCCGGCGTGCACCTGCTCAACCAGGCGGTCCTGCTCAAGGGCGTGAACGACAGCGTGGACGCGCTGGCGGCGTTGAGCGAACGCGGGTTCGCAGCCGGCGTGCTGCCGTACTACCTGCACCAGCTCGACCGGGTCGCGGGTGTGGCCCACTTCGAGGTGGACGACGACCGCGCGCGCGCGCTGCACGCCGCGCTCGCCGCACGGCTGTCCGGCTACCTGGTGCCGCGCCTGGTGCGCGAAGTTCCCGGCGACACCGGCAAGCGCCCGCTCTAGGCGCCAAGCTGCGACGACGCGCCGCATCTGCGACGCCTGCATTGGACGCTCCGCGCCCCTTCGTGTATTAAACCCGCACCCCTGGCGGACCCGCTGCATGCAGATCGGCAAAGACACCACCCTTCGATTGACCCTTGTGGACGACAGCGCGGAGGACGCCGAGGCGGTCGTCTCCGCCCTGCGCAATGGCGGCATCGCCGTCCGCCCGCTCCGCCCACTGGACCCGGCCGAACTAGCGCAGATGGTCGCCTCCCAGCCGATGGACCTGCTGCTGGCCTCGCGTTCGGCCAAGGGCATTCCGCTGGCCACCGTGCTGTCGCAGGTGGACGCCAGCGGCAAGGACATCCCGGTCATCGTGCTGTCGGACGGGCTCAACGAGGCCGACCTGCTGGCCGACCAGGCCGCCGGCGCCCGCGCCAGCGCGCTGCGCGGCCGCTTCGACCATGTGCTGACCGTGCTGCGCCGCGAATGGGGCGACCTGGACGCCCGCCGCTCGCAGCGCCGCCTGGAAGGCCAGTTGCGCGAAACCGAGCGCCGCTGCGATGCGCTGATCTCGTCCTCGCGCGACCCGATCGCGTACATCCACGAAGGCATGCACATCCGGGCGAACGATGCGTACCTGGAGATGTTCGGCTTCGAATCCTTCGAGGACGTGGAAGGCCTGTCGCTGCTCGACCTGGTCGGCCCGCAGTACGTCAACGACTTCAAGGCCCTGCTGAAGAAGCTCAGCAAGGGCGAGCCGCCGCCGCCGCGCTTCGAACTGGAAGCGCGCAGCATCGACGGCGACAGCTTTCCGGCGACACTCGAATTCGCCACCGCGACCTACGAAGGCGAGCCCTGCGTGCAGGTGGTGTTCCGCCGTCGCGAGGAATTCGACCCGGAGCTGGCGCGCGAAGTGGAAGACCTCCGCCAGCGCGACATGGTCACCGGCCTGATGAACCGCCCGACCTTCCTGCGCGAGCTGGAAACAGCGGTCGCCCAGGTCGCCCGTGGCGAGGACCAGTACGCTTTGCTGCTGCTGGAGCCGGACCATTACCAGCGCCTGCTGCAGGACATCGGCATCGACTCGGCCGATGCGTTGGCGGCCGCCCTTGCCGCGCGTTTGTCGGAGAAACTCGACGGCGAATGCACCGCTGCCCGCTTCGGCGAGCGCACGTTCGCCGTGTTGCTGCGTGGCAACCATGCGCACACCGCCGCCCTCGCCGACAAGCTGCGCGCGGCGTACGCCTCGCACGTCTTCAACGTGGGCGAGCGCTCGGCATCGGTGACGGCGAGCATCGGTGGTGTGCAGATCGGCGAGAAGATCGCCAGCGTGGGCCAGGTCCTCACACGCGCGACCGATTGCCTGCAGGCCGCCACCAACCTCGGCGGCAACCGCATCGAGATCTTCGATCCCGGCGCGGTGGACCGCGCCGAGGAAGAGCGCGTGCAGAACTGGGTCAAGCGCATCCAGGAAGCGCTGCAGGACGGCAGCTTCCGCCTCCACTTCCAGCCGGTCGTCAGCCTGCAGGGCGAGCCCGGCGAGGTCTACGAGGCGCTGTTGCGGATGGAGACGAACGGCGAAGTGGTGCCGCCGCAATCCTTCATCGGCATCGCGGAGGACAACGACCTGCTGGACGACATCGACCGCTGGGTGGTCAACCACGCCATCGAAGTGCTGGCCGAGCGCAAGCGTGCCGGCCACGACACCCGCATGGTGGTGAAGGTCAGCCCGGCCTCGTTCGCCGACAACCGCCTGCTCGACCTGATCGCCCGCCAACTGGCCGCGCTCGACGTGCCGGGCGACCGCCTGTGGCTGCAGACGCCGGAGGCCAAGGTCTTCACCCACCTGCGCCAGGCGCAGTCCTTCCAGACCGCCGCGGCCAAGCTGGGCTGCCAGGTGGGCCTGGAGCATTTCGGCGCTGGCCTGGACTCGTTCCAGCTGCTTTCGCACTTCCAGCCGACCTTCCTCAAGATCGACCGCGTCTTCAGCGAAGAGCTCGGCAAGACGCCCGAGCACCAGCAGAAGATCCGCGAGATCGCCGAGCGCGCGCAGGCGCTGGGCATCCTCACCGTGGCCGAGCACGTACAGGACGCCTCCACCATGGCGTTCCTGTTCACCACCGGCGTGGACTACGTGGAAGGCAATTTCCTCGCCACACCGGGACCGGCGATGAACTACGACTTCGGTTGATCCCGCGGCGCCACGGATGCCACACACAAGAAACCCGCCGGAAGGCGGGTTTCTTCGTTGACGGTGCGGACGATGGCCCTCAGGCGAAGGTGCCCTGCTGCGCACGCAACGCGGCGATGCGTTCTTCCAGCGGCGGGTGGCTCAGGAACAGCTTCTTCATGCCCTGGCCGATGCCGCCGGCGATGCCGAAGGCCTCGACCTGCGCCGGCAGCGTGCTCGGGCGCTGCTGCTGCGACAGGCGTTCTAGCGCGGCGATCATCTTCTGCCGCCCCGCGAGCGAGGCACCGCCGTGGTCCGCGCGGAATTCGCGGCGGCGCGAGAACCACATCGCGATCATCGTGGCGAACAGGCCGAACACCACCTCCAGCACCATCACGATGAGGTAGTAGCCGAAGCCGCGACCACCCCCCTCGCGATTGCCCGACAGGAAACCATCGACGATGCCGCCGACCACGCGGGCCAGCACGATCACGAAGGTGTTGAGCACGCCCTGCAGCAGCGCCATCGTGACCATGTCGCCGTTGGCGACGTGGCTCACCTCGTGGCCGAGCACGGCCTCGGCTTCGTCCCGGCTCATCGAACGCAGCAGGCCGGTCGACACCGCGACCAGCGCGTTGTTGCGATTGGCGCCGGTGGCGAAGGCGTTGATCTCGGGGGCGTCGTACACGGCGACCTCCGGCATGCCGATGCCCGCCGCCTGCGCCTGGCGCTGCACGGTGGCCACCAGCCAGCGTTCGGCATCGTTGCGCGGCTGCTCGATCACCTGCGCGCCGGTGGCGCGCTTGGCCATCCACTTGGACGTCAGCAGCGAGATCAGCGAACCGCCGAAGCCGAACACCGCCGCCATCACCAGCAGCCCGCCCATCTGGCTGGGGTTGACCCCGAACAGGGACATGACGACGCCCGCCAGGACCAGCACGGCGAGGTTGGTGGCGAGGAACAAGGCGACACGCGTGAACACGACAGACGCTCCGGAACGAGTGATATGCGAAGGTATACGAGCGCAGAACTGCGGTTGCCCGCGTCCGAATTCAAGCAACCGCCTGACTGCACGGTTCAGCTTTCCTTCCTCTTCCGACGAATGACCGAGACCGATCCCTCCCCGACGTATCGCGGACGCTTCGCGCCCTCGCCCACCGGCCGGCTGCATTTCGGATCGCTGGTGGCCGCTCTTGGCAGCTGGCTGCTGGCGCGCCACCACGCCGGCGAATGGCTGGTCCGCGTGGAGGATCTCGACCCGCCGCGCGAGATCCCCGGTGCCGCCGAGGCGCAGCTGGCGACGCTCGCCGCGTTCGGCCTGACGTCCGACCTGCCCGTCCTCTGGCAAAGCGCGCGCCACGGCCTCTATGCGGATGCGCTGGACACGCTGATGGCCGACGGCGCCGCCTTCGAGTGCCGGTGCAGCCGCACCGACCTGGCGGCCGTGGGCGGCATCCATCGCACCTGCGTCGCACACAACCCCACGCGCCCGCCTGCCATCCGCCTGCGCGTGGCGGATGGCAGCACCGTCGTGTTCCTCGACGGTCTGCAGGGGCGCATCGAGCAGGCGGTCGATCGCGAGGTCGGCGACGTGGTGCTGCGGCGCGCGGACGGCTTCTGGGCCTATCAGCTGGCGGTCGTGGTCGATGACGCCGACCAGGGCATCACCGACGTGGTGCGCGGCGCGGACCTGCTGGACTCCACGCCGCGGCAGATCCTGCTGCAACGCGCGCTGGGCCTGCCGACCCCGCGCTACGTGCACCTGCCGCTGATCGTCGATGCCGAGGGTCAGAAGTTGTCCAAGTCGATGGCGGCCCTGCCGGTCGACGACGACGCTCCGCTGCCGGCGCTGCGCGCCGCATGGGCGGCACTGGGACAAGCCGCCGCTGCGCTGGTCGATGCGCCGTCGGTCGCGCTTGCGCTGGCGTCCGCGCAGCGGCATTTCCGCCCTGAAGCGCTGCCGGAAGTGACCCAGGTGACATTCGCTGCAGCGCACAACAAACCTGTCGCAGGCGCTGTCTAGAATCGAAGGGCCGTCGGCTTGCGACGGTCCAAGGAGATTCCCCACATGACAGCGCGCGTCGCCCTGGTCACCGGCGGCACCGGAGGTATCGGTACCGCCATCTGCAAGAAGCTGGCCGACATGGGCCACAAGGTCGCCACCAACTACCGCAACGAAGAGAAAGCCCGCGCGTGGCAGGCACAGATGAAGGCGGACGGCTACGACTTCGCGCTGGTCAAGGGCGACGTGACCTCGCCCGATGAAGCGCAGGCGATGGTGAAGGAAGTCGAACAGACGCTCGGCCCGGTCGAGGTGCTCGTCAACAACGCTGGCATCACCCGCGACGGTACATTCCACAAGATGTCGGCCACCCAGTGGGGCGACGTCATCAACACCAACCTCAACTCGGTGTTCAACGTCACCCGCCCGGTGATCGACGGCATGCGCGACCGCAAGTGGGGCCGCATCATCCAGATCAGTTCGATCAACGGACTGAAGGGGCAGTACGGCCAGGCCAACTACGCCGCGGCGAAGGCCGGCATGCACGGCTTCACCATCTCGCTGGCGCGCGAAAACGCCAAGCTCGGCATCACCGTCAACACCGTCTCGCCGGGTTACGTGGCGACCGACATGGTGATGGCGGTGCCGGAGGAAGTCCGCGCCAAGATCGCCGCCGACATTCCCACCGGCCGCCTCGGCAAGCCGGAGGAGATCGCGTACGCCGTCGCGTTCCTGGTCGACGAACAGGCCAGCTGGATCACCGGTTCCAACCTGGACATCAACGGCGGCCACCACATGGGCTGGTGATGGCGAAGCGGCGTCTCCGGCGTCGCCCCCGCCCTGTCCCGAGACGCCCCGCAAGGGGCGTCTTCCGTTTCGATGCTGCGCAGCATTTTTCCTTTGCTGAACAGGGAGTCCCTGTCTTGTGGCCTGTTGCAAGGGCTGTTGCGCTGCGTCATGCTGCTGGCATACGCGTTTAGAGCGAAGACTCAATGGCTGCGATCCGCATCATCAAGAAGTACCCCAACCGTCGTCTTTACGACACCGAGATCTCCAGCTACATCACCATCGAGGACGTGCGCCAGCTCATCGTCGACGGCGAGGACTTCGAAGTGCGCGATGCCAAGACCGGCGACGACCTGACCCGCACCGTGCTGCTGCAGATCATCAGCGAGCAGGAGCAGGACGGCGAGCCGGTGCTGTCCACCCAGCTGCTCAGCCAGATCATCCGCTTCTACGGCGACTCGCTGCAGGGCTTCATGGGCAACTACCTCGAGCGCAGCATGCAGCTCTTCATGGAGCAGCAGCAGCAGTTCCGCAGCCAGATGGGCAACCTGCTCGGCCAGACGCCGTGGACCATGATGAACCAGCTCACCGAGCGCAACATGGAGCTGTGGCAGGAATTCCAGCGCAACCTCAGCGGCGGCCTGGGCCGGCCGACGACGGTCAAGCCGAAAGAACCGCCGCGCGAGACGCCCAAGACGCGCGCACGCTGATCACCTCTGTAGTGAAACCCGGCCCGCGCACGTTGCGCGGGCCTTTTTTTAGCCCGCGACACAGGAATTCCGCATGACGCAACGCATCGCCGTGGTGACCGGGGGCCTGGGTGGCCTGGGCCTGGCCATCTGCCGGACGCTGGCGCTCGCCGGCCGCAAGGTGATCGCCGCCGACCTGCCCGCCTCGCCCGACCACCTCGCGCACTTCCACGCGCAGACGGCCACGCTCGACATCGAGACCGCCGCCGTCGATGTCGCCGACTTCGATGCCTGCGCCGCCTTCGTGCAGGGCGTCGAAGCGCACCACGGCGCGCTCGACATCCTGGTCAACAACGCCGGCATCACCCGCGACGCCACCCTGCGCAAGATGGACAAGGCGCAATGGGATGCCGTCATCGGCGTGAACCTGGACAGCGTCTTCAACCTCTGCCGCCACGCCGTGGACGGCATGCAGGCGCGCGGCTTCGGCCGCATCGTCAACATCAGCTCGGTGAGCGGACAGACCGGCAATTTCGGCCAGGTGAACTACGCCGCGGCCAAGGCCGGCCTGCATGGCTTCTCGATGTCGCTCGCGCGCGAAGTCGCGCGCAAGGGCGTCACCGTCAACAGCGTCTCGCCGGGCTACGTGGAAACCCCGATGACCCGGGCGATGCCCGACGACGTCCGCGACCGCACCGTGGCCGCCGTGCCGGTGGGCCGCATCGGCCAGCCCGACGACATCGCACGCGCGGTCGCCTTCCTCACCGCGGACGATGCCGGTTACATCACCGGCGCCAACCTGCCGGTCAACGGCGGCCTGTTCATGAGCTTCTGACCGGAATCCCGGCCACGTCGCGACATCCTTACGAACCCTCACGAGGCTCCCGCATGAAACTCACTCCTCCCACCTTCGGCGTCTGGCTGATCGCGCTGCTGCTCGGCGGCGGCGGCATCGCCGCGAAGTTCGGCTACGTGCCGGTGCTGGCACCGCACGCCTTCTGGCTGGTGGTCGCCGGCTTTGGCCTGCTGGTCGCCGCGACGGTCTTCAGCAAGCTCTGACGCTCGACAGGTTGTCCGCAGGGGGGCGACGCGATACCGTCGTCCCGCCACGCTGCGTGGCCTCCCCGGAGCTGTCGCATGCGCACGTTTTCATTGCCGAAATTGCTTTTCGCCGTGGTGGCACTGGCCGGGGCAGCCGGTTACGCCGCGCAGACCAACGCACGTGCCGACACGCCGCGCTGCACGGCCGTCGGTTGCACCGAAGCCCTGGATCTGGCGGTGGCCGAACCCGGCTCCAGCGTGCAACTGGTCCAGTGCGAGGGCGCGGTCAGGACCGAGCGCCGCTATGTGCTCGAACCCGGGGGCTGGACGCTGCAGATGTACAAGAGCGGCATGTCGGACCCCTGCCCTGCACCGCCAGCGCGTTGATCCGTCATGGAGATGCTCGGGTCGTTGTTGTTCGAGCTCTGGGCGAGGCCGCGCTTCGTCATCCCCACACTGCTCGGCATCGCCGCCGGCATCGCCGTGTTCTATCTCACCGGCAAGGAACCCGCCTCCGCCGCCACGGCGCTCGGATGCGGGCTGCTGGGGTTGGGGATCGGCTTCGTGCTGCACTACTTCCGGGATACGCCACGCGACCCGCTCGACTGAGCATCACTCCATCTCGAAACGCTCGAACGCGATCTCCAGCGTCTCGAACAGCGTCTGCGCCAGCGCCGCATCCATCGACGAGGTCTGGTAGGCCGCCGGCCGCGCGCGCAGGAAGCGCCAGCGCATCACCGGGTTGCCCTGCTCGTCCAGTAGCGTGATGGCGACGGTACGCCGCGCGTCGCCGCCGTTGCGCGCCTCGTCCCACCACTGGTACCAGGCCAGCGAACCGATCGCGCCCCGGCGCAGCACCAGGTTGTCGTAGTGGGTCAGCGTGGAGAGCTTGGTGGCCTCCGGCGTCCGGTCGTTGCCGTTGCGGTACTCGTTGAGCTGCAGGCGTGCTGCCGGAAACAGCACCTCGGCCACGCCCGCGTCCGGGCCGTCGCCCAGGCCCAGGTCGACGTGGAAGTTCATTCCGGCATACGGACGGTCACGCAATACGGCCATGGGCAGGCTCCATGTGAGGGACGAAGGCCGGCGCTGGCGTGCCGCCGACCTCTCTTCCAACGCGGGGACACCGCGGCAGAGGTCAGCAGGACGGCCTCCCGGGAGGTCAAGCAGCCTGTCGAGCCCCGTCGCCGGGAGCCGGACGCCCCCGGCGCAACGCCTGGAGCCCCCCGCGCAAGGCCCGGAACGTGATCGATGGACTGCGGAGGGCGATACCCTGGCATCCGGCATGCGATCGATGGGATTTACTGTGAGACGGACGAAGCGTCCGATGCCATCGATGGCATGCTGAAAGCGATCGATCGCTTTCCGGAACCGATCGATCGCATTCGGACACCCATCGATCGCTTTCAACGTGACGCGCGCGAAGCGCCGGAAGCGATCGATGGCATTCCGAACGCCATACCCTGGCTTTTCGAGCCCGATCGTTGGCACTTCATGTGAGACGAGAGGGGCGTCGAGCCCCATCGACGGTGCTCCGAGGGCCATCGATGCCGTTCAATGTGAGAGCGCTTCGACCGCCGTGCGTCGCCTGCGGGCCATCTACGCCGGAGACTGGCCGATCCAGAGCCGGTTGCCGTCCGGATCGTCGATCCGGAACTCGCGCATGCCATAGAACGTGGTGTCCAGCGCCGGCACGTCCAAGCCGTTCGCACGCGCCTGCGCGTGGAAGGCATCGAGGTCGTCGGGATACAGGTACAGCACCGCGCCACGTGGCGCGTCCGGATTCACGTTGATCGACTGGTCCAGCATCACCCGGCACTCGCCCCAACGCAGCTTCGCCCAGCCCCAGTCGTCGCGACGGTCCTCGACCGTGAAACCCAACTGTTCGTAGAACGCGATCGCCCGCGGCAGGTGGCGGACGGGTTGCATGGGGATGATGTGGGGCATGGGCGTCTGCCGCTTTATTTACGATGGGGATGCGTGAAGTGCGATGCCATCAGAATAAGCATCGAGATCGCAAGTACGAGCCAGCAGATCACGAAAACTCCGCCTGCGCACCACACCAGGGCGAGGAGTACGTCCGCCAGCATTTCGCGACCGAAATGCCTTGCGACACCGGAACCAAGTCCAAGGACGAGCGCCACGCCCCACGCACAGAACGCAACGCGTTTTGTACGGCTAATGATGGCGTCATCCGTCACCGCGGCCCGGGTGCGCTCTTGCTGCAAGAGCATTATTCCGCCGCCCACACCACGTCGACACCCTCCGACTCGCCCACTGCACCTCGCAGCAGCGCAACGAAATCAGCGCTCGCCCCGAGGCTTTCCAGCGCATCGATGGCGGTGTGCTCGACGTAGTAGTCCTGGTCCTTGGACGACTCTTCTTCCATGTAGTCCACCAGCATCTGCAGGTCCGCTTCCGAGATGCTGCCCAGCGTGCGGCCACTGTCCTTTTCCGACAAACGAATGCTCATGCGGTCTTCCTTTCCTCGAACGTTGGTGGATGTCAGCGCGGCGCGCCGTCGTTGCCCTTGCGCAGGAAGGCGGCCAGGCCGCCGAGTTGCAGGCCCTGCACCTTGTCCACGACGGGCGCGAATGTGCTCATGTCGTCCGGCGTATACCCGCCGGCGCGGTACCACAGGGTGATGCGGGTGCCGCCTTTCTCTTCGACGAAGCGCCACTCGAGCGCGCCGTCCAGGCCCATGCCCTGAAGTGGGCCGAGGCCACCGGTCATGCGCATCAGCTTCCCCGGATCGGCGAAGGTCACCGTCATGTGCCAGGCCTGCTGCGCGCCGTTGATCTCGCAGAAGCAGCCGCCCACCTTGTCGCTGATCGACAGCTTGGACGCGTCACCCCACCAGGTGTGGTCGGCCGGCCACCAGCGGCCGACGTCGTTCACCAGGGCCGCATACGCCACCTGCGGCGCGACGGGCACCCATTCGGAGTTCTCGATGGTGAAGCCGTTCGGCTGCGCGTCCTTGATGGCGGCGTGCGCCGGCGCGGCGATCGCCGCGACGGCAAGCAGCAAGGCGCCGGCCAACGCCTTCACTTCGCCGCTCCCTGCGGGCAGAACTTCGCGCGGTAAGCCATCGCCTTGGGCATCAGCGCAGTGAGGTTCTGGATGCGCGTGCCGGGATTCGGGTGGGTGGACGAGAATTCCGGCGGGGCCTGGCCGCCGCTGGCTTCGCTCATGCGCTGCCACAGCGGCACGGCTTCTTCCGGGTTGAAGCAGGCGGCCGCGGCCAGCATCAGGCCCACTTCATCGGCCTGCGTCTCGTGCTCGCGCGCGTACGGCAGCAGGTAGCCGTAGCCCATCGCGGCCATCACCATCTGCTGCTGTTGCGGGTCCATGCCGCTCATCGCGCCGGCCATCTGGCCGATCTGGGTGAGCTTCTGCTGCGACATGCGCTGCGCACCGTGGCGCAGCAGGGCGTGGGCGATCTCGTGGCCCATCACCACCGCCACAGCATCGGCATTCTTCGCCACCGGGATCAGGCCCGTGTAGACGGCCATCTTGCCGCCGGGCAGGCAGAACGCGTTGGCCTGGTCGGACTGGATGACGTTGACGTCCCACTCGAAGGACTTCCAGTTGCCGCTGGGCTGGGTGCCCTTCTCCGCCGCGATGGCGGCCTCGACCTCGGGAATCTTCGAGATCAGCCGCTGGGCGATGGTGCGCACCTGTTGGGCGATCTGCGAATTGGGATCGACGGGCTGTTCCTGCTGCAGGATCTCCTCGTAGGCCTGCAGGCCGAGGGCCTTCTCTTCCTCGACGCCGATCGAGTTGTCGATCAGCACCTTCTCGCCGGTGTACGGATCGACGACGCGGTTGTTCAGGTAGTAGCAGCCGCCATAGACCAGGAAGCCCAGCAGGATGATCCAGCGCAGGTTGCCCAGTCCGCCGCCCCGCCGCCCGCCGCCCTGGCCGTACTGCGAGCGTCCGTAAGGATCTTGTCTCATCACCCTCTCCCTGGCGGCCTAGATGCCGCGAACGACGCGGAAACCCACCCGCGCATTAGTCATATCCGAATCCGATGACGAACGCCACGCGGCACGCGCCTGGGCCGGCGAACTGGCCCAGGAACCGCCGCGCACCACCCGCGACCGGCAACCGGGATTGAACCACGCCGCCCCGTCCGCCGGCGCGCGCCGGTAGCTGGCATGCCAGCAGTCGCCGACCCATTCGCTGGTGTTGCCCTCCAGGTCCTTCAGGCCGAAGGGGTTGGCGCGGAAGCGCCCCACCGGCGCCGGGCCCCAGTAACCATCGCCGTAAGCGATGAAAGCGTTGTTCCAGTTGCGGCCGCTCGGGGAGCGGTCGTTGCCGCCGGTCAGGTTGGCCACGCCGCGCGGGGGCTGGCCGTTGCCCCACGGGTAGCGGCCCTGCTGGCCGCCGCGCAGGGCGTATTCGTATTCGGCCTCGCTGGGCAGGCGGTAACTGTGGCCGGTCTGTCCGGCCAGCCACTCGGCGTAGGCTTCGGCGTCGTACACGCTGACGTGCAGCACGGGCATGTCGTCGCTGGCAGGGTCGCCGGCGTAGTCGGACTGCCAGTCCACACCGCTGCGCCGGACGAAGTTGCCGCTGCGTTCGTCGTAGACGATGGAATGGCCGCGACGCGTCGCACGCGGCCGGTACTGGGTCGCCTGGACGAACCGGCGGAACTCGCCGACGGTCACCGGGTGACGCGCCATCGCGAAGCCACGGTCGAAGCGCACGTAATGCGAGGGCTTCTCGGCATCGGCCGCGTCGGCCTCCTCCTCGCCAGCGCCCATCAGGAAGCCGCCGTGCGGCACAACGACCATTTCGGGCCCGCGACCGCCATGGTGGAGCGCGTCGGTGAAGGCTTGCCCCGGGCGGAACAGGCCGTAGTAGGTCGCCAGGTCGATGCGCTGGCGGAAATCGGCGGCCACGCGGTTGCCGGGTTCGGCGATGCGCAGCACCTCGGCCAGCTTCACCCGCGCGGCCTTCAATCCCAGCGGCGAGGCGATGTCGCGCACGCCGGCATCGCGCAGTTCGACGATGCGGGCGATGCGGATGGCTTCCACGCGCACGCGGGCGTCGGCCACGGTCTGCGCGTCCTCGCGCACGCGGGCGGCGGCATCGAGCCAGCGCTGGGCGGTATCGAAATCACTGGCGATGGCGGCGTCTTCGGCGCGACGGACCAGCGCGCTCTCCACGGCCGCCACACCCTGCATCGCACGCGGCTGGCCCGGCTTCCACTTGAGCACCTCGCGGAACCCGGCCAGTGCGCCACCGCCTTCTTCGCCCAGCCGGTCCTCGCGCAGGGCGCGTTCGGCGGCGACGTTCAGGCGCGTCAGCTGGTCGGCATCGTCCACGCGCGCCAGGTAGGCGGTCACTGCGGGATCGGTCGGCGCCAGGGTGCGCGCCACGGCGGCGACCTGGCGCGCACGGCGCAGGGATTCGGTGCGGTCCTCGGCATGGCGCAGCGCCTGCGTGCCTTGTTCCAGCAACGCATCGAGGCTGCGCTCCAGCCCCGCCTTGGCGTGCGCATCGGCCGGGTCCAGGCGCTGCAGCGCAAGGTAGAGCGGGATCGCATCGTCGGGGCTGTCGAACAGCCGGCCCGCGGCCAACGCGCGCGCGGCCCGCTGGCGCGCGTCGGCGGCGTCCCCCGCGGTCACCGCCAGCGCGGGTGGGCGCCAGGTCAGTTCGTCCATGCCGCTGTCGTCGCCGCTGACGGTGACGCGCGGCATGCGCACGCTGTCGCCGGCGGCCTGGCCGTCCTGCGGCGCGGCGTCGTCGCGGGAGCAAGCGGCCAACCACGGCAGCGACATCAACAAGGCGACAAGGAGCGCGCGCAAACATCCTCCGTGAAGGGAACGACCGGCCCCCGTGAGAGAATGCCGGCCGACATACCGACACACGATACTGGCTGAGCCGGGACCTTGGGTTATTGTCCCCCGACTGAGCAGACGACGCATCACGCGGAGATTACGTTGCCCCACTGGATAGACACCCCCGCCGCGCTGGATGCGCACCTGCAGCGCCGCCCGACGCGGATCGGGCTGGATACCGAGTTCGTCCGCGAACGCACGTTCTGGCCCCAGCTCGCCCTGGTGCAGATCGCCCTCGACGACGACGTGCTCCTCGTCGATCCGCTGTCCGCAGGCATGACCGACGCCCTGCGGCCCTGGCTGGCCGATCCTTCCATCACGAAGGTGATGCATAGCGCCAGCGAAGACCTGGTCGCGTTCAAGGTCGCCTGCGGGGTGTTGCCGGCGCCGCTGTTCGACACCCAGATCGCCGCGGCGCTGGCGGGCGTAGCCGCGGGCATCGGCTACCAGAAGCTGGTGGAACGCATCACCGGCGTCGTGCTGCCGAAGGGCGAGACGCGCTCGGACTGGCTGCGCCGGCCCCTCAGCGAGTCGCAGCTGCACTATGCCGCCGACGATGTGCGCTATCTGTTCGCCGTACACGACGCGCTGCGGACCGAACTGGTCTCAGCGGATCGCCTGGCCTGGCTGGAGGAAGACTGCGCGCGCTTCGTCGAGAACGGGGCACAGGACGATGGCGAGCGCTGGCCGCATGTGTCGATGCGCAGCGCACAGTTCCTCGATGTCGACGCGCAGCGCCGGCTGGTGCGCCTGCTGCGCTGGCGCGACGTACAGGCACGCGCCAGCGACAAGCCACGCAGCTGGATCCTCGACAATGAACTGGCGGTGGCGCTGGCGCGCACGCCGCCGATCGACAAGGCCGCCCTGCTGCGCCTGTTCGATACCCAACCCAAGGCCCCGCGCAAGCTGGCGGACGCGATCTGGCAGGCACTGGAAACCCCGCTGGACGACGAAGCCGACATGCCCGTGGCGCGCAATGCGACCGACAGCGACAAGGCGCGCCTCAAGCGGCTGCAGGATGCCGTGGCCCAGCGCAGCAGCGAACTGGGCCTGCCCGATGGCGTGCTGGCATCGCGCCGTTACCTCGAGGTCCTGCTCGATTCGGGCCAGTGGCCCGCCGCGCTCGGCGGCTGGCGCCGACGCGAACTGGAGCCTGTACTGGCGCCCGTACTGGACGGCGCAGGCTTGGCACAGCCAGCCCCTGCGGGCTAGAATGGCGCCGCTCTTGTGGGGCCATAGCTCAGCTGGGAGAGCGCGTCGTTCGCAATGACGAGGTCGGGAGTTCGATCCTCCCTGGCTCCACCACTTACACGAAGCCCCGCTTGCGCGGGGCTTTCTGTTTCCAGCGTTCGACGATCCTGTGGTGGGTGCACTCGCAACACAGCCACGTGATCGTCCTGCGATCCTCTATGCAGGAAACGGGTCCGGCCTGAATGGCCTCACCGCGCGCCCTTCTTCTCCTGCTTGTCCGCCCTTTTTTCCTTCAGCGTCTTGGCGGGCTTCTTCTTCTGCTCTTTCTTCTTGTCCAGGCCTTTGGCCATCTCTGCATCCTCTGGTGGGTGTTGACGGCGGGATGATGGCATCCGGGCCGCCCGGACGCGAGCGCTGGACGCCTCGGGCCCTGCCGCCAGCAGGAAGGTGTGGTCACACGCTCCCAGCCCAAAAAAGAAAAAGCCCGCCGGCAGGACGCCGACGGGCTGGGAGAGCAAGGTATCGCGTGGATCAGAACTTGTAGCTGACGCCCAGCAGGTAGCTGCGGCCCCACTCGACGTACTCCAGCGGGCGGTCCTTGGTGCCGGCGTAGGTCCGGTAGGCCTCGTCGGTCAGGTTGCTGGCCTGGAACAGCACGCTCAGGCCGCTGAGGGCGTGCCCTTCCGGGAACGAGTAGCTGACCTGCGCGTCGGTGATGTTCTCGCCGACCACGTAGCGCAGCGTGCGGTTGCCGTTGAAGTTGCCGATCTCGCCGATGAAGTCCGAACGACGACGCTGGTTGACGCGCGCCTCGAAGCCGTTCTTCTCGAAGTACACCGTCAGGTTGTAGACGCGCTTGGACAGGCCCGGCAGGTCGATGTCGCCACTGCCCACGCTGGAGGCGCTTTCCGGGTCGCGGATCTTGATGTTACTGTCGTTGAAGGTGGCGCTGGCGATCGCACCGAAACCCTGCAGCGCATCGCTGAACATCTCGAACGGCATCGACGCGGTGAGTTCCAGGCCCTGCAGCTTGCCGCCCTTGCCGTTCTGCGGCGTGGTGAGCTTGCCGGTCGGATTGACGCCGATGCCGCCGATGGGGGCGAAGCCGCCGGTGTACTCGGACAGGTCGTGGAAGGGGTCGTCCTGCGTGTAGATGTACGACTTCAGGTCCTTGTAGAAATACGCCGCCGCCACGTACGCCTTGGTGTCGAAGTACTTCTCGTAGGAAATATCGAATGCGTTGGCGCGCCACGGATCGAGCTCGGGGTTGCCGCCATTGGCGAAGCTGTCGCGCAGGCCCGTCTCGGGGTTCGGATTGTCCGAAGCGGTCACCTCGAGCGAAGCGCGCAGCTGGTCCACGCGCGGACGCGCGACCTGCCTGGCCAGGGCGACGCGCAGGGTCTGGTCGTCCTGGAAACCGAACGCCAGGTTCATGCTCGGCAGCACGTCGGTGAACGTCTTGCCGATGCTGATCGGCTGCGGATCGCCACCGTTGGACAGCCGGATCGCGTCGGAGGACTGGTCGACATGCTGGACCTGCACGCCGGCATTGCCGCGCACGCTTACGCCACCCCATTCGGTGTCGATGTTGCCGCGGATGTAGGCCGTGCTGGTCTTCTCCTTGACGTCCCAGGCCTTGGCGACGAGATACGGAAATGCCGTCGCGCTCGGCTCGAAGACCATGTAGCGCCCGACGGCGCCCGGCACGTTCCAGGACGGGATGAAGCCGACGCCGGCGAAGCGGAGATCGACCGGCTTGTACTGCAGGTCGGACCCGATCGCCGTGATGCCCTGCGCGCCCAGGTTGATGTTGCCTTCGGGCTGGCGCTTGTTCTTCTCGCGGTCGGCGAAGTTCAGGCCGAAATCGATCTCGGAGAACACGTTGAGGAACGCCGGTGCCGGCAGCGATACCGCCAGCTTCGCGGTCCGCAGTTCATCCACCACGTTCGGTACCTTGCCGTAACCGGAGCCATAGATGGTGCCGGTCAGGTAGAGCGAATTGGGATCCGAATAGTCGCGGCCCGGGTTGATCTGCGAGAAGCCGCCGGTCCGGAGCTGGAGCTGCAGCGTGTCCAGCTGGGGGGCCGGCAGCAACTGCGTGTTGTTCTCCAGGTTCAGCTCGTCGCGCTTGGCGCGCGACCAGCCGAGGTCGGCGACGATGCGCGCCTGGCCGACGCTGAACTCGTTGTTCCAGCCGAAGGCGTTGATCTCGTCCTCGCGGCGGTTGTACATGCCGCGCACCAGCGGATACACGTTGCCGACGGTGCCGCCGGTGAAGGTGTTGTCGCCGTTGATGATGGGGTTGGTGACCTGCAAGCGGCCATAGCCGCCGTTGTAGTCGCCGATGTGGACTTCGAACTGGTTGGCGGTGTCGACCTGCTCGGCTTCCGAATGGAACAGGTCCAGCGTGCTGGTCCAGGCATTCGACGGACGGAACTGCAGGGTGGCCATCACGCCATCGCGCTTGGTCTCGCCGGTGCGACGCAACGCCTTGATGCCATCGGAGTAGAACGTGTCTTCCGGCACGCCCGGACGCCAGTTGTCGCCGATCGCCTGCCAGGGCTCGTACAGGCCGACCTGCTTCTCCTGGATCGGCGTCGTGGTGTGCGAGTAGCCGATCGAGAATCCGAAGGTGCGCGCTTCGTTCTGGGTGATGTAGCTGGCGTTGACGCGTTCGCCATAGGCCGATGCATCGGCGGCCGCGCCCAGCGAGTTGCGCTGGCCACGCACGCCCACCGTGCCCACCGGTGCGTCGAAGCTCAGCGGACGCACCGTCTGCATGTCGATCGTTCCGGACAGGCCCTGGCCGATGAGGCCGGCGTCAGGCGTCTTGTACACGGTCACGCCACCGACCAGCTCCGACGGATACTGGTCGAACTCGACGCTGCGGTTGTCGCCGGTGCTGACCATCTCGCGGCCGTTCAGCAGCGTGGTGGAGAAATCGGGCGACAGGCCACGCACGCTGATCACCTGCGCACGGCCGGCGACGCGCTGCGCAGCCAGGCCCGGCAGGCGACCGATGGATTCGCCGATGCTGACATCCGGCAGTTTGCCGATGTCTTCGGCGGACACCGCTTCGACGATGGAGGTGGAATCGCGCTTGACCGAGATCGCGCTCTCGATACCGCGGCGGATGCCGGTGACGACCACCGTGTCCAGCTCGGTGGCTTCGGCCTGTTCATTCGTTTGTTCAGCGGGCTGGGCCGTCTGGGCGTTCACGCCGGTCGCGGTGAGCGCGATGGCAGACGCCAACGCCGCGCTCAGCAGGTTGCGCTTGAGTTGCATGTTCCCCTCTCCAAGGACGTTGTATGCGACGAACCGGGTGCGTCGCGCAGTGCGATCGTCCGGGTCCTACACGCCGGGACACGAGGCCCCGGAACGTGCGGCCATGGTAGTGGCGCGTGCAGTTGCACAAACCGGCCTGCATACGTATTCATGCATATTCCGCGCAGTGGCGTAACACGCGTTCCATACGCACGGGCGCGCACGCGGATGCGCGTTGCGAGAGACCGCAACACCGTTCAGATACACGCGCACGAAACAGTGCGCGGCGCCGCTCAGGGGCGCAGCAGGAACATCAGGGGCACTTCGATACGGTCGCGCCAGGCGGCTTCGTTGTGGGTCGCGCCGAGGTAACGATGGCTCAGCAGATCCACCCCCGGGCGGTAGCCTCGCGCGCGCATCACGCCATCGATGCGTTGCTGGTAGGGCTCGTACTGCGCATCGATGGCCTCGGTGCCGTAGTCGAAGTAGAAGCGGTTGCGGCCCGGCGCAGGCACATGCTGCGCGAGGTAGCCCTCGACGATGCCGCCGGCGATCGGCCAGTGCGTGGATACGCAGCCTGCCCCGCCGAACACCTGCGGATACTCCAGCACCGCATACGCGGAGATCAGGCCGCCCATGCTGGACCCCATCACGGACGTGTCCGCAGGGCCGGTCAGCGTGCGGTAGTGCGCATCGATGAACGGCTTCAGCTCGGTGGCGAGGAATGCGAGATAGTCGTCGGCGACGACCTCGGCGGTCGGAAAAGGCGGATCGCCCGGCGAGGGAATGAACGTCCCGCCCTCGATCGCCTTGCGCGGCATGTACTCCTGCAGGCGCTTGGGCGTGTTCCACACCGCCACGACGATGGCGGCGCGCGCGTGCCCGTTGGCGATCAGGCGCGTCATCGCTTCGTCCACGCCCCAGTCGACACGGGTGTACGAGGTCGATGGATCGAACACGTTCTGGCCATCGTGCATGTAGAGCACCGGATACCGTGTGCCGACGGCTTCGCGGTAACCGGGCGGCAGCCAGACATCCACGTTCCTCGCGGCGACATGGCGCGAGGGGAACTGTGCGTGGCGCAACAGCGTGCCGGTGACGCCTTCGCCGGTCACCGCCTCGGCGGCGGGCAACGGAGACCGCTTCGCCTGCGCATGCGCGCCGGAGGCCGCCACCAGCAGCAGCGCCATGCAGAACGTCCCCGGCCACATGCGCATCGTCGTCTCCCGTCGGCTCAATCGATCAGCGCGTAGTACACGCCGCGGGCCGGCAGCGTGAGCGTGCCATCCTGCACCGTGCCGGTCGGCAGGCCATGGCTGTCCACGGCGTGCAGCGACATGCCGTCCGGCAACGACCATGCGGCCTCGCGTGACGACAGGTTGAACACGACGAGCATCGCGGCCCGCTCGGATTCGCGGGTGAACGCGAGCACGGGCTCCGGCGCGTCCAGGAAGCGGATGCTGCCCACGCGCAGCGCGGGTTGCGTCCGGCGCCACGCGAGGAACCGGCGCACCTGGTTGAGGACCGAACCGGCGTCGGCTTCCTGTACGGCGACGCTGATCGCACGGTGTTCGGCGGGAATCGGCAACCACGGAGCGCCGCTGCTGAAGCCCGCCTGCTCGCCGTCCTGCCACGGCATCGGCGTGCGGCAACCGTCGCGACCCTTGAAGTTGGGCCAGAACGTCTTGCCGTAGGGATCCTGCAGCGCTTCGTAAGGCACGTCCGCTTCCGGCAGGCCCAGTTCTTCGCCCTGGTACAGGCAGACCGAACCGCGCAGCGAGCACACCAGCGCCACCAGTTGCGCCGCCAGCGCCGGCGACGCATCGCCGCGGCCCCAGCGTGTCACCGCGCGTTGCACGTCGTGGTTGGAAATCGCCCAGCAGGGCCAGCCCTCCACCATCGCCGTTTCCAGGCGCTCCACGGTGTCGCGGATGTAGGCCGCGGTGCCGTCGTCGGTCAGCAGCTCGAAGCTGTAGCCCATGTGCAGGCGCTGGTCGGTGACGTACTCGGCCGTGGTGGCCAGCGAATCCTCCGAGGAGATTTCGCCCAGCGCACCGGCATCCGGGTACTGATCGAGCAAGCCGCGCAGGCGCTCGAGGAAGCCGATGTTCTCCGGCTGCGTGTTGTTGTGGAAGTGGTACTGGTACGCGTACGGATTGTCGGGGCTGAAGCCGCGCCCCACCCGCTTTTCCTTGGGCTTGGGCGGGTTGTCGCGCAGCTGCGCGTCGTGGAAGCAGAAGTTGATCGCATCCAGGCGCAGGCCATCGACGCCCTTGTCCAGCCAGAACTTCACGTTGTCCAGCGTGGCGTCCTGCACGGCCGGATTGTGGAAGTTCAGGTCGGGCTGGCTGGCCAGGAAATTGTGCAGGTAGTACTGCTCACGGCGCGGCTCCCAGCGCCAGGCGACACCGCCGAACAGCGACATCCAGTTGTTCGGCGGCGTGCCGTCTTCCTTCGGGTCCGCCCATACGTACCAGTCGGCCTTGGCGTTGTGGCGGCTCTCGCGGCTTTCCTTGAACCAGGCGTGGTCCACCGAGCAATGGCTCAGCACCTGGTCGATCATGACCTTGATGCCCAGCGCGTGCGCCTTGGCCAGCAGCCGGTCGAAATCGGACAACGTGCCGAACAGCGGATCCACGTCGCGGTAGTCGGCGATGTCGTAGCCGAAATCGGCCATCGGCGACTTGAAGAACGGCGAGATCCAGATGGCGTCCACGCCCAGGCCCGCGATGTAATCGAGCTTCTCGACGATGCCCGGCAGGTCGCCGACGCCGTCCCCGTTGGTGTCCAGGAAGCTGCGGGGGTAGATCTGGTAGATCACCGCACCGCGCCACCAGTTGTTCTTCGTCATTGCAGCACCAGCTCGATGCATGGCGCACCCCTCCGGTGCGCACGGCGGGCGCCACTATTCCACGAGCCGTCGATGCGCGTGAGCGCAAGGCGTCATGGCTGCGCATGAATACGTATGCAAGCGCCACGCGCCCCGAAGGTCGCTCCGCTCATCCATCGCGTGATCGGCGCACGAAGGAGACCCGCGGAAGCCATGTGCGACAAGGCTTTCCGGGGTGTGCCCACGCGTGGGCGCCGGTTCGCGCGGCGTTGCCCGTGGCATGCGCGTTGTTTGCGGTGCAGCATGGAAACGCACGCGCTTGCCGGCAAGATGCGGCCACGCCTGCGGTCTTCGCGTGCGCCCCTTTCGTCCACGCGCCACCAGGAACTCCTGCATGACCGCCAAGCCGCGCCTGTCCTTCTGGCAGATCTGGAACATGTCGTTCGGTTTCCTCGGCATCCAGTTCGGTTTCGCGCTGCAGGGCGGCTTCATGTCCCGCATTTTCCAGACACTGGGCGCGGAGAAGGACGCGTTGCCGCTGCTGTGGATCGCCGCGCCGCTGACCGGCCTGCTGGTGCAGCCGATCATCGGCTACCTCAGCGACCGCACCTGGCACCCACGCCTGGGGCGCCGCCGTCCGTTCTTCCTGATCGGTGCCATCCTCAGCTCCATCGCGCTGGTGTTCATGCCGCACTCGCCCACGCTGTGGATCGCGGCCGGCCTGCTGTGGGTGCTGGACGCCAGCATCAACATCAGCATGGAACCTTTCCGCGCGCTGGTGGCCGACAAGCTGCCCGAAGAGCAGCGCTCGTTCGGCTTCGTGCTGCAGACGCTGATCATCGGCGTGGGCACGTGGGTGGCCAGCAACCTGCCGTGGTTCATCACCCAGCTCGGCGTGCCGAACGAAGCGGGCCCCGGCGTGGTGCCGCCATCGGTGAAGGTGGCGTTCGCGATCGGCGCGTTCGTGTTCATGGCCAGCATCCTGGTGACCATCCTCACCACGCCCGAGTACCCGCCGGACGACCTGCAACGGTTCCGCGACGAACAGAAGCGGCGCGGCAATTTCGCCGGCGAGATCGCCCATCACGTCATCCACATGCCCGCGCAGATGCTGCGCCTGGGCCTGGTGCAGTTCTTCAGCTGGCTCGCCTTCTTCGCGATGTGGAGCATGGCCACGCCCGGCCTGACCGAGCACGTGTTCAATGCACCCGCCCCCGACCCCGCTGCGTTCGACATGGCGGTGCCCGCGCAGGCCGCCGCCTTCCAGTCGGCGAATGCGGCGTTCCAGGACGCGGCGGACCTGGTCGGTTCCTACATGGGCTACTACGGCCTGTCGTCGATGCTGGTCGCGCTGCTGCTGAGCTTCTACGCGGCGCGCTTTCCGCTCAACCGCAAGGCGGTGCACGCCGGGTCGCTGGTACTGGGCGGCATCGGCTTCCTGTCGATGTGGTACGTACCGAGCCCGGTGTGGCTGATCGGGTCGTTCGCGCTCGTCGGCGTGGCCTGGGCCAGTATCCTGTCGATGCCGTATGCCCTGCTGTCCAGCCACGTGCCGGCGGAGAAGATGGGCATCTACATGGGCATCTTCAACATGTTCATCGTGATCCCGCAGATCGTGGCCGCCACGTTGCTGGGCCCGTCGTTGCGCACGTTCTTCGCCAACGAATCCGTGTTCGCCCTGGTCATCAGCGGCACCAGCCTGCTGCTCGCCGCCGCCGCGCTGGTCTTCGTAAGCGAACCGTCCCGTGCTTCCGCTCCCCTTTCCCCGCAGGCCCACTGATGACGCACGCACGCCGCTCCCTCGCGCTCGCAGTCGCCGCACTCCTGGCGCCGGTGTCAGCCCTGGCCGTGGTTCCCGTGGATGAGTTCTACGGCACCACCGAGCCCTTCGCGAAGGAGGCGGTCTACTTCGTGCTGACCGACCGCTTCGTCAATGGCGATCCGTCCAACGATCATCGGGACCAGGGTGGCAGGCATCCGACGTTCGACCGCCCCACGCCGGGTGCGCCGGAAGGCCAGACCGACAACGTCGGTTACCTCGGCGGCGACTTCAAGGGCGTGCTGGACAACGCCGGCTACATCCGCGACCTCGGCTTCACCTCGGTGTGGATCACGCCGATCATCGACAACCCGGACGAAGCGTTCACCGGCGGCGAGGAAGTGAAGTGGGCCGGCATGTTCACCGACCGCGGCAAGACCGGCTACCACGGTTACTGGGGCATCAATTTCTACAAACTGGATGAGCACCTGCCCAGCGACGGGCTGGATTTCGCCGGCTTCACCCGCGCCATGAAGGAGCAGAAGCTCGACGTGGTGCTGGACATCGTCGGCAACCACGGTTCGCCCGCGTACTCGATGCCGAAGATGCAGCCGCAGTACGGCAAGGTGTGGGACAAGGACGGCACGCTGATCGCCGACCACCAGAACCTGGACCCGGACAAGCTGGATCCGCGCCGCAAGCCGATGCACGCGTTCTACAACACGGGTGGCGGCCTGGCGCAGCTGTCCGATTTCAACGAGCACAACCCGGCGGTGATGGAGTACCTGGTCGGCGCGTACGAGCAGTGGATCGACCAGGGCGCCGCCGCCTTCCGCGTGGACACCATCGCCTGGATGCCGCACGCGTTCTGGAAGGCATTCGCCGACCGCATCCGCGCGAAGAAGCCGGGCTTCTTCATGTTCGGCGAGAACTTCAACTACGACGCCGCCAGCATCGCCGGCCATACCTGGGCCCGCAACGGCAACTACAGCGTGCTGGACTTCCCGCTGAAGGGGAAGCTGACCGAGGTGTTCGAGAAAGCCGGCACCAGCTACGAGGAGATCGGCAAGGCGCTGTACCTGGAAGACGGCCCGTACGCGAACCCGTACGAGCTGATGACCTTCTACGACAACCACGACATGGCGCGCATGAATGCCAGCGACGCGGGCTTCATCGATGCGCACAACTGGCTGTTCACTGCGCGCGGCATTCCCGTGGTCTATTACGGGTCGGAGATCGGCTTCGAGCGCGGCCGCGCCGAGCATGCGGGCAACCGCAACTACTTCGGCCAGGAACGCATCGACGCGGCGCCGAAGAGCCCGATTTTCGCCCCGCTCAAGCGCATCGCCCAGTTGCGCCGCGACACGCCGGCGCTGCAGCGCGGTCTGCAGCTTAATGTGCGCATGAAGGGCGACCAGGCGATCTTCTACCGCGTGCTCCAGCAAGGCACGACCCTACAGACCGCGCTGGTGCTGCTCAACAAGGCGGACGCGCCGGCGAGGCTGTCGGTCTCCGAACACCTGGAGCCCGGGCAGTGGCGCGATGCGTTCACCGGCAAGAAGCAACGCGTGCGCAACCGCCTCCAGGCCGAGGTCCCGGCGCATGGCGTGCGCGTGTTCCTGCTGGACGAACCGATCACCCGCCCGGATACCCGCGCACGCCTGGCGGAACTGATGGCGCGCAAGGCACCGAAGGCGGACTGAGCGACGCTACTTCGCCGCGGTCGATCCGCGCAGCGCCAGCCTGACCGGGATCGTCTGGCTCTCGGCGGGCTCGCCATTGATCAGCGCCAGCAGGGTCTCGACGAGTAGTGCGCCCGCCAGCTTGGTGTCCTGCTGCACCGTGGACAGGCCGGGATTGACGAAGCTGGCCAACGGGATGTCGTCGAAGCCCGCGACGGCGACGTCGTCGGGCACGCGCAGACCGCGCTCGAGCAAGGCCTTCATGGCGCCGACGGCGATGAGGTCGCTCGCGGCGAAGACCGCATCGAACAGGACGCCGCGCGCCAGCAGCTCGATCGCCGCTTCGTGGCCGGACTGTTCGGTGGTGATCGCATCGACCTGCAGCGCGGGATCGGCCACCAGCCCCGCGGCTTCGAGCGCCTGGCGATGGCCAAGGTAGCGCTCGAAGAACTCCGGATAGTGGTTGGACGCATGGCCGAGGAAGGCGATGCGGCGGCGGCCCTGTGCGACGAGGTGCGCCGTGATGTCATGGCCACCCTGGGTGTTGTCGCAGCCGATGGACACGCCCGGCGTATCCGGCTGCACGGCGCCCCAGCGGACGAAGTGGGTGCCCTGCTCCACCAGGCGCTCCAGCCGGCTGCGCGATTCCAGGTAGTCGCCGTAGCCGAGCAGGATGATCCCGTCGGCCTTCTTGCTGTCCTCGTAGTCCGCCTGCCAGTCGTTGGACAGCTGTTGGAACGAGATCAGCAGGTCGTAGCCGCGCAACGCGCAGGCGCGGGTGATGCTGCCCAGCATGGACAGGAAGAACGGGTTGATCGCCGATTCGTCCGGCGTCGGATCTTCGAAGAACAGCAAGGCCAGCGTGCCGGAGTGCTGGCGGCGAAGGTTGGAGGCGTTCTTGTCGACCTTGTAGTTCAACTGCTCGGCGATCGCCAGGATGCGCTTGCGCGTTTCCTCGTTGACCATCGGGCTCCCGCGCAGCGCGCGCGAGACGGTGGGCTGGGACACGCCCGCCAGGTGGGCGATGTCCAGCGAGGTGGCCTTTCCCTTGATGGGCGCGATCACGGGCGGGTTCGGAAACGGTCGTCGGGAGCCCGATGATGACACGCCCCCGGCGGGGGTTCACCCCGGGGCTGCCGCGGACGCGATTACAGGCGTCAGGCCTCGGGTGTACGCGCCGTGCCGTGCAGCTGCACGCCGTCGGCATCGGTGATGCTCACGGACACCTCGATGCCATGCCGGACGCTCTCCGTCACCACGCAGAAGTTCTCGAACTGGGCCAGGATGCGCTCCAGCGATGCGTGCGTCGCACCCACTTCCGCAAGCCGGATATCGGCGTGGATGTGGCCTACGCGTAAGCGGCCCTGCTCATTGCGCATCAGCTCCGCACTGGCATGGGTCACCAGCTTTCCCGGCGTGTTCTTGAATTTGCGCAGCGCGAACAGCAGGCTGGCCGACAGGCAGTTGGCGACCGCCGACAGCAGCAGGCGCGTCGGATTCGGGCCTTCTCCCTTGCCGAGCGGCGCGGACTCGTCGGTCAGCAGGTCGGCGATGGTGGTCTCGTCGAAGCGGATGCGGAAGGCATAGTCGTCCTCCTGCTCCAGCGTCAGGTGGATGCGCTGCGTGTCGCTCATGGCGGTGTCCCGGGACGTCGGTATCGGCGCCCATCATCGCACCGCACGCCCGCTCCGGCACCCGCGTAGCGCGAGGTCTAGAATGCGAACCTCCGCCGTCGCCGGATGCCCCCATGGCCGCCCCCGCCCTGCACGCCCAGTTCGACGAAGCGACCAACACCGTCAGCTATGTGGTGTGGGACGCGGGCACCCGCCAGGCCGCGATCATCGATCCGGTGCTCGACTACGACCATCGTGCCGGTCGCGCCTCGTACCGCTCGGCCGACGCCCTGCTCGGGTTCATCGCGGACCAGGGCCTGTCCGTCGCATGGGTACTCGAAACGCACGCGCACGCCGACCACCTGAGCGCGGCCCCTTACCTGAAGGAAAGGACCGGCGCGCCCATCGGCATCGGCGAGCACATCACCGAGGTGCAGCGCACATTCGCACCGGTGTTCAGCATGGACGACGTCAGTGGCGACGGCCGCGAGTTTGATCGCCTGTTCCGCGACGGAGATACCTTTCCGCTGGGCGGACTGCAGGTCGACGTGCTGCATACGCCGGGCCATACGCCGGCCTGCGTGTCGTACCGGATCGGCGATGCGGTGTTCGTTGGCGATACGCTGTTCATGCCCGACTACGGCACGGCGCGCGCGGATTTCCCCGGCGGCGACGCGCGCACGCTGTACCGGTCGATCCACAAGCTGCTCGCGTTGCCGGGCGACACCCGCCTGTACCTGTGCCACGACTACAAGGCACCGGGGCGCGACCATTTCGCATGGGAAACCACCGTGGCCGACGAGAAGGCGCGCAACGTGCACATCGGCGGCGGCGTGGACGAAGCCAGCTTCGTCGCCATGCGCGAAGCGCGAGACGCCACCCTGTCAGCGCCGGTGCTGCTGCTGCCTGCGCTGCAGGTCAACATCCGCGCGGGCCGCCTGCCCGACCCGGAAGACAACGGGCGGCGCTACCTGAAGATCCCGCTGAAACTGTGAGCAACGCTCAGCCGTCCGCGCTGGCGGCAGGCGCAGGATGCGCGGCGACGCCCTCGCCGCAGTCGGCGCTCAGCAACGACGAGTGCTTCAGCCAGTCGGCATCCGGGAAATAGGCGAACACGAACGAACCGCCTCGGATCGTGTCGATCAGCGGTCGCGCGATGGCCGTGCGCACCGCCGGGCATCCCAGGCTACGGCCGATCCGTCCCTGCGCGCGGATCAGCGCATCGCTGACGTACGGCGCACCATGGATGACGATCGCGCGTTCGCGTGCGTTGTCGTTGAAGCCGGGCTCCAATCCCTGCAGGCGCAGCGAATACCCGTTCGACCCGCTGTAGGACTCCTGAGTGACGAATGCGCCCAGGCTCGACATGTAGCTGCCACTGGCGTTGGAGAACTGCTTCGCCACGTTCTCGCCGGTATTGCGTCCGTGCGCGACCCACTCCTCGAACAACAGGCGCTGGCGCTCCAGGTCGAACACCCACAGCCGCGGTTGCGTGGAGGGGCGCGAATAGTCGATCACGCTCAGGCGTTGCGACGGCACGGGCCCGCCGCGCTTGATCGAACATGCCATCGCGCGCGTCGCCATCGTGAGGACCTTGCGGTCCAGGGTAGGCGCAGCGCGGTGGAGCGTGTCGACCAGGCGTTCGGCGTTGTCGGCGGGCGATGCGGCCATCGCAGGCGCGGCAACCGCCATCGCGCACAGGGCAGCAGCAGACAGACGATGCAGATGCGGGATCGGTCGGAGATTCATGGCGGAGAGACTTGGAGGAACAACGCCGATCTCCCGATTCCGTCCGCGACTCAGCGTACGGCCGTTGTGGGGCCGGCTTCGTCCGATTCCAAGACCGGGACCGGCGCCTGTTCGGCCGGCGTTGCATGGACCCCCGGCAGATCCGACAGCAGCACCGTCGTGCCCGGCGTCAGGATGCCGTACAGCCGGCGGGCGAAATCCTGCGGAATCCAGAACGCCTCGCCCAGCCGACGCAGCGGCGGCATCGGCGCATCGGCTTCGCCCAGCACGCGGTGGGCGACCCAGCGATACTCCTTGTGCCGCGGGTCGAGCAGGCTGGGGATGTCTTCCATGTCCGTCGTCATCACCAGCAGCACGGTGCCGTTGAGCGCGAAGTCCTGGACCATCTGCAGCGGTGCCGACCCGATCAGCACGCCGTTGCGCAACACGGAGACGCGCTGGTCGTAGAGGCTGACAAGGATGCTCACCGGTCCTTCCGGCGAGGCGGCTTCGTTCCAGTACACCTCGTAGGTCGACAGCGCGGGATGGGCCGCCTGCCCGCCCGAGGTGACCGGTGCGAGCACCGCGGGATGCACGATGCTCGCCGGCGAGGCCTTCGCGTTGGCGACCACCACCGAATCGCCGAAGCGGGTGATGCCGAACAGTTTTTCGGCGAACGCCTGCGGCAGGCGCACGCAGCCGTGGGAAGCCGGATAGCCCGGCAGGTTGCCGCCATGCAGCGCGATGCCGTCCCACGTGAGCCGCTGCATGAACGGCATCGGCGCATTGTTGTAGAGGTTGGAGCGGTGATCCTTGTTCTTCTGCAGGATGGTGAACACCCCGGTGGGGGTTTCCTTGCCTTCCTTGCCTGAACTGATCGTCGACACGCCGATGGCGATGCCGTTGCGGTACACGTAGGCGCGCTGTTCGTCGAGGCTGACGACCAGCACCACCGGACCTTCCGGCGCGATCTGCGGATACCACAGGAACTCGCCCGGCTTCAGCGCCCGGACATCGGGCGTGGAAACGGCGGTGGCGGTGGGCGTGGCCTGCGTCTGCGCCCAGCCCGGCACGGCAAGGGTCAGCAGGCAGGCCAGGGCAAGCGGGGTCAGGGCACGGGGCATGCCGCCAGCTTACACGCCGGCCAGCACGGCTTGGCGCAGCGCCGCGTAGTCGTTGGGCACCGGCGTCGCATGGGCGGGACGCGCCAGCAGGTCGGCCAGCGCGGGAGGCACCTCGACGCGGCGACCGATCAGCGGCTCCACCACGCTTTCGAACTTGGCCGGGTGCGCGGTGGCCGCCACCGCCCAGTCCCCACCCTCGCCCTGTGCACGCAGGCCTTCCAGCACCTTCACCGCGGTCGCCGTGTGCGGACAATGCACTTCGCCATGGTCACGGTAACGTCGCGCGATCACCTCGCGGATGGCGGCATCGTCGACCTCCGTGGCCGAGAACGCCGCGCGCAGCGCGGTATCGTCGCCGTCGAACAACCAGCGCAGGCGTTCGAAATTGCTTGGCGCACCCACGTCCATGGCGTTGGCAAGGGTCGCGACGCTGGCGGTGGGCGCGTAGTCGCCGCCGGCGAAAAAGTCCGGCAGCACGCGGTTGGCGTTCGTCGCCAGCGCGATGCGGCCCAGCGGCACGCCCAGCGCGCGTGCCAGGATCGCGGCCAGGGCGTTGCCGAGATTGCCGGTGGGCACGACCAGGTTCAACGATCGCCCGGTGGTCGCGCGGTGGGTCAGCGCCGCATGCGCGTAGTAGCTCATCTGCGGCAGCAGCCGGCCCAGGCTGATGCTGTTGGCGGAACTGAGCGGCGCCTGCGCCTGCAGGTCTGCATCGTTGAGCGCCCGCTTCACCAGCGCTTGGCAGTCGTCGAACGAACCCGCCACGCGCAGCGCCGTGATGTTGTCGCCGAAACAGCCCAGCTGGTGCGCCTGCCGCGGCGACACACGGCCATCGGGATACAGCACGACCACGCGCAATCCGGGCTGGAGATGGAATGCCGCCGCAACCGCGGCACCGGTATCGCCGGAGGTGGCCACGAGGATCGTCAGCGGCGTGGCCTCGTTGCGACGCAGGCGCGCCATGCTGGCCGCCAGGAAGCGGGCGCCGAAATCCTTGAACGCCGCGGTCGGGCCATGGAACAGCTCCAGCACATGGTCGTCCGGCGTGCCGAGTGGACGCAACGGCGCAGGGAAATCGAAGGCCTCGCGGCAGATCGAGGCCAGTTCGCCCTCGAGCGCGTCGCCCGCGAAGAACGGCGCCAGCAAGGTGGCCGCGGTATCCGCGATGTCACGCCCTGGCGCGAGTTCGCGCGCGGCGGGCAATGCATCGGGCACGTACAGGCCGCCGTCGGGCGCGAGGCCGGCCGCGATGGCCTGGCTCAGCGTGGCGATGGGCGCAGCGTGGCGGGTGGAGATGAAAGGCATGAATCGGAACCGTATGGAGGGGGCGCCGTCGGGCGCATCAGGAATCGGGAAGCAGGTGCGCGGCGGGCGCATTGATCGGGGACACCCAGGCCTGGCTGTCGAAGCCGGCCGCCGCGAAGGCGGCCTGCACGGCGGGCGCCGCGGATTCGGCCTCGGCGCGCGATTCGAACCAGGCGAACACGCTGGGACCGGCACCGGAAATGCTGGCCCCCATCGCGCCCGCCCCGAGCGCGGCCTGTTTCGCGGCATCGAAGCCGACAATGAGCGGCGCCCGACGCGGCTCCACCAGGATGTCCCGCAGGCCCGCACGGACCAGCGACGCATCACCCGCGTGGCAGCCCGCGAGCACCAGGGCGAGGTTGGCGCTCTGCGCGACGAAGTCCTTCAGCTCATAGGCGCCCTGCAAGGCCGCGCGCGCACGACGCGTTTCCAGGATCGCGTCCGGGTGCACCAGCACGCTGTGCCACGCATCCGGCGCCGGCACGCGCACCAGATGCGCCGCCGTGGCGAGCACCAATCCACCCAGCAGCATCGGCCCGAGGTTGTCGCCATGCTGGCCGCCGCTGGCGACGGCTTCGCCGACCAGCGCATGCGGGTACAGGGCTTCGCGCGAAAGTGGCGTATCGAGCACGGCGTTGGCCGCCACCAGCGCCGCCACGCAGGACGCGGCAGACCCGCCCATGCCCGAGCCCAGCGGGATGCCCTTCTCGATCTCGACCTCGAAACCGAACGGAAGGCCGAGCGCATCGCGCAGCGAGATCAACGCCGCGCCGGCCGTGTTGCCGGGCGCATCCAGCGGCAAATCGACGGTGGCGCCGCGGATGGACACGATGCGAACGTCGGGCGTGTCGATGCGACGCACCGTCACCGTATCGCCCACGCCTTCGATCACGTGGCCGAGGATGTCGAACCCCACGCCCACGTTGCCCACCGACGCCGGCGAAAACGCACGTGCCTGCTGCCTCATGCCCACTCCGTCTCCCTTGCGATCCAACACCTCACAGCTTGGCGCCCTGCCCGGCTGCCACGCGCAGCACATCGGCGAACACGCCGGCCGCGGTGACTTCCGGTCCCGCGCCGGGTCCCTGCACGATCAGCGGATTGTCGCAGTATCGACGCGTGGTGAACTGCACGATGTTGTCGGTCAGGCGCAGGTTGGCGAAGGCATGCGCAGTGGGCACCTCCACCAGGCCGACGCTCGCCCGGCCCTGCGCGTCCAGCCTGGCCACGTAGCGCAGCACGTTACCCGCCGCGCGTGCACCGGCGAGGCGTTCGCCGAACGCAGCATCCACTTCCCCAAGGCGCGCCATGAAGTCGTCGACGCTGGCCTGGCGCAGGGATTCCGGCACCAGGCTTTCCACCTGCACATCGTCCAGCGCGAGTTCGCGCCCGGCCTCGCGGGCCAGGATCACCAGTTTGCGCGCCACGTCCGTGCCGGACAGGTCGTCGCGCGGATCCGGCTCGGTGTAGCCGAGGCCGCGGGCCTCGGTGACCAGCTGCGAGAACGGCACGCTGCCGTCGTACTTGTTGAACAACCAGGCCAGCGTGCCTGAGAAGATGCCTTCCACCGACACCACGGCATCGCCGGTATCCAGCAGGTCGCGCAGCGTGGAGATCACCGGCAGCCCGGCGCCGACGGTGGCCTCGTAGCGGAAGCGTGCGCCGCTGGCCGATGCGGCCTCGCGGATGGCGTGGTAGCGCGGCAGCGGACCGGCGCCGGCCTGCTTGTTCGGGGTGACCACGTGGATGCCGGCGGCGAGCCAGTCGGCGTAGCGATCGGCCACGACCGGGCTCGCGCTGCAGTCCACGATCACCGCATGCGGCATGTGCGCCGACAGCAGGTGCTGGGTGAAGCGATCGAGGTCGGTCGCCTGGGTGGTTCTCTCGAAGCGGACGCGCCAGTCGTCCCCCAGCGTGCGTTCGTCGAGCAGCATCCGCCGACTGGAGGCCACGGCTCGCAGGCGCAGGTCGAGGTTGGCCTTGGCCAGCAGTTGTGGCTGTGCCGCGCGCAGCTGCTCGATCAAGGCCGCACCCACGTTGCCGGGACCGATCACGCCGATCGCGAAGGTCTGCGGCGACAGCCAGAAGCCGGCGTGCGCCGCGCGCAGCGCCTTGGTGGCATCGGCGCTGTCGATGGCGACGGAGATGTTGCGCTCGGACGAACCCTGGGCGATCGCCAGGATGTTCACCCGGGCGTGGGCCAGGGCGCCGAACAGGCGTGCCGACACGCCCGGCGTGCCGGCCATGCCGTCGCCGACGGCGGCCAGCACGCTGACACCGTCGCGACGCTGGACGCGTTGGATCTGGCGGGTGTCCAGTTCGTGCGCGAAGGCATCCAGCAGCGCCGCCTGGCCCTTCGCGGCCTCGCTGGCCCTGACCACGCAGCAGATCGAATGCTCGGAGGAGCCCTGCGAGATCATCACCACCGACACATGTGCGTTGCGCAGGGCGGCGAACACGCGCTCCGCCGTGCCGGGCACGCCGATCAGGCCGGTGCCTTCCAGGTTCAACAGGGCCAGGTCGGCGCTTAACGTCAGCCCCTTCACCGGCCCCACGGCGTCGCGTTCGGCCGTGATGCGCGTACCGGGATGCTCCGGATGGAACGTGTTGCGGATGATGATCGGCAGCCCGCGCTCCATCGCCGGCGACATCGTCTGCGGATGCACGACCTTGGCGCCGAAGTAGGCCAGTTCGCAGGCTTCGTCGTAGCTCAGGGCGCCCAGCTGCACCGCTTCGGGCACCACCCGCGGATCGGCCGACAGCACCCCGTCCACGTCGGTCCAGATGTGCAGTTCGGCCGCGTCGTACAACGCGGCGAAGATCGCGCCCGAGTAGTCGCTGCCGTTGCGGCCCAGCGTGGTGAAACGGCCCTCGCGATCGCGCGCGACGAAACCGGTGACGACCACGCGCCGCTGCGGATGCGAGGCGCGCCACGTCGCGAGCCGCTGCGCGCTGTCCTCCCAGTCGACCACCACGCCGAGTTCACCGTGATCGACGCGCAGCACATCGCGCGCATCCAGCACCGCGCAGTCTTCGCCCTGCAGCTTCAGGTACTCGCCGAGCAACCGCGCCGAACACACTTCGCCCAGTCCCTGCACGCGCTGCAGCACCAGTTCGGGCAGGCCGCCGATGACGATCAGGGCATTGAGGATCTCCTCCAGCCGCTGGAAGCGCTCGTCCACCCACTCGATCACCGGCCCCGCGGCCTCGCCCAACAGCGCCACCGCCGCGCCGCGATGGCGCGCGCGCAGCGCATGCCAGCTCTCGTGCCACTCGGGACGGTTGGTGGCGGCCAGTTCGCACAGCTCGATCAACGCATCGGTGACGCCCTTCATGGCCGAGACCACGGTGACCTGCACGTCCTCGTCGCGCGCCAGCAGCAGCTTCGCCACGTGGCGGTAGCGCTCGGCGTCGGCGACGGAGGTGCCGCCGAACTTGTGGACGACGGTGCGGGGTTTCGGTTGTTCGACTTCGGCGCTGCGGGACGACATGGCTCAGGAACCTCGGTGGGGAGGCCCGGCACGCATCAGGAATCGGGGTGGCCCTGCATCCTGATCCGGGTGCGGGGCCGTGGGTTGCGAGTTACGCGAACACGACCAGCCGCACCTGACGAGTCAGGGTGGTAATGGTCGTAATCAGGGTCGCGCGTCCACCGCACGCACGCGCCGACGCCGGCATCGGGGCCGGGGTCGTGTTCGCAGACGCGTGGGCAAGGGAGCGCATGGGTGAAGAAAACCACGGCACCCCGGGGGGCTGTCAAGCGCTGCGACGCAACAAAGCCAACGATTTCAGATGGATGCAACTGAAACCATCGAGGAGCACTACAGCGTGCGGGTCATGAAGACGCTGTTCGGATCGTCCACATAGCTGCCGAAGGGTGCGCATGTGCTGAAGCCGGCCCGCGCGTACAGCGCGCGCGCCGGTGCGAAGTAGGCCATGGAGCCGGTTTCCAGACTGAGGCGCGCGTATCCGCGCCGGCGCGCCTCGGCAACGATGTGGTCGAGGATCGTGGCGGCGACGCCACGCCGCAGATGCGTCTGCGCGGTCCGCATCGACTTCACTTCACCATGGCCGTCATCGAGCGCGCGGAGAGCGCCGCAGCCCGCCAGCGCCTCGCCGTCCCAGAGCGCCCAGAAGGTGATGTCGGGCTGCCGCAGCGCGTCCAGGTCGAGCGCGTGCACGCTTTCGGGCGGCGACGTGCGGTGCATCCAGTCCAGGTGCTCCTGGAGCAGCGCGATGACGGCGGGATGGCGGAGGTCGTCGAGGCGAAGGTCCATGGCGTCCAGGCTCATTCGGCGCAGTCGTGGTCCACGTTCAAGACAAAGCGCTGCCCCTCGCGCGTCTGTTCGAGCGCCGCCAGGTCCACGCCCCTGACGCCGCCATGGTCCATCGCCTGCATGGCATCGGAGACCCGCGATCGCGTGTCGGCGCGGCCTTCGAGCGTGCAGCGCCGCGTGGTGCATTGCACGCGGGTGATGTTCAGCAGCCCACCCACGTGCTCGCCCAGTTTCCCGGTCAGCGGGGCGCACATCGCCACGCTGGCGTCCGGCGCGGGCGCCGGCACTTCATCCATGACGCCGCTGAGGTATTTCTTGGCCAGCAGGCGGGCATCCCGCTGCTCCTGGGTCTGGTACGGCATGAAGACACCGTCTTGATACATCTCACGCGCCGCCAGCGGCCGATCGTCGTTGGCCACCCATTTCGCCCAGTCAATCGGCGTGATCTCGGCAGCCGGCGCGGGCGCGGCATGCCACCAGTACTCGCGCTCGCCTTCCCCCAGATCGATGTCGGGTTTGCAACTGTCGCCGCACCAGATGGAGAAGCTCTGCCGGACCTTGTAGCGCACCACCGCCACCAAACCACCGTCCTGTGCCCGCGTCATCCTCACTTCGCCGCGGTCCATGTAGTCGACATCCGGCATCTCGTCACCGCTGAAGACCACCCATCCTTTCTCGCAGGTATAGGCCATGTTGCTGATCGAGGTGGTCAGCCGCTGGGTCAACATCGGTGGCGGGACGCGCACCTTGCCGGAATCACGCTCCAGACGCAGCCCGCCCACGGCCTGGCGCGCCACCAGCGATCCGGCCCACAGGGCGTACTGGTAGGGCTCTTCTCGACGCCACTCCTTGAACGCCTCATGCGTGTCTTCCGTGCTGCTCCAACTGCTGAGGACGAGCTGCTCCTCGTCGATGGCGTCGACGCTCCATACACCGTAGCGATCGGGCACCCGGTCCAGCGCGCCCTCCATCGCCTTGCCGAGGAACCGCTGCCGCCGGCCCTCGGCGTGGTTGAAGGTGTAGGTACCCCGCAGGTCGGGACACCCTTCCTTGAAACCGGCGAACAGACCGGGGGCGGGGCCCGGCATGCCGTCGGGACGCTCCGAACACCCGACCAGCATCACCATCATCAGCACCATCCCCCATCGCCGCATGCATCGCCCCTTCGCCGGTGTCGGACAAGATGTAACGCAAATCGCGCCTCGCCGCATCGCACTGGCTGGACTTCTTGGGAGGCATCACGGCCATGCGCTATCCTTCCGCCGTCTTGGCCCCGTAGCTCAGCTGGATAGAGCGGTCCCCTCCTAAGGGACAGGTCGCACGTTCGAATCGTGTCGGGGCCACCATCTCCTCCTCGTTCCGCACACCTCGGCGATTCGACGAGCGATCCGTTGCCGCATCGGCAATCCGAACAAAGCCGCACACGGAATCCTCGGCATTCCGCACAAGCCAGTGCGGCATTGGAATCTCCGGAAAAACAGGGGCTTACGTGCGGCCTTCCCTGCCCGCTCTGGTAGAATCGCGCACCCCTTTTGATGCCGTGCGTGGTCCGGCGGCATCCCTGTATCGACCCTGGAGCTTCCATGCCTGCTGACCTCCTCAAGGCCCTTGGCCTCGCCACCACCAACTCCGGCACCTACCTGGGCAGCGGCGAGTGGTCCACGACCACGGACGCCGGCCTGCTGCAGTCGATCAACCCGACCACCAACGAGGTGATCGCCGAGGTCCATGCCAGCAGCCAGGCCGACTACGAGAAGATCGTCGCCCGCGCCCAGGCCGCCTTCAAGATCTGGCGCACCACCCCGGCCCCGCGCCGCGGCGAGGCCGTGCGCCTGTGCGGCGAGGCGCTGCGCAAGCACAAGGACGCGCTGGGCTCGCTGGTCGCGCTGGAAATGGGCAAGAGCAAGCCCGAGGGCGACGGCGAAGTGCAGGAGATGATCGACATCGCCGACTTCGCCGTGGGCCAGAGCCGCATGCTCTACGGCTACACGATGCACTCCGAGCGTCCGGGCCACCGCATGTACGAGCAGTACCAGCCGCTCGGCCTGGTCGGCATCATCAGCGCGTTCAACTTCCCGGTCGCGGTGTGGGCGTGGAACTCGTTCCTGGCCGCCATCTGCGGCGACATCTGCATCTGGAAGCCGTCCAACAAGACGCCGCTGACCGCGATCGCCAGCATGAAGATCTGCAACGACGCGCTGAAGGCCGGCGGCTTCCCGGACATCTTCTTCCTGATCAACGACGCCGGCGTCGAGCTGGCGCAGCAGTTCGTCGACGACAAGCGCATCCCGCTCATCAGCTTCACCGGTTCCACCCAGGTCGGCCGCACGGTCGGCGAGCGCGTCGCGCGCCGCATGGGCCGCAGCCTGCTGGAACTGGGCGGCAACAACGCGATCATCCTCGACGAAACCGCCGACCTGAAGCTGGCCGTGCCCGGCATCGTGTTCGGCGCCGTCGGCACCGCCGGCCAGCGCTGCACCACCACGCGCCGCCTGATCGTGCACGAATCCATCTACGACAACGTGCTGGCCACGCTGATCAAGGCGTACAAGCAGGTGGAAGGCAAGATCGGCGATCCGACCGACCCGGCCAACCTGATGGGCCCGCTCAACAGCCAGGGCGCCGTGCAGCAGTTCCTGGATTCCATCGCCAAGGCCAAGGCCAGCGGCGGCACCGTCGAGACCGGCGGCACCGCGATCGACCGCCCGGGCAACTTCGTCCTGCCGGCCATCGTCACCGGCCTGCAGAACGCCGATGAGGTCGTCCAGCACGAGACTTTCGCGCCGATCCTGTACGTCATGAAGTACAAGACGCTGGACGAGGCCATCGACATGCAGAACGCCGTGCCGCAGGGCCTGTCGTCGTCGATCTTCACCCAGAACCTGAAGGCGGCCGAGCAGTTCCTGTCGGCGGCCGGCAGCGACTGCGGCATCGCCAACGTCAACATCGGCACCAGCGGTGCCGAGATCGGCGGCGCGTTCGGTGGCGAGAAGGAGACCGGTGGCGGTCGCGAATCCGGCTCGGATGCATGGAAGGTCTACATGCGCCGGCAGACCAACACGATCAACTACTCCGACTCGCTGCCGCTCGCACAGGGCATCAAGTTCGACCTCTGAGGTCGTCGAAGTCCGCACGCACGCGTGCGGACGGCCCCGCGAGGGCCCACGTTCTGGGATAATCGCGCCACCCTCCGGGGTGGCGCGCGTGTTTGCGCCGGCCCGATCCAGCGCCAGCGCGCCTCCCTGACCCCTGCACGGAGCTCCTGATGAACCAAGCCCGCACGACCAGCAGCCTCGCCATCGCCAGTCTCGTTTCCGGCATCCTCGGCTGGACGTTGTTGCCCGTCATCGGCACGCTCGTCGCCATCGTCACCGGGCACATGGCGCGCGGCGAGATCCGGCGGAGCGCGGGCACGCTGGACGGCGACGGTCTCGCCATCGGCGGATTGGTCCTGGGCTGGCTGTCGATGCTGCTGTGGGTGCTCGGCATCGCGATCCTCTTCCTGTTCCTGGGCGGCCTGGCCTGGCTGGCGACGCTGAACTGAGCCCGCCCGCCTCCATGTATCCCCTCGCCCGACCTTTCCTGTTCGGCCTGGATGCCGAAACCGCCCACGGCCTGGGCCTGAAGGCCCTCGACCTCGCCTACCGTACCGGCACCACGCCGCTGGTGGCGCGGCCGATCACGCCGATGCCCACCAAGGTCATGGGCCTGACGTTCCCGAATCCCGTCGGCCTCGCCGCCGGCATGGACAAGAACGGCACGCACATCGATGCGCTGTTCGCCCTGGGCTTCGGCTTCGTCGAGATCGGCACGGTCACGCCCAAGCCGCAGCCGGGCAATCCGAAGCCGCGCATGTTCCGGCTGCCCCAGCACAACGCCGTCATCAACCGGCTGGGCTTCAACAACGAAGGCGTCGACGCGCTGGTGCGCAATGTCGAAGCCGCGCGCCGCGACCGCGGGCTGCTCGGCATCAACATCGGCAAGAACAAGGACACCTCCAACGAGCGTGCCGCGTCCGACTACCTGTACTGCCTCGAACGGGTCTACCGGCTCGCCGACTACATCACCGTCAACATCTCCTCGCCCAATACCGCCGGGCTGCGCGAACTGCAGGAAGAGCAGGCGCTGCGCCAACTGATCGGCACCCTGCGCGAAGCGCAGGAAGACCTCGCCGCGCAGCACGGCAGGCGCGTGCCCATGCTGGTGAAGATCGCCCCGGACCTGTCCGACAGCGACATCGATGCGGTCGCCCGCGTACTCGGCGACATGCAGGTGGACGGCGTGATCGCCACCAACACCACCGTCTCGCGCCTGAGCGTGCAGGAACACCGGCATGCGCGCGAAACCGGCGGCCTGTCCGGCGCGCCGTTGATGGGCCAGGCCACGCTGGTGCTGCGCCGCATGCGCACGCGCCTGCCGGACACCATTCCGCTGATCGGCGTGGGCGGCATCCTGTCCGGCGCCGACGCGGTGGCGAAGATGTCCGCGGGCGCATCGCTGGTGCAGTGCTACACCGGCCTCGTCTATCGGGGGCCGGAGCTGGTCCGCGAATGCGTCGAAGCGATCCGCCGGCGCCGCGAAGCGCCCAGCCGCGGTCCGGTGGCCCCCGAATGACCCAGGGGTACCGCCTCACCGCCCGTGCGTCGCTGCGGGACCGCACCACCTTCGGCGTACCGGCCACGGCACCGTGGCTGATCGAGGTCGACGACACGGCTGCACTGCCCGAGGTGCTGGCCCTACCGCAGGTCACCGACGCCGAGAGCCTGGTGATCGGCGGCGGCAGCAACCTGTTGTTCGCCGGCGATGCGCCAGGCGCGGTCGTCGCGATGGCCACGCGTGACCTGCGTGTGCTGTCGGACGATGGCATGCAGGCACGGGTACGCGCCGATGCCGGTGTCCCCTGGCACCCGCTGGTGATGTGGACGCTCGAGCAGGGCCTGTGCGGTCTCGAGAACCTGGCATTGATTCCAGGCACCGCGGGCGCGTCGCCGATCCAGAACATCGGCGCCTACGGGACCGAGGTCGGCGAGTTCATCGACGTGGTCGAAGCGCTCGATCGCCGCACCGGCACGATGGTGAGGCTGGATCGCGCCGCCTGCGCCTTCGCCTACCGCGACAGCGTGTTCAAGCACGACGCCGACCGCTACCTGGTGACGGCGGTGGAATTCGTGCTGCCGCGCACGCCGCAGCTGCGCCTGGACTACGCCGGCATCCGCGAGGAACTGGGCGAGATGGGCATCGACGCACCGACGGCGCGCGACGTCGGCCTGGCCGTCGTGAACATCCGCCGCCGCAAGCTGCCGGATCCCGCCGTGGTCGGCAATGCCGGCAGCTTCTTCAAGAACCCCATCATTTCGCAGGCGCAGGCCGACGCGCTGCTGGTCGACTACCCCACCCTGCCCGTGTTCCGCGGCGACGCCAGCCACAACCGCAAGGTGTCGGCGGCCTGGATGATCGAAGCCTGCGGCTGGAAGGGCCATCGCGACGGCGATGCCGGCGTGTCCGCCGCGCACGCGCTGGTGCTGGTGAACCACGGCCTCGCCACCGGTGCGCAGCTGCTCTCATTGGCGCGACGCATCGCCGAGTCCGTGCACGCGCGCTTCGGTGTCGCCATCGAACCCGAGCCGAAGATCATCGGCGCGCGCTGGTAGGCCGCCGCACCGTCCATGCCCACCGTTCCCGCCCACTTCCGCGCCGCCGTGCTGATGCTGGGCAGCACGGTGCTGTTCGCCCTGATGGTGGTGGCGATCCGGCTCGCCTCGGCGACGCTGCACACGTTCGAGATCGCGTTCTTCCGCAACTTCTTCGGGTTGCTCGCCGCGGCGCCGCTGCTCCTGCGGCATGGACCGGGCCTGCTGAAGACCACCCAGTTTCCGCGCTACCTGTTCCGCTGCCTGATCGGCATCTGCTCGATGCTGGCCGGGTTCTGGGCGATCGGCCACCTGCCGTTGGCGCAGGCGGTGTCGCTGTCGTACTCCACGCCCCTGTTCGTCACGCTGGCCGCGGCGGCGATGCTCAACGAACGGGTGCGCGCGCGCCGCTGGACGGCGGTGGGGCTGGGTTTCATCGGCGTGCTGGTGATCGTGCGGCCGGGCACGACGGAGTTCACCGTCGATGCGCTGATCGCCGTGCTCGCAGCGGTGATGAGCGCGTTGGTCGCCATCCAGATCAAGCAGCTCTCGAACACCGAGCCGGCCGACCGCATCGTCATCTACACCACGCTGCTATGGGTGCCGATGTCGCTACTGCCTGCGCTGGCGGTCTGGGAATGGCCGCAGGGGATCACCTGGGTCTGGGTGATCGCCGCCGGCGTGCTGGGCACCGGCGGCCACATGCTGTGGACGCGCGCATTGAAGCTGGGCGAAGTCTCGGCGCTGACGCCGATCAGCTTCATGCAGCTGCCGGTGGTCGCGCTGTTCGGCTGGCTGCTGTTCGACGAATCGCTCGATGCGTGGACCCTGGTCGGCGCCGGCATCATCTTCGGCGCCAACGCCTACATCGCCCATCGCGAAGCCGTGCTCGCCCGCCGCGCGGCCTCCGAAGCGCCCAGCGCCGCAGCCAAGCCGGGCGAGTGACGCTGTGTCCGGTCAGCCCCGCTTGAGCGGTTGCTTGCCGGGCCGTCTGCCTTCGCGATAGAGCTCGACGAATCGAGCGTCGTCGTCGTCGAGCGTCTTCGGGTCCGCCGCCAGCAGCGGCGCGACGTACTGCTGGTACAGTGGCTCGGCATCCGCCCTGCGTCCCAGCTCGGTGTACGTGTCGATCAGGTTCCAGGCGGCGACACGCGTTTCCAGGTCGGTCTCGCCCAGGACGCGCCGACGCAGTTCGAACAGCCGCTGGTACTCCGGCACCGCTTCGGGAATGCGGCCCAGCACGCGCAGCGCTTCGGCGCGGATGACCATCGTGATCTGCGCCTGCGGGTGTTTTTCACCCAGCGTCTTCAGCGCCAGCGGCTGCACATCGCCCAACAGGCGCAGCGCCGCTTCCGGTTGACCGGCATTGAGCAGCGTGCCGGCGTGATTGACAAGGATCGACAGCGTGTCCGGATGCGCCGCGCCCTGTGTGCGGCTGCGCGCGGTGATGACCTGCTCTTCCAGCGGCAGTGCAGCGGCGAAATCGTCGAGCCTCGCGTAGGCCGTCGCCAGGTTCAGACGGGTGCGCACCGTCTGCGGATGATCGCGCCCCAGTACGCGCTCCCGCGCGGCGAGCACCTCCCGCAACGCCGGCAGCGCGGCCTTCACCGACGTCTTGTCGCCGCCATCGATCATCATCGTGGCCAGCGTGCTGCGTGCCTGCAGGGTGATGGGATGCTCGCTGCCCAGCTTGGTGGTGTAGCGCGTCGTGAGGTCGCGCTGCATCGCGATCGCCGCGTCCTTCTCGCGATTCATGATGCGCAGGACGGCCAGGTTGCCCATCGCGGACAGCGTTTCCTCGTGATCCGGCCCCAGCGTCGCGGTGCGCAGCGCCACGACCTTCTCCATGTTGGCGCGCGCCTCGGGCAGTTCGCCCAGGTTGCGTTGCACGGCGGCGAGGTTGTTGGTCGCTTCCAGCGTCGCCGGGTCGCGCTCGCCGACACTGGCGAGCAACCGCTCCTGCACGCCTTGCACGACACCCTTGGCCCGCGGGCGGTCGCCACGCGCCGAGATGACCTGCGCCTGCGCCAGTTCCAGCTTGACCCGCACCCGGTCGTTCACCGGCAGCGCGAACGCGCGCGGCAGCGCCTTCTGCAATACCGTCTCGGCCTGGTCGATGTGCGCGCCCTCCAGCAGGGCCTGCACCTGCTCGTTGCGCGCACGCAGCGTCTCCGGTGCGCCATCGCCGAGCGTCGCGGCGCGATGCTCGGCGACCCGGCCGAAATGTTCCGCCGCCTTGTCGTAGCGTCCGATGGCGGCGTACACGCGCGCGACCGATTCGCGCAGGCTCGCGGCCACGTCGGGCTGGTCGGCGAAATCACGGGCGATGGCTTCCTCGGCATTGGCGAGCAGCTGGCGGTCCACCAGGTCGCGCGCGAGGTCGCCGGTGCTCGCCTTCGCCAGCGTCGCGCCGAACGCGGACGAGGCGCCCGGGTCCACGCTCGCCACCTGGCGCACCAGCCCTTCCGACAGGCCCACGCCCATGGTCTCGATGTCGATGCCTTCCAGCATCGACTGCTGGAAGGCGGCCACCTTCTCCAGCTCCGCGCTGCGCGATTCGGCCACGGCGCGCTGCGCACGCGCCTGCTGCAGGCCGTACAGCGAAAGCCCCAATCCGCCCAGCAGCGCGAGCAATACCACCGCGGCGGCGGCCGCCGCCGTGCGATGGCGGCGCAGGAACTTGCGCGCCGCATACGCCCGGCTCGGCGGCACGGCATGCACCACGCGGCCATCGAGATAGCGCTGCAGGTCGTCCGCCAGCGCGGCGACTGAGCCGTAGCGCGCCTCACGGTCGTGCTGCATGGCCTTGAGCACGATCCAGTCGAGATCCCCCCGCAGGCGATCGCGCATGCGCGTGGGCGACAGTCCGCGTTCGTCGGCGACCTGCCGCGCCTGGTCGGCCGGCAACGCCGCCAGCCGCGAAGAGGGCGCCACGGCGGTGGGCGTGTCCGCCGCCCAGGTTTCACCGACGGCATCCGGACGCACGCCGGCGATCAGTTCGTACAGCACCACGCCGAGCGAATAGACGTCGCTGCGCGTGTCCACCTGGTGCGCGTCGCCATGCGCCTGTTCGGGGCTCATGTATTCCGGCGTGCCGGCACGCTCCAGCGCCGCCTCGCCCGCCAGCGACGCCGCCATCGCGATGCCGAAGTCGATGATCTTCGGCGCAGGCCGGCTGTCCAGCGTATCCACCAGCAGGTTGCCCGGCTTCAGGTCGCGATGGACCACGCCCTTGTGGTGGGCGTGCTGCACGCCTTCGCAGACGCGGATGAACAGTGCCACGCGTTCGTCGAGCGACAGCCGCTGCTCGCGGCAATAGCGCGTGATCGGGCTGCCTTCGATCAGTTCCATCGCGAAGAACGGGAAGCCTTCCTCGGTGGCGCCGGCATCGTAGATCTGCGCGATGGCCGGGTGGCGCATCTGCGCCAGCACCTGCCGCTCGACCTCGAAATGCGCCAGATGGCGGGCCTGGAGTTTCTGCGCGCGCAGCAGCTTCAGCGCCACGTCGCGGCGGACAGGTTCGAGCTGCGCGGCGCGATATACCTCGCCCATGCCGCCGCGGCCGAGCAGGCCCTCGATGCGATAGCGGCCCAGCCGCGCGCCGGGCGCGAGTGTGCCGTCGGGCGCGGTCGGCGCGTCCTGCAGGCGCGTGGCCAGCTGCTCGGTGGGCGCGAGGTCGTCGTACGGTTGCGATGTCATGCCACTATCCCCGGTGGGCGACACCATGGTACTGGAAGCCTGTCGCCGCCAGCCGATCCGGTACACTTCAGGACGCATCCGCCTTCCGCGCTCGCATGTCCCGGGACCCCCAAGACCCGCATACCACGCTCCGGACCGTCCTCAGCGACGGCCCGCGCCCGCTGTCGCCCCGTTCCGCCTGCGTGGTGGTGATCCAGGGCGAAGGCCTGGGCCGGCGGGCCGACATCGGCGACCAGCGCGTGGTCGTGGGGCGCTCGCAGGAAGCCGACCTGCATATTCCGCACAACAGCGTCTCGCGCCTGCATTGCGAAATCTGGCGCGATGGCGAGACCTACCGTGTCCGCGACCTCGGCGCCACCAACACCACGCGCTTGAACGATGCGCCCGTGCAGGAAGCCGCGTTGGCCGACGGCGACCACCTGACGCTGGGCGAGAGCATCCTGAAGTTCATCAGCCACAGCAGTGTGGAAGCGCACTACCACGAAGAGATCTACCAGCTGGCCACCCACGATGCGCTGACGGAGATGTACAACCGCCGGCATTTCATCGAGACGGTGGACAAGGAGATCGCCCGCGCGATGCGCCACCACCGTGCGCTGACGATGTGCATCATCGACGTGGACCTGTTCAAACCGATCAACGACCGCTACGGCCACATCTCCGGCGACCATGTGTTGAAGCAGATCGCGGGCCTGGTGCGCCGGCACGTGCGCAACGACGATGCCGCGGCGCGGATCGGCGGCGAGGAGTTCGCGGTGCTGCTGCCCGAATGCGGACCGGAAGCGGCCTACGGCTTCGCCGAGCGCCTGCGCGAAGCGGTGGAGGCCGTCGTGTTCCGTCCGGGTGGCGAGGCGCAGCGCATCACGGTGAGCATCGGCATCGCTTCGCTGACGCCCGAGCGTGACACCTGCAGCCGGATGATGGCGGCCGCCGACGCCGCGCTGTACCGCGCCAAGAGCGAAGGCCGCAACCGGGTCTGCATCGAGCCCTGACCTGCGGGTTGCGTCAGCCGCCCAACCGCTCCACACCATAGCCCGCCGCACGCCAGGCATCGATGCCGCCGCGCAACGGCAGCACGTCGCGGAACCCGGCCGCACGCAGGCGCCCCGCCATCCAGGCGGCCGATATTTCGTCGGGGCACGCGCAATAGATGACGATCTTGCCGTCATGCGGGTACGTGGCGAGGATGCCGTCGAGTTGCCGCTCGTCCGCGAAGACCGCACCGGGAATCACGTACGGATCGACATCGCGAAAGCCCGGCGCGCGGATGTCGAACAGGACCGGCGGCTGACCCGCGCGCACCAGCGCGTCGAGCGCGGGGGGATCGATGCGGGCGGACTCCAGCGATTTCAGCAGCATGCGCCGGCGCCACCAGCGCCAGCCGACGTAGACGACCAGCGCCGCGACGATCAGGACGACGGCGCCCGTGCCGAGTTGAGACAGCGCGTCGATGACGCGCTCCACCTGGTCGGCGAACAGCACGCCCAGCCCCAGTCCCAACGCGGCCCACAGCGCCGCGCCAAGACCGTCGTAACGCAGGAAGCGGGGCAGCCCTGCCTGCATCGCGCCGGCCAACGGCACGGAGACCATCGACAGCCCGGGGATGAACTTCGCCACCGACAGGATGCGGATGCCGAAGCGGCCGTAGAAACGCTCGGTACGCTTCATGCAGGTGTCGCGCGAGAGCGAGAGCCGGCACAGCGACTGCAGCGTGCGGTTGCCGTAGCGACGGCCGGCGTAGAACCACACGCTGTCGCCGATCAGGCTCGCCAGCACCGACACGCCGAGCACGCCGGCCAGCGGCAGCCACATCGGGTCGGCGTGCAGGGCCAGGCCGGCGCCGACGAGTATCAGCGTCGGCATCGCGGGCACCGGCAGCCCCAGCGACAACGCCAGCACGTTGGCGAACACCAGCAGCACGCCGTAGCGGTCGATCAGTTCCTGCATTGCGATCCCCGTGGAGTCCACGCCGCCTTCCGCGCCGTGGGTCGGCATGTTCGACCTCGTGCGCGCCGTGGGCAAGGCGTCGTGCTGCAACGATCCGTTGCCGGCGACCATCGCGCACGCCTGTACCACTGCGCCGCGCTCGTTCTCTGCTGCATTGCATGATCCCGGGCAACGTCGGCAGGCCGGCGGATCGCCAGGAAGGGGGGCATTCCGGCCAATGCAGGGGGCATGCGCAGCCAAACCCGCCTCCCTCACACCGGCTTAATCCCTCCGCCGCCGTACGGGCCGACCATCCGCCGCTGTACGGTCGCCGCCCCCACGCGTGCCGCACGCCAAGGCAGTCCACCCCGTTGAACGTCCGCAGACTCTCGCCGGAGGATCCGATCATGGTTGCACCCGTACGACCCGCGCGCCTGTCCCTCGCCCTCGCTACCGCCGGCCTCACCCTGATGGTCGCGGCGCCCCTGAAGGCCGAAGAAGGCGACTACAGCTTCTGGCAGACCCTGGTGAACCTGGTGTCGCCGCCCAAGGCCGACAACAAGGTCACCGCTGCGCAGCGCACCGGCAACTACCCATTGCTGTCGAACCCGTCCGGCTTCAACGACGGCTTCCAGGCCGGCCGCTATGACGCGTGGCAGACCATCCAGTTGGCGCCCTCGACCGGCGCGGTCTGCGGCGACGGCTCGCCGTTCAAGTTCTTCGTCAACCGCGTCGCCGATACGCGCAACACCATCATCTACATGGAAGGTGGCGGTGCGTGCTGGGACTACGCCAGTTGCACCGGGCAGAGCGGCATCCGCGGCGCGCGCAACCCCAATGGCATTCCCGACGACTACATGAGCCTGCTGAATCCGGGTGCCAGCCTGGTCAGCCCGTTCGTCACCCGCGTCAGTCCGTTCGATGCGGTGAAGACGCAGGGCTGGAACATGGTCTACGTGCCCTACTGCACCGGCGACATCTACAGCGGCGACAAGGTGGCCGTGTACAACGATCCCAGCGGACAGAACGCACCGTTGGTGTGGCACCACAACGGCGCCCGCAATGTGCGCGCGGTGGTGAGCTGGCTGAAGGACAACCTGCCGCGGCCCACCCAGATGCTGTCCACCGGCTGCAGCGCCGGCGGCGCGGGCAGCCTGACCAGCTACCACCCGCTTCGCCGCGACCTGGCGCCCACGCGCAGCTTCCTGATCGATGACTCCGGCCCGATCTTCCCCACGCTGAAGAACGGCAGCCCGGTGGACTACCCGTCGCAACCGTTGATGGCGCTGATCCGCAGCGCCTGGGGCCTGGACCAGCCGAACGGCCCGCTGCCCTACCTCGCCAGCGGCCTGCCGCAGTTCGACCTCAACGAACTCGGCAGCCTGTATCCGGCGCTGTCCAGCAAATACGCGAACGACCGCCTCGGCCATACGCACTTCTGGAAGGATCTCAACTACTCGTCGTATTCGTACGAGCGCTTCTATCCCGACATCGCCAACGCGCCCGACCAGGCGACCAAGGAAGCACGCATCCATGCGCGCTGGAACACCGACACCGCACGCCTGCGTGATCGTTTGAACACGTTGAACAACTTCGGCGGCTATTTCCCGCAGTACCGCGCGCTCAACGAGAGCCATTGCACCACCATCGTCGACTTCAAGAACGCCGACGTGCAGGCGCAGAACCTGGAGCTGAAGCACTTCATCGACAGCGTGCTCGATGGCCAGGGCAAGGTGATCGACGCCAGCGAGCAGGACGACAAGGCGGACAAGGCCAAGCCGTTCAACCCGCTGTACTGGCTGATCGACCAGTTGTTGGGCTGAGGGGACCGTCGTGGGCCGTCGCCAAGCGGCGGCCCACGCGATCCTGGGATACCGCATGAAGCATCCGCTCGCACTCGCCCTCATCCTCATCGCGACGGTCGCCGGCCTCGCGGCCTGGTGGTCATCGCGCGCCACGGACACGGGGGCGCCGCTCACGCCAGCAGAAGCGACGCCCTCCTCCTCCCCTGCCCTGTCGACCCTCCAGGCCACGCCGCAGGCGCAGGCACACCGAGAACGCGAACGGTTCGAAGCCGACGCCCGCGACTTCTTCGCCCGCGCGTCGTCCCTGCGGCCGGTTGAACGCAGCGAGCGTGCGGATGCGCTGTCGCGGCAGATCGACCGCTACGAGGGCGACGGCGGCCTGTCGGCGGGCGAGGCCGTCCTGTTGCGCACCGCCCTGGTGAAAGCGACCGTGGACGATCCCGCGCAACAGGCGGAAGAAGTCGCCGCCATCGCCGAGCGTTACCGCACCCACGCCGACCAGCGCATGGCCGCCTTCGCCGCCCAGCAACGCAGCGACCCGCGCTTCCAGACCTACAAGGCGCGCGAGGTGCAGGTGGTCGCCGAAGTGATGGCGATGACGTCGTTCCCCGCCGGACTGACCCGCGACCAGTACCTGCGGCAGCGGCTGCAGGAGGAACGCGAACGCGCCTACGCGCCGTAGCGACCGCACCCTTGTAGGAGCGACGTAAGTCGCGACCGCATGTCATCCGTCGCGACATGCCTGCGGCACGCCCAAAGCAACGTCCCCGTGCCGATATCGCGCGATCATGGGGCAATCGGATAGGTTCGTTCGTACGGTCGCGCCTTACGTCGCTACTACAGAAGGCGGAGTGCGCCTAGCGCACCTGCCACGGCCGTTCGCGGATGCGGTACAGCACCAGATAGACGCCCGAGACCCACGCGATGCCGGCGGCGAAGCCGCCGAGGATGTCGGATGGATAGTGCACGCCCAGGTAGATGCGCGACGCCCCCACCGTCAGCGCGAACAGCGCCGCCAGCACCACCGCCAGCCAGCGCCAGCGCGTGTGCCAGCACAGCAGCACGACCACCATCGCGAGCGTCGCCGATCCCATCGCGTGGCCGCTGGGGAAGCTGAAGGTGTGTTCGGGTGCGATGGATTCCCACAGTGTGGGCCGGTCGCGCTGGAAGAACTGCTTCGTCGCCAGGTTCAGCAACGCCGATCCCGCGAACGAGGCACCGGCGAACGTGGCCTCACGCCAGCGCCGCGCCACCAGCAGGCCGACCGTCAGCGCGATGTCGACGGGCACCACGCCCCACTGGTAACCGATCGCCGACATGAAGACGAAGAAGCGGTCCAGCGCCGGACCGGCGAGCGCATGGGCGCGCCACAGCAGCGGATCGTCGAAATAGAACACTTCCAGTTCGTGGACTTCGTCGGCCAGTTCGACGAAGAACCACAGCGGCGCCAGCAGGCACACGAACAGCAGCACCAGGCGGCCGCCGTGCTCGCGCAGCAGGCTGGCGATGAAACGTCCGCCCTGCGCCAGCCTCTCAGCCGGTGACACGCGCGTACTTGGCCTCGACGTACTCGTCGATCAGGGCGACGAACTCGTGGGCGATGTTCTCGCCACGCAGCGTGATCTTCTTCTCGCCATCGACGAACACCGGCGCCGCAGGCGCCTCGCCCGTGCCGGGCAGCGAGATGCCGATGTTGGCGTGGCGCGATTCGCCCGGCCCGTTCACCACGCAGCCCATCACCGCCAGCGTCATGGTCTCGGCGCCGGGATGGGTGACCTTCCACTCGGGCATCTTGCCGCGCACGTGTTCCTGTACGACCTTCGCCAATTCCTGGAAGAACTCGGACGTGGTGCGGCCGCAACCCGGGCACGCGGTGACCATCGGCGTGAACGCGCGCAGGCCGGTGGTCTGCAGCAGTTCCTGCGCGACGATCACTTCCTGCGTGCGCGACTGGCCGGGTTCCGGCGTCAGCGAGATGCGGATGGTGTCGCCGATGCCTTCCTGCAGCAATACCGCCAGCGCGGCGCTCGACGCCACGATGCCCTTGCTGCCGATGCCGGCCTCGGTCAGGCCCAGGTGCAACGCGAAATCGGTGCGGCTGGCCATGTCGCGGTAGACCGCGATCAGCTCCTGCACGCCGCTGACCTTGGCCGACAGCACGATGCGGTCGCGCGGCAGGCCGATCTCGACGGCACGCTCGGCCGAATCCACTGCGGAGCGGATCAATGCCTCGCGCAGCACGCGGCCGGCGTCCCACGGGATCTCGCGCGTATGGTTCTCGTCCATCAGCTGCGCCGCGAGCGCCTGGTCCAGCGAACCCCAGTTGGCGCCGATGCGGACCGGCTTGCCGTAGCGGATCGCGAACTCGATCAGCTGGGCGAACTGGGTATCCCGCTTCTTGCCGAAGCCGACGTTGCCCGGATTGATGCGGTACTTGGCCAGCGCTTCGGCGCAGGCCGGCTCGCCCGTGAGCAGCTGATGGCCGTTGTAGTGGAAGTCGCCGATCAGCGGCACCGAGATGCCCATCATCTCCAGCTTCTCGCGGATGCGCGGGATGGCGGCAGCGGATTCGGGATTGTTGACGGTCAGCCGGACCATTTCCGAGCCGGCGCGCCAGAGTTCGGCGACCTGCTTCACGCTGCCGGCGATGTCGGCCGTGTCGGTGTTGGTCATCGACTGCACGACCACCGGGCGGCCACCGCCGACGACGGCGTTGCCGATCTGGACGGCCTGGGTGATGCGGCGCGGCCAGGGCGCGGCGTCGGTGGGGGGCGTGGGGCGGGTGACGGCGTCGTGCATGGCGCCATTGTAGCGTGGGCGCCCCGCCGGCCTGCGACGTCATGCCGCAGGCCGTGCGCGCGAGCTTGCTCTAGCATGTACCGATGCCGAATACCCTGCTGACCACCACGCCGTCGTTCCTGCGCACCCTGTGCAACCTGCGCTGGGTGGCGATCGTGGGCCAGGCGGTGACGGTGCTGGTGGCCTTGGGCCCGCTGGGCATCGCCCTGCCCCGCTGGCCGCTGTGGGGCGGTATCGCGGCCCTGGCGCTGTTCAACATCTATGCCACCTGGCGCAGCCGCCACCCCGGCGGAGAAACGCCGGCCGAAGCCTTCGCCCACATGCTGGTGGACGTCGCCGTGCTGTCCTGGCTGGTGGCCTGGAGCGGCGGCATCGGCAATCCGTTCAGCTCGATGTTCCTGCTGCTGATCGCGGTCTCCGCGCTGGCGCTGCCGCTGCGCTGGGTGCTGGCGACCGGCGTGGCCTGCCTGCTGGGCTACGTCCTGACCGCCGTATTCGGCCGCCCGCTGCCGCACCTGCATGGCAACAATTTCAACGTTCACCTCTGGGGCATGGCGGTGAACTTCGTGCTGTCCGCCGGCGTGGTGCTGTACTTCTCCACGCGGCTGGTCGCCGCGCTGCGCCTGCGCGAACAGGAACTGGCGCGCCTGCGCGAGCGCTTCGCGCGCAACGAGGGCATCGTCGCCCTCGCCACGCATGCCGCGGCCGTCGCGCACGAGCTCAACACGCCGCTGGCGACGATGACACTGCTGACCGAGGACATCCGCGAACACGCGAGCGAACCCGAGATCCGCGAGGACGCCGGCACCATGCGCCAGCTGATCGACCAGTGCCGCGACCGCGTGCGCGCCCTCGCCGCCTCGGCCGACATGGGCGTGCACCAGCGCGTGGACCTGGACGACGTGGTGCAACGCTGGCAGCTGATCCGCCCCACGGTGGAACTGCAGCGCACCGGTGCGCTCCCGCCGTGGCTGGCGACCGACGCCTCCACCGGCCACCTGTTGCAGGCCCTGCTCAACAACGCCGCCGATGCCAGCCGCCAGGCCGGCTCGCAGCGGGTGGACCTGGACCTGCGCTGCGAAGGCGACGAACTGGTCGGCACCGTGCGCGACTACGGCAACGGCTTCCACGAAGCGCTGCCGTTCCAGTCCGAACAGCTGTTCCGCACCAGCAAGCCCGAAGGCATGGGCGTGGGCCTGGCCCTGTCGCACGCCACGATCGAGCGGCTGGGCGGGCGCATGACCATGCGCGCCGTGCCACCGAAAGGCGTGCAGGTGCAATTCCGCTTGCCGGTGGCAGGCCACGACGAGACACCCTGATGCGAGGTTCCGGATGAAAGGTCTGCTGGTCGACGACGACGAACTCTATGCCCGCACGTTGCAGCGCAGCCTGGCGCGCAAGGGCATCGAGACACAGATCGCGCTCGACGCACCGAGCGCGCTGGCGCGCGCGCGCGAGTACCAGCCGGACTTCGCCCTGGTCGACCTGAAGCTCGGCAGCGATTCCGGCCTGGCGCTGATCGAACCGCTGCGCGGCATCCGCGCCGACATGCAGATCCTGCTGGTCACCGGCTACGCCAGCGTCGCCACCGCGGTGGAATCGATCAAGCGCGGCGCCGACGACTACCTGCCCAAGCCGGCCACGGTGCCGACGATCCTGCGTGCGCTCGGCCTGGAGACGCCCGCGGCGTCGACGGACGACGCCGATGCGACCGAGGACACCATGACGCCGCTCAGCCGGCTGGAGTGGGAACACATCCAGCAGGCGCTCGCCGAAACCGAAGGCAACATCTCCGCCGCCGCACGCCTGCTGGGCATGCACCGCCGCTCGCTGCAGCGCAAGCTGGCGAAGCGGCCGGGGCCGGAGCGGCGCTGGATCGACGAGTAGCGCGTCAGCCCGACCGGTCGCGGTCCGGATCCGCCGCCAGGCCTGCTCCAAGTCCCATGCCGGCGCCGGCGCCCATTCCTGCGCCCATGCCGCCTGCGCCGCCACCGGCGCGTGCCCCGCCGCCCTGGCGATCCTCGCCTTTACCGCCTTCGCCCTTGCCCTTGGCGGCGACAGGCCGCGCCGGTCCCTGCCGTGGAATGGCAAGCCCCGGCGGGACAGGCTCGAGATCGAGCACGCTGCGGATGAAGTCGCGCAATGACACGACCAGCGCATGCGTATGGATGGGCTTTCCGGCGGCGAGGTCGGTGGCCGCCTGCGCCGCCAGCCGCACCTGTTCGTCGGTGCCCAGCAGGATGATGTCCGACAACGCGGCTTCGACCGCGTCGCGGATGCGCCGGCCGCGGTCGCTGCCGCTGTCCTCCTCGCCGCCCTCGTCGCGCATGCGCTGGCGCAGCTCGCGCAGGTGGGTGGGGTCGACTTCCAGGTCGCCGGTGAACGAGCCGCCCAGCGTCTTGTACGCGGCGATCAGCGTGCGCAGGCGTTCGTTGATCTGGCGGTTCTCGCGTGCACGCCGTTCCTGCACCGTCTGCATGACCAGCAGGCGGATGCCGACGCCGATCAGCGTGATCAGCGCCAGCCCCGCCAGCGTCGTCAGAAGCCCTTGCCATGAACTGAAATCCAGACCCCGCATGCGGCGCTCCCGGCGGATGGCGAAGGCATCCATCGTATCCAACAACGGGAAGGACGGTGCGCAGGCAGGATCAGAACCGCTTGCGCAGCACGACCTCCCAGCTGCGCGGATCACCCAGATAGACCATCGTGCTGCCCAGCGCATACGCCACGTAGGTGCGATCACCCAGATTGCGGCCGCGCACGGTCAGGTCGGTACGGTCGTTCCACTTGAAGCCTACGTGCGCGCCCCAGGTGGCATAGCCGGCCGTGGACAGCGTGTTGGCCGCGTCGGCGTAGCGCGAGGAGACCCCGCGCAGGTCCACGCCTGCGCTCCAGCGTGGGCCGAAGAGATAATCCACCCACACGTTGCCGACACGTGACGGCGTGTTGGTCGGCCGGTTGCCGGCGCGCGACACCGGCACTCCACCGACGTTCTCGTAGAAGTCGTCCAGCGTCGCATCGACCCAGGCCAGGTTGCCTTCGACGACGAGCGCGTCCGACGGACGCCAGCCGAACGACGCCTCCACGCCACGCGACGACTGCTGCCCCACCGGCAGCGTCTGGCCGGGGTTGGCGGGATCGGTGATCGCGAGGTCGCGACGCACGATGCGATACGCCGCGAGCGTGGCGAAACTGCGCCCATCGGGCGATTGCAGCTTCGCCCCGAATTCGGCCTGGCGCCCGGTGGTGAGGTCGAAGTCGCGCAGCGTGGCGAAATTCGCGGTGCTCAGGATGCCGGCGGGCGGATCCGCCGCGGTGCTGTACTGCGCATAGACGCTCGCCCGCGGCGTGATCGCCCAGTTCAAGGCGGCGCGGCCCGTGGTGGGCGTGTACTCACGCTCGAAGCGCGCGGGGTTGGTCGCCGATACCGCGCGATGGTTGACCACGTCCAGCACGATGCGATCGCGGCGCAGGCCGGTCAGCAGCGACAGCGAAGGCGCCAGCTGGGTAAGGTTCTCGACGTACGCCGCCTGCGTGCGCAGCCGGTTGGTGCGATCCGGCGTGTGGACGAGCGATGCGCCCGGCACATCGAGGAACTGCCCCGGCGTCACGGCGTCCAGCGGCACGGTGTCGACGGTGCCCGACAGCGACAACGGGAAACGCGTTTGCCGGTTGTAGCTGACATCCAGGCCGGTGGCCCATTGGATGGGCAGGCCCAGGAACGTGCCGTCGCGCATCCATTCCAGCCGGTTGCCATAGAGCTGCTGGTCGTGCCGCTGCAGCAACGCGCCGGAACGGATCACGCCATCGTTGCCGGGTGTCAGGCGGTAGCTTTCCACGTTGCGGTAGTCGCGCAATGCATCGTAGTGGTACAGGGTGTTGCGCACGGTATCGCGCTCGCCCGGCGACCACTCCAGCAACGAACGGACCCACCGCACGTCCTGTCCGTAGTAGCCGTCGCGGACGTTGTAGTTGCGGCCCACCGTCTCCGGCAGCACCGACAGGCGCCCGCCGGCGGGCTGGCGGACGGGTGTGCCCCAGTACGGACGGTAGGTGTCTTCCTGCTGGGATTCGACGGCCAGCGTATGACGCAGCGCGGTCGTCAGCTGCACCTGCCATGAGGCGGCCAACGTCGATGCCTCGCGCTGCTGGCCGTCGATCCCGCTTCCCGCATCGCGCGCGCTCGCGTCCAGCCGGATCGCCTGGCGTGCGTCGTCGCCACCCGGACGCAGGTTCGCTCCCATCGCCAGCGTGCCGTCGTTGAACGAACCCCACGAGGCCTGCACCGCGGCCTCGTCGCGATCCAGTCGCGCCAGCCGCGTCACGTAGTTGATCGTGCCACCGACGGCGCCCGCGCCGTACAGGAAGCTCGACGGTCCACCGATGGCCTCCACCCGCTCGTACTGCCATGCATCCACCGGACGCGCCGCGATGCTCGCGTACTGCACATCGATACCGTTGAACAGCTGGGTGATCTGGCTGCCGGAAAAGCCGCGGTAGGTGACCGCATTGCCGTTGCCGGGTGGCGATGCCACGGTCAGGCCCGGGATACCGGCCAGCGCCTCCTGCGTGGTGCGCACGCCGCGCGCATCCAGCGCCTCGCGATCGATCACGGTGACCGACGCGGGCGTCTCCATCACGCTGAGGGACAGGCGCGTGCCGGTGCCGGCGGCCTGCTCGAGATCGGCCTTCCGGCCTTTCACCTCGACGGTGTCCAGTTGGGTGGCGCGGGATCCGTCGGGCAGCACGATGCTGTCGCGGGCGTGCGCGACGGACGGGAGCGAGAACGCCGCGGCGATGGCCACGGACAGGCGCGACGCATGAAGCGCCGCACGGGGAAACAGGGACATGGGAACTCCAAAGCACAAGGACGCGGCGCACGGGCCGCACGTTCAACGGGAGGTCTTGTGGTTCAGAGCGGAAGCGGTGGCCCTTGTCCACCCAGGCCACGCAGGCGCAATCGCCCGACGCGGGGACGTGCCACAGCCGCAGCGATGGCGTACGCGGGCAGGCGTGGGAACAGCAGCGCGATGCAGAGCAGCAGCACCGGCAGCGATGCCGCCAGCGTGCAGTACGCGCAATCCGCGCCCATCGGCATGCCGGGCGATGGCGACTCCTTCGTCGGGGAGTCGACGCGCGTGTCGACCCACTTCATGCCATCGGTGGTGCACAGCTCGGTCCAGCCGGCCAGCACCTCAGCGCCGGCGCCAGCGACCCAGCGCGTGACCGATGGGGCGAACGCCACCAGCAGCGCGGCCAGCAGGGCCAACTGCAGCATCGGACGAAAGAAGGCGGACGCGCGGATCACCGCCGCATGGTAGACGGTCGGCCGCGGAACCGGCTGCGACAGGGTGTCGCAGTGGGTTCAGCGTGCGAACGTCACCCGCGCGCCGCGTACCATCGGCGTGCCATCGGCAACGTCGGTCCAGGCCAGCCATGCGACGCCGTGCGCCCATTGCACGCGTGGCATGCCGCTCGCCCGTCCACGCGTCGCCAACGTGGCCACCTCGGTGCGCCGTGCGCCGCCCCACGTGTCGTCGTAGCGCGTCAGCACGAGGCGCTGGCCCGTGTCCTTGGCTTCTTCCAGCCAGCTGGCCAGCAGGTGTCCGTCGCCGCGCGCGAGCCCCAGCCTACCCAGTACCTGTGGCCCCTTCGCAAGCGTGACCGGTGCGCTGAACGTGTCGCCCGCGTCCTGCGACCGCGCGGCGCGCAGTTCGGGCATGCCGCCGGCCTCGGTGTACCAGGCCACCCAGACCGAAGCGCCATCGGCCACGACCACCGGGCCATTCACGGGGCAGCCCGCGATCTCCCACCCGTCTGCATGGACGTCGTGTGGCGGTGTCCATGCGGTTTCATCGAAGCGCACGATGCGGGTATCGCGGATTTCGTCGGCCGTGCGTCCGCGGTAGACGACCACCGTGCCGCGATCCGTCGTCGCCGACGACGTGGTGCAGCAGTCGCAGGTCGAGGCATCCAGGGCCCAGTCAGCCTGTTGCGCCACTGCCACGTCGAACAGCGCCGCGCGCAGCATCATCGCGCCGCCGCCCCCGTGGTCATCGTGGTGCGCATGCGCGTCGCCCGGCGTCTTCTGCCGGCTGTCCAGCCAGGCCATGCCCAGGCGATCGCCGCCCTGCGGCCAGAACGTCACGAAGCCGTTGTCGCCGACCTTGGCGGTGGACGGCACCAGCGTCGGGGCGCTCCAGGTGGCGCCGCCATCGGACGAGCGCACGAGGTCGATGCCGTAATCCATCCGCGACGGGCCGGTGCTTCGCAGCCAATGCGCCCACAGCGAGCCGTCAGGCAACGCGAACACATGCGGCGTATCGGCCCAATTGACGAACCAGCCCGGTCCTTCGGCGATCGTGCGCGGTGCCGACCATGCGGCCTCGCGTCCGCCGAGCCGGCTGAAGCGCAGGCGATGGCCGGTCTCTTCCATCGGCTCGAGCCAGCTCAACAGCAGTGATCCGTCGGGGGCCGACACCAGGTCAGGCTGCGCCGCGCCGCTGGGTGACGGCATGGTCCACAGCTCCACCGCCGGCGCCGGATCGGCCTTCGCCACGGGCGGCGTATCGGCGGGCCCGCACCCGGCGAGCATGGCGAGCAGCACCGGCAAGACGGGGACGCACCAGCGGGATACGGGCATGTGGACGGCTCCGGTCATCGGGACCCGCGCATTGCACCACGGAACGTGCCCAGCCGACCGCGACCGCATGTCGCAGGTCTTCGCATCGTCCGCCAGCGCCACCGTTTATCCTGTCCGCATGACCGACAGCGCCCGCGACATCCTCACGCCCAGCCAGCTCAACGCGCTTGCGCGGAACCTGCTGGAGGACACCTTCCCGCTGATCTGGGTGGAAGGCGAACTGGGCAACGTGACGCGTCCGGCATCGGGGCACCTGTACTTCACCCTGAAGGACGCGCGCGCCCAGGTGAAGTGCGCCATGTTCAAACCCAAGAGCCAGTGGCTGAAGTTCGCGCCGCGCGAAGGCCTGCGCGTACTGGCGCGCGGACGGCTGACGCTCTATGAGGCACGCGGCGACTACCAGCTGGTCGTCGACCACATGGAAGAAGCCGGCGAAGGCGCGCTCCGTCGCGCGTTCGAGGAACTGAAGGCGAAGCTCACCGCCGAGGGCCTGTTCGATGCGGACCGGAAGCGTCCGCTGCCGGCGCATGTGCGACGCCTTGCCGTGTTGACCTCGCCGACCGGCGCGGCCGTGCGCGACGTGCTGAGCGTGCTGCAACGGCGATATCCGTTGCTGGAGGTCGATGTGCTGCCCGTGCAGGTGCAGGGCGAAACGGCGGCGGCGCAGATCGTCGACATGCTGCAGCGCGCGGGGCGAAGTGGCCGTTACGACGTGCTGCTGGTCACCCGCGGCGGTGGTTCGCTGGAAGATCTCTGGGCCTTCAACGACGAACGCCTCGCGCGCGCGATCGCGGCTTCGCCGGTGCCAGTGGTCTCCGCGGTCGGCCACGAAACCGACTTCAGCCTCGCCGATTTCGCCGCCGACCTGCGCGCACCCACGCCATCGGTCGCCGCCGAATTGCTGGTACCGGACCGCCGTGATCTGCTCGCACGCGTCGGCATGCTCCACAACCGGCTGGCGAGCACGCAGGCGCACCGCCTGCGCAATGCCATGCAACGCGCAGACCGCGCGGCGCTTCGCTTGAATGCGCAGCGGCCGCAGGCACGCCTGGCCATGCTTGGCCAGCGGCAGGACGCCGCCGTGCGCCGCCTGCACGCGCTGTGGCAAGCGCGCCATGCACGTCATCTGGCAAGCCTCCGCCACGCGGACGCGGTGCTGCGCGCGCATGCGCCGCAGCGCCGTCTCGACGCGTTGCGCGCACGCCTGCTGGCCCTCGCGCCACGCCCACAGGCCCTGGTGGCCCGCACGCTGCAACGCGACGCCCTGCGCCTGCGCGCACTCGCCCGCTCGCTGGAAGCCGTCAGCCCCCTCGCCACCGTCGCCCGCGGCTATGCCCTGGTGACGAAGGAAGACGGAACACTGGTGCGGTCGGTGGCGCAGGTTGAACCCCACGAAACGCTGCATGCACGACTGGCGGACGGAACATTGAAAGTCCGCGTGGAATGAAGCGCTGCCGCAGCACGTTGTCCTAACGACGTTCCTTCCTGACGATACGTTCCATACGTCACATTAGAAGAGAGACTGCCCAAGGGCGCCCGTCCAGGACTAAACTCCTGACAATGCGACAAAGGCAGGATCGCCACATGTCCAGTGAAGAAACAGGAACTCGGGCAAGGATTGTGGTTGCAGGCATCCTCTTCGGCGGCCTTACTGCCTGCACGCACGGCGCGGCGCTTAGACCCGATGGCTTGCATCCCACTGCAGCAGCCCTGGAATGGTGCGACAGTTCACCGCTCAGCGTGAACTGCAGCGACTTCGCCGACTTCGTGCAGCTGGGAGCTGTCGTTCAAGCCATCGTCCGCGGCGATATCGACAATGATGGTGACCAAGACGTACTGGTCGTCGTTACGCGGGAAGACGACCGCACTCAAGTCCGTCCACGCGGGCTTCTTCTGCTACGCAGAGATGAAAATCTTTGCTTGAGCGAGGTCCTCAGCAATGCAAATGCGATCCCGTGCACGGGATGTGGGGGCATGAACGGCGATCCCCTCCAAGAAATACGTATCGATCCGGGCAGCATTACCCTTCGACTTGAGGGCGGATCGCGCGAACTCTGGTCGAGTCAGTACCGCTTCGAATACCTGCACGACCGCAATCTTTGGTTACTGACGAGCGTCGTCCATAACGGTCTCGATCGCGCGAGAGGCATATCCGCAGAGAAGCGACTGACGCCAACAGACTTTGGCGAAGTATCCATGACGACCTTCTCGACGGAAGACTACCCCGCCGACGCACTCCCCTGACCTACCATTTCGACAAGGATCCCGTCGATGCCCAATGAACATGAAATTTCGATGCTGCGAGCGGCTCGTGACGCCGGCATCACGTCCCGCGAAGAGATGGCCAACTTCATGGCGCAGATGAGTCACGAATCGACAGGATTCACCCGCCTTGAGGAAAGCTTCAGGTATACACGGGGCATCCATCAGATTCCCGTTCGCTCCGCTTGGCGCGAAGGCGCGCAAGCACTGGAGAATGCCCGTCAGGAGGCGTTGGAGGGCCGGCCGCGAGAGCTGGGCCGACTGATGTACGGCGAGCGCATGGGCAACGACAATGCAGGGGATGGCTATTTGTATCGCGGCCGTGGCTACACGCAACTGACTGGGGAAAACAACTATCGAGCAGCCGGCGAAGCTCTCAATCTCGAGTTGATAGCCAACCCCGCCCTCGCTTCTGATCGCGACAACGCTGAGCGAATCGCGATTTGGTTCTGGCAGAACCAGGTACCCGAACAGGATAGGGATGATGTCACGCGCGCGACACATGCGATCAACAACGGCGAGAACGGCTTGAAGGATCGCCTCAACCGGTATGACGCTTGGCACGTTGCACTCACCTCGGACTTCGTCGCCCAACTGGATCTAGGACGCATCCGCGCCGGAGCGGGTATCGCTCCTACAGACGACCGGCCTGCAATGGAAGATGGCGCACTGCGCCGCTTCGAAGACGGCGAAGAAGTTCGCCAACTCAATAGCCATCTACGGGAACTCGACGTGCGCGCCGAGCGCAATCGGCAGGTCCCTGAAGGCGACACGTTCACCCGTGAGACGGAGCAAGCCATACGACGCTTTCAAGAGCAACAAGCCGTTCCTACTACGGGCCGCACCGACCCCGCAACACTGGAAGCAATAGAACGCGAGCTACGGCAGCGCCGGAATCCGCCCGCAAGCGATGGGCGCATTGGTAGCGAGTCCTTGAATCACAAACTTCAGCATATTTCAGGGGTCGGACTTAGCAGCACCGGCGACGCCGAGTTAGACAGACTCGCGTCAGAACTGGCCACCCGCAATGAGACGGTAATCTCTGAAGCGTGGTCGCGAATCGCCCAGTCGCCGCAAGTTCGAGCCTTGGAAGAATGGGCGCGCGAGCAGGCCCCTCCGCAACGAATGGAAGAAACTCAGCAGCAAGTGATGGCCAGGCAGCCGGAATCGCCTGGAGCAAGGGCCTAACAAGAAGCAAGCAAGGAGTGCTTATGTCTGATGACCATCCACTTCGAGACGTTCTATCGTCCCTTCACAACTCACTGAAGCTGCAAGCGGCACTTGTTGCGAAGATCGAGCAGCGAGAGCTGAGCATTCAAGCTTCGTTTGACCAGCAAATGGCGTCGCTCCAGGAAAGGGTCGGATTGGCCGACCAGCGTATCAACGAGATTGTCCGTAGCGCCACGACTCGAATAGTCGAAGAGACAACTAATGTCTTGGGACCTCTAACATCGCAGCACGGTCGAGAGATCTCGACCATGTCGATTGAGTTGCGGAGGGCCAATAGGATCGCATGGTCATGGGCCTGCGCAGCGGGCTCACTGTCTCTGCTGCTCGCCCTCGCGGGCTGGGCGTCCTTAAGTCACTATCGACGCGAGATAGCCACCTCGAGAAGCGAGCTCGAACGCTATGACGCCGCGATCACGGTAGTACAAGCTTATTACGCATCGGACGCAACCCTCTGCGGCGATCGCATTTGCGTGAATATTGACCCCAAAGGGCAACGGCAGGGCGCTCGCGGCGAATATAGACAAGCGAAGCCTAGACCCCTGCAATAGACCGTCAGCGCCAGCAAGAGCCGTACAGGCCTCCCCCGCACGGCACTCTGCGTCCAACCGGGATCCGTAACCCCACTCCCCAACCCCGCGCGTTCGACCTTCCGTACCCACCACGGAGTCGCGCCATGTCGCACCACCGCCTGACCTTCACCCTGCTCGCCGTTGCCGTCCTGGCCGGCTGCAAGTCCAGTCCCACCGCCCAACACGGGCCCGCTGAAGAAGCCGCGCTGGCTGCTGCCACGGCGGCGGATGCGGCCGCGACCGGCGCCGAAGCCGAGCGCCGCGAGCGCGCTACGCTCGACAGCATCGTCGTCACCGGCGCGCGTCTCTCGCGACAGGAGAAGGCCGCTGCGACCGCCCGGCCCGCCTATGCCTACGCACCGCCCCCGCCACCCGCACCTGCCTCGGTCGGCTACATCAACGGCAATGTCCAGGGTGGCCTGATCGCCTATCCGCAGGCGCAGCCCGCCAATACCGAAAAGTATGCCGAGCGCGACGACAATCCCGTGCGACGCACGCTGGACGAGCCGGTGTCGACGTTCTCGGTCGACGTCGACACTGGCAGCTATAGCAACGTGCGCCGCATGCTGCGTGACGGCCAGCGGCCGCCGGCCGATGCGGTCCGCGCCGAGGAGTTCATCAACTACTTCCGCTACGGCCATGCGGAGCCCACCGACCGCAGCCGCCCGTTCCGCGTGACCACCGAACTGGCGCCCGCGCCGTGGAACGCGAAGCGCCAAGTGCTGATGGTCGGCATCAAGGGCTATGACGTGCCGAAGGCGACGCTGCCCGCATCGAACCTCGTCTTCCTGCTGGATACTTCCGGCTCGATGGAATCGCCGGACAAGCTGCCGCTGCTGAAGCAGTCTTTCGCCCAGCTCGTGCCGCAGCTGCGTGCGCAGGACCGTGTCAGCATCGTGGTGTACGCGGGCTCCGCCGGTCTGGTGCTGCCGCCTACGCCGGGCGATCGCCATGACGAGATCCTCGCTGCGCTGGACCGCCTGCAGGCCGGTGGCAGCACCAACGGTGGCGACGGCATCCGCCTGGCGTATGCGATGGCCAAGCAGGCCTACGTCCCGAACGGCGTCAATCGTGTGATCCTGGCGACCGATGGCGACTTTAACGTGGGCACCGTCAGCCAGGATGCGCTGGAGACGATGGTGGCGGACCAGCGCAAATCCGGCATCGCGCTGACCACGCTGGGCTTCGGCACGGGCAACTACAACGATGCGCTGGCCGAAAAGCTGGCCGACGTCGGCGACGGCAACCATGCCTACATCGACACGCTGCAGGAAGGCCGCAAGGTACTGGTGGAGGAAATGCAGTCCACCCTGCTCACCATCGCGCGCGACGTGAAGATCCAGGTGGAATTCAACCCGGCCGTGGTCGCCGAATATCGCCTGATCGGGTACGAGAACCGCGTGCTGGCGAACGAGGACTTCGCCAACGACAAGGTCGATGCGGGCGACATCGGCGCCGGACACGAGGTGACCGCGCTGTACGAGATCACGCCGGTCGGTGCCGGTGCGGATCGACTGCCGGCGCTGCGTTACGGCGGCAAGCAGGTTGCACAAGGCGCGGCCGCCGACGAAGTCGCCCATCTGCGCCTGCGCTACAAGCTGCCCGGCCAGGACACCAGCCGCCTGATCGAAGCACCGATCGCTCGCACGGCACTGACGGCGCAGCCCAGCGACGCGTTCCGTTTCGCCACCGCCGTGGCCGCGTATGCGGACCTGCTGCGCGGCGGACAGCGCATCGATGGCTGGGCGTGGAACGACGTGGCGCGCACCGCTCGCGGCGCATCGGGCCGTGACCCCTACGGCCTGAAAGCCGAGTTCGTCGGCATGATCGACCAGGCCCATCGCCTTGTCGCCACGCAAGCGGATACGCCTGCGATCGCGGGGGAATGATCGAAGCCGGTCCGGACGCGGCATGGACGCCGCTCCGCATCGTTGGACATGCCGCGGGTCAGGCCGCGTCGATGGAGACGGTCTGGTCCAGGCTCGCCGCGGGCCGGCCAAGCAGATAGCCCTGTCCCAGATGGCAGCCCAGTTCCACCAGGGACTGGCGCTGCTCTTCGGTTTCCACGCCTTCGGCGATGGTTTCGATGCCCAGCGTACCCGCCAGGGCGAGGATCGCACGCACCAGCGCCAGGCTTTCCGGGCGCGCTTCGCTGCCCAGGCCGGAGACGAAACTGCGGTCGATCTTCAGCACGGAGATCGGGAACCGGTGCAGGTACGACAGCGCCGAGAAACCGGTCCCGAAGTCGTCCAGCTGTGCGAGGACGCCGTGCTGGCGCAGCGTGCGCAGGATGCGCAGCGTCCTGGGGGCGTCGTCGAGCAGGGCGACCTCGGTGATTTCCAACCGCAATTGCGACGGGTCGGCACCCTGCGTCTCGAACATGGCCAGCAGGCGGTCGGCGAAATCCGGCGAACGGAAATGCCGCGGCGACACGTTGACCGAGATGTAGCCTTCCACACCGCGCGCGATCTGCCGCACGACCTGTTCGTAGAGCAGCCAGTCGACCTGTTCGATCAGCCCGCTGTCCTCACCCAGACCGATGAACTCGGCCGGCAGCAACAGGCCACGACGCTCGTGCTGCCAGCGCAACAGCGCTTCGTGCCCGATCACGCGCCCGTCGTCCATCCGCCGTATGGGCTGGTAGAACGGCAGGAAATCGCGGTTGATGATGGCGCGCCGCAGGTCGGCTTCCAGATCCAGGCTCTGCATCGCCGCTTCACGCATCGCTTCATCGAACAGGGCGGAGCGGTCGCGGCCCTGCTCCTTCGCCCGGTACATGGCCGCGTCGGCATCGCGAAGCAGTTCCTCGCCGTTGCGGTAGCGCGGGTGCCAGATGGCGATGCCGAGGCTGGCGGAAGGAAACAGCTCTCGCCCCGCCACCCACATCGGCCGACCCAGCACCGCGAGCAGGCGCTGGGCGAAATCGCGCACGTTCTCCACGCCGTCGGCGTACTCGACCAGCAGGGCGAACTCGTCGCCGCCGAGCCGGGCGACCACGTCATCGCCACGCACGCTCATGGTGATCCGGCGGGCGACCTCGACCAGCAGTTCGTCGCCGGCCGCATGGCCCATGCTGTCGTTGACCAGCTTGAAGCGGTCCAGATCCAGGAACAACACCGCGAAGGCCTGGCCATCGCCATGGCGCGCGCGCTCGATCGCCGCCGACAGGCGGTCGAGCAGGTGCGGCCGGTTGGGCAATCCCGTCAGCGCGTCATGCGTGGCCTGATAGGTGAGCTGCTGTTCCGCGCGCAGGCGTTCGCTGATCTGCGCGCGCAACTGGTGGTTGGCTTCGTTGAGCTCGCGCGTGCGCTCGTCCACCCGGCGCTCCAGGTCGGCATGCGCGCTGCGCAGGCGATCCTGGGTGAGCTGGCGGTCCAGGCCGTTGCCGATGTGGTGGGCGACGAAGGTCAACAGGTTCTGGTCGTGCGACGTGAACTTCACCTCGTCGGAGTAGCTCTGCACGACCACGGTACCGACCACGTCCTCGCCGCTGAACAACGGCACGCCCAGCCAGCTGTGGGCCGGCGGCCCGTGCTGGAGTACCTTGCCCGCCTCGGCGAGCTGCCCGATGACCTCGCGATCGGCGAGCAACGGACGACCGGTGGCGACGACGTACTCCGTCAGGCCATTCGTCATCCGGCGCGCCTTGCGCATCGGGTCGCGTTCGTCGATGGAGTACGGGAAGTTGAGCTCTTCGCCATCTTCCGAGACCAGCGCGATGTAGAAGTTGCGGGCGTTGATCAGCTCGTCCACCACCACGTGCACGTCGGCGTAGAAGCGCTCCAGGCTCTCGGAGGTGATCGCCAGTTCGGTGATGCGGAACAGCGCGCGCTGCAGTTTTTCGGCGCGCTTGCGCTCCATGATCTCCGCCTGCAGCTCGCGGTTGGCTCGCTGCAGTTCGTGGGTGCGCACCGCCACGCGGTGCTCCAGCTCCACGTGGGCATGCTTGCGGTCCAGTGCGGTCAGGATGTGCTGGGCCACGTACCCGAGCAGTGCACGGTCCTCGTCGGCGTAGCTCGCCGGCGTGTCGTAGCTCTGCACGACGATGGCACCGCAGACGCGGTCGTCGCGCCGCATCGGCACGCCCAGCCAGTCCAGGCTGTCGGGACCGTGCGAGGGATCGCGCACCACGCCCAGCTTCTGCCGGATCACCGCCGAGGGACCACGCAGCGGCTGGCCATGGCGCAGCAGCGCGAACGTCATGCTGTTGGCCATCTCTTCTTCACCGAACTCGCGTACCGGTTCGGCGATGTAGGGGTCGCGCTGGTCCGCGAAGTAGAGGAAGCGGACCGTGCGGCGCTGATCGTCGTAGAGGACGATGTAGCAGTTCTCCGCGTACATCAGCGAATTCACCACCGCGTGGATGCGGCGGAGCATTTCCGGCATCTCCAGGTCCGCACCCGCGAGGTCGGCGATCTCATACAGCGCCTGCTGCAGCCGCTTGGATTTTTCCAGCGAGACGATGCGCGCCTGCGCGCGCGATGCGTCCAGCGTGGTGACCAGCAGGGTGCGGGCCAGCAACAGCCAGGAGGCCTCTTCGTCCGCCGACAACGGATGCGGCAGGGCCACGGCGAGGGCGACGCGCGCGTTGCCGTCGGCGTTGTCCCATGCGTGCACACGCAACTCGGGACCCTCGTGCTCGACCACGGCTTCGGCCAACGCGTGCTCCGCACGACGCCGCAGCGTCGCGGAGGCACCCGGCGTGGCACCGGCCCCGTTGCCCAGCGCCCAGTCCCGCCAGCAGACCGCCAGTTCGGCGCCCGGTGGCAGCAGCCCACGCAGGATCATCGCGATCCGCTCTGCGGGCGACGCGGGCGTGCTGGCCGGATTGTCTGCGCTGATCGATGGCGTAGGCATGACCGTGTCCCGACAGAGACGGTGCGAGTTCTGGATATCCCCCGGGCGAGCATACCGCCTGCCGCCCCCTGAACGGAAACCGCGTGGCAACCCCACCCCGGCCCGCGATGCGTTCATCCCCTGCGTGTGCCAGACCCTCGCCACCGCCGCTCTCGTCATCGCCGGCCCGGAAACATCCGCGACCGGATGGCTGAACGCGTCAGCGTCATCGCCGTGCCCCGGCTTCACGCACGTCCGCGGACCGCTTACGCTGGCGGCGGTGAACGATCTTGCCGAACCCGCCGACGAAACCCTGATGCTGGCGTATGCCGCCGGCGACGCATCGGCCTTCGAGCAGCTCTACGCCCGCCATCGCGGGCCGCTGTACCGGTTCCTGCTGCGCCACCTCCGCGATGCGGCGCTGGCCGACGAGTTCTTCCAGGACACCTGGCAGCGCGTGATCTCCGCCCGCCAGGGCTGGAAACCGGAAGCCGCGTTCGGGACGTGGCTGTACCGGATCGCGCACAATCGGCTGAACGACCACTGGCGCGCGCTGAAGCACCGGCCGGCGACCCCGGAGGATGCGGAGGCCCGCACCGAGCGCGTGCCGGACCCGGATACGCCGGAGCGGCAGTTGTCCGAGTTCGAACAGCGCCGGCGGCTGCAGGTCGCGATGGATGAATTGCCGCCCGAACAGCGCGAGGTGCTGCTGTTGCGGCTCGAACAGGAACTGACTCTGGAGGAGATCGGCGAGATCACCGGCGTGGGCCGGGAAACCGTGAAATCGCGGTTGCGGTATGCGATGGACCGGTTGCGGTCGAGGTTGAACGAATGAAGACGCCCCACGAACCCCTGACCCCCGAAGAGCGCGCCCTGGCGCAGTCGCTGTCCAGGTTGGGCCCCCATGGCGGACCGTCGCCCGGGCTGGATGCGCGCATCCTGGGTGCGGCCCGCGCGGCCGTGCACGACGCACCGGCGACGCGCGGCGGGACGGTGCCACCCGCACGCCGCCGCTGGCCGCTCGGCCTCGGTGTGGCGGCTTCGGTGCTGCTGGCTGCGGGTATCGCGTGGCAGCTGCGCCCCACCCACGAGATGCAGGCTGCCAGCGAGGTGCCGGTGCTGGCCAGGCAGGACACGGCCATCATGTCGGCCCCCGCGGAGCAGGCCGCCGACGCCGCGGTTGCGCCGGAAGCGGATGCCGCCGCGGCGTCTCCCGCCATCGAGTCCTACGAACCGCCGCCCGTCAGGTCCCTCGCCCCGCCCCAGGCGGAGACCTCCCCGGCACCGCCCCCGCCGTCCAGCCCCGCCCGCAAGAATGCCGAGGCCGCGGCGCGCCAGGAGGCACCGCCCAAGCGCGGCCCGCTGTCGATGATGCCGGCGGTGCCCGGCCTGCCCGTCCCCGCTCCCGCCGAGCCGGCGCCGGCGCTGGCCCGCAAGGCGACGCCGCCGCAGGCCTTCCCTGCCATAACCGAGGATCGCGTGGGCGCCGCTGTCGACGCCGAGGCCGCCGAGGCGCACGCCCGCCAGCAGTACCGCCAACGCGGCTTGGTGGAGCAGCAGCGCGAACAGCAGCAACGCGATGACAGCGAACGGCGCTCAGCCGAAGCCAAGGCCGCCGCCAACGCCTCAGACACCCTCGATTCGATCGTCGTCACCGGATCGCGGATCTCGCGGCAGGATGGATTCGTCGCAGCGCCCGCCGCGGCCCCTCCGCCGCCGCCCGCACCGGCCGTCAGTGGCGGCGTCGCATCGCCCAGCGTGGCGCGCAACGCACTGCGCCGTACCGATCTCCAGGTGCCGGTCGACGAAGACGCGCGCCTGACGCCGGCCGAGTGGCTGGACCGCATCCGCCTGCGCCGCGACCTCGGCGATAGCGCCAACGCGCTGCGCAGCCTGCAGCTGTTCGTGCAGGAGCACCCCTTCCAGCGCGTACCGGACGACCTGCGACCGCTGCTGGGCACGCCGTGACCGATACGCTCGCGGCGCGCGCCTCCCATCTGCTGGAGGTGAAGCACAGCCGTTTCCTTGCCCTCGCCGCACCGGTCATTGCGCCGGACGATGCGCTGGCGTTCCTGCGCGAGGTCGCGGTGGCCGATGCCACCCACAACTGCTGGGCCTATCGGATCGGCGGCGAGTACCGCTCCAGCGACGATGGAGAACCTGCCGGTACGGCCGGCCGCCCGATCCTGGCCGCCATCGATGGCCAGGGCTATGACCGGGTGATGGTGGTGGTGACCCGGTGGTACGGGGGCATCAAGCTCGGCGCGGGCGGCCTGGTGCGCGCGTACGGCGGCGCGGCAGCGGAATGCCTGCGGCAGGCGCCGCGCCTGCCGGTCGTGGCGATGGCCTCCCTGGTGCTGGCCTGTCCGTTCGACGATCTGGGCGTCGTCCACGGCGCCTTGGCCGTCCATCAGGCCGTGAAGCTGGACGAATCGTTCGACGAATCCGGCGCCCGACTCGTGGTCGAGTTGCCCGCCGATCGCGTGGACGCCTTGAAAACCCAGCTGCGCGACGCCACCCGTAACCGTGTGCGCGTGGTGACGGCCACGGGCTGATACCTCTCGCGAGACGCATGCGGGAGGCGCTGCGTGGTGCTGGAACCGCAACGCCTCCCACAGCCGCCTTGATCCGACGTTCCCGATGACCGACAGCGCCGCCGACACCCCCGACCCGTCCAAACCCAAGGCCAAGCTCGGCACGCTGCGCGCGCTGTGGCCCTTCGTGCGCCAGCATGCAGGCCTGTTCGCCGCGTGGCTGTGCGCGCTGGGGCTGGCATCGGCCGCAACGCTGAGCTTCCCGGTCGCCTTCAAGCAGATGATCGACGGCGGCTTCCACAGCGGCGGCAACATCGACCGGGTGTTCCTGGGCGTCTTCATCGTGGTGCTGGTGCTTGCCGTCGCCAGCGCTGCCCGGTTCTATTTCGTTTCGCTGCTCGGCGAGCGCGTCGTGGCCGACCTGCGCCGGCAACTGTACGGGCATCTGGTCGGGCTGGACGCGGAGTTTCACGACCGCACGCGGAGCGGCGAACTGGTGTCGCGCCTCTCCGCCGACAGCGAACTGCTGCGCAGCGTGGTGGGCAGCAGCATGTCGGTGGCCCTGCGCAGCAGCATCACCGTGATCGGCAGCATCGTCATGCTGTTCGTCACCAGTCCGAAGCTCGCGGCCTACGCGCTGGTCGGCATTCCGCTCGCGGTCCTTCCGATCGTGCTTGGAGCCCGACGGCTGGAGAAGGCATCGCGCGCCAGCCAGGACCGCGTGGCCGACGCCAACACGCTCGCCAGCGAAACCCTGGGCGCCGTGCGCACCGTGCAGGCGCACGCGCGCGAACCGTACGAACTCAAGCGCTTCGGCGATGCGGTGTCGGTCGCGGTGGAGACCGCACGCAAGCGCATCCGCGCACAGTCGCTGGTCACCGCCACGGTGATCACCCTGGTGTTCGGCGCCGTGGTGCTGGTGCTCTGGTCCGGCGCCCACGACGTGATCGGCGGGCGCATGACGACCGGCGAACTCGGCCAGTTCGTCTTCTACGCATTGATCGGCGGCGGATCGGTGGGCGCGCTCGCCGAAGTCTGGAACGAACTGCAGCGCGCCGCCGGCGGCATGGGCCGGATCGCGGAACTGCTCAACGAGACGCCGGGCATCCGCGCGCCCGCCACCCCGCGCACGTTGCCCGAGCGCGTGAAGGGCGAGATCCGTTTCGACAACGTCTCGTTCCACTACCCGTCGCGCCCCGACCTGCCCGCGCTCGACGACTTCGACCTGACCGTCAATCCGGGCGAAACGGTCGCGCTGGTGGGCCCGTCGGGCGCCGGCAAGAGCACCGTGTTCTCGATGCTGCTGCGCTTCCATGATGCGCAGACCGGCAGCGTGCGTTTCGACGGCGTGGACCTGCGCGAGCTCGACCCGGCCGACCTGCGCGAGCACATCGCACTGGTGCCGCAACAACCCACGATCTTCGCGGCCAGCGCCGCCGAGAACATCCGCTACGGCAAGCTCGACGCCACCGATGCGCAACTGCAGGCGGCCGCCGAGGCCGCCGAAGCGGACGATTTCATCCGCGAGCTGCCCGGCGGCTTAGACAGCCCGCTGGGCGAGCGCGGCGCACGCCTGTCCGGCGGCCAGCAGCAGCGCATCGCGATCGCCCGCGCGCTGCTGAAGGACGCACCGGTGCTGCTGCTGGATGAAGCCACCAGCGCGCTCGATGCGCAAAGCGAGCGCGCGGTGCAGCACGCCCTGGAGCGGTTGATGGACGGTCGCACCACGCTGGTGATCGCGCACCGCCTGGCCACCGTACTGAAGGCCGACCGCATCGTGGTGATGGACCGCGGCCGCATCGTCGCCCAGGGCACGCATGCGGAACTGCTGGCGCAGGGCGGCCTGTACGCGGAGCTGGCGCGCCTGCAGTTCCTCGACTGAGGACACCGCACGACAGCTCGTGGCGCCTGGTCTAGGATGCGGGGCATCGCCCCCGGGAGCCGCGCCCGATGTCCGATTCCCTGCCACCGCTGCTGCGCGGCCTGGGCACGCTGCTGATTCTGCTGACCAGCGCACTGGTCGTGACCGTGGAGCGGCGCGAGAAGGCCGCGCATGTCGAACAGGCGCACATCGCCCGGGTCGCACTGAAGGCGGAGGAATCGCGGCCTCCAGGGCGCGCCGATACGGACGCGCTCACCCGGGAAGTAAGGCTGCTGCGCCTGCAGCTGCAGGACAACGACCTGGCGGACGACGTCTTCGAGAATCCGTGGTTCCAGTGGCTGGGCCTGCTCGGCACCGGCCTGATCGCCGCGTCGTTCTTCGCCGAATGGCGCCTCAAGCGCACCATCGCCCGCGCGGCGCGGGCGACGTCACCGGAAGACGCCTAACGGTTACGCGACGGCGTCGGCCGCCACCAGCGCCGGCATGCGGCGCGGGCGGCTGGGGAAGGCATGGCGCACGATCCGCCAGCACACCTGGCCGAACTGGGTCAGCAGCGTGCCGGTGTTGTAGTGCTGGCCGTAGCGGACGCAGATCGCACGTACCTCGCGCGCCATTTCCGCGTAGCGGTTGGCGGGGATGTCGGGGAAGAAGTGGTGTTCGATCTGGTGGCTCAGGTTGCCCGACATGACATTCATCAGGAAGCCGCCACGCAGGTTCGAGGAGCCGCGCAGCTGGCGCAGGTACCAATGGCCGCGCGATTCGTTCTTGATGCATTCCTTCGGGAACGTCTCCGCGTTGGCGGTGAAGTGGCCGCAGAAGATGATCACGTAGGTCCACACATTGCGCAGGCCGTTGGCGACCATGTTGCCCAGCAGGACCGGCAGGAAGAACGGACCGGCCAGCGCCGGATAGATCACGTAGTCCTTGGCCAACTGGCGGCCCATCTTGCGCATCACCGGCGCGGACTTGCGGCGCAGCTGCTTGTTGGTCATCTTGCCGCTCCACCAGCGGCCCAGCTTCAGGTCCTGGATGGCGATGCCCCACTGGAACAGCAGCGCGAACACCACGGCGACGAACGGCTGCACCAGGTAGAACGGTCGCCACTTCTGCTCGGGGAAGATGCGCAGCAGGCCATAGCCGATGTCGTCGTCCAGGCCGCGCACGTTGGTGTAGGTGTGGTGGCGGAAATTGTGCGTGTGCCGCCAGTTGTCGCTGGTCGCCACGATGTCCCAGTCATAGGTCTTGCCGTTGAGCTGGGGGTCGCCCATCCAGTCGTACTGGCCGTGGATGACGTTGTGGCCGAGTTCCATGTTGTCCAGGATCTTGCCCAGGCCCAGCGAAAACGCACCCAGCGCCCACAGCACCCAGAACAGCCAGCCCACCGCGCTGTCGGCCAGCCACAGGCCACCGGCGATGGCGGCGGCGAACAGCAGCACGCGGCCCGTCAGGTTGCTGAAACGCACCGCCTTCACCACGTTGCGGATGTAGCGCGCATCACGCGCGCCCAGCGTGGCGACCGTGCGCGCGCGCAGGTCGTCGAGTTCTTCGCCGAAGCGATCGAGTTCCTCGGCGGACAGCTTGCGATTGTGGGAGGACGTAGTGGCCATCAGAGATCGAGCTCGAGGTCGGTGGCGGCGCTGTGGATGCACAGCTTCAGCGCCTGGGTGGGTTCATGCATCAGGTCACCACTGGGCAGGTGGCGCGTGCTGCCGGCGGATTTGCCGCAGGCGCAGGTGTTGCAGATGCCCATGCGGCAGCCGGACGGCGGTTTCAGGCCGTGCTGCTCCAGGGCCACCAGCAGGGATTCGCCGCGCGGCACGCGCAGGGTGCGCCCGCTGCGTTGCAGGCGGATGTCGACCTCGCCGTCGTCGACCACGGTGACCGGGGGCGGCGTGAAGGCTTCGGCCTGGAAGGACGCGGCACGCGAGGCGAGCAGGCGGCGCGCCCCTTCGACGAACCCTCCCGGGCCGCACGCCAGCACGTGCGAGGCGGCGGGATCGCCCGCATGAGCGGCCAGCAAGGCGTCGTCGATGCGGCCTTCGGCCTCGTCGGACGCCACGGCCGCTTCGCGCGTCAGCACCAGGCGGAAACGGAAGCGCGGATGGGCGGCGGCGAGCGCGCGCAGCTCATCGAGGAAGCAGGCTTCCTCGCGCGCGCGGACCCAGTACAGCAGCGTGGTGTCGGCGGGCATGTCCTGTGCGGAGAGCTCGCGCACCAGCGCGATCATCGGGGTGATGCCGCTGCCGGCCGCCAACAGGAGGTGACCGTCCTGCGGTGTGGCGGACAGCGTCATCTCGCCGAAGGCCTGGCCCAGCTCGACGATGTCGCCGATGCGGGCGTCCTGGCAGAGATGGCGGCTGACCTTGCCACCTTCGATGGCTTTCACCGTCACCGGCAGCAGGCCGTCCGCACGCGGCGGCGCGGTCAGGCTGTAGCTGCGGGTGACGCGCACGCCACCGATATCCACGCCCAGGTTGACGTGCTGGCCGGCGCGGTGGCCGGCCCAGTGGCGATTGGGCTTGAACAGCAGGGTGACGGCGTCGGACGAGGCGGTTTCGCGCGCGACGAGGCGCGCCAGCGGGCGCTCCCACGTCCAGGTGCGGTGGAAACGGGCAGCCCAGAAGTCGAAGACATCCGGCTTCACGAGGGGCCGGATCAAGCGTTTCAGGGGACCGGGCCGGCGGGGGGACGGGCGGAACTGGGCGTTCATGGCCGCCACTATACCCATGGGAAGACGTTTGTGTATACAGTTGTATATTAATTTACCCGGCTATGATGCCCCTACCACCCCGTATGCCCGGCCTGCCCGCGTGACACTGCATCCGCACCCGCTGCCCCACGATGACCACGGCCCAGGCCGGAAGGCCACGATTTCGCGCGAGGATCTGCTGGCGGCGGCCCTGAAGCTCGTAGGTCCGCACCGCAGCGTCTCCACCCTGAGCCTGCGCGAGGTGGCGCGCGAAGCCGGCATCGCGCCGAACAGCTTCTACCGCCAGTTCCGCGACATGGATGAACTGGCGGTGGCGCTGATCGACCTGGCCGGCCGCTCGCTGCGCAAGATCATCGGCGAGGCGCGCCACCGGGCGGCGAGCACCGACCGCAGCGTCGTGCGCGGCTCGGTGGAAGCGTTCATCGAGCAGCTGCGCGCCGACGACAAGCTGCTGCACGTGTTGTTGCGCGAAGGCAACGTGGGCTCGGACGCCTTCAAGCACGCGGTCGAACGCGAACTGCAGTTCTTCGAAGAGGAATTGCATGTGGACCTGGTCCGCCTGGCCACGCGCGACAACGCACCGCTGCACGAACCTGCGCTGGTGTCCCGCGCCATCACCCGCCTGGTGTTCGCGATGGGCGCGACCGCCATGGACCTGCCGCCCGAGCGCGATGGCGAACTCGTCGACGAACTGTCGGAGATGGTGCGCCTGATCCTCACCGGCTCGCGCGCCCTCGCCTCCCGCTCCACGCCGCGCTGAGCCGCGTCAGGGGTCGATGCGGATCGGCGTTCCGACCGGCACGCGCTGCCAGATCGCATCCATCTCGGCATCGGTGACCGCGATGCACCCTTCCGTCCAGTCCGTGCGCGATCCCGGCGGGGTCGCACCGTGGATCATGATGTCGCCGCCCGGATCCACGCCACGCGCGATGGCCTGCCGGCGATCGGCGTCGTCCGGGTAGGAAACGCGCAGCGACAGGTGGAAGCGGCTGCGCTCGTTTCGGTACGTGATGCGGTAATCGCCTTCCGGCGTGCGCTGGTCGCCTTGTTGCCGCTTGTGCCCTATCGGATCACCGCCAAGCACCACGCGATACGTGGCGATGACGCGTCCCCCGCGCAGCAGGTCCAGCCGACGCTGCGCCTTGTAGACGTGGATGGCGTCGGCCTGCTGGGCGACCGGCAGCAACGCCGGCGCAGGACGCCCCGGCTCATGCGCCTGCACGGGTGCCAGTCCGCACGCGACCAGCAGGGCGGTAAGACCGCGCATGAGACCGATCTTCATGCGGGCAGCGTCCGCGCGATTACCCCAGTGAAATCCCCATCCGCCAAGGTGCCGAACACACGTCCCTGCTCGCCGCCCAGGCGACTTCGGACGAACATCTCCGCCGCCGGGCTGCCTGCGCGGATCAGCACGCCCGCCTGCAGCGCGAGCGCAAGCCGCTCTGCCAACCTGCGTGCGCCGCCCTCGGTGGCCTGCCCCATGTCATCCTGCAGGCGCGCGACGAAGGCGTCGAAGATCGCATCGCGTCCCGTGGACGCTTCGAGTTCGGCGAGCACGGCCTGCTTGCTCGCTGGCTCGCGCGACAGCGCGCGCAGCACGTCCAGGCACTGCACGTTCCCGCTGCCTTCCCAGATGGAGTTCAGCGGTGCCTGCCGGTACAGCCGCGGCAGGATCGACTCCTCGACATAGCCCGCACCGCCCAGGCACTCCTGCGCCTCGTTGACGAAGACCGCCGCGCGCTTGCAGATCCAGAATTTGCCTACGGCGGTGGCGACACGCGCGAAGGCCGCTTCCCCGGCGTCCCCTGGCGCGGCATCCACGGCGCGCGCGACCCGCAGTGCGAACGCGGTGGCCGCCTCCGACTCCAGCGCCAAATCCGCCAGCACGTTCTGCATCAGGGCGTGATCGACCAGCCGCTGGCCGAACGCGCGACGATGGCGCGCGTGGTGCACCGCCTGGGCGAGCGCCATCCGCATTTCGGCGGCGGACCCCAGCATGCAGTCCAGGCGCGTCAGCATGACCATCTCGATGATGGTGGCCACGCCGCGCCCCTCTTCGCCCACGCGCCACGCCTGTGCGCCGGTGAACTCGATCTCGCTCGACGCATTCGCCCAATCGCCGAGCTTGTCCTTCAGGCGCACCAACCGGAAGGCATTCTTCGTCCCATCCTCGCGCCGCCGCGGCATCAGCAGGCAGGTAAGGCCGCCCGGCGCCTGCGCGAGCACGAGGAAGCCATCGCACATGGGCGCGGAAAAAAACCACTTGTGGCCGACCAGCGCATAGGTGCCATCGGCCTGTGGCGTGGCGGCGGTCGCATTCGCGCGGACATCGGAGCCGCCCTGCTTCTCGGTCATGCCCATGCCGAGCGTGATGCCGGCCTTGTCGGCGATCGGCACGTCGCGCGGATCGTAGTGCGGTGCCGCGGCTTTCGCCGCCCATGCCTGCAGTGCGGGCACGCGCTGCAGCACCGGCACGGCGGCATGCGTCATCGTCAACGGACAGCTGGTGCCGGCTTCCGCCTGGTGATGCAGGTAACTCAACGCGGCCCGTGCCACGTGCGCGCCCTGCGCGGGTTCGTGCCACGACAACCCGGCCACGCCGTGCGCCTTTGCCACCTCCATCAGCCGGTGGTACGCGGGATGGAACTCGACCGTGTCGATGCGGTGCCCGTGGCGGTCGTGCGTACGCAGGCGTGGGCGGTCGCGGTTCGCGTCGAAGCCGAGCCGGTATAGCTCATCGCCGGCCAGCGCGCCGTAGGCCGCAAGGCGGGAGCCGAATGCCCCGCCCCCCTCGCGCTGCACAGCCTCGCGCAGCACGACATCGTCCGCCCACAGGTCACGTGGTTCGAACGGCGGCGGCTGGTTGTCCACGCGATGTGTTTCGAACGGAGGAAGGTCGTCCATCACCGGCTCCCACGGCGGGTCGTCTCGCCGATTGTGCCCGATGATCGATCACGGACCGGCCTGGAGCGCCTGCAGGAATTCCGGCTTCAGCCTCAGCGTGCCGAAGAAGCCATGCTGCGTGCCGCTCAGCACCCGCAGCATGTGGCCGCGCCCACCCGGCAGGCGGCCCATCGGCAGGAACGCGAGATCGCGCGCCCGTGCGATCACATCGCGGTCGGACTGGAAGATCGGCGTCAGCCAGCGGCTCCAGAACTGGTAGATGCCCACATGCGCCTGGCGTTCGCGCTGGTAGGCCTGCAACGCCGCCGGGATGGAGGGCTGCATGCGCAGCGCATCGCGCAGGGCCAAGGCATCCATCAGCGCCATGTTCACGCCCTGCCCCAGTTGCGGACTCATGCCGTGCGCCGCATCGCCGAGCACGACCAGGCGGTCGCGATGCCAGTGGCGCACGGTGACGTCGCGGTAGCTGGCGCGCGCCAGCTGGTCGAGGTCGACGGTATCGGCCAGACAGGCATCCACTTCGGGCCACAGGTGTGCGACCTCGTCGCGCCACGCCGGCAGCCCGCGCGTCCGCCACGCATCGAAATCGGCGACGGGCAGGCTCCAGAAGAAGCTGAGGCGCGGCGTGTCGTCGCCCGGCCGTGTTCCCACCGGCAACAGACCGATCATCTTGCGCGCGGCAACGTAACGCTGTCGCAGCTCGTCGCCCCAGGCCCAGTCGCCCTGCGGTACCAGTCGCCACAGCGCGCCCCAGGGATAGACGGCCTCGCGTGTCACCGCGCCAGTGAACCCGCGCAGGCGCGATCCCGCGCCATCCGCGGCAATCACCAGGTCGAACGGACCATGCCAGCGGCCCTGCTGGTCGCGGATGCGCCGGGTGTCGTCGCTGACCGCGTCGATGGCATGGCCGCGATGCACGTCACCGTGTTCGGCCCATGCATCGGCCAGCAGCGAGAACAGCGCGCCGCGCTGCATTCCCAGGCCGAACAGCCGCGCGTCGAGCCCGGCATAGCGCATGTCCATGACCGCGCGCCCGCAAGGCGTCTCGCCGTACAGCCGGTTCACGCGCCTGCCGTGCGCCATCACCTCGCGCAGTAGGCCCAGCTCCCACAGCACCTGCAGGCCGGTCGGCTGCAGCAGGAAGCCGGCACCCACCGGCCCCAGTTCCGGCGCACGCTCGAACACCTCCACCCGGTGCCCATCGCGGGACAGCGACAGCGCCGCCGCCTGGCCGGCCGTGCCGTAGCCGATGATCGCGATGTGTCTGGATTCCATAGCGCTTGGTGGCTCTTTGTCTCGGACGAGCAGCGCCGCGTAAAACGCGGGCGTTAAAAAACCCCGCCGGAGCGGGGTTCAAGAAAATCGTCTTGGATCAGGCTGCTGGCGTGATGTTGGACGCCTGTGCACCCTTCGGGCCCTGGGTCAGCTCGTAGCTGACGCGCTGGCCTTCCTGCAGGCTGCGGAAGCCCTTGGAGTTGATGGCGGTGTGGTGCGCAAAGACATCGGCGCTGCCATCTTCTGGCGCGATGAATCCGAAGCCCTTGGCATCGTTGAACCATTTCACGGTACCGTACGGCATAGCGCTTGCGTTTCCTTTTCTGGATGCGGGTGGTGGTGTGTGACTGGACGTCACACGCGCCGAGTATGCAAATCCCGGCGCGCGTTGACAATCACCTGTGTGCCAGCGCCTCGACCAGGGCCGGGATGCCCGACGAGGCGGCGGCGACGTTCGCCAGGACCTCGTCCATCGTGATTTCCTCGTCGGTGCCGCACCCTGCGGCCCAGTTGGCGACGATCGCCAGGCAGGCGTATTCCAGCCCCATTTCACGTGCGAGGCCCGCTTCGGGCATGCCGGTCATGCCGACCAGATCGCAGCCGTCGCGGCGGAGGCGGCGGATCTCCGCGCGGGTTTCCAGGCGCGGGCCCTGGGTGGCGCCATAGCAGCCTCCATCGACCAGGGCCACGCCCGTCGTACGGGCGGCCTGCAGGATCTGCTGGCGAAGTAAATGCGTGTATGGATCACCGAAGTCGACATGCAGGACATCGCTGCCCGGCTCCTCGCAGATCGTCGAAATGCGGCCCCACGTGTAGTCGATCACCTGGTCGGGGCACGCCAGCACGCGCGGACCATACGCATCGGTGATGCCGCCCACGGTGTTCAACGCCAGCACGCGCGTCGCGCCGAGGTCCTTCAGCGCCTGCAGGTTGGCGCGGTAGTTGATCCTGTGCGGCGGTACCGAATGGCCCTCGCCATGGCGTGCCAGGAACGCCACCCGCTGCCCGCCGAGCAGGCCGACCCGCACCGGGCCGGACGGCGCGCCGAAGCGCGTATCGAGCTCACGCGCCTGCACCTCCTGCAGGTCGGCCAGCTTATAGACGCCGGTGCCGCCGATGACGGCGAGCGCGATATCGTCCATGGCTCAGTCCTTCAGCGCGTAGATGCCCGGCAGGTTGCGGCCCTGCTCGTGGTAGTCCATGCCGAACCCGAACACGTAGCGGTCGGCGACTTCCAGCCCCACGTAGTCGGCGCAGATACCCGGCACGCAACGGTCGTGCTGCTTGGTGGTCAGCGCGGCGATGCGGACGTCGGTGGCGCCCTGCTCCAGGCACCACTGCTTCACGGCGAGCAGGGTGTGCCCCTCATCGAGAATGTCGTCCACCAGCAGCACGCGGCGGCCGTACAGGGCCGTGGCTGGGCGGTGCTTCCATACCAATTCGCCACCGGTGGTCTCGCCGCGATAGCGCGTGGCATGCAGGTAGTCGAATTCCAGATCCAGCCCCCGTGCGCCCAGCTCCAGCGACAACTGGCCGGCGAACGGCAGCGCGCCATGCATGATGGTCAGGTAGACCGGCACCTCGCCGGCATAGTCGCGCGCGATCGGCACGGCCATCTCTGCAATGGCACGGTCGATCGTCGCGCGATCGACCAGCAGGTCGGCGTTGGCCAGCGCATCGGCCAGCTTAGGCCGCGGATTGCCCAGCGATTCCATCAAGCCACTCCTTTCAGACTGTCGATGACGCGCGATTGCGTCTGGCCGTAGCGGTCGTCCGCGATCAGCCCGTCCCACCCCAGCGCGCCACGCCCCAGCACGCCGAGCACGGCGGCGGTGTTCAGCGCGCGGCCTTCCACCGCCTTCAGCGATTCGTCGACCAGCTTCGGCGAGCAGACCAGCACCACATCGCAGCCCGCGTCCAGATGGTCGTGGATGCGCTGCTTCACGCCACCGGCCGAGAAGGCCGCGGCCATGCCGATGTCGTCCGAAAAGACCACGCCGCGGAAACCCATCTCCTCGCGCAGTACCTGCTGGATCCAGAACGGCGAATAGCCGGCCGGTTCCGGCGCGACGGCGGGATACTTCACGTGTCCCATCATCACGGCGTCGGCCTTGGCTTCGATACCGGCCACGAACGGCACCAGGTCTTCGGCCCGCAGTATGTCCAGCGTCCGCGGGTCGACGGCATCGTCGAAATGGGTGTCTTCCAGCACCGTGCCGTGACCGGGGAAGTGCTTCAGCGTCGCGGCCATGCCGGCGCTGTGCATGCCGCGCACGTAGGCTCGGGTGAACTCGGCCACCACCTGCGGATCGGCATCGAACGCGCGGTTGCCGATGGCGCGATTGCCGCGCGCCAGATCAACGACCGGGGCGAAGCTCAGGTCCACGCCACTGGCGATGATCTCGCTGGCCATCAGCCAGGCGTGCTCCTCGGCACGCTGCAGGGCCAGCGACGGATCCTGCGCATAGAGCTTGCCGAAGCCCTCCAGCGCGGGCAGGTCGCTGTAGCCCTCGCGGAAGCGCTGCACGCGGCCGCCCTCCTGGTCCACACAGACCAGCTGCGGGCGCGGCGCTGCGGCGCGGATGGCCTGCGACAGCTCCGCGACCTGTGCACGCGAGGCGAAGTTGCGGGTGAACAGGATGACGCCGGCGACGGCGTCGTGCTGCAGCCAGTCGCGCTCCTGCGCGGTGAGTTCGGTGCCGGCGATGCCGATGACGAGCATTTCGGGGGATCCTCAGGGAAGGTCGTGGGCGCTGCGCTCTTCGTCGGTCCAGGCCGAGTACGGGCGCGATGCCAGGGCCAGATTGTAATAGCGGGCCGCGTCGGTGACCTGTTTGCCGACCCAGGCGGGTTTCACGAACGCTTCATCGGCGTGGTCCAGCTCGATCTCCGCCACCACCAGACCGGCGTTGTCGCCCACGAACTCGTCGACCTCCCAGAGGTGGCCTTCGTGCTCCACGTAATGCCGGCGCTTGTCGATCACGCCCCCCACGCACAGCGCCAGCAGCGCGCGTGCGTCCGCGACGGGGATCGGATAATCGAATTCCTGGCGCGTATGGCCGAGTTCGCGCGATTTCAGGTTGAGGAAGGCGGCATCGCCCTGGATGCGCACGCGCACCGAGGCTTTCTGTTCGCCGCGATCCATCGCGCCCATGTCGTTGATGTAGCCCTGGGCCATCGGCACGACCTCACGCGCGGCAGCGCGCCAGCCATCGCCCTCCACCAGGAACTTCCGCTCGATCTCGATGCCCATCAGCGCTTCTCGAACAAGGCGATGGACTCCACGTGCGCCGTGTGGGGGAACATGTCCATCGCACCCGCGGACACCAGCGTATACCCCTGCTCATTGACCAGGTAGCCGGCATCGCGCGCCAACGAACCAGGGTGGCAGCTGACGTAGACGATGCGGCCGAACTGCTTGAGCGGCAGCTGCTGCAGGACCTCGATCGCACCGGAACGCGGCGGGTCCAGCAACAGTTTGTCGAAGCCCTGGCGCATCCAGGACGCATTGCGCTGGTCCTGGGTGAGGTCCGCCGCATGGAACTGTGCATTGGGCAGCGCATTGCGCTCGGCGTTCTCGCGGGCGCGCGCCACCAGTCCGGCGTCGCCTTCCACGCCCACCACCTCGCGCACGAGGCGCGCCATCGGCAGGGTGAAGTTGCCCAGGCCGCAGAACAGGTCGAGGACGCGATCGTCCGCCTGCAGGTCGAGCAGGTCGAAGGTATGCGCGATCATCTTCTCGTTGAGCGTCGCGTTGACCTGGATGAAGTCCAGCGGCCGGAACGCGAGCGAGACATTCCACGGCGCCAGTCCGAACGCCAGTTGCGGCGCTTCGGGCCACAGCGGATGGACGCTCTCCACGCCGCCCGGCTGCAGGAAGATGGCGAACCGGTGCGCCTGCCCGAAGGCGATCAACGCGTCGCGGTCCGCATCACTTAGCGGCATCAGGTGGCGGAACACCAGCGCAACGCCGTCGAAATCGTCGGTCGCGTCGCCGGCGATGAACTCGATCTGCGGGATGTGCTCGCGCGCCGCCAGGCCTTCCACCAGGTGCGCGAAGGCCACGACCTTGCCACCGATCTCCGGAATGACGGTATGGCACTCGGCCAGGTCCGCGACGAAACGCGGGTCCTGTTCGCGGAAGCCGACCAGGGTCTTGTCCTTCTTGTTGACCCGCCGCACCGAGAAGCGGCCTTTGCGCCGATAACCCCAGGTGGCGCCCGTCAGCGACGGCAGCACGGTCCCCGGCGTCACGTGGCCGATGCGCTCCAGGTTCTCCATCAGCACGCGCTGCTTGGCTTCGATCTGGCGGTGTTCGTCCATGTGCTGCAGCACGCAACCACCGCAGGTGCCGAAGTGCGGGCACCGGGGCGCGACGCGGTCGACCGAGGCGTCGAGGACCTCGAGCGTCCTTGCCTCGTCGAAATGGCGGTTCTTGGCGGTCTGTTCGGCCATCACGCGTTCACCCGGCAGTGCGCCGGCGACGAAGACGGCCTTGCCGTCACGGCGCGTGACGCCGCGCCCGTCGTGGGTCAGGTCGGTGATCTGGGCTTCAAACGGGGTCTTGTCGATGCGGGGGGGACGGGAACGTGCCACGTGGCGTCAGGCTGCGTGTTTCTGCGGGGCGCGCATTGTCGCATGGCCGGCTGCCCGCCCCGCCGAGGCTACTATGGGGAAAACCCCCAGGAAGCCCCCCATGTCCGCGAACTGCGGCACCCCGCCCCGCCTGTTGCTGGTGGAGGACGACCCGATCAGCGCCGCCTTCATGAGCGCCGCGCTCGCCACGCTGCCGGCCGAGGTCGAACTGGCGACCGATGGCGTGCAGGCACTGGCGGCCAGCGGCACATTCGACCTGTGGCTGATCGACGCCAACCTGCCCGACGGGAGCGGCAGCGTCCTGCTCCAGCACCTGCGCGCACGCGACGCGCATCCGGTCGCGCTGGCGCACACGGCGGATACCACGACCGGCATGCGCGCGGCCCTGCTGCAGGCGGGCTTCGCCGACGTGCTGATCAAGCCGATGGGCGTGCAGGCCCTGCGGGACGCGGTGCGGACCGCACTCGTCGATGCCCCGGGCGATCGCGACGCAGGCGACTGGGACGACGCAGCGGCGCTCGCGGCACTGGGCGGCCATCGCGAACATGCGACGCTCCTGCGCCACCTCTTCCTCACCGAACTGCCGGCGACCCGCGCAGCCTGCCTCGCGAGTTTCGAGCGGAACGACGACGACGCGTTGCGCACCCAGCTCCATCGCCTGCAGGCAAGCTGTGGCTTCGCCGGTGCGCGGGCATTGGGCGGCATCGCGGCGCGCTGGCATGCGACGCCCGGCGATGCGGCATCACGCGACGCCTTCGTGGCGGCGACCGACCGCTTGCTGGCGACCCCGCCGGATTAATCGATGCGCGGCGCCGGTGTGCGGCGCAGCCGCCCGAGGTCGCCGATCATTTCCCAGGATTTCAGCCCGCGCGGCCCGAGGTGGTGCGCCAGCACGGCGCGCAGCGGCAGACGCAGGCTGGCGAGATCGTCCGCCGATGGCCGGGCGTCGCCGGCCAGCGCGAGCAGCGCCCGCCCGGTTGCGGCGCGGCTGCGCTCCTCATGGCCACGGTCGCTGAGCAGGCGACGCGGCCCCTGCTCGGGATCGAGCCGGTAACGCGCCGCGGGATCGATGGGCTCGCCTTCCGCGTCCTCGTCCAGCGCAAAACCCACGCCCAGCGCTTCCAGCAGGTCGCGCTCGAAGCGGCGCAGCGTCCACGCCAACCCTTCGCGCTGGCGCAGGCCCTCGCGAGCATCCGCGTAGGCTTCGAACAGCGCGGGCAGCGGATCATGCCGGGGCGCCAGCCGCAGCACGAGTTCATTGAGATAGAAGGCAGCCAGCATCGCGTCGCCGGCCGGTTGCGGCGCCGCGTCCAGCGCTTCGGCGGCGACCAAGCGCCCCAGTTCACCGCGCAGGTCCACGTCCAGGCGGATGCACTGGAGCGGCTGCAGTGCCGCGCGCAACACATGCTTCTTCGGCCCCTGCACACCGCGCGCAACCAGACCGATACGCCCGTGCTCGTTACCCAGCACTTCGACCAGCAGGCTGGTCTCGCGCCAGGGCCGCGCATGCAGGACGAAGGCGGTTTCGCCGGTGATGCGCATCAGCGATGCGATGCGCTATTCGTAGCCGAACGCCTTGAGCGCGGTCTCGTCGTCGGACCAGCCCTCGCGCACGCGCACCCAGGTTTCCAGGAAGACCTTGCGCCCGAACAGGTGCTCCATCTGCTGTCGCGACTTGCTGCCGATCTCCTTGAGGCGCGCGCCGCCCTTGCCGATGACGATGGCTTTCTGGCTCTCGCGCTCCACCCAGATCACCGCCCCGATCCTTGCCAGCTCGCCCTTGGGCGATTCCTCTGTGGTGAAATGTTCGATCTCCACCGTGGTCGCGTACGGCAGCTCCGCGCCCAATTGGCGCATCAGTTGCTCGCGCACCAGTTCGGCGGCGAGAAAGCGCTCGCTGCGGTCGGTGATCTCGTCCTCGCCGAACATCGGCGGCTGTTGCGGCAGCAGCGCCAGCACGTCCTTGACCAGCGCATCCAGGCCGTTGCGCTTCAACGCGGAGACCGGATGCACGGCCGCGAAGTCACGGTCCTGCCCCACCTCAGCGAGGAACGGCAGCATCGCCGCCTTCTCCTTGATGCGGTCCACCTTGTTGACCACCAGCACCACCGGGATGCCGGCATCGCGCAGGACGTTGTAGGCCAGCGTGTCTTCGTCGTCCCAGCGACCGGCTTCGACGACCATCAACGCCGCATCGACCTCTTCAAGCGCGCCGCGCGCGGCACGGTTCATCACCCGGCTCATCGCCGAGGCGGAGAACTTGCCCTGCTGCTTGTGCAGGCCGGGCGTGTCCACCAGCACGATCTGCCCCGCCGGACGCTCCTTCGCCGCCGCAAACGTGGCGATGCCGAGCAGGCGGTGCCGGGTGGTCTGCGGCCGATTCGACGTGATGCTGACCTTGGCGCCCACCAGGGCGTTGGTCAGGGTGGACTTGCCGACGTTGGGACGGCCGATGACCGCCACGCTGCCGCTGCGGTAGGAGGAGGAATCGCTCATCGGGAAGTACTCATTTCGAAATGTCGAGCTTGTCGAGCAAGGCGGCCGCAGCCACCTGCTCGGCGTTGCGGCGGGACGTGCCCTCGCCTTCCGCCATCAGCGGCGGATCCAGCGTGGTGCACCGGGCCAGGAAGAGTTTGGCGTGATCATCGCCGCTTTCAGATACGAGGTCATAAACAGGCAGCGGGCGCTGGCGTCCCTGCAGCCATTCCTGCAGGCGCGTCTTGGCATCCTTCTCGGGGCGGCCGACAGGCAGCGCCGCCAGCGATGCCTCGAACCAGGGCAGCACCACCTGGCGGCACCCCTCGAAGCCGGCGTCGAGATAGATGGCGGCCACCACGGCCTCCAGCGCGTCGGCAAGGATCGAATCCCGCCGGTGTCCGCCGGATTTCATTTCGCCAGGGCCCATCGTCAGACGTTCGCCCAGATGCAGTTCGCGGGCGATGACCGCCAGGGCGGCCTCGCGTACCAGTTCGGCGCGCGCGCGGGTCAGCGCGCCCTCGTCCGCCTTCGGCCAACGCTGGAACAGCGCTTCGGCGACCAGCAGGTTGACCACGCTGTCGCCGAGGAACTCCAGCCGCTCGTTGTGGGGTGCGCCGGCGCTGCGATGCGTCAGGGCCTGCGCGAGCAGGCCCTGGTCGGCGAAGGCATGGCCGATGCGGTCAACCGGCAAATCCTTATTCCGGCGACTGGCGCGTCAGCGGCTGGGAGGCATCGAACTTGCCCACCACGTCGAGGTTACCCACCAGCGGACGACGCACTTCGTAGTTGACGCTCATTTTCCAGCCGCCGTCCATGCGCTCGATCTTGACGTTGGCGGGCTTCACGTTCTCGGAGTAATTGATGTACAGCCGACGGAAGAACAGATCCTGGATCTTGGCCGGGTCCATGTCGGACACGCCGGCCTCCGAAGAAAGCCCCTTCAGCGCGGACTTCACGGAATAGAACTCCTGGTACATCGGGAAGAGCCGCATCGCAATGAAGGCTGCGAAACCGACCACCACCAGCACCACTATGAAACTCATCAGCGTAATGCCACTTTGATTGCGCTTCATCGCCATGTCCCCTACATCCCCTGTCGCGGTTGGATTGCCTATTCGATGCCGTTGCCGATGCGCGAGGCATCGAAGCCATTCTTGCAGACCCAGCCTTCGCAGTTGAGCCAGATCAGGAAGGCCTTGCCGCGGAGATTCTCCTCCGGCAGGAAATGGTAGTCCCAGAACCGGCCGTCCAGGCTGTTGTCGCGGTTGTCGCCCATCACGAAATAGCGGCCCGGCGGGACGACCCAGTCACCCTCGCCGCCCCCCGGGGGGGGCACGCCGACGCTTTCCAGGACCGTATGCGGGCGGCCCGGCAGGTCCTCGCGCAGCAGGGTCGCACCCGGCGCCTCGGTGTTGCCGCCTGAGCCCTCGTAGGGACCCAGCGTCTGGTACTTCAACGGCTGGCCATTCAGGTAGACCGTGTCGCCGTGGAAGCCGATCTTGTCGCCCGGCAGGCCGATCACGCGCTTGATCCAGTTGTTTTCCGGGTCGTGCGGCGGCTTGAACACCACCACGTCACCGCGGGCCGGCTCGCCGAGGGCCAGGAACTTCTGGTTCGTGATCGGCAGACGCAGGCCATAGGAGAACTTGTTGACCAGGATGAAATCGCCGATCAGCAGGTTCGGCATCATCGAGCTGGACGGGATCTTGTAGGGCTCGGCAATGAAGCTGCGCAGCACCAGCACCACGGCCAGCACGGGAAAGAAGGCGCGCGAGTAATCTACCAGCACGGGCTCTTCATCCAGCAGCCCGCTTTTGGCGCGGCGGCGCTTTGCCAGGAACAGTTTGTCCGCCAGCCAGACCACGCCGGTCAGCAGCGTCAGCACCACCAGGATCGTTTCAAACCAGACCATCTGTATTCCCTTGGAACGGAATTCGTCATTGGAAGACGGCAGGCCGACCGAAACCCGCCGGATAAGCCCGGCGCTTCCGCCTGCTGTTGTCGCCTGTTACTTGCTGTCCACCTGCAGCACCGCCAGGAAGGCTTCCTGCGGAATCTCCACGCGGCCCACCTGCTTCATCCGCTTCTTGCCCTCTTTCTGCTTCTCGAGGAGCTTCTTCTTGCGGCTGATGTCGCCACCATAGCACTTGGCCAGCACGTTCTTGCGCATCGCCTTGACCGTGCTGCGGGCGATGATCTGGGCCCCTACCGCAGCCTGGATCGCGACGTCGAACATCTGTCGCGGGATCAGCTCCTTCATCTTTTCGCAGAGTTCGCGGCCGCGCCGGTCGGCATGGCTGCGATGCACGATCAGGCTCAGCGCATCGACCTTGTCGCCGTTGATCAGCGTGTCCAGACGGACGAACGGACCCGCCTGGAAGCGCAGGAACGAATAGTCCAGCGACGCATAGCCTCGGCTGACCGATTTCAGCTTGTCGAAGAAATCCAGCACCACCTCGGCCATCGGCAGCTCGTAGCTGATCTGCACCTGGCTGGCCAGGTACTGGATGCCGATCTGCGCGCCGCGCTTTTCCTCGCACAGCTTGATGATCGCGCCGATGTAGGCCTCGGGCGTCAGGATGTTCGCGCGGATGATGGGCTCGCGCACCTCGTCGATCAGGTTGGACTGCGGCAGTTTGGCCGGGTTGTCCAGCGAAAGTACCGTGCCATCGGTCTTGAGGACTTCATACACCACGGTCGGCGCCGTGCTGATCAGGTCGAGATCGTACTCGCGCTCCAGGCGCTCCTGCACGATCTCCATGTGCAGCATGCCGAGGAAGCCGCAACGGAAACCGAAGCCCATGGCTTCGGAGCTTTCCGGCTCGAAACGCAGCGCGGCGTCGTTCAGGCGCAGCTTCTCCAGCGCCTCGCGCAGCGCGGGGTAGTCCTCGGCATTCACCGGGAACAGGCCGGCGAACACGCGCGGCTGCATTTCCTGGAAGCCCGGCAGCGGACCCGGTGCGGGATCGCCGGCCAGCGTCAGGGTGTCGCCGACCGGCGCGCCGTGCACGTCCTTGATCGACGCGGTGATCCAGCCCACCTCGCCCGCACCGAGCTTCTTGAGCTCTTTGCGCTTCGGCGTGAACACGCCGACCTTGTCCACTTCGTGGGTACGGCCGGTGGACATCACCAGGATCTTGCTCTTAGGCCCGATTTCGCCCTGCATCACGCGCACCAGCGAGACCACGCCCAGGTAGTTGTCGAACCAGGAGTCGATGATCAGCGCCTGCAGCTTGTCGGTGTCGCGTGGCTGCGGCGGCGGGATGCGCTGGACGATGGCCTCCAGCACGAGATCCACGTTCAGGCCGGTCTTGGCGCTGACCGGCACCGCGTCGTCGGCGTCGATGCCGATGACGGCCTCGATCTCGGTCTTGGCACGCTCGATATCGGCGGTGGGCAGGTCGATCTTGTTGAGGACCGGCACCACTTCCAGGCCCTGCTCCACCGCCGTGTAGCAGTTGGCGACGGACTGGGCTTCCACGCCCTGGGCGGCATCGACGACCAGCAGCGCGCCTTCGCACGCGGCGAGCGAGCGGCTGACCTCATAGGAGAAGTCGACGTGCCCGGGCGTGTCGATGAAATTGAGCTGATAGACCTGCCCGTCCTTCGCCTTGTACGGCAGGGACACGGACTGGGCCTTGATGGTGATGCCGCGCTCGCGCTCGATCGGGTTGGAGTCGAGCACCTGCGCTTCCATCTCGCGGGCCTCGAGGCCGCCACAGAGCTGGATGATGCGGTCGGCCAGGGTCGATTTGCCGTGGTCGACGTGCGCGATAATGGAGAAGTTGCGGATATTCCGCATGGAATCAGAAGACATGAGGGGCGGCGGCCTGTGCCGTCGTCAGGAATAACGGGACATTATCGCACGGACGCAGGCCGGGCTCGCGCGGGGCACGACACCCTTGGAACGCCAGCGCCCCGCTGGCGCGGGGCGCTGGGCCGGCAGCAGGCCGGGCGGGGTCGATCAGCCCTTTTCCACCGTGATCGCGATGAATCGGGTCACCCCGCGGTGGCGTACCAGCAGCATCACGGTGTCGCCAGGCTTGGCAGCGGCAAGTTCGCGATCCAGGGCGGCCGGGCTGTCCACCTTGGTGCGGCCCACCTGCAGGACGACCATGCCCGGGGCCAACCCGGCCTCCCGCGCCGCGGCACCCTCTACGCGACTGATCAGCACCCCACCGGATTCCACGCCCAACTGTTTGCGGCTGTTGGCGTCCAAAACCTGGCTCTGGATGCCAAGCGCGTTGCGCCCGGCAGGCGCTGCGTCACGCTCGGGCGCCGTCGGCAGGGCGCTGGCGGATGCAGTGCCCTCGTCGAGTTCGCTCAGGGTCACCGCGATGTCGCGAGGCTTGCCATCGCGCAGCAGGCCAAGCGTCACCTTCGAACCCGGCGCCATCGCGCCGATCAGCGGCGGCAGGTCGCTGGAATCGTTGACCGGGCGACCATTCACCGACCGGATCACATCGCCCGGGCTCAGCCCGGCCTTCGCTGCCGGGCTGCCGGTGAGCACTTCATTCACCAGTGCACCCCGGTTGTCCGGCAGATCGAATCCCTTCACGGCATCGGCCGTTACCGCACCCACCTGCACGCCCAACTGGCCGCGGCTGACCTTGCCGGTGCTCTTCAACTGCTCCACCGCACCCATCGCCAGATCGATCGGGATCGCGAAGCTGATGCCCATGTAGCCGCCGGACACGGAGAAGATCTGCGAATTGATGCCGACCACTTCACCGCGCGTATTGAGCAGCGGACCGCCCGAGTTGCCCTGATTGATGGCGACATCGGTCTGAATGAAGGGCACGTAGCGCTGTTCGGGCGAGGCGCTCCGCCCCACGGCACTGACGATGCCGGCCGTGACCGAGTGGTCGAGGCCCAACGGCGAACCGATCGCCACGACCCATTGGCCGGACTTCAGGGCGGCGGAATTGCCGATGCGTACGGTCGGCAGGCCCTTGGCATCGACCTTGAGCAGGGCGACGTCGTACTGCTGGTCGCTGCCCACCACCTTGGCGGTGAGTTCGCGACGGTCGGGCAGCGTGACCTTGACCTCGTCGGCGCCGTCGACCACATGGTGATTGGTCAGCACGTAGCCGTCCGCCGAAATGATGAAGCCGGAGCCCATCGACGTGGCACCGCGGCGCTGCGGCCCCTGCCCCGGGCCCGGGATCTCGAAGCCCGGCGGCAGCATGCGGCGGAAGATCTCCGGGATATCGCCCTCGTCGGCCTGGGCGCTGGCGCGAGTGACCTTGGCTTCCACGTTCACCACGCCCGGGCCGACCTGCTCGACGAGCTGGGTGAAGTCCGGCAGCCCTACCACCAGTTGCGGGGCGGCCGACGGCGCGGCGGCGGGCGCGGCCGCCACGGCAGGCGCAGGTGCGTCGGCCTGCTGCGCGCAGGCAGCGAGCGGCGTGGTCAGCATCAGCAGGGTCAACAGGCCATGACGGGCGTGGGGAGTCATCGAACGCAAGCCTCGATAGGAAAAAGGAACAGGGGAAGGGTTCCGGCGAGGGCCGGAACCCGGGATCTCATTCGCGCGGCGCGTCGGCGGGCGCGTCGACCGGAGGCACCTGCTGCAGGCGCGGCTCGAACGGATAGAACGTACGACCCGCCGCCTCGGTGCTGTAGCCGGTCGTCAGGCCACCAGCCGCCGACGGATACGCCGACAGCGCGGAGCGCGGCCAGGGACGCGCAGGCACGGCGGACGCATCCTGTGACGGATGGGAGAACGGGTTGGTCGACGCATGCAACGGCGCCGTCGCGAGCGCATTCGTCGTCGTGGCGGGAACCGGCAACGTGGCGGTCGCACGCCGCGGCACCGCGCTTGCTACCCGCTGTGCGGCACGCGCCGCCTGCTGGTTGCGGGTCGCGCTGCGGCGGGCTGCGTTGTCCTGACGGCGCGGGAGGCTGGCGGCAGCGACCACCGCCGCGGCCGCATAGGCCTCCGCATCGGGCGCCGGTGCCGCGGGATTCTGGGTCGGGACTACCGACGGTGCGGCCTGGGCCGACGCGACCTGGGCCTCTTCACCTGCCGGAGCCGGCTGAGGTCCCTGCTGGCGCGCCATGAACAAGGCCACCAGTGCGACAGACGCCGCCAGCGCACCACCGCCCCAACGGGCCAGCAGGCTGCGCGACCGGCCGGTAGCGGCTTGCGCCGCCAGCGGCGCCACGGCGGATTCGACTGCCACGGCTTTCGCCACGCGTTCGGCGAAACCGGTTGGTGCCGGCGCACGGCCCTGGCCACGCAGCACGTCGCCGCACAGTTGCCAGCGTTCCCAGCAGCCGGCCAGGTCCTGGTCGTGCTGCAGGCGACGCAGCAGGAAGCGGGCTTCGTCAGCCGACAGGTCGCCGTCCATCAGGGCGGAAAGCTGCTGGCGGTGGTGGATGTCGAGCTTGTCGATGATCGGAGTCTCGTTGCGGGCAGTCATGAGCGGGCACGCTCCCGGGTTGTACTGTCGGTATCCAGCAGGGGACGCATCTGTTCGTCGATGGCTTCGCGCGCCCGGAAGATGCGCGAGCGCACCGTGCCGATCGGGCAGCCCATCTTTTCCGCGATCTCCTCGTAGCTCAGCCCTTCCACCTCACGCAGGGTGATGGCGGTGCGAAGCTCTTCGGGCAACGCGTCGACGGCCTTCATCACCGTGGCCTCCAGCTCCTGGCGCATCAGCTCGCGCTCGGGCGTGTCGGTGTCACGCAACCGCGCGCCGATGTCGTACTGCTCGGCGTCAGCGGCATCCACGTCGTCCGTAGGGGGACGTCGGTTGTGCGCGACCAGGTGGTTCTTGGCGGTATTCACGGCGATGCGGTGCAGCCACGTATAGAACTGGGAATCGCCCCGGAAGTTGCCCAGCGCGCGATATGCACGCAGGAACGTCTCCTGGGCCACGTCCTGGCACTCGCTCCAGTCGTGTACGTAACGCCCGATCAACGCCACCACGCGATGCTGGTACTTGCGCACCAGCAGGTCGAAGGCCGCGCTGTCGCCGCGTTGCACGCGTCTGACCAGCTCGAGGTCCAGCTCCTGGGTTGGATCTGTTTCGGCCATGCCGGGCCGCACTCCTGTCGGCTCGGCGGTGGCCGTGCCCTGTGACCGCGCTAGCGGGGGAAAGTTCAACGCCTTGTCCAAACCGTTGTCCTATCAAGAATTTAACCAAGGCAGCAGGAACATCCCCCTGCCGCCGGTCACGCCCATGACGACGTTTCAACGGATATGTGGATTTGACGTGGGTGAAACAACCTCGGGATGATAGCGGCCTTATCCATACGTCAACGGATGGTCCCTGCATGGCCGCGAACTTCGATGGGCTGCGATTCAGTCACTGGCAGACCGAGCTGCGCGAGGACGGCATCGTGGTGCTGGCCTTCGATCGCCAGGGCGCCAGCGTCAACGCGTTCTCGCAGGACGTGCTGATCGAACTGGCCGACATCATCGAACGCCTGGCCATCGATCCACCCAAGGGCGTGGTGCTTCGTTCGGCGAAGACATCCGGCTTCATCGCCGGTGCGGACCTGAAGGAATTCCAGGAGTTCGACCGCAAGGGCACCGTCAACGACGCGATCCGCCGCGGCCAGGCCGTGTTCCAGAAGCTCGCCGAACTGCCCTGCCCCACGGTCTCCGCGATCCACGGCTTCTGCATGGGCGGCGGCACCGAGATTTCGCTGGCCTGCGACTACCGCGTGGCCAGCAGCGATCCTTCCACGCGCATCGGCCTGCCCGAAGTGAAGCTCGGCATCTTCCCCGGCTGGGGTGGCAGCGCGCGGCTGCCGCGCCTGGTGGGTGCACCGAAGGCGATGGACATGATGCTCACCGGTCGCACGCTGTCGGCCAGTTCGGCGAAGGCGATGGGCCTGGTCGACAAGATCGCCGAACCGGCCGTGCTGGTCGATGCCGCCGTGGCCCTGATCGGCTCGCGACCGCAGCGCCCGTTCAAGCAGCGCTTCACCGGCTGGATCAGCAACAGCTGGCTTGCGCGCCAGTTGCTGGCGCCGCAGATGCTCAAGCAGGTCGCACGCAAAGCGCCGAAGGCGCACTACCCCGCGCCGTACGCGCTGATCAATGTCTGGAAGACCGCCGGCGGCAAGGGCATCCAGACGCGCCTGGACGCAGAGCGCAAGGCCGTGGTGAAGCTGGCCGGCACGCCGACCGCGCGCAACCTGATCCGCATCTTCTTCCTCACCGAACGCCTCAAGGGGCTGGGCGGAAAAGACCACGGCATCGCGCACGTGCATGTCGTCGGCGCCGGCGTGATGGGCGGCGACATCGCGGCCTGGTCCGCCTACAAGGGCTTCAACGTCACGCTGCAGGACCGCGAGCAGCGCTTCATCGACGGTGCGCTGTCGCGTGCGCAGGAGTTGTTCGCCAAGAAGGTGAAGGACGAAAGCAAGCGCCCCGCCGTGGCTGCACGCCTGAAGGGCGACCTGGCCGGCGACGGTGTGCCACAGGCCGACCTGGTGATCGAGGCGATCATCGAGAATCCCGAGGCCAAGCGCGACCTGTATCAAACCGTCGAGCCGCGCCTGAAAGCAGACGCACTGCTGACCACGAATACCTCGTCGATTCCGCTGACCGAACTGCGCGAACACATCCAGCGCCCGGCGCAGTTCGCCGGCCTGCATTACTTCAACCCGGTGGCGCTGATGCCGCTGGTGGAGATCGTGCAGCACGACGCGCTCGACGACGCCAACGTCAAGCGCCTCGCCGCGTTCTGCAAGGCGCTGGACAAGTTCCCGGTGCCGGTCGCCGGTACACCGGGCTTCCTGGTCAACCGTGTGCTGTTCCCGTACATGCTGGAAGCCGCCACCGCGTATGCCGAAGGCATCCCTGGCCCGGTGATCGACAAGGCCGCGGTGAAGTTCGGCATGCCGATGGGCCCGATCGAACTGATCGACACGGTCGGCCTGGACGTGGCGCAGGGCGTGGGTGCGGAACTGTCGCCGTTCCTCGGCCTGCAGCTGCCTGCGGCACTGGCGACGGTGGAACCCGGCAAGCGCGGCAAGAAGGACGGCCAGGGCCTCTACAAGTGGGAGAACGGCAAGGCGGTGAAGCCGCAGGTGCCCTCCGACTACAAGGCGCCGGACGACCTGGAAGACCGCCTGATCCTGCCGCTGCTCAACGAAGCGGTCGCCTGCCTGCACGATGGCGTGGTCGCCGATGCCGACCTGCTCGATGCCGGCGTGATCTTCGGCACCGGCTTCGCCCCGTTCCGCGGCGGCCCGATCGAACACGTCAAGGCGGTCGACCCCGATGTGCTGCTGGAAAAGCTCAAGGCGTTGCAGGCGCGCCACGGTGATCGTTTCGCGCCCCGTCCGGGATGGGACAACCCGGCATTGCGCACGCCCACCGTCTGATCCGGCACCCCGGTCATGACCCTCGCAACGCTGCTCCTCACGCTGATGCTCGGTGCCTCGCCGGTTGCCGCCACGCCGGATACCGGCACGCTGTCCGGCCTGCTGGAAGTGCACGAGCGCGACGGCGGTTGCAGCGGCGAGGCGAACACTGACCTGCGCGTGCAGGTCGACGGCACGCGCACGACCTTCGAACAGGATGTCTGGTTGTCCGCGCGCGAATCGCTGGACCCGATGGACATCCTGGAGGTCAAGCGCGAAGGCAGCGTGCTGAGCGCGACGGTGAACGTCCACGTCGCGCCGATCGAACCCGGCCGCCCGGTGCCCGCGTGCATCCGGCCAGTCAACGTGCGCCTGCACGTCGACGGCCTGCCGCCGGGCGATTACACGCTGCAGCTGAAGCGCGCGGACTCCTGATCCATCAGGGCGCGACGGCGCCCTGCACCTCACCGTCGGCCGTTCCGCGCAGCGCTTCGCGGAACATCGCATCGCGCTGCACCGCATCGGCCTTCTTCAGGCGCGCCTTGACGATGTCTTCATCGTTGCCCGGTGCGCCCGGACCGGCCTGCAGCGCGGAGCGCGAGCGGCTCCATGCGATGCCGCACTTGCCGGCACGTGCCTGCATCACCGGCGTACCCGCGGGCAGCGCCTGCTCGCCTTCGAACGTGAACGTCACCGGCGTGGCCGTGGTTTGTGCGGACAGGCCCACCGCCACATGGTGCGGCAGGGTGTCCCATACACGCACGTCGGCGTCCGGCTTCACCTGGTTGCCCACGCCGCCGGATACCAGCGTCACCAACAAGCCCGCCACCTGCAGCGGCAACACGCCGGACTGGGTCATCAGGTAACCGACTTCCGCGGTGTTGCGCATGCCATTCTGCAGGGAGGCCTTGCCGTCGAGGATCACGTCGAACGCACGGCCACCGCGCGTCGTGGCCTGGAACGCGAGGTTGCTGTACTCGGCCAGCGGCAGCGTCTGCTTCTTCTTGGCCACGCCCAGCGATGCGCTCGCGGTCTCGTCCGCGCCATGGCCGTCGGCTTCCACGAAGGTCAGCAACCGCCCGCTCTGGCCGCGTCCGAACTTCACCGGTCCGCGCCCCAGTTCGGCGACCAGCAACAGGCTCTCGTTCGTGGGGCGACGGATCGCCGGATTGGTCCGTTCGGCCAGCGCGAACGCCTCATCGGCCAGGCCTGCGTCACCGGCGCAGTACGACGACCAGCCCGCGAGGTAGTTCATCAGCGCGAAATCGCCCTGGAACTCTTCGGCTTCCGACAGCGTGTCCTGGAATTCGCCCGCGACGAATGCCGCGCGCGCATTGTCGTAATCGCCCGCCCGCAGATAGAGAAGCCCGCGATAGTAGTACGCCATCACGCGTTCGTAGGGCTCGCCCTTGTAGTCCTTGATGCCTTCGCTGGTCCACTTCGAGCGGGCCGCCTTGGCAGTGTCGGTGGTGCCGTAGAAGGCTTCGATGCGGTCCAGCGCCTGGTCGAACGCCCACTCGGCTTCACCGTACTCGCCGGCTTCCATCGCGGCCAGGCCCAGGCGCTGGAGGTTCAGCACCGCGTTGTGTTCGCCATCGGCATACAGCACTTCGTGGTAGCCACGCAGTGCCTCCGGCTTGGTCGATGCATACGCCTTGGCCTCGTCGGTCGCCATCGGACTGAACGCCGCGCGCACCGGCAGGGTGGGCACGAAGGGCTTGTCCCTCCACGATTCCGCAATGGCCTTCGACGCCGGTTCGCCGGGACGCTCGAAGTAGGCGACCGCCGTGTCCGACAGCTTCTTGTCGCACGCCGACATTTCCTTTTCGGGAAGGATGAAGAGCTTGTAGTTCGCCTCGACGTCCAGTTCCTGAGGGAAGATCTCGAACCGGTAGCGTCGCGACTTGTCCGCCTGGATCGCGTTGACGCATCGATACTTGTTGGAATGCGCGAAGAAGTCGGCGCCCTCGGTCACCCAGGTGGTGACGCCCTTCCGGTCCGTCTTCTCGTAGGTGACGTTGATCGTCAGCGGCACCTCCGAATCCGTCCACAGCCCGTAGGTCAGCTGCTCCTTCTCGAACAGATCGATGTAGAAGTACGCGACCGGGATCGGCGCGGGCTCGTACTTGAAGTACGAGAGCTTGCGCCAATGCTGCTTGCTGCCGTTGTCCAGAGTCAGCCGTCCCTCGTAGGACTGGCCGAAGAAGATCGGAATTGCCGGTGCCTTGGCTTCTTCGATCTTGCCCTGCTGCCAGATATCGACACGCTCCTGGCCGGAAACGCCTGCGCCTTGTTCCTGCGCGCGCAAGGGCATGGAAGCGGCGAGCAGCGCCGCGATGCAAAGGATGCGATGGATGATGAGGTGCATGCGATTCCCCAAGGTCAGCGCCAGCGCGCGGCCAGCGCCTGCAGCGTGGCGTGGGCGACGACGTCGCCGATGTCGGTCAGGGTGGGCTCCGGCGCGGCTTCGCGGACGAACCCGTTGCGGCCCGCCACGTAACGGCCCGGGCCTTTCGCCGGCGGCTTGCCGTCGCTGACCACGCTGGCCACCAGCGCGCCGGTCTTCACGTCCTTGATGTCGACGCGGAAGATCACGCCGAACGGCGAGCGCGCATCGGCCGTCTGCAGCACCTCGGCCAACAGCTCCGACTTGCCCTGCAGCGCCTTGATCTCCATCGCCTGCACATCGCGGCGCTCATCGGCACCGGTGCCGGCGGCCTGCGAACGCAGGGCCATCGTGCGATCCACCAGGTTCACGCCGGCACGCTGCAGGCGCGAGCTGAAGGCACTGGCGATCGGCCACTCGCTGCGCTCGTCGAGCAATGAACGCTCGGCACCGGCGTCCGGCAATGCGCGCTCGCCTTCGCGCACGGTGGCGACGGCGGCGGTCTGCTGCACGGTGCCGACGGCCCGCCCCGAGGGACTGACCTCGGTCACGCGCGCGGCGGAGGTCTGGACGGTGGCCTGCTGCACCTGGTCGTATCGGGTGGTGGTCGCATCGGTCAGCTGGCGGTTCCAGAACACCGTGATGCGCGGGCTGCCGGCCTTGGCGTACGCCGCGCGGAACGCGGTGTCGTCGAGCATCGCGGCCTGCGGGTCGTGCTTCGGCGCGGGCGTCAGCACCGGCGGCGTGCCCTCGCGGTACTGCGCGGCCGCCGGCAGCGCAGCCACCAGCAACACGGAGGCCAGTGCGGACTTCATGGTCGTGGATGTCATCGGAAGCCTCCAGGCGTCAGCGGCCGGGGGCCAGTTCGATGAGGTAGTACTGCACCTCGTCGCGGCTCATCGACCGCTCGCGATATGTGCCCGTGCCCTTCGGCGGGATGAACACCTGCGTCCACGCCGACACCGGTTCGGTCGGCGCTTGGCTGACGTCCATGAACGACGAGCGCGCCTGCACCTGCAGCGGCTTGTCGGTGCAGTTGACGAAGCGCGCGGTGACTTCAACGGTGTCGGTTTCGGTGCGACGGGCGAACAGGCCTTCCACCAGCACCTGGCGGGTCAGCGGCTTGTCGGTGAACTGCACCGCGTTGAGATCGATCGGCGTCATCGACTTCGGCACGTTGGCCACCAGCGCGGGACCGGCGACCGGCGCGGCGCGGCGCGCCTGCCAGGTCTTGCACTTCACCACGTTGTTTTCCGCCGCGGCGTTGGCCGCCAGCAGCGAGCCCGTCAGTGCGGCCAGCATCAGGGTGCGCTTCATGGCGTCACCTCCGACTTCACCGGCGCCGGGTGGTTCGGTGCGGGCACCTGGGCGTTGGGATCGGCAGGACGCGGCGTCTTGGCCGCGCACGCGGCCAGCATCAGGCACAGCAGCGGCACGGACAGCCGCAGGGCATTGGCTTTCATCGGTGGTTTCCCCTGGTGTGGCGCGCCACCTTCCCCGTGGCGCGCGGTGAGCGATGGTGCGTGGCGCGACTCAGCGGTAGATCACGTCGTCGGTGGCGGCGCGCGCGATGTCGTAGCTGTTGGACCATTCGATGGCGCCCGATTCCAGGTCGACCATCTCGAACACGATCTGCGTGTAGCGCTGCATCGTGCCGGTCTTGGGGTCGCGCGCCTCGGTGCTGGCGATGTTGCCGGTCAGCCGGTAGTCGGCGCCGAACTGCGCGCGCGTCATGCCCACGGTGCCGGTGTCGGTCACGCCTTCGCGCTTGAGTTCGCGCTCCTGCTCGATCATCGCGGCGTTCTGACGCGCCAGGAACACCATGCGGCCCTTGCTCGCGCGGTTCAGGCCCACCCGCAGGCGATCGGTGATCAGGTTTTTGTTGATCCGCTGCGAGCTTTCGTTGGTGAAGAACGCGCTGTCGACGATCACGCGCGGCGGCGTGGCGCGATTGGCCAGCGTGGCGTTGCCCAGCATGTCGCGGACCATGCGGTCGGACATGGTCTGAATGTCGTGCGCCTCGATGCCCAGGCCGCTGACCGGGCCCTTCTGGCTGGGATCCAGGTCCTGGGCGCCGCCCGTGTCGCGGGCCTGTGCGGGCGTGAAGGCCATGCCGGCGGCGAACACCGCGGCGACCAGACAAACGTACGGGAACTTCTGCATATGGCTGATCCACCCCGAAACGGGGCCCCCTGTCAGATGTGGTTGATCACGCGGACGCGCCAGCCGGATCCCCATCCGTTCCCGTGGCCTTCCCGGCCCGGGTGCCAGCGATGCCGGCGCGCGGCCGGTATCTGCGTGTCGGCCAAGCGTAACAGGAATTCTAGATGGCGGTCACACACCGGCCCGGTCCAGGCACGGACCGTCACCCCGGTAGCGGCACGGGGGCACGGGACTTGAGGCCGCCGGTCAGTCGCCCGGCAGTGTCTGGGTCATCACCCAGTCTTCCTTGGGGTCATCGCCCACGTAGAAGATCGAGCGGCCCACGATCTGGAACCCGTGCTTGCGGTAGAAGCGGATGGCCTGCGCCGATTCCTGCCAGACGTTGAGCCACACCGAGCGCGACTTGCGCAGGCGCGCTGCGGCCAGCAGGTGCGACACCAGCACCGCCGCGATGCCCTGGCCATGGAAGGCGTCGTCCAGGTAGATGCGGCCCAGTTCCACCGTCGGGCGCAACAGCACCTCGGCCGGTGGCACCGTGCCCCAGCGCAGTTGCGCGAAGCCGGCCCACACCCCGTCATGCTCGACGATCAGGGTGAGCGTGTCGGGGTCGCGGATTTCCTGCGCCTGCCGCTCCGGCGTGTAGACCGCATCGAGGAACGCGGCCACGTTCTCCGGCGTGCTGCAATGGCCGTTGGCGGCCACGAACGTACGCCGCATCATCGCCGAGAGCTCGGCGGCTTCATTCACCCGCGCGGGGCGCACCACAGTACCGGCCTTCATGCCGCGGGAATGTTCCGTATTGCCATCCATGCCGTTCACAACGCACGCCGCGCGCAGGAAAGGCCATGCGCACACGCCGTCCATTCAGCGTCGCGCATGCACCTCGGGCGGCGCGCGCAACGGGCGGCGCGAGGTGGCGGGATCGTCCAGCGCCCCGAGTTGGGCCGCGAAGTCGGCCAACCGTGCCCAGACGTAAGGCTGGAGGTCGTCGGGTGCGGCGTCGTACACCTGTCGCCACAGCTGGTCCATGAACACGCGCGGATCCTCCCGCATCGCACCTCGTTCGATGCGCTCGCCTGCAAGGGCCAGTACAGCCCGGATATCGGCCAACGTGTCCATGGCCGCAGGGTAAGGGCCGCGCATGCCGCTTGTGTTACACGACATCCGTTCATCCGACGACCGGTCCTGTTTCCTGAACGCCGTTACGGTTCGGTCCCATCACCGCGCTGCGCACCCGCCTCCGGGAACAGCCACCGCATTGCGCGCCGGTAGCCCTCGCCGATGCTGGCCGCATGGGTGCCGCCCTCGATTTCCAAGAGGGTCGTCTGCCACGGTACGTCGGCGCGCGCCGACCAGTCTGCGACCCATTCACGGGCGAGCCGCCGGCGGCCTTCGTCTTCTCGCGTGCCGCTGACGATGGCCACCTTCAGGTCGGTTCGCGTATGTGCCCCCGCCGGTGCGAACAACTGCTCGCGGGCCGGGCCCTGCGCCGGATTGCTGGCGATGCGGGCCCAGAACAGATCCGGCGCTTCGCGCGCCGACCACAGCACGAAGTAGCCGCCGCGCGACTGCCCGAGCAGGATCCTGCGCGCGGGATCGGCGGCATGGCGACGTTCCACGTCGGGGATCACCTGCTCGCGCAGGAACGCCAGAAACCCCGGCGCGCCGCCCTGTTCCGCCGTCGCATCGGCACCGGGCGCGGTGAAGTCGGTATTGCGCTTGTTGATGGCCGGGTCGAAGCCGCCGTAGGCAATGCCGACCACGATGGCCTCGGGCAGTTGCTCGTCGTAGTGCAGGAACAGATGCGTCGGCGCCAGCAACGGAAACAGGCTGTCGCCATCCAGCAGGTAGACCACCGGGTAGCGCGTCGGCGCGGCCGCATCGTAGCCCTCGGGAAGTCGCACGTAGATATGGTGCACGCGGCCGGAGCCACGATCCGTCAGTGGGAAGTAGTCGCCTTTCAGCGCAGGAAGATGCTCCAGCGGCACCTGCGCCGCCGATTCTTCGCTTGATCCGGTCGAGGCTGCCCATGCCGCTGGCATCGCGGTCATCAGCCACCCCGCAAGCAGGGCCGTCATGCAGCGGAACATCGGCATCTCCGTCACGCCCACGTCCTGCGGGCATCCGCATTCTCGCAGCATCGCCTGCCGCCTACACGAGATCTCACGATGCGTTTACGCGGGAAGGCCCAAGGTGCGGCGAAACGGAGTGGAGCTGCCGCCATGAATACGGACTCGCGTCCCGCACCGGACGCGCCCAACGCCTTCGAAAAGCCACGTCGCCCTGACGGCCCCGCCGTGCCGGGCGAATCGCCCGGCAAGCGGACCAACGACGAACGCAACGATCCGGAGCGCGAACCCGGCGCGATCGACGGCCAGCCCCGCGACCATCCCGCCCAGATCTGAGGACCCCGCATGACGACACCCCTCGACAAGCCGCTGCGCCGCGAAATCACCGTCGATGACAAGGCGTACACCCTCACCATCGACCCCCTCGGCTTGAAACTGGTCGAGAAAGGACGCCGCAACGGCGTCGAACTGCAATGGAAGGACCTGCTCTCGGGCGATGCCGGACTGGCGGCGGCATTGCAGGCCTCGACCCAGGCCTGAGCGGGCAGCTATCGCCGCCCCGCATGCAATCAGCTAGTCTCACGCGACGGCGGAGACGGCGGATAGATGGGCGTCAGCACGATCACGGAGAACGGGCACCAGGTAACGATCCAGACTGTCGAGAAAACCGATCATCTGGGCGCCACCTACTGGCAGGGCCGCGCAATGTTCCGCATCGCGGCCGACCGCGCGCGCGTCGACATCGTCACCCACGCGCGCCATCCCTCTCGCGAAAGCGCCGAGCGCGCGGCGCTCGATCTGGCACGGAGGAACGGCTGGGGCGCCAGCTGAACGATTCAGACAGGCCGCATTGCACGCGTGCTAGTGTCCGGGCCTCCGCTGCAGTCTGCAGCCCTACGCGGTCCGGACCGCACAGGTCCCGACCATGAGACTCAACCTCTATCGCGTGGACGGGGGGTACTTCGTCTGCCCTGCAGGCACGCCCATACCCGCCTCGCATGCGGATGACCTGAAGGGTCGCACCCCCGACATGCAGTTCCTGTCGCGCGACACCGCGGGCCGCTCGTTCATCGAAGAGCACATGCACAACAACGGTGCCGTCCTCATGGACGAGCACGTCGCCAACATCATGCTGGCCGGCTACCCGGCCTGGGAAAACCGCGCATTCTGATCCGCGTGCGTGCGTGCGCGCGTGCGATGCGATGGCGGCGGCCGCTCAGGCCGCGGCTTTGCTGCGGGGCGGCGCGATCTCCGCGATCCGGTAGCCCGCGCTCTGCACGGTGTGCAGCAGTGGCGTATCGAATCCCTTGTCGATCACCTTGCGCAGGTTGTAGAGATGGCTGCGCAACGTATCGGATTCGGGCAACTCGTCGCCCCAGATCTCGCGCTCGATCTCCCGGCGCGACACCACCCGCGGTGATTCGCGCATCAGGATATTCAGCAGCTTGGTCGATACCGGCGAGAGTTCCAGTTCCTTGTCGCCCCGGCGGACGCGATGGCACGCCGGATCGAACGACAGCTCGCCTACGGTCAGCACCTCGCGCCCCACTTCCTTCCGGTTCCGCCGGATCACCGCGTTCAGGCGTGCCTCCAGCTCCTGCGTGGCGAAGGGCTTGGTCAGGTAGTCGTCGACACCGCGGTCGAGGCCTTCCAGCTTGTCCTCCAGCGCATCGCGCCCGGTGACCATGATGATCGGCGTCGCCACCCGCGCGACGTCGCGCAGTCCGCGCACCACGTCCAGTCCGTCCATGCGGGGGAGATGGCCATCGAGGATGATCGCGTCGTAGCGGTTTTCCGCCGCCAGCCGATAGCCTTCCTCGCCGTCGGCGGCGTAGTCGACTTCCATCCCACGCGTTTCGAGATAAGTGCCGACGGTCTCCGCCAGCCCGCGGTTGTCTTCGATGATCAGAACGATGGCCGACGTGGTCATGGCACCCCCTGTATGCGAGTCGATATCGTGAAACTGCCTCAGCCCACGTCATGGAGGCGTGAACGGCACGCGATCACGCACTGGCGACGCACCCGATGGCCATCATGGCATTCATCATCCGGAGGGCCAGGCGATGGGCATGAAGAAGACCGCGTCCACCCCGCGCGGTGCGGCGGCCAAGGCCCGCACCACGGCGGTGCGACAACGCAGGCTGCAGGCGGAGGTAGACCACAAGGAACCGGCGCCCAAGAAGAAGACGTCCTCGAAGAAGGCCACGCAGGCAGGCGTTCGCGAGCAGCCGGTGCGCATGCCCGCGCAACACCTGCGCAAGCCGGGCTCGGAAGCGGACCTCGCGCTCGCCCCCGCGTTCGAGGCACCGGACTACCGCGGCAGCGGCAAACTGGAGGGCCTCACCGCGATCGTGACCGGCGCGGACTCGGGCATCGGTCGCGCCGTCGCGGTGCTGTTCGCGCGCGAAGGCGCCGATGTCGCCGTGCTGTACCTCGAAGAGCACGCCGATGCGGAGGAGACCGCCCGCTGGATCGAAAAGGAAGGCCGCACCGCGCTGCTGATCCCCGGAGACGTTCGCGACTCCGCGTTCTGCAATCGCGCCGCCAACCAGGTGGCGAAGCGGTTCGGCCGGATCGACGTGCTGGTGAACAACGCGGGATTCCAGTTGCACGCGGATCGCCTGGAAGACCTGACCGACGAACACCTGCAGGAAACCCTGCAGACGAACGTGGCCGGCTACATCCAGATGGCGCGGGCCTGCCTGCCGCACATGCAACGGGGCGCCTCGATCGTGAATTGCGGTTCGGTCACCGGACTGTTCGGCAGCCCCCAGCTGATCGACTACTCCGCCACCAAGGGCGCCGTGCACGCCTTCACCAAGGCGCTGGCGGCCAACCTGCTGGAACGCGGCATCCGTGTGAATGCCGTGGCGCCCGGCCCGGTGTGGACGCCGTTCAACCCCGCCGACAAACCGGCCGAAGAAGTCGCCGAGTTCGGCAAGGACAGTGCAATGGGCCGTCCCGCGCAGCCGGAGGAACTGTCGCCCGCGTTCGTCTTCCTCGCCTCACCGGTGACCGCGTCCTACGTGAACGGCATCGTCCTGCCGGTGATGGGCGGCCCCAAGGGCTGAATCCGGTACGCCGTTGCAGGGACGCCCTCAGCGCGGTCCGCGCTCCTCGCGCGATCGCGCGCGATGGTCGCTGAGCAGCGAGCTGACGATGATGCTGGCGCCCAGCGCCACGCCGAGCAGGAACAGCACCAGCGCCACCACCGGATAACCCCACAGCGTGTGTGACGACGGCACCCGCATCATCATCGCGGAGGCGAGGATCAGCGACGCGGTGATCACGCCGACCGAGATCCGGTTGGCGATCTTCTGCAGGTTCTCCATCAGCCGGGATTCCTCCAGGCCGGTGACCCGCATCTGGAAGCGGTTCTCCGCCACCAGCGATAGGATGTCGGACAGCTTGCGCGGCCCGTCGCGCAGCAGTGCCTGCACCTCCATCAGTTCGCTCGCCAGGCTGGGCGAAGACAGCGACTTGCGCAGGCGCGCGCGCATCACGTGCTGCAACTGGTCTTCCACCACGCGTTGGGTGTCCAGGCCAGGTGCCAGCAGGTGGCAGGTGGTGTCCAGGTTGAGCAGCGTCTTGCCCAGCAGGCTGAGTTCCGGCGGCGGACGCAGCCCGCACTGCGTGGCGATACGCACCAGGTCCAGCACTACCCTGCCCTCCGACATCGAGGCCTGGTGCGCGCCATAGCGTGCGATCAGCTGGCCGACTTCGCGCAGGAAGCGCGGCTCGTCGTAGTCCTCCAGCCGGATGCCGAGTGCGATGCACTCCTCCGCGACCTGCTCACCACGGCCGTCGACTGCGGCGAACAGCAGTTTGAGCAGCCGGTCGCGCTGCCGCGGCGGTACGTTGGCCACCATCCCCAGGTCGAAGATGGCGAGGCGCCCATCGTCGGTCACCCGCAAATTGCCGGGATGCGGATCGGCATGGATCTCGCCATGCACGAACACCTGGTCCAGATAGCCGCGCAGCAGGTCCTCCGCCAGCGGCGTCATGCCCTGCTCGGTGCGGCGCAGACCCGAGATCTGGTCCACCCGCCGGCCGTTGGCGAGCTCCATCGTCAGCACGCGCTTGGCGGTGTAGTCCCAGACCGGCGCCGGCACCCACAACTGCCGGAACGGCGCCAGGTGGTCACGGAAACGCTCGAGGTTCTCCGCTTCCGCCACGTAATCCAGTTCGGCGGTAAGCGATCGCGAGAACTCGCCGAGCCATTCCGAAAAGCGCACGTGGCGGCCTACGTCGGTGAACCGGTCCGCCGTGCCGGTGATGCCGCGCAGCAGCTCCAGGTCCGCCATCAGCTGCTGCGCCACGCCCGGGCGCTGCACCTTTACCGCGACGTCGCGCCCGTCCCGCAGCGTGGCGCGGTGGACCTGGGCCAGCGATGCGCAGCCCAGCGGAGTTTCGTCAAAGCTCGCATACGCCTTGGTGATCCTCACGCCGAGCGCCTGCTCGACCTGCTCGCGGATCACGTCGAACGATACCGGCGTGACCTTCTCCTGCATCCGTTCCAGGGCCGCCGCGTAGGCGGCGGGCACCAGGTCCGGACGGGTCGAGAGCATCTGCCCCAGCTTCACGAAAGTCGGGCCGAGCGCCTCGAGTTCGTCGGCGAATTCCGCGGGGCTGCCGTCGTCGTCGATCTCCTCGTCCAGCATCGTCGGTTCCAGCGAGAGGCCGTTGAACACGCCCGACTTCCGGTAGCGGAACAGGAACCGCAGGATCGCCGCGCGGCGCGGCAACCTGCTTTCGTGGGCGGGGCTGGCATGCATGGTCGTGCGCGTGCTGTCGTCGGTCATGGCCGTGTTGTCGCGTGCGCGGAGTGAGTGCGGAGTGAATGCCGTCGCGCCCGGCTCACGCGCCGATCACCCGTGCAGGCGTGCAATCGAATCCTGTCCATGCCCGGGGCGAATGCCATGAGCCAACCCATGACCCATAAGCCGAATCCGCACAGCGACGGCGAGAAGGCGAACACGCCCGACAAGCATCGCAACGGCGAGGCGCGCTGGAAGGACCACGATCAACCCGAGGCGCCAAGGACCGACCGTCCCGATGTGGAGAAGGACTATCCGGACGCGCGCGACGGCGTCCCGCGCTGATCGCGCCCCTCCGTCAGAGCGGCGGAGGTACCACGCGCTCGCGCACCACGGTGGCCGGCGCGGCGACATAGCCGTCGGCCACGATCTGCTGCCGCTGCGCCACGGTGGCCAGCAACTCGTTGGTGCGGCGCTGTTCCTCGATCTGCCGCCGCAACAGCCCCTTGATGCCGAACACCGCGAAGGGCACCAGGATCCACAGGACGGCGAGCACCAGGCCCAGTGCGAACAGGAAGAAACCCAGGAACGTGTAGCCGGCAGTGAGATGGTCCATGCGTGTGTCTCGAGGTGGTGGAGGGTCGTGCCTGGGGGGTGCTGCGCGCTATGCCAGCGTCCGTACTTTCTTTTCGCGGTCCCACTGCCGCGTGCGGGCCGCGGCGAGGAAGGCCTCGATCAGGTCGGCGTCGACCACGCCGGCATCGCGACCGACGCCCGCCGCCTTCAGCAGCGCCTGCGCACCCGCATCCGCGGCGATCGCTTTCAGGTGGCCGAATGCATCGCGTACGAAGTCGACGGCCGCCGCCTCCTTCGCCAGGCGTTTGCCCGCATCGACGTCCAGCAGCACGGCGATCGCATCGAACACGACCGACGGCGTGCCCGCCAGCTGTCCGTCGGCCGGCAGCTGCACGCCGTCGTCGAGGGTGGCGCCGCCGAGGCGTGGGGCAACGACCTTGACCGTGGCGCCTTCGCGCTCGATGGCCTTGCGCAACGCCTTGACCAGCGCAGCGTCGGAGCCATCGTCCACCAGCAGGCCGACTGAGCGACCTTCCAGCGTGTCGCGCATCCGGTCGATGATGCGCAGTGCGGGCGACGGCGGCATGTCCTTCGGCGGAACCGCGGCATCGGGGGCCGCCGGCAGGTCGTCCATGCCCAGGCCCTCGGCCACGCGCTGGGCCAAGGCCTGCTCGATGTGGCGCAGATGGCCGACGACCGCCTCGCGCACGTGCGGCGTCTGCACCTTCGACAGCTCGAAGACCAGCGCGGAGGCGATATGCGCCTGCTCGTGCGCGCTCTGGCTGCGGAAGAACAGGCGCGCCTGGCTGTAGTGGTCGGCGAAGGATTCGGGACGCAGGCGCTGCTTGCCGCCCGCCTCCACCGGCGTGGCATGGCTGCGGAAGCCTGCCGGCGTCTCGCGCGGCGAATCCGCCTGCAGCGAACTCGGTTCGTAGTTCACCCGCCCCTTCGGCACCGCCATCTGCATGTGGCCGTCGCGCTGCAGGTTGGCGAACGGGCACTTCGGCGCATTCACCGGGATCTGGTGGAAGTTGGGGCCGCCCAACCGCGACAGCTGGGTATCCAGATAGGAGAACAGCCGCCCCTGCAGCAGCGGATCGTCGCTGAAGTCGATGCCGGGCACGATGTTGGCCGGGCAATACGCCACCTGCTCGGTCTCGGCGAAGAAATTGTCCGGCCAGCGGTCCAGCACCATGCGCCCGATGACCGTCAGCGGGATGGTCTCCTCGGGGATCAGCTTGGTGGGGTCGAGGTGATCGAACGGGAACGCCGCCGCCTGTTCCTCGGTGAACAGCTGCACGCCGAGGTCCCACGCGGGAAACGCGCCGGCCTCGATGGCCTCGAACAGGTCGCGGCGGTGGAAATCGTTGTCGGCGGCCTGCAGCTTCAGCGCCTCGTCCCAGACCGTGGACTGGATGCCCAGCACCGGCCGCCAGTGGAACTTGACGAACGTGGACTGCCCGTCCTTGTCCAGCAGCCGGAAGCTGTGCACGCCGAAGCCTTCGATGGTGCGCAGCGACCGCGGGATCGTGCGGTCGCTCATCGCCCACATGATCATGTGCATCGTTTCCGGGGTCAGCGACACGAAGTCCCAGAACGTGTCGTGCGCGCTGCCGGCCTGCGGGAAGCCGCGGTCCGGTTCCATCTTCACCGAGTGGACGACGTCGGGAAACTTCATCGCGTCCTGGATGAAGAACACCGGGATGTTGTTGCCCACCAGGTCCCAGTTGCCTTCGCTGGTGTAGAACTTGACCGCGAACCCGCGCACGTCGCGCGGCGTATCTACCGAACCGGCGCCACCGGCGACCGTGGAGAAGCGGGTGAACACCGGTGTGCGCGTGCCCACCTCGGTCAGCACCTTGGCGATGGTGTACTTCGACAACGACTTCTTCAACTCGAAGTAGCCATGCGCAGCCGTGCCGCGCGCATGCACGATCCGCTCGGGGATGCGCTCGTGGTCGAAGTGGGTGATCTTCTCGCGGAGGATGAAATCCTCCAGCAGCGTGGGACCGCGCGGCGCGGCCCGCAGGGAATTCTGGTTGTCGGCGACCGGGATCCCCTGGTTCGTCGTCAACGCGGGATGCCGCCCGCCCGCCTGCTCGTGGCGTTCGTCGCCGGCGCCGCGTGCGGGCGTGCGCGGACGGGGCGCCTTGGAGGTCGTCGCTTTCTTCCGGGTGGCCATGGCGTCTCCGTTCTCTATCGGGCCGGGGGCTCGGCGTGCGCGGCCAGCGCGGCGTCGAGGGGATGCAGGTCGGCGCGTGCAGCGGGCCGGACCACGCGGGCGAGTTCTTCGCCCTGCTCCACCGCGATCACGGTGGGCCACAGCGTGACGCCGAAGGACCGGCCCAGTGGCCGGCCCTTGCCGTCCTCCACCTTCAGGTGGAGTGCGTCGGGATGTTCGGCGAGCAGCGCGCGCAGCAGCGGCTGCGCGTCGTGGCAGTGGCCGCACCAGGGCGCACCGAACTCGAGCACCAGCATGCCCGGCCTGCGGTCCACCTCGGACCGCAGCGGCTCGCGCGCGGCGTAGTGCGACTGGTAACTCATTGCGCCGCGATCGCGCGCTCGATGCCGTCGAGCGGCATGTTGGTCAGGTCCTTGCCGACCTCGGCCACGAGCCGCTGGGTCGCTTCCTTGTGCAGCAGGGGGCGCATGCGCCCGAGCGTGGTGGGGTCGGCCACCAGTACCAGGTGTTCATACTGCTGTTTGAGCGCCGCATCATTCAGGCCTTTCGCCAACTGCTTGGCGAAGGTGGCCTCGTCCACCTGCCTGCTGGTCGACTCGCCCGGCATGCTGCGGGCGGGCCCGTCATCGTTCATGTTCATCAGTTCGAGCAGGTCGTACTGGTGCAGCGACACCGCACCCTGCTCGCCGCGATTGCGGAACACCCGCGCGCCTTCGCCATCGGCGACCACCACCAGCGCATCCAGCGGCAATGCCTTCATCTCGTCCTCCTCGTCGTCAGAGTCCGACGCCGCCTCCGCGCACGGAGACGGCGACGTTCCCCTCATCAGTGCGGGCGCTGGCGATCCAGCGTGAACGCATCGGCGACCGCGTGCTTGGCGCGTTCCCAGGTCAGGCGCGAAGAGCCCTTGAACCGGTCCCAGCCGCGCTCCAGGTCAGACGACAGGCTGTCGTCCCAGTCGCGGTCGGCGTATTCGCCGCGCGCATAGGTGCCATAGCGGTATGCCGGGCGGTAGTCGTCGTACTCGTCGCCGTCCTTTCTGTAGTCGGCGGCTTCGAAACGGCGGGAATACGTGTCGTCGCTCCACGCATAGGCGTTGTAGGTACGGTCGGCGCGTTCCCACGCATCCTGCGCCGCGGGGCGCGCACGTTCCCAGTCGAGGCGCGAATCGCCCCGCTCGGCATCCCACCTGGCCTGCAACCGGCGCTCGGCGTCGTCCCACGATTCATCCGGGTACTCGCCGCGCGCGACCGCCCCGGCCTGATAGACACCGGCGTAGTCGCGCTGGAAGTCGTATTCGCCGGTGTAGTACGGACGCGTGGGTGCGGCCGTGCGCCAGTAGTCGACCTCACCCGTGGGGTCGATGCGCTCGGCCACGCCCTTGCCGGCGGCGGCACCGGCCAGCGTGCCAGCGGCGGCACCGATCAACGTGCCGATCGGCCCGAACACCGTGCCGGCCAACGCGCCTGCGGCCACGCCACCGGCCACGCCGCCCACCCCCACGCCGACCGGGTGCGAGCCCGGAGCGCCGGTGATGGGATCCCTGTTTGCATCTCGATGCGATGTATCGCGTGCCATGTACGTGTCCTCGATTGCTGATCGGCATGCATCCGCACGCCGTATGGGGTATGGGGGTTTGTTCGAATGGGGATGGCTTGACGTGCGTGTACGACGCCGGCGCGAGCGAGGAAGACGTCAGCCTCCCTCGCTATTGCGTGCGCTCAGGCGTCGTCGCGATCGTCGCGCGGCTTCTGCTGCGGGGTGCCCTGCTGCTTCTGCTGGCCCTGCTCGTCCTTGCCGCGATTCTGCTGCGTGCCCTGCGTGTTCGGGTCCTGGTTGCGACCGGGCGTCTGCTGCTTGTCTTTCTGTGTCTGGTTCGTCATGTCGATGTTCCTGATGGACGCGACCTCATGTGGTCGCGCAATCACTCTGCGCCGTCGCATGTGAGCGCGGAATGCACGCGTGGTTAATGAAGATCGACTTCACTGAACTCACTTTTCGTCGACAAACCTGCACATGGCGAAGCGGAGATTCGATTGCGCTACGTGCAAAGGAAAAGATGCGAAACACCGCGGCCCGACGCATGCATGCGTGCATCCCTTCAACGCACGAGACGCGACCGAGCAGCGTGCGGATGCGCAGACGCCATGCGCCCGTCGCACCTGCTTAGCTTGGTGAAGTCGTCGATCACGACACGCTCACGCGCAGTTCGCGGCGCCGGCGCTATCACAGGCATCCCTTCCCACACTGAGGCTCCACTCATGGCACGCGCCACCAAAACCAACGCCGACCAGGTCCGCGAGCTGCTCCTGCAAGCCCTGGAGACAGAACGCGGCGGCATCCAGATCTACACCGCGGCCATCAAGGCGGCCGTGAACAAGGACCTGAAGAAGGAATGGGGTGAATACCTGGACGAAACCCGCACCCACGAACAGGTGCTGACCCGCGTGTTCGAACAACTGGAGATGGACACCGAAGCGACGTCGCCCGGGCGCGAGGTCGTGGCGCACATGGGCGCCTCGCTGGTCCGCGCCATCGAGATGGCCATGGAGAAGGGCGACAAGGCCGGGGCAGAGCTGGTCGCGGCCGAATGCGTGGTGTTGGCCGAAACCAAGGACCACCAGAACTGGGAGCTGATCGGCAAGGTGGTCGAACACGACCGCACCCTCGCCAAGATCCTGGAACCCGCCTACAAGGCCGTCGAAAGCGACGAGGACCACCACCTGTACCACACGATGGGATGGTGCCGTGAACTATGGATCCAGTCCCTCGGCATGCCCGCCGTGCTTCCGCCGCCGGAAGAGGTCAAGAAAGTGGAAACCGCCATCGGCGCGTCTCGTGCCGAACAGAGCCGCGACGAGATGCTCGGCCGCAAGCACTGACTCAACGACAAGGGCGGTCAATGACCGCCCTTGTTGCCGATGAAGGTGATCTCGCCCGAGGTTTCCAGCACCGCAAGTTCGACCTCGGCGAGCGTCGCGTAGCCGGCGGACCTGCGTGCGATCGCGAAGTCCTGTTCGCTGACCGCCTGCCGCTGCAGCTCATCCCTATACAGCTCGCCATGCCGCACCAGGATCACCGGCCGGCCTTCCACCCACCGGTCGAACCGGCGGCTTCTGGCGGACAGCCGTCCCACTGCCCAGTTCATCGCCAGCAGGGTGGCCGCGAGGATGAGGCCACCCAACAGCGAGGTATCGCTGCCGATGAGGGAGTTCTGCACGGCCGTGCCCAGCAGCACGACGACCAGCAGATCGAAGGGCGTGAACTGCCCTATGGTCCGCTTGCCGGTGACACGGACCATCAGCAGCACCGCGACATACACCGCGACCGCCCTGAGGACGAACTCCCACCACGGCATGCCGAGTTCGAACAGGCTTCGCGCTACACCGGTCATGCCGCCCTCTCCCGGTCAGGGCCGTCCGGCCGGCCGTTCGTTGCCATCGGCGGTGTAGGCCGGCGGCGCGTAGAAGTTGACCGTCTTCAGCGGCGTCCGACCCGTCGCCCTGATCTCGTGCCTTTCGCCGCGCTCGATCAGCAGCAGGCTGCCGGGTTTCAGGGCGCGTCGGACACCGTCGACGATGGCCAGGCCGCGACCCGCCATGACGAACAACCATTGGTCCGCGCCCCCGTGGCGGTTGTCCGGCCCGCCCTCGCTGCCCCCGGGCGGTATCACCATTTGCGCGGCCTGGACGCCGTTGCAGTCGAAGAGCGGCAGGAAGCCCACGCCCATCCTGAGGTGTCGGGATTTCATTGGATCACCTGAGCGGGAGTACACGCTCGAGCTTGCTATGCGCATTGTCAGCATCCCGTGATCGCATCGCCCAACGACGCGCCCATGCGCAGCGGTCGCTGCATTGATCGATTCCGGCTGCAGGTTTCCATTCGATGTGAAGGCGTTGTGCAGGAGCGCGTTGTTCGTCCGATCTGCATCGCCGTGGCTTCACCCGTCCTGAAGGCGGCGTTACGCAGGCTGGCGACATGGCTTCGAACGCGCGCGACCTCATCGTGCTCCGCCCGGAAGGCATGTACTGTCCGGCGGGCGATTTCTACATCGACCCCTGGCGTCCCGTCGACACGGCGGTGATCACGCATGGCCATGGCGACCACGCGCGCATCGGCATGGGGCGCTACCACACCGCGTCCGAGGGCCTGCCGATACTGCGCTGGCGCCTGGGCGAACAGGCGCTGCACGCGCACTGCTACGGGGATGCCTTCACCCTCGGCGATGCGCGCGTATCGCTGCATCCGGCGGGCCACGTGCTGGGGTCGGCGCAGGTCAGGATCGAAGTCGGTGGCGAGGTGTGGGTGGCCTCCGGCGACTACAAGCGACAACCGGATCCGACCTGCGCGCCGTTCGAAGTGGTGGCCTGCGACGTGTTCATCACCGAAGCCACGTTCGCGCTTCCCGTGTACCGCTGGCCGGACACGCCGGACGAAGTGGCGCGCATCGTGGCCTGGCGACGCGCCTGTGCGGAGCGCGGCCGGCCGGCGCTGCTGTATGTCTACGCACTCGGAAAAGCGCAGCGGCTGCTCGCCGAGCTGGCGCGTTTCGACGAACCTCCCGTGATGCTCCACGGCGCGGTCGAGGCCGGTGCACGGGTCTACCGGGACGCCGGCATCGGCATGATCGCGACCGAACCCGTCGGCGAGCAGCCCAAGGGCAAGGACTACGCGGGGCGACTGGTGATGGCGCCGCCGTCCGCCGCGGGCTCACCGTGGGTTCGGCGCTTCCGCGATGCGGAACACGGCTTCGCATCCGGCTGGATGCGCCTGCGCGGCAACCGGCGCCGTCGCAACTACGATCGCGGCTTCGTCGTGTCCGACCACGCCGACTGGCCGGCGCTGCTTGCGACCATCGAACAGACCGGCGCGCGCCGCATCATCGCCACGCACGGCAGTACCGATGCCCTGATCCGCTTCCTGCGCGAACAGGGCCGGGACGCGCAGGCCTTCTCCACCGATTTCGGTGCCGAGGAATGAAGGCGTTCGCCGCGCTCTACCAGACGCTGGAACACAGTACCGGCACGCACGACAAACGCGCGGCGATCGCCGCCTACGTGCAGCAGGTGCCGCGGGCGGACGCCGCGTGGGGGCTGTGGCTGCTGGCCGGCAACAAGCTGCGTCGCATCGCGGGCAGCGGCGAACTGCGCACGTGGCTGGGCGAGGTGGCCGGCCTGCCGCCCTGGCTGATCGACGACAGCTACGCGCACGTGGGCGACCTCGCCGAGACGCTGGCGCTGTTGCTCACGGGCACGCCATCGCCCGGCGACGACGTACCGTTGCACGTGTGGATCGAGCAGTACCTGCTGCCGGTCGCGGGCGCGGACCCGGAGACGCGGCGACGCGCCATCGTCGAGGCCTGGGCACGCCTCCCCGATGGCGAACGGCTGGTGTTCAACAAACTGTTGACCGGCGCGCTGCGCGTGGGCGTGTCGCTGAAGCTGGTCCAGCAGGCACTGGCCGATCTCTCGGACGTGCCCGTCGCCGTGCTCGCGCAGCGCATGCTCGGCGACTGGCCACCGACCGCCGCGTTCCTCGACGCGCTGCTGTCCACCGAGGTGCTCGAGAGTGATCGCGAGCAGCCCTACCCGTTCTTCCTCGCGTCGCCGCTGGAGTCCGCGCCCGAGCAGTTGGGCGATGTGGCCGACTGGCTGCTCGAATGGAAGTGGGACGGCATCCGTGCCCAGCTCATTCGCCGCCGCGGCGACATCGCGCTGTGGTCGCGCGGCGAAGAGCGGCTCGATGGCCGCTTTCCCGAGATCGAAGCCGCCGCCCTCGCGCTGCCGCGCGACGCGGTGATCGATGGCGAACTGCTGGCCTGGGGCGAAGGCGACACGCCGCTTCCGTTCTCCGCGCTGCAGACGCGCATCCAGCGTCGCCGGCCCGGCAGCAAGCATCTGGCGGCGGCGCCGGCGCGCCTGCTGGCCTACGACCTGGTCGAGCTCGACGGAGAAGACCTGCGCGAACAGCCACTGGCGCTGCGTCGGCAGCGCCTGGCCGAGCTGCTGGGCGAAGCGGACGATCCGCGCCTGGTGCTGTCGCCCGACGTCCGGGTCGATACGTGGGCGCAGGCCGCTGCGCTGCGCGCATCCTCCCGCGGACGCGGCGTGGAAGGCCTGATGCTGAAGCGCCGCGCATCGCCCTATCGCAGCGGTCGGCGGCGCGGCGACTGGTGGAAATGGAAGGTCGACCCGCTCACCCTCGACGCGGTGCTGCTGTATGCGCAGGCGGGCCATGGCCGGCGCAGCACGCTGTACACCGACTACACCTTCGGCGTATGGAACGACGCCGGTGACCTCGTTCCCGTCGCCAAGGCGTACTCCGGTCTGGACGACAGCGAGATCCTCGCGCTCGACCGCTGGATCCGCGCGCACACGCGCGAGCGCTTCGGCCCGGTGCGATCGGTCGATGCGGAGCAGGTGTTCGAGCTGGGCTTCGAAGGCGTCAACCTCAGCAGCCGGCACAAGTCGGGCGTCGCGGTGCGGTTTCCGCGCATCCTGCGCTGGCGCCACGACAAGCAGGCCGCCGATGCCGATCGGCTGGAGACGCTGAAGGCGTTGGCCCGATGACGCCCCGCCAGCGGCTCGAGCAGTGGTTCGCGCTGCGCGGCTGGACGCCGTTGCTCTTCCAGCGCAAGGCGTGGCGCCATTACCTGGCCGGGGAATCCGGCCTCATCCATACACCGACCGGCAGCGGCAAGACGCTGGCGGCCTTCGGTGGCCCACTGATCGAAGCGCTCGGCGACGCGGCGACGCCAGCGCCGGCCGTGAACCGACGCACGCGCGCACCGCGTCCGCTGCGCGTGCTGTGGATCACGCCGCTGCGTGCGCTCGCCGCCGACACCACGCGCGCGTTGACCGAGACCTCGCATGCACTGGGGCTTCCCTGGACGGTGGCCCAGCGCACCGGCGATGCGAGCGCGCGCGACAAGCGGCTCGCACGCGGCGGCAAGCTGGATGTGCTGGTGACCACGCCCGAATCCCTCTCGCTGCTGCTCAGTTATCCGGACATCGCGACAATGTTCTCGGACCTTCGCTGCGTGGTGGTCGACGAATGGCACGAGCTGATGGGCAGCAAGCGCGGCGTGCAGACGCAGCTGGCGCTGGCGCGCCTGCGCCGGTGGTCGCCGCAGGTGCGCACGTGGGGCCTGTCGGCGACGCTCGGCAATCTCGATGAGGCCTGCCGTGCCCTGCTGCCGCCGGGCACACCACCGTGCATCCTGTCGGGGGCACGGCCGCGGCCGATGACCCTCGAGACGCTGCTGCCCGACGACGTGGCGCGCTTCCCGTGGAGCGGCCATCTCGGGCTGAGCCAACTCGCCGGCGTACTCGAGCGCCTGTTCCGCGTACGCACCAGTCTGTTGTTCACCAACACGCGCGCGCACGCCGAACTGTGGCACCAGGCGCTGGCCTCGGTGTGGCCGGAAGACTCCGCGACGCTGGCCCTGCATCATGGATCGCTCGATCCCGCCCTGCGGCAGCAGGCGGAAGCCGGCCTCCGCGAGGCGACGCTGCGCTGCGTGGTGGCCACCTCCAGCCTGGACTTGGGCGTGGATTTCCCATCGGTCGATCAGGTGCTCCAGATCGGCAGCCCGAAGGGCGTGGCGCGGCTGCTGCAGCGCGCCGGCCGCGCCCGCCATCGTCCTGGCGAAACCGGGCATGTGGTCTGCGTCCCGACGCAGGCGCTGGACATGGCGGAGTACGCGGCCACCCGCACGGCGATCGCCCATGACGCGATCGAAACTCGGCGCCCGCCCCGCATGCCGCTGGATGTGCTCGCGCAGCATGCCGTCACCGTGGCGCTGGGCGGTGGCTTCGATGCCGACGCGCTCCTCGCGGAGGTGCGCGGCACCGACGCGTTCGCCGCACTCGATGCGGCGACCTGGCAGCGGGTGCTGGATTTCATAGTTCGCGGTGGCCACGCGCTGGAGCACTACCCCGAGTACCGCCGGGTCGTGCGCGACCCCGATGGCGTGCACCGGGTGCACGATCGCGTCGTGGCGCTGCGCCATCGCCTGTCCATCGGCACCATCGCCAGCGATGGCAGCGTGTCGGTCCGGTTCCTGCGCGGCGGCGCGCTGGGCGCGGTCGAGGAAGCCTTCCTCAGCCGGCTGCGGCCCGGCGACCGGTTCCGCTTCGCCGGGCGACTGCTGGAACTGGTGAGGCTGCAGGACATGACCGCCTACGTGCGGCTGGTGAAGCACGGGGACGGCGTCGTGCCGCGCTGGATGGGCGGGCGCCTGCCGCTGTCCTCGCAGCTGGCCGCGCAGTTGCGCGCGACGCTGGCCGAGGACCGCACCTCGCCGGAGATGCGCGCACTGATGCCGCTGCTCACCGTGCAGGCGCGCCTGAGCCGGATGCCGGCGCACGACGAGCTGCTGGTGGAACTGGTGCGCCGGCGCGACGGCCAGCACCTGTTCGTGTTTTCCTTTGCCGGACGCCGCGCGCACGAAGGGCTTGCCGCGCTGCTGGCGTGGCGGCTGGGACAGCGGCAGCCCAACACGTTCTCGCTGTCGGCCAACGACCTCGGCTTCATGCTGTCGCCGCAGGTGCCGCTCACGCTGGATGGCAACGCACTCCACGCCCTGCTGAGCCCCGACCGCCTGCTCAATGATCTCGCGCAGGGCGCCAATCTCGGCGAACTGGCGCGCCGGCAGTTCCGCGGCATCGCACGCGTGGCCGGCCTGCTGCCACCGTCGTTGCCCGGGCGCGCGCCGCGCAGCATGAGGCAGCTGCAGGCGTCGAGCGGCCTGCTGTTCGATGTGTTGTCGCAGCACGACCCGGATCACCTGCTGCTGGCGCTGGCCCGTCGCGAAGCGCTCGAGGAGGATTTGCAGGTCGCGGACATGGAACGACTGCTGGTCCGCCTGCGCGAACACGCGATCGTCATCGAGCGGCCCGAAAGCCTGACGCCGCTGGCGTTCCCGCTGTGGGCCGACGGCATGCGGGCGCAGCTCAGCACCGAGGAATGGCAGGTCCGCGTGCGGCGCGCGGCGGAACAGCTGGAACGCCGGCATGCACGCTAGCCTGCCCATCACGCTGGCCGGCCAGCCCATGCAGGCGCTGGCCGAACGCGCACTCTTCTGGCCGGCGCAACGCCTGCTACTGATCGCCGACCTGCACCTCGGCAAAGGCGAAGCGCTGCGGCGTGGCGGCATCGCCGTGCCGCGCGGCGGTACGCGCGATGACCTCGATCGCCTGCAGGGGCTCGTCGCGACCACGGGCGCCACCGAGGTCTGCGTGCTGGGCGATTTCCTCCACGGGCCGGATCAGGGCGCGTGGCGCGAGGACTGGCGGGCATGGCGCGCGCAGCACGCGGACGTGATCCTCTCCGTCGTGGCCGGCAATCACGATCGCCGGCTGGCGCGTCATGCCGATGCCTGGCAGCTGGCGCTCCTGCCGGAGGGATACCGGCGAGGGCCGTTCCAGCTGCGGCACACGCCGGGCAACGGCGACGCGCATGCGATCGCCGGCCACGTCCATCCGCGCACGCGGTTTCCCGGCCTGCCCGGTCGCTGGCCGGCGTTCCTGCTTCGCCCCGGCCAGACCATCCTGCCGGCGTTCTCGCGGTTCACCGGCGGTGCGGACACGGTGCCCGCCGAAGGACAGCGCGTGATCGCATGCCTCGATGGCCTGGTGGCCGAACTGCCTTCCGAGGCGGGCCGCGGACGCTGATGCTCGACCGGGGATGCGTCCTATCCCGCGGCGTCCGTCAGTCCTTGCGCGGTGAGGTACCACCGGCGCGTCACGCCGATGGCGTCGAGGAAGGACGCATCGTGGCTGACCACCACCAGCGCGCCCTCGTAGTCGCGCAGCGCGTGTTCCAACTGCAGGGTCGCGTCGAGGTCGAGGTGGTTCGTCGGCTCATCGAGCAACAGCAGTTGCAGGGCGGCGTCGGCGTGCAGTACGCAGGCCAGGGTCGCGCGCAGGCGCTCACCGCCCGACAGGGCGCTGGCCGGCAACTGCATGCGGTCGCCGCGGAATCCCAGCCGCGCCAGCACGTCCGCGCGTTGCTGCATCGACAGACGCGGCGCGGTGCGGGCGAAATGCTCCGCGAGGGTCAGCGACGGCACCAGCTGATCCAGGCGCTGGCTGAGGTAGGCCACGCGCACGGCACCTGGCCGGTACTCGCCGGACGCCGGCGCCACGTCACCGGCCAACAGCCGCAGCAACGTGGTCTTGCCGACGCCGTTGTCGCCAATCAGCGCGATGCGCTCGGGGCCGCGGATCGTCAGCGTCACACCGTCAGCCCCCCACAACGGCGCGTCGCCCATGCCGCGCAGGCGCTCCATGGTCATCACCCGCTGGGTAGGGCCCACCTGCGTGGCGGGCAGCGAGAAACGGGGACGTACCGACGTGGCCGCTTCCTGTTCCGCGCGGCGGAGCGCATCGCGCACCTGGCCGACCCGGTCGGCGTGCGCGCCCTCGGCCTTGCCTGCGGAGACCTGCGCGCGTCGCGCCAGGGTGCCGGCGACGATCTTCGGCAATCCGGCGTCGGGCAGCGATCGAGCAGCGTTGGACGCACGACGTTGCGCGCGCTCGCGCGCCTGCTGCATGTCCTGCTTCTCGCGGCGCAGCTCCTTGCGCAGGTGGTGCACCTGGTGCTCCGCGGCCGCCCGCTCGCTGTCCGTCACCGCGCGATACGCGCTGTATCCGCCACCGACCAGGCGAAGACGGGACGGCTGCAGTTCCGCCACCTGCTGCATGCCTTCGAGCAGTTCGCGATCGTGGCTGGCGACCAGCACGCAACCGCGGAACGCCTGCAGCATGTCGTCGAGGCGCCGCCGTGCGGCACGATCCAGGTGGTTGCTGGGTTCGTCCAGCAACAGGACCTGCGGGCGACGCAGCAGTCGTGCCACCAGCGACAGCGCCATCACTTCGCCGCCGCTGAACGTGGAGACCTGCCGCTGCAGGGAGACCTCGTGCAGGCCGAACTGCGCCAGCAGCACGGCGATGCGCTCGCGCAGGTCCCACTGGCCTTCCGCACGTTCCAGCAACTGCGCATCGCCATCGCCGGCGAGCACGGCGTCGACGGCGTGCAGCTGAGCGGTTACGCCGAGCAGATCAGCAACGCGCATATCTGCAGGTACGTCCTCGCGTTGCGGCAGGTAAGCCAACGTACCGCCGATGTCGACGGTACCGGCGTGCGGCACGAGATCGCCCGCCAGCAGCCGCAGCAGCGTGCTCTTGCCCGCGCCGTTGGGCGCGACAAGGCCGACGCGGGAGGCGCCGAGCGCGAACGAAAGATCGTCGAAGACGGACGTACCGTCGGGCCACGCGAACGAAAGACGGGAGACGCGGAGATAGGCGTCGGACATGGATTCCTCCGAGGATCGCGCCGCGTACGCGGGCGATCGCCCAACAGGGCACCTGGCATCGCCAGGCGGCTGGTGCGGTTCAGGGGAATCGAGCGATCACACGTCCGACGGGCTCCGGTGGAAACGAGGGGCGCGTAGTGTGGCAGCCCGCGGCGAATCAGCGCTGAACATCAGCCTGCAGATCGTCATCCAACGACAGGGTCGCCTGCAGGCCGCCGCCTTCGCGATTCGACAGCCGGAGCGTGCCGCCCATCGCCTGCGTGAGCTGCAGGGCGATGGCCAGCCCGAGCCCGGTGCCGCCGGTGGAACGCCCTCGCGAGGCCTCGAGACGGTGGAAGGGCTTGAGCACCGCATCGAGTTGATCGGGTGGAATGCCCGGGCCGCGGTCGAGGACATCGATGCAGGTGCGTCCGGTGGTGTCGATGCGGAGGCGCGTCTCGACCGCACCGGCATACGCGAGTGCGTTGTCGATCAGGTTCTGCAGGATCCGCCGCAGCACCTGGGGATGACCTTGCTGCACGACGTCCGTGCGGTCGACGATCTGCACGGCCTTTCCCTCGTCCTGGTAGTCGGCCACGACGCTCTCGAGGAACGCAGTCAGGTCCAGCCTGACCGGCGGCCCCAGCCGCACGCTTGCGCCGCGCGCATAGTCCAGGCCCTCGCGGACCAGCTGACTGATGTGGTCGATGTCGCCGATGAGCTTGTCCTGTTCCGGGCTGGCCTCCATCGTTTCGACGCGCAGGCGCAGGCGCGTGATCGGTGTCTGCAGATCGTGCGAGATCGCCGCCAGGATCTGCGTGCGCTCGGCGACATGGGCGGCGACGCGCGTCTGCAGCAGATTGAGCGCCTGCGCGGCCTGCGCCACTTCAGAGGGACCCCGCTGCGGCAACGGCGCGCCCTGCCCCGCGGGATCCATGCGTCCGGCCGCGGCGGCGAGCTGGGCCAGCGGCCGGGTCGCCAGACGCACGGCGAAGCCCACGCAGGCCAGCAGCAGCACGATCTGCGCGGCCAGTACCCAAGGCAGCCACCGCGCCACGGGCATGGGCGCAGGCGTGACTTCGATGGTCAGCGGCCGTCCATCGCGCAAGGTCAGTTCCACCTCGTAGCGCTCCGGCATCGACGACACCGCACGCGGCCTGAGGACATAGGCATGCCCGAGCGCATCGTCGATCAGCCCGGTCACCTGGCGCGCACGGTCGGTGGCCAGCGGCGTACCCGCACGCGCGGGACGCAGCAGATAGCGGTAGGTCCGCCGTTCCAGCCGGTTCACCCATGCGCTGCGCTGGTCCGCCGGCAGATGCTCCAGCAACGCCACGCTGACCGGTACGTCTTCGTAGAGGTTCCTGAGCATCATCGAACGCGTGGCCTGCATGCGCTCCCCGAACAGCAGGGCGAACGACAGCGCGTGCGCCACCAGCAGGCCGACGCCGAGGATCAGCACCAGGTGCGACCGCAGCGTGCGTGGCCGCCAGCGCCACGGCGCGCGCAGCGAGGGGATCACGCGCCGTCCCCCACCAGCACCACCGGTTGGCTGAAGACATAGCCTTCGCTGCGCACGGTCTTGATGTAGGTCTGTTCGCGCGCGCCGTCGCCGAGGCGCTGGCGCAGGCGGCTGACGAGCAGGTCGATCGACCGGTCGAAGGCCTCGGCGTCCCGGCCCTGCGTGAGGTTCAACAGCTGGTCGCGGCTGAGCACGCGCTGCGGATGATCGATGAACACGCGCAGCAGCCGGAACTCCGCGCCGCTCAGCGCGTACACCGTCCCGTCCGCATCCAGCAGGTGGCGCGCCGTCGTGTCCAGCCGCCAGTCGCCGAAGCGGATCCAGCGGCTGGCTTCGGACACCTGCAGGTTGGGCGGCAGCATGCGCGCGCGCCGGATGACGGCGTTGATCCGCGCCAGCAGCTCGCGCGAGGAGAACGGCTTGGTGACGTAGTCGTCGGCGCCCATCTCCAGGCCGATGATGCGATCGGTCTCGTCATCGCGGGCGGTCAGCAGCACCACGGGCACCGCGCGATGCTTGCCGGCGCGCAGGTTCCGGCACAGCGACAGGCCGTCCTCGCCGGGCATCATCACGTCGAGCACGATCAAGTCCACGTCGCTCGTATCGAGCGTGGCGCGCATCTCGCGGCCGTCCGCGGCCAGGCTCACGCGCATGCCGTTGCGGCGCAGGTAGTCGCCCACCATCTGGCGGATGTCGCGATCGTCATCGACAACCAGGATGTGATCGGTGTGGGACATGCGGTGGAGTCTCCAAAGGATCGGCCACGGGCGGCCTTCGATCTGTTGCCGTGGATGGTAGCGCCTGCACGCCATGTGCCGGCATGCGCCCGCAGGCGGGTTTGTATCGGAATGTATCCCGCCGCCGTTTGCCCGAACTCGCTGACAAATCCCCGGGAAACGGGACACGTCCGCGATACCCGGCGGGCGCGGAATGTGTCCATCGCCGACGGGGCCTCCGCCGGCACCCGCCGAAGGACACGACGATGCATGCTTCAGATTCCGCTCCCTCTCCCTCCCGTGCCGCGCTGGTGTTCGGCGGCTCCCGCGGCATCGGTGCCGCCATCGCACGCCGCCTGGCCCGCGAGGGCCACGAGGTCGCCCTGACCTACGCGAACCGCGCCGACAAGGCCGCCGAGGTCGTTGCCCGGATCCGCGCCGACGGTGGCCAGGCGATCGCGCTGCAGGCCGACGCGGCCGACCCCCATGCGATCACGGCCGCCGTGGCCGATGTCATCGCGCGCTTCGGGCCGTTGCACGTGGCGGTGGTCAATGCCGGCATCTACGAGGGCGCGCCGCTGGCCGGGTTCCCGCTCGAAACGCTGGACCGGATGCTCGTGGTCAACGTGCGCGGCGTCTTCCTCGCCATCCAGGCGGCGGCCGGCTCGATGGTCGATGGCGGACGCATCATCACCACCGGCAGCAACACGGCGCAGCGCAGCGGCTCGGTCGGCAGCAGCGTCTATGCGATGACCAAGGCCGCCGTGGCCACGCTGGTGCGCGAACTGGCGCTGGACCTGGCACCGCGCCGCATCACCCTCAACAACATCCAGCCGGGCCCGATCGAGACCGACATCACCGCCGGCTTCCTCGACGACCTGGTCCAGCGCAATCCGCTCAAGCGCGTGGGCCAGCCGGACGAAGTCGCGTCGCTCGCGGCGTACCTGGCCAGCGCCGACGCCGGCTACATGACCGGCGCCAGCCTGACGATGGATGGCGGCTACGCCCTCTGATTCTCGCCGCACCGCGCAGCACGTCTTTCGCCTTTCCCTCAACCACCCCGCTGGAGGAACCACCATGTCCACCCTCACTGCTTCGCACCCCGCCCCGCTCCGCCGCCGTGCACGCCTCCTGTCATGGCTTGCGGCCTCCTGCCTGATGCTGACTGGCGCGGCATCCGCCGAACCGGCCGCACCCGCACCTGCCGCCGCCGCGCTGCCGCCCGAGCTGATCGCCAACCACCACGTCGACGCCGGCGACCTGCGCATCGGCTATGCCGAGCTTGGCCCGGCGAAGGGTGAGGTCGTCATCCTGTTGCACGGCTGGCCGTACGACATCAACAGCTATGCCGCCGTCGCGCCGCGGCTGGCCGCCAAGGGCTACCGCGTGATCGTGCCGCACCTGCGCGGGTATGGCAGCACGACCTTCCTCTCGCCCGACACGCCGCGCAACGGTCAGCCCGCCGCGCTCGCGTCCGATGTCATCGCGCTGATGGACGCGCTGAAGATCCGTCGCGCCACGCTGGCCGGCTACGACTGGGGCGCGCGCTCGGCCGATATCGTCGCCGCTGTATGGCCCGAGCGCGTCAAGGCGCTGGTCTCGGTCAGCGGCTACCTGATCGGCAGCCAGCAGGCGAGCCGCGCGCCGTTGCCGCCGTCGGCCGAACTGCAGTGGTGGTACCAGTTCTACTTCGCCACCGAGCGCGGCAAGGAGGGCTACACCCGCTACACCCACGACTTCGCCAGGAAGATCTGGGAACTGGCCTCGCCGCAGTGGGCGTTCGACGACGCGACGTTCAACCGCAGTGCCGCGGCGCTGGACAACCCCGACCATGTCGCCATCGTCATCCACAACTACCGGTGGCGGCTGAGCCTGGCCGAAGGCGAGCCGAAGTACGCCGCGCTGGAGCAGCGCCTGGCCCAGGCACCGGTCATCACCGTGCCCACCATCACCATCGAAGGCGATGCGAACGGTGCGCCGCATCCGAAGCCGGAGGCGTACGCGACCAAGTTCGTCGGCAAGTACGAACACCGCACCTTCACCGGCGGCGTCGGCCACAACCCGCCGCAGGAATCGCCGGACGCATTCGTCCAGGTCGTGATCGACGCCACCCACCTGTAAGCGAGGGAGCACCGACATGACACCGCTCAAGACGTTGCTGCTCGCGTTGCTGGCCGCTGGTTCGGCGTTGGGCCTGGCGGGCGCGGTGCAGGCATACGACCGCGCGCGCCCTGCGTCACCCCTCTACGGCGTCCAGCTGCCCGAGGGCTACCGCGACTGGCCCTTCATCGCACCGGCCCAGGAAGCCGCACCGCTGGACGAGTTCCGCATCGTGGTCGGCAACCCCACCGCCATGCGCGCGTACCGGAGCAACGTGCGTCCGTTTCCCGATGGCACGGTGCTGGTGAAGCTCGCCTGGAAGCATGAGCAATCGCCCGACTTCGCCCCCGCCTCCATTCCGGGTGCACCGACCACCGTGCAGGTGATGGTCAAGGACACCCGCAGGTACGCCAACACCGGTGGCTGGGGGTACGGGCGCTTCGTCGACGGCAAGCCCGTCGATGAAGCGCAGCACCAAACCTGCCACGCCTGCCATGCGGCACGCGTGAAGGACCGCGACTACGTGTTCACGCAGTACGCGCGCTAGACGACACCTTCCCCTTCCCTCACCCCTCTCTCTCAGGAACCTTTCCATGAACGCCATCGATACCGTGCTCTACACCGCAAAGACCCACACCGTGGGCGGCCGCGAAGGCCATTCACGCAGCGACGATGGACAGCTCGACGTCGCCCTCTCGCCCCCGGGCAGCCGCCGCCCAGGCACCAATCCCGAACAGTTGTTCGCCGCCGGATGGTCCGCCTGCTTCGAAGGCGCGATGGGCATCGCCGCGCGCAAGCACGGCATCAGCCTGCCCGCCGGCACCGCGATCGATGCGGAAGTGGATCTCGGCAAGGCCGGCGACGACTACCAGCTGCAGGCGCGCCTGGCGGTTTCCTTGCCCGGGCTTTCGCCGGAACAGGCGCAGTCCCTGGTCGACGAAGCGCACCGCACCTGCCCGTACTCGCGGCTCACGCGCGGCAACATCGACGTCCAGATCCGCGTGGTCTGACCTCATTGCGATCCAACGTGCCCAAGCGCGCAACGCGAGCGACGACACGCTCGCGATGAGCGTCACCCTCGTACACGGAACTCCCCATGATCGAATACGCATTGGCCACGCTCGCCGGCATGGCCACCATCCTCTCGCCGTGCATCCTGCCGGTGCTGCCGATCATCCTGGCCACGGGCACCGGTCAGGACCGCGATACGCCGGTGTGGATCATCGCGGGCTTCGTCACGGCATTCGCGGCCGGCGGCATCCTGCTCGGTGTACTGGCGTCGTCGTCCGGCGACCTGCAGGCCAGCATTCGCACCGGTTCGATCGTGGTGCTGATGGTGGCCGGCCTGGCCTGCTTCTGGCCGGCGCCGTTCGAGCGATCGATGGCGTGGGTGCAGGCACGCTGGCACCGCGTGCGACCGCAGGGCGCGGGCCTGGCGCGCATCGGTGGACGCCCCGGCGCCCTGCTTGTCGGCGCGTCGCTCGGACTCGCATGGACACCGTGCGCGGGCCCGGTGCTGGCGTCGGTGCTCGCCTTGGCCGCCAGTTCCGACGCACCTGCAAAGGCCAGCGCCCTGCTCGGCGTGTATGCGCTCGGTGCGGGCCTTCCGATGCTGCTGATCGCGTACGGCGGCCGCTGGATCCGGGCACGCCTCGCGCGCGTGCAGCGGCATGCCGACCTGCTGCGCAAGGGCTTCGGCCTCATGGCCATCGGCGTCGCGGTCCTCCAGTTGCTGCAGTACGACGTCTTCGTCACCGCCTGGGCCACGCAGTGGCTCCCCTCCCTCTCCCAAGGACTCTGACCCCATGAAGAAGTTCTCCTCCCTCGCGACCCTGCTTGCTGCCTGCGTGTTCGCCGCCGCGTGCTCACCCAGCGTGCAGGCCGATCCCGTCCAGCCCACGCGCGCCGCACCTGCGCCGATGGCGCCCGACTTCACCGGCATCGACGCCTGGATCAACAGCACGCCCCAGCGTATCTCCGAGCTGCGGGGCAAGGTGGTGCTGGTCGAATTCTGGACGTACTCGTGCATCAACTGCGTGCGGGTCATGCCGCACGTCAAGCAGTGGCACGCCCGCTACAAGGACCAGGGCCTGGTGGTGATCGGCGTGCATACGCCCGAATACGGCTACGAGAAGAAGCTCGCCAACGTGCGTGCCGCCGTGCAGCGTTTCGGCATCACCTATCCGGTCGCGCAGGACAACAGCTACGACACCTGGAACGCCTACGGCAACCGCTACTGGCCGGCGATGTACCTGATCGATCAGCAAGGCCGCATCGTGTACCAGCATTTCGGCGAGGGCGACTACGCGGAAACCGAAGCGAAGATCCGTGCGCTGCTGGGCACCGGCCAGCCGGCCCAGCGCCAGGAGCAGAACCCGAGAGCCTGCGATGGTTGATCACCGGCGGTTCGCGCGGGCTCGGCCTGGCGCTGGCCGACGCGGTGCTGGCCGCAGGCCATCGGGCGGTGGTGACGGCGCGCGATCCTTCACGGCTCGCGCACCTCGTCGCCCGGTACGGCGACGCCATCCGCGTGGCGGCGCTCGACGTGACGGACACGGTGGCGGCGACGCAGGCCGTGCAGGCGGCGGTGGACGCGTTCGGCGGGCTCGATGTACTGGTGAACAATGCCGGCTACGGGGATGTCGGCTCGGTCGAAGACACGACGCTGGACGACATCCGGCGGCAGATCGAGACCAACCTGTTCGGCACGATCATCATGACCAAGGCCGCCGTGCCAGTGATGCGGGCGCAGCGCAGCGGCCACATCATCCAGCTCTCCTCCGTCGGCGGCCGCATCGGCGCGCCGGGTCGCGCGGCCTACTCCGCGGCGAAGTGGGGCGTGGAAGGTTTCTCCGAGTCGCTCGCCCTCGAGATGGCGCTGATCGGCGTGCACGTCACCGTCGTCGAGCCCGGCGGCTTCCGCACCGATTTCGCCGGTGCGTCCACGTCGCTGAAGGAAGGCCGGCCGGAGTACGACGATGTCGTCGGCGCCACCATCCGCAAGCAGCGGGCCTACGATGGCCACCAACCCGGCGATCCGGCACGCGCGGCCCAGGCGATCCTCCACCTCGCGGGTGCGGCGTCGCCGCCGTTGAGGATCGCGCTGGGCACCGACGCGGTGGCTGCCATCGAGCACGCGGACAGGGGTCGCCTCGAGGAACGGACCGCATGGCGATGGCTGAGCACCTCGACCGACTATGCTTGAGACCTGCGCCCGACCGGGAACGGCGTCCACCGGATAACCGATCCTGGTCGACGCGCGCCATCGCACCGACCACCAGGAGTTCCGCCGGTGAACCAGAGCCCCGACCTGCTGCGCCGCCTGCTGCGCGCGAAGGACCGCATGGATGCGTTCCCCGACCAGGACTGGCCGGTCGAACGGCTGGCGGAGATCAGTGCAGTGTCGAAGGCGCACTTCGCGCGGGCGTTCAAGCAGGCGTTCGGGCTCCCGCCGCACCGCTACCTGCTGACGCGGCGGATCGAACGGGCCGCGGCGCTGCTGCGCGAGACCGACGCCCCGATCATCGACATCGCGCTGCAGACCGGCTGGACCAGCATCGGCACGTTCGGCCGGATCTTCCGCGACATCCTCGGCGAGAGCCCGGGCGAGTGCCGTCGGCGCGCGCGGGACGCGATCGACCCGCGCAGCGCGATCCCGGAATGCGTGATGCGCGCGGTGGAGCGCCCGGACCTCAAGACCGCAGTTTCGGAGAAGCGCCGGCAGGCCGACGAGGCTACGGTGACAGCCCCAACGACGGAGGTTCCATGAGCGACGGTATCGAGGTGATCGGCGTGTACGTGCGCGACCAGGACGAAGCCCTGGGCTTCTACGTGGACAAGCTCGGCTTCCGCGTGCAGGCGGACGTGCGCAATGGCGACTACCGGTGGCTGACGGTGCAGCATCCGGAGCAGCCCTCGGTGCAGCTGGGTCTGTTCAAACCCGGCGCGCCCGTCCACGACACGGCCACCACCGAGGCGTTGAACCGTCTCATCGCCAAGGGCGCGATGCCGCCGCTGGTGCTGAAGGTGAAGGATTGCCGCGCCACCTATGAGGCGCTCAGCGCCAAGGGCGTGGAATTCATCCAGGAACCGATCAGCCGCTACGGTCAGGTCGACGCGGGCTTCCGCGATCCGTCCGGCAACGGCTGGAAGATGATCGAACGTCAAACCAAGGAGACGCCATGAGCATCGCCCGCTTTTCCCGGCAGAGCCACCGCTGGCTCTCCATCGTGTTCACCCTGACGGTGATCCTCAATTTCGCCTGGCGCGCCGCCGCCGGCGGCGAACCCCCGGCGTGGGTCACCTACTCGCCGTTGCCGCCGCTGTTCCTGCAGCTGTTCACCGGCCTGTATCTGTTCGCCCTGCCCTATCTGGGCCGTCGGCGTGCGGAGGGCGCGACGCCGTAACGGCAACCGCCACGCGTTGCCCGGGCGGAGTTCCGCTGCGGGCGCCGCTGACCTCCGGTCGTCGCGCACCTACAGCAGGAACTGCAGATGTTCGGCCAGCCGCAGGCTCATCGCCGCGATGGTGAAGGTGGGAAACGCCCAGCCGCCGGTGGGGAAGATCGAACTGCCGGCCACGTAGAGGTTGTCCACGCCATGCACGCGGGCGTCGAGGTCGACCACGCCCTCCGCGGGCGACGCCGACATGCGCGTGGTGCCCATGTGGTGCGCGGTGCCGTGGATGGGGGCGTCGATGCCCGTGCCTTCCGCGAGCCACGCGTCCGCGCTGAATTGCCCATGGCTGGCCTCAGCCAACGCGGCGCCGAAAATCGCCGCGGACGTCCGATAGGTATGCCAGTCGAGATCGGTCAGCCGCCAATCGACCACCACCTTGCGCTGGCCCAGCGCATCCAGATCCTCGCCGAGGCGGACGCGGCTGTGCGGATTCGGCGCCTGTTCGAAGTAGCCCACCACGTCCACGCGCTGCGCTGCGACCGGCAGCTTCCCGCGGCGCTTGCGGTACCACGCCCGTGCGACATGGTTGGGATGCCGCCCCACCGTCGCCACCGCCTTGCCCAACGCACCGATCGACCGGTTCCGTCGCGGCGGATCGAACACCGGGTGCGCCGCATCCATCTGGCCGTTCAGGGCCATGGCCTCGTCGTGGTCCTGCTTGCGGAACGCCTGGCGCAGCTCCCGGAAGGCACGCAGGCCGTCCGGCACGGGCCCTTCCACCGCGAACGGTTTCGCGCGCGCATTGAGCAGGCCGTGCTGCCGGATCGTCGCGTCGGACAGGCACAGCTCCGGGAAACAGGGCGCGGACCCTTTGCCGCCGGACCGGTCGTAGGGCCGGGTGATGCGTTCCGGCGAGCCGGTGTGCAGCGTGCCCAGGCGGCAGCTCGGATGATCCATGAAGTAACGGCCCACCAGGCCGTGCCGGTTGCCCAGGCCTTCGGGCGCCACGTTGCTGGACAGCAGCAACAGTCGCGCGTTCTCGATGCCCCCGCACGCCAGCACGTAGCGGCGCGCGACCAGCGACGTGGTCTGGCCCGACAACGAACGGATGGTGAGCGACTCCACGTGCTCCGCGTGCGGGTCCGCCTGGAGCGATACCGCATTGGCGTGCAGCAGCAGTTGCACGTTGGGCGCCAGCGCCAGTTCTTCGCGGAACGCTTCACCGAAGAACACCGGACTCCTGGCGAAGGTGCGGTGCTCCAGCAGGTCGCTGTCGAACGGAATCCCGGCCGGTTCGCTGTCGTGCAGGAAGCTGCCGTCGCCCAGTGCGTGGTGTTCGATGCCGAACAGCCCGCGTGCCTGTTCGTAGAAAGGCCGCAACGCCTCGTACGCCAGTGGCCATCCGCTGTGCGGCACCCATGCGCGCCGGGACAGGTCGCCCTGGCTCAATGGAATGCAGCCGCCGCCCCACACATGCGTGCTGCCGCCGAACGCGCGCAACCGGCTCCTGACCGGATCGAAGCGCCCCTCGCCGATGGCGGCGCCTTCGTACAACGATTGGCTCAGCGATTCCGGCCGCGGGCCGCCGCCTTCCACCAGGCAGACGTTGACCGCCGTGCCCAGCCAGCGCCGCGCGAGCGCGATGCCCGCCGGGCCGGCGCCCACGATGCAGAGGTCGGTATGCAGCCTGTTCGGCAATGAAGCGACGCCTGCATCGAGGATCACAACACCGTCCGAGGTCTGGTCCCGCAAGGCGCGGGATCTCTGGGTCTTGCGCGGTCCGATCAAACAACGGAGTGCGTGCGCAACGGCACGGCATGCACGGCGTCGGAGGCGACACTGCGTCCGCATCCGTTACTCCAACGTGATGGCCGCTGTGCCCCCCTGCCCTCGCTCGCTACGACGCCATGCCGGTTTCGCCATGCGTATAGCTCACCCCGAGCTGCCGCGCGATCGCCGCCAGGCGTCGCACGATGCCAGAGCGCAGGTGCATCGGCGCCTGCTGGTAGAGCGCACTCCACAGCCCGGCCACGAAGGCGTTCGGGTCACCGATATCGGCACCGCCACGGATGAGGTTTTCCGCATCGGCGAGGCGGTCTTCGATGCGTTCGGCATTCAACATGCACGCACGCTACGCGCGACGCTGTGAACAGCCCGTGTGGGATCGGCTCGATGCTCGTGCGATATGGCACGCGCATGCGATCGACGACGTCGCGCATGCGTGTGTGAACTGCGCAGTTCACTTCATGTCGACTCTCCATGCGCAAGGGTGTGGAACCCCCCCACGCATGGAGCACTTCGTGAACCCACATCGCACCTCACGCACCCCCGGCCTCGTATCGCTGCTGGCCTGCCTGCCGTTTTCCTGCATCGCCTTCGGCGCTGCGGCGCAGGATTTCGCCGACGATGCGCGCTTCGAACTGCGGCTGTCGGCCTTCAATCCGGAAGCCAACATCCGGTTCGACGGCACCGGCACCGCCACCGACGGCACGCGCACGGAAGACCTGGACGCATCGGGCGGCATCGATTCCGATGGCCGCTGGCGGCCGCGCGGCGAACTCGCTTTCAACCTGTCGCCCCGGCAGTCGCTGCGGGCGAACTACTACGACTATCGGCGCGATCAGTCCTGGCATTTCGACGGCGACTGGATCGACCCGGGCACGATCTTCGAGGAGGTGGAGCTTCCGGGTGAACCGGTCGAAGTGCCGGCGATCGACATCGACGGGCGCCTCAGCTTCGAACTGGCCAGCCTCAACTACGAGTTCGCGGTCGTGGACACGCCGCGTCTGCAGTGGGGGCTCGGCGCCGGCGTCACCCACGCGACGCTGCAAGCGCGCGGCACCGGCACCAGCACCGGCACCGGCGAACTGGAGCCGCAGTGGCAGGCGCTGGACTGGAAGCGCGACGGCACGTCGCCCAACCTGCATACGCGCGTCAGCTGGTCGCCGACGCCGCGCCTGCGTATCGAAGCGCAGGCGCAGTACCTGGACACACGCTGGGGCGACTTCATCGACGAACGCGGCCACTTCGAACGCGGCGGACTGCTGGTCGAATACCTCGTCACCGAGCGCCTCGGCATCCACGTGGGCTACGACTGGTTCCGCCTGAAGCTGAGCGACGACTACCGCGGTTCGTTCGAGGCGCCGGCTGAATCCGGCGTCGGCACGGTCGACGTGGCCGGCCGGCTGACGGGTCAATTCAAGGTCCACGGACCGATGGCGGGCGTGACCTTCCGGTTCTGATCGGCGGACACACGCACCGACGTGGGGCGAACCGAGTGACCGCCCCACCCGCCAGGCGTGGTGTGTGTTGAGCCAGCCAAAAAGCCTCACGCACCAGGCTTGGTGTGTGTTGATCCAGCCAAAAAGCCTCACGCGTCAGGCTTGGTGTGTGTTGATCCAGTCAAAAAGCCTGACGCGTCAGGCTTAGTGTGTGTTGATCCAGCCGAAAAGCCTCACGCACCAGGCTTGGTGTGTGTTGAGGCAGCCAAAAAGCCTGACGCGTCAGGCTTAGTGTGTGTTGAGCCAGCCAAAAAGCCTCACGCATCAGGCTTGGTGTGTGTTGACCCAGCCAAAAAGCCTCACGCGTCAGGCTTGGTGTGAGTAGAGACCGCGCACGCCGGCCGGCGCGGTCAGCCGATCGCGCCCGACAGCCTGCCGCAGTACATCCCGGTACGGCACAGCACGAGCTGCGCTATGCCGAACCCGATGCAGCAGGCCAGGAAGGCGACCGCGAACGCAGCCACGGGACGCGGCCCGCGACGACGGAGCGCGAACCACGCCGCGATCAGTCCCACCGCCAATCCCGGCAGGGCGAACACGTGCCCCAGCCCGAGCATTCCTTCCGGCCGTGGCAGGGACGCCTGCCATGCCCAGTAAAGGAGCACCGAGGCACCCAACGCCGCCGACGCGCCTGCGGTGAACAACGGCGGCACGCGCGCGATCTGTGCCACGCCCACCAGCACCAGCCAGGCGAGGACGTAGTACGGAATGCCGACGTACAGCGGGTCGCCGCGCAGCACGGCCGTCGCCACGATGGCCGCGCCGATGACGAACGCGGCGATGACGTCGGTGGTGCGTGAGGGTGTCTGCATGAAACGTCCGATGGCGTGGCAGCGGCAGGCCGTCGCCTGCGACGACCCGCATGAGTGGAGGTGCGCTGGGCGCCCGCTTACTTCTTCAGCGCGGCGACGACTTCCCGCACGCTGAGCCCGAGTTCCAACTGCAGGCGCACGAACTCGCGTTCCTTGCGCGACAGCGCACGACCCGCCTCGATCCGCACGTCCTCAGCCTCCAGGAGGCGCAGGATCCGCGGCATCGCCGAGCCGATGGTGTCCTGGTCGTACCCCGCCTCGCGCAGGGCGGCGGTCAGGAGGGTTTCGAGATCCATGAAGGGCAGACTCAAGTCAGGGGGTCGCATTGTGGATGAACATGCCGGGAAGGGGGAACGATGAGTTCGTCCATGCCATCCCGGTGTGCGCGCATCGACGCCTGTTGACAATATTCCATATTTCCAGAATATTGGAACTATGGAAACCAAGACAGCCATCTCCGCGCTCAGCGCCCTCAGCCACGAATCCCGCCTGGCAGCCTTCCGCGCCCTCGTGCAGGCCGGTCCCAACGGCATGGCGGTCGGTGAGCTGCGTGAGCAGCTGGACCTGCCCCCAGCCACGTTGAGCGCTCACCTCAACGTGCTGCGTTCTGCGGCACTCGTGCGCGACGAACGCGAGGGACGCGTCATCCGCGTGCGCGCCAACTACCTGCAGATGAACGCCCTGCTCGCCTACCTGACCGAGAACTGCTGCGCAGGCGCCGAAGCATGCGGCCCGGCCGTGGCGTGCACCCCAAAAAAACCAGGAGCCCGCGCGTGAACCGCTTCCACGTCCACCTCAATGTCACCGATCTCGAGACCAGCATCCGCTTCTACTCCGCGCTGTTCGCTGCGCAACCGGCCGTGGTCAAGCCCGACTATGCCAAGTGGATGCTGGAAGATCCCCGGGTGAACTTCGCCATCTCCACCACCGGACGGATGGCAGGTATCGATCACCTGGGTTTCCAGGTCGAGAGCGCCGACGGCCTGGCCGAGATCGGCCGGCGACTCGATGCGGCGGGCGGCACCGTGGTGCCCGAGGACGCCACGATCTGCTGCTATGCGCAGTCGGACAAGCTGTGGACGGAAGATCCGCAAGGCACGCGCTGGGAAAGCTTCCACACCACGGGCGAGGCCACCACCTACTACGCCGGCGAGGCCGCCTGCGCCACCGATGGCGCCGCCTGCAGCCCTGACGTGGCACCCGTCGCGTCGCGCCCGACGGGCGTCGCATCGTGCTGCCCGCCGGCATCGGGCTGCTGCTGAGCCATGGATCTGCGCGCCGTCCTCCCTGGAAACCACCTCATGAAACGCGTCCTGTTCGTCTGCGTCGAGAACGCCAACCGCAGCCAGATGGCCGAGGCCTTTGCGCATCTCCATGGCGGCGATCAGGTCGAGGCACTGAGCGCCGGTTCCCGGCCTTCCGGCCGGATCAATCCGAAAGCGATCCGCTTCATGGCCGAACTCGGCTACGACCTCACTGCCCACGCATCCACATCGCTCGACGGCATCACCGGCGAGTTCGATGCCGTCGTCACCATGGGATGCGGCGACAACTGTCCGTGGGTACCGGCGAAACGACGCGAGGACTGGGCGCTGCCCGATCCGAAGCACATGGACGATGATGGCTACCGCGCCGTGCGCGACGAGATCGGACGACGCGTCCACGCGCTGTTGGCAACGCTCTGATGCCGCTGGGTCGCACGCTGCTGGCCGAATTCCTTGGCACCGCGCTGCTGCTCGCCTGCGTGGTGGGCTCCGGCATCATGGGCGCCCGCCTCGCCGGCGGAAACGATGCGATCGCGCTGCTCGCGAACGCCGGGGCGACCGCTGGCATGCTCTACGTGTCGATCGTCGTGCTCGGGCCGGTCTCGGGCGCGCACTTCAATCCGGCCGTGACGCTGGTGATGCGGTTGACGAATGAACTGCGCACGCACGAAGCGCTGGCCTACGTCGGTGTGCAGCTTGTGGGCGCGGTCGCCGGTGTGCTGCTCGCGCATGCGATGTTCGAACTGCCTCTGTTGCAGCCCGGCACGCGCATCCGGACCGGACACGCGCAATGGTTGAGCGAAGGCATCGCCACGTTTGGACTGGTACTGACGATCCTGTTGGGCATACGCCATCGACCGCGCGCCGTGCCGGCTCTGGTCGCCAGCTACATCTTCGCCGCGTACTGGTTCACGGCCAGCACTTCATTCGCCAATCCGGCCGTAACGCTCGCCCGCGCCTTGACGCAGACGTTTGCAGGCATTCGAGCCGGGGATGTCGCAGGTTTTGTGCTCGCACAGCTGCTCGGCGCCGTCTTGGCGATGACGGTGGCGTACGTCTTCAACGAAAACCCGCAACCCGCAGAAAGCGCGCGACAGAAATGACGCGCACCAGCGCTCCGCACTGGTAGGTACGTTTACCTCGAATCCTCCGATGTGCGGTTGCCTGGAATCGGCCTCCACGGCGTCTAGGCCAGTAAGGTCAGTGATTCGAGCGATCGGTCGGGAGGCAAGGAATGTCCGAAGCCAGGCGGTTGGACGGCCAGCAGGCGCGACGGCTGGAGGTTTTGAGCGGGATTGCAGACGACCTGTTCGCCGCAGCCGCGTACGTGGATCGGATCAAGGACGCCGGGACGGCGGGCGATGTCGATGCCTGGTGGGCGGCGGCGCTGGTCCGTTACGGGCGCTGCTTCGGCAAGGGCGTCGGAGCGTGGGGTGCCGGCGATGTGGTGGGACGCCTTCCGGACCTGCTCCAGGTACGCCATCGGCATTTCAGGCGGCTGCGCGACACGCTGGTTTCGCACCCGGGCGGCGTCGACCGCACGTACGCCACGGAAGCCACGCTGGATCGTGAAGGCCGGGTGCGCATCGGCTGCGAGCGCGTGCCGATGTTCTCGCTGGGCCGTCTCGAGGCCATGGATTTTGGGGAACTTCTCGACGCGCTACATACGCTTGTCGATCAGCGCAGGGTGGAAGTGGAGAACGATCTCCGCCTGCATCTCTCCGGCATGACGAAGGAGGAATTCCGCCAGTTGCCGCCATCGGAGTTGACGGGGCACAGCCACCGTGACGATGCGCACCTCCTGCGACATGTGCGCGGTGAGCAGCCGCCCATCGGCGGATCACCCCGTGGTGTACTCGAACGGCGGATCGCGACGTCCATCGATCGCTGATCGACGACGACGATATCCCTCATGATGGATGGCGCTCGAAGCCGGACGATGTCTCCCGCGACGCACGGGGTAGACGGGAGATGAAGCGGTGCTGAGGTCGATCGGTTTTCTCAACACCCCATCAACGGCTGGAACGCCAGCGTCGTGACGACCACCCACGTTCCTTTTCGCAGGGCTTCCACGCGAACGCGCACGGTGCTGATCGCCACATAGGGCGATACCGCGCGCGCTTCGCCGCCTTTGTCCAGATCCGAAAGCCAGCCGTCGGCGATCGTTGGGTCGCCCTGCCTGACCGCATGCGCGCGCACGGCGGCATCGAGTTCCTGGCGTGTGTACGTGGGGAAGCAGCCCTGCTGGTCCGGCGTGGGCTTCGGCACGATAAACGTCACCGCATCGACCGCGTCCGCCGGTAGCCAGGCCGACGTGCAGTGTTTCCAGTCGATGAGATCCAGGTGCGGGCCTTCCGCGCCCAGGGCGAGGCTGGTTTCCAACTGCACGCGCACGCGGTACGTCTCGCCGGCGTTTGCAGGCTGCAGTTGCAACGTTGCGCCATAGATCTCGTCGCCCAGTTCCAGCGGCACCGCCAGCGAAGTGGGCACCACGCCTTCGTGCTTCCACCCCGGGAACGGATACTCGCGATCGACGGACGGCAATACACGGATACCGGACAGCGCCTGCGCGTTCGCCACCAGCGGCAAGCACAGCATCGCGATCGCGAACAGCGCACGCGCCAGACACGGCTGATGGACTCCCTGTATCCCCTTCATCCCTGCACCCCTCGGACCCCGACGTCCTGCGCCGATGGTAGCGCGATGGCGTGCGGGCGGCAGTCGCGCATGGTTCTGCGGGCGGGTTAGGATGCCGCCGGGCCCGGGAGGGGATGACCGGCCCCTCGACGATCGATCGATGTCTGGCCGCCTGCGGAGGGTCGCCATGCTGCGCAGTCTTTTCATGACGGTCCTGTTGGCTGCGGTCGGCGCGCTCCTGGGCGCGCTGCCCGCGCACGCGCTGGATCCGGATGCGCGCATCACCCAGCTCAAGCACAGCCGCTGGACAGCGGACGATGGCGTCCCGCAGGGCATCTACGCGCTGGCGCAGACGCCGGACGGCTTCCTGTGGATCGGCAGCGACGCGGGCCTGCACCGCTTCGACGGTGTGCGTTTCGAGGCCGACGCCGGCCCGGACGGCGCGCTTCGCAACGAACCGGTGTCCGCCCTGATGGTGGCGCGCAACGGCGACCTGTGGATCGGTTACCAGTCCGGCCGCATGGCCGCGCTGCGCGACGGGCAGCTGCTGGACCGGTCGACGCCGACCAGCGACCGCTGGGTGTTCCGGCTGTTCGAAGACCGGAGCGGCGCGGTATGGGCCGTCACGGGGAACACCGGCCATCCGCTGATGCGCTACCACGGCGGCCGCTGGGAAGACGTCGACGCCGCGTGGAATTTCGAGACGGACTTCGTCTGGTCGATCGCCGAGGCCGGCGACGGCCGCCTGTGGGTGGACGGCGGATTGGAGGTCAAGGTGCTCGACCCGGGCGCGCGTCGCTTCCGCAGCAGTGGCACCCGCATCGACGGCCGCTTCGATGTGGGCGACAACTTCGATCTGGCGACCGACCGCGCGGGACGCATCTGGCTGTCCAGCCCCTTCGCGGGCACGCGTCGCCTGCCGGATGCGCCGGTCGCCGGAAGCGCGGCGACGGCGCCCGCGGTGCCGGTCGCATCGTCCGGGCATTTCTATCGCCGCGCCCTGTTCGACCGCGATGGTGCGCTGTGGGGCGCCACGTATTCGGCGGGCATCTACCGCATTGCGCGCCCTGATCGCCTGCCTGCGGGTGGACAGCCGGTGGAGGAAAGCTTTGCGGCGAAGGACGGCCTGACCTCCGATCGCGCGCAGGCGATCCTCGAAGACCGTGAAGGCAACCTCTGGGTCGGCACCAGCACCGGGCTGGATCGCTTCCGTCCGGCCAATGTCCGCCCCGCCGCCGTGGTCCCGTCGCATTCGCCGCTGGGCTACGTGCTGATGGGCGCGCGCGACGGCAGCGTGTATGCCGCCGATTCGGACAGCCTGTTCCGCATCCCGCCGGGAGGCGACGCGACGCGCGTGCTCACGGGCCTGGCCAATCCGCAAGCGCTCTGCGAGGACGCGTCCGGCACGGTGTGGCTGAAGACCGGCGATGCCCTGCTGCGGCGTGTCGGTGAGCGCTTCGAACCCATGCCGCTGCCGGACAAGCGCCGGTCTGCCCTGGACTGCGTGACCACGGCGGATGGGCGGATGTGGTTCAACCGCGTGCAGGGCGGACTGATGCGCTACGAGGCCGGGGACTGGATCGATCCGCTGCCGGCGGAACCGCGCAATCCGCTGAGGATCACGACGATGATCGCGAAGCCCGGCGGCGGGCTGCTGGCGTACGTGCGTTCGAAAGGCCTGATGGCCATCGATCCACCCGCGATGCGCATGCTGTGGAAACACGCCGACATTCCCGGGGGCGAGGTCACCCTGCTGCACCGCCTGGGGAACGACAACATCGTGGCCAGCCTCGGCGGCGTGGCCCGCCTGCGCGATGGCAAGGTGACGGTCCTGCGCCGTATCGATCCCTGGCTGCTGGGCATCACCGGCATCGCGGAGAGTCGCGACGGCCATGTCTGGCTGCAATCGCGCTCGAGCATCGCGCGCTTGCGCAAGGACGTGTTCCTGCGCAGCTTCGACAACCCGGCGCAGGTCCTGGACGTCGAGCTACTGGATTTCGAGGATGGCCTGCGTGCCCCCGCCGCGCCGGGGTATGCGCGCAACAGCGCGGTGGCGGGCGGCGATGGCCGGCTGTGGTTCGTGACGACGGACGGCGTGGCGCAGATCGATCCGACGCAGCTGGCGCGCAATCCGGTGCCCCCGCCGGTGCGGATCGTCGGCCTGGCCTATGGCACGCAGCGGCTGCGGGATCCGGCCTCGGCCACCCTGCCCGCCGGCGTGTCGCGCATCGAGATCGACTACACCGCGCTGAGCCTGAGCGTTCCCTCGCGCGTGCGGTTCCGCTATCGGCTGGAGGGCGTGGACGAGGGCTGGATCGAGGCGGGCCATCGGCGCCAGGCGTTCTACACCAACCTCGATCCGGGGCAGTACCGCTTCCATGTGATCGCGGCCAACGACAGTGGCGTGTGGAACGAGGAAGGCGCGACGCTGGCGTTCACCGTGCCGCCGACGTTCCTGCAGTCGGTGTGGTTCAAGGCCCTGCTGGTGCTGGCCGTGGCGTTGCTGCTGTGGGGCCTGTACGCGCTGCGGCTGCGCTACGAGACGGCGCGGCTGCGCGACCGTTTCCAGGGACAGATCGCCGAGCGCACGCGCATCGCGCGCGAACTGCACGACACCCTGCTGCAGGAATTCCAGGCGCTGACCCTGCGCTTCCAGGGCGCGGTGGACGGCCTGCACGCGGACGGGCGCACGCACGACGCGCTGACCCGGGCGCTGGACCGCGCCGATGAAGCGTTGCAGGCCGGCCGCGAGCGCGTGCACGACCTGCGCACGCCGCATACCGGCGACGACCTGCCTGCCGCCTTGCAGGACACGGCGCGGCACCTGATCGACGACGGATCGCTGGCGCTGCAGGTCACCGTGGAGGGCACGCGCCAGCCACTGATCGACACCGCGGCCGAGGAAGTGCGCCGCATCGCCGAAGAGGCCCTGCGGAACGTCATCCGGCATGCGCAGGCGCGCAGCGCGTGCATCGTGCTCGCCTATCGCGCGGACGGCCTGGCGATGACGATCCGCGACGACGGCATCGGCCTGCACACCGGCGCGGACGGCGGCGACGGACACTTCGGCTGCGCCGGCATGCGCGAACGCGCGCAGCAGCTCGGCGGGCGCCTCGCGCTTCGCAATGCGCAGGAAGGCGGCACCGTCGTCGAGCTGTTCGTGCCCGCGCGCCATCTCTACCGCCGGGGCCACGCCGGTTTCTGGCGATGGCTGGTGCGGGGTGGCGTGGATCGCCACGGCGACGACCCGTGAGTCACTGCCCGCCGACTACCCGCTGAACACTACATCGCCGGGATGCTGTCGCTTCACGGCGGCATGACCGCGGCCGCCCTATGGTCGGGAAAAACCGCGGAGGCATTCCGATGACGATGATTAGACTGCGGGCCACCGGCACGCGCACCGGGTTCGATGCGCTGGTGGCGGCGCTGCACGGCGTGGATGGCGTGGAACGCGTGGAGGAGCTGGCGGACCTGATGCCGCACATGGACGACGACGACTCCAGCTCCGCCGGCCTGACCGACGACCGCGGCGGCGACCTGCATGCGCTGGAGGTGGAGGCGGCGTCGCCCTACGCCGATACGGTGCGCGAGACCGCGGACGATATCGCAGCGCGCTACGGACTCGTGCTCGAGTTCGTCGAGGAGTTCTGAGGCCGCGTGGCCGGCCTGCACTACACCACCGACACCCTCCCCGGCCTGCGCCGGCAGCGGCGCGGGCGCGGCTTCGTCTACCTGGATGCGCGCGGGCGCGCGGTGCACGCCGCATCCACGCTGGACAGGATCCGCATGCTCGCCATTCCGCCGGCCTACACCGACGTGTGGATCTGCGCCGATGCGCGCGGCCACCTGCAGGCGACGGGGCGCGATGCGCGCGGGCGCAAGCAGTACCGCTACCACCGCGACTGGCAGGCCGAACGCGGTGCGCGCAAGTACGACCGGCTGGTCGCCTTCGCCGATGCCCTGCCCCGGCTGCGACGCCGCATCCGCGCCGATCTGGCGCTGCCGGGCTTTCCGCGCGACAAGGTGGTCGCGCTGGTGCTGGCCCTGCTCGGGCAGACGTTGTTGCGTGTGGGCAACACGAGCTACGAGAAGAGCAATGGCTCGTATGGCCTCACCACGCTGCGCAACGTGCACGCGCACTTCGTCGCGGGCAGCGAGGTGCGCTTCACCTTCCGTGGCAAGGGCGGCAAGCCGATCGAATCCCGGGTCAGCGATGCGCGGCTGGTGCGGCTCGTCAAACGCTGTCGCCAACTGCCGGGGCAGGCGCTGTTCCAGTACCGCGACGGCGACAGCGTGCAACGGATCAGCTCCGGCGACGTGAACGCGTATCTGCAGGAGGTGATGGGCGGGCCGTTCACCGCGAAGGATTTCCGCACCTGGGGCGCCACCCTGTTCGCCTTCCGCACGCTGGCGGCGACCGACCTGCCCGAGGCCGACACGGCCCGCCAGCAGGCGCGCATGGCCGTCCTGCGCGACACCGCGGCCATCCTCGGCAACACGCCCCGCATCTGCGAGCGCTGCTACGTGGATCCGCGCGTGTTCGAGGGGTGGGAGGACGGCCGGGTGCAGCGCGTGGCGGCGCAGACGCGCGGCCAGCGGCAGTGGGAACAGGCCGCGATCCGTTTCCTCAGGCGCGCGCGGCGCGGCTCATGAGCGACCGCGGCGCTTCTTCGCCGGGGCCGCGGGTGCCATCAACGCCGACAGGGCGTCGCTGACGGTGGCCAGATCCTGGCGCTTGCGCGTGTAGTCGCCCCAGGGATGCGTTGCCAGCCGGCTCATGCGGCGCGGCGCGGTGGACAGTGTGTAGGCGTCGCCGCCCTTGACGCGGCCCAGTTCATCCCACCGCAGCGGCATCGACACCGGCGCACCGTCGCGCGCGCGCAGCGAGAACGACGCCACGCTGGTCGCGCCGCGGCCATTGCGCAGGTAGTCGATGAAGATCTTGCCCTTGCGGAATTTCTTCGTCGCCGTGGCGACATAGGCCAGCGGCTCGGAGGCCGCCATCGACTCGGCGAAGGCGTGGGCGAACTCCTTCACCTGCGGCCACGGGCACGCCGGCTTGAGCGGCACCACCACGTGCAGGCCCTTGCCGCCCGAGGTGCGGACATACGACGCGAGCCCGAGCGCGCGCAGGCGCTTGCGGACCAGGCGCGCGGCCTCGACCACGTGCGGCCACGGCACATCGGGACCGGGGTCCAGATCGAAGACGATGCGGTCGGCCTCGTCGGGCGCATCGGCCTGTGCGCCCCAGGGATGGAACTCGATTGCGTTGAACTGCACCAGTTCCAGCAGCGCGGCTTCGTCGCGCACCACCAAGTAATCGGCACGCGTGCCGCCCTCTTCGGCCAACGGCACCGCATCGACCCGGTCCATGCCCGGTGTGTGGTGTTTCTGGAAGAAGCACGGGCGCCCCGCCCCCTGTGGACAGCGCACGATGGACAGCGGGCGCTCGCGGATCTCGGGCAGCAGCCAGCGCGCCATCGCCCGGTAGTAGTCGAACACCTGTTGCTTGGTGATGCCGCTGTCCGGGAAGACGACGCGCTCGGGATGGGTCAGGTCGATCGTGGCCGGCGTCGCGCGACCACGCGGAGGAGCAGGCATGGCGGTATCTCCGGCTGGCGCGCGTGATTCGCGCAGGTCGGTCGCGCGCTTGTCGCGGCGGATCGTCTTCAGCGATGGCTGCCGCAGCAGACCCTGGTTGCCGCGGCCGTGATGGAACACCTCGGCGACCAGGCGCGGTGTCACCCAGCGCGCGCGGCGCAGTTCGGGATCGTCGACCTCGACATGGGCGGTGGGGGTGGCGCGCGCGCCCTTCGCCAGTTGCGTGGACAGCGAGGCGAGCAGCGCATCGCTGAAGCCGGTGCCTACGCGGCCGGCGTAACGCCAGCCCTTCTCGCCATCGGGCGTGGCCAGCAACAGCGCCCCCAGTCCGCTGCGGCTGCCCTTCGGCGCGGTGAAGCCGACCACGGCGAATTCCTCCGCGTCGCGCTGCTTGATCTTCCGCCACGCATCGCCGCGACCGGCGTGGTACGGCGCGTCGGCGCGCTTGGCGATGATGCCTTCCAGGCCACGGTCGAGCGCCATCTTCAACGCCTCATCGCCACGGCCGACGATGTGCGAGCTGTAGACCAGACGATCGGGCGGCGACTTCAGGATTTCCGCCAGCAGCGCCTTGCGCTGGTACTGCGGGCTGCCGGCGATGTCCACGCCGTCGACCTGCAGGATGTCGAACAGCACGTAGGACAGCGTGGCGTTCTTCTCGCCGGACAGCGTGGCCTGCAACAGGCCGAAATCTTCCTGCCGCCCGGCCCCGGCGACCAGTTCGCCATCGAGCACGGCATCTTCCAGCCGCAGGGCCTCGAGCGCGGCGACGATCTCCGGCGCCTTGTCGGTCCATTCGCGTTCGTTGCGCGACCACAGGCGCACGCGGCCACGGCGGATCTCGGCGATCAGGCGGTAGCCGTCCCACTTGGCCTCGTGCAGCCAGTCGTCGCCGGCCGGCACCTGCGGCTGCAGCTTGGCCAGTTGCGGCGCACGGAACGCCGGGCGATGCGAGGTGGCGCGCGCGCCATCCAGCCTGGCCGCGCGCCGCGCCCAACGGTCCGGTGTGGTCGATGGCGTGCCGACGACACGCGACGGCACGCGGCGTTTGCGCGGCGACCGCGCGCCCGGCGGCGGCGTCACGTCTTCGAGCAGATCGTCGGCTTCCTGGGTGCCGGCGAAGTCGTCGCGCGCCTTGTACAACAGCCACTGCGGCTGCCGCGCCGGCGTGTGCGTGCGCACCAAGTGCCATCCGCCTTTCAGCTTCTCGCCGAACATGCGGAAGCGCAGGTGTCCCTTCGCGAGCTGCGCCTCGGCATCGCCATCGGTCGTCCACAGCCCCCGGTCGAAGGTGGCCACATGCCCGCCGCCGTACTGGCCTTTCGGGATGTCGCCCTCGAACGCCGCGTAGTCCACCGGATGATCCTCGACCTCGGCTGCCAGCCGCTTCACGCTCGGATCGAAGCTGGGGCCCTTCGGCACCGCCCAGCTCTTGAGGGTGTCGCCCACCTGCAGACGGAAGTCGTAATGGCGGTGGCTGGCGTGATGCAGCTGGACGACGAAGATGGGGCGCTTGCCGCTCGCGCGATGCTCCTCGGCCGACGGTTCTGGCGTGCGGTCGAAGCGGCGCTTGCGGCGGTATTCCTGCAGGCTCATGGCGGGTCCTCCCCGCTGTTATGCCGCCTGCGCCGTCAACGGCGCGTGCAAGATGCACGGACTGCACGATCCGCTTCAGCGGGGCGACAGGCTGTTGCGCGCGTGCCAGGCCTGCAGGGCCGGCGACACCGCATCCTCGAGCGGCAGATCGAGCGCGACGTAGGCATCCAGCGCGTCGCGGATGGCCTGCCAGGGTGCACCGGCATGCGCAGGCGGCCATCCGTCCACCGGGCCGAACCGGGCGACGGCGGCGTGCTCCCCCGTCTCCAACAGATCACGCTGCGCATGCAGGCGCTGCGCAACCCATGCGCGCAGCGGATGCACGTTGAAGCCCTCCTGCTCAAGCGCGACGCGCGCCATCTGCAAGGCCGCCTCGGCGCCGCGGAACCATTCGGTGCGACCCGCCGCACGCGCAGGCACGGTCAGCGGCGGCGGTGCGGCGTGCGCGCGGAGGTCGCGCTTCAGGCGTGTCTCCCAGGTCCGCGCCTCGCGCACGCTGCCCGCTTCGGCCACCCAGCCCCGGTCGAGATCGAAGAATGCGTAGTAGCGCGGCGAGAACGCCTGCATGCGCGCCAGCGGATCGGTGGCGATGCCCAGCTTGGCGTGATCCTCATAGGCGCAGGGCAACAGGTACAGGCAGGCGCGTCCGCTCGCGCCCGTGCCGACGCCCTCCACCGGCACGATGCGGCGACCGCCCGCCATGGGTCAGCGCGAGGCGGCCTTGCGCGCGCGCTTGGCGGGCGCCTTCTTGGCCGCTTTCGGCGCCTTGCGCGTGCTCTTCTTCGCCGGGGCCTTCTTCGCAGCGGCCCGCTTTGCAGGAGATGCCTTGGCCGGGGTGCGCTTCTTGGTGTCCAGGCTTTTCTGCAGCAGCGCCATGAAATCGACCACGTTGGTGGCGGCGTCCTCGTGCTCGGGCGACTCGTCCTCGACGATCTTCGTGGTGGCGCCGCGCGCCTTGATCCGCTTCTTGATGATGGCTTCCAGCCGCTTGCGGAACTCGTCGTGGTAGTCGTCGGGCGTCCATTCGGCGGACATCGAGCCGATCAGGCTTTCCGCCATGTCGCGCTCCTTGGCGGTGATGCGGTAGTCCGACGCCTTGCCGGTGGGCAGCTTGTATTCCTCCGGGTCCACCAGCTCCTGCGGGTAGCGCAGCATCATCAGCACCAGCGCATCGCCTTCCGGCACCACGGCGCACAGGTACTCGCGCGTGCGGATCACCACCCGTGCCACGCCGACCTTGCCGGTGCTGGCCAGGGTGTCGCGCAGCAGCACGTAGCCCTTCTCGGCCTTCTTGCCGGGCACCAGCACGTAGGGCTTCTCGAAGAAGCGGATGCCGATCGCATCGCGATCCACGAACGCTTCGACGTCGACGGACTCGTGCGTCTGCGGCGCGGCGGAGGCGATGTCCTCCTTCTCCACCACCACGTAGCTGCCCTTGTCGTACTCGAAGGCCTTGATGATGTCCTTCCAGGGCACTTCCTCGCCGGTCTCGGCGTTGACGCGTTCGAAGCGGATCGGCTTCTTGTCGCGCGAGTCCAGCATGCGGAAGCTGATGTCGACCTTGCGCTCGCCGGACATCAGCGAGACGGGAATGTTCAGCAGTCCGAACGACAGGGTGCCGGTCCAGATGGGACGTGCCATGGAGTGTCCGCCACGGGAGGGAAGGCCTGCATGCTGGCCAGCCCGGACGAAAGCCTGCGTGAAAGCGGTAGTCCGCGCGGAGCGCGGACGGAACTCACATGGTGTGGGTCGGCTTCTCGCCGTTGAGGCTGCCGGCCAGCATCGTCTCGATGCGGTTCTTGATGGCTTCGCCTTCGCTGGTCTCGGCGAACTGCACGCCGATGCCGGCCGCACGGTTGCCCTGCGCGCCCGCGGGCGTCACCCAGACCACCTTGCCGGCCACCGGCAGGCGGTCGCTGGATTCGGGCAGCGTGAGCAGCAGGAAGACTTCATCGCCGAGGAAGTAGCGCTTCGGCGTGGGCACGAAGATGCCGCCGCCCTTCACGAACGGCATGTAGGCGTTGTACAGCGCGGCCTTGTCCTTGACTGCCAGTGACAGGATGCCCTGCCGTCCACCTGCTGCATTCATTCCCCGTCTCCGTGCGTATCGGTCAGCCGCGCCGCGCTCCGACAGCGCGTCCGCGGTCGTTGCCGGCCCAGGCCAGCAACAGTTCCACCATGGCCAGATCGCCGCGCACCGTGGTCCGCAGGAGATCGCGGGTGCGGTTGGCGGCGTCGAACCACGTGGCCAGCTTGGTCAATCGGGCCGGATCGGTCAAGCCGGCGGCACCGGCCTGCTCCAGCACCAGGTCCGCCGCGTGGCGCAGGCGCGCATCGGCGAGTTCGTCGTTGGCCCAGCGCTGCGCGGTGTCCACCACGCCGATCTCGCCCTGCTCCAGCCGCGCGAGGTCGCGTGCGACCGCCTGCCGCAGGGCGAGGCCGTCGTGGCGCAACCAGTCGTCGGCCAGGCCCGGATGGCCGCGGGCGGCGTCCAGCGCGCGCTCGGCATCGGCCATGGCGTGGCCCTGCGCCTTCAGCCAGGCGAGCGCTTCGTCGCGCGGCGGCAGCCGGAACTCGATGCGCTGGCAGCGGCTGCGGATCGTCGCCGGCAGCCGCGCGGGCTGCGCGCTGACCAGCCACAGATAGCGGCCCGGGGCGGGTTCCTCCAGCGTCTTCAACAACGCGTTGCAGGCGGCGCGATTGATCGCATCGGCAGGATCGAGGATCGCCACCTGCGCCTGCCCGTACTGCGGCGTCAACGCGAGCTTCTGCGAAATCTCGCGCACCTGGTCGATGACGATCTCGGTGCGCAGCTTGCTGCCGTCCTTGGTGGGCGCGAACGACACCACCTGCAGGTCCGGATGGGTGCCTGCCCCGATCAGGTGCGCGCTGCGGTCGTTCGGCGCGGGTTCGCCGTGTGCGTCGCGCTGCTGGGCGAGCACGCGCCGCGCCAGGCGATCGACCACCGCGCGTTTGCCGAGGCCCGACGGTCCACAGACGAGCAGGCCGTGGCCGAGGCGGCCGGCCTCCAGCGCCGCGACCGCATGGTCGTAGGCGCGCTGCTGCCAGGGCGAGAACGGTGCGCTCATGCGAGGTCGCTGTCCGTCAGCGTGCGCAGGTACGCCGAGATGGCGGCATCGACCGACGCCGCCACGCCGGTGGGCGGCTGGCTGGCATCGATCACGCGGAAGCGCTGCGGATCCTCGGTCGCACGCGCGCGGAAACCGGCACGCACGCGTTCGAAAAAATCGTCCTGCTCGCTTTCGATGCGGTCCGGCCAGAGGTCGCGGCCCGCGGTACGCGCGCGGCCTTCGCGCACGTCCAGGTCGAGCAGCAGGGTCAGGCCCGGCTTCACGCCTACCACGCGGCGCTCGAGTGCCGCGATCCACTCCGGGTCGAGGCCACGGCCCGCGCCCTGGTAGGCATAACTGGAATCGGTGAAGCGGTCGCTGACGACGAACGCGCCACGACGCAATGCAGGACGCACCACCTCGCGCACATGCTGCGCGCGCGAGGCGAACATCAGCAGCAATTCGGTTTCCGGCGCCAGCGCTTCGTCCTGCGGATTCAGCAGCAGCTCGCGGATGCGCTCGGCCAGCGGCGTGCCACCGGGCTCGCGCGTCAGCACCACCTCGTGGCCTTCGGCCTGCAGGCGGTCGCGGATGGCCGCGATGGCGCTGGTCTTGCCGGCGCCCTCGCCGCCTTCCAGCGTGACCAGGCGCGGCTGCGAGAGCAGCGCTTCGGTCATGGCGCTTCCGCCTTGCGCAGGGTCTCGCGGCGCGTCACCAGGTAGCGCGCCACCGCCGCGTTGTGCTCGGCGAGCGTGGCCGAGAACAGGTGCCGCCCGCTGCCGTCGCCGACCGCGACGAAGTACAGCGCCTGGCCATCGGCGGGATTCACCGCCGCACGCAGCGCGTCGGCACCGGGCATGGCGATTGGCGTGGGGGTCAGCCCCTTGCGGGTGTAGGTGTTGTACGGCGTGTCGGTGGTCAGGTCGCGCCGGCGGATGTTGCCGTCGTAGCTGCTGCCGATGCCGTAGATGACGGTGGGATCGGTCTGCAGCGGCATGCCGATCTTCAGCCGGCGCGCGAACACGCCGGCGATGGCCGGACGCTCCTCGGCGATGCCGGTCTCCTTCTCGATGATCGACGCCAGGATCAGCGCCTCTTCGGCCGACTGCAGCGGGATGTCCTGCGCACGGGCGTCCCATGCCGCGGCCAGCGCCTGCTCCATCGCGGCGTAGGCACGCTTGAGCACGTCGAGGTCGGATTCGCTGCGGGTGTAGACGTAGGTCTCAGGCAGGAAGCGGCCTTCCGGATGCTGCCCGGCATGGCCCAGCGCCGCCATCAGTTCGGCATCGCTCATCTGCGCGGTCTTCTGCTGCAGCGGTGTGGCGTTGCGCAGCGCGGCGCGGAGCTGGCGGATGTTCCAGCCTTCCACCAGCGTCACCCGGTACTGCAGGGTGCGGCCTTCGCGCATGCGCTGCAGCAGTTCGCGCGGGGTCAGCGTGGGTTCGAGGGCGTACTCGCCGACCTTCAGCTGGCTGGCGGTGTTGGTCTCGCGCGCCAGCAGGCGCCACTGCAGGTCGGAGCCCAGCGTCACCCCGTGCTCGCGCAGCTTGCGCAGCACGGTGGGGAAGGCGTCGCCGCGGGCGACTTCGACCGTGGCGTCCGCCGGACCGCCGATGGGGCTGTCGGCGAAGCCGCGATGCCCCTGCCACAGCCACAGGCCCGCCGCGACCGCCAGGGCCACCAGCAGGGCGAACAGGATGACGATGAAGCGGCAACCGCGCTTGAGAGCTGACGCCACGCGATCCTCGGCGATGGGAGCAGGCCGTGCAGGATACCCGGTCGCCGTCTCAGGCTGTAGGCGCGCGGTCAGCCTTCCAGCGCCCGCAGCACGCCGCGGGCCTTGGCGCGGGTCTCGTCCAGCTCCCTGTCCGGCACCGAATCGGCCACGATGCCGGCCCCGGTGCGGAAACGCGCCACGCTGCCGGCACCGTCGGCGACGATTTCGGCGCTGCGGATCAGGATGTTCAGATCGAGATCGCCGTCGCGGTTGAGCCAGCCGAACGCACCGGTGTAGGCACCGCGAGGCACCTGTTCCAGCTCCGCGATAATCTGCATGCAGCGCACCTTCGGGCAGCCGGTGATGGTGCCGCCGGGAAAGGTGGCACGGATGACATCGCCGGGCGTGGTGGCATCGCGCAGGTGGCCGCGCACGTTGCTGACGATGTGGTGGACGTGGGCGTAGCTTTCCACCGTCATCAGTTCGTCCACCTGCACGCTGCCGGGCACGCAGACGCGGCCGAGGTCGTTGCGTTCGAGGTCGATCAGCATGACGTGCTCGGCGCGTTCCTTCGGGTGGCCGACGAGTTCACGGATGCGTGCGGCGTCATCGTCGCCTTCGAAACGGGGCCGCGTACCGGCGATGGGACGGGTTTCGACCACATCGCCGCGCACCGAGACCAGCCGTTCGGGTGAGGAGCTGACGACCGTCCAGTGGGGCGTGGCGAACAGCCCGGCGAAGGGTGCGGGATTCGCGGTCCGCAGGCGCGCGTACAACGCGGCCGGGTCCAACGGCGCATCGAAACGCGCGTGCCATGCCCGCGAGAGATTGACCTGGAAGATATCGCCGGCGCGCAGATACTCGAGGATGCGCTGTACGCCGTCGGTGAAGGCCAAAGGCGCGTCTTCCTCGATACGCGAAGGCGGCTGCCACGCAGGCAACGCAGACTGCCCTGCAGCGGCGGCCACATCGTCCAGTGTGCGGGCGATCAATGCGCCCTGCCCCGCCTCGGCCACCACCACGCAGTCGCCGGTGCTGCGGTCGCGCAGGACGGCGGCGGGACAGCGCAAGGCCAGCGCGACGGGCTGCGCAGCCGGCGCCTGCGGAAGACGCAGGACGGGCTCGACCTGCTGCGCCAGTTCGTATGCCAGCAACAACGCCCAGCCACCGCGGAATGGCCAACGCGGCTCCTCGCGCGAGGTGCGTTGCGCGTGCCAGTGGCGGTCGAGCGCGGCAAGGAAATCACCGGCCTCCACCTGGCCCTGGAGGTCGCGGGTGATGCCATCGGCCGCCAGCTGCAAGCCCGTGCCGTCCGCGACCAGCAGGAAATCCCATCGCCCCTGCGCGGTGCCCGAGGCGACGGACTCCAGCAGCACCGGATAGCGCTGCGGATCCTGTCGATGCAGGGCCAACAGATCGGTGCTGGAGGGGAGCGCGCGGGTTTCGATCATGGGGTCGTTGTCCGCTCCCGTCGGGAGCGCGGCCAGGTACGGGAGTGGAAAACAGGAACGGCGGACCGCAAGGGTGCCGCCGCTCCTCGTGCAACGCGGGAACCGCGCCTCAGATCCGCTTGAACACCAGCGTGCCGTTGGTGCCGCCGAAGCCGAAGCCGTTCGACACGGCCACGTCGATCTTCTTCTGACGCGCGGTATGCGGCACGTAGTCCAGATCGCAGCCTTCGCCCGGCTCGTCCAGGTTGATGGTCGGCGGGATGATGCCGTGGTGGATGGCCAGCACGGAGAAGATCGCCTCCGCACCGCCCGCCGCACCCAACAGGTGACCGGTCATCGACTTGGTGGAACTGACCATGATCTTGTACGCGTGGTCGCCCAGCGCGCGCTTCATCGCCAGCGTTTCGGCCAGGTCGCCCAGCGGCGTGGACGTGCCATGCGCGTTGAGATACTCGACCTGGTCGGCATTCAGTCCAGCGTCCTTCAGTGCCGACAGCATGCAGCGCGACGGGCCTTCGCCGTTCTCGCTGGGCGCGGTCATGTGGTACGCGTCCTGCGAGGCGCCGAAGCCGGCCAGCTCGCAATAGATGCGCGCGCCACGCGCCTTGGCGTGTTCGTACTCCTCCAGCACCAGGATGCCGGCACCGTCGCCCAGCACGAAGCCGTCGCGGTCTTTGTCCCACGGACGTGAAGCCCGCGCCGGATCGTCGTTGCGGGTGGACATCGCCTTCATCGCGCAGAACCCGCCCACCGACGTCGGCGACGAGCCGCGTTCGGCGCCGCCGGCGATCATCACGTCGGCGTCGCCGTACTGGATGGTGCGCATGGCGATGCCGATCGAATGGTTCGAGGTGGCACAGGCCGATACCGCCGAATAGCCCGGTCCCTTCAGCCCCTTCATGATGCTCAGGTGGCCCGGCAGCATGTTGATGATGGTGCTGGGGATGTAGAACGGAGAAATCTTGCGCGGGCCGCCTTCGTGCAGCTTCACCGCGGTTTCCTCGATACCGAGGATGCCGCCGATGCCGGCACCGATGATCGCGCCGATACGCTCGGCATTCGCCTCGGTCACTTCCAGTCCGGAATCGTCCACCGCCATCAGCGACGCGGCCAGTCCGTAATGGATGAACGAATCCATCTTCTTCACGTCCTTCGGCGATACGAACGACGTGGGATCGAAACCGCGGATTTCGCCCGCGATCTTCGTGCTGTAGCCCTCGGTATCGAAGGTGGTGATCGGCCCCAGGCCAGAACGCCCGTTGACGATGCCGTCCCAGCTGGTGGCCATGTCATTGCCCAGGGGGGACACCAGGCCCATGCCGGTGATGACGACGCGACGACGCTGGCTCATATCGGATTCCTCGTAAATCTTGGCGGCCGCGCCCTACGCAGGCGCATGGGGGCCGGATACGCGCGGGGCCGCATGCGCGGCCCCGACACGGTGTGCTGCAACTTCGGGACTTACGCCTTGACGTGCGCCTTGACGTAGTCGATGGCCTGCTGCACCGAAGTGATCTTCTCGGCTTCCTCGTCCGGAATCTCGCACTCGAACTCTTCTTCCAGCGCCATCACCAGTTCAACGGTGTCCAGCGAGTCGGCGCCCAGGTCATCGACGAACGATGCGCTGGTGGTGACTTCTTCTTCCTTAACGCCGAGTTGTTCGACGACGATTTTCTTGACGCGTTCTTCGATGCTGCTCATGGATTCGCTCCAGACGGAGATTGGGTGACTAGTTGGACTCTGCCCACGCAGCGCGAGGGCAAACCGGGGGATAGTGTAGTGGAAACCGGGGGCGTGGGGCAGTCGCCTGCAACCGCCCCCGAATCAACCACTTACAGCTATTTTTTACTACGGCATGTACATGCCGCCGTTGACGTGGAGGGTCTCGCCGGTGATGTAGGCGGCCGAGGGGCCCGCCAGGAACACCACTGCATTGGCGATGTCGGCCGGTTCGCCCAGGCGACCCAGCGCGATCTGCTCGGCGAGCGCCTTCTTGGTCTCTTCCGGCAGGTCCTTGGTCATGTCGGTGGCGATGAAGCCGGGCGCGACCACATTGACGGTGACGCCACGGCTGCCGATCTCCTTCGCCAGCGACTTGGAGAACGCGATGATGCCGGCCTTGGCCGCGGCGTAGTTCGCCTGGCCCGCGTTGCCGGTCACGCCGATCACCGAGGCGATGTTGATGATGCGGCCCTTGCGCGCCTTCATCATGCCGCGCATCACCGCCTTCGACGTGCGGTAGACGCTGGTGAGGTTGGTGTCGAGGATGGCCTGCCAGTCTTCGTCCTTCATCCGCATCAGCAGGTTGTCGCGGGTGATGCCGGCGTTGTTGACGAGGATCGAGATGCCGCCGAACTCTTTGGTGATCGCTTCCACCAGCGCATCCACGGCGCCGGCGTCGGTCACGTTGAGCTCGCGGCCATGGCCGCCCTCGCCCGCCAGGCGCTCGCCGATGGCCTGCGCGCCCGAGGCGCTGGTCGCGGTACCGATGACGGTCGCGCCCTGCGCGGCCAGTGCGTCAGCGATAGCCGCGCCGATACCACGGCTGGCGCCGGTGACCAGCGCGATTTCACCCTGCAGGGGCTTGCTCATGATGGAGGTCCTCGTGACGGGTCCGCGCGACCGCGGCGGACAGGATAAGGGAACGCGTGCGACCGCGTATCAGGAGTGCCAGTCGGCCAGCGCGCTTTGGAAATCGCCCACGCCACCGATGGCGCGCGCGTCAAGGCCCTTGTCGATGCGCTTCACGAGACCGGCCAGCACTTTGCCCGGACCGCATTCGGCGACACGCGTGACGCCCTCGGATGCCAATGCCTGCACGCAATCTGTCCAACGCACGGGCAGGTAAAGCTGGCGCACCAGCGCGTCGCGGATCGCGTCCACGCCATCGTGCACCTTCGCATCGACGTTCTGCACCACCGGCAGCGACGGCACGTGCCACGCCAGGCCCGCCATCACTTCGGCCAGGCGGTTTGCGGCCTCGCGCATCAGCGGCGTGTGCGAGGGAACGCTGACGGCGAGCTTCACGACCTTGCGGATGCCGCGCTCGGTGAGCAGCGCAATGGCGCGCTCCACCGCGTCGGTGTCGCCACCGATCACGATCTGGCCTGGCGAGTTGTAGTTCGCGGGCACGACGACCTTGCTGTCGGACGCGAGCGTGCAGACTTCGGCCACCAACGCATCTTCGGCGCCCAGCACCGCTGCCATTGCGCCGATGCCCGCGGGGGCGGCGTCCTGCATCAGCTGGCCACGCAGGCGCACCAGATGCGCGCCATCCTTCAGCGAAAGCGCGCCCGCGGCGACCAGTGCCGTGTACTCGCCGAGGCTGTGACCCGCCAAGCGCGCGGGCTGCGCGCCGCCCTGCTGCTGCCACGCGCGCCACACTGCGATACCGCCGGCCAGCAATGCGGGCTGCGTGTACTCGGTGCGGTTGAGCATCTCCTCGGGACCACCCTGCGACAACGCCCACAGGTCCACGCCGGCGCCATCGGACGCTTCGGCGAACGTCTCGCGCACGACCGGATACAGCTCGGAAAGCTCGGCCAGCATGCCCACCGATTGCGAGCCCTGGCCCGGGAAAACGAAAGCGAGTTGCGTGGAGGCCACTCGGACACCCTGCGTGGAAAATCAGGCGGCGATGATACGGGCGAACCCGCCGGATTGTCTGTACCGGGGCGTATGCGCCTGCGGCTGCGCGTCGCAGAAAGATGGCCTGAATACGCCACGCGAAACATGTCGCCCGAAACGCGAAAGGCGACGCTTCGCAGCGTCGCCCTTCTTCATGCAGCGTGCCCGGTGCGCGGCTTAGTAGCGCAGCAGTACGGAGCCCCAGGTAAAGCCGCCACCAAAGGCTTCCAGCAGCAGCAACTGGCCACGCTCGACGCGACCCGAGCGCACCGCGGTATCCAGCGCCAGCGGCACCGAACCCGACGAGGTGTTGCCATGCTTGTCCACCGTCACGATCACCTGGTCCATCGACATGTCCAGGCGCTTGGCCGTGGCTTCGATGATGCGCAGGTTCGCCTGGTGCGGGATCAGCCAGTCCAGGTCGTGCTTGTCGAGGCCGTTCGCTTCGAGGGTTTCGTCGACCACGCCATCGAGCGCCTTCACGGCGTACTTGAAGACGTCGTTGCCCTTCATGTGGATGCGGATGCCGTTGTTCGGCTCGTCCGGATTGAACCCCTTGGACACGCCCACAGGATTCCACAGCAGTTCCTTCTTGCTGCCGTCGGCATGCAGATGGGTACTGAGGATGCCGGTCTCGTTGTCGGCCTTGAGCACAGCGGCGCCGGCGCCATCGCCGAACAGCACGCACGTGGTGCGCTCGGTCCAGTCGACGATGCGGCTGAGCGTTTCGGTGCCGATGACCAGTGCGGTCTTGGCGTCGCCGCAGCGGATGAACTTCTCGGCCACGCTGAGCGCGTAGATGAAGCCCGAGCAGGCGGCATTGACATCCATCGCCGCACAGCCGGTCGCGCCGAGGCGTGCCTGGATCAGGCAGGCGGTGGACGGGAAGATCAGGTCCGGGGTGGTGGTGCCGACGACGATCAGGTCGATCTCGGACGCGTCCACGCCCGCGGCTTCCAGCGCGCGCAGCGCGGCCTGGTAACCCAGATCGCCGGCGGTTTCGCCTTCGGCGGCGATGTGGCGTTCGCGGATGCCGGTGCGGGACTGGATCCACTCATCGCTGGTGTCGACCAACTTCGACAGGTCTTCGTTGGTCAGCACTTTCTCGGGCAAATAGCTGCCCGTTCCGGCGATGCGCGCGTAAATGCGCCCCTTGTTACCCGGCTCGCTCATGCACGCTCCCATTGCCGGCCCGACAGCGGGCCCTGGTTGTCATCGATCATGCGGAAAGCGCGCCCAGCCGGTCGGCGGGCGCGCCGCATGGATCAATCTTCCTCGACCGCCGAGGTCTTGGTGGCGATGACCTTCTTGCCGCGGTAGTAACCGTCGGCGGTCACGTGGTGGCGCAGGTGCGTCTCGCCCGTGGTCGGGTCGGTCGACAGCTGCTTGGCGGTCAGCGCGTCGTGCGAACGACGCTGGCCACGACGGGACGGGGTGACGCGGGATTTCTGCACAGCCATGGGATTGCTCCAGCTCTTGTATCTGTTGGTGAACCTTGCGGTTCGTGTTGCCAGACCGCCGTAGCGGCTAGTTCTTCTTCAGCGAGGCCAGCGCCGCGAACGGACTGACCTTCGCCACCTCTTCTTCGTCCGCCGTCCACTCGCGTTCCACCGCGTCGGACGCCGGGTTCACCGCCACCACCGGCACGGCGAGGACCAGCTCGTCCTCCACCAGGTCGGCGGGGCGCAACATGCCGTCCTCGGGCACCAGCAGCGCTTCGTAGTCGGGTGGCAGCGCGGCTTCTTCCTCTTCGCTGCGTACCAGACCCAACCGCTGCTTCAGCACCACCGGCAGCACGAAACGCTGCAGGCTGCGCTGGCACACCAGCGGCAGGCCGGCCTCGATCTGCAGTTCCAGGTACGGGACCCGCAACGCATCGTGGTCGAACTCCACCGTGTAGCGCACGTCGCCTTCGGTATCGGCCAGAAGGCCCTGCAGGCGCGTCATGGCAGACAACGGCAGGCGGCCTTCGAAGCTGCGCCGGTTCGCGACCATGCGCCACGCATCCAGCAGATCGGGCGTATTCGCGGACATAAGCCGCTGAATGTTAAGGATCAAACCCTGAACTGTCAAACCACCCCGCCGGATGAGGATGCTTGCCGCCGGCCCACCCGCCGGGCAGACTCCCCCGCCCTCCCTGCTGGTTCCCCTTCCATGCCGCTGCTGCTCGCCTCCACGTCCCGCTACCGCCGCGAACTGCTGGAGCGCCTGCGCCTGCCCTTCAACATCGCCCGCCCCGAGGTGGACGAGGCGCCGCAGGACGGGGAGCGCGTGCCCGACATGGCGGTCCGCCTGGCCCAGGCCAAGGCAACGGCGATCGCCACCCAGCACCCCGGGGCCTGGGTCCTGGGCTCCGACCAGGCCGCCGAGCTGGACGGCGCGCCCCTTGGCAAGCCCGGTCATCGCGAAGCCGCCATCGCCCAATTGTCGGCCATGGCCGGGCGCCAGGTCCGCTTCCATACCGCGGTGGCGCTGGTCAGGGACGGCGAAACCCTGATCGCGAATGACATCACGACGGTTCGCTTTCGGCCTCTGACCGCGGCCGAGATCGAGCGCTACGTGGACGCCGAGCAGCCCTTCGACTGTGCCGGCAGCTTCAAGTCGGAAGGATTGGGTATCGCCCTTTTCGACGCCATCGAATCGACCGATCCGACGGCCCTCGTAGGGTTGCCGCTGATCACGGTGGCGCGGATGCTGCGCGAGGCCGGCTTCGACCTGCCCTAGTCCGCGCCTTCCTCCTGCGTGAACGGGGCGAACCCGCGGTCGCGCAGGTGGCCCAGGCGCCCGTGCGCCACAGCCGCACGCCCCTCGTAGGCCTGATCCATGACCGTCGCATCCACATCGGGATACTGCTGGCGAATGAGCGCGGCATAGCTGACCGCACGCTCGTGGACCACCATGGCCTTCTTCACCATGTGGATCCCGTTGACGAAAGCAAAAAAGACGGTGACCACGAGCAAGGGCCTGATGGCGCGCGCCCACAGCGTCCCCTCCCCTTGCCACGCGAGCACCATCAGGCCCAGCCAGCCGATCCAGAACAGGGTCGCGAAGCTGACATAGCGGATCACGAAGGCGTGCTCGGGCCCGAACGGACCCGCGCGTCCCATCGCGGTCAGCACCGCGCACCCGACCACGAACGCCATCAGGGCGAGCCAGGGCCGGGCACGGACGTCGCGCCGGACTTTCCAGGTTGCGTGCGCCGCAACCAGCAGCGCAAGCGCCGCCCACCACGACGCAAGGCCATTGGCCAGACGCAGGACGCCGCCGCCGAGATAGTTGAGTACGTAGAGCGAGATCTGGTCGACGCCCGGCAGGGACACCGATGCGCCACGCGCCGTCATCAGCCAGTACGTCAATGCGACTGCCGACGCCACCCATGGCACGACCAGCAACAAACGCCGCGCCACCGGTTCACTCGTTCTGGCCAGGAGCAACAAGACCACGATCGGAAACACCGCCAACGTGGTGGTGAACCCGAGAACGCCCACTGACGCACACACCACGCCCACCAGATTGGCCGCGTGCGTCACGCGCTCGCGCAGCACCAACCAGATGGGTGCGACGGCGCCCAGCAGGCTGATGAATACAGCCACCTGCCAACCCCACTGCAGATTTGCCAGGTGGCCCGGGTGGAACACCAGAAGCAGCGCTGCGAACCACCAGAACCGGCCAGGATGAAGGTCTCGCCACCCCATCCTCACAAGCTGGAGGACCACCCACGCCACTGCCACGAAGAAGACCCAACTGACCGCGCAGTCCAGCCAGGGCCTGCCATCGGACAACCATGTCGTCAGCAACAGCACCGCGTATGCCGCAGTGTGGAAATGACTTCCGTCGTGGATGCGCCAGAACTCGGATCCGGCCAGTCCCCCTTGCCGCCAGGCTTCGTACATGGGCACCAGATCGATATGGTCCCAGAGCATCAGGGGCAGGTGCAGCAGCAGCGTGGCGACCAACATCACCGCGGACGCGACCAGGAACGTGGGCAACACCTTGGGTGGCAGCGTCGGAACTGTCGTGTGCATGTGCATCCTTACAATGGTGGTCACGGCAACGCGTCGATGTCGCCGGGCGTCTTTCAGGGCACGGCAGGTCGGATCTCGACAGGCTGTTCGGGCCAGGCTTCGACAGTCCCGTCGCCACCGGTGATCCTCAAGCCGAGCCCGTAGTGTCCGGCAGGCAAGCCTGTCGCATCAACCTCCGCTTCGAACTGTACGTTCGGCATGCGCGGGTCGCGCGAGCCATTCTTGAGGAATGAAGACAGCCAGCTGTTCGCCCCTGCGTCGTTGGCCACAGCCACCACGCGACCATCCAGCGTCACTTCCACCCGCTCGACCCCGACGACATCCTTCACCGCCCAGCCACTCACCCGGAAGCGACCTTGCACGACGGCACCCGCTCCCGGCCCATCGATGTTGGCCACAACGGGCGTGACGCAATCGCCCGCGCCACGTGACGCGGGCAGTTCGAACAGCAGGAATCGGCGAGCGCCGCGATCGATGTCGATGGCGCGTCCTGGCGGCAGCGGGCCGACGACCTGGCACAGCTGCTGGTAATGCGCGAGCAGACCCCTGAACTTCACATCGGTCGCACCGACGACCAGCAATGTCGGCACGCTTCGCCTGCCATCGTCATCCAATCCCCACACGTGCAACTGGGGCGCGCGCCCATGCTTTCCGTTCAATGGGTGATCGAGCACGCGGATATCCGCGTTTCCCAGCGCGAAGCCCAGCTCTGCGCCTGTCTTGAAGTTGTCGGCCAGCAGCACCGTGCCTGGTGGCATCCGTGCATGCACTGCGCTCACTTCTGACGAAAGCGTGTCCCAGCCCGTGAAGTTCTCGGGGTAGTACTTGCTCCCGGCGAGGTGCGTGCGCACGCCCGGCATCGACACGGCGACGTAATACGCCAGCATCAGCACCGCGCCGGCACCGACGAGCCCCCAGGTAGCGCTTCGCCACCGTCCCGGCCACGTCCGCAGCAGCAGCGGCACCACCACGAGCAGCGCGAGATAACCAGGCAGCGGCCAATGGAAGCTGACGCGCTCGTTGTCCGCAAAGAAGCCGAGGGCGAAGAAGCCGAACGTCGAGATCGCGCCGAGCAGGGCGAAGTAGCGCCACGCCGGGCCAGCACCGCCGTCGCTTCGCACGCCACGCAGGCAGACCACGAGCATCGCCCAGAACAGCAGCGGTGTCGCCATCGCCGCCTGTATCAGCAGGAAGCGGCCGCCATCGGCATGGAAACTCCAGGGATGGCGATCCACCAGCTGGAAGCGCAGGCCCGCGTCCGCGTGCTGCAGATTCCATGCGATCAGCGGAATCCACGCGAGTCCACCCACCAAAAGCGCTGTCCAGACGCGCGGATCACGCAGCACCTTCCTGCCTTCAGGCAGCCACACCAGCGCCAGCAGGCCCACCCCGATGACGCCCACGAAGCGATAGTGGCTCAGCGCACCCAGCACCAACCCCAGGGCGAGTACGGCTGCCGCGCCAGCGTCGACGCCCCGCAACAGGCGCGCGCCCGCATCCGCACACAACACGGCCGCCACCGCCATCGGCACATCCGGCAACGCCAGCACGCCCAGCGTGCCCGACAGCGGCATCAATGCAGTCAGCGCCGCGGCCTGCCACCCTGTTGTCGCACCGAATTCGCGCGCCGCACAGCGTGCGACCAGCCAGGGCAGCGCGGCGGCCAAGAGAAGGAACGGTGCACGTACCGCCAGTACATGATGACCGCCCACGTCGACGCCGATGCGCGTCAACCACGCGGTCAGGCCCGGCAGGTCCGAGTACGCCAGTGCCAGGTGCTGCCCTTCCTGCCAGTAGAACGCTTCGTCCACGAACAGCGGAAGCCGCGCGGCGATCGCGATCTTGACCACCGTCACGGTTGCCCACACCGCGATGAACCCTCGTCGCGCGCGTTGTTCTTCGCCCATCTCGCTACACTGCTCCGTACCCACGATCGGAACCGAGAGCGCGATGTCCGCCATTCCCAGCACCCGCCCTATGCTATCCGAAGGCTTGGCCGATGCATTGAAGCGGGCCCAGGCCCAGGTCAATTCGCTGGTGCTGGGCAAGGCCCACGAAGTACGGCTGGCCTTCGTCGCCCTGCTGTCTGACGGACACCTGCTGATCGAAGACCTGCCGGGGCTTGGCAAGACGACCCTTGCGCACGCATTGGCAGCCACGCTGGGCCTGGGCTTCCAGCGCGTGCAGTTCACCTCCGACCTGCTGCCTGCCGATGTGCTGGGCGTTTCGGTGTACGACGCACAGGCGCGCGCCTTCACGTTCCATCCGGGTCCCGTTTTCACCAATGTGCTGCTGGCGGACGAGATCAACCGCGCGCCGCCGCGTACCCAGAGCGCGTTGCTGGAGGCGATGGCCGAACACCAGGTCACGCTGGACGGCGTCACCCACGCGTTGCCCGAACCCTTCTTCGTGATCGCGACCCAGAATCCGGTGGACCTGTCGGGCACGTATCCGTTGCCGGACTCGCAGCTGGACCGCTTCCTGCTGCGCCTGGCCCTGGGCTATCCGAGCGAGGAGTCCGAACGTGCCCTGCTGGCGGGCACCGACCGCCGCATGCTGATCGCGCAGACGATGCCGCTCCTGTCCTCGGACGAGGTGATGGCGCTGCGTCGCGCCGTGGGCGACGTGCACGCCAGCGATGCACTGATCGACTACGTGCAGGCACTGCTCACGCGCAGCCGCCAGCATCCCGGCGTGCGCGTGGGCCTGTCGCCCCGCGCCGGTATCGCCCTGCTGCGGGCCGCCAAAGCCTACGCATTGCTGCTCGGGCGCACGCATGTACTGCCGGACGATGTGCAGGCGCTGTTCGCCGCCGTGGCCACGCACCGGCTGGTGGCAGAGGCGGAAGCGGCCTCCGCTGCTTCACTGGCGAAAGGCATTCTCCACGCGGTTCCGGTGGACTGAGGATGGCGGAGGCGCGCGCATCGTTGATGAAACGGCTCGCGCTGTTGGCCCGCCCGCGCTCGGCGGAAGTGTTGCCCGTCCATCTGGACCGACGCCGTGTGTACGTGCTGCCGACCGGGTTCGGTTATTTCTACGCGGCACTCGTACTGGCGATGGCGCTGGGTGCGCTCAACTACAACAACAATCCTGCCCTGTTGATGGCCCTGCTGCTGGGCGCTACGGCGATGGCGAGCCTGATCTTCGCGCACCTGCAGTTGTCGGGACTTCGCGTGGATGCGGTATCCGCCGACCCCGTGTTCGCAGGTGAATCGCTGACGCTGCATGTCGCGCTTTCGGCACGCGATGGCCGGCTGCGGCGGGGCTTGCGGCTGGATGCCGCCGACGCCGCTGCGTTCGCGCCGGCCATGTCGGTGGAGGGCGCCGTGATCGAGGTGCCGGCAATGACGCGACAGCGTGGCTGGCACGATGTAGGCCGACTGCGGCTGTCGACGACCCAGCCTCTGGGACTGGCGCGCGCCTGGTCGTGGATCTGGCCGCCGCCGCTGCTCGTCTATCCCACACCGGAGGCCCACGGGCCACCACTCCCGGAGGGTGGCCGCACCGGCCAACACGCCAGGCTCGATCCCGCAGGCGACGACGTGCACCACTTGCGTGGCTACCGGAAGGGTGACGCGCCGAGGACCATTGCCTGGAAACCTTCGGCGCGTCGCGACGTGCTGTTGGTGCGCGAGTACGAGCAGCCCGTCGGCATTGAAGTGCGTCTCGACTGGGACATGCTCACGACGTTGCCGCATGAAGCCCGCATCCGACGGCTCGCCCACTGGGTCGAGCTGGGCGAACGCGAAGGGCGCCGTTACCGACTGTCCCTGCCCGGCCAACCGCCGCTGGGCCCGGGGCGCGGGGCCGGCCACCGTCATCTTTGCCTGCGCGCCCTCGCGCTGATGCCGCATGCCGGCCCTTCGCGCTGACAGTCCGGTCCCTGACGGCGCGAGCCGGGCCTGGACGCTCGCAAGCGCGGCGCTGTGCTTGCTCGCACTGCTGCTGCAGTTGCCGGTATCACTCGCGCTGGGTCTGGGCAGCGCGGGCTTCGCGCTGGCGCTGCTCTCGTGGTGGCGACCGCTGCCTACCGTGCTCCGTGTGCTGTTGGCGCTGGCCATGCTGGCTGCCGTGCTATACGTCAGCGGCATGCGTTTCGGACGCGACACCGGCTGCGCACTGCTGGCCGCGATGCTGGCAATCAAGCCCACCGAAACCCTCAGCCTGCGGGACAACCGCAGCCTGATCGGCTTCGCCTTCTTCGCCCCGTTTGCCGCCTTCCTGTTGGACCAGGGGCCGCTGACGATGACGCTGGGCCTGCTCGGCATCTGCAGCGGTCTGATCGCCCTGCAGCGCCTCGCGGACGTCGAAGCACACGCCACGACCACAGCCCCCTCGACGCTGCCCAAGCTGGCCCTGGTCGGACGCCTGGTCATGCTCGGACTGCCGCTGGTGCTCGCGGCGTTCTGGCTGTTCCCCCGTCTCGCGTCTCCCCTCTGGGGCGTGCCCGATCGCGCACAGGCACGCCCCGGCCTGTCCGACGAGATGTCGCCCGGCGGATGGCTCGACCTGATGGCGGATGACGAGCCCGCGCTCCGCGTGCAGTTCTTCGGCGACACCCCTGCTCCCAGCCACATGTACTGGCGCGGACCGGTGCTCTGGAACTTCGACGGACGTACATGGACACAGGCCGCCTGGCTCCGCGGGCTGCCTCCCGCCCCGACCACACGCGGCGGCACGGCCTGGGACTACCAGTTGGAGATCGAGCCTACCGACCGGCGCCAGCTCGTCGCGCTGGATCTGCCCACCTCGGCGCCAGACGGTGCCCACCTCGACAACGACTACGCGATGACCGTCCGCGCGCCGCTCGGCGTGTTGACGCGCTGGCGGATGCAGTCCTCGGCGGCGACGCGGTTCGATACCAAGCTCCCGGTCACGCTGCGCCGGCAAGCGCTCCAGCTTCCGGCCGGATTCAATCCCCGGACGCAGCAGTTGGCCCTCGCATGGCGGCGGGAAGCCGGCACGGACGATGAAGCGCTGGTGCGTCGCGCGCTGGCCTGGATCCGCACGGACTTCGCCTACACCCTCGACACCCCACTGCCCGGCAGGCATGCCGTGGACGATTTCCTGTTCGACCAGAAACAGGGGTACTGCGAGCATTTCAGCTCGTCCTTCGTCGTGCTGATGCGGGCGGCGGGTGTGCCAGCGCGCGTCGTGACCGGCTACACCGGCGGTGTCTACAACCGCCTTGGGGGGTACTGGGTCGTACGAAGGATGGACGCGCATGCCTGGGCGGAAGTGTGGCTGCCGGAACGCGGCTGGGTGCGGATCGACCCGACCGCCGCCGTGGCGCCCGAGCGCATCTACGACACGCTGGACGATCGGCTGGGCGATGGCGAGGACGCGGGTCGGTTGACGTTGGAAGGATTCGGCAGTGTCAGCGACTGGCTGCGGCGTGGTTGGAACGACCTGGTGCTGGGCTTCGATGCGGGCCGCCAGCAGCGTCTGCTCGAACGGCTCGGCGCGAACGGGCTCGGCGGCGCCGGCTTGGGCGTGCTGTTCGGCATCGCGGCCCTCGGCACGCTGGGATGGATGGCCTGGTGGTTGGCCCGGGCCGAACGCGAGCGCGATCCACTGCTGCGCGCCTGGCACCGGCTCGATCGCCGGTACGCGCGCCTGGGCCTTGGCCGGGAGCCCTACGAGACCGCGGCGGACTGGGTACGGCGGGTCGCCGGGCAGCGGCCGAAGGACGCGAACCTGCTGTTTTCGCTCAGCCGGCGTTTCGCTGCGGCGCGCTACGCTCCGAGTGAGGGGGATCACCGCGCACTGATCGAAGACCTGCGCCGGCACCGCCCGTGACCCACTGGAGACTGGCCATGAATCTTCGTTTCGCTGTCCTCGCCGCTTCTGCCGTCGTACTGCTGTCGGCCTGCGCCACCGCACCCAAGCCGCTGCAAGGCAGTTTCACCCCCGTCAATCCGCGCGACTCCGTCGCCGCACCGCAGGTGGGCGCTTCCGTCCGCTGGGGCGGCCGCATCATCAGCACCGCGCCCGCACAGAACAGCACGTGCTTCCAGTTGGTGTCCCGCCCGCTGTCGGGCACCGGCCGCCCGCTCTCCAGCGCACCGGATGCCACCGACGGGCGTTTTATCGCGTGCCGCGCCGGCTTCTACGATCCGGCCGTGTTCGCCGAAGGCCGCGAAGTGACCTTCGTCGGCAAGATCGACGGCTACGAGAGCACGCGCATCGGTGACTACGATTACCAGCTGCCGCGCGTCGCCGCCGAGGTGGTCTATCTGTGGCCGGAAGTGCGGGAAGTCGAAGTGCGTCCCTACCCGTACTACGAGCCTTTCTGGGGACCTCGTTGGGGCCGTTGGGGCTGGTGGTGACACGCGCCACCCCGTGACGAAAAAAAGCCGCCCGATGGGCGGCTTTTTCATGCCGCGGGCCGGTCAGCCCGGCGTACCGAAGCGTCCGAGCGGCGCACCCGCCAGCAAATGCAGGTGGATGTGGAAGACCGTCTGGCCGGCGTGTTCGCGGCAGTTCATCACCACGCGATAGCCGTCTTCGGCGAAGCCCTCACGGCGCGCATACTCCGCCGCCGCGAGAACGAGCTTGCCGACCAGCACCGCCTGTTCCGGCCGCACGTCGTCCAGGGTCGGAATGGCGTCATGCTTGGGAATGAAGAGCACGTGCACCGGCGCCTGCGGCGCGATGTCCTTGAAGCCCAGCACATCGTCGTCTTCATAGACGATCGTGGCGGGAATCTCGCGGCGGATGATGCGGGCGAAGATCGTGTCGGTCATGGGATGCGCATCCTCGTGGGCGGTATCAGGTCATTTCGCTGCGGCCGCCGAACGCATGCGCCAGCGTGCCACGGTCGACGTACTCCAGTTCACCCCCCAGTGGCACACCGTGCGCCAGCCGACTGGGCCGCACGCCCTGTTGGCGCGCCAGCTGGGCCAGGTAGTGCGCCGTGGCCTCGCCCTCGACCGTGGGGTTGGTGGCGATGATCAGTTCGCCCACCTCGCCCGCGCCCAGGCGGCGGGTCAGCGCATCCAGGCCGAGCTCGCGCGGACCGATGCCATCCAGCGGCGAGAGCCTGCCATGCAGGACGAAGTAGACGCCGCGATACCCGGTGGCCTGCTCGATCGCCAGGCGATCCGACGGCGATTCCACCACGCAGAGCTGGTGGCGGTCGCGACTGCCGCTCGCGCAGATCGCGCAGAGCGTGCCTTCTGTGAAGTCGCGGCATTGCGTGCAGTGACCGATGCGTTCGAGCGCATCGGCCAGCACCGCCGCCAGGCGCTTGCCGCCCTCCCGCTCACGGTCCAGCAGGTGGTAGGCCATCCGTTGCGCGGTCTTCTGCCCGACGCCGGGCAACACGCGCAACGATTCGATGAGTTGTTCGAGCAGCGGGCTGGACATCGTCATCCCCGATCCGCACCCGCCGATTCCGCGGGCGCCGGACCGGTGCGCGTCAGAACGGCAGCTTCATGCCCGGCGGCATCGGCATACCGGCGGTGGCTGCGCCCATGCGCGACTTGGACTCGGCATCGACCTTGTTGGAGGCATCGTTGAACGCGGCGGCGATCAGGTCTTCCAGCATCTCCGCGTCGGACAGCACGGACGGATCGATACGGACCTTGCGGCATTCCTTGGCGCCGGTCAGCGTGACGCTGACCATGCCGGCGCCGGCGTTGCCGGTGATTTCCAGCTTGGCGAGCTCTTCCTGGGCGCGCTGCAGGTTCTCCTGCATCTTCTGCGCCTGCTGCATCAGTTGGGCGATGTTTCCACGCATGTCGTGATCACTCTTCGTAAGGACGGATGGAATCCGGGACGAGCCGTGCGCCGTGCTGCTGCACCAGGCGCTGTACGTCCGGATGGTTCATGAAGGTTTCCTCGGCCACGCTCTGGCGCTCGTTGCGCTGCCGATGGCTGCGCTCCTTGAGCGTTTCGGCGTCGGCCGTGCCATTGGAGGACGCGAAGGCGAGTCGCGGTGCGACGCCGTAACGGTCGGCGATGGCCGTCGCCAGTTCGCCCAGCGTGCGTTCGGAGCGCAGGTAATCGAAGCCGCTGTCCAGCGCCAGCGTCAGCGTGCCGTGGGCATAGCCCGAGAACGCGACGTTCTCGACCAGCTGCTTGCCGACGCCTTTCAGGCCGCAGGTACCAGCGAAATGCAACCAGGTCTCCGCATCGATGATGCCGATGTCGGCGGGCATCGTGGCCCCCGGGGGCGGCGCGGACGCGGCGGGCGTCACCGGTGCCCACGGTGCGTCGTCGGTCAGCGCCTGTGGCGGCACCGCGACGACCTCATCGCGCACGGCCGCCGCCGGTGTCGGCACCTCCATGCGGACAGGCTCAGCGGCGCGCACCGGTGTGGCGGGCGGTGCAGCGGATGCTGCAGCGCCCGCTTCGGTCGCCACGGACACGGGCACCGGCTTCCCTTCGCCGCGCATTTCGCCGCTCTGGGCGGGTCGGAACGCCAGCATGCGCAGCAGGCTCATCTCGAAGCCTGCACGTCCACTCGGCGCCAGGTGCAGGTCGCGACGGCCGTTCAGCGCCATCTGGTACCAGAGCTGCACCACTTCCGGCCGCAGCTGTCCCGCAAAGGACTCCACGTCGACACCCTCGGCCTCGACGGCCGCGGAGGGCACCAGCTGGCGCACCTGGATCCGGTGCAGCGCTTCGGCCACCGCATCCAGCACGCCGCTCCAGTCCGGCGAGAACTCCGCCAGGCCTGCGATCACCCGCAACAGGGTGTCGCCGTCGCCCTGCACCAGCGCGGCGAACATCGCGTTGACCTGGGTGCGGTCCACCGTGCCCAGCATGGTCCGCACACCCTCGTCGCCCAAGGCGCCGCCGGCATAGGCGATGGCCTGGTCGAGCAGCGACAGGCCGTCGCGCAGCGAGCCGTCGGCCGCGCGGGCGAGCTGGGCGATGGCGCCCGCATCGGCCTCGATCGCTTCGGCGGCGAGGATCTTCGTCATCTGGCCGCGGATCTGCGCTTCGTCCAGCCGCTTCAGGTTGAACTGCAGGCAGCGTGACAGCACCGTCACCGGCAGCTTCTGCGGGTCGGTGGTGGCGAGCAGGAACTTGACGTGCTCCGGCGGCTCCTCGAGCGTCTTCAGCAGCGCGTTGAACGCCGCCTTCGAGAGCATGTGGACTTCGTCGATCAGATAGACCTTGAACTTGCCTCGCGACGGCATGTACTGCGCGTTCTCGATCACCTCGCGCACGTCGTCCACGCCGGTGTTCGACGCGGCGTCGATCTCCAGCAGGTCGATGTAGCGGCCGGCATCGATGTCCAGGCACGCAGCGCACTCGCCACAGGGATCGGCGCTGGTGCCCTTCTCGCAGTTCAGCGACTTGGCGAAGATGCGCGCGATCGTCGTCTTGCCGACGCCGCGGGTGCCGGTGAACAGGAAGGCATGGTGCACCCGCCCGGAATCCAGCGCATTGGTGAGCGCGCGGACCACGTGTTCCTGGCCCACCAGTTCGGCAAAACGCTTGGGGCGCCACTTGCGGGCGAGGACAAGGTAGGACATGCCGACATTGTGCCATGGCACGCAAGCGACCCCGACCGGATGCGGGTGCCCGCCGGCTTCGCTTGTGGCCTGCCTCGCCGGAGGCTAGAATTCACGCCCCTGAAAGCGGCCCGTGGTCGCGTTCAGGTCCCGGAGAGGTGTCCGAGTGGTTGAAGGAGCACGCCTGGAAAGTGTGTAAGCGTCTAAACCGCGCTTCGGGGGTTCGAATCCCCCTCTCTCCGCCAGATTCGATGCATTCCGGTCTACCGGAATGACAACGAACCGCGCTCCGGCGCGGTTTCGTTTCTATGGTGGCCCCGTCGGCTCCTCGCGACGCTAGGTCGAAAATCCCGCCAGGGCCGGAAGGCAGCAACGGTATCGATCGACGCGGGCGCCGAGGTCAGCCGGCGGGGCTACCGCCTTTTCGGGCATGAGCCATTCATTCACGCCTGCCGTTGCGACGGCATCAGCTCTACCGCGGCGGACGTATCGCGGGGCGCGGCAGCAACGGTATCGATCGACGCGGGCGCCGAGGTCAGCCGGCAGGGCTACCGCCTTTTGTGGCCCCCAGCAACCGACTCAATCGCTGATGATCCCCAGCGCGTCGGGTTCGCGCCCGGTCACCCAGTAGTCGATCACCTGCCAACGCTGCGTGTCGATCACGGCGATACGGTCGCCGCCGCTGATGGCCACGTAGGCGCGCGGACGGTCTGCCGCCACGACCACACCGATCGGCAGCGCCGCGTTGCCTAGCATGGTGGCCTGATAACTCATGTCGTCGCGCGACAGCGGAACCGTCGCCACCGGCACTTTGGTCCGCGCGTTGAACACGGCCAGCGTCGCAGCGCGCGCATTGGTGATGAAGGCCAGCGCACCATCCGCGGAGAAAGCCACGCGGATCGGAAAGCCCTTGCTGCTCATGCGCCGCTTGATGGCCAGCGTCCGCGGGTCGTGCACGGTCAGGGTGCCGTCCTCGCGGTTGGTCACCCAGACTTCGGCGCCATCCGGTCGAACGGCCACGCCCTCCGCGCCCTTGCCGGCGGGTTTTTCGATCCTCGCGCCCGTGGTCAGGTCGATCCGGCTGATCGTGCCGGCCTGGATCTTCGTCAGGTAAGCCACCTGCCCGTCCGGCGACAACGCCAGCATGTGCCCGGTGCCTCCGCCGACATCGATGCTGCGCTCGACCTCGCCCGATGCCACATCCACGACCACCAGACTGGCGGACGCCTCGGTGGTGACCAGCACGCGATGCCCGTCAGGCAGGAAGCGGATGCCATGCGGCGCGCTGTGCTGACCCAGGTCGATCACGCGCGTGGGCTTGCCGCCCACCAGATCCAGCACGGACAGCGTGTTGCCGGATTTGGAGCCGCCGTAGTTCGTCACGACCGCCAGGCGTCCGTCGGGCGCCACGGCGATCTCGTGCGGCGCCTCGCCGGTCCTGTACTCGCCGACCCGGCGCCCGTCGCGCAGGGAGAGGCGCCAGACCGTATCGGCGGACTTGTTGCCCACCAGCAACTCGACCGAATGCGCCGTCGGCGCGCCCAGGCATGCCAGGGCGATGCCGATCGCGGACACCATCCACCGAAACACACTCATGGGCCGTCCCCCATCGGATGCAGCCAGTCCGCATCGCCGTCGCGATAGTGTTCGCGCTTCCAGATCGGCACGCGCTGCTTCACTTCATCGATGATGTAGCGGCAGGCATCGAATGCGGCGCCACGATGCGCCGCGCTTACCCCGACCCACACGGCGAGGTCCCCGATCGCCAATACGCCGACGCGGTGCGCGCAGCAGGCCGCCAGCACGTCGAAACGTTCCATCGCCTCGGTCACGATCCGCTCGCCCTCGCGTTCGGCGAGTGCGCCGTAAGCTTCGTAGTCCAGACCATCCACCGCACGGCCGGCATGGTGGTCCCGGACCCAGCCTTCGAAGGTCGCATGGCCGCCCGCGCGTGGGTCGCGCAGATCGGCTCCGAGCGCGGCGACATCCAACGCGTCTGCGGAAAGCAAGAAACGCGGCATGTCTCAGCCTCCGCTCACGGGCGGAATGAAGGCAACTTCGCTGCCTGCCCGCAGCGGATCCTGCCAGCGCGCAAATTCGCCATCGACCGCGACGCGCAGGTGTTCGCGTGGCCACGCGATGCCATGGCGGGTCTGGATTTCGCTGTAGAGCTCCGTCAGGTCGGCCGCCCCGGTGCTCACCGACTCGCTCGCCAGGCCGGTGCGCTCACGCAGGCTGGCGAAGTACAGCAAGGTCACGGTGACGCTCATGGCGACCCCACGTCGCGCTTGCCGCCGCGCTTGGCAACGAGCTTCGCCGGCCCCAGCACGATGGCGTGCGACAGCGCCTTGCACATGTCGTACACCGTCAGCGCCGCGACGGTGGCGCCGGTGAGCGCTTCCATCTCCACGCCGGTGCGGTGCACGGTACGGACCTGGCAGTCGACCAGCAGGGTGTTCTCGCCGCCCCAGTCGACAGACAAGCGACAGCCGTCGATGGGAAGCGGGTGGCAGAACGGAATCAGTTCGTGCGTGCGCTTGACCGCCATCGTGCCGGCGATGATCGCCGTATCGACGATGCCGCCCTTCGCGCTACGCAGGCCATTGCGCTTCAGTTGCCGTGCGACATCGGCGGGAAAACGGACGCGGCACGTCGCCCTTGCCTCGCGCGCGGTCGCGGCCTTGCCGGACACATCCACCATCGCGGGTCGGCCGGCGGCGTCGAGGTGGGTCAGTGCAGTGCGGGGCATGCGGGTCCTGGGGGAATCAACCGCCGATAAGATACATCTCGACGCGGCGCCGGTCCCGCACTTCCGGTCGACCACGCAACTCGCTGTACCTGTCTCCTCGCGCCGTCCACAGGGCCGCGACACGCGCGGCCAGCGCCTCCTCGCCCTTCGCCAGGACCGCGCGCAGGTCGGCACCATCCGATGCGAACAGGCACGTGAACAGCCTCCCGTCCGCAGACACGCGCGCACGGTGGCAATCCCCGCAGAACGGCGTGCTGACGGAGCTGACGAAACCGACTTCACCACCGCCGTCGTCGAATCCGTAGCGCTCCGCCACTTCGCCGCGGTACTCGGCCTGCAGCGGATGCAGTGGCCAGCGCGCGCCGATCCGGTCGCGTAGCGCCGACGACGGCACCATCTTCTCCAATCGCCAGTCGTTGCTGTCGCCCACATCCATGAACTCGATGAAGCGCACGACGTGATCCGTGCCGCGGAAACGCTCGACGAGGGGAAGCACGTCCGCTTCGTTGACGCCGCGCTGCACGACCGCGTTGATCTTCAGCCGCGAGAAGCCCGCGGCCACGGCCGCATCGATCCCCGCCAGCACGTCGCCGACCTGTCCGCGCCGGCCCGACATCTCGGCGAACACCGCGGGGTCCAGCGCATCCAGGCTGACGGTGATGCGCCGCAATCCCGCGTCGTGCAGGGCCTGCGCCTGATGCGCCAACAGCACGCCATTGGTCGTCAGTGCGATGTCATCCAGCCCGGGAATGACCGCCAGCCTGCGCACGAGCTCGGGCAGGCGCTTGCGCAGCAGCGGCTCGCCGCCGGTCAGGCGCAGCTTGCGCATGCCCAGCCGGACGAACGCGCGGACCAGCACTTCGATTTCGTCAAAGGACAACCGCTGGGAGGCGTCAGTGCCGTAGTCCTCCGGCACTCGGTCGGCTGGCATGCAGTAGCCGCAGCGGAAGTTGCAGGCGTCGATCACCGAGAGCCGCAGGTCGTGCAGCGGACGGCCCAGCAGGTCGTGCGGCGGTGGCGGCGTGTTCACGGCAGTTCGACGGCCAGCGGCAATGAGAGGGCGATGCCTTCGCCGGGCGTGGCGATCCGGTGACCGCGCGCGCGCAGCGCGTCACCGTCGTCGGCGCTGGCGTAGTGGTAGAGCACGCACCGGGCGAGCAACGCCGCTGGGTACTCGCGCTCCAGATCGTCGATGCCACTGTGCGACGGATTGCCATGGAGCCCGCAGTCGTGCGCGATCAGTTCGCCGGCATCGGCATGGCGCGCCAGCATGTCGGGAATCGGCCGGGTATCGCCCGTCCAGACCACGCTGCCACGCAAGCGCAGGCCGAATGCTGTCTCCGGCCAGTGATGGCGCACGGGAAACACCTCCAGCCGCTGCCCGTCGTGCCAGAACGCATCGCTAACCGGGATCAGCTGGAACGCATCCCAGAAGTTCGCGCCGCCCTCGGCCAGCACGTTCGGATAACTGGCGATGCGCTGGTGCAGCAACGGGACCAATGGTGCCGGCACGTACAGGCGGACCTTGCCGCGCCGCGCCGGATCGAAATAGCTGGCCACGAACAGCCGTTCCATCCCCGCGACATGGTCCAGATGCACGTGGGTGATGAAGACGGCGTCGGGCATGTCGCCGTAGCGTGCCTGATATGCGGTGAGACCTTCGCCGCCGCAGTCGACGGTCAGCCAGGGGCGGCTGTCGCGCTCCAGCGTCGCCATGGCCGAACCCAGTTCGACCGCGCTGGCGTTGCCCACGCCATGGAAGCGCAGCACCCAGGTCATCTCAGTAACCCCGCGACCAGGCGTGGTCGTAGGCGCGACGCAGGTGGGCGAAATCCACGCCGACCTCGTCAACGCTCCGCGCGCCCCGCAGCTTGAGCAGCGAGCGCTTGAGGCGCGCCAGGTTCTGTTCCCGCCAGGCCGTGGCCGGAATGCGCATGCGACTGCGGTCGAAGTCGATCAGCCAGCCATGGCCCGTCGCGTCGAAGAGGATGTTCTGCGCATTGAGATCCGCATGGTCCAGACCGGCGCGGTGGAAGCGCGCCACCAGTCGGCCGGTACTCTCCCAGGGCGCGCGGCTTTCGTCCTGCGACGCGATGTCGGCCAACGTGCGGACGTCCATCAGCCGCTCCACCAGGATGGCGGCGCGGTAGAACATGCCGTCGCGCACATAGCTGGCGGCGACGGGTCGCGCCACCGGCAGGCCACGCGCCAGCAGCGCGCGGGTCAGGCGGAATTCGGCGAAACTGCGCGTGCGGTCGGGGCCGTGCCACAGGTAGCGGTCCTGGCTGAAGCGCGAAGCCAGGCCGCCGCGCCGGTAGTGACGCAGGACACATTGGCTGGAGGGCGCATCGATGAACCAGGCGCCTCCCCGGCCGCCGCTGTCGACAGGCCGGGCACGGTCGCCCCACTTCTCCGGCAGGAACCATTCCGGATCCGCTTGCCGCAGGTGTTTGCGGTCGAACAGAATCGCACCGTATCCGCTGCCTTCGCGGAACGGCGTCAGGGATTCCGAGGCGTCAAAACCGACCATCCAACGAGTCTAACAACACTTGTCCACGATTCCCCAATCGCTCTGCCTGCTCCGCCTGTCCGCGCTCGGCGACGTGACCCACGTCGTGCCACTGGTGCGCACGCTGCAGCGCCACTGGCCGCAGACCCGCCTGCACTGGGTGATCGACAAGGGCGGCTTCAAGCTGCTGGAGGGGCTGGAGGGCGTGACCTTCCACACCTACGACAAGAAGACCGGGCTTGCCGGCATGCGCGCCCTGCGCGCGGAACTGCCCCTCGAAGGCTTCGATGCACTGCTGCAGATGCAGGTGGCGTTGCGCGCCAACCTGCTTTCGGCCTTCATCCGTGCACGCCGCAGGATCGGCTACGACCGCAGCCGTTCCAAGGACCTGCACGGACTGGTCATCAACGAGCGCATTCCGGATCGTCCCGGCATCCACGTGCTCGATGCGATCGGCAGCTTCTGCGAACCCCTTGGCCTCAAGCAGGAGGCGGTGGTCTGGGACCTGCCCGTTCCGGCGGACGCGCATGCGTGGGCCGCCGCGCAATGGCCTGCGGACGGACAGCGCACGCTGCTGATCTCGCCCTGTTCCAGCCACGAACGCCGCAACTGGTATGCGGACCGCTACGCCGCGCTTGCCGACCATGCCGTCTCCCGTGGATGGCGCGTGGTGTTGTGCGGCGGCCGCAGCGAACTGGAGCGCCGCACGACGGACGCCATCCTCGCCGCCATGCAGGCGCCCGCGCTCGACCTGGTCGGCAAGGACACGCTCAAGCAGCTGCCCGCCCTGCTCGCCCGCGCCGACCTGGTGGTGACCCCGGACTCCGGCCCCATGCACATCGCCAATGCGATGGGCAGCGCGGTGCTCGGCCTGCACGCCGCCAGCAACCCGAAACGCAGCGGGCCCTATTCCAGCGTGCACTACTGCGTGGACCGGTATGACGATGCCGCACGCAGGTACCGTGGCAAGCCGGCGGCCGAACTCCCGTGGGGCACCAAGATCGAGCACGACGGCGTGATGGGCCTCGTGTCCGTGGACGACGCGGTGGCGGCGTTCGAACGGCGTCGCGCCGATTTGGCCGGCTGAACCTGCCGCATGCAACTCGCCGACCTGCTCGGAATCCGCTGGCCGCTGCTGCAGGCGCCGATGGCGGGCGTCCAGGGTAGCCGGCTCGCCCTGGCCGTGTGCGAAGCGGGCGGGCTCGGCGCCCTCCCCGCCGCCGCGCTGACGCCAACGGCGCTCGATGCGGAGATCCAGCGCCTGCGTGCCGGCACGGACCGGCCCTGGAACCTGAACTTCTTCTGCCACGCGCCCCCGGCATCGGACCCCGCGCGCGAGCAGGCCTGGCGAGGGACGCTGCGCGCCGACTACGCGCGGTTCGGGCTCGATGTCGAACACGTCGCGGCCACGCCGGGCCGCCGACCCTTCGATGCCGGCGCCTTAGCACTCGTGCAGGCGCACCGGCCGGCCGTCGTGAGCTTCCATTTCGGCTTGCCGGCGGACGATCTGCTCGCCGGCGTGCGCGCCGCCGGCTGTCTGGTACTGGCAAGTGCGACCACGGCAGAAGAAGCGCACTGGTTGCAGGCGCGCGGTGTGGATGCGGTGATCGCACAAGGCTGGGAGGCCGGCGGGCATCGCGGCCATTTCCTGTCCGATGATCTGGATCTTCAAGCGGACCTGCCGACGCTGTTGCCGCGGATCGTCGCGGCGGTCGACGTACCGGTGATCGCGGCCGGCGGCATCGCCGATGCGCGCCGCGTTTCGGCGGCGATGGCGCTGGGCGCCGCGGGTGTCCAGGTCGGCACTGCCTATCTGCTGTGCCCGGAAGCCGACACGCGGGCCGTGCATCGCCAGGCCCTGCACGAACCGCGCACGACGGCGGTGACCAACGTGTTCACCGGCCGCCCGGCGCGCGGCATCGTCAACCGGGCCATGCGCTCCTGGGGCCCGTTGGCGGCGGATGTCCCCGCGTTCCCGCTGGCGACGGCGTTCTCCGCGCCCCTGCGCGAGGCCGCGGAGGCACAGGCATTGGACGATTACTCGCTGCTATGGGCCGGCGAGCAGTTTCCCGCATGCCGCGAAGTACCCGCCGCCGACGTCACCACCGCCCTGGTCGAGGGCTTCGGCCCGCAGCGTCAGGACGCGTTGCCCGACCGGTAGTCTTGGTACGACTTCTCCTCGACGTAGCTCGAGCCCAGCGCCAGGTTGATCGCCTTCTTGATCCGTGCGCGCTCGTCGTTCTCGATGTAGACGCTGCGCGCCAGGCGCACGAACGCGTCGTCGAAGGCCTGCGCCTTCTCCTTCACGCGGACCTCGTCCTCGATCTCCCACAGACGTTCATTGACCGCCTTCAGCTGTGCGCGCAACTCGACGATGCTGTTTCCCGCCGCGGGATGCGCCATCCAGGCCTGTTCCAGCGCGGTCAGTTCGTCGCGCACGTGCGCGAGCTTGGCCGGGTCGCTCATGCGTTCGGACTTGATCTGCAGGATGGCGATCTTGTCGAGCAGCTCACCGAAGGACACGGGGACGAGGATCTCGGACATGGACAGGCTTCCGGCAAAGAACGCCATTCTAGGCGGCGCACCGTGATCGACACATCCATCCGGCCCTTAACGCGAAAAGCCCCCTTGCGGGGGCTCTTGCGAAACTGGCGGAGAGGGAGGGATTCGAACCCTCGATACGCTATTAACGTATGCCTGATTTCGAGTCAGGTACATTCAACCACTCTGCCACCTCTCCGGTGGCCCCGGACGCGTCCGGGGGCGTGAATGATACGTGGAGGACCGCGTCCGGACAAGCAGATGGACGTTGATCCACGTGCCTGTCGCCCGCCACGCATACGTCGATGAACCCCAACCACCCCCGGGACGTGCTTCGGCCTTGCCGGTTGTCCTGTCCGTCCGGATCATTGCGTATGAACGGGTAGGCAACGTCCGTCCCCACAGCGCAGGACACCATGATCGAATTCGGCCACATCTCCCACGTCGGCCTCCGCAGAGAGCTGAACGAGGACACCTACTACGGTGACAGCGAGTTGGGCCTGTGGCTGGTCGCCGACGGGATGGGCGGCCACGCCTGTGGCGAGGTCGCCAGCGCGCTGGCGCGCGAGACCATCGTCCGGGAAGTCCGCGACGGCACGCCGCTGGCGCAGGCGATCCGGATCGCCGACGAGGAGATCATCCGGACCTCCCGCCGCCGCAACGACACCTTGCCCATGGGCACGACGGTGGTGGCGGCACGCATCCAGGGCAACCGCTTCGAAGTGGCCTGGGTCGGCGACAGCCGCGCCTACCTCTGGCGCGAGGGTCACCTGGCCCAACTCAGCCAGGACCACAGCTATGTGCAGGAACTCATCGCCCAGGGCGCGCTGACCGCGGAACAGGCGCGCTCGCACCCGCACCGCAATGTCGTGACCCAGGCGCTCGGCGTCACCGACCCGAACCATCTGAACGTGGCGACGATGACCGGCGAGCTGCGTCCCGGCATGCAGTTGTTGTTGTGCAGCGATGGCCTCACCGAGGAAGTCGACGACCCGAGCATCGCCAGCACGCTGAAGCACGATGACTGCAGCGCGCAGGAGTGCGTGGATACCCTGATCGCCGCGGCGCTCGATGGCGGCGGTTCCGACAACGTCACCGCCATCCTGGTGCGTTGCCACTGAAGCCCGCGCGGAAGCGGCCTCAGCGCGCCGCCATGCCCTCGCCGCCCACCCAGAGCACGTACTCGAAGCTCTGCACCATGCGACCGTAGCCGCTGCCGTCGGCGTCGTAATTCGCGCCCACGCTCAGCGTGTGCCGCCCGGGTGGCAAGGGCGGAAACAGCAACCAGTAACCATCGCTGGCGGCGATCTGCGCCAGATGACCGGCAGGCGGCGTCTGGTCGGGGTACAGCGGAAAGCAGCCCTGGCTGCGGACCCGGTAACGCGCCACCGCCTTGACCGGCACGCCATCGAGCAGGACCACCGCGCTGGACAGTCGATCGTTGTTGACGGCCGCCCAGGCCTGCAACTGGCGACAGCTCGGTACGCGATCGCCCCGCAGGGCGTCACCGGGGGTGTAGTGGACCATGTTGATCACGGGCAACAGCAGATGCTTCCCGATCGGAACCGTGCAGGTGCGGCGCGCGTTGAAGCCGCCTGTCGTGCCGGCCAGGAACCAGACGGGTCCTTCCTGCCCGACCGTACAGGCGCGACCATCACGATCGCGGTACGGCAGGCCGTCCAATGCCTCCGCCCACTGCCACCAGGCCGCCGTGAGTTCCGGGTAACCCTTGCCTTCGACCTTGGCGTCCAACGGTAGCGGCACGATGGGGTGCTCGGCTCCCGCGAGCCCCACCGGCAGGAATCCCACCACGCACAGCAGTCCTCGAAGCGCCAGCCTCATGGCGGGGCGCCCTTCAAGCGGCGGTAGCGCTCGACGTCACGCGCCTGGTGGGGCCAGCGGTCAAGATCGTGGTGCTTCAGGAACTGTTCGACGGCCACGGCCTGCGCCGGATCGTCCTGGACGCCGCGCACCCACGCCATCATCCGCCAGCCCTCCGCATTGCGCGGGAACTCGGCGACCAGCGATTGGGTACAGGCTTCGGCCCCCGCCAGCTCCCCCGACATCGAATAGGTCTGGCAGTAAAGCTCATAGGCGCGTTCGCGCATGTCGGCGTCCTCCATGGCGAGCAACAGGGGCGCACGCGCCTGCTGCTCGCCCAGCGCGCGGCGGGTCACGCGCGCCAACAGGTACTGCCGGTCGCCATCGGACGGCGATACCGCGGCAGCACGCTGTGCATCGCGCAACGCCCATTCCGCATCGCCCAGCTCCAGCAGGATCTCGGCACGCAACGCCAACTCGTCGTCGTCCTCCGGATGGAAGCGCAGCGCCTGCGAAACGTAGGCCAACCCACGCCATCGATCGCCCTGCGCATACATGCCGCGTCCCGCGCGGGCCATGTAGCCCGCATTGGGCGCCTTCAGCGAAGCGGCCACGGTATCCGGCACGATCCCGGACCATTCATCCGCCAGATCCGCCTCGTAGCCGATCGGCACCGCAGTCAGCGTCAACAACACCGGGTGCTGTTGCGCGCGCGCGGCGATCAAGGCGGCCGCGGCGCGCATGGCCTCGGGCGAACCACCCCAGCGCGGTTCGGCCTGGGTCATCACTTCCTCGAGCACGAAGTACGACTGCGCGTCGACCTTCAGGCATTCGCCCATCGCCCAACGCTGGAGCTGATCCGAACTCATGCGGCCGATTGCGGCGAGTTGCTCGCACGCCGGCGACAACCGCGCCTCCTTCTCAAGCGCCTCGGCCAGCAGCGGCACGGCCCGCTGGAACAGGCTTCCCATCCGCTCGATCTGGGCATCGGGCGTTTCCGATGCCCATCGGGTGCCGCGTGCTTTCCAGCCCTGACGGGCGTACACGTCGCCGAGTGCCATCCGGGCGAACGCGCTGTCCGGCGATTGCTCCAGCCAGCGCCGCGCGACCCGCTCCGCTTTGGGGTCGGCGTTGAAGATCGTATAGGCGATGAAGATCTGCTCGCGCTGCGCGGGGTCGTCGTAGTGCGCCTGCATCAGTGCCTTGAACCGGCGATCCAGGTCAGCGGCCCCCTTCGACGTGCCCAGCTGCGTCTCGATTTCATCCAACGACAGGATCGGCGCCCGGAGCAGCAGGCAGCGCGCCTTGCCGGCGCCCGCAGGCCATTCGCTGCCCGGCAGATCGGGATACACGCGGCAGCGGGCTTCGTCGTCGAGCGCCTCCGCTTCGATGGCACGCACCTGGAGCAGATGCTCCTGGAACGGAGTGGGCGGCTTGATCGGCGCGGAGGCAGCCGGCGCGACCGGCCGCACGAAACGCACGACGCGTTCGCGCCGGAACACCGGCTCATGCCCACGGTAAGGCAACGGGGAGGCCTGGCGAACGGCGGCCAGCAACGTCTCGCGGCCCTGCGCGTCGAACTCGCACCCGGGCTGGACAGCGGCGCCGGACACGTCACCGCCGGGCAGCAGCGTCAGCTTGATCGCGCACATGTCGCCCGCGCGCACGCTGGCCGGCACCTGCCAGCGCGCCAATACGGCGGCCTGCAATGCAGCGGTGTAGGACATTTGTGGATCCGTGACCGTGGGCGGCGCCGGTGGGGCCGGGACGGCCAGGGCCCCCGCGATGCCAGCCAGTACCCACACCACGCCCGTAAAACCGGCGCATCCGCACCGCAACCATCCTTGACGGCCCGCCATGCACATCCCCTGTCGATATCCCCGCTGGCAAGCTACCGCAAGGCAACGCCAGCGTGAAGGGGCATGCTCGCGGGCGCTTTCCTCAGGTACCGGTCTGCAGCACCGGCGGATCCCACAGGCAGCGGCCGCCGGCTTTCTTCCGGAGTTTCTCGAGACGCGTCTCGTGCGCGGCCAGCTCGTCGTCCGACACCACGACACGCGGCCGCTGCCCGGCATTCGAGGTATCGAATGCGATCACCGCGGCAACCGTCGCGCCGGCGACTTCATCGCCCCCACCGAAACCGATCTCGCTCTGGCCCGCGGTCAGGTTCAGATAGACATCGCACAGCAGTTGGGCGTCGAGCAGCGCACCGTGCAGTTGGCGATGGGTGTTGTCCACGCCCAGCCGCTTGCACAGTGCATCGAGCGAATTTCGCTGACCTGGAAAACGCTGCCTTGCCAGCAGCAATGAATCCTCGACGGTGGCACGATCGGCCAGCCGCCCGTACTGCTCGCCGAGTCGCGACAGTTCGTAGTCGAGGAAGCCCACGTCGAAGGCCGCATTGTGGATCACCAGCTCGGCGCCCTCGATGAACGCCAGGAACTCATCGGCGATGTCGGCGAACAGCGGCTTGTCCGACAGGAACTCCAGGCTGAGGCCGGTGACCTCCGCCGCACCCTGCTCGAATTCGCGCTGCGGGTTGATGTACTGGTGATACGTGCGTCCGGTCGGCCGGCGTTCCAGCATTTCGACGCACCCGATCTCGACGACCCGGTTGCCCTTCTTCCATTCCAGGCCGGTGGTTTCGGTATCGAGGATGATCTGGCGCATCAGGCTGAGGTGTCCGGAACGAGGTGCAGGTGGTACAGGCCGACGTCGCGCTCGACGTGGGGCAGCGTGGCCATTCTCTCAAAGACGAATCCCAGCTTCTGCAACAGGCGGATCGAGGGGGCATTGTCGGGATTGACGATGGCCAGCAGGCGGCGGACCTGCAGGCGCTCGTACGCATCGGCCATCACCGCGCGCGCCGCCTCCTCGGCGTAACCCTGGCCCACGTGCGCGGGCAACAGCGCATAGCCGATATCCGGGCCATCCAGGCCTTCGCGCCGAACGAGGCCGGCGTTGCCGATCAGCTCGCCCGTATCTTTCCGTTCGACGGCATACATGCCCAGACCGTGCTCGGCGTAGCTGCGCATCGCGCCCTGGCGCAGGTAGTCGCTCGCCTGTCCCAGCGTACGGACGCCACGGTCGGCGATGTTGCGTATGAAGCTCGGTTCATTGAGCAATGCCAGCATCAACGCGGCGTCTTCCGCGTTGTCGTCGGCCATTGCGCGCAGGCGCAGGCGGGGCGTTTCGGCGACGAGCGTACCGGGTGCCAACGGCACCGCCCTCATGCGACGGCCCCGCTGCGGAAGCGCGTGGCTTCGTTGCGGGCCAGCACGTCGACGCGCTCGTTGTCGGGGTCGCCGTTGTGCCCCTTCACCCACTTCCAGTCGATCCGATGACGACCGGCGGCGGCATGCAGCCGCTCCCAGAGATCGCGGTTCTTCACCGGGTCGCCGCCCGCCGTTTTCCATCCCCGGCGTACCCAGCTGGGCATCCATTCGGTGATGCCCTGGCGGACGTACTGGGAGTCGATGTGGAGGGTCACTTCACAGGCCTCGGTCAGGACTTCCAGTGCGGCGATGGCCGCCATCAATTCCATGCGGTTGTTGGTGGTCTGGGCCTCGCCCCCCACCAGTTCGCGCTCCTTCTGGCCATAGCGCAGCAAGGCGGCCCAGCCGCCGGGGCCGGGATTGCCCAGACAGGAACCATCGGTGTGGATGCTTACGTGCTTCATGGGGTCTCGTAGGGTTCAGGCGGCCGGCGCCGTGCGCCAGGCACGCGTGACGGGAGCCGGGGGGATCAGGCCAGCGACGCGCTTTTCCGCCTCCAGCAAGCAGGCGGCGCGCAGCGGCGCGGGACTGCTTCCCGGGGCATCGTGAAGGCTGCGCCAGACAGGGCCGTAGTGCAGTACATGCTGGGACGCGGTCAATCCCGCGGCGGCCAGCTGAAGATGCCATTGTCCCAGGGTCCGCGGTACCAGCCCCGAACGACGCCAGCGCAGCCGGTAGGGGCTCAACGGGTTCAGGACGAACAGCCAAAGCCGGCCACCTGGCTCCAGGACCCGTGCGCATTCCTGCAGCAGGGGCTGGGGGTCGCCGGCGTCCAGCACGTGCTGGAGCACGATCACGCCGGCCGCCTCTGTCGGCAACGGCAACGGCAGCGCGCAATGGACCCGACCCGACAGGCGGGCGGTCCCGGACCGGGCACGCAGGTGGATCCCGCGGGTGCCCGGGGCAACCGCCACGTCGTCAGCCGCCGCCTCTGGTGAAATCCAGAGCCAGGGCTGGGGCGTGCGGCTGGTGAGCGCCTGGCTGACACGGGCGTGCTCGGACGCCAGCACCGGTCCACCGCGCCCGGTCCCGAACCACGCCAGGGCATCGGGTTGACGGGTAAACGCGAAGGCAGGCATGTTCGGATTGTAGAGGACGCCGCCCCCGGGCGTCCGTCCCAGCCCGGAGTTCCTTCCCCGATGCGCCTGCTCGCCCTGCCCGCCTTCGAGGACAACTACATCTGGGCGCTGGTCGACGATGAAGGAGATGCGCTCGTGATCGACCCGGGGGATGCCGCACCGGTGCTGGCCGCGACCGGCAACGGCCTCTGGCCGGCGGCGATCCTGATCACCCACCATCATCCCGACCACGCCGGCGGTGTCCGTGCGCTGCGGGAGCGCTGGCCGACCCTGCCGGTCTTCGCGCCGGAAGACGAACGGGTGCCGGACGCCACCGAACGGGTGGGTGCGGGCGATGTCGTGCGCCTCAAGAACTGGCAGCTGTCGGTGCTGGAGGTCCATGGCCACACGCGCAGCCACATCGCATTCCACGGCGGCGGATCGGAAGGTCCGCCGCACCTCTTCTGCGGGGACACCTTGTTCAGTCTGGGCTGCGGTCGCCTGTTCGAAGGCACGCCGGCGCAGATGCTGGAGTCGCTGGACAGGCTGGCGTCATTGCCCGACGAGTCGCTGGTCTGTTGCGGCCACGAATACACGCTGGCCAACGGCGCCTTCGCCCTGACGGTGGACCCGCACAATGCCGCCCTGAGGCGCCGCATCGAGGACGTGCGCACCATGCGCCAAGCAGGCCGCCCTTCGCTGCCGGTCACACTGGAAAGCGAACTCGCCACGAATCCTTTTCTCCGCGTGGATACCACTCCGGTACGCGATGCCGTCGCCCACCGGCTGGGACGGGCGCCGGTCGATCGCGTGGAGGCGTTCGCCACGTTGCGGCAGTGGAAGAACGACTTCCGCGCATGAAGACCCGCACTCCCCTGCGTGCCGCGTTGCTGGCGGTGTTGTTCGTCGGTGCGTCGGCGCCCGCGCTTGCTGCCGAACCGCCCGGGCCGGCGGAAACCTCGCCCGCGTCGCAGCCCTCCAACGACACCGCCGCGCTTTCCAGCGTGCCCGCCAGCCACCAGCGCAGCGGCCTGGAGGTCTACCAGCGTTTCCGCGAGGGGCTCGCCGATCCCGAATGCGACAGCGCCGCGACCAACGGACGCTGGAAGAAGCAGTTCGGCCACGCGCCGGGCCAACTCGCGCGCGCCGAGGATGATCTGCTCCCGATGTTCGGCTATGTCGTCGATGCGTTGCGCGAAGCGCACCTGCCGACCGAGTTCGCGCTCATTCCCTTCGTCGAAAGCGGCTACAAGCCCGGCGCACGCAATCCCAACGGCCCTGCCGGGTTGTGGCAGTTCATCGGCATCACCGCGCGCAACCACGGTGTACCGATGCGCGAAGGCTACGACGGGCGGCTGTCTCCCGTGGACTCCACGCAGGCCGCCGTGCGCTATCTCAAGACGCTGCACGGCATGTTCGGCGGCGACTGGCGGCTCGCGGTGATGGCGTACAACGCCGGTGAGTACCGCGTGCTGCAATCGATGCGACGCGCCGGCATGAACGCACGGAACGCACGACCTGCCGAACTGCCCGGTCTCTCCGGCATCACCTACGCCTACGTCGAGAAGCTGCATGCGCTTGCCTGCATCTTCCAGCAAGCGGACGATCGTGACGCATGGCTGGACCAGCTTGATCGTCCGGTGCCTCGCCTGGCCGCATACGCGCTGCCTGAAGGCGCCACGCTGGCGTCGTGGGCCAACGCCCATGGCCAATCCGCCACGCTGCTCAACCGTCTCAACCCGGCGTTGGCGGGTCGCTTCAGTCGGGGCTCGCGCCCCATGCGGTTGCTGGCACCCAGCCTGGCCACTGAAACCGATGCGGCGAATGGCCCGCTCGTTGCGACGGTGACGGACACGTCGCCATCCGCGTCGCGGGACGATGCCGATGCGCCATCGAAGCCCTCGACGGGACGCACGCACACGGTCAGGCACGGAGAGTCCGCCTGGAGCATCGGCAAGCGCCACGGCATCCCGGCCGCCCGACTGCTGCGCATGAACGGTCTGAAGCCCGACGCGGTCCTGCGCCCGGGGCTGGTGCTGCGACTGGACGAGCCGCAGGACGACAGCCCCTGAAAACAGGAATCCCGCCTTTCGGCGGGATTCCTGGGGTCCTGGATGCCGCCGTTACAGACGGTCTTCGAACACCTTGACCTTGAAGCGCTTGCGCAATGCATCCACGTAGGCCTGCGTCGCGATGCCGCCGCTCAACTGCGTCATCTGTTGCTGCATCGTCGCGCGCTCTTCCGGCGGCATGTCCGCCAGCGCGCCTTCGGTCACCCGGTTGACGGTGAACACGGCATACGCGCCGTTGCCGAGCGACACCTTGCCTGCGGTCGACTTGCCTTCGGCCGGACGGGCCGCGGCAAAGATCGCCTCGTTGGCTTCCGCCGTCGGCATCGGCATGCCACGGCGCATGCCGGGGAGTTCATTGAACCGCAGGCCTTCGGCAGCGGCGATCGTCGCCAGCGACTCGCCCTTCTGCAAACGCGCGACCAGCGTGTCCGCGGCCGCAATGGCCGCCTTCTCGCGGCGGTCCGCGCGGATGGCGGCGACGACCGCGTCGCGCGCCTTGTCCAGCGACAAGGCCTGCTCCTGGGTGTGCTGCGCCACCCGGATGATCACACTGTGGTTCGGCGCGATCTCGATCGGATCGCTGACCGTGCCGTCCTGCACCAGCGTGTCGGAGAACGCCGCGCGCAGCACGGCGGGCACGGTCGCGATGCCCTCCGGCGCGTTGCGTGAGAACGGACCGACCTTCTGCAGCGGCAGGCCGACCGCCTGTGCCGCCGGCGCCAATGCCGTCGGGTTCTTCAGCGTTTCGGTGACCACGCGACCGGCCAGGTCGTTGAACGCACGATCACGTTCGCCGCCCGCTTCCTCGGCCGCCAGCTCACCACGCACGTCCTCGAAACTGCGGCCCGCACCCGGCTTGATTTCCTTGAGCTGCAGCACGTGGTAGCCGAAATCCGACTTCACCGGTCCACGGACCTCGCCCGCCTGCATGGCGAACGCGGCGTCTTCGAACGGCTTGACCATCGAGCCGTCCTTCGCGAACGGCGGCAGTTCGCCGCCGAGGTCCTTCGACCCCGGGTCTTCGGAGTTGGCGCGCGCCAGCGCGGCGAAATCGGCGCCTTCACGCGCCTGTTTGGCGAGCGCTGCGGCCTTCTCCTCCGCCTTCTTCTGGGCGGCGGCATCCGCACCGGCGTCGACTGCGATCAGGATGTGCGCGACGACGCGCTGTTCCGGCGAAACGAAGCGCGACTTCTCCGCTTCGTAACGCTTGCGCAGCGCTGCCTCGTCGACGGGCGCGCCAGCCGGCAACGTGGCGCCATTGATCTCGACGTACTCCAGCGACACCTGTTCGGGCTGCTTGAAATCATTCTTGTGCCCGTCGTACCACGCCTTGATGTCGGTATCGCTGACCGGCGCGGCATCTTCGGCGAGCGGCGGCAGCAACGCGATGCCGATATCGCGCGTTTCGCCGAGCAGTTTCCACATGCGTTCCTGCTCGCCATCGGTGACGAAATCGGAATTGTTTATCGCCATCGGTACCAGCATCATGCGCAGGCGCTCGCGCTGTTCTTCTTCGAACTTCTGCGGCGACAGCGGCGGCACCTGCGACGACAGCATCAGCTGGTACCGCTCGGCGTTGAACTTGCCGTCGATCTGGAAGGCCGGTTCGGTCGCAATCATCTTCTGCAGTGCGGCGTTGCCGACGACGATGCCTGCACGCTTGGAACCCAGCGCAAGGACCTTCTGGTCGATCAGTTGCTCCAAGACCTTGCGCTTGTTGTCGACGCTCTCGAACTCGCGCGGGTCGAATGCCTCACCGGCTTGCTGCCGCGCCTGCTGGCGCGCCTGTTCGAAAGCCGCGCGGAATTCGCCCTGCGTGACCTCCTCGCGCTGCCACAGCATGGAGGCCGGCCACCACTGCGGAGCGCCCTCCCACCAGGTCGGCGGCGCTTCGACCAACGCCACATCGCTGGCAGTGCCGCCGGTCATGTACTCGTTCACGCCCACGAAGGCGAACGGGATGATCAGCAAGCCCAGGATCAGGCTGGCGATCCAGCCGGAGGTTTTGTCGCGGAGTTTCTGCAGCATGTGCGGACGGGACCCGAGTTCGTTCAGCCGCGCAGTTTACCGCGCCCGGTCATCGGCGTCTCGCCGCCCGGCGGCGCCCCGTCACCCGACGAGAACGACGTCGAAGGGCCGCACCTTCGCGCAGACAGCAAAAAGCCCGCTTTCGCGGGCTTCTTGGGGTCTAGTGGCGGAGTGGACGGGACTCGAACCCGCGACCTCCGGCGTGACAGGCCAGCATTCTAACCGACTGAACTACCACTCCGCATCAAGACGAACATTGTAAGGCGATTCGCGTACTTTCCGCTAGACCACCCGACAAAATTTTTTAACTTTTTCGCATCGCCCCGAGGTGGTGGGTGCTGAGGGTTTCGAACCCCCGACCCTCTCCGTGTAAGGGAGACGCTCTACCGCTGAGCTAAGCACCCAGGTGCATCAAGCACCCTGCCATCGGCAGCGAGTCGATTAGTTTACGGCATCCTTCAGGGCTTTGCCAGCCTTGAACGCCGGATTCTTCGAAGCCTTGATCTTGATGGTGTCGCCCGTCTTCGGGTTGCGGCCCGTGCGGGCGGCGCGCTTGCGGACCTGGAAAGTGCCGAAGCCGACCAGCGTCACGGTGTCGCCCTTCTTCAGGGCCTTCGTGATGCTGGAGATGACGGCGTCAACGGCGCGGCCGGCTTCGGCCTTGGAGACTTCAGCTTCGTCGGCGACGGCATCGATCAATTCGGTTTTGTTCATTGAGTAACTCCCTTTGCGGAACAACCGCGGAATGAGTAGCCGGGACCCCGGGCAGCGCACGCCTCTCGGGAACCGGCCGTTGTTTCCACACGATTCAAGGCTTCGCCTGATGCGCGCGGGTGACGTTGTTATACCAGCGCGAAAAATGCCACGCAAGCCGAAAACCCAGTAATGACGCGGGTTTCAGCGGATTTCAGGCGCCGTTCGTCACCGCACTCAATGCTTCACGCCCGGTTGCTGCGACCCCTTGTCGCCCTCTTTCTCGGTGCCGGGCACGGCGCGCTCAGCTCCGCTACCGCCATCGGCAGGAACCGGGGCCAGCGGACGTTCCAGCGCGAGATCAAGCACCTCGTCGATCCACTTCACCGGGACGATCTTCATGCCCTCGGTAACGTTGGCGGGAATGTCCGCAAGGTCCTTCTTGTTCTCGTCGGGAATGATCACGGTGGTGATGCCGCCGCGCAGCGCAGCGAGCAGCTTCTCCTTCAGCCCGCCGATCGCGGTGACGCGGCCGCGCAGCGTAATCTCGCCGGTCATCGCCACGTTTGCGCGCACCGGATTCTTCGTGAGCGCCGACACCAGGGCCGTCGCCATCGCGATGCCGGCGCTGGGGCCATCCTTCGGCGTGGCGCCGTCGGGCACGTGCAAATGCACGTCGTGCTTCTGCAGGAACTCCGCATCCACGCCCAGGCTGGCGGCCCGGCTGCGGACCACCGAGAGCGCGGCCGAGCCCGACTCCTTCATCACGTCGCCCAGTTGGCCCGTCAACAGCATGCCGCCCTTGCCAGGCACCAGGGCGACTTCGATCTGCAGCAGGTCGCCGCCCACTTCGGTCCACGCCAAGCCTGTCACCAGGCCGATCTCGTTCTGCTCTTCCGCACGCCCGAAGTCGTAGCGCCGGACGCCGGAATACTTCTCCAGATTCTTCGAACTGACCTGCACCGCGGTGGGCTTGGCTTTCTTCTTCGCCAGCGCCTTGGGGCCCGCCAGGGCGATCTCCTTCACCACCTTGCGGCAGATCTTCGCGACTTCGCGCTCGAGGTTGCGGACGCCGGACTCGCGCGTGTAGTAACGCACGAGGTCACGGATCGCGCTCTCCGCGATCTTCAGCTCCTCGGGCTTCAGGCCGTTGGCCTTCAGCTGTTTCGGCACGAGGTAACGCTGCGCGATGTTGACCTTTTCTTCCTCGGTGTAACCGGGGATGCGGATCACTTCCATGCGGTCCAGCAGTGGGCCCGGAATGTTCAGCGAGTTCGACGTCGCGACGAACATCACCTCGGACAGGTCGAGGTCGACCTCCAGGTAGTGATCGTTGAACGCGTTGTTCTGCTCGGGATCCAGCACTTCCAGCAGCGCCGACGACGGATCGCCGCGGAAGTCCATCGACATCTTGTCGATTTCGTCCAGTACGAACAGCGGGTTCTTGCTGCCGGTCTTGTTGAGGTTCTGCACGATGCGGCCCGGCATCGACCCGACATACGTGCGGCGATGGCCACGGATCTCGGCCTCGTCGCGCACGCCGCCCAGCGACATGCGGACGAACTTGCGGTTGGTCGCCTTGGCGATGCTCTGGCCCAGCGACGTCTTGCCCACGCCCGGCGGACCGACGAGGCAGAGGATCGGGCCGCGCAGCTTCTTCACGCGCGACTGCACCGCGAGGTACTCGAGAATGCGCTCCTTCACTTTCTCGAGACCGTAGTGGTCGGCATCGAGCGTATCCTGCGCGACCTTCAGGTCCTTGCGCACCTTGGTGCGCTTGTTCCAGGGCACGCCCAGCAGCCAGTCGAGATAATTACGGACCACGGCCGCTTCCGCCGACATCGGCGACATCTGCTTGAGCTTGTTGAGCTCGTTGCGCGCCTTCGTTTCGACCGGCTTCGGCATGCCGGCTTCGGCGATCTTGCGGGCCAGTTCTTCCTGCTCGTTCGGCGCTTCGTCCAGCTCACCCAGCTCTTTCTGGATGGCCTTCATCTGCTCGTTGAGGTAGTACTCACGCTGGCTCTTCTCCATCTGCGACTTCACCCGGCCGCGGATGCGCTTTTCCAGCTGCTGCACATCGATCTCGCCATCGACAAAGCCCACGAGCAACTCCAGTCGCTCGCCCACTTCGATCGTTTCCAGCAGGCGCTGCTTGTCGCTCAGGCGCACGCCCAGATGTGCGGCGATCGTGTCGGCCAGGCGGCTGGGTTCGTCGATACCGGCGAGCGTCTGCAGCAACTCGGGCGGCAACTTGCGGTTGGTCTTCACGTATTGCTCGAACAGGCCCATCAGGGACCGCGCGACCGCTTCGATCTCCCGCGGTTCACGGCCGTCGGTGGACTCGACTTCTTCGCCCTGCCCATACAGCGAGCCGTCCCGCTCGACCACGTTGGTGACGCTGATGCGCGCGGTGCCTTCGACCAGCACCTTGATCGTGCCGTCGGGCAACTTGAGCAATTGCAGGACTTGCGCCAGCGTACCGACCGTGTACAGGTCGGCCGCCGCCGGATCGTCGGTCTCGGCCGACTTCTGGGCGAGCAGGATAATGCGCTTGTCGGCTTCCATCGCCTGTTCCAGCGCGCGCATCGACTTGTCGCGACCGACGAACAGTGGGATGACCATGTGCGGGAACACCACCACATCACGCAGTGGCAGGACCGGCAGGTCGAGGATTTCAGTCTGGGGGCGGCGGGGCATGGGGGGCTCCAGCAAAAGTGCGAATCCGGGGGTGTCGAAACACCAATGGGCCCGTTATGGGGCCATCCGCACGGGGATGCAATAGCAGCTCGGAAACGTCAGCAAAACCAGCGACTTGCGGGACAAGTAGAAAGTGAACAGGCGCCCATTGGGCGCCTGTCGTTTGATGCATTTTCCGTGCCGGATCACTCGGCCGCGGCGACCTTCGGCGGCGGCGGACTCTGGTAGATCAGGTACGGCTCGGACTTGTGCTCGATGACCGATTCGTCGACGACCACCTTGCTGACGTTTTCCATCGACGGCAGGTCGTACATCGTGTCCAGCAGCACCGACTCGACGATCGTGCGCAGGCCGCGGGCACCGGTCTTGCGCTTCAGCGCCTTGCGCGCGATGGCGGACAGGGCGTCCGGGCGGAACTCGATCTCCACGCCTTCCATCTCGAACAGCTTCTTGAACTGCTTGGTGATGGCGTTCTTGGGCTCGGTCAGGATCTTGACCAGCGCGGGTTCGTCGAGCTCTTCCAGCGTCGCGACCACCGGCAGGCGGCCGACGAATTCCGGAATCAGTCCGAACTTGATCAGATCCTCGGGCTCCACGTCGGTCAACAGCTTGCCGGTCTCGGTCTTGCGCTCGGAACTCTTCACCTTGGCGCCGAAGCCGATGCCGCTGGCTTCCGTGCTGCGCTGCTGGATGATCTTGTCCAGGCCGGCGAACGCGCCGCCACAGATGAACAGGATGTTCTTGGTGTCGACCTGCAGGAATTCCTGCTGCGGGTGCTTGCGTCCGCCCTGCGGCGGCACGCTGGCGACAGTGCCTTCGATCAGCTTCAGCAACGCCTGCTGCACGCCTTCGCCGGAGACGTCGCGGGTAATCGACGGGTTCTCGCTCTTGCGCGAGATCTTGTCGATTTCGTCGATGTAGACGATGCCCTGCTGCGCCTTCTCGACGTCGTAGTCGCACTTCTGCAGCAGCTTCTGGATGATGTTCTCGACATCCTCGCCCACGTAACCGGCTTCGGTCAGCGTGGTGGCGTCGGCGATGGTGAACGGCACGTTGAGCAACCGCGCCAACGTCTCGGCCAGCAGCGTCTTGCCCGAACCGGTCGGGCCGGCCAGCAGGATGTTCGACTTCGCCAGTTCGACTTCGTCGTTCTTCTGCCGGCTCTCGATGCGCTTGTAGTGGTTGTAGACCGCCACGGCGAGCGTGCGCTTGGCGCGGTTCTGGCCGATGACGTACTGGTCCAGGACCTCGAGGATCTCGCGCGGCTTGGGCAGGTGGCTGCGTGCGGACTGGGCCTTCTCTTCCAGTTCCTCGCGGATGATGTCGTTGCACAGCTCCACGCACTCATCGCAGATGAACACGCTGGGGCCCGCGATCAGCTTGCGGACCTCATGCTGGCTCTTCCCGCAGAACGAGCAGTACAGGATTTTGGTGCTGTCGCCGGAACGGCCCTGACGATCTTCGCTCATGCTGGTATTACTCGGTCGCTCAACCTGCCCCAAGGGGCTTTCGGTCGGAGAATAGCACACGGTCCCGGCTTGTCAGCCGGGCCCGTGAACAGGGGTTTTGCGCGTGAAACCGGGACAATCCGGTCGGTCAGCCCGCCTGGATGGACTCGTCCGGACGACGTTCCAGCACCTGGTCGACCAGGCCGTAGGCCTGGGCATCCGCCGCGCTCTTGAAGTTGTCGCGCTCGGTGTCGCGCTCGATCGTCTCCAGCGCCTGGCCGGTGTGCTTGGCGAGGATCTCGTTCAGGCGAGCCCGCAGGGTCAGGATTTCGCGGGCATGGATGTCGATGTCCGTCGCCTGGCCCTGGAAGCCGCCCAGCGGCTGGTGGATCATCACGCGGGAGTTCGGGAGGGCGTAGCGCTTGCCCTTCGCGCCCGCTGCCAGCAGCAGTGCACCCATGCTGGCCGCCTGGCCTACGCAGATGGTGCTGACGTCCGGCTTGATGTACTGCATGGTGTCGTAGATGGCCATGCCCGCCGTCACCACGCCACCGGGCGAATTGATGTACAGGCTGATGTCCTTCTCGGGGTTCTCGGCCTCGAGGAACAGCATCTGCGCCACGATGACATTGGCCACGTGGTCGTCCACGCCACCGACCAGGAAGATCACGCGCTCCTTCAGGAGACGGGAATAGATGTCGTAGGCGCGTTCGCCCCGGCTGGTCTGTTCGACCACCATCGGCACCAGGTTTAGGGCTTTGGTTTCGATACTCATCTGTTCTCGCGCCTGTCGTTCATGGGGAGGGGTCCGGCCTAGGATAGCCGGACCGCCCGCCCGGACGGGAGCCCGGCTCAGTTGCGGATGGCTTCCTGGAAGGAAAGCGTCTGCTCGGTGTGCTGGGCACGCTCGGCGATCCAGTCGATCACCTGCTCTTCCATCACACGACCCTGCAGACTGTTCATCAACTGGGGGTCGTTCCGGTACAACTCAATGACCTGTTCCGGCTCTTCGTAGGTCGAGGCGATCAGCCGCAGGGTTTCGTTAAGGCGCTTGGGGTCCAGGCGCAGCTGGTTGCGGCGCGCGACCTCGCCCACCAGCAGGCCCACCAGGACGCGCTTGCGGGCGGCATCGGTGAAGCCTTCGTGCGCGTTGTCCGGAATCTGCACCTGCTGACCCTGACGGCGCGCTTGCTCGGCGGCCTGCTGGACCATCACCCGGGCCTCGTTCTCGACCAGGCGCGGCGGCATCTCGACGTGCGCGTAGGCGGCGATCAGCTGCTCACCCACTTCGCGACGCAGACGGGTCATCAGCGCACCCTTGAGCTCGCGCTCCAGGTTGCTGCGGATGTCGGCCTTGAACTGGTCGGCATCGCCGCCCTTCACACCGAAGCTGCGGATGAAGTCGCGATCGACCTCCGGCACGACCGACTCGGCCACTTCAGTGACCTTGACGTGCACGTCGACCTGCCGACCGGCCAGCTGCGGCACGCGCCAGTCGGCCGGGAACGTCACGGACACGGTCTTCTCGTCGCCCTTGGCCAGGCCGACCAGGGCCTGCTCGATCTCGCCGAACATCACGCCCGAACCGATCAGGGTGGCGCCCTTCTCGATGCCTTCCGCCGGCATGCGCTCGTCACCGGCCTGCGACCAGGTCTCCAGACCCACGCGGTCGCCATCCTGGGCGGGACGCTCCACGGCCTGGAAGGTCCGGCGCTGCATGCGCAGGTTCGTCACCATCTGCTCGATATCGGCGTCGGTCACGTCGGCAGTGTGTCGGACCACGTTCAACTTGGCCACGTCGACGTCGCCGAAGTCCGGCACGACCTCGAAGGTGGCCACGAAATCGAGATCCCCTTCACCCTGCTTTTCGATGCGCGGGTTGCCGGCGAGCTGGAGTTCCTGCTCGCGCACGGCGGTGTTGAAGGTCTCGCGCAGCAGGCCGTCCAGCGCCTCGGCGCGCACCTGGTCGCCGAAACGCTGCTCGATGACCTTCGCCGGCACCTTGCCGGGACGGAAGCCCTTGATGCGGGCCGTGCGCGACAGCTCACGCAGGCGACCGCCAATGTGGGTGTCCAGACGGTCAGCCGGCAGGCTGAAGCTCATGCGGCGTTCGAGATTGCCGATTGATTCGACCGAAACTTGCATACTCACTGACTCCTGCGGCCACGGCACTGCCGGGGCGATGTTGATAATCCGGGACGCCTGGGACGCGAGCACAAGGCCCGGCCGGCGGAACTTGTTAGTTTCGCCGATTCCGGGTCTGGCTGCCAGCGGGGCGGCCGCTTGCGGGGACAGCGCCACCCCGCGTTCGGTGGGCCGTGGTGCGAAAGGAGGGACTCGAACCCTCACGGGGGTTACCCGCTGGAACCTAAATCCAGTGCGTCTACCAATTCCGCCACTTTCGCGATGCCCGGCGATTGTAACCGTGCGGCGGCCCGTGCCGCGCCCCATTGCAGTCCTGGGACACACCGCAAGCCGAGGTCTCCACACCCGGGAACGCGCCACCGGAATGGAGTCTCCGCACAAAGAAAAACGCCCGGCGTGAGCCGGGCGTTTTCGGGTTTGGTGGGCCGTCAAGGATTCGAACCTTGGACCTATTGATTAAGAGTCAACTGCTCTACCAACTGAGCTAACGGCCCCGAAAAACTGGCTGCGTAGTGTAACCGCATCTTCTTTTTGTGTGAACCCCCGCAAGCGCGGAAGCTCCTGAATCAGTGGGGTGGCTGAGGGGACTCGAACCCCCGACATCTGGAATCACAATCCAGTACTCTAACCAGCTGAGCTACAGCCACCACTGAAACCTTTCTCCCGCCGCGACCCACCCGCTAGTGGCGCGCCCGACAGGACTCGAACCTGTAACCGCCGGCTTAGAAGGCCGGTGCTCTATCCGGTTGAGCTACGGGCGCCCGGTCCGGATTCTCGCCCTACCCTGTCGGTCACGCCAAGGCAGTACATCAGGCTGGTCGGGGTAGAGGGATTCGAACCCCCGACCCTCTGCTCCCAAAGCAGATGCGCTACCAGACTGCGCTATACCCCGACGAGGGTCCCGGCGTGGCGTCTGGACGCCAACGAGGCCGCGTATTGTCGGAACACAGGGGCCGGCTGTCAAACGAAACATGACGGAGCACCGCTTGGGATATGCTCTTCAGCTGGGGACAGAAGTCCGATGACCACATGAGGGAACCATGATACGCAGCGGCAATCCGGCACTGAAGGAATCCACCTTCCTCGACTTGGGCACGGGCAGCGTGGTGTCGCGTGAGGGCGGCACGATGACGCTCAACGGTACCGTCAACAAGACCGGCATCCTGCTGTTGCTGTCGGTGCTGACGGCCGCCTTCGCCTGGACGCAGTCCGTCGTCACAGGCCCGGATGGCGTAGCCACGCTGGCGCCCGGGATCATGATCTATGCGCTCGGCGGCGCCATTGGCGGCTTCATCCTCGCCATGGTCACTGTGTTCAAGAAAGAGTGGTCGGCGGTCACCGCGCCGATGTACGCGCTGGTGGAGGGCTTTTTCCTGGGTGCGATTTCGGCGGTCTTCGAGCTGAAGTATCCCGGCATCGTGTTCCAGGCGGTCCTGCTGACGTTCGGCACGCTGGGCGCCCTGCTGGCGGCCTATCGCAGCGGCCTGATCCGCGCCACCGAGAACTTCAAGCTCGGCGTGGTCGCGGCGACCGGCGGCATCGCCCTGGTCTACCTGGTGTCGATGGGTCTGCGCCTGTTCGGCAAGGAAATGCCGCTGATCCATGAGTCGGGCATCGTCGGCATCGGCTTCAGCCTGTTCGTGGTGGTGATCGCGGCCCTGAACCTGGTGCTCGATTTCGACTTCATCGAGTCGGGCGTTGAAGCCGGCGCACCGAAGTACATGGAGTGGTACGGCGCGTTCGGCCTGATGGTCACCCTGGTGTGGCTGTACATCGAGTTCCTGCGCCTGCTGGCCAAGCTGCAGTCGCGCGACTGATACACGCCGTCGTCTGGAAACAAAAGGGCGCCCTCGGGCGCCCTTTTTTCATGCGGTGGCGACCCGGCCTCTTCGCGAGGGCCAGACCATGAAGAGCACGGTCACGCCTGCAAGCAACCAGCAGTAATGCACCTTGCCCATCAACGCCAGCGGCGACAGGCCGGCGAGGGACGCCGCCAGCAGGATCTGCGCACCGTAGGGCAGCAGGCTCTGCACGATGCAGACGAAGATATCGAGCACGCTGGCCGCACGCGCCGGCGGTACGTCGTGCCGCTCGGCGATGTCGCGCGCCACGCCGCCACTGATCAGGATGGCCACCGTGTTGTTGGCGGTGAACACGTCCGTCAGCGACGCCAGCGCGGCGATGCACCACTCGCCGGTGCGGCGACCGGTGTTGCCGCGCGCGACGCGCGTGATCTGCCGGGCCAGCCAGTCCAGGCCGCCGCTCGCCTTCATCAGCGCCCCGAGTCCGCCGATGAACAAGGCCAGCAGGGTGATCTCCACCACGCCCTCGAAACCTGCATAGATGTCATCGGCAAAGTTCGGCAACGCATAGTCCGCCGGCCCGAACCACAGGCCGAACAATCCCGCCACGACCAGCCCGATCGTCAGCACGACCAGCACGTCCAGTCCGGTGATCGCCAGCAGCAGCACCAGCACGTAAGGCACCACCAGCCAGGTGGACGTGGGTTCGGCGGCTTCCACCGGCGATGCGTCGCCGACGACGGCCAACAGCACGAGCGTCAACAGGGCGGCCGGCAGCGCGATCTTCACGTTCTCACGGAATTTTTCCCGCACCGTGCACCCCTGCGTGCGCGCGGCGGCAATGGCGGTGTCGGAGATCACCGACAGGTTGTCGCCGAAGGTCGCACCGCCCAGCACGGCACCCACCACCAGCGCGCGGTCGATGCCGGCGGCATCGGACACGCCCAGCGCGATCGGCGTGACCGCCGCGATGGTGCCCATCGACGTACCGACGGCCAGTGAGAGGAAGCCCGCGACGAGGAACAGGCCCGGCAGGATCAGCGCCGGCGGCAGCGCGCCCACACCCAGGGCGACCACGGCATCCACGGCGCCGATCTGCTTGGTGACCATCGCGAACGCGCCGGCCAGCAGGAAGATCAGGCACATCAGGATGATGTTGCTGTCGCCGATGCCCTGCAGCAGGGTGTCCATCGCCTTGATGCCGGCGCGATGCGCGATCCACAGGCCAAGCGCGATCGCGGGGAGGATCGCCACGGGTGCGTGCAGGCGATAGAAGCCCATCGCGTCGCCCTGCTCGGTGTAGTACAGCCCCGCACCGAAGAACAGCGCGAGGAACAGCAGCAAGGGGGTCAGCGCGAGCGCGCTGGGGCGGATGGACATGCGGGTCACCTGCAGAAGCGGCCGGGGATTGTGCAGCGCAAAAACCCGCCCACCAAGCCCGTGGGCGAAACGCAGGCCCTCAAAAAGGGAACGCTGGCCTCGACCTTGTCAGTCGGCGGGCCACCAGCGGCTGGACCACACCCAGAGACGGTACACCCATGGCCACGTGACCGCCGCATGTCGACGCGTGGCCGCAGCAGGACGGACCACCGGCTCCCGAGGCAACGCCACCGCTTGCAACGTCGCCGGGACCGCGGCGGTCGGCGCGGCAGGAAGTGGCGCAGCGCCCGGAATCAGCGGATGCGCACCGTTGACGCGGATCGGCCCCGTGTCTTCATCGCTGCCGAACTGTTCGAACGCCCCGATCGCCGGCCCGGCGGCGGGTCGCAGGCGGGTGAGCGCCGCCCCCATGGCGACCTTGGTGCGCATGGGCGGGTCGTACAGCGGCCAGGCCGTCGGGGTCGGATACGGAAATGCCGGCGCCGTCGGCGCCGACGGCTGGGCCATCGCCAGCAAGGGACTGCCGCTGCGCGGACGCAGGCGACGCTGCGCGATGTCGGCCAGCATCGGATCACTGCCCTGGTAGGTGTTCGTCCACTCCGACGGCACGCGCTGTGCGCCGTTCTGCACCCAGTTGTGGCTGCCGGCGACCTTGCGCCCACTGATCCAGGGCTCCCGTCCGAACGGCGCGCAGTACGGTGTTTCGAGATCGGCCGCAGGGTTCTCGTACACGATCGAGGGGCTGCTGCCCGCCGACGTCTGGAACACGAGGTTGTTGTGCATCTCCAGCGATTCCTGCCCCAGCTGCACCATCACCGCGTTCGCGGCGCCGGCCCGGTCGAAGAGGATCGTGTTGTTGACCAGCCGCGCCCGGCCCTGGCTGCGGCCATTGAGATCGCCACCCACCCGGATGGCGTTGCGCCAGCTCGCGGTGTGGACGATGACGTTGCCCAGCACTTCGAAATCCTCGCGTTTCAGGTCGGGCGTCCACGCGGCCTGCTGCGTTTCGCAGTCCGGACCGATCAGCTCCATCGCCTGGTAGACCGCGCCTTCGAACCAGTTGTAGTGGATCTGGCTGCGCTCGTGCCGGACCTTGAGTAGGTTGCCGCCCGTCGCGCTGTGCAGGTAGTTGTGGCGCATCACGAACACCGCGCCGGGATAGGCGACCTCGTCGGACTGCATGTAGACCGAGTGCCGCGTCGTCCCCGATCCGGTGTTCGATATCTCGCTGTATTCCAGGGTGAAGGACCCCGAATACTGGTCCGCGCCCAGGATGCCGTGCGACGGGCATGCGGTGATCAGGGCATCACGGACAGTGACGTCGTGCGCCTCGCTGAAGACGCACGTGTTGGTGCCGCCACGCACCTCGAACCCCTCGAAGACCACATGGTTGGCGCGCTGGAACTTGATGGTGTGCTGGCCGCCCTGCAGGACCGGCCGGGTCGTGCCGGCGGCGCGGTTCCAGCGGATCACCACCGGATTGCCCGGCGCACCGCCATCGTTCTCGCCCACCACGATGCCGCCGCTGTACGTGGCGTTGCCGTCGACTTCGATGATGTCACCGGGCGCGAGGTCGCGACTGGTGAAGACCTGCGACAGCTGCGAGTACTGCCGGCCAGTGGGCCCGACCGTATAGGTCGCGGCCGATGCCAGCGGTGCAGCCAATAACAGGCCAGCCAGCCAGGCGGCCCTTGCGGATGGGGTCATGCGTGCGCGCTCCACGGGGTGGGCGCGATTCTCACACCGGCGCCCGCCGCGAAGGCGGGCGACCGGTCACAGCCTGCGCATGCCGCTCAGACGCGGCTGGCGATGGCCTTGGCGAACGACATCGTCGTGCCCTCGCCGCCCAGGTCCGGGGTCAGCGAATCCTTGGCGTCCAGCGTGGCGATGATGGCCGCGCGCAGGCGCTCGGCCTTCTCCGGCTGGCCCAGGTGGTCCAGCATCTGGGCCGCGCCCAGCAGCAGCGCGCACGGATTGGCCACGCCCTTGCCGGCGATGTCCGGGGCCGAGCCGTGCACGGCTTCGAAGATCGCCGCGTCGACGCCGATGTTGGCGCCCGGGGCCAGGCCCAGGCCGCCCACGAGGCCGGCGCACAGGTCGGAGATGATGTCGCCGAACAGGTTGGTGGTGACGATGATGTCGAACTGCTCCGGACGCATCACCAGCTGCATGCAGGTGTTGTCCACGATCATCTCGTTGGTCTGGATGTCCGGGTACTGCGCGGCCACTTCGCGCGCGACCTTCAGGAACAGGCCCGAGGTCGTCTTCAGGATGTTGGCCTTGTGGACGATCGTGACCTTCTTGCGGCCGGTCTTGCGGGCCAGGTCGTAGGCGTAGCGCACGATGCGGTCCGAACCCTTGCGGGTGATCTTCTGCGTCAGCAGCGCGGTCTCGCCATCTTCCGAAATCGACTGGCCTTCACCGATGTAGGCGCCCTCGGTGTTCTCGCGCACGGTGATCAGGTCAACGCCCGACGGGAAGCGCGACTTGGTGTTCGGGAACGACTTCGCCGGACGCACGTTGGCGTACAGGTCGAAGTGGCGGCGCAGCGCCACGTTGATGGAGCTGAAGCCCTCGCCGACCGGCGTGGTCAGCGGGCTCTTCAGGGCGACACCGTTCTTGCGGATGGAGTCCAGCGTGGCCTGCGGCAGCAGGTCGCCATGCTTCTCCAGCGCGACCATGCCGGCATCGGCCTCTTCATAGGTCAGGCCGACCTTGAGGGCATCGAGCACGTACAGGGTGGCGTCCATGATCTCCGGGCCAATACCGTCGCCGCGGATGACCGTAATCGTCTGGGTCATTGAGTGGGGTTTCCGAACAGGGGCGCGCGCGGGCCGGGGCCGGGACGGGCGCAAAGGGGAAGGTCTGTGCCCGCCATTATGCCCGAGGGCCCCTCGGGGCCCCAAATCGACGATGGTCGGAGACCGTGTGGAAAGGCCTGCAGTACAGGCTCAGCCGTGGTCGTGCGCGGCAGGCGCCGCGGCATCGCCGCCTTCGAGCTTGTCGAGGAAGTCCACCGCCCGCCGCAGGTGCGGGATGACGATGGAGCCGCCGACCACGAGCCCGACCGAGAATGTTTCGAAGAATTCTTCGCGGGTCACCCCCGCTTCCTTGCACTGGGCCACGTGGTAGCTGATGCAGTCGTCGCACCGCAGCACCATCGAGGCGACCAGGCCCAGCAGCTCCTTGGTCTTCACGTCCAGCGCGCCTTCCTGGTAGGTCTGCGTGTCGAGCGCGAAGAACCGGCGGACGACCTGGTTCGGCTCGTCCAGGATGCGCTTGTTCATGCGCTGCCGGAATTCGGTGAATGCCTTCACGCGGTCCTGGCTGTCGTCGGCGGCGCTCACGCGGCACCTCCCGCCAGCAGCGCGTCGAGCTTGCCCGCGCGGTGCAGCGCGATCATGTCGTCGTAACCGCCCACGTGGACGTCGCCGACGAAGATCTGCGGCACGCTGGTGCGCCTGGCCTTGGCGATCATTTTCTCGCGCTCGGCGGGGTCCAGGTCGATGCGCACCTCGGTCCAGGCCTGGCCCTTGCTCTTCAGGAAGTTCTTCGCGGCCACGCAGTACGGACAGATCGCCGTGCTGTAGAGGGTGATTTCCGGCGCGGTGGCGCCTTGCGGGATGTCGCTCAAGGGAGTTCTCCGGAACGAAAAGGACAGGGTGCGGTCCCAACCAATATCGGGTCGACCGGGTCGGGTTCGAGCCGGCGAGGTGGAACAGTGCGGACCGGTACTGGTCCGGTTAACCACGTATTCACTCGCCCGGATCGACGACCGGTCATCCTGATGACGGCGTCATTATCCGCCACGGAGCCTCCATTTGCGCCCATTGCTGCTCGCCACTGCCTTGACCCTGGTTCTCGCGGCGCCGCTGGCGGCGTCGCAGGACAGCCGACTGCCCGACATCGGCTCGTCCGCCGGCGAACTGCTCACACCGGCGCGCCAGGCCCAGTACGGCGGGATGATGCTGCGCGAACTGCGCAACTACGGTTACCTGCTGGAAGACCCGCTGGTGACCGACTGGCTGCAGACCGTCGGCAGCCGCCTGGGCGCCGACAGCGACAACCCGCAGCAGTCCTATACCTTCTTCATGATGCGCGACCGGCAGATCAACGCCTTCGCCACGCTGGGCGGCTATATCGGCATGAACGCCGGTCTCGTGCTGACGGCCGATCGCGAGGACGAAGTGGCGGCCGTGCTGTCCCACGAAATCGCCCACGTCACCCAGCAGCATGTGCTGCGCGGGGTGGAGCGCGCGCAGCGCGACCAGATCCCGATCCTGCTGGGCATGCTGGGTGCCATCGTGCTGGCGCAGGCCGCTGGCGGCAGCTCCAGTGGTGACGCCTCGCAGGCCGCCATCGCGTCGGCGATGGGCCTGATGCAGCAGCGGCAGATCGACTACACCCGCTCCAATGAATCCGAGGCCGACCGCGTGGGCATCCGCACGCTGTCGCGCGCCGGCTACGACATCGATGCGATGGCCGGCTTCTTCTCCAAGTTGCAGCAGGCCACCCGGGTCGCCCGTGGCAGTGGCCGCGATGCCGTTCCGGATTACCTGCAGACCCACCCGGTCACCACCACGCGTATCAGCGAAGCACGCCAACGCGCGGATCAGTTGCGCGGCGAACAGGTCACCACCGTCACCAGCGTGCCGGGTGGCGAGCGCGTGGAGCGCTTCGACCGGCGCGGCATCACCCTGCCGGAGACACGCAGCGCGAATCCGCTGCTGCCTGTCCCGGTCACCCTCCCGCCGATCGCCTTCAACCAGGGCGACACGGGCGAGTTCGACTGGGCGCGCGAACGCCTGCGCGCGCTCAGCGCGGATACGCCGTCGGCGGCCGTGCGCGAATACGAAACCCTGCGCCGCCAGACCGGGAAGCCGCTGGGCGGGCCGCAACGCTACGGGCTGGCCGTGGCCCACCTGCAGGGCGGCGACGTGCGCACGGCCCTCACCGAGCTGCGCAAGCTGGAAGACGACTACCCGGACAACCTGTGGGTCTCCCTGACCCTGGGCGAGGCGGAATCCCGCACCGGCGATACCGCGGCGGCGAACCGGCGATTCGACGCCCTGGCACAGCGCCTGCCGCAGAACCGCCCGGTGGCCCTCACTTACGCCAAGGTGCTCAACGAACAGGGCGGTGCCGAGGCCGGCCGCCGGGCGCAGGCCGTGCTGCGCCCGTTGATGGCCCGGGCCGGCGACGACCCGGTGTTCCAGCAGCAGTTCGCCCGCGCCAATGAACTGGCCGGCGACACGGCCCGGGCCGGTGAGGCCTACGCCGAGGCCGCCTACCTCAACGGCCGGCCGGAGCAGGCGCTGATCCAGCTGCAGAATCTCAAGAAGCAGAGCGACCTGGACTACTACGCCCGGGCCCGGGTCGATGCCCGGATCGCCGCGATCACGCCCGAGGTGCTGGAGCTGCGTCGCCAGGGCGTGCGAGATCCGGACGTCGAGCGCCGCTGAACCCCGCAGGGCCGGCCGCATGACACCCCGGCGGCCCGTCATGTAATCGTCATAAAATTGTCGTCTACTGGCGCAGACCCCACGCCACACCGGACGCCGCGTGCAGAAGCACATCCTGATCGTCGACGATGAACCTGCCATCCGCGACATGGTCGCCTTCGCCCTGCGCAAGGGTGAATACGAGCCCATCCATGCCGGCGATGCCCGCGAGGCCCAGAACGCCATCGCCGACCGCGTCCCCGACCTGATCCTGCTGGACTGGATGCTGCCCGGCACCAGCGGCCTGGAGCTGGCCCGCCGCTGGCGCAAGGACGCCATGACCCGGGACGTGCCGATCATCATGCTCACCGCCCGCGGCGAGGAGAACGACCGGGTCGGCGGCCTCGAAGCCGGCGTGGACGACTACGTGGTGAAGCCCTTCTCCGCCCGCGAACTGCTCGCCCGCATCCGTGCCGTCATGCGCCGCTCGCGCGACGACGACGAGGACGGCAGCGTCGCGGTGGGCAACCTGCGCATCGATGGCGCCGCGCACCGCGTGTTCGCCGGCGACACGCCGGTACCGATCGGTCCCACCGAGTACCGCCTGCTGCACTTCTTCATGACCCACCCCGAGCGCGTCTACTCGCGCACCCAGTTGCTGGACCACGTCTGGGGCGGCAGCGTCTACGTGGAAGAGCGCACGGTCGACGTGCACATCCGGCGCCTGCGCAAGACGCTCGAACCGCACGGCCTGGAGAACATGGTGCAGACGGTCCGCGGCTCCGGCTACCGGTTCTCCGCGGCGATGTAAGCCGCAGGCCCCGGCCCGCGCGTCGCTGTCATACATATCTGCCTACAATCGATCCATGCCCCACCACATCCGTTCTGCGTGGTTCAAGACGCTCGGCCAGCTGGCCGGCATCCTCGCGCTGGCCGTGGTGATCGGCCTGCTGCTGGGGCAGGTCTGGCCGGTGGTGACGCTGGCCGCGCTGGGCGTGGTGGCGTGGCACTACTGGCGGCTGCGCAAGGTGCTGTTGCGCCTGACCGCGCGCCAGCGACTGGAGCCCGCGCAGGGCCAGGGCGTCTGGAACGAACTCGACCGCCTGCTGTTCCGCGGCCAGGCCGAGATGCGCACCCGCAAGCGCCGCCTGCTCGACATGCTGCGCGCCTACCGCGCCGCCGCCGCCGCCCTGCCCGACGCCGTGGTGGTGGTGGAACGCAACAGCCAGCGCGTGCAGTGGTTCAACAAGGCCGCCAGCAGCCTGCTCGGCCTGCAATACCCCACCGACATCGGTGCGCCGGTCGGCGACCGCCTGCAGCCGTTGCCGATGTCCCACTGGCTGGCCGCCGGCCGCAACGCCGAGCCGATGCTGGATGCCGCCTCGCCGGTGGACCCGGACCTGCGCCTCAACCTGCGCCTGATTCCCTATTCCGACCAGTACTGGCTGCTGGTCGCGCGCGACGTCAGCAAGATGCTGCGCCTGGAACAGATGCGCCGCGACTTCGTCGCCAACGTCTCGCACGAGCTGCGCACCCCGCTGACCGTCGTGCACGGCTACCTCGACATGCTGGAACCCACCGAGTACCCGGACTGGGCGCCGATGCTGGCGGAGATGCAGAAGCAGTCCCAGCGCATGACCCAGCTCGTCGAGGACCTGCTGACCCTCTCGCGGCTCGAAGCGCAGGAAAGCCTGCCCGACGAGAACGTCGCGATGGCGCCGATGCTGGCCACCCTGCGCCGCGAGGCCGAAGCGCTGAGCCAGCGCCGCCACACCATCGTCGTGCAGGACGAGGCCGGGGTGGACCTGGCCGGCTCCAACAAGGAACTGCACAGCGCGTTCTCCAACCTGGTCAGCAACGCGGTGCGCTACACGCCCGTCGGCGGCACCATCACCGTCCGCTTCGCGCGCGAGGGCGACGGCGCCGTGCTCAGCGTGCGCGACACCGGGTACGGCATTCCGTCCTCGCACCTGCCGCGCATCACCGAACGCTTCTACCGCGTCTCCACCAGCCGCTCGCGCGAGAGCGGCGGCACCGGCCTCGGCCTGTCCATCGTCAAGCACGTACTCAATCTGCACCAGGCCCGGCTCGAGATCGAAAGCGAAGTCGGCCACGGCAGCACCTTCTCCGTGCACTTCGGCGCCGAACGCCTCGAACCGCGCCTGGATGCCCCCACTCCCGCCCTGACGGACCAGACCGCATGAACGCCGCCCTCGACACGACCACCGCCGCCCCGACCGGTGAGGACGTGCTGCGCGATCCCGCGCTGTACCTCAACCGCGAACTGTCGCAGCTGGATTTCAATTTCCGCGTGCTGGCGCAGGCGCAGGACCCGTCGGTGCCGCTGCTGGAGCGCCTGCGCTTCCTCTGCATCTCGTGCACCAACCTGGACGAGTTCTTCGAGATCCGCGCGGCCACTGTCCGCCACGCGCAGGATTTCGGTCTGCCGCCCGGCGCCGACGGGATGAGCCCGGCCACCGTGCTCAACAAGATCCACGACCGCGCCGCGGAACTGGTCGACGCGCAGTACAAGTGCTGGAACGACGTGCTGCGCCCGGGCCTGGCCGAAGCCGGCGTGCGCGTATTCGGGCGCGACAGCTGGAACGCCCGCCAGACCCGCTGGCTGCGCGCGTACTTCCGCAACGAGATCATGCCGGTGCTGTCGCCGCTCGGCCTGGACCCGGCGCATCCGTTCCCGAAGATCCTCAACAAGTCGCTGAACATCGTCGTGGTGCTGAAGGGCAAGGACGCGTTCGGGCGTGCCGGCCACCTGGCCATCGTGCGCGCACCGCGTTCGCTGCCGCGCATCATCCACCTGCCGCAGCGTGTGTCCGGCGGCGAGAACGACTTCGTCCTGCTGTCCTCGGTGCTGTCGGTGTTCGTGGACGAGCTGTTCCCCGGCATGGAGGTCAAGGGCTCCTACCAGTTCCGCGTGACCCGCAACTCCGAAGTCGTCGTCGACGAGGAGGAAGTGGAGAACCTGGCGCTCGCCCTGCGCGACGAACTCGTGGGCCGCGGCTACCGCCCCGCCGTGCGCCTGGAGATCGCGCACGACTGCCCGAAGCCGATCGTGCGCACGCTGCTGCAGAACTTCGCCCTGCCCGACAACGCGGTGTATCCGATCAACGGGCCGGTCAACCTCAACCGCGTCATCCAGGTGTACGACCTGGTGCAGCGCCCGGAACTGAAGTACCCCGCCTTCACCCCGCGCACGCTGCGCGACAGCGATGCGATCTTCGAGAAGGTCGCCGACGGCGATGTGCTGCTGCACCATCCGTTCGACTCGTTCGCGGCGGTGCATGAGCTGATCAAGCAGGCCGCCGTCGATCCCGACGTGCTCGCGATCAAGCAGACGCTGTACCGCACCGGCAAGGATTCGGCCATCGTCGACGCGCTGGTGCAGGCCGCGCGCAACGGCAAGGACGTCACCGTGGTGGTGGAACTGCGCGCGCGCTTCGACGAGGACGCCAACCTCGGTGTGGCCGACCGCCTGCAGGAGGCCGGCGCGCAGGTCGTGTACGGCGTGGTGGGCTACAAGACCCACGCCAAGATGCTGCTGATCGTCCGCCGCGAGGGCCGCAAGCTGCGGCGCTACGTGCACCTGGGCACCGGCAACTACCACAGCGGCACCGCGCGCGCGTACACCGACATCGGCCTGATCACCGCCGACCCGGACATCGGCAGCGACGTGCACCTGCTGTTCCAGCAGCTCTCCGGCCTGGCGCCGACCACCAAGCTCAAGCGCCTGCTGCAGTCGCCCTTCACCCTGCACCCCGGCCTGATCAAGAAGATCGAACGCGAAGCCAGGCTGGCCAAGGCCGGCAAGCCGGCGCGCATCATCGCCAAGGTCAACGCCATCAACGAGCCGCGCATCATCCGTGCGCTGTATACGGCCTCGCAGGCCGGCGTGAAGATCGACCTGATCGTGCGCGGCGCCTGCGCGCTACGCCCCGGCGTGCCCGGCATCTCCGACAACATCCGCGTGCGCTCGATCGTCGGCCGCTTCCTCGAACACAGCCGCCTCTACTGGTTCGGCAACGACGGCGCGCCGGAGCTGTACTGCGCCAGCGCCGACTGGCTGGAGCGCAACCTGCTGCATCGCGTGGAAACCTGCTTCCCGATCCTGGACAAGGACCTCGCGACCCGCGTGTTCAAGGACGGCCTGCAGAACTACCTCGACGACAACTGCAATGCGTGGGAGCTGCAGGCCGACGGCAGCTACCTCAAGCTCACGCCCGGCGACGACGCCCCGCATTCGGCGCAGGCCATCCTGTTGTCGAAGGTGTGATGCGACCATCGGACGCGTCCCGCGTGGACGCGTCCGCGCCGTCGCGATGCACCATGGCGCTTTCCACCGGCTAAACTGACCGCATGGTGCCCTTCTCTTCCCCCACCTCCCCGCCGTTGCAGGACGGGGACATGCTGGCCGCCATCGACCTGGGCTCGAACAGCTTCCACATGGTGGTCGCGCGCTCGCTCCTCGGCCAGCTGCGCGTGGTCGATCGCCTGCGCGAGACCGTGCGCATGGCCGATGGCTTGGATGGCAAGGGCGGCTTGTCCGCCGCGGCCCGCCAGCGCGCGCTCGACTGCCTGTCGCGCTTCGGCCAGCGCATCCGCGATGTTCCCGCCGCCCGCGTGCGCGCCCTGGCGACGAACACGGTGCGCCAGCTGCGCGAACCCCAGGAGTTCCTGGTGGCCGCCGAAGCCGCGCTGGGCAAGCCGATCGAAGTGGTCTCCGGCCGCGAAGAAGCGCGCCTGATCTACCTGGGCGTCGCCCATGCGCAGCCGCCGAAGGCCGGCCATCGCCGGCTGGTGATCGACATCGGCGGCGGTTCCACCGAATTCATCATCGGCCGCGGCTTCGAGACGCTCGAGCGCGAGAGCCTGCAGGCCGGCTGCATCGCCAGCACGCGCAGGTTCTTCCCCGGCGGCAAGCTCTCACGCAAGCGCTGGAAGGAAGCGCTCACCGAGATCGGCGCCGAGTTCCAGCAGTTCGCCGGGCTTTACCGCAGCCTGGGCTGGCAGGAGGCCATCGGCTCGTCCGGCACCAACAAGGCGATCGGCGAAATCTGCGCGGCGATGAAGCTCACCAAGGGCGCCGTCACCGCCGAGGCCCTGCCGCAGGTGCGCGACAAACTGCTGCAGGCCGACCGTATCGAGGACATCGACCTGCCGGGCCTGTCGAATGACCGCCGGCCGATCATCGCCGGCGGCGTGCTGGTGCTGGAGGCGGCGTTCGAAGCGCTGGGCCTGCAGCGCCTGATGGTCAGCAAGGCGGCGATGCGCGAAGGCATCCTGTTCGACATGCTGGGCCGCGGCGGCGACAACGACCCGCGCGATCTCTCCACCGCCGCATTGATGCAGCGCTACGGCATCGACGAATTCCAGGCCGCGCGCGTGGAAGCCACGGCGATGCGCCTGTTCGAACAGGTCGAGCAGAGTTGGGGCCTGGACGACGACGATGCGCGCATGCTCGGCTGGGCCGCGCGCCTGCACGAGATCGGCCTGGTGATCGCGCACAGCCAGTACCACGTGCATGGCGCCTACCTGCTGGAGCATTCGGACATCGAAGGCTTCTCCCGGCAGGAACAGCAGGTGCTGTCGGCGCTGGTGCGCACGCATCGGCGCGGCATCCCGAAGAACGCCTTCGACGCCCTGCCCGACCGCCTGCTGCTCAGCGCCAAGCGCAAGGCCGCGCTGCTGCGGCTGGCCGTGCTGCTGCACCGCTCGCACGACAACGAAGCCATCCCGCGCCTGGACGTGACGGCCCAGGGCGACCGCCTGGACCTGGTGGTCAGCAAGAAGTGGATCGACGCCCGCCCGCTGCTGCGCTCGGACCTGCTCGGCGAACCCGAAGACATGCAGGGCCTGGGCATGGCCTTCAAGCCGTTCGTGGCGTAGCGCAGCAAAGCGTCAGCATCACTAACGTGGTCGCGGCACGGCATACCGGTCGCACGCACCCACCGCATCGCTTCACGCCGGCATCACCGGCCGCACGTAGCGTCAGGCACAGGCCCACAATTGTGACTTGAGGTTACACTCGGCCCAGCTCCGGACTTGCGGCGTGGTCTACCCGGCTTGCCCCACGCCATCCTCCTCGACCGTCGTTGCGGCGAGGGCAGGCCCGACGGCCGTTGTACTTCGTCGTACGCCTGTCTTCAGGAGGAAGCCTTGATCGATCGAAGAACCCACGATGAGCTGCTGTCCGACGCCTGGCTGGCGGGCGGCCCCGGTGCCGCCGCGATCGGCCGCAACGTGGACCGCATGCTGGATGCGGTACGCCGCCACCTCGACATGGACGTGGCCTTCATCTCCGAATTCAACGGCCGCGACCGGGTGTTCCGGCACGTCGTCAGCCGCCTGGACCCCGCCCCCATCCGCCCCGGCGATTCGAGCCCGCTCGAAGAGGGCTACTGCATGCGCGTGGTCGAGGGACAGATTCCGCAGCTGATTCCGGATACCCGCGCGGTCCCGATCCTGGAGCACATTCCCGAGACGGCCCTGGTGCCGATCGGCGCCCACCTGAGCGTGCCGATCCAGCTGCGCGACGGCCGCGTGTACGGCACGTTCTGCTGCTTCAGCCTGGCGTCCAACCTGTCGCTCGGCCAGCGCGACCTGCACATGATGCGGGCCTTCGCCGACCTGCTGGCCTACCAGATCGATGGCGACCTCGACGCCGTGCAGGCGCACGAAGAGAAGGTCGCGCGGATCACCGCCGTGCTGGAAATGGGACAGCCGCATGTGGTCTACCAGCCCATCTACCGCAGCAGCCAGCGCCGGATCGTCGGCGTGGAATGCCTCTCGCGCTTCAAGCTGGAACCGCAGCGCACCCCGGATGTGTGGTTCGCCGAGGCGCGCGAGATCGGCCTGGGCGTGCGCCTCGAGCTCAACGCCATCCTGTCGGCGCTCGAGGGACTTCGGCAGATGCCGGGCGATTTCTACGTCGCCCTGAACGTGTCGCCGCAGACGATCATCAGCGGTGGCATCGACGGCTACATCGACGACCTCGACCCGCACCGCGTGGTGCTGGAGATCACCGAGCATTCGCTGGTGGACGACTACGGACTGCTCAACGACCGCCTCACCCCCTTGCGCGAGGCCGGCGTGCGCGTGGCCGTGGACGATGCCGGCGCGGGCTACGCGAGCATGCGGCACGTGCTGGCGATCCATCCCGACATCATCAAGCTCGACCTCAGCCTGACCCGCGACATCGACTCGGATTCGCCGCGTCGCGCACTGGCGGCGGCGCTGATCGAGTTCGCGCGGCAGACCCAGTCGCACGTGGTGGCCGAAGGCGTGGAGACCGCGTCCGAACTCGAGGCCCTGCAGGCGCTCGGCGTGGACGACGTGCAGGGCTACCACCTCGCGCGTCCGCTGGAGGCGGAGGCCCTGGCGCGGAGACTCGCCGCCGAACGCCCGGGGCGCTGACAGGCCGCGACGCTCTGGCATGATGCCGTCCCCTTCCCGCATGCGCCGCCGATGAAGACCTACCCCCTGGCCGACGGCCTCACCACCTCCCGCATCGGCTACGGCTGCATGCACCTGAGCCGCGCCTGGGATGCCTCGCCGATCACCGCGGACGAGCGTCGCAACGCACAGCGGCTGGTCGACACCGCACTGGCCCATGGCATCACCCTGTTCGACCATGCGGACATCTATGCCCGCGGCAAGTCCGAGCAGGTATTCGGCGACGTGCTGCGCGCCTCACCCGCCCTGCGCGCGAAGATGGTGTTGCAGTCGAAGTGCGGCATCCGCTTCGCTGACGATCCGCCGGGCACGCCGGGCCGCTACGACTTCAGCCACGCGCATATCGTGGCGTCGGTGGAAGGCAGCCTTGCGCGCCTGGGCGTGGAGTACCTCGACGTGCTGCTGCTGCACCGCCCCGATGCGCTGGTGGAACCGGACGAGGTGGCACGCGCATTCGATGCGCTGCACGCCAGCGGCAAGGTGCGGCACTTCGGCGTCAGCAACCACACGCCCGGCCAGATCGACCTGCTCCGCCGTCACGTGCGGCAGCCGCTGGTGGCGAACCAGGTGGAAATCAGCCTGCTCCACCTGCCGCTGATCGACGAAGGCGTGGTCGCCAACACCACCGGCCATGCCTACGCCTCGGCCGCCGGCACGCTGGACCACGCGCGCCTGCATGACATCCGCGTGCAGGCCTGGTCACCGCTGGCTGGCGGCAAGCTGGCCACGACCTCCGAGTTCTCCGACCCGGTGGTGCACGAAACCTCGACGCTGCTGCGCCAGTTGGCCGACGCGAAGGGCGTGACGCCCGAAGCGATCCAGCTCGCCTGGCTGCTGCGCCATCCCGCCGGCCTGCAGCCCATCGTCGGCACCACCGACCCGGTGCGGCTGGTGGCCTGTGCCGCGGCGGACGCGGTGCAGCTCTCGCGCGAGGAGTGGTATGCGCTGTTCACTGCGGCACGGGGTGGGCGAGTGCCGTGAGGAACTGACCCTCGCGCTTGGTGCTGAGTTGTTCGATCGGATCCTGATCCACTTGAATGGAGAATCGTCGCGATGCGACATACCAACGGATGGGTATCGCTCATCCTCATCACGCTGCTGGCACTGCCTCCGGCCACGGCCCTGGCCGGGCTTCCGTTCGAAGCAACTCTGGAGGAAATGGCGGTAGGGGCAGACCACGTCCTGGTTGGTCGCGTCACCGCCGTCGACATGATCGATGGCACGGGAAAACAGGTCACCGACCCCAAGGCACGAACCGGACCCGGATTGCGAAACCAGATCAGGCTACGGATTACCGTCGACGAAGTGCTGCTGACGAACGCTTCCCGGGTGCCGCCGCATGTGTATGTGCCGCTGGCCTCCCATCTTCACTATTCGCTGGGGCAGATCCAGGAAGCGCATGCCACGCCGTCCGAGCCGCGCTTGGTCCTCTTGCAGGGCCCACGCTTCGAAGGCATCAAGCCTGGCGTCTTCATGCGTCCACTCGAGGAACGACAAGAAGTCTTCCGTCTGCGCGATGCGGCACGTCCGTATACCGAGACCCCGTAGACTCCTCCTCCGTCGCCGAACCACATCTTTCGATCAAAGGAACTGCATGGGCACCTGGGGCATCGGCTCGTTCGAGAACGACGACGCGGCGGATTTCATGATCGACGCTTTGAAGAGCGGCGATCTGTCGCTGCTCGGGGAAGTGTTCGACAACGTACTGACCTCCACCGAATACGTCGAAGCGCCCGATGCCGCGGCGGCCATCGTGGCGGCGGAGATCGTGGCGGCGGCCCAGGGGCGTCCGACGCCGGCCGCGCAGCAGGCGGATGGATTGGCCGAGTGGCTGGCGCGCATCCGTCCCAACATCGACGCTGCGCTTGCCACCCAGGCACGCGACGCGCTCACCCGTATCCTGGCCGACCACTCCGAACTGCGGGAGCTGTGGGAAGACACCGACGACTTTCATGCGTGGCAGGCCGATGTCGTCGAGCTGGGCCAGCACCTGCACGCCTGACAGCCACCCTTTTCCGAAACCGCACCAGGAACTGCCGTGACCGACCCGTACAACTCGTCGTCCGCCTATACCCCCTCGCCCGCCGCGCCCCATGGCGCCGTGTTGTCCCTCACCGATGCGATGGTGACCACGGCGCTGGAACTGCCGGGCTACCGCATCCGCCGCAACCTCGGTCTGGTGCGCGGCATCACCGTGCGCTCGCGGTCGATCGTCGGCAACTTCCTCGGCGGCCTGCAGTCGCTGTTCGGCGGCAACATCACCATCTACACCGAATTGTGCGAACAGGCCCGCGATGAGACCTACCGCGACATGCTGCAACACGCCCGGCAGTTGGGCGCCAACGCGATCGTCGCCGTGCGCTATGACGCCACCGACGTGATGGCCGGCCTCACCGAGGTGCTCTGCTACGGCACCGCCGTGGTGGTCGAACCGACCGACTATTGATCCGGATGAATTCGTCGAAGCGCCAGCGCCCGTGGCTGCGCAGGCTGGTGCTCGCGGCACTGGTGCTGGGGGTCTATCCGGCCTGCGTCCTGATCTACACCTGGTCGCACGTGCTGCAGAGCCCGCTGCCCGGCGGCCGGCATGGCCCGCTGGACGCGTACCGGCACACGCTGGCCAGTGCGGTCGTGGCCTACACACTCGACCCGCGCGCCATCGACCTGGTCAACCGCGTGATGGAGCGGCGCGGCAAGCGGTCCAACACGATGGACATCCACAACAACCTGATCGGCGCCGGCATCGGCACGCGCGCGGCCCGCTTCTCGGACATCGAGCCGGCGGTGGCGCGCAGCGTGGCGGCCGGCCGGATCGATGCCGCAACGCCCGACCAGACCACGTGGCTGCCCCAAAGCGACTGGAAGGAAGGCTTCGCCTGGTAAGAAGTCCGCGGCGAGACTCGCATCCGCGGTCGCAGACCCTGGATAGGGTCTGCACCCATGAGACGTCATATCGCGCACGATACGGCGTAGCCACGCACGTCATACCCAGGCACATCGCGCCTGACGTGGATCGCATCCACGCCGACAGCGGACGACGAAGAGGCCGAATGTCGTAAGGTCCCGCCCGATATCCCGCCGATGGGAGGTCACGACGCGTGGCTCACCGTGACCTCCGTCGACATCCGTGCTCACTCGGCTTCTACTCCCCAAACACCCGCGCGATGGTCGCGGTACACATGCCGTGACATGGCGCGCCATAGAGCAGATACCGGGCGTCGATACCGATGGGTCTCATCGGTGATATCCACTGGCATCCTTCGCGCCCGTCCGGATATCGTCCGCGACCCTCAGACACATCGCCGGCCATATCCGCGACACTCGACGGTGATACGCGCGGCCATGGACGGCGATACCCATCCATGTCTCCGTTGATACCAACCGGTATCAACGACGATACGCAGGCCTATCGCCGTCCACATGCAGGCCTATGGCGCGCCATCCACGTGACGGTGTCTGTCCATATGGGGTGGTATCAACGCGCCTGTTCCGGCGTCCGTCCCGCGGTGCCGGCAAGGAGGCTGCACCCCCATCGTCGGGGTGATCGCCGCCCGTCCGCCGTCTGACGGCAGGCTCGCGGAACTCGCTTTCCCGCTGACCGCTCTTGCCACGGTGCTACGTGGGATGGACGACAGGGCCACGTCCAGGGCCCGCTCCGCCAGGTGCGCCCGCATGACGCCAGCGAACCCGACCGCACTGCCGCCCAGGCCGCTGAAGGTCCTGTTGCTGCTCATCCTGGTCATCCTGAGCGCCTGGTTCCTCTGGGAGGAACTCCACTACGCCATCACCCGCGACCGGACCGGCGAATCGGCGTTCCGCACGGGGGCGCTGATCGTGCACCTGGCCTTCGCCACGCCGCTGCTGCTCCTGCCGCCGCTGCAGTTCAGCCGCCGTGTCCGCCTGAGATGGCCGCAGTGGCACCGGCGGATGGGGCGCACCTATCTGGTGGCATCGCTCATCGCCGGCTCGCTCGCGATCTACCTCGGCCTCACGTTCGAGCTGATCGGCCGCCGCGTGCCGGTCGTGCTGTTCGCCATGCTGTGGGTCGCCTTCTCCGCCGCGGCCTGGTGGTGCGCACGCCAGCGCGCGTTCGCCGCGCACGAGCGCTTCGTGGTGCGCAGCTACACGATCGCGGTGGCGTTCGTGATCGTGCGCGTCATGGGCGAGGCCGAGGACGTGCTGTTTCCGTTCATGCCCGACCCGCAGCTGCGCGGCGTCACCCGGGAATGGCTGTGCTTCGTCGTGCCGTTGCTCGCGGTGGAGGCCTGGTACAGCTGGTGGCCGGCGGTGGCGGCATCCCGTCCCCGGGCGGCGCGCGCTCCGTTATAGTCCCTCGCAGTCACGGCCGGCCCCACGCCGACGGGCAGTCCCTCGCATCCTTGCCGGAGGTTGTCATGAAGCCTGTGTTCCGTTTGATCCTGGCTGTCATCGCCGGGCTGTTCGTCGGCAGCATCGTCAACATGGCGCTGGTCATGCTCAGCGGCCATGTGATCCCGCCGCCGGCCGGCGTCGACACCACTACGACCGAAGGTCTGAAGGCGGCGATGCCGCTGTTCGAGCCGAAGCACTTCCTGTTCCCGTTCCTCGCCCATGCCGTGGGCACGCTGGTCGGTGCCTTCATCGCCACCCTGGCCACGCCCGGCCGGACCTGGGGCCCGGCATGGACGGTCGGCGGCCTGTTCCTGATCGGTGGCATCGCCGCGGTCGCCATGCTGCCCTCGCCACTGTGGTTCACCGTGGTGGATCTGGTGTTGGCCTACCTGCCCATGACATGGCTGGGGCATCGGCTGGCGTCGCGCACGCCACGGTCGACCTGACGCATCGACAGGCACAGGCATCGATCCATGAAGCTGGCCGATGTCCGCGCGCATGCGCTGTCGCTCGAGGCGGTGACCGAGGAGCCGCACCACACCTATTCGTCGTTCCGCGTGCGCGGGAAGATCTTCGTGACCATCCCGCCGGAGGAAACGCACCTGCACGTGTTCGTCGGCGAGGAAGACCGCGAACAGGCGCTGGCGCTGCATCCCGCGTTCGTCGAGAAGCTGTTCTGGGGCAGCAAGGTGCTGGGCCTGCGCGTGGACCTGGCCCGCGCCACGCCCGCCGTCGTAAGGGCGCTGGTGGTGAAGGCGTACGAGACCCGCGTGCGCAAGGATGCCGGGCCGCCGCGCAAGCGCGCATCGCGCTGACATCGCGCTACGACACCGTGAGCTTCGCGACGGTGCGGCGCACCCAGGGCGCGACCAGCGTGACGGCGATGAAGGCCACCGGCCAGGTGGTGGCGCAGCTGCGCGCCCAGGTCACGACGAACCCGGCATGCAGCCCCTGGTTGAGCAGCAGCACGAACGCGGACACCAACGACACCATGATGGCGGACAGCAAGGCACCGAACAGCAGCGGTGCGAAACGGGCGGGAATACGCATGGAAGACTCCTGTGGGATGAACGGGATCAGGGAAAAAACAACGGACGCACAAGCATCGCCGTGAGGTAGAGCCCGGTGCCGAACACCAGGTGATTCGCCACGCTGTGCAGGCGGGCCCTGCCCGGACGCGGCGTCCGGGAGGCCGCGATGCCGGCGCCCATGCCGGGCTGCATCAGCAGGAACGGCGCGGCGACGGTGACGGCGCCGACGAACAGGGCCGGCCCAGGCGTGGGATGTCGCAGCCACGCCGTGCCCCAGACCAGGGGCAGCACGGCGGCGAAGACCACACCCGTCAGGTAATGCAGGCCCCACCCCAACGCGCGTTCGCCGCGCACGGCACGGCTGCGGGCGATGGCGTCATGCCGGAACCGGCCCGCCGGCATGTGGCCCAGCCAGCGTCCGACGAGGGCGTAATCGGCGGCCGGCACGCCGAAAAGACCTCGACGCAGCACGCCCCATGCATCCATCGCAAGCGTGCCGCCGAGGCCGATGAGCACCGTGCAGATCCAGGCAGGCATGTCGTTGTCCTCGTGCGAAGGTCCGGCACCGGGTTGTGCCGCTCGACCGTTGCGCGCACGATGCCACTTCAAGTCAACTTCAAGTCAAGCGGGGTCGTGATGGACATCGGTGAGGTCGCGAAACGCTCGGGCATGCCGGCATCGGCGCTGCGCTACTACGAACAGAAGGGGCTGATCTCATCGACCGGGCGCCACGGCCTGCGCCGTACCTTCGACACCTCGGTGCTGGAACGGCTGGCGCTGATCGCGCTGGGACAGACGGCGGGGTTTTCGCTCGATGAGATCGCGGCGATGTTCGGCGCGGACGGGCGGCCCGACATCGACCGGCGCGCGCTGCGGGCCAAGGCACGCGAACTGGACGTGATGATCCTGCGGCTGACCGCGATGCGGGATGGCTTGCGCCACGCCGCCGCGTGCCAGGCGCCCAGCCATCTCGAGTGTCCGCGGTTCCGCCGCCTGCTGGGCCAGGCGGCGATCGATGGCCGTCCGCGCAAGACCGCGAAGGTGCGTTGAGCGTCCCTGCCGTCATGCAGCGGTAACCGCACCGCAACACGCGCTACATCTCCCAGCCCCAGCATGCGCAAAACGTGGAGCTGCGCATGCGCTTTGCCATCGTCACCGAGACGTACCCGCCGGAGGTCAACGGCGTGGCCCTCACCGTGCAGGGGCTGGAAACCGGCCTGCGCCAGCGCGGGCATGCGGTCTCGCTGGTGCGGCCCAGGCAGGTCAGCGATACCGGCGGCGCCGCCGACGACACCCTGCTGGTGCGTGGCGCCAGCCTGCCGCGCTATCCAGGCCTGAAGTTCGGCCTGCCGGCCACCCGCCGCCTCGTCGCGCTGTGGAAGGCGTCCCCGCCGGATGCGATCTACGTGGCCACGGAAGGCCCCCTGGGATGGTCGGCCGTGCGCGCCGCGCGCCGGTTGGGCATCCCGGTGGCCACCGGCTTCCACACGCGTTTCGACGAGTACATGCGCGACTACGGCGCGCGCTTCCTGGAACACACGGCGCTGCGCTGGATGCGCCGCTTCCACAACGGCGCGCAGGCCACGCTGGTGCCGACGCGCGAGCTGGCGGACTTCCTGCAGGCGCAGGGCTTCCACCAGGTGAAGCGGCTGGCGCGGGCGGTGGACGCCCAGCACTTCAGCCCGGCGCGACGCGACGACGCCTTGCGCGCGCACTGGGGGCTGCAGCCCGATGATCTGGCGGTGATCTACGTGGGCCGCATCGCTGCGGAGAAGAACCTGGAGCTGTCGATCCGCGCCTTCGAGGCGATCCGCGCACAGCACCCGAAGGCGACGTTTGTCTGGGTGGGCGATGGCCCGGTCCGCGAGCGGCTGGCGCAGGAGCACCCGCACTTCATCTTCTGCGGCGTGCAGCGCGGCGAGGCGCTGGCGCGGCACTTCGCCAGCGGTGATCTGTTCCTGTTCTCCAGCCACAGCGAAACCTTCGGCAACGTCACGCTGGAAGCGATGGCCAGCGGCGTGCCGACGGTGGCGTTCAACTACGGTGCCGCGCGCGAGCATCTGGTCGATGGCGTGCACGGCGCGGCTGTCGATGACGATGACGCGTTCCTGGCCGCCGCCCAGCACCTGGCCGCCGATCCTGCGCTGCGCCGCGCGATGGGCGACGCCGCCGCCATCGCGATGCGCGCGTTGCGCCCCGAGCAGGTCGCCGCCGATTTCGATGCCCTGCTGACCGATCTCGCCCACACCCGGAGAAGCCACCATGCGTCCGCTGCTGCCGCGTAATGCCTTCATGGGCCGGGACACCGGCTGGTGCCTGCGGGCCAACCGCTGGGGCGAATGGAGCGGCGTGCGCCGGTTCTTCGCCATCGTCAGCCGGTTGGGCGACGGCGTGTTCTGGTACGTGCTGATGGCCGCGTTGATCGTGGCGGATGGCCTGCAGGGCCTGGCCGCGTCCGCGCACCTGGCCGCCACCGGCGTGATCGCGCTGACGCTGTACAAACTGCTCAAGCGCTGGACGCGGCGACCGCGTCCGTTCGCCTCGGACGTGCGCATCCGCGCGTGGATCGCGCCGCTGGACGAGTTCAGTTTTCCGTCCGGGCACACGCTGCATGCGGTGGCGTTCACCGTGGTGGCGCTGGCGCATTACCCGACGCTGGCGCCGTTGCTGATCCCGTTCGCCGCCTGCGTGGCGGCCTCGCGGGTGGTGCTGGGCCTGCACTACCCCAGCGATGTGCTGGCGGCGACCGTGATCGGCACGGCCCTGGCGGGCCTGTCGATCTGGCTGGTCCCGGGCGTGAGCCTGCTGGGGTGACGGGTGACGACAACCTCGGCGAACTCTGGGTTACATTCAAATAACCTCATGTTAGAAATTATTGACATTGGGTAAGTAACTTCATACATTGCTCCCCGTCATCCACCCAAGGGGAGATCACCATGCTGTCGCGGGAACGTTTTGCCTGGATCTGGCTCTGCGCCCTGGCCGTCGTCTTCGGCGCCTACTTCACCTACCTCTCGGTCAACGCCGATACCGTCGCCGGCATGCACATGGGGCAGCGGATCACGCTGCTCGCCGTCGCCCTGGGCTCGCTGGGCGTCATCGCCGGGCTGACCGCCCTGCTGGGCCGGGACCGCGAGGACGACGGCACGCCCACGCCGATCGACGAGCGCGACCGCCGCATCGAAGCGCGCGCGGCGGTCTATGCCTACTACGTGCTGATGGCCGGGATCATCGTCGTCGGCTGCGTGATGCCCTTCACCACCGGTGGCTGGACCATCGTGCACGCCACGCTGCTGGCGATCGCCGCCGCCGAAATCGTCCACGCCGGGCTGGTCATCCATGCCTATCGCCGAGGCCTGCGTGTCTGACGGCCGGCTCACCAACCAGATCCGCACGCTGCGCTTCCTGACGGGCGAGATGACCCAGGCCGACCTGGGCAAGCGGGTCGGCGTGACGCGGCAGACCATCGCCGCGATCGAAGCCGGCAAGTACTCGCCCACGCTGGAGTGCGCTTTCCGCATCGCGGAGGTGTTCGACAAGCCGCTGGCCGAGGTCTTCGGCTGGGAACGCTGAGCGGCGTCGCCGCTCAGTCGGGGCGTTCGATCCGCGCCCGCACCAGGGCCGGCTGCAGCTGGCCCGCCCAGTCGCGGTCGTTGGCCACCTGCGCATCGGTGCGGCTACGGTCGAGCGCATCGATGTCCACGTCGGCGACCGCCCACATCTGCTCACCGATGGTGTGCGCCACCACGCCATCGGCGGGCAGGCCGCGGTCCATCGGCGCGAAGATCGCCGCTTCGCCGGTGTTGATGTCGAGCGCCGGACTCCACGGCGCCTCGCCCGCGGTCACCGATTGCGCCACGAACACACGGTTCTCCAGCGCACGCGCCAGGCAGCCCACGCGCACGCGGGTCGCGCCGGCCTCGGTATCGGTGCAGCTGGGGACCAGCAGCAGGCGTGCGCCGGCTTCCGCCTGCGCGCGCACGGGCAGCGGGAATTCGCTGTCGTAGCAGACGGCCACGCCGGTGCGCACGCCATCGAGGTCGAACACCTTCAAGGCATCGCCGCCCTCGATGACACCGAGCCCTTTCTCGAACCCGGTGAGCTGCAGCTTGTCCTGCCAGAGGTGCGCGCCCTGCGGCGTGAACACGTCGCAGCGGTTGCGGTAACGGCCGTCGCCGTGCGCCAGCAGGAAGGTGCCCGCCACGACATGCACGTCCAGCGTCGCCGCCAGCCGCGCATACAGGGCCAGCCACTCGTCGCGATAACGCTGGATCGCGGCCAGCGAGGCGTGCAGGTCGGCCCGGGTGGCGGCATCGAACGTGGCAGCCAGTTCCAGCGACAGGTATTCCGGCAGCACCGCGATGCGTGCCCCCTGCGCAGCGGCCTCGCCCAGCACGGCGGCCTGGCGTTCGGCGAAGGCGGCGAAGTCGGCCGGCGCGCCGATCGGATACTTTGCGACGGCGACCTTCATCGTGCCGTCTCCAGCGGGCGCAGCCAGAACGTCAGCGCGTGGTCGATCTCGCCGTGGCCGATCTCGTCCCACGGCAATCGCATCGTCATGCCTGGCCGGCGCGTATAGCCGCGCTTGGCCCAGAACGCGTCATTGCCGCGATGGTCCACCGGCTTGCGCGCATCGCCATCGTCGCGATCCACGGCGCAGAACGCGGTCCAGGCGAAGCGGCCCAGCGCGCGCGCATGCGCTTCACGATGATCGAAGAAGGCGTGGCCGATCCCGCGGCCACGATGCGCGGGCACCAGCACGGATTCGCCGAAGTAGAAGACGTCCCCGGGATCGATGGCGCTCTGGAGGAACGGCTGTCTGAAGGCGTCCGTGTCATCCACCAGCGGCAGTCCGGTGGACGCACCGACCACCTGCCCCGCCTCCATCGCCAGCACGAACACGCTGTCGGCCGACCGCGCATAGGCATCGAGATAGCCGCGCTCGAAGTCGAGGTCGCCTTCGTACAGGTACGGCCAGTCGCGGAACACCGCCACCCGCAGGCGCGCGACATCGTCCAGCCAGGGCGTGATCTCCGGCCCACGAAAGAGGCCGATGGTGTGCGCAGAATCCATCCATGGACTCTAGCGCACGCCATCGGCCGGGGCGAGTCGACAGGGTGGATGCTCAATCCCACCAGCTGTAGACGACGAGACGTTCGGCCGGCAACACCACCAGCCACGCACCGCCGCGGGTATCGCGCGTGTAGTACGCGCCTTCCCGCCACGCGGCGCGCAACCGGCCGCGCATGCCGTTGCCGATCTCCGCATGGGCGACGCCGGGCCACAGGCCCGAGCTGTCGTCCCATTTGCTCCAGGTCTCCGGCAACGGCGAGGGTTGCCAGGCCTCGTAGTGCGCCGGCCCGCGCGAAGACAGCACGCCGCGCGAGATGGTGGCGCCGTCGAAATACGCGAGCCCTTCGCGCTGGATCGCGCTCGCCGCCGGATCGGACAGTTCCAGCACCACCGCACCATGCGATTCGCAGCGCACCAGCAGTCCCAGCAGCAGGCATTGCAGCTGGCCCGGCGTCATCGCGAAGCGCTGCAGACCCGAGGTCTCGATCGCCGACGGCAGCACCTGCTGTGCGCGGTGGTAGATGCGGGCGCGGTTCAAGGTCCACCCCGCCGCCAGCAGGAGGAGGAAGGCCGCGAGCGCGACCTTCCCCCGTGAGCGGCGCACGCTGCGTGCCATGCCTCAGCGCAGTTCCGTGCCGAGCGCATACCAGTCCACCTTGCGGGTCACCCACATGATCACGGCCAGGATGCCGAACAGCAGCAGCGACCCCATCAGCAAGGCGTTGTCTTCGGAGACCAGCAACCCGTACAGCACGCCGTACAGCAGCGTCAGCATCGTGGCGAACCCGGCCGCGCGCGGCCAACTCTGGAGCACGCCCGACAGATAGACGAACTGCAGGCCGATACACGCCGCCGCCGACACCAGATACGCCTGCCAGAACGCGATGTGCTCGGACAGGCTCAGCAGCAGCAGGAAGAAGATCGCCAGCGCCAGGCCGACCAGCAGGTACTGCAGCGGATGGATGGGCAGGCGCTTGATCAGTTCGAACAGTGCGAAACCGACGAAGGTCAGCACGACGAACAGGATGCCGTACTTGCTGGCGCGGTCGGCCTGCGTGTAGACGTCGATCGGATCGACCAGGCTGACGTGCAGCGCATCGACGCTGCCGCTGAGCGGCGCCGCCAGCACGCGGCCATCGACGACGCGGTCGGCGCGCGCGTCCTGGCCATCCTCGCCACGCAACTGCTTCTGCGCGTTGCTGGCCAGCGAGGAGATCTTCCACGTCGCGTTGAAACCGGACCCGCTGACGTCGCTGCTGGGCGAGTAGCCCTCGAACTTCGGATGCGGCCAGTTCGACTTGATCCGGATCTCGTTGTTGTCGCCCAGCGGCACGACGGACAGCGATTCGGTGCCCTTGAGCAGCAGCTTCATCGCCACCTGCTGGCCTGCCACCCGGCCCGCCGCCACGGCCGGCAACTCGGCGTGGATGCCATCCAGGCGTGCGCCGAGGTAGCCGGTGCCGGACTTCAGCGGCAGCGTCGAGCCATCGACCCTCAGCTCGGGCGTGCCGGCGACACCGCGCACGTCGGAGATGCCGAACACGAGATACGGCGTACCGTACTGCCGTTCCGCTCCGGTCATCGACGGACCGGGCAGCACGGCATCGAACGTCGCATCGAGATCGGCATGCCATTCGTAGACGCGCACCTTGTACAACCCGACCGTGCGCTCCGACGGCACGAGCCGTCCGGTGGCGCCCAACGTCTTCGGCATCTGCAGCAGATGGCCCGTGGTCTTGTCTTCGCGGTACCGCTTGGTGCCCTTGTCGTCCTGCCATTCGATCCGGCGGACTTCCGTCCACGGCACGATCCGGATCGGCCCGGTCACCCGCTGTTTGCCGGCTGTGCCTTCGATGACGCGCTCGACGGCCTGGTGCCGGTAGGCCTCGCGCTCTTGGATGGTGCCCCGGATCATCATCAGGGGAATGAGCAGCAGCAGGACCAGCCCGCCGATGGTGAGGAAACGCAACAGCAGTTTCAGTGACTTCATGTCGATGCCCCGGTTGGATACGCGGTGCATCGTCCCGCCCCCGTGTGCAACGGGCCGGAAGCCTGTTTGAAGGCTGTGTGAAGTGCGGGGTCAGACCGCCGGCAGCGAGAGGACGGCTTCGGCGCCGCCGTCGGGGCGGTTGCGCAACGTGGCCTCACCGCCATGCAGGCGCATCACTTCACGCACGAACGGCAGGCCCAGGCCGGAGCTGCGCTGGCCACTGTCGGGGCGCGGCAGCGAGTAGAAACGATCGAAGACGCGCTCGTGTGCATAGTCCGGCACGCCGGGACCGTGGTCGCGCACGATGAAGCGCACCTGGTCCGCCTCGGATTCGACGGCAAGCTCGACGGCACCGCCTGCCGGCGAGAACGCGATCGCGTTGTCCAGCAGGTTGCCGAGCGCACGTCGCAGCAGGAACCCATCGCCCTCCACCGCCCACGCGCCCTGCACGGGCATCGTCACGACCTGCACGCCGCGTGGCGTCAACCGCTCGTCCATCGCCTGCACGACCTCATTCGCGAGCGTGGCGGCGTCCACCCGCTCGCGGCGCTGCAGCCAGCCGTGCTGTTCGACTTCCGCGAGCGCCAGCAGTTTGTCGATGGTCTCGGTGAGCCGCTGTTCCTGTGCCTGGATGTTGCGCGCGAAGCGTTCGCGGTCCGCTTCCGGCAAGGGCTCCTGCAGCAGTTCTGCTGCGCCGCGGATGGCGGCGAGCGGACTCTTCATCTCGTGGGTCAGCGACTGCACGTACTGCTCCACGTATGCCTTGCCGGCGAGCTTGCGGCGCATCGTCTCCAGCGCGCGGCCTAGATCGCCGATCTCGTCGGCGCGCGGGCGCGGCGGCGGCACCGGTTCGCCCGCGCTGACCGCCTGCGCATAACGGTTGAGCCCGCCGATGCCGCGCACCAGCCACCACGTCATCAGTACGCCGATCAGGGCCGAGATGCCGATCAGCCAGGCGCCGCGCAGCAGGATGCTGCGCTGGCTGGCGACGATGAAGGGTTCGATGCTGCGGTTGGGCTGCGACAGCGTGAGCACGCCCAGCAGCGTGCCGCGATCGCCGGGGTCGTAGATCGGTGCGGCCACGTGCATCACGGTGTGTGCGGTGTCCCCGGGGGTCTCCGCGCTGGAGCGCGCGCCGTATTCGCCGCGCAGCGTGCGGTAGACATCGTTCCAGCGCGAGTTGTCGCGCCCGACGTCGCGGCCCTGCGAGTCGAACACCACGGTCCCGCGGGCGTCGGTGACGGTGACCCGGTAGTCCACGGTGCGCTTCTGGAAGCGCCACACCCAGGCTTTCGGGTCGCGCTTCTGCGCCAGGGCCACGTGGCGCGCGAATGCGCCGTCGGCGATGCGCCCGGCCTTCAGGTCGTCGGCGGCCACTTCGGCCAGCAGATTGGCCGCGTCGACCAGCGTGGATTCCATCGCCTGGCGCACGCCGGGCTTCACTTCGTTGACGAACACGCGCATCACGAAGAAGGCGGCGATGCCGACAATGAGGAAGAAACCGAGGACGAGCTTGAGCCCGAGCCGCACCGGTCAGGCCTCGACGGCGTAACCCAGGCCGCGGTGGGTGCGGATCGGGTCGGGGTCGGCGCCGGCCGCGCGCAGTTTCGCGCGCAGCGTCTTCACATGCGTGTCGACGGTACGGTCGGCACTGTCGGCGTCGCTGTCCCACCCACGGTCCATCAGCTGCGCGCGGCTGAGGATGGCGCCGGGGCGTTGCAGCAGCGCATCCAGCACGGCGTACTCGTAGCGGGTCAGATCAAGCAGCTGCTGGCGGAACCGGATGCGGTGGCCTTCGCGATCGACGGCGAAGGCGCCGCGTTCGACCCACTCGCCCGTCGGGGACGACGTGCCGGCGCCCACGCGACGCAGCCGCGCCCGCACGCGGGCGACCAGCTCGCGCGGCGAGAACGGCTTGGTGACGTAGTCGTCGGCGCCCAGTTCCAAGCCCAGCACACGGTCGATCTCGTCGTTGCGGGCGGTGAGGAAGATCACCGGCACGTCGCTGAAGCCGCGCAGTTCGCGGCAGACATCGAATCCGCTGATGTCGGGCAAGCCCACGTCCAGCACCACCACATCGACGACGCCGGCGCGCACGCGCGGGGCGACCTCGCGGCCGAGCAGGCAGTGCTCGGCCTCCAGGCCCTCGCTGCGCAGCGCATAGAGCACGGCATCGGCGATGGCGGTTTCGTCTTCGGCAATCAGTACGCGCGGCATGGCGCAAGCATATATGCTGCGCGCCATGAATTACCGCCACGCCTTCCACGCCGGCAACCACGCCGACGTCCTCAAGCACCTCGTCCTGCTGGCGATGGTGGATGCGCTGAAGCGCAAGGACGCGCCGTTCTTCGTGCTGGACACGCATGCCGGCCGCGGGCGCTACCTGTTGGGCGGGGCGGAAAGCCGCAAGACCTCCGAGGCGGACGAAGGCGTGTTCAAGCTGGCCGGCGTGCCCCGCCTGCCCGAGTTGGCGGAACGGTACCTGCGCGCGGTGGAAGCCAACAACCCGGTCGGTGCGCTGGTCGCCTATCCCGGCTCGCCGCTGCTGGTCGCGCAGGCGATGCGCGCGCAGGACCGGCTGGCGGCCTGCGAACTGCAGCCTGAGGAAGCCGCCGCGCTGAAGGAACTGTTCGCCCATGACGAACGCGTGGCGGTGCATGCGCGCGATGGCTATGCGGCGATGAAGGCGCTGCTGCCGCCGCGCGCGGGCAGCCAGCGGATCGCGCGCGGCCTGGTGCTGATCGACCCGCCGTACGAAGCGCAGGATGCCGAATACCCGGCGATCACCGCCGCCCTGCGCGACGCGCTGGAGCGGTGGCCCGCCGCGACCTATGCCGTGTGGTATCCGATCAAACAGCGCCGCAGCCTGCTGCCGTTCTTCCGCAAGATGGCCGCGCTGCCCTCCAAGGGCGCCTTCGTGGCCGAACTGCAGGTGCGTCCCGACGACTCGCCGCTGCGCCTCAACGGCAGTGGCATGCTGGTCATCAACCCGCCCTGGCAGTTGGACCAGACCCTGGCGCCGATCCTGCCGGTGCTGGCGGCGAGCCTCGGCGAACCGGGCGCGAGTCACCGGCTGGAGTGGCTGCGCGCGGCGAGCTGACCCGCACGGCACCGCCACGGGCCTGTGCGAGAATCGGCCCTTCCCCACGACGACACAGACCTTCTCCATGGCCGGATCCAGCCTGTTCGCCCTGATCGACGACATTGCCACCCTGCTGGACGATGTGTCCGTGATGACGAAGGTGGCCGCGAAGAAGACCGCGGGCGTGCTCGGCGACGACCTCGCGCTGAATGCCCAGCAGGTCACCGGCGTCAAGGCCGACCGCGAGCTGCCGGTGGTGTGGGCGGTGGCGAAGGGTTCGATGGTCAACAAGGCCATCCTGGTACCGGCGGCGCTGGCGATCAGCGCGCTCGAAACCTGGTTGCACGGGCGTGGCTACACCATCCCGCTGGTGACACCGCTGATGATGATCGGCGGCGCCTTCCTCTGCTTCGAGGGCGTGGAGAAGCTGGCCCACAAGTTCCTGCACAAGGGCGAGGACGAACAGCAGCACGCCCAGCGCCTGGCCGCGGTGCAGGACGCGAACGTCGACATGGTCGCGTTCGAGAAGGACAAGATCCGCGGCGCGATCCGCACCGACTTCATCCTGTCGGCCGAGATCATCGTGATCTCGCTCGGCACGCTGGGCGGCCGTACCTTCCTGGAACAGGTGCTGACCCTGGTCGCCATCGCCGCGATCATGACCGTGGGCGTGTACGGCCTGGTGGGCGGCATCGTGAAGCTGGACGACGCCGGCCTGGCGCTGACCTCGGACGCGCGCCCCAGCGCCTGGGCGCGCTTCAAGCGGGCCTTCGGGCGCGGCATCCTCTACAGCGCGCCGTACCTGATGAAGTTCCTGTCCATCGCCGGCACGGCCGCGATGTTCCTGGTCGGCGGCGGCATCCTGGTCCACAGCATCCCGGCGCTCCATCACGTCATCGAGCCCTACACGCATGGCAGCTGGGGCGTGCTGTGGGAGAACCTGTTCAACGCCGGCGTGGGCGTGGTGGCGGGCGCGGTCATCCTGGCCGTGGTGACGGCCGTCCAGCGCCTGCGCGGCAAACGCCACGCCGCCTGAACCGCATGCCCGACGGCCCTCGCCGACCCTCCGGATTTCATGCGAGCATCCGCCCATGACCGCGCCGAAACGCCTGCCGCCCTGGCATGAACACTTCCGCCTGCCCAGCGGGCGCGAACTGCTGATCCGCCCGATCCGCCCGGAGGACGCGGGCCCGATCCAGGGCGCATTCGGCCTGCTCGGCCCGGAGGAGATCCGCCAGCGCTTCCTGTATGCGCTGAAGGAGCTGACGCCGGACATGGCGCAGCGCCTGACCCACCCCGACCCCAATACCGAGTTCGCCCTCGTCGCGGCCGAGCCGCTGCCACCGGGCGAAGCCCTGGTGGGTGCCGTCGCGCGCGCCTCGCTGGTGGCGCGCACGCGCGATGCCGAGTTCGCCATCCTGGTCAGCCATTTCATCGCCGGCCAGGGGCTGGGCCGCCACCTGATGCGCAAGCTGGCCAAGTGGGCGCGCTCGAAGAAGCTGGACCGTCTGTACGGCGATGTGCTCGACAGCAACGAACCGATGCTGCAGCTGGCCCAGTCGCTGGGCTTCAAGCGCGTGCGCGAGGCCGACAACGCCGGCCTGGTGCGCGTGGTGCTGGATCTCAACGAAGATTCGTGACCGCCGACCGGCGGTCGGCGCACGCCGGCGGTTTCCGCGTAGTCGAAGGCATGGCCGTGGCCCCGCCACGCGCTGGAGCGCACCCATGCCCCGCTACCTCATCGAACGCGACATAGAGGGGGCCGGCCTGATGACCCCGGCCGAACTGAAGGCGGTGTCGAAAAAGTCCTGCGGCGTGCTCGCCGACCTCGGGCCGCAGGTGCAGTGGGAACACAGCTATGTCACCGACGACAAGGTCTACTGCGTCTACCGCGCACCAAGCGAGGCCCTCGTGCGCGAGCACGCGCTGCGCGGCGGCTTCCCCGCCGACCGCATCTCGCCGGTCGTGGCGATCATCGATCCACTGACCGCAGAATGAGACCTCGCGCGCGGCGGTGAAGGCCGCCCTCGGGCCACTTGGTACACTGCGCGTCCCTTCGCGCTGGGCACCCCACGGTGTCCGGCGCTGCTGCTGTTTTGTGTACCCATGACCGACACCAAGAACACCGCCCCTGCTCCCCCGCTGCCGCGTGGCGGCCAATCGCGCGCCTGGTGGCGCGCGCCCGCATCGCCCACCGCGCTGGCCTGGTCCATCGCCGCCGCCGCGCGCGCGCATGACGGCCCCGTGCTGGTGGTGGCGCGCGACAACCACGAAGCGCACCAGGTGGAAGCCGACCTGCACACGCTGCTCGGCGCCGCGACCGAGCTGCCGGTGGTGCCGTTCCCGGACTGGGAAACCCTGCCCTACGACCAGTTCAGTCCGCATCCGGACATCGTGTCGCAGCGGCTCTCGGCCCTGCATCGCCTGCCGACGCTGAAACGCGGCATCGTGGTGGTGCCGGTGCAGACACTGATGCAGCGCCTGTCCCCGCTACGGCACATCGCCGGCGGCAGCTTCGACTACCGCGTGGGCCAGCGGCTGGATTTCGATGACGAGAAGCGCCGGCTGGAAGCGGCCAGCTACCGGCATGTGCCGCAGGTGCTGGATCCGGGCGACTTCGCCGTGCGCGGCGGCCTGCTGGATGTCTATCCGATGGGCGCCGACGCGCCCCTGCGCATCGAACTGCTCGACGACACCATCGATTCGCTCCGCCACTTCGACCCGGAGAGCCAGCGCTCGCTCGATCGCGTGGCATCGGTACAACTGCTGCCTGGCCGCGAAGTGCCGCTGGACGAGCGCTCGGTCGATCGCGCGATGACCCTGCTTCGCGACCGCTTCGACGTGGACACGCGCCGCAGCGCGCTCTACCAGGATCTGAAATCGGGCCTCGCGCCGGCGGGCGTGGAGTACTACCTGCCGCTGTTCTTCGACGCGACCTCGACGCTGTTCGACTATCTGGACGCCAACGCGCTGCCCGTGTTGACCGATGGCTTCGGCGAAGCGTCCGAAGCGTTCTGGGCGCAGACCCGCAACCGCTACGAACAGCGCCGCCACGACATCGAACGCCCATTGCTCCCGCCGGACGAGCTCTACCTGTCGCCGGATGGGCTGCGCGAGCGGCTCAACCAGCAACCGCGCGTGGAGGTCTGCGGCCCGCAGCACAGCCGTCACGGCGAAGCCCTGCCACTGGGCGACCAGCCCCTGCCGCCGCTGCCCGTGGCGGCGAAGGATGCGCCCGCGGGCGAAGCGCTGACGTCGTTCCTCGGCCACTACCCCGGACGCGTCCTGATCGCGTCCGATTCGCCGGGCCGGCGCGAGGCGCTGTTGGAAGTCCTGCAGGCGGCCGCGCTCGTGCCCGAGGTGGTAGCGGACTTCACCGCGTTCCGCACCGGACGCGACCGCTTCGCCATCACCGTGGCGCCGCTGGAGGACGGCTTTGCTCTCGACGATCCACGCATCGCGATCCTCACCGAGCGCCAGCTGTTCCCGGAGCGCGCTACCCAGGCGCACCGACGCAAGCGCACCGGCCGCGAACCCGAAGCCATCATCCGCGACCTCGGCGAACTGACCGAGGGTGCGCCGATCGTCCATGAAGACCATGGCGTGGGCCGCTACCGCGGCCTGATCGCGATGGATGTGGGTGGCATGCCGGGCGAGTTCCTGGAGATCGAATACGCCAAGGGCGACCGCCTGTACGTGCCGGTCGCCCAGTTGCACCTGATCAGCCGCTACTCCGGCGCATCGCCCGAGACCGCACCGCTGCATTCGCTGGGCGGCGAGGCCTGGGCCAAGGCGAAGAAGCGGGCGGCCGAGAAGGTCCGCGACGTCGCGGCGGAACTGCTGGAGATCCAGGCACGCCGCCAGGCCCGCGCCGGCCTGGCATTGCACGTGGACCGGCCGATGTACGAGCCGTTCGCCGCGGGCTTTCCGTTCGAGGAAACACCCGACCAGCGCGCGGCCATCGAGGCGGTGCTGCGCGACCTGCAGTCCAGCCAGCCGATGGACCGCGTGGTCTGCGGCGACGTCGGCTTCGGCAAGACCGAGGTCGCGGTGCGCGCGGCTTTCGCCGCCGCCAGTGCCGGCAAGCAGGTCGCGGTGCTGGTGCCGACCACGCTGCTCGCCGAACAGCATTACCGCAATTTCCGCGACCGCTTCGCCGACTGGCCATTGAAGGTCGAGGTGCTGTCGCGTTTCAAGACCGCCAAGGAGATCAAGGCGGAGCTCGACAAGCTGGCCGAAGGCAAGCTGGACGTCATCGTCGGCACCCACCGCCTGCTGCAGCCCGACGTGAAGTTCGCCGACCTCGGGCTGGTGATCGTCGACGAGGAGCAGCGCTTCGGCGTGCGCCAGAAGGAAGCGCTGAAGGCGCTGCGCGCGAACGTGCACCTGCTGACACTCACCGCCACGCCGATCCCGCGCACGCTCAACATGGCGATGGCCGGCCTGCGCGATCTGTCGATCATCGCCACCCCGCCGGCCAACCGGATGGCGGTGCAGACCTTCGTGACGCCGTGGGACGACGCCCTGCTGAAGGAGGCCTTCCAGCGCGAGCTGTCGCGCGGCGGCCAGGTGTACTTCCTGCACAACGACGTGGAGAGCATCGGCCGCATGCAGCGCGAGCTGCAGGAGCTGGTGCCCGAGGCCCGCATCGGCATCGCCCACGGGCAGATGCCCGAGCGCGAGCTGGAACAGGTGATGCTGGATTTCCAGAAGCAGCGCTTCAACGTGCTGCTGTGCACGACGATCATCGAATCGGGCATCGACATCCCGAACGCCAACACCATCATCATGAACCGCGCCGACAAGTTCGGCCTGGCGCAGCTGCACCAGCTGCGCGGGCGTGTCGGCCGTTCGCACCATCGCAGCTACGCCTACCTGGTGGTACCGGACAAGCGCAGCATCACCGCCGACGCGCAGCGCAGGCTGGAGGCGATCGCCTCGATGGACGAACTCGGTGCGGGCTTCACCCTGGCGACGCACGATCTCGAGATCCGCGGCGCCGGCGAACTGCTGGGCGAGGACCAGAGCGGCCAGATGGCGGAGGTCGGTTTCAGCCTCTACACCGAGTTGCTGGAACGCGCGGTGCGTTCGATCCGCGCCGGCCACCTGCCCGACGTCGACCTGGGCCAGGAGCGCCGCGGCGCCGAGGTCGAACTGAACGTGCCCGCGCTGATCCCCGAGGACTACCTGCCCGACGTGCACACGCGCCTGACGCTCTACAAGCGGATCAGCAGCGCGCCGGAGAAGGACGACCTACGCGACCTGCAGGTGGAGATGATCGACCGTTTCGGCCTGCTGCCCGATCCGGCGAAGTACCTGTTCGCCACGGCGGAACTGAAACTGGCGGCGAACGGCCTGGGCATCCGCAAGCTGGAACTTGGCGAACACGGTGGGCGCATTGTGTTCGAGAGCAAGCCGAACATCGACCCGATGGCGGTGATCCAGCTGATCCAGAAGCAGCCCAAGCTCTACACGATGGACGGCCCGGACAAGCTGCGCATCAAGGTGCCGCTGCCCGATGCGCCAGACCGCTTCAATGCGGCCAAGGCACTGCTGGCCACGCTGTCGCCCTCCTGAAGCAGGCGCGGCCTCGAATCGCCACGTCGCAGCGAGGTCGCGAGAGGGGCGCTACAGCTGCGATTCGACCGGCAGCCAGCCCACGGCGCGGGCGACGCCGCGGCGCCATGCGCTCGCCTCCGGATCGCGCTCCCAGACACGCGGCGGGGCGTGCGACGCGTCGTCCCAGCGCAGCGCACCGTCCTGCAGGCGCACGCGATAGCTCTTGTCCGGCGCGATCTTCGCCTCGTGGCTGCGCAGCAGCGCGGCGGTGGCGGCGCGGTCGCGGAACAGGATGCCCATTTCGGTATTGAGGTTGACCGAGCGCGGATCGAGGTTGAACGATCCGATGAAGCCGCGTTCGCCATCCACCGCGAACGCCTTGGTGTGCAGGCTGGCGCCGCTGGAACCGAACAGGCTGCTGTCCGGTCGCCCGTGCGGCATCAGTTCGTACAGCGTCACGCCGCCTTCCAGCAGTGGCACGCGGTACGGCGCGTAGCCGCCATGCACCGCCATCACGTCATTGGCCGCCAGCGAGTTGGTGAGCACGCTGACATCGACGCCTTCGGCGCGCTTGCCGACCAGCCAGCGCGTGCCCTCGTCGCCGGGCACGAAGTACGGCGAGATCACCCGCAGCTCGCGCTTCGCCAGCCCCATCGCCTTGCCGAGCCGGTGGATCAACCACTGCGCCTGGCCTTCGCCCTGCCCCTTGGCCGCCGGGTCCGAGTAGACGCCCACCTCGTCCAGCCAGTAGAGCGCGTTGCCGCCGACCAGCGCCGGCAAGCCCGGACTGCTGCGCAGGCGCGCAACGTATTCGGCGGCGCGCGTGGACCGGTAGCCGGCGTCGCCATGCGCGCGCAGTTGTTCCAGCGCGCCCTTCTCCGCCTTAGACAGCGCGGCGAGCGGGATGACGGATGCGCTGTTCCAGAAGTCGTCGAAGATCGCCGCGGTCTGCTGCACCGCCGGGCCGACCAGCACCGCGTCCAGGTCCAGGAAGTTGGTCTGGGCGGCGGCATCGAAATACTCGTCGCCGACGTTGCGCCCGCCGACCACTGCAACCCGTCCATCGGCGATCCACGCCTTGTTGTGCATGCGGCGGTTCATCGCGACCGGGCGCAACAGCATTTCGCTCGCGCGGCCGAGCACGCCGGCGCGGCTGCGCGAAGGATTGAACAGCCGCACCTCGATGTTGGGATGCGCGTCCAGCGCGGCCAGGTGCGAGTCCTTGCCATGCGCGGTCATGTCGTCCAGCAGCAGGCGCACGCGCACGCCGCGGTCGGCGGCGCGCAGCACCTCGTAGCCCAGCAGATTGCCGGTGAAGTCGTGGTTCCAGATGTAGTACTGCAGGTCAAGGCTGCGGCCCGCCGCGCGCGCAGTGGCGGCGCGGACGGTGAAGGCGTCCAGGTTGTCGGACAGCAAGGCCATGCCGCTCTGGCGCGGATGCTCGCGCAGCAGCGGCGCGACCGCGCGGTCCAGCGCGGTGGCATCCGCCGCCGTGGCCAGCGCCTGCGAAGGCGCGCCGCGCGCGGTTTCTGAAAAGCGGCCGTAGCTGTACAGCGCCACGGCCGACGCCACCAGCAGCACCAGCAACCCCAGGCCGAGCCGTCGCAGCCACTTGCGCATCCTGTCCCCTCCCTCACGCGTCTGCGCCTATCGTAGTGCCTCCCCCGTGAGGACCGTGCTTGCACGCCCCGGGACGACGCTGCACGCTCGCACCCTGTCATCGCCGAGGATCGTCATGCGCCCCCTGCTCCTGTTTCGACTCGTGGTTCTGCTGGCCGTCGCGTTGCTGACCGTTGCCTGCAGCACCTCGCCGCGACGCGAGGCCACGGACGCGCCGCTGACCTTCATCGTGGTGCGGCATGCCGAGAAGGCCACCGACGATCCGCAGGACCCGAACCTCTCCGCCGCGGGCCGCGCACGCGCCGAGGCCCTGGCGCAGCGCCTGCGGGACGCACCGCTCGTAGCGGCCTATGCCACCGAGTTCCGCCGCACGCAGCAGACCGCGCGACCCGCCGCCGACGCGCATGGCCTTCAGGTGACTGCGTACTTCGCACGCGGTCCTGCGGCGGAAAGCGCGGCGCAGTGGACGCAGGCGCACCGCAGCGGCACCGTCCTCGTCGTCGGCCACAGCAACACCGTGCCCGACCTGGTCGCTGCCTTGTGCGGGTGCACGACACAGCCGATGGACGACACCGAATACGACCGCCTGTCCCTCGTCCGCATCGATGCGGACGGTCGCGCGACCCTCGAGGTCGGCCGCTACGGCGCAACCACCCCCTGACGACGCGCCTGCCCGGATGGGGGATGACGCGCAACGGACCGTTTCCGTATCGTCATCCGGGTCGGCGCCGGCCCATGCGATGCTGCGCGCCTCCCACCGAGGACATGCCATGACCACGATCATCGCGCCACGCGTGCACGACCTGGGCGGCGGCTTCAACGTGCGCCGCGCCGTCCCCAGCCTGCAGGCCCGCAGCGTCGGCCCGTTCGTGTTCGTCGACCACATGGGCCCTGCGGTGTTCGAGCCGGGTCGCGGCATCGACGTGCGTCCGCATCCGCACATCGGCCTGGCGACCGTCACCTTCCTCTGGGCCGGCGCGATCAACCACAAGGACACGCTGGGCTCGGAACAGGTGATCTCGCCCGGCGACGTGAACTGGATGACCGCGGGCCGCGGCATCGCGCATTCCGAGCGTACGCCGGTCGACGTCCGTACCGGCCGCCACGATGTGCACGGCATGCAGACCTGGGTCGCGTTGCCGAAGTCGTATGAGGAAGTCGCGCCCGAGTTCCACCATCATGCAGCCGCGACGTTGCCGGTCATCGACCGTGCCGGCGTGCGCCTGCGCGTGATCGCCGGCCACGCCTATGGCGAGGAATCGCCGGTGAAAGTCTTCAGCGGCACGTTCAACGTGGCGGTCGACCTGCGGCCGGACGCGGAGCTGGAGATCGACGCCGGCCATGTGGAGCGCGCGCTCTACGTGCTCGAGGGCGATGCGCAGGTCGATGGCGCCGACATCCCCGAGAAGCACCTGGTGGTGTTCGACCGTGGCAGCCGGCCGGTGCTGCGGGCCAAGACGCCCCTGAAAGGCCTGCTGATGGGCGGCGAGCCGCTGGATGCGCCACGCCATATGTGGTGGAACTTCGTCTCCAGCTCGCAGGAGCGGATCGACCAGGCCAAACAGGACTGGCTGGAGGGCCGCTTCGGCCACGTTCCGGACGAGACGGAATTCATTCCCCTGCCCGACCGCTGACGGCCCGTTTGCGCGGCGAAATGTGAGTTTTGCTGCAGTGGCGTTTGAAGCACGCGGGATAACGCAAACCAAACACCCGGGCCGATCCGCTTCCGCTATCGTGCGCGCACCGTCATGTGACGGGGCACGCACGCATTGGGGGCTGGCATGAGTCTGGCAAAGAAACTCGCGGCGGAATTCCTGGGGACATTCTGGCTGGTACTGGGCGGTTGCGGCAGCGCCGTGCTGGCCGCCAACTTCGGTGGCGATGGCAACCCGTTGGGCATCGGCTTGTTGGGGGTCTCGCTGGCCTTCGGCCTGACGGTGCTGACCGGCGCCTATGCGTTCGGCCACATCTCCGGCGGACACTTCAACCCCGCCGTCAGCGTGGGCCTGTGGGCCGGCGGCCGGTTCCCGGCCCGTGAGCTGCTGCCCTACATCGTGGCGCAGGTGGTGGGCGGCCTCGCGGCGGGCTTCATCCTCTGGCACATCGCGAAAGGCCAGCCCGGCTTCGCGATCGACCCCAACGCGGCCGGTGCCTTCGCCAGCAATGGCTATGGCGCGATGTCGCCGGGTGGGTACACCGTCGCCGCCGCCTTCCTCACGGAGGTCGTGCTCACCGCGTTCTTCCTGATCGTGATCATGGGCTCGACGCACGGGCGGGCGCCGGTGGGCTTCGCGCCCATCGCGATCGGCCTGGCGTTGACCCTGATCCACCTGATCAGCATCCCGGTAACCAATACTTCGGTGAACCCGGCCCGTTCGACGGCGGTCGCGCTGTTCGCCGGCCCGACCGCGATCGGGCAACTCTGGCTGTTCTGGCTGGCACCGGTGCTGGGTGGCCTGATCGGCGGCATGCTGTACGGCTGGCTGGGGCGCGATCGCGCCTGAGCCCATGCGTCGTGCCCGGCGGGAGCCGGGCACGCGCGTGACAGGGGGTGTGACTGGGGTCCCCGTTCACGCGTGTAGCGCGTTGTTTTGCGACGCAGCATGGGCTATGGTCGGGCCAATGCCGGGGGAAAACGGCAGCCGACACCGGGGAATGCAAGGGATGGAGCAGGGCCGCAGGGCCCGTCACGGTGCGCGGACAACGCGGCACCGCCCTGACCGGGCGACCATCCAGGGGATTTCGATGAAGACCATGATCGCTGTCTGTCTCTGCCTTGCGTCCGCCACTGCGTGGTCGCAGGAGGCATCGTCCTGTCCCACCCTGCCCGCCAGCGCCGGCCTGCAGTGGGAACAGCGCCTGGATGCCAGCTTCATCGCCTGCAAGGCGGTCACGACCGAAGGCCGCCAGGTGTTGAACGTGATGCTCACGTCGCGCGACCCGAAGATCCGTCTGGAACGTCGGCTGCGCGAAGAGGAGAGCACGTTCTCCGGCGAAGAGATCTACTGGTACCGGCTGGACCTGGCAGGCCAGGAAACCTCACCCGCCATGGCGTCGCGCCGCATCACCGTGGTCGAGTTCGACAACGATCGGTATGCGCAGGTGTGGATCAACGCGAACTCGCCCGAAGAACTCGGCACGCTGATTTCGTTGGCGCAGCAGCTCGACGTCCGCGCCACCAGCGCGCAGCTCTCCGCCGGCAACTGATCGCCACGGCGGGACGTCGTCCCACCGCGTCCTATCAGAATCGGCCTTCCTGGAAATCGACGAAGGCCTGCATCAGTTCCTGGCGCGTGTTCATGACGAACGGGCCGTGGCGCATTACCGGTTCGCGCAGCGGGCGGCCCGCCACCACGATCAAGCGCGCAGGCCGGCTGCCTGCGCGTACCGTCAGCACCTCGCCCCCGCCGAGCACACCCATCTCGTGCGTATCCAGCGGCCGTGCCTCGTCGCCCTCGCCCACCGTGAGCGCACCTTCGAACACGTACGCGAAGGCATTGTGTCCGGCCGGCAATGCGTAGTCCCACGCCTTGCCCGCGTCCAGCGCGATGTCGAGGTACACGGGTTCCGTGGCGGGCTGCGAGATCGGGCCCTGCACGTCACCGACGGTGCCGGCGATGACCTTCACTTCCACGCCGGCCGCCGGCCTGGCCACCGGGATGCGATCGGGCGCGAATTCCTGGTACTTCGGCGCCGTCATCTTGTCCCGCGCAGGCAGGTTCACCCACAACTGGAAGCCGCGCATCCGGCCGGATTCCTGCTCGGGCATCTCCGAGTGCACCAACCCGCGGCCGGCCGTCATCCACTGCACGGCGCCCGGCGTCAGCAGGCCTTCGTTGCCGTGGTTGTCGCGATGTCGCATGCGGCCATCAAGCATGTAGGTGACCGTCTCGAAGCCGCGATGCGGATGCTCCGGGAAACCGGCCAGGTAGTCTTCGGCCTTGTCCGTGCCGAACTCGTCGAGCAGCAGGAACGGATCGAGATCCGGCAGGTCGGGGCCACCGATCACGCGCGTCAGCTTGACGCCCGCGCCATCGGACGTGGGTCGGCCGCGGACGCTGCGGATCACGCGGGCGGGAGTGGTGTCGGTCAGGGTGGCCATGGTGCCTCCGGTTCAATTCCCGACAAGATGGCACCGCACCGGCCGCTTCGGAACGGCGGCCGACGTAACCATCCGTTCCATCGGTGGATCGCCAGCGCGCGCCGCGGCGGCGGGCCTCAGGCCACGTAGACCGACTTGATGTTCATGAACTCGTGGATGCCGTGCTCGGCCAGCTCGCGGCCGAAGCCGGAGCGCTTGGTGCCACCAAAGGGCAGCCGCACGTCGCTGCGGACGATCGCATTGACGAAGGCCGCGCCGACCTGCAGTTGCCGCGCGATGAGATCGCCACGATCCACGTTGCGCGTCCACACGCTGCCGCCCAGGCCGAAGGTGGTGTCGTTCGCGACCCGCACGGCGTCGGCATCGTCCTTCACCCGCAGGATGCTCGCGACCGGGCCGAACAGTTCTTCCTCGTAAGCCGGCATGCCGGGCGCGACGGCATCGAGGATCGACGCCGGATAGCCCGCATGCGACGCATCGGGCTCGCCGCCGAGCAGCACCTTCGCGCCTTTGGACACGCTGGCCCGCACCTGCTTGTGCAGTTCATCGCGCAGATCCTGACGTGCCATCGGCGCGAGCGTGGTGCTGTCGTCCTGCGGATCACCCAACTGCAGCTTCGCCGCCGCCTCGACGAAACGCTTCACGAATTCATCGGCGATGCCCTCCTGCACGATGAAGCGCTTGGCCGCGATGCAGGTCTGTCCGGCGTTGCCGAAACGCGATGCCACGGCACCGGCGACGGTCTTGTCGAGGTCCGCATCGTCGAGCACGATGAACGCGTCGCTGCCGCCGAGCTCCATCACGCTCTTCTTCAACTGGCCGCCGGCATTGGCTGCGACGGAACGGCCCGCGCGTTCGCTGCCGGTCAGCGTCACCGCCGCGACGCGCGCATCGCGGATCACCTCGGCGGCCTGGTCGTTGTCGATGTGGAGCACGCCGAACACGCCCTCGGGCAGTCCGGCTGCCGACAGCGTGTCGGCGATGGCGTCGGCGCAGCGCGGCACGTTGCTCGCATGCTTCAGCACCGCCACGTTGCCCGCCATGAACGCCGGCGCCAGGAAGCGGAACACCTGCCAGATCGGAAAGTTCCACGGCATCACCGCCAGCACGCAGCCGATCGGTTCGTAGCGCACATAACTGCGTTGGCCATCCGTGGACACCGGCTGATCCAGCAGGTAGTCGGCGGCATGGTCGGCGTAGTAGTCGCAGGCTCCCGCGCACTTGTCGACCTCGGCCAGGGCTTCCTTGCGCAGCTTGCCCATCTCGGCCGTCATGACGCGCTGGATGTCGTCGCGGCGACGGCGCAACTCCGCGCCGATGGCGCGCAGCACCTTGCCGCGCTCGGCCAGCGACAGCGCCGCCCACGCGGGGAATGCCCGCTGCGAGGCGGCCAGCGTGGCGTCGACCTGCGCGGCCGTCATCAGCTCGTGGCGGTACTCGACCTGGCCGGTCGCGGGATTGGTGGTTTCGACAGTCATGGCGTCACACGGTGCATGGAAGTGCCGACCATTATCGGCGGTACGGCGTTAGGCGGTCGTGGGCAACGGCGCGCCGTCACCCGTTCTCCTGCAACGCCAGTTGCATGTCGCGCTGGCGGCGCTTCTCTTCGCGGTACATGAGCCACCAGCCGAGGAAGGCCGCCACCGTCACGACCAGGATCATCAGCGTGGCGAGCGCATTGATCTTCGGGCTCAGGCCCAGGCGCACCGACGAGAACACCTTCATCGGCAGCGTGGTCGAACTCGGCCCGGCGACGAAGCTGGCGATCACCACGTCGTCCAGCGAGAGCGTGAACGCCAGCAACCAGCCCGAGACCAGGGCGGGCGCGATGATCGGCAGCGTGATCAGGAAGAACACCTTGATCCGGTTCGCACCCAGGTCCATCGCGGCTTCCTCCAGCGACTTGTCCAGTTCGGAGAGACGCGAGGACACGACCACGGTGACGAACGCGAGGGTGAAGGTCACGTGCGCGATCCAGATCGACAGGATGCCGCGCGGCTGCAGTCCGACGACCTGGCCCAGCGAGACGAACATCAGCAGGATCGACAGGCCGATGATCACTTCCGGCATCACCAGCGGCGCTGTGATCAGCGCACCGAACAGCGTCTTGCCGGGGAACCGGCGCATGCGCGTCATCACCAGCGCGGCCATCGTGCCCAGCACGACGGCGGCGGTCGCCGTCCAGAACGCCACCTTGATGCTGACCCACGCGGCATCCAGCATCTGCTTGTCGCGGAACAGCTCGACGTACCACTTGAACGAGAACCCCGACCACACCGTGGCCAGGCGCGACTCGTTGAAGGAGTAGACCATCAGGATGAGCACCGGCACATACAGGAAGGCGAACCCGAGGCCGAGCACCGTCCAGTTGACGGCGCGTTGTCTGACACGGCTCATGTCAGCCTCCCTTCCATCTCGCGCTGCTGCACGCGGTTGAAGATCAGGATCGGGATCAACAGCAGGATCAGCATGACGATGGCCACCGCCGATGCTGCAGGCCAATCGCGGTTGTTGAAGAACTCGCCCCACAGCACGCGGCCGATCATCAGGGTGTCCGGGCCGCCCAGCAGCTCGGGGATGACGAACTCGCCCACCGCCGGGATCATCACCAGCATGCAGCCGGCGATGATGCCTGCCTTGGACAGCGGCAGGGTGATGGTGAAGAACGCTTTCCACGGCTTTGCGCCGAGATCGTAGGCGGCCTCCAGCAGGCGGTGGTCGTGCTTCACGAGGTTGGTGTACAGCGGCAGCACCATGAACGGCAGATAGCAGTAGACGATGCCGATGTACGCCGCCATCGGCGTGTAGAGGATCTGCAGCGGCTCGTCGATGAGGCCGATCTTCATCAGCAGGTTGTTGAGCAGGCCGTTGTTCTTGAGGATGCCGATCCACGCATAGACCCGGATCAGGAACGACGTCCACGAAGGCAGCACCACCAGCATCATCGCGATGTTGCGCGTGGACGGCGGCAGGCGCGCGATCACGTACGCGATCGGATAGGCGACCAGCAGTGCGAGGAAGGTGGAGATCGCGGCGATCTTGATCGAGCTGAGGTACGCCGCCACGTACTGGGAGTCGGTAAACAGCGCGGCGTAGTTGCCCAGATTGAGCTTGAGTGTCAGCGCCTCGTCGATGTACTCCAGGATGGGCGTGTACGGCGGCATCGCGATCGCGAGCTTGGAGAACGAGATCTTCAGCACGATCAGGAACGGGATCGCGAAGAACAGCAGCAGCCACAGGTAGGGCACCGAGATCACGCCCCAGCGCGGCCCCGGCAGGCGTTTCTGGAGGGAGCGCAGGAGGTTCATGAGGTCAGCACCACGCCGTCGTTGTCGCCCCACCACACCCAGACTTCATCGTTCCAGGTCATGCCTTCGCTGGCCCAGCGCTGGACGTTGGCGAAGTTGGCCATGAACTTGTACCCGCTGGGCAGACGCACGTGGTAGACCGAGTGGCTGCCGAAATAGGCGATGTCCTCGATCACGCCCTTGGCCTTGTTGTGCGGCTGCGGCGGTTCCTGCTTGCCGATGCCCAGTTTCTCGGGCCGCACGGCGAAGGCGACCTCCTGCCCTTCGAAACCCGAGATGCCGTGGCCAATGTAGATCGGGTCCGGCAGCTGCGGCGAACGGATGGTGACGTAGTTCGCTTCGTCCTCCTCCACCGCGCCTTCAATCAGGTTGACCGAGCCGATGAACTCAGCGGCGAAACGGCTGGTCGGCTGCTCGTAGATCTCGTCGGGCGTGCCAACCTGGCGGATCCAGCCCTGGTCCATCAGCGCGATGCGGGTCGCCATCGTCATCGCCTCTTCCTGGTCGTGGGTGACCATCACGCAGGTCACGCCCGACTTCTCGATGATGCTGACCAGTTCCAGCTGCATCTGCGAGCGCAGCTTCTTGTCGAGCGCGCCCATCGGCTCGTCCAGCAGCAGCAGTTTCGGTCCCTTGGCCAGCGAACGCGCCAGCGCCACGCGCTGCTGCTGGCCGCCGGAGAGCTGGTGCGGCTTGCGCTTGGCCAACTTGCCCAGCTGCACCAGTGCCAGCATCTCCTCGACGCGCTTCTTGATCGCGTCCTTGGCCAGGCCGTCCTGCTTCAGCCCGAAGGCGATGTTCTGCTCCACGGTCATGTGCGGGAACAGCGCGTACGACTGGAACATCATGTTGAGCGGCCGCTCGTATGGCGGCAGGTCATTGAGCAGCTGGCCGTCCAGGAAGATCTTGCCGGAGGTGGGCTTCTCGAACCCCGCCAGGCAGCGCAGCAACGTCGACTTGCCACTGCCCGAACCGCCCAGCAACGCAAAGATCTCGCCCTTGCGGATGGTCAGGTTGGTGTCGTCGACGGCCACGAATCCGTCAAATTCCTTGCGCACGTCGACGATGCGCAGGTACTCCTGCGCGTTCGCCTTGCCGTTCGATGCCGCGCCGTTGCCCTGTTCTGCCGCCATGGAATTCCCCTGGTCGCCGGCGCTGCATGCGCGCCGGCCGTGGTAGGTCGCGTGGATCCGTCGGATCCGGGGCGGAGGTCGTCCGCCCCGGCGGCGGTGTTTACTTGCCGGTCTTCAGTTCCGTCCAGATGCGCGTGTACTGACGGTCCACTTCCGGCGGGATGATGGCGAAGGTGAACAGCTTGGCTTCCACCTCAGGCGTCGGGTAGATGGTCGGATCTTCGGTGATCGCCTTGTCCATCAGTTCCTTGGCCTTCGGCAGGGCGTTCGGGTAGCTGATGAAGTTGGAGTTGTTGGCCATCACCTGCGGGTCGAGCAGATAGTTGATGAAGGCGTAGGCCGCATCGACATGCTTGGCGTCCTTCGGGATCGACAGCATGTCGAACCACTGCGGCGCGCCTTCCTTCGGGATGGCATAGGCGATGTTCACACCGTTCTTGGCTTCCGCCGCGCGGTCGCGCGCCTGGATGATGTCGCCCGACCACCCCACCACCAGGCAGGTGTCGCCATTGGCCATGGCGTCGATGTACTGCGAGGAATGGAAGTTGGTGATGTACGGACGGATCGTCTTCAGCAACGCCGCCGCCTTGTCGATCACGGCCGGATCCTGGCTGTTGGGGTCCTCGCCGAGATAGTTCAGCGCGATCGGGATGATCTCCGACGGCGTATCGAGGAAGGTCACGCCACAGTCCTTCAGCTTCTTGATGTTCTCGGGCTTGAAGACGATATCCAGGCTGCTGGCGATATCGGTGTTGCCGAACGCGGCCTTCACCTTGTCGACGTTGTAGCCGATGCCGGTGGTGCCCCACATGTAGGGGATGGCGTACTGGTTGCCCGGGTCCTGGTTCTCCAGGCGCTTCATGATCGCCGGGTCCAGGTTCGCGTAGTTGGGGATCTTGCTCTTGTCCAGCGGAAGGAACACGCCGGCCTGGATCTGCCGGCCCAGGAAGTTCATCGTCGGCACGACCACATCGTAGCCGCTGCTGCCCGCCAGCAGCTTGGTCTCCAGGACCTCGTTGCTGTCGAACACATCGTAGGTGACCTTGATGCCCGACTGCTTCTCGAAGTTCGGAATCGTGTCCTCGGCGATGTAGTCGGACCAGTTGTAGACGTTGACCTGCTTGTCGCCGCCATCGGCGGACTTGGCCGCATCGCCGTCGCCGGATTTGCCGCAGGCCGCGAGGGTACAGAGGGCCAGGGTGGTTGCCAGTACGCGCAGTTTCATCAATCTCTCTCCATTCGGCCCGCGAGGGCGGCTTGATGTGGTCCCCGCGTTGGCTCGTGGTCGCCGCGGGCGTGCTGTCATTGCAGTGGCCGGTTCCGTGCCGTGATTGCTTCCCCTTCTTTCCCCTTCCCCTTTGCCGCCTCCCCGTGGCGCCGTCCGCTCACGCGTCCGTCGCCACCATGACAGAGGGCGCGTCCATCATGGCCCGCGCCCTCGTGTGTTTCAGCGTCCGGTCTTCAGTTCCGTCCAGATGCGCGTGTACTGCCGATCCACTTCCGGCGGCAGGACCGCGAAGGTGAAGAGCTTCGCGTCCACCTCGGCCGGCGGGTAGATCGTCGGATCGTCCGCGATCGCCTTGTCCACCATCGGCCTCGACGACGGCACCGGATTGGGATAGGTCACGAAATTGGTGTTCGCCGCCGCGACCTTCGGGTCCAGCAGGTAGTTGATGAAAGCGTAGGCGTTATCGACGTTCTTCGCATCCTTCGGGATCGCCAGCATGTCGAACCACTGCGGCGCGCCTTCCTTCGGAATGGAGTACGCGATGTTGACGCCGTTGCCAGCCTCGGCGGCGCGGTCGCGCGCCTGGATCACGTCGCCCGACCAGCCGACCACCAGGCAGACATCGCCGTTGGCCAGGTCGTTGATGTACGAGGACGAATGGAAGTTGCGGATGTACGGGCGGATGGTCTTCAGCAGCGCCGCAGCCTTGTCGATCACCTTGGGATCGAAACTGTGCGGGTCCTCGCCCAGGTAGTTCAGCGCGATCGGGATCAGTTCCGATGGCGTGTCCAGCACGGTGATGCCGCAGTCTTTCAGCTTGGCGGCGTTCTCGGGTTTGAACACCACGTCCCAGCTGCCGGTGACGGCGGTGTCGCCGAAAACCGCCTTGATCTTGTCGACGTTGTAGCCGATGCCGCTGGTGCCCCACAGGTAGGGCACCGCGTACTGGTTGCCGGGGTCCTGCTGCTCGATGCGCTTGAGCATCGCCGGGTCGAGGTTCTTCAGGTTCGGGATCTTGCTCTTGTCCAACGGGAGGAACACGCCCGCCTGGATCTGCCGGCCGAGGAAGCTCAGCGACGGCACCACCACGTCATAGCCGCTACTGCCGGCCAGCAGCTTGGTTTCGACCATCTCGTCGCTGTCGAACACGTCGTAGGTCACCTTGGTGCCGGTGGCCTTCTCGAAGTTCGGGATGGTGTCCTCTGCGATGTAGTCGGACCAGTTGTAGACGTTGAGCGCCTTGGACGCTGCGCCGTCGGCGGCCTTCTCGTCCTTGCCGCCACAGGCGGCCAGGACGGCGGCGGCCAGCATGACGGTGAGGGTCTTGAGCTTCATCGGGGTCTCCATGGAACAGGATCGGGGGATGGAAACATCATACGCCCGGGCCGCGACGCTGTGACGCAGCGCACGCTCGCCCGCGCTTACACGCCCAGCTCCGCCGCGGTGTCGTTGAGCGCCTTCCATGTCTTGTCGAACAGCTCGTCCACCTGCGCGCGGGTGATGATCAGCGGCGGCGACAGCAGCATGGCGTCCCAGGTGGCGCGCAGGATCAGCCCGTGTTTCAGCGCATGGTCACGGCAGCGCGGGCCGACCGTCCCGCGTTCCGGGAAGAACGCCCGTTTGCCCTTGTCCGGCACCAGCTCCAGTGCGCCGACCATACCGGCGATACGGGCCTGTCCCACGAGGCGATGCTCGCCCAGTTCCGCCCAGCGCTCGGCGAGGTACGGGGCGACCTCGGTCTTCGCACGCTCGACGATCTTCTCGTCCTGCAGGATGCGGATGTTCTCCAGCGCGACGGCCGCGCAGACCGGATGGCCGGAATAGGTGGCGCCATGCGCCAGCTCGCCGCCCTGCTCCTTCAGCACCTTCGCCACGCGGTCGTTGAACATGGCCGCGCCCAGCGGGATGTAGCCGGAGGTGATGCCCTTGGCCACCGGCATGATGTCCGGCTGGAACCCGAAGTACTGCGAACCGAACCATTCGCCGGTGCGCCCGAAACCGCAGATCACTTCGTCCGCCACCAGCAGCACGTCGTACTGGCGGCAGATGCGCTCGATCTCGGGCCAGTAGGTATTCGGCGGGATGTAGACGCCGATGGCGCCCATGATCGGCTCGCCGATGAAGGCCGCCACGCGCTCCGGCCCCAGTTCCAGGATCTTCTGCTCCAGCCGGCGCGCGGCGACCAGGCCGTACTCGTCCTCGGACAGGTCGCCACCGTCGGCGAACCAGAACGGCGGATCGATGTGGTGGATGTCCGGAATCGGCAGGCCGCCCTGCTTGTGCATGCCCTTCATGCCGCCGAGGCTGGCGCCGGCCATGGTGGTGCCGTGGTAACCGTCGTGGCGGCCGATGAAGATGTTCTTCCGCGGCTGGTCCTGCACCGCCCAGAAGTGGCGGACCATGCGCAGGATGGTGTCGTTCGCCTCGGAGCCGGAATTGACGAAGAAGGAATGATTGAGGTCGCCCGGCGCCAGTTCCGCCAGTTTCGCGGCAAGCGCGATGGTCGGCTCGGTCGTGCACTGGAAGAAGCTGTTGTAGTAGGCCAGCTGCGTCATCTGCTTCGACGCCACCTCGCCCAGTTCCTTGCGGCCGTAACCGATGTTGACGCACCACAGGCCGGCGAAGGCATCGAGCAGCTGGTTGCCATCGGCATCCCAGACGTAGCAGCCCTCGCCCTTGGTCAGGATGCGCGTGCCGCGCTTCGCCAGCGCGGCGTTGTCGTTGAACGGGTGCAGGTGGTGCTCGGCGTCGAGCTTCTGCAGGGTGCGGGTGTCGAGTCGGGTCATGTGAGCTCCGGTGCAATGCTTTCTGTAGGAGCGACGTGAGTCGCGACCAGTGCGCGACCGTCGGGCGTGCGGTCGCGACTCACGTCGCTCCTACAGACATAAAATTAGTTAGACGTTCAACAACAGGAATTCCCGCTCCCACGAACTGATCACACGGAAGAAGGTCTCGTATTCCTTGCGCTTGACCGACACGTACGCGCGCACGAAGCGCGCGCCCATCAGGTCCTGCAGCGGCTTGCAGCCCTCCAGTTCGTCCAGCGCCTCGCCCAGCGAACGCGGCAGTTCGAAACCGATGTCCTGTGCGCTGCTCGCCAGCGGCTCCGTCGGCTTGAGCTGCTCGCGGATGCCCATCAGGCCGCAGGCCAGCGTGCCGGCCATCGCCAGGTAGGGATTCGCGTCGGAGCCCGCGAAACGGCTTTCCACGCGCATGTTCTCCGGCGTGTCCATCGGCACGCGCAGGCCGCAGGTGCGATTGTCGTAGCCCCACTGCACGTTGATCGGCGCCACTTGCCCCAGCGCCAGCCGGCGGTAGGAATTGACGTTGGGGCCGAAGAACGCCATCGCCATCGGCACGTACTTCTGCAGGCCGGCCAGGTAGTGCCCGAACAGCTTGCTGCCCTTGCCTTCCGACTTGCCGGTGAATACGTTGCGACCGGTCTTGATGTCCACCAGGCTCTGGTGGATGTGCATCGCGCTGCCCGGCTCGTTCTCCATCGGCTTGGCCAGGAATGTGGCATACACGCCGTGGCGCAGCGCCGCTTCACGCATCGTGCGCTTGAACAGGAAGACCTGGTCCGCGCGCGACAACGCGTCGTCGTGGGTGAAGTTGACTTCCAGCTGCGCGGCGCCCGATTCGTGGATCAGCGTGTCCACGTCGAGCTCCATCGCCTCGCAGTAGTCGTACATCAGGTCGAGGATGGGGTCGAATTCGTTGACCGCGTCGATCGAGTACGACTGGCGCGCGGTTTCCGGGCGGCCGGAACGGCCCGCCGGCGGCAGCAGCGGGAAATCCGGGTCGGTGTTCTTCTGCACCAGGAAGAATTCCAGCTCCGGCGCCACCACCGGGCGCAGGCCTTCCTTCTCATAGGCCGCCAGCACGCGCCGCAACACGTTGCGCGGCGCCAGTTCGTGCGGCTTGCCGTCCTTGGTGTAGCAGTCGTGGATGACCTGGGCCGTCGGATCCGCCGCCCACGGCACCATGCGGACGGTGTCCGCATCGGGACGCAGGAACATGTCCGAGTCCGACGGCGAGGTCAGCTCGTAATAGTCGTCCGGATAGTCGCCCGTCACCGTGGTGGCGAAGATGCCTTCCGGCAGTCGCGTGCCGTAGTCATGGCTGAACTTGTCTGCGGGAATGATCTTGCCGCGCGCGTTGCCGGTGATGTCCGGCACCAGGCACTCGACCTCGGTGATGCTGCGCTCCTTCAGCCAGCGGCGCAGCGAACTCTCGGACGGCTCGGGGGCTTCGGTCTTCTTGCGTTGGGAGGGCTTCTGGCTCATGGCAACTCAGTCGGTCGGGAGGAGATGCCGGCGCGTTGCGCCGGAAACGAACCGCACGGGCGCGTCAGCGCCCGCCCTCCCATGGCGGCGGGTGGCGCCGCTTCATGCTGGCCTCCGCGCCGCGCGGCTCCGGCACGCATCGCCGAACGCACGGAAGATGGCCAGGTAGAACCGGTTGTCCCGCACCTTCCATTCCGGATGCCACTGCACCGCCAGCATGAACGCGGGGCCGTCGTGGCGATAGGCCTCGATCAAGCCATCCGGCGCCTGCGCTTCCACGACCAGGCCGTCGCCGAGACGACGCACGCCCTGGCCATGCAACGAGTTCACCGTCGCCCGCGTATCGCCGGCGAGCGTGGCCAGCATGCCGCCCGGCACGAGGGCGACGTCATGCGCCGGGCCGTACTGCACGTCCAGCGGGTCGTCCTTGTTCTCGCGGTGGTCCATGAAACCGGGCTGCTCGTGCACCTTCTGGTACAGGCTGCCGCCGAAGGCCACGTTCACTTCCTGGAAGCCGCGGCAGATCGCCAGCACGGGCACGCCCATCTCGATGGCAAGCGGGATCAGCGGCAGGTTGGTGGCATCCCGGCGCGGGTCCAGCAAATTGCCCTCGTAGCTCGACTCGTCGCTGTAGTGATGCGGCTCGATGTTGCTGACGGCGCCGGTCAGCAGCAGGCCGTCCAGGCTGGCGAGCACCTCGCGCAGCGGCAGCACCGGATCGAGCGTGGGCACCAGCAGCGGCAGGCACTCCGCGCCATCGACCACGGCGCGGACGTACTTCTCGCCGACGGCAAGGAAGGGATGCGCACCGATTTGCTTGTGGTCGGTCGGCAGACCGACCCGCGGCAGCGGGGTCATGCAGGAAGCCCGGGATGGCTTCCGGGCAACTTAACCCGGCCGTTTTATTTTTACAACACAAGCACGCTCCACGACCATTTCAGCGCCGATATGGTGCGCCGCGGCACCCATTTAGGGCGTTTCCGGGGCCTGCACCGATTCTTCCGTTGAGTATTCTTGACGCGACCACCGCTCTGCTAAGCTGCGCCGCAGCCTCCAGGAACGCCCTCATGCGCCCCGATTCCGCCGCGTCTTCCCTGCCCGCCGACGATGCCGCCACGCTGGCGTCCATCCCCGACTGCGAGCAGATCGACCTGCTGCTGCCCGACTTGAACGGGCTGCTGCGAGGCAAGCGCATCACCCGCGACGCGCTGGAGAAGGTGTACCGGGACGGCGTGTGCCTGCCGATGTCGTTGATCGCCACCGACATCACCGGCAACACCGTCGAGGAAACGGGACTCGGCTACGACATCGGCGACGAGGACCGCATCTGCCGCCCCGTGCCGGGCTCGCTGCGGCCCGTGCCGTGGTCGCCACGCCCGGCCGCGCAACTGCTGCTCAGCATGGAAGACGCGCAAGGCGGCATGTTCGAAGCCAATCCACGCGAAGTGCTGAAGCGCGTGCTGGCGCGTTACGCCTCGCGCGGCCTGAAGCCGGTGGTGGCGGTGGAACTGGAGTTCTACCTGTTCGACCAGCGCATGGACGACGCGGGCCGCCCGCGCACGTCGATCAATCCGGCGACCGGGCAGCGCAACACCAGCACGCAGGTCTACTACATGGAAGACCTGAACGACTACCGCGGCTTTACCGATGCGGTGGCCGCCGCGTGCCGCGCGCAGCGCATTCCCGCCGACACCGCCGTGGCCGAGTACGCGCCGGGCCAGTTCGAGATCAACCTCAAGCACCGCGACGACGCCCTGCTCGCCTGCGACGATGCGATCTACCTCAAGCGCGCGATCAAGGCCGCGGCGCAGCAGCAGGGCCTGATGGCCAGCTTCATGGCCAAGCCCTTCGCCGAACAGGCCGGCAGCGGCATGCACATCCACGCCAGCGTGCTGGACGCGGAAGGCCGCAACATCTTCGCCTCGCCGCAGTCGGCCCCGGCCGACGCGCTGAAGCATGCCATCGGCGGCCTGCAGCGCAGCGACCAGGACTGCCTGCTGCTGTTCGCACCGCATGCCAACAGCTACCGGCGCTTCGTATTGAATGCCTTCGTGCCACTCAATGATGTGTGGGGCTACAACAACCGCACCGTCGCCATGCGCATCCCGCACAGCGACGAAGCCAATACGCGGATCGAACACCGCATCGCCGGCGCCGACGCCAACATCTACCTGGTCACCGCCGCCGTGCTCGCCGGCATGCTGCACGGCATCGAGCAGGGCTTCGATCCCGGCCCGCCGATCACCGGCAACGCGTACGAACAGACCGAGATCCGCACGCCGTTCTGGCGCGAGGCCATCGGCGCGTTCATGGGCAGCGAGTTCATCCGCGAGCAGTTCGGCACCGCGTTCCAGCACATCTACGGCCAGCAGAAGCTCAAGGAGATGCACAGCTTCTACACCGAGGTGACCGATCTGGAGTACGCGTGGTACCTGCGATCGGTGTGAGCCAGGCGATGCCCGCATGACCTCCGCGCACGCCTATCCCGACAGCTGGTACGCCGCCAGCACGACGCCGCTGCCCGCGCAGCCGGCACTGGAAGGCCGCATCGAGGCCGACGTCTGCATCCTCGGCGCGGGCTACACCGGCCTGTCGGCGGCGCTGGAGCTGGCCGAGGCCGGCTACCGCGTCGTGGTGCTGGAGGCCGAGCGCATCGGCTGGGGCGCGTCCGGCCGCAACGGCGGCCAGGCCATCGCCGGTTTCGGGTGCGGCGAGTCGAAGCTGGAAGCGCTGGTCGGGTTCGACGATGCGAAGAAGATGTTCGACCTGTCGGTGGACGGCCTGCGCTGGCTGCGCAGCCGGATCGAGCGGCACGGGATCGACTGCGACTGGCGCGACGGCCACGCCACCGTGCCGATCAAGCCGCGCCAGCAGCATGAAATCGAACACGCGGTCGAGGACTTCAACAGCCGCTACGGCCACCCGGTGCAGTGGTGGAGTCGCGAGCGCCTGCGCAGCGAGCTGGCGAGCGACCGCTACCTTGGTGCGATGTACGACCCGGTGAGCGGCCACCTGCATCCACTGGCCTATGCGCTCGGCCTCGGTCGTGCGGCGCTGGCGGCCGGTGCGACGATCTTCGAGGGTTCGCGCGTCACCCAGCTGGTGCGCGGCACGCGGCCGGTACTGAAGACCGCGCGCGGCGAAGTGGCGTGCGACCACGTCATCCTCGCGGGCAACGCGCTGCTGCGCGGGATCGCGTCGGAACTCGAATCACGGGTGATGCCCGTCGGCACCTACATCGCCGCCACGCCCCCGCTGGGCGAGGAACGCGCGCGCGCCCTGATCCGCAACGACATGGCGGTGGCCGACACCAACTGGGCGCTGGACTACTTCCGCGTGGGCCGCGACCACCGCGTGCTGTTCGGCGGACGCGCCAGCTATTCCACCCTGCCACCGCCCAACCTGCGCGGGGTGATGACGCGGCGCATGCACCGCGTGTTCCCGCAGCTGCGCGATGTCGGCATCGAGTACCTCTGGGGCGGGATGATCGACATCTCGCTCAACCGGGCGCCGCACTGGGGCCGGCTGTCGCCCAACCTCTATTTCGCCCAGGGTTTCTCCGGCCACGGCCTGATCGCCGCCGGCCTGGCGGGCACCACGCTCGCCCAGGCCATCCGCGGCCAGTCCGAGCGGCTGGACCTGTTCGCGAAGATCGACCACCACCCGTTCCCCGGCGGACGCGCCCTGCGTACGCCCCTGCTGGTGGCCGCCATGGCCTGGTACAAGCTGCGCGACGCGCTCTGGTAGGCCGGCGGCGGCACGCGTCATTTTCGTGACGGCGCTCTCAAGTCCAGGCCGATCGGGCCGATACGGAGGCATGGAACCTCCGTAACGCCCATGACGATGCAGACACCCCTGCGTGCTTCGCCCGCCCCCGTCAGTCCGACGCCGCTGCCCCAGCGCATCCTGGTGGTGGAGAACTCGCGCACGCACGCACGCCTGATCGGCGAGGCGATCGAACAGAAGCTCAACCTTCCTGTCGTCTACGCCGCGACCCTCGCCGACGCCCGTGCCGCACTGGAACGGCACCCGGACTGGTTCATGGCCGTCACCAGCCTGGTGCTGGCCGACGGCAGCCATGACGAGGTCGTGGAGTTCTTCCTGTCGCGCCAATTGCCCACCGTGGTGGTCAGCGGCGTCTACGACGATGGCATGCGCGAACAGGTGCTGCGCCGGCAGGTCGTGGACTACGTACTGAAGAACACGCCCGGCAGCATCGATTACCTGGTGTGGCTGGTACAGCGGCTGGAGCGCAACCGGCGGATCGCCGCGCTGGTCGTCGACGATTCGCGCTCGGCGCGGCAGCATGCGGCTGCGCTGCTGTCGATGTACGGCTTCCGCGTGGTCGAGGCGGCCGATGGCGAGGCCGGCCTGGCGATGCTGGACGCCAATCCCGACATCCGCCTGGCAATCGTCGACCAGGAAATGCCCGGCATGAAGGGCCACGAATTCACCCGACGCCTGCGCGCGCGCCACGCGCGCGACCACCTGGCCATCATCGGCATTTCCGGCACCAGCGACGGCAGCCTGGTGCCGCGCTTCCTGAAGAGCGGCGCCAACGATTTCCTGCACAAGCCCTTCTCCCGCGAAGAGTTCTTCTGCCGCGTGTCGCAGAACATCGATCAGCTGGAACTGATCGGCACCCTGCAGGACCTGGCCACGCGCGACTTCCTGACCGGCCTGCCGAACCGCCGGCACTTCCTCGCCGAATGCCACGCGCTGCTGCCGAACACGCTGGGCCGCCAGCAGTCTGTGACGGCGGCCATCGTCGACATCGACCACTTCAAGCACATCAACGACACCTACGGCCACGAAGCCGGCGACGTGGCGCTCAAGGCCGTCGCCCAGGCCATCGCGCGCCACGCCGGCACGCAGGACCTGGTGGCGCGCTTCGGCGGCGAGGAGTTCTGCGCGCTCGTGCCCTATCTCGGCGAAAGCGAGGCGGTGGAGTACTTCGAGTCGCTGCGCGCGGCCATCGAGGCGCTCGACGTCGACATCGGGAGCCAGAAGATCCGGATGACCGTCAGCGTCGGCGTGTTCCGCACGCGCTTCCCGGGCCAGACCCTCAATCATCTGCTGAGCGAAGCCGACCGACGCCTGTACCTGGCAAAAGCCGGTGGACGGAACCGCGTGATCGCCAGCGGCTGAGCCCTGCGTCATGCGGTCGCGGCATTGATTCCGATCAATGCCGCGCCATGGGTACGCACCTAGATTTCCCCTGCATTCCGGCATCCGCCGGCAGGGGACTCGCACATGACACTGCTGATCTGGCAGGACGACATGGACACGGGCATCGACATCATCGATGGCCAGCACCGCCGCATCGTGGAAATGATCAACCACCTCCACGTCACCCAGAAATCGATGGAGCGTTTCGCCGTGGGTGAGGTGATCGACGAACTGGTCGACTACACCCTCTCCCACTTCGCCTTCGAAGAAGAACTGATGGAGGAAGCCGGCTATCCGTTCAGCGCGGCGCACAAGCGCGTCCACGAGGTCTTCACCAAGCGTGTCTCCGAGTACCGGCTGCGTTTCGAGGCCGGCGAGGACATCGTCGACGATCTGCGCAGCATGCTGTCGCGCTGGCTGTTCAACCACATCCGCAACGACGACAAGGCGTACGCCGATTCGGTCAAGCGGCACCTCAACCGGTTCGTGCGCGAGCACCAGCAAGGCGGCTGGCTCAGCCGCACCGTGAAGCGCCTGTTCGGCTAGTCGGTGGTGCGCGGGCGTGGCATCGCCCACAACGCCAGCAGCGTCAGCGTGGCCATGCCGGCGAGATACCAACCGACCGATGCGAGGCCATAGCGCTCGCCGAGCCGCGTGGCGATGTAAGGCGCCGGTGATGCGCCGAGGATGCCCGCCAGGTTGAACGCCAGCGAGGCGCCCGTGTAGCGCACGGCCGTGGGGAACATCTCGGCGAGGATCGTGCCGCAGGGCCCGTAGGTCAGCCCCATCGCGCCCAGCCCCAGCGCCAGGAACGCGAGCACGCCGAGATCGCTACCGGATTCAAGCAGCGGCGCGAACACGAAGCCGAATCCGATGATCAGCAGCGTCGCCACGATCATCGCGTTGCGCCGGCCGTAGCGGTCCGCATACAGCGCCGACAGCGGGATGGTCAGCGCGAAGAACAGCACGCCCACCATCTGCAGCATCAGGAAATGTTCGCGCGAGTAGCCGAGCTTGGACGTGCCCCAGCTGAGCGCAAACACCGTCATCAGATAGAACAGCACGAACGTCGCCACCAGCGCGAAAGTGCCCGCGACCAGCGCGGCAGGATGCTCGCGCACCGTCGTCAGCATCGGCAGCTTGACCCGTTCGTCCTTGTCGAGCGCCTTCTGGAAGTCCGGCGTCTCGGTGATCCGCAGCCGCACCCACAGGCCGACGAACACCAGCGCGGCGCTGGCCAGGAACGGGATGCGCCAGCCCCAGGCCAGGAACTGCGCGTCGGTCATCGCTTCAGTCAGCAACAGGAAGATGCCGGTCGAGCACAGGAAGCCGATCGGCGCGCCCAGCTGCGGGAACATGCCGTACCACGCGCGCTTGCCGGGCGGTGCGTTCTCGGTCGCCAGCAGCACCGCGCCTCCCCATTCCCCCCCCAGGCCGATGCCCTGCCCCAGCCGGCACAGCGCGAGCAGCGCGGGCGCGAGCACGCCGACCTGCGCGTACGTCGGCAACAGGCCGATGACCACGGTGGAGATGCCCATCGTCAGCAATGCGGCCACCAGCGTGGCCTTGCGTCCGATGCGGTCGCCGAAGTGGCCGAACAGTGCCGAGCCCACCGGCCGCGCGATGAACGCCAGCGCGAACGTGGCGAACGACTGCAGCGTGGCGCTGGCCGGATCGCTCTGCGGGAAGAACAGCTTCGGAAAGACGATCACCGCCGCCGTGGCGTAGATGTAGAAATCGAAGAACTCGATCGTGGTGCCGATCAGGCTGGCGAACAGCACACGCCTGGGCGAATTGGCCGGCGCAGGGACAGCAATGGCGTTGGCGGTCATGGACGGGCCGGTCGGTGGGACGTGGGCGATTCTGGCAGAACCGCCCGTCCGCTGTGGAGGCCGGATCAGCTGCCGAGGTTGATCCAGGTGGCCTTGATCTCGGTGTACTTGTCGAAAGCGTGCAGCGACTTGTCGCGGCCGTTGCCGGACTGCTTGTAGCCGCCGAACGGCGCGGTCATGTCGCCGCCGTCCCAGTAGTTCACCCAGACGCTGCCCGCACGCAGCTTGCGCGCCACACGGTGGGCGCGGCTGATGTCGCGCGTCCACACGCCGGCGGCCAGCCCGTACTCGCTGTCGTTGGCCATCCGCAGCGCTTCTTCCTCGCTGTCGAACGCGATCACCGACAGCACCGGCCCGAAGATCTCCTCGCGACTGATGATGTGCTCGTGCGCCACGTTGTCGAACACGGTCGGCTCGATGTAGCAGCCGCCGCTCACTACGTCGGCACGCTGGCCGCCCAGCGCCAGCCGGGCGCCCTCGGCCTTGCCCTTCTCGATGTAGTCCAGCACGCGCTGCGTCTGGCCTTCATCGACCATCGCGCCCATCGGCGCGCCGGGGTCGAGCGGATGGCGCGGCCGCATGGCCTTGCCGGCCTCGACCACGCGGGCGACGAACTCATCCTTGATCGATCGCTCCACCAGCAGGCGCGAGGCCGCGGTGCAGACTTCGCCCTGGTTGTAGAAGATGCCGCCGGCCGCAGCCTTCGCCGCCACCTCGAGGTCGTGCGCATCGGCGAACACGATGTTCGGGCTCTTGCCGCCGCATTCCATGTATGCGCGCTTCATGTTCGACAGCCCGGCGCATTGCAGCAGGCGCTTGCCGACCGCGGTGGACCCGGTGAACACCAGACCGTCCACGTCCATGTGCAGTGCCAGCGGTTCGCCGGCGGTCTTGCCGAAGCCGGGCACCACGTTGAGCACGCCGGCGGGGATGCCGGCCTCGATCGCGAGTTCGGCCAGGCGGATCGCGGTGAGCGGCGATTTCTCCGAGGGCTTCAGCACGATGGAATTGCCCATCGCCAACGCGGGCGCCAGTTTCCACGTGGCCATCAGCAGCGGGAAATTCCACGGCACGATCGCGCCGATCACGCCCAGCGGCTCGCGCGTCACCAGGCCGAGTTCATCCTGCCCGGTGGCGGCGACTTCGCCGTAGACCTTGTCCAGCGCTTCGGCGGTCCAGCCCATGCAACGGATGGTCGCGGCGACATCGACGCTGCGTGCGTCGCCGACCGGCTTGCCCATGTCGAGCGATTCCAGCAGCGCGAGTTCATCGGCGTGCTGTTCGATCAGCTGGGTCAGCTTGAGCAGCACTTTCTTGCGATGGGTCGGCCGTGCGTTGGACCACGCACCGGCATCGAAACTGCGGCGCGCGGCGGCGACGGCGCGGTTGATGTCTTCTTCCTGCCCGTCCGCCACCCGGCCCAGCACGCGTCCGTCGATCGGGCTGACGCAGTCGAAGGTCTTGCCCGAGGCAGCATCGACGTACGTTCCATCGATGAAGGCCTGCGTGCGGATCGACAGCGCGCCGGCCATGGCCTGCCAGTCCTGTTGGGTGCGGGGATTGCTCATGGGGGCTCCGGCGGAAAGAAGGAAAAGCTCAGAACGTGGCGGGCGTGTTCGCGCTGACGATCACGGCGTCGACATCGCCGACATTGCGGAAGCGGTGCGGCGTACGGCTTTCGAAGTAGTAGCCCTCGCCGGCCTTCAGCACGCGGACCTGCTCGCCGACGGTGACCTCCACTTCGCCGGCGATCACCACGCCGCCCTCCTCGCCGTCGTGCAACAGCATGCTGTCGCCGGTATCGCTGCCGGGCGGCATGACTTCGCGCAGGATGCACATCTGGCGCTGCGGGCGGTGCTGGCCAACGAGGAAGTAGTGGATGCCGTTGCTGCCCACGTCCGGCAGTTCTTCGGCGACGTAGAAGGGGCTGTTGGGCAGGCCCTTCTCCAGGTCCAGGGTGAAGAAGTCGGCCAGCGAGATCGGAATGCCGTCCAGCACCTTCTTCAGCGAACTGACCGAGGGGCTGACCTTGTTCTGCTCGATCAGCGAGATGGTGCTGTTGGTGACGCCCACGCGCTTGGCCAGCTCACGCTGGCTGAGGCCTTTGGATTTGCGGACCAGTTGCAGGCGCGCGCCGATGTCCATCACCACCCTGACAGGAAAGCGGAAAGTGTTGCGGGATACTTTACACCCCGAAACAGGCCGGTCAAACCGGGATTCACCGGCTCTTCGCAAGGCCTGCGGACGCAGGCAGCGGAGGAAGGACCAGCCGGGCGCATCCGACCTTCGGCACGGTTGTAAAGTTTTTTCAACGCGCTAAGCTGCGCCCATCCGCCCCGCCCCCTGGAGCCGCGATGAGCGCCGACGACACCTCCTCTTCCAGCGCCCTGGCCGACCACTACGCCCGCCAGAACCTCGAGGCCCCCGCCTCGCTCGACCACTTCTGGATGCCGTTCACGGCCAACAAGCAGTTCAAGGCCAAGCCGCGCCTGCTCGCCAGCGCGTCCGGCATGCACTACCGGGACGTCGACGGCAACGAGGTGCTGGATGCCACGGCCGGCCTGTGGTGCTGCAATGCCGGCCATTCGCGCCCGCGCATCGTCGAGGCGGTGAGACAGCAGATCGGCACGCTCGACTTCGCCCCCAACTTCTCGATGAGCTCGCCGCTGCCGTTCAAGCTGGCCGAGCGCCTGGCCGCACTGGCGCCGGGCGACCTCAACAAAGTGTTCTTCAGCAATTCCGGTTCGGAAGCCGTCGACAGTGCACTGAAGATCGCACTGGCCTACCACCGCGTGCGCGGCGAAGGTCAGCGCACGCGCTTCATCGGCCGCGAGAAGGGCTACCACGGCGTCGGCTTCGGCGGCATGTCGGTGGGCGGACTGCCGAACAACCGCAAATGGTTCGGGCCGGGACTGCCCGCGGTCTCGCATATCCGCCACACGCTGGACGTGTCGCGCAACGCCTTCTCGAAGGGCCTGCCGCCGCACGGAATCGAACTGGCCGAAGACCTCGAGCGCCAGATCGCGCTGTACGACGCCTCCACGATCGCGGCGGTCATCGTCGAGCCGATCTCGGGTTCCGCCGGCGTGGTGATCCCCCCGCAGGGCTACCTGCAGCGGTTGCGCGAGATCTGCGACAAGCACGGCATCCTGCTGATCTTCGACGAAGTCATCACCGGCTTCGGCCGCGTCGGCCATGCCTTCGGCGCGCAACGTTTCGGGGTCACCCCGGACATGATCACCGCCGCCAAGGGCATCACCAACGGCTGCGTGCCGATGGGCGCCACCTTCGTCTCCGAGCGCCTGTTCGATGCCTTCATGAGCGGGCCCGACAACGCCATCGACATGTTCCATGGCTACACCTACTCCGGTCATCCGCTGGCCTGCGCCGCCGCGCTCGCCACGCTGGACACGTACGAAGAGGAAAACCTGTTCGACAAGGCCCTCAGCCTCGGCGACTACTGGCAGGAAGCCCTGCACTCGCTGAAGGGCCTGCCGAACGTGATCGACATCCGCAACTTCGGCCTGGTCGGCGCCATCGAGCTGGCCCCGCGCGCGGGCGCGCCCGGTGCCCGGGCCTACGACGTCTTCGCCCGTGCCTTCCACGAAGGCCACCTGCTGACCCGGGTGACCGGCGACGTCATCGCCCTGTCGCCCCCGTTGATCGTGGAGAAGGACCACATCGACCGGATCGTGAACATTCTGGCGGACACCATACGGGCAACCGCGTAAAATTACGGACCAACGGCCCCAGCGCTCCCCCTCGCGCGAAGCCCCTTCCCGCTACTGGAGAGCAACATGCTGATTGGCGTCCCCAAGGAAATAAAGAACCACGAATACCGCATCGGTCTTACGCCGTCCGGTGCGCGCGAGCTGGTCTCGAATGGCCACCAGGTCATCGTCCAGCGCGACGGCGGCAAGGCCATCGGCCTGACCGACGATCAATACATCAAGGCCGGCGCGCAGATCGTCGACACGGCCGAAGAGATATTTGCCCGCGCCGACATGATCATCAAGGTGAAGGAGCCGCAGCCGAACGAGTGCGCCATGCTCCGCCCCGGCCAGGTGCTCTACACCTACCTGCACCTCGCGCCCGATCCGGAGCAGACCAAGGCGCTGGTCGCCTCCGGCGCCACCTGCATCGCGTACGAAACCGTCACCGACCGCAAGGGCGGCCTGCCGCTGCTGGCGCCGATGTCGGAAGTGGCCGGCCGCATGTCGATCCAGGCCGGCGCGCACGCGCTGGAGAAGGCCCAGGGCGGTTCCGGCGTGCTGCTCGGCGGCGTGCCCGGCGTGAAGCCGGCCGAAGTGCTGGTGATCGGCGGCGGCGTGGTCGGCATCAATGCCGCGCGCATGGCGATGGGCATGAACGCGCACGTCACCATCCTCGACCGCTCGCTCGACCGCCTGAAGTACCTGGACGAGCTGTACGGCCATCAGCTGACCACGATCTACTCGACCCGCGACGCCATCGAGGAACGCCTGCCCGATACCGACCTGGTGATCGGCGCGGTGCTGATCCCCGGTGCGGCCGCGCCGAAGCTCGTCTCGCGCGACCAGCTGAAGCTGATGCGCCCGGGCTCGGTGCTGGTCGATGTGGCGATCGACCAGGGCGGCTGCTTCGAGACCTCGAAGGCCACCACCCACCAGAACCCGACGTACGAAGTCGACGGCATCATCCACTACTGCGTGGCGAACATGCCGGGCGGCGTCGCCCGCACCTCCACCTTCGCGCTGACCAACGCCACCCTGCCCTTCGCGGTGCAGCTGGCGAACAAGGGCGCGAAGCAGGCGCTGCTGGACGACGAGCACCTGCTCAATGGCTTGAACGTGCACGCCGGCAAGGTGACCTACAAGGCCGTCGCCGACGATCTCGGCTACACCTACGTGCCGGCGCGCGAGGCGCTGGCCTGATCCGACCCTGAGGAGACATCGCATGAGCCACCCGCTGCACCATTTCTTCAACGGACAGCGGGTGGAAGGCGGCAGCGGCCGCTTCGGCGATGTGTTCGATCCTGCCACCGGCACCGTTACCGCACGCGTGCCGCTGGCGTCGATCGATGACGTGAAGCAGGCGGTGGATGCCGCTTCCAACGCTTTTCCCGCCTGGGCGGCGACCACGCCGCTGAATCGCGCGCGGGTGATGTTCCGTTTCAAGGAACTGCTGGAGACGCACGCCGGCGACCTGGCGAAGATCATCACGTCCGAACACGGCAAGGTGCTGTCCGATGCGCGTGGCGAAGTGACCCGCGGCCTGGAAGTCGTGGAGTTCGCTTGCGGCATCCCGCACCTGCTCAAGGGCGAGCATTCGATGAACGTCGGCCGCGACGTCGATTCATGGAGCGAATACGCACCCCTGGGCGTCGTGGCCGGCATCACACCGTTCAACTTCCCCGCGATGGTGCCGCTGTGGATGTTCCCGGTGGCACTGGCTTGCGGCAATACCTTCGTATTGAAGCCATCCGAGCGCGATCCGTCGGCGGCGCTGTTCATGGCCGACCTCCTGCAGCGGGCGGGTCTGCCGGATGGTGTGTTCAATGTCGTGCACGGCGACAAGGATGCGGTGGACGCACTGCTCGACGAACCGCGCGTGCAGGCGCTGAGTTTCGTCGGTTCGACGCCGATCGCCCAGTACATCTATGCGCGCGGCTCCGCCAACGGCAAGCGCGTGCAGGCACTGGGCGGCGCGAAGAACCACATGGTCGTGCTGCCCGATGCCGACCTGGAGGGCGCGGTGTCCGCGCTGCTGGGTGCCGGTTATGGGTCGGCGGGCGAACGCTGCATGGCGATCTCGGTTGCGGTCTGCGTGGGTGATGCCACCGCGGATGCCCTGGTGGCGACGCTGGCCCCGAAGGTGGCAGCGCTGAAGATCGGACCCGGCTGTCTCGATCCGGAGATGGGCCCGCTGGTCACCGGCGCGCACCGCGACAAGGTGCGCGGCTATGTCGACACGGGCGTGGCCGAAGGTGCGGACCTGGTCGTCGATGGCCGTGGCCACGTCGTCGATGGCCATGCGGACGGCTTCTTCCTCGGTGGCTGCCTGTTCGACCGCGTCACGCCGGACATGACAATCTACCGCGAGGAGATCTTCGGACCGGTACTGTGCGTGATGCGCGTGCCCGACCTCGACGCCGCGCTGCGCCTGGTCAACGAGCACGAATACGGCAACGGCACCGCGGTGTTCACCCGCGACGGCGGCGCGGCGCGCGAGTTCGCCCACCGTGTGCAGGCCGGCATGGTCGGCATCAACGTGCCGATCCCGGTGCCAATGGCGTTCCACAGCTTCGGGGGCTGGAAACGCTCGATCTTCGGCCCCCTGCATGTGCACGGTCCGGACGGCGTGCGTTTCTATACGCGTTTGAAGACGGTCACCGCCCGCTGGCCCGAGACGCATGCCGCCGAGTTCGTGATGCCGACGATGAAGTAAAGTCGGGGCCGGTTCCCGTGAGGTGCTGGCCGATGTCCCTGCGCTCCGTCCGCTTCCTGGCGTCCCTCGCCTGCCTGATCGCGTCCACGATGGCGTCCGCCGCCGAGCCTGTCGCGCAGGTGCGTGTGGCCTTCGACCGCAACGGCGTCGTCAACACCCGTGCTGAAGGCATGGCGGACCTCGCCACCGGCCGCAAGGTCACCGCCGACGATCCGGTGCGCGTCGCCTCCATCTCCAAGCTGGTGACCACGATCGGCGTGATGCGGCTGGTCGACGCCGGCACGCTCGATCTCGATGCCGACGTATCGACCTACCTGGGCTGGACGCTGCGTCATCCGCATCATCCGGACACACCGATCACCCTGGGCCTGCTGCTCTCCCATCGCTCCAGCCTGACCGACGCGGCCGGCTACTACGCCACGCCGCTGGGCGAACCGCTGAAGACGATCCTCGACGATCCGAAGGCCTGGGACGACGCGCATGCGCCGGGCACGCACTTCCGCTACACCAACCTCAACTTCCCGCTGGTGGCGATGGCGATGGAACGCGTTACCGGCCAGCGCTTCGACCGGCTGATGCAGCGCCTGGTGCTCGATCCGCTGAAGCTCGACGCCTGCTTCAACTGGGCGACGTGCGACGACGCGACCGCGACACGCGCCGTGGTGCTGTACCGCGACCGGCAGGCCGTGCGCGACGACAACCGCGACGGCAAGCCCGCATGCCCCGTCGTCACGGTCGAAGGCGGCGCGTGCGACCTCACCCGCTGGAAGGCCGGTGAGAACGGCGCCCTGTTCTCGCCGCAAGGCGGCCTGCGCATCTCGGCGAACGGACTGGCGAAGATCGGCCGCCTGTTGCTCGACGACGGCGAAGTCGACGGCGTCCGACTGCTGTCGCCGGCCAGCGTCGAGGCGATGATGGCCCCGCAGTGGACCTTCGACGGCCGCAATGGCGTGACGCACGAAGAAGACACCGGCGGCGGACAGAACAAGGCCTTCTTCTGCCGTTATGGCCTCGCCGTGCAGACCCTGGCGACACCGACGCAAGGCTGCGGCGACGACCCGTTCGGCGATGGCATCGCGCGCGTGGGTCATTCCGGCGACGCCTACGGCCTGCGCTCGGGCCTGTGGATCGACCGCAAGGCAGGCACGGGCGTGGTCTACTTCGCCACCGACGCAGGCGGCTCGCGCGGCGGTGCGCATTCCGCGTTCAGCCTTGTCGAGGAAACGCTGGCGGCCGGCGCATCGCGCTGACGCGCCTCGCTCAAGAACTCCCCGGATCGGCCGATACGGCCTACATGTCGAACCGCGCCGCATCCGCCGCGCGGCCAACACGATCCACAGGGGGATCTTGAAATGACGTCACGTCCGACGGTTCTGCTTTGCGATGATTCGCGCGCGCTGCGCATGCTGGCGGCCCGCCAGCTCGACGATTGCGGTTTCCACGTGGTCGGTGAAGCCGGCAACGGCCTCGAAGCCGTCAGCCAGTACCAGGCACTGAAGCCGGACGTGGTCCTGATGGACCTGGTGATGCCCGAATGCGACGGCAAGCAGGCGCTGGGCCAGATCCTGGCGCAGGACCCGGATGCGCGCGTGGTGATCCTCAGCTCGCTTGGCGCGCAGAGCGACATCGAGGAATGCCTGAAGCTGGGCGCGAGGTCCTACCTGCAGAAGCCCATCGATCCGGAAGTGATGGATCGCGTGCTGCACGAAGCGGTCGCCTGACCGGCACGCACGTCCTTCCACTTTACGCACGAGACGACCCACCATGGCAGCGAAATTCCTGGGCCAGTTCCTGCTGGAACGCGGCACCATCACCTCGGCGCAGCTCCTCGCCGCGCTCGACGCGCAGCGCGCGTCCAATCCCCTGCTTGGCGAACTGGCCACCCACCACGGCATGCTGGACGCGACACAGGCGCGCCGCATCAACGAACGCCAGCGCGCGGAAGACCGCCGCTTCGGCGACATCGCGCTGGAGATGGGCTGGCTGAGCACCGTACAGCTCGACGTGCTGCTGGCCGCCCAGAAGCAGGGCCGCACCTTGTTCGGCCAGATCCTGGTCGACCAGGGCGTGCTGACGGCCGAACAACTGGAAGCCGAGCTGGTCGCGCACCGCCGAGACCTAGATGAAGCCAACCACGCGCTCGCCCTCGGCATCGCCGGCCACACGTTGGCCGACGTGGTCACCAGCGCGATCCGTGTCTGCAATCGCCTGTTCCCGCGCCTCGTGGGCAGCCAGTGCCAGGCCGCCGGCATCGCCGACGACGCTGCGCTGGACGCCTGCGAATTCACCGCCCACGTGCGCATCGCCGCCGCGTCCCAGTCGCTGCTGGTCGGCGTGGGTTGCAGCCGCGCCACCATGCATGCGATGGCCTGCGCCCTGCTTTCGCTGACGCCCGAGCAGTGCGATGACGAGCTCGCGCTCGATGCGCTGGGCGAACTGGTCAACGTGCTGATGGGCTATGTCGTGCGCGACACCCTGCCCGACGATGCGACCTACCGTGCGCAGCCGCCGTCCACGCGGCTGTCGGCGGCCGACCTGACCGCCATGGGCAGCACGCTGGCGCTGTCGATGGCCTCGCAGCGCGGCGACTTCGTCCTGATCGTCGGCTGATGCCCGGCGCTACGCCCGCGTCAGCCGCCACGCGCGGTGGATGCGGGCGTTGCGCTCGAAATCCGGCGGGATCGTGCCGGCGCTGATGTCCTCGCAGCGCGCGAATTCCGCCACCGCGTTCTCGTCCAGCTTGAACCGGCGGAAGTTGTTGCTGAAATACAGCACCCCACCCGGTGCCAGCCGCGCCACCGCGGCGCGCAGCAGCCGCACGTGCTCCTTCTGCACGTCGAAGTCGTCGGCGCGCGCGGAGTTGGAGAACGTCGGCGGATCGCAGAAGACCAGGTCGTACTCGGCCTGCTCGGCTTCCAGCCAGCGTACGGCGTCGGCCTGCACGAGGCGGTGTTTCGCGCCGCCCAGGCCATTCTCGGCGAGGTTGTCCGCGCACCACTGCAGATAGGTGGCCGACAGGTCAACGCTGGTCGTGCTCGCCGCACCCGCGACGGCAGCCTGTACGCTGGCCACGCCGGTGTAGCAGAACAGGTTGAGGAAGCGCTTGCCGCGCGCTTCCTGCGCCATGCGCCGCCGCAGCGGCCGATGGTCGAGGAACAGGCCGGTATCGAGGTAGTCGAACAGGTTGACCCGCAGCAACGCGCCCGACTCGCGCACGACAATGAACTCGTCGCGCTGCTGCATGCGCCCGTACTTCGACCCGCCCTTGCCGCGCTCGCGCGCCTTTACCGCGATCTGCTCCTGCGGCACGCCGAACACCTCGCGGGTGGCGGCCAGCAGTTCGCTGAAACGGCGACGCACATCGTGCTCGGGAATGGTCGCCGGCGCGGCATATTCCTGCACGTGCAGGAACGTGCGGGCTTGTCCGCCCTCTTCCACGTAGACGTCGATGGCCGCTGCATACTCGGGCAGGTCGGCGTCGTAGGCGCGATAGCAGGTGATGCCCTCGCGCGTGCGCCAGGCCTTGAACTTCTTGAGGTTCTTGCGCAGGCGGTTGGCGACCATCTGCGCGCCGTCCGACAACGGCTTGGCTTCGCGCGGCTCGCGCGCGGGCGTAGCGACCGGATCGCAGACGATCAGCGCGCACTCGATGGCGCCGTTGAACAGCTGGTACTTCTTGGCCGCGCGCAGACCGGTGGCGTAACCGAGATCGGCATTGCCGCACAGCAGGCTGGCGCGCCATTGCGGTACGGCGCGCTGCAGCGCATCGCCGAGCGCGCGGTACAGGTCGGCATCGGCGGCGAGTCGTTCGTCGTAGGGCGGATTGCAAACCACCAGCCCGCGCGGTTCCTCGCGCGCAGGCAGCTGGGCGACATCGCGCGTCTCGAACTGCAGCTGGCCCGCCAGGCCGGCGAGCACCGCATTGTCGCGCGCGGCGCGGATCGCACCCAGATCGACGTCACTGCCGAAGAACACCGGCCGCAACCCCTTACGGCCTTCCGTTTCCCGCTGCACGGCATCGGCGAACAGCGTGCGCCAGGCGGCAGCATCGAAGCCGAGCCAGCGCGTGGGCAACGCCGGGCCGTGCCGCTGCACACCGGGTGCGACATCGGCCGCCATCAGCGCGCCTTCGATCAGCAACGTGCCACTGCCGCACATCGGGTCGAGCAAGGCGCCACCTTCGTGGTACAGCGCCGGCCAGCCGCCGCGCATCAGCACGGCCGCGGCGAGGTTTTCCTTCAACGGTGCCTCGTTCTGCGCCTGGCGCCAGCCGCGGCGATGCATCGGACCGCCGCCCAGGTCGATCGATATCGTCGCGCGGTTCTTGCGCAGCGACAGGTTGATGCGTACGTCGGGCTGTTCCACGTCGACGGAGGGCCGCTCCAGGCCCTGCTGGCGCAGGCGGTCGACCACGGCATCCTTCACCCGCTGCGCGGCATAGCGCGCATGGGTGATCGCCTCGCCGGAGACGTGCGCATCGACCGCCAGGGTGAATTCCGGCCGCGTATGCGTTTCCCACGCGATCGCCATCACCCCGTCGTACAGCGCCTGCTCGTTCAGGCATTCGAATTCGTCGATCGGCCACAGCACACGGCTGGCCAGGCGCGACCACAGCACGGCGCGCTGCGCGTCCACGGGCTCGCCGTCGGCGTTCACGCCAGCGATGGTGGCGGTGGCCTTGGGCACGCCGAGCGCGAGCAGCTCGTCGGCGAGCAGGTATTCCAGGCCCTTGGCGCAGGAGACGAAAAACTTCAAAGGAAACCTCGATACGTCAGAGAGCGGCGAGCAGCTGCCCGAACGCGTCCGCCGAAGCGGCGACGTGATCGGAGAGGCGGTGCCCATCGTTGACCAGCAGCAGGCGCGCGCGACGCGCATGCGCCCAGTCGGCCACGGCCTGCGCGGGAATCAGTTCGTCATCCCAGCCATGGATCACCGAGACCGGCACCGGCGCGGCGTCCAGCAGCGGCAGCGGCCCCATGCTGATTGGCGGCGCCATCAGGAACAGGCCGCGCACCGGTACCTCCAGCGAAATGCGGCCGGCGATATAGGCGCCGAGGCTGGAACCGGCCAGCACCACCGGGCCACGCGACGCGGCAGCCTGCGCCAGCGTGCGCAGGCGCTCCAGCCGCGCGACCACGTCGCCGAGCGAACTGATGTCGCGCCGGGCGTCGAGATCGGTGTAGTCCGGGCGTTCGTGGGTCCAGCCCAGGCGTTCGGCCACATCGGCGAGCGCGGTGACCTTGGTGGCATCCGGTCCGCTTTCGAACCCGTGCGACAGGATGCAGTGCCCCCGCATCAGAGCGCTTCCACCGGGTCGCCGATACGGAACGTGCCGCCTTCGACGATACGCGCGCACAGGCCGCCATGGCCGCGCATCGCGTTGTAGCCGCCGGGGCCCAGCGCATCTTCCATCCGCGAGCACGGATCGCATTCCTCGGTGCCCTCGAACACCGCGCTGCCGATGCGGAAACGGCGCTCCTTCAACGCGATCAGCGGGATGCCGGACACGACCACGTTCCGGCGCAACAGCGAAGGCGCCAGGTCGGGGCGCTGCGCGAGCGCGGCGATCGCCGGCAGGTGTTCGGCCTGGATCAGGGTGATGCCGCGCTTGCCGCTGCCGCCCTTGTAGCGGTCCCCGACCAGGCCGCCGCCGGTGACGACTTCAACGGCCTCGGTGGCGATCATCACCTCGTCGCGGGCCGGTCGCAGGCCGATCCATTCCACCTTGCCGGCACGCGGCAGGGTGGCCATGAGCTTGGCCAGCGGGGATTCGGGATTGAGCGGCATGGGAAACCCGCGCGACGGGAAAGGCCGCCAGTTTACCGGAGCGGCCCGGGTCCAGCCCGTTCCCTGCCCCGCCTGCTAGCATCGAAGCATGCGCACGGACCAGCCCTTCACCCCCGTCATCGACCTGCTGCCCTACGAGGCGAAGCTGGAAACGCGGCCGCTCGAGCAGATCGACCTGGTCGTCGTCCATTGCACCGAACTGCCGGACATGGCGCTGGCGCGCGAATACGGCGAGCGCATCCTGCATGCCTCCGGTACCGGTAACAGCGGCCACTACTACATCGATCGCGACGGCACGGTGCACGTCTACGTGCGCCCGCAACACGTCGCCCACCACGTGCGCGGCTACAACCCGCGCTCGGTGGGGATCGAACTGGTGAATACCGGCCGCTACCCCGACTGGCTCGCCGTCGGCAGCCAGTCGATGGAAGAACCGTATACCGATGCGCAGATCGAGGCCCTGTCCGCGCTTCTGGCGCACCTGCGGCACGCGTTGCCCGCGCTGCGCTACATCGCCGGCCACGAGGATCTGGACACCACGCGCGAGCCGGCCAGCGACGATCCGGACATCCTGGTGCCGCGCAAGATGGACCCGGGCCCGCTGTTCCCGTGGGACGCGGTGCTGGCCATGACCCCGCTGGAGCGCCTGGTGCCCTGACGGGCCGCGCACGGGCGGCCGGTATAATCGCCGCTCGCCAAGACTCCAGGCCCTGCCGTGCCCGCACCCGAACCCGTCGTCTCCGAGCTGATCGAACTGCTGTCGCTGGAGCGGCTGGAAGACAACCTGTTCCGCGGCCAGAGCCGCGACATCGGCACCAAGTACGTGTTCGGCGGCCAGGTGCTGGGCCAGGCGCTGTCGGCCGCGCAGGCCACGGTGGGTGGCGATGCCGACGAGCGCCGCGCGCATTCGCTGCATGCCTACTTCCTCCGCGCCGGCAACATCGAAGCGCCGATCGTCTACGAAGTAGACCGCACGCGCGATGGCGGCAGCTTTTCGGTCCGTCGTGTCACCGCCATCCAGCACGGCCGCGTGATCTTCTTCTGCGCGGCGTCGTTCCAGGCCGAGGAGGACGGCGCCGAGCACCAGCTGTCGATGCCGGAAGTGCCGCAGCCGGAAGACATCCCGCCCGCGCCTCCGGTGCCCGCCGAGGTCATGGCCACGCTGCCGCCGAAAGTTCAGCGCTGGCTGTCGCGACGCGGCCCGTTCGAGTTCCGCCACGTCTACCCGCGCGACGAGTTGAATCCGCCGAAGCGCCCGCCGTTCCAGCAGGTCTGGTTCCGGCTCAGCGAACCGGTCGGCGATTCGCCCGAACTGCACCGCGCCCTGCTCGCCTACGCCTCCGATTTCCAGCTGCTCGGCACGGCGACGTACCCGCATGGCATCAGCTACTACCAGCCGAACGTGCAGATGGCGTCGCTGGACCATGCGCTGTGGTTCCACCGCCCGTTCCGCGCGGACGACTGGCTGCTGTATTCGATCGACAGCCCCAGCGCGAGCAGCTCGCGCGGCCTGGCCCGCGGGCAGATCTTCGACCGCCAGGGCCGGCTGGTCGCCAGCACGGCTCAGGAAGGGCTGATCCGCGTGGTACCGGATGCCGAAGCAGCGTCGGCCGTGCCGGCGAAGGACTGAGGGCGCACGCATGCGGCAAGTCTTTTCCAGCCAGCGCATCGAGACCGTCGAAGGCGTGGCCAAACTGCTGAGCGATGCGGGTGTTCCCGTCTTCATCAGCAACGGCCGCTCGTACCACAGCAAGCGGGGTGGGCAGTTCAGCTACACCGAACCGGTCAAGGCGCAGCTCCAGCCCGCCGTGTGGGTACGCCATGCCGAGGACCAGCCACGCGCGCGCGAACTGCTGCGCGAGGCCGGCCTGATGGAGACCACGCGCCCGGGCTACGGCCCCACGCTGACGTTCCGCAGCGACCAGGAGCCCGCGGCCACGCCGCAGCGCTCCTGGGCCTGGCGGATCCGCCTGATCCTGCTGGCACTGATCGCCCTGGTCGCCGTCATCATGTGGATGCGGCGCCCGGCGCCGCCGCCCGCGGCGCCCGTCCCGGTGCCACAGGAGCAACCCGCGACGCCTGCCCCCGTGGACGAGGCGCCCGAGGAAGACCGCATCCGCATCCAGCCCGCCACCGGCGGCTGAATGCGCGCACGCGAGGCCTTCGGTCACATCCTGCCTCGCACCCCGTCAGGGTCATCAGCCCACCCGATGATCCCGACGCCATGAACACCCTTGCCCTGGACCTGATGCTGCAGGCCGAACTGCCCGCCGCCACGCGCGGCAGCCAGGAGGCCTACGGCCGCATCGTGCATGCGTGCCAGAACACCGTCACGGCCATCGCGCTGGCCATCACGCGCGACGTGCAGGCCAGCGAGGACATCGCGCAGGAAGCCTTCCTCAAGGCATGGCAGCAGCTCGACCGGCTGAAGAACAGTGCCAGCTTCCTGCCCTGGCTGCGCCAGATCACCCGCAACCTCGCGCGCGACTGGCTGCGTGCGCAGCATGGCCGACCACTGTCCGGTGAGGCCGCCGAGATCGCGATCGGCATGGCCGCCGATCCGGGCCCGACGCCGTCGGAGCACCTGCTGCAGACCGAAGAAGAGATCGTCGCTACCGAGATCATCTCGGCGCTGCCCGAGGACAGCCGCGAAGCCCTGTTGCTGTACTACCGCGAAGGCCAGAGTTCGCAGCAGGTCGCCGAGCTGCTGGGCCTGAGCGACGCCGCCGTGCGCAAGCGCCTGTCGCGCGCGCGCAGCATGGTCCGCGACGAGCTGATGCAGCGCTTCGGCGAATTCGCGCGCTCCACGGCACCGGGCGCAGCGTTCACGATGATCGTATTGGGCGGCCTCGTGGGTGCGATGCCGGCGGCGAGCGCGGCGACGGTGATCGGCACCGGCGTCCTGGGGGGTGGCATCGGACTGGGCAAGCTGGGCACCGGTGGCGTGACCACCGGCGGCATCACCGGTGGCGTGGCCGGCGGCTCGCTGGGCGTCATGTTCGAACAGATCACGCAGCATCCGGCCGCGCTGGGCGGCGTGCTGGGTGGCGTCGCAGGCGGACTGATCGGCTACGCCTTCACCTGGTGGTACCTCGCGCGCTTCTGCCAGACCGCGCAGGAACGGCTGCAGGTGCGCCGGTTCATGGTGCTCAATACCGTCACCGGCTCGGCCTGGCTGTTCTGCCTGATGCTGGCGACCGTGCTCGCGCGCGGTTGGGTAGCGATCGCGGCGGTCACCGTGATCGGCATGTGCGCGATCAACTACCAGTACCTGGCCATGCTGCCGCGGATCATGGACCCGATCCTCGCCTATCCCGCCAATGCGAAACGCCGACGCGGCTACGACTACGTGATCGGCCGCAAGGCGGTCGTGCTGAGCAGCCTGCTGGCGATCGGCGCCATCCTGTTCGTGCTGGTCCGGACGGGACGCCTGCCCCTGTAGTTCCTCGGACAGCCGGGGTGGGTCACACTCCGGCCCTTCGGTCGTCGTGCCTGCAGGTCCGGAAGCACCGGGAGGAGCATGGACATCGGATGGAGACCCTGGCGATCGAACTTTCCCTGCGGGATGCGCTGCCCGCCGCCGCGCGCGGGGACCAGGCCGCGTATGGCCGCGTCGTCGCGCTCTGCCAGAACGCGGTGACCGGGATCGCGCTGGCGATCACCCGCGACGTGCACGCCAGCGAGGACATCGCGCAGGAGGCCTTCCTGAAGGGCTGGCGGCAACTGGCGACGCTGAAGAACCCGGACAGCTTCCTGCCCTGGCTGCGCGAGATCACCCGCAACCTCGCCCGCGACCACCTGCGCGCGCAACGCCGTCGCCCGATGACCGGCGAAGCCGCCGAGATCGCACTGACACTCGCCGCCGACACCGCGCCCACGCCCGTCGAAACGCTGCTGCAGACCGAACAGGAAGCCGCGGCGCGCGAGGTGATTGCCGCCCTGCCCGAAGACAGCCGCGAGGTGTTGTTGCTGTATTACCGCGAAGGCCAGCGCTCGCAGCAGGTCGCCGCGTTGCTCGGCATCACCGATGCCGCGGTACGCAAGCGCCTGTCGCGTGCACGCCAGTACGTGCGTGAGGAACTGATGGCGCGCTTCGGCGAGTTCGCGCGCGCGTCGGCGCCCTCGGCGGCGTTCGCCAGCGGGGTGCTCGGCATGCTCGCGATCGCGGCACCGCCTTCGGCGGGCGCGGTGGTGCTTGGCACCGGCGGCGCAGTGGCCGGCAAAGGACTGCTGAAACTGGTGGGCGGCGCCTTGGGCGCCACTGCCTTCGGCACGCTGGTGGGGATCGGCGCGGTCTGGTTCGGCATCCGCAAGTACCTGCGCGATCCGCTGGATACGCGCGAACGCGACCAACTGCTGCGCTACGGCACCGTCAACACGCTCGCGATCCTGCTCTTCATCGTCGGCATCAGCGCGCTGGCCCGCGTACCGGGGTGGATACCGCATACGGCCCTGACCCTGGCATACATGGCCGTCATCGCCTGGACCTCAGGGCGCTGGCTGCCACGGATCCTGCGGCGTCGGCAGGCCCGCGACCTGCTTTGCGACCCGGTGGGCGAACGTCGGCGGATGCAACGCGGGCGCATGTGGCGGGTCTGGGGTTGCGCCCTGGCATTCACGCTGGCGACCGCGGGTCTGTTCGCGGGTCTGGTGGTATCGGGCAGGCTGTCGTTCTGAACAACAGGCGTGCACCCGGGGCGGCCGGGTGCACGTCGTTCCACTCAGCGGCGGGTGGGTTTGCCCGCGGCCAGTTCGTCCTTCGACAGGAAGCCGTCCTTGTTGCTGTCGAGCGCGTCGAAGCGTGAGGCCAGGCGGCTGTCCTTCACTTCATCGCGGGACAGACGACCGTCCTTGTTCACGTCCGACGTCGCGAAACGCTCCTCCATGCGGGCCTGCATGCGCTGCTGGGCTTCGGCGCGGCGCGCGGCATCGGCCTGGTCGATCTCGGCGCGGGTCAGCTTGCCATCCTTGTCGGCATCGGCCTTGGCGAACCATTCGTCGCGGCGCTGCGTGCCGCGCAGCTCGCGATCCACCCGATCGATCGCACCATCCTTGTTCGCGTCCAGCGTGTCGAAGCGCTCGGCGAATGTCGGATTGGCCGCGGCTTCGGCCCGGCTGATCTTGCCGTCGCCATCGGCATCCAGCTTCTTGAAGGCGATCCCGCCTCGCTCACCGCCGCCATGGCGGCCCGGGCCGCGCATGCCCTTGCGCTGCGGACGCTCGTCGGCGCTCAGTTTGCCGTCACCGTTCTTGTCCAGGTCGGCGAAGCGTTCGGCCAGGCGCGGATGCGCGGCGGCCTCGGCCTTGTCGATCACGCCATCGTTGTTCGTGTCCAGGCTCGCGCGCGCCGGCTTGTGCGCGTCGCCCGCCTGGGTGGCGGCCAGCGCGGAACCGGCGCCGAGGGCGGCCAAGACGGCCACGAAAAGCAGGGTCTTGCGATTCATCATGTTCTCCTGAAGACGCGGCGCGAGCTGCGCCACTGGCACGGAAAACGTCCGCATGCGGCCCCGGTTGACGCGCTGACGGACGCGTTCAGCCGGCGGACGGTCGCGACCCACGCGACGGAGGTGCCGCAGTATGCTGCCGGCATGTCCCATGCCCTCGCCCGTGCGCTGTCGATCTCCGGCCACCCGATGCTGGTGCTTCCGCTCGCCGTGGTGGTGATCGCCCTGGCGCAGGGCGACCGGGGCGCGGCCGCGTGGTCGGCGCTGGGGTTCGGCCTGTTCGCGGCCATCGTCATGGGGTTCTCGTGGTGGCAGGTACGACGCGGCCGCTGGGCGCACGTGGATGCCAGCGCGCGCCATGAGCGCGGCAGCCTCAACCGCTTCCTGCTGGTAGCGCTGACCGCCGGTGCGGTGTTCGTGGCCTGGCGTGGTACCCAGCCGCTGTTCGCACTCGGCATGGCGATGTCGGCCGCGATGATCGTGGCTGCGATGGCCACGACGCGCTGGTGCAAGCTGTCGCTGCACATGGCCTTCGCGGTGTTCGCCGCGTGGCTGCTGCGCGAGCTGGGCATCGCCTGGATGCTGGCGGCGCTGCTGTTCGCGGCGGCGATCGCATGGTCGCGCCTGGCGCTCCGGCGGCACACGCCGCGCGATCTCGTCGTCGGCGCGCTGGTCGGCTCGCTGGCCGGCGCCGCCTTCTGGCCGCTGGCCGCGCGGTGGAGTTGACGATGGGCGAGAACGGCCACCCCATCGATGACCTGAGGCTGTTCCACACGGGCGAACATCCGTGCGGCTACTGGCCGGACCGGGTCGCGCGCGACCTCGTGCTGGACCCGCGCGATCCGCGCCTGCCGCAGCTGTATCCGGATGCGCTGTCGTGGGGATTCCGCCGCTCCGGCGATATCGTCTACCGTCCGCATTGCCGGCAATGCCGCGCCTGCGTGGCGGTGCGCATTCCCGTGGCCGACTTCGCGCCCGACCGCAGCCAGCGCCGGTGCATGGCCCGCAACGCGCACGTCGACACGCGCATCGTCGCCGCCTTGCGCGGCGAGGAACACCTGGCGTTGTACCAACGCTACCTGGCGGCGCGGCATCCATTGGGCGGCATGGACAACCACGGCGCGACCGAGTTCGACCAGTTCCTCGTCGGCAGCTGGTCGCGCGGGCGCTTCGTCGAACTGCGCGAAGACGGCCACTTGCTCGCGGTGGCGGTCACCGACGTGATCCCGGGCGCGCTCTCGGCGGTCTATACCTTCTACGAACCGGGGCTCGAAGCGCGCAGCCTCGGCACGCTCGCCATCCTTCGTCAGATCGAGTGGGCGAAGCGCGACGGCTACGCGTACCTGTACCTCGGCTACTGGATCGACGGGCACCGGAAGATGGACTACAAGCGCCGCTTCCAACCGCTGGAGCACTTCGACGGCGGCCAGTGGCGCCGCGTCGAGTGAGCACCGCTGGCACGGGGATGTCATCCGCGCGTGGCATCATGGCGGCATGCGAATCCCTGCCCTGCTCCCGATGATCCTCGCCCTGGCCGCCTGCAGCGGCGCACCCCCGCATCGCGACGATGGCGCTCCGGAAAGCGCTTCGCTGCGCGTGGCTACCTACAACACCTCGCTGTATTCGGATGACGCCGGCGGCGTGATCCGCGAACTGCAGGGCGACAGCGCGCATGCGCGCAAGATCGCGTCCGTGCTGCAGAAGGTGCGGCCGGACCTGGTGCTGCTCAACGAGTTCGATTTCGACGAAGCGCACCGCGCCGCCGATCTGTTCCAGCAGCGCTATCTCGAAGTCGCCCAACCTGCGGGCGGCGAGCCCCTGCGTTATCCGTACCGCTACCTCGCCCCGGTGAATACCGGCGTGCAGAGCGGGCTTGACCTGGACGGCAACGGCACCGTCGGCGGCACCGGCCGCGACCGTGGCAACGATGCGTGGGGCTACGGCCTGCATCCCGGCCAATACGGCATGCTGGTGCTGTCGAAGTACCCGATCGACGAGGCCCAGGTGCGCACGTTCCAGCTGCTGCGCTGGAGCACACTGCCGGGCGCGACGAACCCCATCGACCCGGCCAAGGGCCGCGGCTTCTATCCGGATGCCATCTGGGCACAACTCCGCCTGTCGTCGAAGTCGCACTGGGACGTGCCGGTACGCACACCGAAGGGCACGGTGCACTTCCTGGTCTCACACCCCACACCACCGGTGTTCGATGGGCCGGAAGACCGCAACGGGCACCGCAACGCCGACGAGATAAAACTCTGGCGCGAATACCTCTCGCCCGGCGACAAGCCCTGGCTGTGCGACGACCAGGGCCGCTGCGGCGGCCTGGCGGCCGATGCGCGCTTCGTCATCGCCGGCGATCTCAACAACGATCCGGTGGATGGCGATGGCCACCACGACGCGATCCTCGAATTGCTCGAGCATCCGCGCGTGATGCGGATGGCCACGCCGCGCAGCGAAGGCGGCGAGGAAACCGCGTTGGCGTACGCGGCGAAAGGCCTGGCGCGTCGCGGCGCGCCGGCGCACGTGACCGGTGACTTCGGCCCGCGCGCGGGCGCCATGCGCCTGGATTACGTGCTGCCCTCGACCGGCTTCGCCCTCGCCGGCAGTGGCGTGTACTGGCCGAAAAAGGCCCAGCCTGACGCCGCCATCGCCGATGGCAGCGACCATCACCTCGTGTGGGTGGACCTCACGCCGTAGGCGGCACCGAGGTACCGGGCGGCGTCGACACCCGCGGCCCGAAGCCGAACAGCGCTTCGCTCTGCGCCGAGACGATCATCCGGATCATGCTGCCGGGCACCATCAGCTCCACCTGCACGTCGTGGCCTTCGGCGTCCTTGCCCACCAGCGTCATCTCGGTGAAGCCACCGCCCGTGTCGATCTCCTTGCAGAAGATGTGCGGCCCGTCGGGCTGGTTGGTCAGATAGGGCTTGATCGCTTCGCCCAGCGCCTCGAGTGCCTGCGGGAAAAAGAACACCGCGTAACCACCATGGCCGTTCATCGCGTGCGCCTCACTTCAGTTCGATGGTGATGGCCGCGGCCGCGGCGCGGGCCTTGGAGCGGGCGATATCGACGTCCTCGCCCCGCGCCAGCGTCACGCCGACCCGGCGATGGCCTTCGACGCGTGGCTTGCCGAACAGGCGCAGCGCAGTGTCAGGTTCTTCCAGCGCACCTTCCACGTTGCCGAACACCGGCACGCCATGGCCGTGCGCCAGCATCGCGCACGACGCGGACGGGCCGCTCTGGCGGATCACCGGGATCGGCAGGCCGAGGATCGCGCGCGCATGCAGGGCGAACTCCGAAAGTTCCTGCGATGCCAACGTGACCAGACCAGTGTCGTGCGGGCGCGGCGAGACTTCGCTGAACCACACCTCGTCGCCCTTCACGAACAGCTCCACGCCGAACAGGCCCCAGCCGCCGAGATCGTCGGTCACCGCCTTCGCGATCTGCTGTGCGCGCTCCAGCGCGCGTGGCGACATCGGCTGCGGCTGCCAGCTTTCGCGGTAATCGCCGTCCTTCTGCCAATGCCCGATGGGCGCGCAGAATGCGGTGCCATCGGCGTGGCGCACCGTCAGCAGGGTGATCTCGTATTCGAAGTCGATGAAGCCTTCGACGATGCAGCGGCCGGCGCCGGCGCGGCCACCGGTCTGCGCGTAGTCCCATGCCGGATCGATGTCGGCGTCGCCGCGCAACGTGCTCTGTCCCTTGCCGGACGAGGACATCACCGGCTTCACCACGCACGGCAGGCCGATGTCGCGCACGGCCTCGCGGTATTCCTCCAGCGTGTCGACGAAGCGGTACGGCGAGGTGGGCAGGCCCAGCGTTTCGGCAGCGAGACGGCGGATGCCCTCGCGGTCCATCGTCAGGCGCGCGGCGCGCGCGGTCGGAATCACCCGCGCCGCGCCTTCCGCTTCCAGCGCCACGAGCGTTTCGGTATGGATCGCCTCGATCTCCGGCACGACCAGGTGCGGCTGTTCCTGCGCGATCAACGCGCGGATGGCCGCCGGGTCCAGCATGTCCAGTACGTGCGAGCGGTGCGCCACCTGCATGGCCGGGGCGTCGGCGTAGCGGTCGGCGGCGATCACTTCCACGCCCAGACGCTGCAGCTCGATGGCCACCTCCTTGCCCAGTTCGCCCGAGCCCAGCAGCAGGACGCGGGTCGCATGGGGGGACAACGGAGTGCCGAGCGTGGTCATGGGGTCGATCCTGGAAAGGGGGCGCCAGTGTACCGGTCGGCCCGACGGGCGGCGGCCAGCCCTCATTGACATCTGATATCAAATTGATATCTTTTAATCCAACAACCACCCGGAGACCGACCATGCTCCACGTGATCCACCAGATCCAGCGCCGGTGGCCATCCCAGGCGCACAAGGTCATCCCCGGCCTGCTCATTCTCTCCGTCGCCCTGCTTGCGCTCGGTGCCGGCCTGTCGCTGCTGTGATCCCGTCCTGAGACCAAGACCATGAAAGAGAACGCCACGTCGTCGCTGCCCGGAATCCCGACCCTCCTCGGTCTGTTGGTGCTGGGCCTGGGGCTGATCGCCTTGTTCATCGTCGGCGCCGCGGACAAGCAGCCCGCCTACATGGTGCTGGCCGCCCTGCTCGGCTTCGTGCTCATGTTCCTGATGGCCGGCCTCTACAAACTGGAGCCCAACCAGTCCGCCGTGCTCAGCCTGTTCGGCAAGTATGTCGGTACGGTGAAGGACAACGGCCTGCGCTGGAACAATCCCTTCTTCAGCAAGCGCAAGGTGTCGCTGCGCATCCGCAATTTCGAAAGCAGCCGCCTGAAGGTCAACGAGCTGGATGGCAGCCCGATCGAGATCGCGGCGGTCATCGTGTGGCAGGTGGTGGATTCGGCCGAGGCCGTGTTCAACGTCGACGACTACGAGAGCTTCGTGCACATCCAGTCCGAAGCCGCGCTGCGTGCGATGGCATCCAGTTATCCCTACGACCAGCACGAAGAAGGCCAGATCGCGTTGCGCAGCCATCCGCAGGAGATCTCCCAGCACCTGCAGGACCAGATCGCCGAACGCCTGGGCAAGGCCGGCGTGGATGTGATCGAGGCGCGCATCAGCCATCTCGCCTACGCACCGGAGATCGCCCAGGCCATGCTGCAGCGCCAGCAGGCCAATGCGGTAATCGCGGCCCGCACGCGGATCGTCGCCGGCGCCGTGGGCATGGTGGAGATGGCGCTGGCGGAACTGCAGAAGAACGACGTGGTGAAACTGGACGAGGAGCGCAAGGCGCAGATGGTCAGCAACCTGCTGGTGGTGCTGTGCGGCGAGCGCGGTACCCAGCCGATCGTCAATACCGGCTCGATCTACTGACCGGTCCTTCCATATGCATGCGCTCGCCCCGCTCATCGTCGCGCTCTCCGGCCTGCCCGCGTTGCTCATCGGCGCGTGGGTGAGCCGGGCACGCGATCCGCGCTCGCGCGGGCTGGCCCTGCACTGGGTGCTGCTCGGCCTCGCCATCCAGGCCGGCGCCGTCGGCCTGTACTGGGCGGGCGACGACGACCGGGTGGCGACGGGCGTGGCGATCACGATGGTGGTGCTGGTCAACGCGCTGATCGTCTCGATGGTGCTGCAGCTCCGCCGCAACGGGACGCGCCGGTGACCGAGAAGCCGGACAAGAAGGCGTACCCGCTGCGCATCAGCGCCGATGTGCTGACGGCCGCGCAACGGTGGGCCGACGACGAACTGCGTTCGCTCAATGCCCAGATCGAATACGTGCTGCGCGATGCGCTGCGCAAGGCGGGCCGGCTCCCGAAGACCGGCTCCACTCCGGACGACACCAAGAAGGATTCGCCATGAACCATCGATGGAGCCACAAGGTCATCGAAGTCCCGTACAAGATGTTCGCGGGCAAGCTCACCGACCGCATCCAACAGGAATTGGACAAGATGAGCGCGCAAGGATGGGAACTGGTCAGCACCCTCTTCATCGAGCATGAAGTCTCGGTGCGCCTGTTCTTCAAGAAGCTGGCCTGACGGCCGACACGCACGGAGCCCACGCATGCAGCATCCGCAGGATTTTCCCGTCGCCCCGATGCCGACCCACACCACCTGGTGGCTGTGGGTGCCGCTGGTGTTCGCGATCGGCGCCAGTGTCGCTGCGATGACGATGAAATCCAGTACTCCACCGCCGCTCGCGGCCTGGCTGACGGTCCCGTTCGTCCTGCTGGTTGGCGTGGTGCTGGCCCTGGCGTTGCGGCGGCGTGCGATCGTGCTGGACAACCGCGAGCTGCAGGTGAAGGCGACGTTCTATACGAAGAAGCTCTCCGTCGAAGCCATCGACCTCGACAAAGCCCGCGTACTGAGCCTGGAAGAACACACCGAGCTCACGCCGACACTGAAGACGAACGGCTTCAGCCTGCCGGGCTTCAAGGCCGGCCATTTCCGCCTGCGCAACCTGGGCAAGGCGTTCTGCCTGGTCACCGATCGCACCCGCGTGCTCACGCTGCCGCTGCGCGACGGCAGCCTGGTGCTGGTGAGCCCCGCGCGCCCGGCCGACCTGTTGGCCCGCCTGCGCGAACTGGCGGCGCCCACGCCGCGTCGCTAAGCTGCGCGCATGCCGCGCCTGCCTGCCCAGCCCCTGAAGTCCGTCCTGCTCAACACGTCGCAGATCGAACTGTGGCCTGCCGACCTCCTGCGCGTACGCAGCAATGCCGACGCGCGCATCCTCGCCGGCGCGAGCACGGTACTGCGCCGCAAGCAGGATGGTCGCTACCTCGCAGCGGTGTCCTCGCGCGGCGTGCATCCGCTGGTGACGGACCTGCCCCGCGAACCCGGACTGGATGAAGCCTGGGATGCGCTGGAGCGTTTCGAGACCGCCACGCGCGGCTTCGATGCGGATGCGCGGGGCGTGTTGCCGCTGCACGCGCTGCAGGAACACCTGCATGCGCTGGGGCTCGACGACGATGCATACGCGGCGCGCACCGGTCTGGCACTGGTGGCCGAGCCCGCCGCCCTCGCCTTTGCAGGCCGCGACGGGTACCGTCGGCCGCTCTGGCTGACCCGTGGGGCAGCGCGCGCATGGCAGGCCCTGCATGCCACCGCCGCGCGCGACGACATCGTACTGGAGGCCATCTCCGGTTATCGCAGCCACGACTATCAACTGGGCATCTTCGAGCGCAAGCGCGCGCGCGGACAGAGCGTCGACGAGATCCTGACCGTCAACGCCGCACCCGGCTACAGCGAACACCACAGCGGCCGCGCACTCGACATCGGCACGCCGGGCGAACCACCGGCCGAAGCATCCTTCGAGCGCACGCCCGCCTTTGCCTGGCTCACCCGACGCGCCGGCGACTTCGGCTTCGTCATGAGCTACCCCCGCGACAACCCGCACGGCATCGTGTACGAGCCGTGGCATTGGTACTATCGTGGGCACGATGGCGGTGGGGACCGCTGAAGCCAGGGCCGCGCACCGGCCTGCAGGGGGATCGTGTGGAGAATCCGTATCAGACGCCCGCGGCGGACGTCGTCGCTGCGCCTGCACCGCAACAGGCATGGGCCTTCAAGGACCCGACCTGGCTGACGTGGGCCTGTCGTGCCTGCCTGGTGGCCGGTGCCTTGGTTTCGCTGCTGATGATCGCCGTGATGGCACGACAGTACATGCTCTTCGAATCTGCGGACGCCAATGGCTGGACGGTTGACGACGTCTACGCGGAATCGGGTCTGACGTTCCTCGCGGCCGCGCTCCTTCAGTTTCTGACGATGACGGCCTCGTTCGTATTCGTCGGCATGTGGATCTATCGCGCGGCGTGGAACGGGCGCGTTTTCGCGGGCGCGAAGCAATTGGATTTCACGCCGGGCTGGTCGGTCGGCTGGTACTTCCTGCCCATCGCCAACCTCTGGAAGCCCTACCAGGCCATGAAGGAAATCTGGCGGGCGAGCGCGCGTCCGGACAAAGTCGATGCCGCCGAAGTCCCGGGTTGGCTTCCGCTCTGGTGGTTTCTGTGGCTGGCTTTCAGCATCACCAGCAACTTCGCCAGTCGCACGTCCTGGGGCGCACAGACTCCCGAAGCCGAGATGAACGCATCGCTCGCCTCAATCACGTGCGATGCGATCAACGTGCCGCTATGCCTGGTGCTGCTGGTGATCATCACGCGCGTGCATCGCATGCAGTGGCAGCGTCAGACCGAACGCCTGCAAGCGTTCGCAGGCTGAGGCAGGCGCCCGCGTCAGTCCTGCGACCGCTTCGTCGCCGTCTTCGCTTCTGTGCCGAAATCGGCGATGCGCCACAGGTACTGCGCCGCGTAGGTACGGTAAGGGCCCCACTTCTCGCCACGCGCCAGCAATTCCTTCGGCGTGGGCATGACCTCTTGTTTGTCGACGAACTGCGCGCCCTTGCGCACGCCCAGATCGTCGATCGGCAGCACGTCGGGGCGGCCGAGGCGGAACATCAGCATCATCTCCACCGTCCAGCGGCCGATGCCACGGATGGGTACCAGCGCGGCGACGATGTCGTCTTCGCTCATCACCGACATCTGCCGTAGTGTCGGGATCTCGCCCCGTTGCTCGCGCGCGGCCAGGTCGCGCAGTGCGAGCGTCTTGTTGCCCGAGACGCCGCAGCCGCGCAGCGCGACGTCGTCGATGCGCCCCAGCGTATCGAAATGCAGGCGCGTGCTTCCGATGGCCGATTCCACGCGCCCGACGATCGTGCCGGCCGCCTTGCCGCTCAGTTGTTGGTAGAGGATCGCGCGTGCCAGCGCATCCACGGGATCGAACGGCTTGCGCCACGTCGGCTGCGGCTCGATGTATCCGATCCGCTTCATCCAGGCGCCGAGCTTGCGGTCGCGCCGCGCCAGGTGGTCCCAGGCCTGTTCGGTATCGAAGCCGCGTGCGTGCCTCGGCATGGCGTCAGCGGCGGACGGCGTCCACTGCCCACAGCACCCACCCCAGCATCAGGGCGATGCCGCCCGCGGGCGCGAGCCGCGTCGGCAGACCGGCGAGCGCGCCGCCCACGAGGCTGCCCGAGAACAGCAGCGTGCCCAGCAACAGCAGGCCGAGCGCCAGCTTGCCCAGGCGCCGGGTGGTGCTGGGCGACAGCGCGGCGAGCGCAAGCCCGTGACCGAAAGCGAACAACGCTGCGGTCTGCACGTGCGACTGCGCCTCCGCGAGCGCGATGCCATGCGACGCATACGCGGACAAGCCCACAGCAGCAGCGGCGAGCAGGCCGCCACCCAGTGCGAGGAACGAAGGTTTGCGTTGGCGTCGATCGTAGTTCATCGGCTCTGCAGTCCCGGGAATCGGGCGGGCATCCTGCCAGCGGTGGACGGGCCGTTGCGGAACGGTGACTCCACAAACGCAACGCGCCGCATGAAGCGGCGCGTTGGCGTGGAGCTGACCATCCGGCACAGCCGTCCGGTAGGGTTTAGTGCTTGACGGCCCAGTAGATGTCGAACTTGCCGTCGGCCTCGAACGAGGCATCGACACCCGACTTCCACGACTCGTACGGACGGTCCACGACCTCGTGGCCCGCGGTCACGGCCCAGGCGCGCAGCGCATTGCGCTGGTTGTCGAGCTCGGCCATGTAGCCGGTGTAGCTGGCGAAGGCGGACTTGCGGGCGTCCACGTGGACGTACGTCACCGGTGCGCCCGACGGAATCGTGACCTTCAGCTCGCCCGTGGAGGCGACCGGAGCGGCCGGCGGCGGGGTGACCGGGGGTTCGCCGGCGGCCGGGGCGTCGGCCTTCGGCGCAGCGCTGCCCTTGCGGACCGGCTGGGCGACGTCGAACGCGTACTTCTCGGTGCCGAAGTCCGTGGTGATGATGCGCAGCGGGCCGTTGGCGACCAGGCCGTTGGCGTCCATCACGCGCTTGATCCATTCCTGGTTCGACTTGATCGAGGCCTTGATGGCGTCGTTCGTGCGGTCGATGTTGCCGGCGTTGACGACCAGCAGGTCCTCGGCGGGCACGTCGACGATCTTCAGGTCGGTCAGCGGGCTGCCTTCGGTGCGGTAATCGAAGTTCGGCACGGTGGCGAGCATGTTGGTCAGCTTGCCGAGGCCGGCCTTGACCGCGTCGCCCACGTGGCGGCTGACGTACATGCCGGCGTAGCGGCCGATCAGGTTGAAGCCGTAGGTGACCTGGTAGCTCTGGGTGACCTTGACGTTGCGGTTGTTCTTGCCGGTCGGCTCAAGCGTGAAGGTGCTGCGCTTGTCGCTGCCCATGCGCTTGTCCGTGATCGCATAGACGATCTTGCCGGAACCGCCGGACGGCGCCGGGCGCTCGCTCTCGACGATTTCCCAGCTGCCCTGGCCCCAGGCGGCATTGGCGGAATTGAAGTCGACCTTGGCGCCGACGCCGGATTCGTTCTCGCCACCGGAATAGCTCAGCTCATTGGCGGCGCTCGGGATCAGCGGGTTCCAGTCCTTCAGTCGGCGCACGTTGTTCAGCGTGTCGAACACGATGGTCATGCGACGGTTGGTTTCAACGCTTTCCTGCAGCTCGCGCGAGGACGGCAGAACCAGGCCAATCACCAGGAACAGCGCCAGAACCAGCGCCAACGCAATCACGAACTCGATCAAACGGGTCATTCAGGAAGTCTCCGGGAGCCGGTGCCACGGCCGTGAAAAAAATGCACCGCGCATCCTAGCAGGGTTGCCGGGCTTCGGGCAGCCCACCTGACACCGGTGGGCCGCACGATTCAGAGGCGTATGGATGCCTCTTCAGGCCGGCGCCCAGGCGCCCGCGGACGGCTGCTCCGCCGCCTTCACACCAGTTGCAGTTCGAACGCCTTCAGGACAGCCCGCGTGCGGTCGCGGACCCCCAGTTTCGAGAGGATGTTGGACACATGGTTCTTGATGGTGCCCTCGGCCACGCCGAGGGAGTTCGCGATCTCCTTGTTGGAGAAGCCGCTGGCCATCAGCCTCAGGATCTCCGTTTCACGATCGGTCAGCGGGTCCGGGCGGTCGAGGCTGACGAACTCATTGCGCATGTGTTCCAGCCCGGACAGCAGGCGCTGGGTCACCGCCGGCTGGACCAGGGACCCGCCGTCCGCCACGGTGCGGATGGCGCCGACGAGTTGCTCCAGCGAAACATCCTTCAGCAGGTAGCCCTTGGCGCCCGCCTTCAGGCCCGCGAGCACCAGTTGGTCGTCGTCGAAGGTGGTCAGGATGATCGTCGGCGGCAGCTGGCCGGCGCGTGCCAGCGCCTGCAAGGCTTCCAGGCCCGACATCACCGGCATGCGCATGTCCATCAGGACCACGTCCGGCTTCACCTGGGGCACCACCTCGACGGCCTGCCGCCCATCCGCCGCCTCGGCTATCACCTCGATACCGTCGTCCAGCGCCAGCAGGGAGCGGATGCCCTGGCGCACCAGGGTTTGATCGTCGACCAGACAGACACGGATCACGGGGTTCCTCCGGAGCTGAGCTCGGGTGTGGGTTCGGGTGGGGAAACGGGAAGGGGGGCAAGGGCCGGGGATGCCTCACTGACCGGCAAGGCGATGTGGAGGCAGAAGCCCTGCCCCGGCTGCGTCTGGATGCGGAGTTCGCCGCCGTACTGGGCCAGGCGCTCGCGCATACCGGTGAGACCGTTGCCGGCCACCACCTGCGGGCTGCCGGCGCCGTCGTCGCGCGCATCGATCAGGATCTTCGCCCCGTCGCGCCTGCAGTGAAGCCACAGATTCCGCGCACCGGCGTGGCGCACGGCATTGGTGATGATTTCCTGGGTGCACCGGAGCAACACATGGGCGCGATGCGGGTCTTCGAGGGTCAGCGGCTCCTCGATGTCCATGTGGATCGCCAGCGACGGGACCTTCTCGGCCAACGGCACCAGCGCGGCGCCGAGGTCGATCGCCCCGCTGTCGCGCAGCTGGCTGACGGCTTCGCGCACATCGGTCAGCAGCAGGCGGGCGAGCGTATGCGCCTGGCGCACGTGCTCCTGCGCGCGCCCCTCCGTCATGTGGCCGGCCACTTCCAGGTTCAGGCTCAGGGCGGTCAGGTGATGGCCCAGGAGGTCGTGGAGTTCGCGGGAGATGCGCGTGCGCTCATTGACGCGGGCGCTCTCGGCCAGCAGCACGCGGGTCGCACGCAGTTCCGCATTGAGCCGGCGCTGTTCCTCGCGCGCCTGGGCCTGCTGGCGCGCCACGTACGTGGTGATGAGCACGAAGGCCGCGAAGCCTACGTAGAACATCGACTGGAACAAGGCTTCCCAGAAGTTGAAATCGTCGCGCGCCATGAACGACGGGACCAGCAGCACGTGGGCGGCGAGCAGCCAGGCCACAGCAAAGCGCAGTTCGAGCAGCCAGGGCAGCACGCCCGCCATGATCAGCAGCAGCACCGCGCCCAGCCCGGTCTGGGTGTAGAAGCCCACCCCGATGGACGTCGCCGTCAGCACCATGGCCAGCGGCACGTTCCACGCCACCGGCAGGCCGTCACGGCGCCCGTCCAGCGCACGCGTCGCCAGCCAGTACACCGCGCCGAACGCGAAATAGCTCAGCGCCGTCAGCGGCAGGTTCACGCCCTGCCCGTCGGTGCCGCTGGACGGCGGCAGCACCCACACGTTCAGGATGATGGGAATCCCCACCAGGGCCCAGGTGTAGAGGCCGGCGGCGCGCAGCAGGCGGGTATGGCTGAGTCGTCCCAACATCCGGGCATAGTAGGCGGAATCCCCCGCGGCCACGTCCCAACTAAAGTCATGCCGGTCGCGGTCTCCTGCGCCGGCGGGGTTCATCCCCCGCTCACCCGCTGCCTCGCCGGCTCCGGCGCCACATGCGATAATCCGGGCTTGGCCGCGAGCCACCCCGCAAGACCCGTACGGAGTCAGGTAATGTCGATCGTCATCCGCGACGTGCGTGAGCACGAGCTGGATTCCGTCCTAGCCCTCAACAACAATGCCGGACTGGCGATCCTGCCGCTGGATTCGACCAAGGTCCGCCGCTTCTACGAGCAGGCAGAGTACTTCCGCGTCGCCGAGCGCGACGGCAACCTCGCCGGCTTCCTGGTCGGCTTCGGTTCGACCGCAGGGCACGACAGCAGCAACTTCGCCTGGTTCGGCGAACGCTACCCGCAGTTCTTCTACATCGACCGCATCGTGGTCGCCAGCCGCCGTCGTGGCGGTGGCGTGGGCCGCGCCTTCTATGCCGATGTCCAGAGCTTCGCGGAGCTGCGCTACCCGCAGCTCGCCTGCGAAGTCTTCCTCGACCACGGCGCCGATCCGGCCCTGCTGTTCCACGGCAGCTTCGGTTTCCGCGAAGTCGGGCAGCATGTGATGGCCGAGGCGAACGTCCGCGCCAGCATGCTGATGAAGGAGCTGTGCAGCTATCCGTGGGTGCGCGACACCTACGGCGACGCTCTGCCCGACACCCCTTGGACCCATACCCGCCTCGTGGCGGATGCCGGCGCACAGCGCCCGACGGGAACATGAGCGTGACCCGGACGCACATGGACTACGAACAGGCCGGCGAATTGAAGATCGGCCAGGTCGGCATCGCCAACCTCCGCATCCGCACCCTCGACGTCGACCAGCTCGTTCGCGAAATGCGCGAGCGGGTCGAGCGCGCACCGAAGCTGTTCGGACGCGCCGCCGTCATCGTCGACTTCGGTGGCCTGGCGCGCATGCCCGATGCCACGACGGCCCAGGCGCTCATCGACGGCCTGCGCGGCGCAGGCGTGATCCCCGTGGCGCTGGCCTACGGATCCCGCGAGACCGAAGTGCTGGCCGAACAGTTGGGCCTGCCGTTGCTGGCCAAGTTCCGCGCACAGTACGAATCCACATCCGTGGCACCGGCCCCCGCCGCGCGCCCGGCCGCCCCCGAGCCGGCACCTGCGAAGCCGGCACCGGCCCAGGCCGCGGACAGCAAGCCAGGCCTGGTCCAGAAGACGCCGGTCCGCTCCGGCCAGCAGCTGTACGCCGAGAACCGCGACCTGACCGTGCTCAGCACCGTCGGCGCCGGCGCCGAAGTCATTTCCGACGGCTCCATCCATATCTACGGCGCCCTGCGCGGTCGCGCGCTCGCCGGCGCGCGCGGCAATGCCGACGCACGCATCTTCTGTCGTGAATTCCACGCCGAACTGGTCGCCATCGCGGGCCACTACAAGGTGATGGAGGAAGTACCCAAGGAACTGCGCGGCAAGGCCGTGCAGATCTGGCTGGACCAGGACCAACTCAAGATCGTCGCGCAGGACTGAGCGCGACGCCCCCGAACATAAGAACGACCAAGGAGAACACCGTTGGCTGAAATCATCGTAGTCACGTCCGGCAAGGGCGGCGTCGGCAAGACCACCACCAGCGCCAGCATCGCGTGCGGGCTGGCCCGTCGCGGCAAGAAGGTCGCGGTCATCGACTTCGACGTCGGCCTGCGCAACCTCGACCTCATCATGGGCTGCGAGCGCCGCGTGGTGTACGACTTCGTCAACGTCACCCAGGGCGAGGCCACGCTGAAGCAGGCCCTGATCAAGGACAAGCGGTTCGAGACGCTGTACGTACTGGCCGCTTCGCAGACGCGCGACAAGGACGCGCTGACGAAGGAAGGCGTGGAGAAGGTGCTCAAGGACCTGTCCGACGACGGCTTCGACTTCGTGGTGTGCGATTCGCCGGCCGGCATCGAGAAGGGCGCGTTCCTGGCGATGTACTTCGCCGACCAGGCCATCGTGGTGGTCAACCCGGAAGTGTCCTCGGTGCGCGACTCAGACCGCATCCTCGGCCTGCTGGATTCCAAGACCCGCCGCGCCGAGAACGGCGAGCCGCTGAAGGCCAACCTGCTGCTGACCCGCTACAACCCCGCGCGCGTCGAAGGCGGCGAGATGCTCAGCATCAAGGACGTGGAGGACGTGCTGGGGCTGAAGACGCTCGGCGTGATCCCCGAGTCCGGCGACGTGCTCAATGCGTCCAACAAGGGCGAACCGGTCATCCTCGATCTGGAATCGCCGGCCGGCCAGGCCTACGACGACACCGTCGCGCGCCTGCTGGGCGAGGATCGCCCGATGCGCTTCACCACCCTGGAGAAGAAGGGCTTCTTCAGCAAGTTGTTCGGAGGCTGAGCATGGGCCTGTTCGATTTCCTGAAGGCGAAGAAGAACACCGCCGAAACCGCGAAGAACCGCCTGCAGATCATCATCGCGCAGGAGCGCAGCTCGCGCGGTGCGCCGGACTACCTGCCGCTGCTGCGCCGAGAGCTGCTGGAGGTCATCAAGAAGTACGTCAACGTCGACGTCGACGCGGTCAAGGTCGACCTGATCAAGGACGGCGACCACGACGTGCTCGATATCTCGGTGGCGCTGCCGGAAGGCAACACCTGACGCCGCACCGGGCGGAGCAGCCTCCGCCCGCGTTCCCGATGAGCGCGACGCTGACCGACACCGAAGCCTCCGTGATGCGGGTGGGCGGCCTGTCCTTCGGGGATGCGGCATCGCTGCTGGCCGGCTACGGGCTGGCACTGCACCGCGTGGATCTGGGCTCGCCGATTCCCGGCAGCTACTGGGGCGAACCCGAGGCCGGCGTCATCGCCCACAACGTCTACGTGCGCGACGACACGCCCGTGCATTCGATGTTGCACGAGGCCTGCCACCTGATCGTGCTGCCGCCGGAGCGGCGCGCGCAGGTGCACACCGATGCCACGGATTCGGTGATCGAGGAAGACGCGACCTGCTGCCTGCAGATCATCCTGGCCGATGCGCTGCCCGGCGTGGGACGCATGCGACTCATGGCCGACATGGACGCGTGGGGCTACACCTATCGGCTGGGGTCGACGCGGGCGTGGTTCGAACAGGACGCGGACGATGCCCGCGCGTTCCTGAGGGACAGGGGCCTGCCGCACCGCTGACGGCGCTTTCCTGCAGAGCGGCGCGACGTCGCACTTGCCGCCCTCCCCCCGTCTCACTACCCTTCGGGTTCCCGTGCCAGCCGCACCCCGAAGGACGTCCCGTGAAGCACCGTCACCTCCTGCTCGCCCTCGCCATCGGCGCCGGCATCGCCACACTCGCCGCCTGCAAGAAGGACGAACCGGCCGCCGACACCGCCGCCGTGCCCGCTGCGCCGAAGGGCGAGACCGCCGACCAGTTCATCGCGCGCGTCAACGACGAATACAAGAAGATGTACCCGGAGCTGACGGCCGCCCAGTGGCTGTCGAGCACCTACATCAACGATGACAGCCAACTGTTGGCCGCCAAGGGCAACGAGCGCTACCTGACCCAGCTCAACAGCTGGATCGAGCAGGCGAAGCAGTTCGAAGGGCAGAAGATGTCGCCCGAAACCGCGCGCGCCATCCAGTTGCTGAAGCTGGCCACCGCGATGCCGGCCCCGAAAGATCCGGCCAAGCTGGCCGAGCTGACCCAGATCGCCACCAAGATGGAAGGCGCTTACGGCGCAGGCAGCTACTGCACCGGCGAAGGCGATGCGAAGCAGTGCCGCCAGCTGGGCGAACTGGAGGACGTGCTGCGCAGCAGCCGCGACTACGACGCGCAACTGGATGCCTGGCAGGGCTGGCACACGATTTCCCAGCCCATGCGCCCGGATTACACGCGCTTCGTGGGGCTGGTCAACGAAGGCGCCAAGGAAATGGGCTTCGCCGACGCCGGCGAGATGTGGCGCAGCGGCTACGACATGACGCCCGCCGAGATCGCCGCTGAGACCGATCGCCTCTGGGGCCAGGTGAAGCCGCTGTACGAACAGCTGCACTGCTACACGCGCACCAAGCTGCAGGCCACCTACGGCGTGGAGAAAGGCCAGGTCAACGGCCTGCTGCCCGCGCACCTGATGGGCAACATGTGGCAGCAGGACTGGGGCAACCTGTGGGACATGCTGGAACCGTACAAGGGCGCCGGCAGCCTCGACATCACCGGCGCGCTGGAGAAGCAGTACCAGGCGGACTACCAGGCGGCGCTGGCCAAGGCCGGCCCGGGTCTGGGCACGGACAAGCTGTTCCAGGCCGAGCGCGATGCGCAGCTGCAGGTCGCCAAGCAGATGACCGAGCGCGCGCAGGATTTCTACACCAGCCTGGGCATGCCCAAGCTGCCCGAGAGCTACTGGACCAAGACCCAGTTCATCAAGCCGATGGACCGCGACGTGGTCTGCCACGCCAGCGCGTGGGACATGAACATGGCCGGCGACGTGCGCACCAAGATGTGCATCAAGCCGAACGAGGAAGACTTCACCACCATCTACCACGAGCTGGGCCACGTGTATTACTACCTGGCCTACAACAAGCTGCCGCCGCTGTTCCAGACCGGCGCGCATGACGGCTTCCACGAAGCGATCGGCGACACGATGGTCCTGGCGATGACGCCGGACTACCTCAAGTCGATCGGCATGGTCGATGCCACGGCGCAGAGCAACGAAGCGCTGATCAACGCACAGATGCGCATGGCGCTGGCCAAGGTGTCGTTCATGCCGTTCGGCCTGATGATCGACCGCTGGCGCTGGGGCGTGTTCGACGGCTCGATCAAACCGGCCGACTACAACAAGGCCTGGTGGGAACTGAAGGCGAAGTACCAGGGTGTTGCGCCGGCCACGGCGCGCGGCGAGGACTTCTTCGACCCGGGCGCGAAGTACCACGTGCCGGGCAACACGCCCTACACGCGCTACTTCCTCTCGCACGTGCTGCAGTTCCAGTTCTACAAGGGCCTGTGCGACGCGGCCGGCTACAAGGGCCCGCTGTACAACTGCAGCTTCTACGGCAACAAGGCGGCCGGCCAGAAGTTCTGGGCGATGCTCGAGAAGGGCGCCAGCCAGCCCTGGCAGGGCACGCTGAAGGAACTCACCGGCACCGACAAGATGGATGCCAGTGCGGTGCTGGAGTACTTCGCGCCGTTGCAGGACTGGCTGAAGCAGCAGAACGAGGGCCAGACCTGCGGTTGGCCGGCCACGGCACCGGTGGCCGCCGCCGCGCCCGCCAAGCCCTGAGTACGTCCCGTGGGCGGGCCCGAGCGGCCCGCCCTTCCCGATCCACGCCCCGACATGGAGGTCAGACGAATGACACGAACCAAGACCCTTCGACACCTGGCCAGCGTCCTGCTGGTCGTCACGCCCATCGCCGCGGGTGCCGCCACCACCCAGGTAGCGGGTGAAGCCAGCCGCACGCCGGTACAGGCGGCGCCCGCGTGGAAGCTGGCGCAGTTCCCCGCCCGGAACGTCACCCAACAGGGCTATCGCGAGCTGGCGATCGAGCGCCTGGTGGAGCTGGAGCGGAACAACGCGAGCCAGCGCAACAAGGCCACCCAGATCGGCGTGGGCCGCGTGCTGGCGACCGAAGGCATCGAGCGAGTGACACCGGCGTTGCGCTGGGTGCCACTCGCGTCGGGCGGCGCGGTGGCGCGTCTGCAGATCGGCTCGCCGGATGCTCTCGGCCTGCGTGTCGGCCTGAAGGTCACGGGGCTGCATCCGCATGTCGAACTCCGCTTCGCGGGCACCGACGATCCGGCGCGGGTCGTCGCCAGCGTCACCGCAGCGGAAGCGCAATCGCTGGCCGATGCCGAAGGCCTGTACTGGACGCCGGCCACGGACGGCGCCTCGCAGATCATCGAGATCTACCGGCCCGCCCACGTCAAGCTGCTGCAGGCGAGGGTACAGACGCCGCAGGTGTCGCACCTGCTGACCAACAGCCGGAACGATTTCAAGATCGTGAAGGCACTGGGCGATTCCGGCGCCTGCAACATCAACGCCGTCTGCCGCGTCGACCAGTTGGGGCCCGCGTATGTGCAGGCGAAGAACGCGGTGGCGCACATGGTGTACTCCAAGAGCGGCCAGAGCTACGTGTGCACCGGCACGCTCATCAACGACACCACGCCCGCGACGCAGGTCCCCTACTTCTATTCGGCCGCGCACTGCATCGGCAACCAGACCGTCGCGAACACGCTCAACACCTACTGGGGCTACGAAAACACGGGCTGTACCGTCACCAATGGCGTCAGGACGAATCCGCTGACCGGCGGCGCCGATCTGCTGTTCGTCGACACCGCCAGCGACGCGCTCCTGCTGCGCTTGAGGAACCCCGCCCCCGCCGGCGCGACCTTCGCGGGGTGGGATGCCAGCCCGGTCGCATTGAATGCCGACGTCATGGCCATTCACCATCCGGCCGGCGACGCGAAGAAGGTGTCCTTCGGCAAATCGGTCTCGGGCAGCCCCTACCCCGAGCGGTTCGCGGCCGGCTGGCTCGAAGGCACGACCGAGGGTGGCAGCAGCGGCTCGGGCCTGTTCACCCGTTACACCGACAACTCGTACCGCTTGCGCGGAGGCCTGTATGGCGGCTGGGCGACGTGCGCCAATTCCGGCAACCTCAACAACACCGACAACCGTGACTTCTATTCGCGCCTGGATCTGATTTTCCCGCAGATCAAACAGTGGATCGCCGCCGATCCCGTGCGCGAGAACGGCTCGCAACCGCTGGTGCGCAGCGAGGGAGCCACGGCAGGCGCCAGCGCCCAAGGGCATGATGCGCGCGCCGCCGGCACGACGGATGTGCCTGCAACGCCCCGCCCCGCGACGTCAGCCGAACGCGTACGCCAGCCGCTGCCGCTGCGCACGAGCCAGCGCGAACGCTGATCCCTGCGCGGCGGATGTCATGAGAAAAGGCCGGCGCATGCCGGCCTTTTCTTTGACACCTTGCGGACTTCACGGACAGCACATCCGGCGAGGCGATGCTGCGCGTCCCGACCAGCCACGCGCGTCCATGCCCACGATCCTCACCCACGCCCTGCTCCCCCTCGCCGCAGGCGTCGCTGCAGGACGCGCCCGCATTCCGTCACGGCTGGTCGCTGCCGGGATGGTGGCCGCGATGTTGCCCGATGCCGATGTCGCGATGTTCGCGCTCGGCATCGACTATGCCCATGCCTTCGGCCATCGCGGTGCGAGCCATTCGCTGGTGTTCGCGCTGGCCTGTGGATTGCTCGCCGCGTGCTTCGCGCGTGCGCTCGCGGCGCGCGCCCTCACCGCCCTGCTGTTCGTCGCGGCATCCGCCGCCTCACACCCGCTGCTGGACATGCTGACCGATGGCGGCCTGGGTGTCGCGCTGTACTGGCCGTGGTCCGACGCGCGCCATTTCGCACCCTGGCGGGTCATCGAGGTATCGCCGTTCGCGAACCGCTTCTTCAGCGTGCGCGGCGCGGCGGTGGTGCTGTCGGAGCTGTGCTGGGTATGGGTGCCGACGGTCGTGCTGGCCGGCTTCGCCTTCCGCGTACGTCGCCGCACCCGCGCCCGCAAGGGTGACCTTAGTTGATGTCCGACGCCGGTTCCGGCTTGTTCGCCTTCATCTGCTCGGCCATCTGCTGCTCGAACTGCTCCAGCGTCAGTCCCTGCGCCGCGGCTTCGATCACCGCCGTATCACGCAGTTCATCGGAGTACACCAGGCGTACCGCATTGCCCTGGGCTTCGTGCAGCGCCGCGGCCTGCTTGATCATCGCCAGCACTTCGGCCGCGCTGTCGGAACTGCCGGCGATGCGGCCATCCATGCCCAGCACCCACACGCCTGCCTGGCGGACGATACCGGCCAGCAGGTCGCCCTGCGGATTGCGCAGTTCGGCATGCGGTTCGATCGCCGGCGCGTTGGCGCGCGCCACGTTGCGTTCCTTGGTCGCCTTTCGCTTCTTCGCTTCGCGTCGGGCCTTGGACTGGATGGACATGGGGAATCTCGCTGCAGGTCAGAGTTGATCGGTCGGCTCGAGCGCGGCTGGCGCGCGCGGACAGGCGGGTTGCCGGCGGCTGGCGTACGCCTCCCATTGCCACATCAGCCAGCCGACCAGCACGAAGCCGGCCATGCCGAGCGCCAGGTGCAGGCCATGGTGGCTCAGCAGCGGCGAGAGCACGCCGGCGATGATGGCGTTCACCACCAGGTTGCTGAAGGCCTGCAACGACGAAGCCGCGCCGCGCTGGCGCGGATACATGTCGAGGATGGCCAGGGTCAGGATCGGGAACACCAGCGCCACACCCAGCGCCGCCAGCATCATCGGCAGCACCGCCCACGGCACCCGGATGTCCGCGCCGGCCCAGGTGTTGTAGCCCACGTTCGCCACCATCGCCAACGCCATGCAGGCGTAGCCGATCCGCACCAGGCGCGCGCCTTCCACGCGGCCGGCAGCGCGCCCGGAAAGGAACGCGCCCAGCACCATGCCACCGATGGTCGGCAGGAACAGCCACGCGAACTGCTGCTCGTTGAGGTGCAGCAGGTCCATCACGAAGGCGGGTGCCGAGGCGATATACAGGAACAGGCCGCCGAAGCTCAGCGAGCCCGCCAGCGCCAGGCGCACGAAGCGCCGGTTGCGCGCGATGCCCACGTAATCGCGCAGCAGGCGGCGTGGCGAGACCTTCAACCGCACTTCGGCCGGATGCGTCTCCGGCAGCCACACGGCCACCGCGACCAGCAGCAGCAGCGAGAACGCCGCCAGGAACCAGAAGATCATCGGCCACGCGCTCCAGCCGAGGATCCAGCCGCCGACGATCGGGGCGATGGCCGGGGCGATGCCGAAGATCATCGAGACCTGGCTCATCAGTCGCTGCGCATCGTCGCCCTGGCGCGCATCGCGGATCACCGCGCGGCCCACGATGAACCCCACGCCTGCCGACAGCCCCTGCAGCGCACGGAAGAGCAGCAGCGTGCCCATGTCGGTCGCCAGCGCGCAGCCCGCCGAGGCGAGCAGGAACACGAACAGGCCCACCTGGATCACCCGCTTCCGCCCGAACGTGTCCGACAGCGGCCCGTGTACGAGGCTCATCAGCGCGTAGGTCAGCAGGTAGGCGCTGATGGTCTGCTGCATCGCCACCTTGTCCGCGCCGAGCTGCGCGCCCATCGCCGGGAAGGCCGGGAAGATGGTGTCGATGGAGAACGGGCCGAACATCGCCAGCCCGCCCAGCAGCAGGGCCAGGCGGCGGTTGGAGATGGCGTGGGGGGCACTCATTGCGGGGAACGCTCCGGACGGGCGCGGCGGTCCACCATGAACAGGCCGCGCCGGGCGGCACATGGTACGCCGAAACCGCCGGCGGCCCCGTCGCCGGGCTATAATCGGCCCGCAACACCCGGTGGGAGAAGCCCGTCGCACGCGACCGGCTGCCGAAGGCGCAAACGCCCGTAATCGCTCAGGCCCGATACCACCACTGCAACAGACACTCTGGAGAGACCGGCCGCCTTGCGGCAGCGCCGGCGCCGAAGGGGCACGAAGCACGCGACCTCGTCCGCAGCGCTTCCAAACTCTCAGGCAAAAGGACAGAGGGGCATCCCACGTGCGGTTTCCGCGCGCCGGTCCTCATTGCCCTTCCCGGATGCCTGCCATGTCGAATACCCCCTCCCTGCGCGAGCTCGAGCACCACGGCGCGTTCCTCGAACGCCACATCGGCCCCAACGACGCCGAGATCGCGCACATGCTCGGTGTCGTCGGCCATGCGTCGCTCGACGCGATGACCGATGCCATCGTGCCGGCCAACATCAAGTCCGCGCAGCCGCTCGCGCTGCCCGCACCGATCAACGAAGAAGAAGCGCTGGCGAAGATCCGCGCCGTCGCCGACCGCAACCAGGTCTTCCGCAGCTTCATCGGCCAGGGCTACTACGGCACCCACACACCGAAAGTCATCCTGCGCAACATCCTCGAGAACCCGGCCTGGTATACGGCCTACACGCCCTACCAGGCGGAGATCTCGCAGGGCCGCATGGAAGCGCTGATCAACTTCCAGACGATGGTCGCCGACCTCACCGGCATGGAGATCGCCAACGCCTCGCTGCTCGACGAAGGCACCGCCGCCGCCGAGGCGATGACGCTGGCCAAGCGCTCGGCGAAGTCCAAGTCGAATACCTTCCTGGTCGCCGGCGACACCCACCCGCAGACGCTCGAAGTGCTGGCCACCCGCGCCGAACCGCTGGGCATCACCGTCGACGTCGTGCGCTCCACCGACGCCTTCCACGAGAAGCTCGCCGCCGGCGACTACTTCGGCGTGCTCGTGCAGTACCCGGCCTCCAGCGGCTGGGTCGAGGAATGGACGAAGGACGCCGAGACCATCCACGCGCACAACGCGCTGTTCGTGGTCGCCACCGACCTGCTTGCGCTGACCCTGCTGAAGTCGCCCGGCGAAATGGGTGCGGACATCGTGGTCGGCAACTCGCAGCGCTTCGGTGTGCCGTTCGGCTTCGGTGGCCCGCATGCGGGCTTCATGGCCTGCCGCGACGCCTACAAGCGCAGCATGCCGGGCCGCCTGATCGGCGTGTCGGTCGATGCCGAAGGCAAGGCCGCCTACCGCCTGACGCTGCAGACGCGCGAACAGCACATCCGCCGGGAGAAGGCCACGTCCAACATCTGCACCGCGCAGGTGCTGCTGGCCGTGATGGCCAGCATGTACGCCGTCTACCACGGCCCCGAAGGCCTGAAGCGCATCGCCGGCCGCGTCGCCCGTCTCACCGCCATCCTCGCCGAAGGCCTGCGCACGTTGGGTTACCCGGCGGTGCACGCCAGCGCGTTCGACACGCTGTGCATCGAACCGGGCGATGCCCGCGACGCCCTGCTCGCCCGCGCCCGCGCCGCCCGCATCAACCTGCGCGTGCGCGGCAACGGTTCGCTGTGCATCTCGCTGGACGAAACCACCACGCGCGCCGAGGTCGAAGCGCTGTGGGGCGTGTTCGCCGGCGAAGGCGCCACGCTGCCGTCGATCGACGCGCTCGATGACGTCGCACCGTCGCTGATCCCGGCCGCCCTGCGCCGTACCAGCGAATTCCTGACCCACCCCGTGTTCAACACGCACCACAGCGAGCACGAACTGCTGCGCTACATGCGCGCGCTGTCGGACAAGGACCTGGCGCTGGACCGCACCATGATCCCGCTGGGCAGCTGCACCATGAAGCTCAACGCCACCGCCGAGATGATCCCGGTGACGTGGCCGGAGTTCGGCAACATCCATCCGTTCGCGCCGGCCGAGCAGTCGCAGGGCTACACGCAGCTGATCGACGAGCTGGAAGCGATGCTGGTCGAGTGCACCGGCTACGATGCCGTCAGCCTGCAGCCGAACTCCGGCGCGCAGGGCGAGTACGCCGGCCTGCTCGCCATCCGCGCCTACCACCGCGCGCGTGGCGATGCCCACCGCGACATCTGCCTGATCCCCGAGTCCGCGCACGGCACCAACCCGGCCAGCGCGCAGATGTGCGGCATGACCGTGGTGGTCACCAAGTGCGATGCCAACGGCAACGTCGACGTGGAGGACATCCGCCGCGCCGCCGAGAAGTACAGCGACCGCCTGGCCGCGATCATGATCACCTACCCGTCCACACACGGCGTGTTCGAAGAGGATGTGGTCGCGATCTGCGACATCGTCCACCAGCACGGCGGCCAGGTGTACACCGACGGCGCCAACATGAACGCCCTCGTCGGGGTGGCCAAGCCCGGCAAGTGGGGCTCGGACGTGTCGCACCTCAACCTGCACAAGACCTTCTGCATTCCGCACGGCGGCGGTGGCCCCGGCGTGGGTCCCTGCGCGGTGAAGGCGCACCTGGCGCCGTACCTGCCGAAGAAGCTCGGCGGCGAAGGCGATGTGGGCATGGTCAGCGCGGCCAGCTTCGGCAGCGCCAGCATCCTGCCGATCAGCTGGATGTACGTCACCCTGATGGGCGCCTCCGGCCTGCGCAAGGCCACCCAGGTGGCGCTGCTCAACGCCAACTACATCGCCAAGCGCCTGGAAGCGCATTACGAGACGCTCTACACCGGCCGCAACGGCCTGGTGGCGCACGAGTGCATCCTCGACCTGCGCCCGATCAAGGACGCTACCGGCATCAGCGCCGAGGACGTCGCCAAGCGCCTGATCGACTTCGGCTTCCACGCGCCCACGCTGAGCTTCCCGGTCGCCGGCACGCTGATGGTCGAACCGACCGAAAGCGAATCGCAGCACGAACTCGACCGCTTCATCGACGCGATGATCGAGATCCGCGAGGAGATCCGCGCGGTCGAGGACGGTCGCCTGGACCGCGAGGACAACCCGCTGAAGAACGCACCCCACACCGCCACGATGGTGATGGCCAGCGAGTGGACCCACGCCTATCCGCGCGAACTGGCCGCGTTCCCGCTGGCCACGCTGAAGCTGCAGAAGTACTGGCCGCCGGTCGGGCGCGTGGACAACGTCTACGGCGACAAGAACGTCATGTGCGCCTGCATCCCGGTGGATGCGTACAAGGAAGACGTGGAGGCGTAAGCCGCCTTGGTCGGATGGTGGAAGGCCCCGCATCGCGGGGCCTTCTGCTTTCAGGTGAACGCCCTCGTCTTGTGGGAGGCCGGCACAGGCCTTCCAGCGCCCCACGACACCGCGTGCGGCGCCCGGGTAACATCGGCGCCATGACCGACCTGACCGCACTCGCCCTCGATGCCCTGATCTTCATCGGCCTGGCCTGGATGGCCTGGCGCGTGGTGCGCCGCTCGATCCCGATCGCCGTCATCCCCATCATCATCGGCCTGCTGCTGGCGGCCACCGGCGTGCTCCCCGCGAGCTGGGGCGTGCCGTCGAAGCTCGGCGACCAGATCGGCTTCATCGGCGTGCTGCTGCTCGCCTTCACCGCCGGCCTGGAAACCCGTCAATCCGCGCACCTGCCGAGCGCGCCGAACGCCGCACCGCTGCCGCGGCCGCAGGCGCTGCGCTTCATCGCCAGCGCCGGCATGGCGCTGCTGCTGCCGTTCGTCGCCGGCACGCTGGCGGCGCATTACTACTTCACCACGCTGCCGGGCTGGGACGCGCCGAAAGGCGGTGCCTGGATGGGTTCGCTCGCGATCGGCCTGTGCATCGCGGTCAGCGCGCTGCCGGTGCTGATCGGCATCATCCGCGAACTCGGCCCGCTGCACCGTCCGCTCACCCAGCTCGCGCTGCGCATCGCCGTGATCGACGACGCCGTGCTGTGGACCGGACTCGCGCTGCTGCTGCTCGCGGCCGAAGGCGGCTCGCTGCTCGCCAGTGCGTCGCCGGTCACCGCACTCGCGATCGGCGTGCTCGTGGTGCTCGCCTTCGCAGGCCGGCTCGCGCAGCGTGCGCGGACGGTTCCGCCGGCGTGGGCGGTGTGGATCGCATTGCCGGTGTTCCTCGTCGCCGGCGCCTGGGCCAGTTCGCAGCTGGGCCTGCATGCCTTGCTCGGTGCGTACTTCGGCGGCGCGATGGTGCCCTCCGCGTGGTCGCACCGCGTGCCGGTCGAGCGGCTGGGCCAGTTCGCGCTGATCGGCATCGCCCCGCTGTTCTTCGGCCACAGCGGTTTGAAGATCGATGGCAGCGTGCTGGGCTGGGACTCACTGCAGGCCTCGCTCGCGCTGCTGGTGGTGGCGGTGGCCGCCAAGCTGGCCGCGGTGATCGCCTGCCCGCCCTCGTCCACGCTGTCGCGCCGCGATGCGCTCGCCGTCGGCGCGCTGCTGCAATGCAAGGGCCTGATGGAAATCGTCGCAGCCACCATCCTGCGCGACAAGGGCCTGCTGTCCGAACACGCCTTCGCCGCGCTGGTCACCCTCGCGGTGCTGTCCACGCTGCTCACCGGCCCGTTCTTCCGCGCACTGGTGAAGCGTCGCGCCACCGCCGACGCGCACGGCCGGCAACCGGTGTGATCGCGGCTAAGCGTCGCGATCATGCATCCAGATAAGGCCGCGTCGTCTCCGTCAGCCACGCCATGAACGCCTGCACGCGCTGCGGCAGGTGGCGGCGGTGTGCGTACAGCAGCGTCACCGGCATCGGTTCGGCGGCGTACTGCGGCAGCACGTCCACCAGCAGTCCCTGTTCCACCAGCGTGCGCAGGCCCGCGACCGGTGCCTGGATCAGGCCGAGGCCGGCGATGCACGCGGCTTCGTAGGCGTCGGAACTGTTGACGGTCAGCGCGCCTTCCATCGGCACGCTGGCGTAGCGCTCGCCGTCCCAGTATTCCCAGCCGTCGGGCTTGCCGCCGAACTGGCTCGCGTAGTGGATCAGTCGATGCGCGTGCAGATCCTCGGGCGAGTGCGGCACGCCATGGCGCTGCAGGTACTCCGGGCTGGCGCAGGTCACCACCCGCAGCTGGCCCAGCGGTCGCGCGATCAGGCTGGTGTCGGCCAGCGTGCCCACGCGCAGCACGCAGTCGAAGCCTTCGCGCACCACGTCGACGCGGCGGTCGGTGCAGCTCAGCTCCAGCGCAAGCTGCGGATGGTCGTGCAGGAACGCCGGCAGGTGCGGCAGCACGAAGTGCCGCGCGAAGCGTGCCGGCATGTCCACCCGCAAGCGGCCACGCAGCGCCTGCGGCGAACGCGCGAACAGGTGCTGCACCTCGTCCATGTCGGCCAGCAGGTCCTGGCAGCGTTCGTAGAAGGCCTGCCCGTCCTGGGTCAGCTGCACGCGCCGCGTCGTCCGATGCAGCAGCTGCGTGCCCAGCCAGGCTTCCAGCTGCTGCACGGCGGTGGAGACGCTCGCCTTGGGCAGGCCCAGGGCGTCCGCGGCGCGGGTGAAGCTGGCCATCTCGGCGACCCGGACGAAGGCCTGCATGGCATCAAGGCGGTTCATGGCGGCTCCGGCGATTGTTCGCCTTTGGCGAACGGTCCAATCACTTCAGGCCAGTTTATCCACTGGCGACCACCCAATACAGTGCCTCCACGGTGAATCCGCCGCCTTCCCCACTGGAGACCTGCCATGACCCCGACCATTTCCCCCCTCACCCTGATCACCGGCGGCAGCCGCGGCCTGGGCCGCAACATGGCGCTGGCCGTCGCCCGCCAGGGCCACGACGTGCTGATCACCTACCGCAGCCAGCAGGCCGAGGCCGAGGCCGTCGTCGCCGAGATCGAAGCCCTCGGCCAACGCGCCGCCGCGCTGCCGCTGGACGTCGGCCAGAGCGATACCTTCGACGCCTTCGCCGACGCGGTGCGCGCCCGCCTCACCGCGTGGGGCCGCGAAGGCGTCGACCACCTGGTCAACAACGCCGGCATGGGCGTGCACGCCGGCTTCGCCGAGACCACGCGCGCGCAATTCGATGCGCTGGTCGACGTGCACTTCAAGGGACCGTTCTTCCTGACCCAGGCGCTGCTGCCGCTGCTCGCCGACGGCGGGCGCATCATCAACATCTCGTCCGGCCTGGCGCGCTTCGCCCTGCCCGGCTACGCGGCGTATGCGGCGATGAAGGGCGCGATGGAAGTGCTGACCCGCTACCAGGCCAAGGAACTCGGCGCGCGCGGCATCGCGGTGAACATCGTCGCGCCGGGCGCGATCGAAACCGACTTCGGCGGTGGCGCCGTGCGCGACAACGCGCGGCTCAACGCGTTCGTCGCGTCGCAGACCGCGCTCGGCCGCGTGGGCGTGCCCGACGATATCGGCGGCGTGGTCGCGTCGCTGCTGTCGCCGGCCAACCGCTGGGTCAACGCGCAGCGCATCGAAGCGTCGGGTGGCATGTTCCTGTAAGCGAAAACGGCGTCCCTCTCTCCCCGTTACGCGGGGAGAGGGAGCGGACAAGGCTAGAACTCCACCTTCACCGACGGCGCGCTGCGCTTGGCTTCGCCGTGGTAGACCGCTTCGATGTTGTTGCCATCCGGGTCGAGTACGAATGCACCGTAGTAGCCCGGGTGGTACGCGCGCAGGCCGGGCGCGCCGTTGTCCTTGCCGCCGTGCGCCAGCGCGGCTTCGTGGAAGCGGTCCACCATCGCCCGGTCCTGCGCCTGGAACGCGATGTGGTGGCGGCCGGTGAGCTTGCCGTCCGCCGCCTCGCTGTCGGCGGTGGAGACGAACAGTTCGTCGGCCCAGAAATAATTGCCGCCCTCGCCCGCCATCGGGATACCGAGCACGTCGAATACCGCGGCGTAGAACGTGCGGCTGGCCTCCAGGTCGCGCACGACCAGCTGGATGTGGTCGATCAGGCGACCGCGGTGCAGTTCATTCGTTTCCATGGCAGGACCTCCGGTGGTGGTCGCGGCAGTATCCGCGGGCATTGTGGACAGCGAGTGTCCGCGATGCGCCGTTAACGCGGTCTCGACAGCGCGTGAGGGACGCTGGCCCTCCGCCAGCCATCGCGAGCGCGCCATGCCCGAGTCCATCTACGACGCCCTACACGAAAGCCACGAAGCCCAACGCGCGCTGTGCCGCCGCGTGGTGCGCTCCAAGCCGGGCACGCGCGAGCGACTGGACCTGTTCACCGCGCTGCGCATCGAGCTGGCCGCGCACGCGGCCGCCGAGGAGCGCTTCCTGTACGTGCCCATCCTGATGGACGACCGCGGCCTGAATTCCTCGCGCCACGCCCTGCACGAACACCATGAGATCGACGAACTCGTCGAGGACATCCAGGCCCTCGACCCGCGCCATGCCGCCTGGCTGAAGAAGGCGCGCGAGCTATCGGAGAAAGTGCACCATCACCTGCGCGAGGAAGAGAAGAAGTTCTTCCAGGTCTCCGGCCGCATCCTCAGCGCAACGAAGAAGGCGCAGCTGGCCCGCCAGTACCGACGCGACTACGCGCGCATGCGCAAGGAACTGGAAGCGGCATAGTCCGGCCCGCGACGATGAAGGCCCCACACGGTAGGCTGCCGGCATGGACTCCCTGATCGCTGCCGCCGGCCGGGCCCTGACGGCCGGCGATGTCCTGGGCGCACTCAAGCACGTGGGCTGGCGCGACGATCCCGCGGCGCTGGCATTGCGCGGCATCGCGATGGCGCAGCTCGGCGACTACGCGCGTGCGCGCGACCTGCTGAAACGCGCCGCGCGTGGCTTCGGTCCGGGCGAGCCGTTGGCACGCGCACGTTGCGTGGTCGCCGAAGCCGAGGTCGCGCTCGCCCTACGCGACTTCGGCGGCGCGCCGCAGACGCTGGACGACGCGGCGCACGCCCTGGCGATGCGTGGCGACCATACCAACGCCCGGCATGCGCACCTCATCGCCCTGCGGCGGCACCTGCTGCTCGGGCGACTGCAGGCCGCGCGCGCCGCCGTGGACGCGCTCGACATGGACGGTGCGCCGCCGGCGCACCACGCCCTGGCCGCACTGGCCGCCGCCGAGATCGCCCTGCGCTCGCTGCGCACGCGCGACGCGCGTTCGGCATTGCAACGCGCGCAGGTCGCGGCCACCCAGGCCCGCATTCCGGCGCTGTCGGCCGAGATCGCGCAGGTGGACGCCCTCCTGCAACGGCCCGCCGCCCGCATCCTGCATGCCGGACACGAGCAACCGGTCACGCTGGACGAAGTGGAAGCGCTGCTCGCCTCCGGCACGCTGATCGTCGATGCGGTGCGCCATGCCGTGCGCGATACCGCCGGCGTGGAATCGTTCGCGCGACGCCCGGTGTTGTTCGCATTGGTGCGCGCACTCGCCGCGGGCTGGCCCGATGATGTCGACCGCACCGCGCTGATCGCGCGCGTGTTCCGCACGCGCGACCCGGACGAGACGCATCGCGCCCGCCTGCGCGTGGAGATCGGGCGCCTGCGCCGCCTGCTGTCGCCGTTCGCCGATGTCACCGCGACCGAACGCGGCTTCCTGCTGGCGCCGCATGGCGCGCGCGGCGTGATGGTGCTGGCGCCGCCGGTCGAGGGCGAACAGGGTGCGCTGCACGGGCTGCTGGCCGACGGCATGGCCTGGTCCACGTCCGCGCTGGCGTTGGCCACCGGCGACAGCCAGCGCTCGGTGCAACGCGCGCTGGCCCTCATGGAAGCCGCAGGCCAGGTCCGTGCGATCGGCCGCGCCCGCGCGCAGCGCTGGGTCGCGCCGCCGCTCGCCGGATTCACGACGATCTTGTTACTCCCCGCCGTGCCGCCGTCTGCGTAGATTGGCCCTGTCCCCGCACATCAGGAGTACGCCATGCACGACACCGCGCACCAGGAGGCCACCGTCTCTCCGGCCGAGATCACCCGCGAGTACGGCCCGTTCGAGACCCAGAGCGGTGTCGCGGGCGTGACCCACGACGGCCACCATGTCTGGGCCGCCACCGGCGACCGCCTGATCGCCATCGATCCGGCCAGCGGCGAGATCGCGCGCAGCCTTGCGCGCCCGGCCGATGCCGGCACCGCATTCGACGGCACGCATCTGTACCAGCTCGCCGAAGCGCGCATCGACAAGATCGACCCCACTACGGGCACCGTGATCGCCTCGATCCCCGCACCCGGCCTGGGCTGCGACTCGGGCATGGCCTGGGCCGACGGCAGCCTGTGGGTCGGCCAGTACCGCGAGCGCCGCATCGTGCAGATCGATCCCGCCACCGGCGCGGTGCTGCGCACGATCGAATCCGATCGCTTCGTCACCGGCGTCAGCTGGGTGGACGGCGAGTTGTGGCACGGGACGTGGGAAGGCGACGACTGCGACGTGCGGCATATCGATCCACGCGATGGCCAGGTGCTGGAGCGCCTGGAGATGCCGCCCGGCGTGCACGTCAGCGGCCTCGAATCCGACGGCGGCGACCTGTTCTATTGCGGCGGTGGCCGCAGCGGCCTGGTGCGCGCCGTGCGCCGTCCCGCGCGCGCCTGAACTATCTGCCGCATCGCGCGGCACGCCTTCCCTTTCGCGCACTCCCGGTGCCCCAGCACCGGCACGGGCAACGCATGCCTGCGTTCCCTGCCTCCCTCCCGACCCGGAGCCTGCCATGACCCTGCATGCACACCCCACTCCCGCCATCGTGTCCCGCGACGCGTGGCGCAGCGCGCGCCTGACGTTGCTGGCGCGCGAGAAGGAACTCACCCGCCTGCACGACGAGATCGCACGCGAACGCCGCGCCCTGCCCTGGGTGCGCGTGGAGACCCCCTACACCTTCGATACACCGCAGGGCATGCGCACGCTGGCTGAGCTGTTCGACGGACGCCGGCAGCTGATGGTCCAGCACTTCATGTTCGCGCCCGGCTGGGAACAGGGCTGCAAGAGCTGCTCCTTCATGGCCGACCACCACGCCGGCGCCCTGCTCCACCTCGCCCAGCGCGACCTGACCCTGGTCGCCGTCTCGCGCGCGCCGCTGGCCGATATCGAAGCGTTCCGTCGCCGCATGGGCTGGACGTTCCAGTGGGTGTCCTCGTTCGGCACCTCGTTCAACCACGACTTCGGCGTGAACTTCACCCAGGAGGAGATGTCGCGCGGGCAGGTGGACTACAACTACACCCGCCAGCCGTTCCCGCATGAAGAAGCGCCGGGCATCAGCGTGTTCGTGCGCGACGACGCTGGGCAGGTCTTCCATGCCTATTCGCGCTACGGCCGCGGCGTGGAAACGATGATGCACACCTACGCGCTGCTCGACCTCACGCCGCAGGGGCGTGGCGAAGACGCCGACGACTATCCGATGGCGTGGGTGCGCCACCACGATCGCTACGACGCGGCACCGGCCGCCACCGCCGGCGGGTGTTGCGCGGCGAATCCCTGAGGCCACCACGCCATGTCGCTGCCCGACACCTGGTGGCCCTGGCTGGCCGTCGCCGGTCTCGGCGCGCTGCACGGCCTGGGTCCGGCGAATGGCTGGCTGTTCGCCGCGGCACGCGCGACGCGCAGCGGCGACATGCGCGACGTGCGACGTGCGCTGGTGCCCATCGCCATCGGGCACGCGATGTCGGTCGTGCTCGTCGTTGTGCTGGTGATGCTGGGCCTGTGGCGGGCGCCGGACCGGCTGTACCCGCTGGCAGGGGCGTGCCTGCTCGCGTTCGCTGCGTGGCGCTGGCGGCGGCGGTCGTCATTGTCCATCGCTGATCGGTCGCACGCCGGCCTGGCCGCGTGGTCCTGCGTGATGGGCACCGCGCAGGGCAGCGGACTGATGCTGGTGCCCGCGCTGCTGCCGCTCTGTATGGCGAACGGCCCCGCACGCGCGATCACCGCGACCGGATCGCTGCTCCTGATGCTGGCGGCCGTGGCCGTCCACCTGCTGGCGATGCTCGTGACCACGCAGGTCATCGCCGGCAGCCTCTGCCGTGGCCTCCGCCACCGCGCGTTCCCGACGGACGCCGTGGGGACGCTGCTGCTTGCCCTGACCGGCATGCTGCTGATCGCACAGCACTGAGCCGCTACGCATTCTTTACGCGTCTACGGCCGGAACGCATGGCGACGTTACGCGGTGCGGGCCTAACGTGGCCACACCGCACACGCCGTGCGCCACGACCCGCTTCATGTCCATCCTGATCCTGCGCGGCCCGCATGCCGCGCCGCCCGATTTGCCCTCCATCGACCGGCCGCTGCGCGCGCGTGCGCAGGCGGCGGGCCAGACACTCCAATGCCGTGCCTTCGCGAGCGTCCGCGACCTCCTCGCGGGCCTGCGCCGCGCGCGCGCCGATCGCGCCGACCTGGTGCTGCTGGATGTCGGCGACCTCGCGCTGCCGGACGCATCGCACACGCAGGCCCTGCGCGACGCACTGGATGCGTTGCCCACGCCCTACATCGAACTGCACGACGACGCCGCACATGCGCTGGAACCACGCGTGCAGCCGCAGCATGCCCCGCTGGTCACGGTGATCCTGCGCGGCGATCTGCCGCGCGCCTACGCGATGGCGCTGGACATCGCCCTGCGCCGCGCGAACCGCACGCCTGCAGCGGAGCCCTTCCATGCCTGAGCCGGAGCCCCTCATGTCCATCCTCGTCATCCGTGGCCCCGAACGCCACGACACCCTCACCTCACCTCCGCCGCCGCTGCCGCCGTCGGTGCTCGGCGCATTGGTGCAGCGCGCCGGTTGTGCCGGGCAGACGCTCGCCGTGCGCAGCTGCGGCTCCACGACGGAAGTCCTCACCGCACTGCGTCTGGCCAACGAGTGGGGCGTGCGTGCCACCCTGCTCGATCCCGGCGCGCTCACCGACCACCCGCTGCTGCAGCGTGCGGTGCAGGGCCTCGCCCACCCGTACGTGGAAGTCCACGACACCCTCGATGAAGGCAGCCTGCCCGCCGCCACCGGCCGTCGTCTGGCCGTGGTCGACGGCTACGGCGCGCGCAGTTATGCGCTGGCGCTGGAGATCGCGCTGGAACAGCTCGGTTGCGCCGAGTGCGAATGCGATGTGCACGTCGGCACCTGACACGGCCGACGCTGCGCCCGTCCGCCACTACTTCGCCGACTACGAGGTCTACGACGGCGGACAGTGCATCGCCTGGGGCCAGGTGACGCTGGCCTGCGACGCTCCCGGCAGCGCGATGCAGGCGCTGCGCCTGCGCGCCGCGGCGCTGCAGGGAGTGGAGGCCGGCGCGATCCGTCTTCGCGGCATCAACCGCCTGTAACGTGCGCGTGTGTCATCGCACCGTCATCCGCGACGCGTAGCGTGCCGCCCTTTCCGACGGGGCGGGACGGGACTTGGCCGAACACGCGATCCGCGCGCTCACCCGCGTGTTCACCGACCAGGCGCCGGCACTCCGTGGTTTCTTCGCCCGTCGCGGCGCCAACGACGAAGCCGACGACCTCGTCCAGGAGACCTACCTGCGCCTGCTGCGCGCGCACCAGGGCCAGGGCGAGCAGATCGCCAACCCCGAGGCCTACCTGTTCACCGTCGCGCTCAACCTCGCGCGCGAACAGGCCGCGCGCCGGCAACGCACGCCGGTGCCGATGGAAGACATCGAACAGGTGGCCACGCTGGTTACCACGTCCGACGGCGTGGAGGACGCTGCCGAGCGCGCGCAGCGCCGCGAGCACATGCAGGTCCTGCTCGCCAGCCTGCCCGCGCAGACCCGCGCGGTGCTCGTCATGCAGTACCGCGACGGCCTGACCTACCGCCAGATCGGCGAGCGCCTCGGCGTGTCGCCGCACATGGTCAAGAAACACGTGGTGCGCGGGCTTGCCGTCTGCCGCCGCGCGATGGGAGCGGCGTGATGGATACCTCCCTGTTTCCGTCCGGCGCCGCCGCCACGGCCACCCGCGAAGCCGCCTACTGGCACGTGATGCAGCGCGAGGGTGCGCTGGGTGCGGCGGACCAGCAGCGGTTCATGGACTGGCTGGTCGCCTCGCCCGTGCACCTGCGCGAATACCTCGCGATCGCCCGGGTCGCCGCCGAGATCGGCGAGGCCGTCAGTGCATTGCCAGCAGATGCCGACGCCGCGGAAGCGCGCGACAACGTCGTTGCGCTGCCCGTGCGTCCGGCGCGCGCATCCGTCGCGCGCAAGCCGCGGTGGCGCCTGCCGCGCATCGCGTCCGCGGCGGCCATGCTGCTGGGTATCGGCATCGCCGTGCATGCGGCGCTGCCCAGTACGCACCACTACATCGCCCTGCAGGGTGCACCGCGTGTGGTCACCCTGGAAGACGGCACGCGGATGCACCTCAACGCGGAAAGCGAGGTCACCGCGACGGTCGGGCTCTTACGTCGACGCGTGGACGTGGCGCGCGGCCAGGCGAGCTTCATCGTCGCCGAGGATCGCCGGCCGTTCACCGTGCACGCGGCCGGGCTGGAGGTGCGCGATATCGGCACCACCTTCGACGTCTCGCTGCAGCGCGACCAGGCCCGCTTCGGCGTCGCCGAGGGGCGCATCCATGTCATCGACCGCGCCGGCAAAGGCCGCCTGCTCGCCGATCTGGCGGCGGGGCAATCCGCGCGCGTGGCCTATACCGGTCACCAGGTCAGTGTCGTGCAGGAAGATGTCGCCGCCATGACGGCCTGGTGGCAGCGGCGCGTCGTGTTCCGCGACGAACCGCTGCGCGACATCGCCGACCGCTTCAACCGCATGAACGCGGTGCGCCTGCGCGTGGACGACAGCGAAGCCGGCGCACTGCGGCTCACTGGCAACCTGCGTGCGGACGACGTGGCCTCGCTGCGCGCGTTCCTCGACGAACAGCCCACCCTCGCGGTGAGCGCCGATGCGCGCGAGATCCGCGTGCGTTGGCGCCGCGCGCCGGTGCATGGGCCGTGGTGATCCGGCCGCTGTAAGAAAAAATTCACGGGGAAAACGGTGCCCGATCCTCGCCGTGCGCCCTCGTAGTGGGAAGTGCGTGCAAGCGAACGCACGCCACCACCCCACATCACCGGATCCCACGATGCGCCGAATCCTCGTCCTTTCCATCGCGCTTGCCCTGCAGGCCGCGACCGCCACCGTCGCCGCGCAACCGGCGAAACCCGCGACCGACGCCATTCCCTCGCAATCGCTCGACAGCGCACTCAACGCGCTTTCGCGCCAGACCGGGCTGCAGTTCGTCTACCACGCGCAGGCGGGCGATCCGCGCACGCGCGCCATTCCCGCCGGCCTGTCGTCCGAGCAGGCGCTCGCGCAGCTGCTCGACGGCACGGGCCTGCGTTACCGCTACCTCAATGCCGGCACGGTGACCATCGAACCCGATCCCGCGGCCCCGCCTGCGCCGCCCGCACGCGCACCCGCGGCGCCCGCCGCACCCGCCAGCGCGCCCACCACCGCCGCCGAGGCTCCGCAGGCGCAGGAGCTGGAAAGCATCGAGGTCGTCGGCAGCTACAGCCGCAGCCTGGAGCAGGCGGTGGACATCAAGCGCTACAACGTGGGTTTCTCCGACTCCATCGTCGCCACCGACGTGGCGGACTTTCCCGAACAGAACCTCGCCGAAGCGCTGCAGCGCATGCCCGGCGTGACCATCGAGCGCAACAAGGGCATGGGCAGCAAGGTCAACGTGCGCGGCCTGCCCTCCGAGTACACCCACGTCTCGATCAACGACCTCGCCACCGCCTCCGGCAGCGGTGGTCGCGATGTGGAGTTCGACCTGTTCGCCTCGGAGATCATCCAGCAGGTGACGGTGCAGAAGTCGCCGACCGCGGCGGACGAGGAAGGCGGCATCGCCGGCTCGGTGAAGATCTCCACCGCGCGGCCGTTCGACTACACCGGCCGCAAGCTGGTGGCCTCGGCCGAAGGCGCCTACAACTCGATCTCCGAAGAGACCGACCCCAAGTTTGCCTTCCTCGCCAGCGATACCTGGGGCGACTGGGGCGCGCTGGTGTCGTTCTCGCACGCCGAGCGAACCAATCGCACCGACTCCACGTCCGGCATCAACTTCCGCCCGATGTCGCGCTTCCTCGGCGCATCCGGCACGCGCGGCTCGCAGGCCGAGGCCGTGATCGAGCGCGATACCGGCTGGGTGATCAACAACCGCGCCAATACCGCCGAAAGCAACCTGATCGTGTTCCAGGACAAGGTGGGCGACCGCGCCTACCTCAACGACCAGGACAAGTGGGGCGCCACCGCGTCGCTGCAGTACAAGCCCAGCAGCACCTTCAGCCTGACCTTCGACGCGATGCTCGGCGGCTACGACACCACCGAGGACGAGTACGACGCCGCCGCCTACTCGGCTTCGAGCCGCAGCACGCTGGAAACCATCCACGAGTACGACGACACCACCCTGTCCGAGTACGGCATGCTGGTGCTGCGCGATGTCTCCTACACCGCCACCCAGCACGAGTTCCTCAGCAAGGAACGGATCAACGAGACCGACTACGCGCAGTACAGCCTGGCGCTCGACTGGAAGAACGACGTCTGGGCGGTGGACGCGATGGCCGGTTACTCCGGCGCCGAGAAGACCCTGGACTACAGCAACCTGAAGCACGTGGCCTACGCGCCGTCGCGCACGCGCTGGACCGGCCGCAGCGGCGAGACCATCCCCAGCGCCAGCTCCGCCGGCTTCGACATGTACAACTCGCCGTCGCGCTACCTGTTCGAGGCATACGAGACCACGCTGGAGAAGATCACCGACGACAAGTACGCCGCGCAGGTCTACGCGACCCGCACGCTGGACCTTCCGTTCCTTCCCGCGCTGCACACCATCCAGTTCGGCGGCCGCTACACCGACAAGTCGAAGGAACGGAACTACGGCGAGCTGAAGATCACCGGCCCCGGCCCCGGCGACACCTCGTGGGTCAATACGCGCACGCTGGCCGACAGCCCGCTGCAGTGGATCGGCGACATCGTTCCCGGCGGCGCCTACAGCGTGAAGGACCTCGACTGGCAGCAGGTCTCCAACGACTTCGCCCGCGGCTATTTCCGCTACCCCGGCTTCCGCACGCCGTTCGACGACGCGCAGTACTACCGCGTGGACGAGGAAGTCACCAGCCTGTACGCCATGGCCAACCTCGGCTTCACGCTCGGTCGTGTGCCGGTGACGGTGAACGCCGGTGCCCGCTACGTCGACACGCAGGTGGTCTCGTTCGGCTACCACCCGGTGCAGAACCCGGACGGCTCCACCGGCTACACGGACACCCCGGTGTCCAAGGACGGTGGCTACACCGATGTGCTGCCCAGCATGAACCTGACCGCCGAACTCGCCGACGGCCTGCTGCTGCGCGCCGCCGCGTCCGAGACGCTGATCCGCCCCTCGCTGACCGACGTGGCCTACAAGCGCACCGCGAGCTGGAGCTCGTTCCGCTTCACCGACGGCAACCCGGATCTCAAGCCCACCTATGCGAAGCAGTGGGAAATCGGTCTGGAGAAGTACCTGTCCAACGGCGGCCTGCTGGCGGCGTCGTACTTCCGCAAGCGCATCGATGGCGTCGTGGTGAGCGCGCTGACCGGCGTGGTCGAGGACGTGGCCGTCTACAACGCCAACGGCACGCTCAACGGCTACTACGACTTCGACGTGTACCAGCCGGTGAACGCGAAGGGCTCCTACGACGTGGACGGCATCGAGCTGATCGCCAACCTGCCGTTGCGCACCTTCCACGAGGCGCTGGACGGGTTCGGCATCAATGCGAACTTCACGATGCTGGACAGTTCCCTGGCCGGCGAATCCGACCTCGGCATCCGCACGCCGATGTCCGGCCTGGCCGAGCAGACCTGGAACCTCACCGCGTACTACGAGAACGCGCGCTTCGATGCCCGCGTGTCGTACAACCACAAGGACGAGTACGTGGAGTCGATCGGCTACAACATGTACCCGATCTGGCGCGATGCCTACGGCCAGCTGGACGTGTCGATCGGCTACCGCATCAGCGACCACCTCAAGCTGAGCCTGAAGGGCATCAACCTGACGGACGAAGCGACCAGCGGCTACACGATGGATCCGTCCTTCCCGACCATGTACGAGAAGTCGGGCCGCCGCATCAGCCTCGGCCTGCGCGCGGACTTCTGAGCCCCTGCGCGCCGCGGCCTCCCGCCGCGGCGCGTTTCCATCCTGCGATCCGCTGCGCCTGCAGCGGCATCGCCGTGCCTTGCGAGGTTCCCCGATGCGTCGCGTCCTGCTGTTGGCCCTGCTGGCCGCCCCCCTTCCCGCCTGCGCCGCCGATGCCGATGCCGGTCGCGCCTGGCAACCCGGCGACCACCACGTGCACAGCGAATGGAGCGTGGACTGGGACCGCTCCACCACCCCGCCTACGCCGTTGCCCGGCGGCGATTCTCCGTACACGCGCAGCCGCAACGCACGGCAGGCGCTGACGTACGGCCTCACGTGGATGGTGCACACCGACCACGGCGGCCCCGGCCACTCGGCGGTGACCCGCGACCACGCATGGCCTGCGCTGCAACGGGCGCGCCGCGACGCACCGACGCTGATCCAGTTCAATGGCATGGAGTTTGACGTGCCCGCGGCCGAGCACGCTTCGCTGATCATCGCGCCCAGTGCGAACGAACGCGATGAGCTGATCGAGATCGAGCGCCGCTTCAGCCGCAACGAGCGCGTGGACGGCGTGCAGCGCGACGACCTGCAGACCATGCTCGATGCGCTGGCGCACATGCGCGCGTTGCCCTCGCCACCGCTGATGATCGTCAACCACCCTTCGCGCACGGCCACCGGCGTGGGCCAGTGGGGCGACGTGGAACCGGCCGAACTGCGCGCCTGGCACGACACCGCACCGCGCGTGCTGGTGGGCATGGAAGGCGCGCCCGGCCACCAGGCGATCCGCAGCGAACGCGGCCTGTACCGCAACGCGGCGGCGCCGACGTTCGGCGGCTTCGACCAGATGACCACGCAGGTCGGTGGCGTCTGGGACGGCCTGCTGGCCGAGGGCCGGCGCTTCTTCATCACCGCGACGTCCGATTCGCACCACAACCTGCGCGATGGCGGACGCGATTACGACCCCGGGGAGTACAGCAAGACCTATGTCTGGGCGCGCCACGATGCGGACGACATCCTCGACGGCGTGCGCCACGGCCGCATGTTCGCCGTCACCGGCGACCTGATCGATGCGCTCGAACTGACGGTGCGCGCCGCCGACGGCAGCACGTCCGCCGCCACGCTCGGCGATACCGTCGTGCTGCCGGCCGGCGCGACGATGCATATCGAACTGAAAGTGCGCCAGCCCACCGCGCCGAACGCAAACGGCCAGCACCCGGCGCTGGCGCAGATGGAACTGATCGTCGGCCATGCCGGCGGCGGCGGCGCACCGCGCATGCAGACGCGTCGCTGGACCGCGAACGACTGGCGCAGCGAAGGTGCATGGAAGGTGGTGCGCTGGGACCTGCCGGTACCGGACGGCGGCGCGTTCGTGCGCGCACGCGGCAGCAGCACGCAGGAACCCTCGCCGCTGGCTGACGTGCCCGGCGAGGATTCGTGGCGCGCCCTGTGGTTCTATGCCAACCCGGTGTTCGTCGATACCGCACCGGTACGCCAGGCGCACTGAGCCCGGAAGGGATACGGCAGCACCACGCACGCCCGGCCACCGTGCCGACGAACGGCGGCGTGCGAGGCGCGAAGCTGAAGCCATGGCAAACCGGCGCGGCGTACCGGACGCACGGACAGGTTGCAGGGACGACGGGGCAGGTACGCGCGCCGGCGCGCACGAAGAATGCGCACTCCCCCGAGACCCCTGGATGCCGTATGCCCGCTGTCGCCCTCGCCCGCAAGACCGATCTCCGCGCCGTACCTGATTTCGATGCCCTCAAGACCCGCCAGCAGGCCACGTGGGCCAGCGGCGATTTCGCGGTGGTCGGCACCACCCTGCAGATCGTCGGCGAATCGCTGGCCGAAGCGGTCGACGTGCGCGCCGGCGAGCAGGTGCTCGACGTCGCCGCCGGCAACGGCAACGCCACGCTGGCCGCCGCGCGCCGCTTTGCCCGCGTCACCTCCACCGACTACGTGCCCGCGCTGCTCGACAAGGGGGCGGCGCGCGCGCGGGCCGAAGGGCTCGACGTGCGCTTCGAGGTCGCCGACGCGGAAGCGCTGCCCTATGCCGATGCGAGCTTCGACGTGGCGCTGTCCACGTTCGGTGCGATGTTCTCACCCGACCACGTACGCGCGGCACGCGAGCTGCTGCGGGTGACGCGCGCCGGTGGTCGCATCGGCCTGGCGAACTGGACACCGCACGGCTTCATCGGTGAGCTGTTCCAGGTGATCGGCCGCCTGCTTCCGCCGCCGCCCGGCGTGGCCTCGCCTGCGCTGTGGGGCACGGAGGCGCACATCACGCGCCTGTTCGGCGGCCATGCGCGCGAGATCCGGTGCGAGCGCCGCATCTTCAATTTCCGCTATGCGTCCGTCGCGCACTTCATGCACGTGTTCCGCACCTACTACGGCCCCACGCACATGGCGTTCGAGGCCCTGGACGCGGATGGCCGGCGCGCCCTGGACGATGCGATGACCGAACTGCTGCGTCGCTGGAACATCGGCGGCCACCGCTCGCTGGTGGTGCCGTCGGAGTATCTGGAGATCGTCATCGCACGCGCGTGACACGCGCCGTGCACGGTGCAAGACAGCGCGTGTTCACGCCCGCATGTGACCCGTCGCGCAGTTTGCGGCGATTCCGCGGCGGGCGTTGACGCGATCTTTGCGAACGCCGCGCGACACTGCGGGTGTGGTCAATGCCGCCCCGCGGCGAGCCGGATCCAGGTGAACAGCCACGGCGACCACAAGGGTACCGTTGTGCGAAGCCCTAGCTTCGCCCAGCTCGGCTGCATGTGCGTCCCCGTCGATAGGATCGCTGGCGCGGTACCCTCTTTCTTCCTGCGATGCAGAACGCCCGCTGCCCCCATCCATGGGAGCAGCGGGCGCTTCGCATGGGGAAGGCAACGCGATGCGCGCGTCAGGCGCAGGGTGTCATGTCGTCGCCGTCGGCGCGGCGCAACGCGCGTCGGCGTCAGGTTGCGCGTCGTGCACCGCCAGCACGAGGTCCGGCGCGGTGGCCGTGCCTATCGCCATCACCGCCACGGCCAATACACCGGCAGCGGACAGCGGTGCGATGCTGGCCATGCACCCTTCGCACGCGCGCCGTGCACGCAGCACACGCCGACGACCGGCATCGGGCGAGCGCGCCTTCATACGTTGGGCGGCGGTGGCAGGCGTACGCGCGGCAGCGGCTCGGCCAACGAGGCCAGCGATTGCAGCTGGCAGAACGTGGCGTCGTACGCGGCGACTTCTTCCTGGTACTGGCAGAGCGCGCGGAACGGATTGCGCGCAGAAAGCGCCTGCGCGGTGGCGCGCAGCTGGTCGCCGTCGGGGTGGGTCTGTACCAGCGCCGCCACCCATACGGTGAGGGCTTCGAGCTGGCCGGTGGTGCGGGCATCGCTGGTTTCCAGGCGATCCAGCAGGTTGTGCAGATGGGTTTGCGAGTACAGCAACATGGGGCGTGGCATCCGGTGCGTGATCACCGCGGCCTGGCCCCTGTTCCGGCGCGTCGGTTTCCCCCTGTCACGGGCCGTGCCCCGGCATCCGGCCACCGTTCGGCGGCCGGAGTCAGGTGCGGTTGGGGAAGTCGTGACTTACGGCCTACGCCACGCGCCAGCGCATCAGCCGCGCAGGTTCACCTCGGCCACCTTGTCCTCGTAGTCCTGCTTGGGGTCCACGCCGAACAGCAGCTTCATGCCGGCCCACAGGCTCTGCTCGTTGAGCCAGATCTCCGCATGCTCGGCATCGAAGCGCAGCAGCGCGAGCTTGGGATCGTCCTTGCCGTCTTCGTACCAGGCGGCGACGAAGGGGTTCCACAGGCGCTCGATCACCTCGCGGTCGTCATCGCGCACCAGCGCGCCCTGCAGGCTGGCGAACAGGTCGTGGCCCATCGAAGCGAACGTGGCGATGGCGCGTTGCGGCGTGGTCGCCTGTTGCGCCAGCAGGTTGTCGGTCGCCGTGAAGATCCACAACGGGCCGCGGCCTTCGTGTTCGAGCAGCGCGGTCATCGGCCGGGTGTGGCCGTCTTCGGCGCCGTCCAGGCCCAGCATCAGGGTGCGGTCGGACTTCAGCGCTTTCCACAGCTTCTTCTCGAGTTCTTCCGGGGTATGCATGGCAACGTCCTCGTCGATGGATGGCCCCAACGTAGGCGCTTGTATGTGGCGCGGATGTCAACGCGGTGCGGACATCGTCAGTCCATGGTCATGTTTGTCGCGCGTACGTCACGGGCAGCGCACTGGCAGGTGAATGCGCAGCGCCTCATTTCACCTGGGGTTCGCAACGCGGCGCGCAGGCTGGCGCTGCGATACCCACCAGGAGAAGCGCATGAAGACCTCCCCCCTCGTGCTGTCGCTCGGCCTGCTGTCGGTGATGTCGGCCGCCGCCGCGCAGAACAGCTACTACGGCCCCGAAGACGAGGGCCGCCGCTTCAGCGACGGCAGCAAAGTGGAATGCCGCAACGTGGAAGTGCAGAAGAACAGCCGCGACCCGAACCGCGTGGCCGGCACCGCGATCGGTGCGGTCGTCGGCGGCCTGCTGGGCAACCAGGTCGGCAGCGGCAACGGCAAGAAGGTCGCCACCGTGGGCGGTGCCGTGGCCGGCGGCGCGATCGGCCGCAAGGTCCAGGGCAACAGCCAGGAAAGCAAGGGCGACCGCATCGTCGAACGCCGTTGCGAGCGCGTGTACCGCTGACGCACCTGCTCCCCGGGACAGGTGCCCCCGGGCGCCTGCGGTGACGAGGCCGCAGGCGCCTTTCTTTCGGGTGTTGTCAGCCGGGCGTGTCCGTGACGACGGAGGCGGCCGCGCGCAGCCGGGCGTTCTCGTCTTCCAGTCGTCCGTACGCGCGGAACAGCGACCACGTACCCCAGACGCCGAGCACCAGTGCATGCGCGAACGGTATCGCCGAGACCGCCATCAGGACCATCAGCGCCTCGGCATCCAGCGGTCGCACGTAAGGAATCGCCATCACGCCCTGATTGATGACGGCCATCGCGGTGGACACCACCAGCAGGCAGAAGCTGACATGCCGGAAGCGTCGCCAGGCGCGCCACTGCAGCACCAGCACGATGAGGCTGGCCAGCAGTCCGGCGATGATGAACACCCAGCTGAAGATCATGTAGGCAGGCATGCGGGCTCCGGCAGCACGAGGGGTGCGCCGGATCATAGCGGCACGACAGGGGCGTCCGCCGTCAGCCCAGCAATCCGTAGGCGGCCACGTTGACGGCGCGCTCGGGCTGTTCCTCCACCGCGCGCGGCGGGCTGATCAGATAGCCCTGCAGGCGCGTGCAGCCCATGCTGGCAAGCAGCTGTTTCTGTTCCGGCGTTTCGACGCCTTCGGCCACCACGTCCAGGCCGAGTTGTCGGCCCAGGTGCACGACCGACTGCACGATCGCGGCGTGGCGCGAACCCGGCACCAGCTGGCGCACGAACTGGCGGTCGATCTTCAGTTCGTGCACCGGCAGGTAGGCCAGGTACGACAGGCTGGAATAGCCGGTGCCGAAATCGTCCACCGAAATGCGAGCGCCGGCATCGGCGAGTTGTTCCAGCACGCCGGCGGTGCGCTCGGGCTCCACCATCGCCATCGACTCGGTGATCTCCAGCGTCAGCACGCCCGGCGGCAGGCCATGGCGGCGCATCGCGGTGCGCACCTGCGCGACCAGCTGCTCGCTGCGCACCTGCGCGGCGGAGAGGTTCACCGACACCGTGGGCACGCGCGCGCCGGCGCGGTGCCATGCGGCCCATTGGCGGCAGGCTTCGTCGAGCACCCACGCGCCGAGTTCGATGATCAGCCCCACCCGCTCGGCGAGCGCGATGAAGCGGTCCGGCATCACCAGGCCCAGGCGCGGATGTTGCCAACGCACCAGCGCCTCCATGCCGGCCAGGCCGTTGTCGAGCGCGCGGATCTGCGGCTGGTAGTACAGCACCAGCTGGCCACGCTCCAGCGCGCGGCGCAGGTCGTAGGTCATCTGCAGCTGGCCCTGCGCGCCTTCGCTCATCGAAGGCTCGTACAGCGCCATGCCGTTGCGGCCGGATTCCTTGATGCAGTACATCGCCGCATCGGCGTGCGCCATCAGGGCATCGGCGCTCTCGCCATCGCCGGGGTACAGCGCGATGCCGATGCTGGCGGTGACCATCACATCGTCGTCGTTCTCCAGCTTCATGGCCTCGCCCAACCGCGCGAGCAGGCGCTGGCCCAGCACGGTCGCCTCATTGGCGCCGCCGACGGCCGCGGCCATCACGAACTCATCGCCGCCCAGCCGCGCGACGGTGTCGCCCGGCGCGATCATCTGCCGCAGCGTGGTGGCCACGCGCACCAGCAGCGCATCGCCCACGTGGTGGCCGAAGCTGTCGTTGACGCCCTTGAAGCCGTCCAGGTCGATGAAGAGCACGGCGAAGCGGCCGCTGTCGCGTTGCGCCTGGGCGATCCGCTGTTGCAGGTGTTCGATCAACTGCAGGCGGTTGGGCAGGCCGGTGAGCGCGTCGTGCAGCGCGAGGTGGGTGAGCTGCTGGTTGGCCTGCTGCAACGAGGCCGACAGGCGCGCGGTGCGTTCGTGCAGCAGGCGGTCGAGCACGCTGGCGCCGATCGCCGTGCCCAGCACGGCGGCGTTGATGACCACCACCAGCCAGGCGAGCGAATCCGGCGAGAAGCCCGCACGCAGCGCGGCGCCGCACATCGAACCGGCGGGGAAATGCGCGGCGGCCATGCCCGTGTAGTGCATGCCCACGATGGCCACGCCCATCACGCCGGCCGCGAGCGCGCGGTGCAGGCGTTCGTGGTGCACGTCATCGCGCAGGCGGTAGGCGATCGCCAGCGCACCGCCGGCCGCGGCGATGGCGATCAGCACCGAGGCGATGAACCAGCCCGGGCGGTAGACGATCTGCGGGTTCATCCGCATGGCGGCCATGCCCACGTAGTGCATGCAGGCGATGCCCAGGCCCATCACCACCGCGCCACTGAAGAGGCGTGTGCGGCTGACCTCATCGCGGGTGACCAGCCATAGCGCGTAACCGCTCGCGGCGACGGCCAGCACCAGCGACAGGAAGGTGATGCCGATGTCGTAGCCCAGGCGGATCGGCAGGCGCAGGGCGAGCATGCCGATGAAGTGCATGGACCACACGCCAATGCCCATCGCCAGCGCGCCGCCGGCCAGCCACCAGCGCCGGGCCACGGCATCGCTGGCGCGGACGCGCCCGGTGGTCTTCAGCGCGGCGTACGAGGCCAGGGCGGCCACGACGAACGAGGTGACCACCAATTCCGGCACGTAGGTTGCGATCAGCCCCTGATCCATGGAGGTCCTGCGTATTCCCCTTACTGACGCCGTTAACGGCCGTCGTCCCCGAAGCATGACGCTGTATGCGTGGTTACACCGTGTACATGCCCAGGAGTGAGGGCTGTGTCACGGAATGCAGGCGCTGCCGCACGCATGGCACGGGGACATACCCGTGGCATGCCGGCGCTGGCGCGGCGGTGATGGGGCGCACGACGGCGGCGGCATCCCTGCCCCACCGCTCGCCTACGCGGTGAGCACGCCCGCGGCGTCCTCCACGGGCGTGCCTTCCCGGGACAGCGTCATGACAAAGGTGGTCCGGCCGTCTTCCACCTGTGCTGCGATATCGCCCCCATGCGCGCGGGCGATCTCGCGCACGATGAACAAGCCCAGGCCCAGGCTGGAGTGCTCGCCCTTGTTGGCGGCTTGCGACCCGCGGCGCAACGGGTCGAACAAGGCGTTGAGCGCATCGCCGGGCAGCGGCGCGCCCGCATTGGTCACCGCGAGGCGTACGCGGTCGTCGTCGCCGGTCAGCGTCACCCGGATGTCCTCACTCGGCTCGCCGTACTTCGCGGCGTTGGTCACCAGGTTGTGCAGGGCTTCGCGGATGCGGGTGTCGTCGAAGCGGCCGCGCAGGCTGCCCTCCACGTGCTGGGTGATGGATGCACCGGGCAGCGTGGCGCGCAGCAGGTCGATTTCCTCGGCCACCGCCGGGGCCAGATCGCACTCGGCGCACTGCAGGGTCATGCCGGCGCCCAGCGTGCTCTTGCTGTAGTCCAGCAGGCCGTCCACCAGGCGGCTCAACTGCAGGCCACCGCTGAGGATGCGCTCGGCATGCCGCGCATGCGGCGTGCCACTCGCGCTGTCCACCAGGAATTCCGCCGTTCCCACGACCGCGGTCAGCGGTCCGCGCAGGTCGTGGCCCAGCGCGCCGAGGAAGATGTTCCGCCACGATTCCACCGTGCGGGAGAACTCCACCAGCGATTCGGCCACGGCCTGGTCGATGGCTTCATTGAACCGGATCATGTCGTCGACCGCGTCGGCGACCAGCGCCTCGTCGGCGGCCCACAGGCGCAGCACCGAGGCGCGCAGTGCGCGGTACTCGGCGATCATCTGGTTGACGCCGAAGCCGTCATCGGCGCGGCTGCGGCCATGGCTGCTGGCGGCCGACTCCGGCCCACGGTGGGCCGGCGCGCGACCGAGGGATTTGGCGCGCTGCTCGGCCGCGCTCTGCGGCGTGCGCAGATCCGCGACGATCTCACGCAGGATGTGCGGGATATCGTTGCGCAGGCGTTTCAGATTCAGCCGCGCGCCGCTTGGCGCCTGGCTGACGGCGAACTGCACGGCGTCGTCAAGAATCGTCTGCGTGTTGGCTTGGATGAAATCGGCAAGTCGCATAGGCGCTCCTCGGCGCGGATACCTTGTCGGGATCGTGGTGGGTGAGTCGTACATGTCAGTCGGCAATGCTGCGCGGGTCGCGCGGATCATCGATGTGCGGCTGCGCATCCGGCGGTTGGTCCGGTCCGCCGGGCACGTCGTCGGGATCGCCCGGATCGCGCGGCGACGGCGGGTGGGAGGGATCGTCCGGGTGATACGGATCGCTCGGCGTGCCGGGGGTACTCGGCTTGCCAGGTTCGGACGGCGTGCCGGGCGGCGTGGGCGTGCCCGGTTCACTGGGCTTGCCCGGTTCGGTCGGCTTCGGCGTGCCGTGGGCCGCCACTGCGCGCCCGCGCACAGCGTGTCGTCGTATCGGTGAGGGCACCACGGGCGTGGCGCCTAGGGTCGTGTGATCCATGGCGGAGTCCTCGCTTGCGAGGGTCAAGCGTGGCGGCCGTGATGTTTGAAATGCGTGAGGAATGCCGGTGTATTTTCAGCAACTTTTCACGTTCGCGGCCGCTAATCGACCGGGGGCTGAACACGTGCATGGCGCACGCACGAACCCTTTACGGATCGCCACCGAGCATCGCCGCATGCTCTGCCAAGAACGTATCGATGCGCGTCTGACCGACGCTGAAAACCTGGTGCGCGCGGGCGCCGATATCGGTGACCCGCACGTGTTCGTGCGCAGCCTGTGGGTGCAGGTCTACGATTGCGCGCCGATGCATCTGCGCTCGGCGGTGCTGCGGCGTCTGCATGCCATCTCGCGGCAGCTTGGTGTGCACTACGTGCACGGCGACGGCGATCCCGCGCCCTGATCGGCGAGGACGCACAGGGCGACCTCAGTCGGCTGAGCGCAGCCGTGTCAGCGCGGTCTCGATGTCCTGGCGGCGGAACGGCTTGGCCAGCACCGGCGCATCGGCGAACCGCTCCGGCAATCCCTGTTGGCCATAGCCGGTGGTGAACACGAACGGCACGCCGCGGTCGCGTAGCGCATCCGCCACGGGGAATGACGGCGTCCCCGCCAGATTGACGTCCACCACGGCCACATCGATGGCGGTCCGTTCCAGCTCGGCCAGCGCGTCGTCCACGGAGGCGGCACTGCCGGCGACGGTGTACCCCAGCGTGGGCAGCAGGTCTTCCAGCAGCATGACCAGCATGGATTCGTCTTCGACGATGAAGACACGCGGAGTGGGTTCTGGCGTGGTCATGCGGCGACTCCCAGGTCGGGGATGGGGGCGGTGATGCGGCAGCGCACCCCCGCGGTATCGAAATCGAGGGCGGCGTCGCCGCCCAGGTCGTGGCGCAGGCCGCGCTCGATCAGGCGCGAGCCGTAGCCGTGGCGCGCGGGTTCGGTCACGGCCGGGCCGCCGGTTTCCTGCCAGTGCAGGACCAGCACGCGCGCTTCGCCACGGGATTCGAACATCCAGTGGATGCGCACCCGCCCCTGCCGCACCGACAGGGCGCCGAACTTCATGGCGTTGGTGCACAGCTCGTGCAGCGCCATCGACAGGGCCAAGGCGCGTTGCGGGTCGAGCTGCGTGGCCGGCCCGTCGATGTCGAAGCGCCCGCCGTCCTCCATGCACGGGGCGATGGCCGTGCGCACGATGTCGTGCAGCGGGGCGTGTTCCCACTGCTGGCGGGTCAGCACGTCGTGCGCCTGCGCCAGTGCGTGCAGGCGCGATTCGAAGCGGTCGCAGGCCAGGCCGACGTCGTCGGCATCGCGCAGGGTCTGCAGGGCGATGGACTGCACGATGGCCAGGGTGTTCTTGACGCGGTGGTTGAGTTCGTTGAGCAGCAGGCGTTGCTGGTCTTCGTGCTGTTTGCGCTCGGTGACGTCGCGGGTGGTGCCGGCGACGGCTTCGACGTTGCCGTCCGGGCCGAGCACGGGCATCAGCAGGTAGTCGTAGATGCGGCGGCCGTTGGTGCCGTTGAACGGGACGTCGCCGCGCACGGGCTGGCGGGTGGCGATGACCTGTTCGATCTCGCGGTCGTGCATGGCGGCGTGCCAGGGTTCGTAGCCCAGTTCCAGGCAGTTCCTGCCGATGGCTTCATCCCAGGTCTTGCCCCACATGGCCAGCAGGGCGGCATTGGCGTAGGTGAAGCGGTGCTGCAGGTCCCACATGTAGACCAGGTCGGGGGTGGTCTGGAGCAGGGTTTCGTACAGGCGGACGCGCTGCTCTGCGGGGGCCTGCCCGCCGCCTGCCATCAAGGAGCTGTCCATGAAGCCGCGGTTTCCGAGCGAGATGGGTCACCTTAGCGCCGGGATGCGTGCGCTACCCGTGAAACTCGGCAGGGGGGGATGTCGCGTGCAGGGCTGCGGTTCATAAAGCGGCAAAAAGAAAGGCCCCGCAGTGCGGGGCCTTGGGTTGCGTGTGGAACTCAGTTGCCGCCGGTGCCCGCGGGTTCGCGGGTGCTGCGCCGGCTGAAGCGCGCGGCCAGTTCGCGGCGGGCTTCATCCACGCCCTTGTCCTTGCCGGCCACCTTGATGACGCCATAGACCTCCAGCGAGGCGGCCATCAGGTCGCTGCCGAGGGCGAGTTCGGTGTCGGCCATGCGTTGCATCAGATGCGCGAGGCGATCGGCGCGCGGTCGGAGGGCGCCGAGGGCGGCGTGGTCCTGGCGGAAGGCGTCGAAGTCGAAGTCGCGCGGCATCAGGCCGGCGTGCTGTTCGGCCACGGCCAGGGCGCTGGTGCAGAAGGCGCGCGATTTGTTGCCCATCTTCACCAGGTCGGAGCGTTCTTCGAGGGTGAGGGCGATCAGCAGGTCGAGGTCGGCTTCGAGGGCGGTCAGGGCGCCATCGATGCGGGCCAGGCGGTCGGGGTCGAACGTCATGGCGATGCGGTTCTGTGTCATGTGGTTGCGTCCTTTCAGGTTGTACCGGCCGGATCCGGCCGGCACGGGCAGCCTACTGCCGCCCGCCCGCGTTGCGACGCCCTGCCCGGCTAATGGAGTAGTTCTCACACTGCGCGCGGCGATTGCCCAAAAAGAGGGGCGCGACACCGAAATACATCCAGCGTTGGACCTGAAACGGGAAACGTTGGATGTAGGTGTGAGAAGAAACACCAAAAAAGGCGAAACGTTCCACCTTAGTGAGAGAAGAAACACCGAAAAACATCCAACGCTGGATCTTTGTGTGAGAAGAAACACCGAAAAAGAGGGAACGTTGGGTCTTTGTGTGAGAAGAACGGCCGAAAAACATCCAGGGGTGGATGTTTGTGTGAGGAGAGAAGTCCGGAATCCTGAGATTGCCCGCCTTGCTCCCGGAACACGTATCTCCTCAGTCGTCCAATGGCCGACGAACCCATTCCGTAGAGAGCTCCAGCCACTCGCGGGTGCGCGGGCTCTTTTGAAGCGCGCTGATCAACCAGCGGCGATCAAGCACCCGCTCACCGCGCACCGCCAGGTGCTTGAACTGCTCCTTCTGCGGACACACCAGAAATCGATGTTCCCCTTTGGACATCCAAGCAGATACAGCTCTCTCATCACTCACTCTGCGCTTCACTTGAATCTCCAAGGGCGCAGGTTCCTCTAGGAGTTTGAAGCCCAGAGGGCCGTTCGGCTTCACGACCAAGTCGAAGCCATCCACGAATCCCCCCCGATAGGCAGGCACGAAGTAGCCGTTCTCTTCGAAAATCTTTGCCACAAGCGTTTCTAATTCCACGCTGGACAAGCAATCGATCCGTGAGATGGGCTCTCCAGGTAGACCGGCGACATATCTCGCCGCCTCAATGTTCCCCTGATACGGGTCTCCGACCAAAGGGATAAAGGTGCCGGACGACAGCCAACGATTGGACCGCATGCTACTGAGCACCAAGGGAGCTTCCCTTACGCTTTCCTTGATCAGCGTCTTTACAGAAAAGTATTTGGGCACATCCCCATTGTCCGGGCGAAATCTTCCGTCGCAGTGATGAGGCCCATCCAGCGGTGTATAGATCCATACACTTCCCGAGTCGATCGTGATCATTACTGGCCTGAATTCCTCATCCTTAGCGGCCTTAAGGAGATCAACGAAGTTACCGGGCTGTTCGCCTCGACGATTCTTCGCATAGCCACCCTGCCGGATCGACTCGATGGTGATGTCCCCGTAGAAGATCGGTGCCTTTTCGCAGGCATCGAGCCAGTACTCGGCCGCTGACTTATCAGTCGCCCACTTATAGGGATGCTTGATGTTGAGCAGGTAGAAGCGGTCTTCCATGAAAAAAGGCTCCTTGGCCCGGCAGCGAAGCGACCTAACCTACCAAAACACCCCCTTGCTACGCATGCATCTGGAGCCGGGAGGACTCGGCGAGGGGCTTGACACAGGGCGTAACAGAGCAAGCCCAGCTGCTCCGGCGCGTCCAGGGCTGGAGTTCGGTTACGATAATGTGAATGAACCGCGACCAGCTCAAAAAACTCGAAAACGACCTGTGGACGGCAGCTGACAAGCTCCGAGCCAACTCCGATCTCAAGGCCAGCGAGTACAGCACCCCGGTGCTGGGCTTGATTTTCCTCAAGTTCGCCGACAACAAGTATCGCCAGCACGAAGCGGCCATCAAACAGGAGTTCAAGAAGCTCCAAGGCACTCGTCGGGAGCGGAGCGAAGAAGACATCGCCATTGAAAAATGCGGCTTCTACTTGAAGCCCAAGGCCCGCTACGACTACCTGCTCAACCTGCCGGAAAAGGAAGACATCGCCAAGGCCATTCGTGCCGCGATGGCCAGCATCGAAAAGACCAAGCCCGAGCTGCTGGGCGTGCTACCGCAGGAGGAGTACGACCGCTTTACCCGCAGCGACAAGAACAAAGGAATCCCCAAGGACCTCCTGAAACTGTTCTCCGACATCCCCGTGGACGCTTCGGGCGATGTATTCGGCCAGATCTATGAGTACTTCCTGGCCAACTTCGCACTCAGTGAGGGCCAGGGCGGCGGCGAGTTCTTCACGCCCCGATCCGTGGTCAAGCTGATGACGGAGATCATCGAGCCCCACGGCGGCACCGTGTTCGATCCGGCCTGTGGCTCTGGCGGCATGTTCGTACAGTCAGCTGACTTCATCCTGCAGCACCAGACGGACAAGGCAGCGGACCTGGACGTGTTTGTCTGCGGCACCGAGAAGACGCTGGAGACCGTCAAGCTCGCCAAGATGAACCTCGCGGTGAACAACCTGCGCGGCGACATCAAGCAGGCCAACAGCTACTACGAAGACCCGTTCAACGCCTTCGGCGCCTTCGACTACGTCATGGCCAACCCGCCGTTCAACGTGGACGACGTGACGCTGGATGCTGTGGAGAAGGACCGCCGATTCAATACCTACGGCGTGCCCCGCAACAAGACCAAGGCCAAGAAGTCGGAAGGCAAGGACGGCAAGCAAAAGGCCGTCGAGACTGTACCCAATGCCAACTACCTGTGGATCAACCTCTTCGCGACGTCGCTCAAGCCCGATGGCCGCGCGGCGCTGGTGATGGCTAATTCGGCCAGCGATGCCCGTCATTCTGAAGCCGACATCCGACGCACGCTAATCGAACAGAACCTCATCTACGGCATGCTCACGCTGCCGTCCAACCTGTTCTACACCGTCACCCTGCCGGCAACGCTGTGGTTCTTCGACAAGGGCAAGACCGACGACAAGGTGTTGTTCATTGATGCCCGCAACATCTTCACCCAGATCGACCGCGCCCACCGCGAGCTGAGTGACGAGCAGATCCAGAACATCGCCCTCATCCCTCGTCTGCACAAGGGCCGGCGTCAGGAGTTCGTGGATCAGGTGGACCGCTACCTGCATCAAGGTATGGCCCAACTGAAGGAGGCCGCCGAGCATCTGCCGGGCTTGAGCGAACGCCTGCTGGCCGTGCTGGCCGAAGAGGCCGCAGAGGCCGCAGAAGATGCCCAGACCAATCACGCCGCACGCGATGCCATCGCCGCGCTGCAGGCCCAGTGGGGTGAGCTGGCCGCGCTGGAACAGGCGCAGGCCAAGCACGAACGCAGTCGCGGCCAGAAGCAGAGTATCGACGGCCGCAATGCAGCGCAGCATGCGCTGCGTGCCCAGTTCACGCCTTTCTTCAGCGGCCTGCATGCAGCGGTGAAGGCGCTGGACAAGGCTATCCGCGAGATGGACAAGCGCAAGGCCGAGGCAGCCAAGGCCGACGGCAAGCGCACGACTACCAACCGCCAAACCAAGGGCGTGAAAGTCGCGGTGCAAGCTTTGCACGACGAGCTGAAGGCCGCCGAGCTGTACTACCAGCATGTGACTTGGCTGCAGGAGCGCTTCCCCAAGGCCGCCTATGAAGACGTCACGGGTCTGTGCAAGCTGGCCAGCCGCGAGGAGATTGCCGAGCAGGATTGGTCGCTGAATCCTGGGCGGTATGTGGGTGTGGTGATTGAGGACGATGGGAAGACGGAGGAAGAGTTCATTGCTGACCTACAGTCATCGATGGATGAGCTGGACGAGCTTGATGGCGCAGCGCTCCGCTTGAAGGCCGTGATTGACTTCAACCTCAAGGCCATTTGCGAGGCTAGCTGAATGAGCGAATGGCGCGACATCAAGCTCAAAGAGGTGAGCGAGTACGTGACCGTCGGCTTTGTTGGTTCCATGGCCGATCAATACGTCGAGACTGGTGTGCCATTCTTGCGGTCACTGAACATCCAGCCGTTCAGGCTCAACCACAACGACTTGAAGTACATCCCAGAGTCGTTCCACGAAGCCATCAAGAAGTCGAAGTTGCGGCCTGGCGATGTGGCTATCGTTCGCACCGGATATCCGGGCACAGCCTGCGTGATTCCTGCTGATTTGCCCGAGGCCAACTGCAGTGACCTCGTCATCCTCCGCCCCGGCCCGGAGCTGAATCCGCATTACATCGCCGCCGTCTTCAATTCCTCCTTTGGTCAGAGCCTGGTCGGTGGCAATCTGGTGGGTGCTGCGCAGCAGCACTTCAACGTGACGGTCGCCAAGAAACTGAGATTGCGACTGCCGCCTCGGGCCGAGCAAGACAAGATCGCTGCCGTGCTTGTTGGTCTGAACGACCTGATCGCCAACAACCAGCGTCGCATCGCCGTGCTGGAGTCCATGGCCGAAGAGATCTACCGCGAGTGGTTTGTGCGAATGCGGGCTCCAGTGAGTGACGCAAGCGAAAGCCCAGCTCAGGGAGAGCTCACCCCTCTGGACGAGCTTGGCTCGTTCCTCAATGGCTACGCCTTCGATCCAACAGAGTTACACGAGGAGGGACTGCCAATCATCAAGATCAAGGAACTGAACGCAGGCGTCTCCACTAGCACACCCCGAAACACCGGCGAGAAGATTCCCGATAGATACAAATTTGGTGACGGGGACATCATTTTCTCGTGGTCTGGCTCGCTCGTTGTGCAGATCTGGCATCAAGGACCAGCCCTGCTCAACCAGCACCTATTCAAGGTGACGCCAGCAACGGATGTCCCGCGAGTATTCCTTTATTTTTCTATCAAGTTCTCCATTCCGATCTTCGAGTCATTGACGACTGGTGCGACCATGCAGCACATCAAGCGCAAGGAATTGCGATTCGTCAAAGTGCGGGTTCCCGAGCGCGATGTCATGACGGCATTCGATAATTTGGTTTCGCCTTTGATGGATCAAGCTATCCAACTCAAACAGATCAACACAAGGTTGCAAGCCCAACGCGACACCCTGTTGCCCCGATTGATCTCCGGCAAACTAAGCGTCGATGCCTTGGACATCCAGTTTCCGCCCAGCATGCTGCAGCAGCCGTCCACAGAGGCAGCGCAGCCCGCAACAATATCCAATTAGCAGGTCTTCTTCATAACCAGCAACACCAGGAAGGTGCCATGGCCGCCGCGAAGAACTTCATCAGCGAAGACGATATCGAGCAGGCCCTGCTACAACGGCTGCAACACGAGTGCGGCTTCGACGTGCTGAATTGCTACACGGCCAAGCCGGATGACCTGAACGACGGCTCGGGTCGCAGCGATAAGCGCGAGGTGATTCTTGCCGACCGACTGCGCGCTGCTCTGGAACGACTGAATCCGCAGGTCCCGGCCGAAGTCTTGGACCAAGCCTTGGCTGAGCTGTTGCTCCCACGCACCGCCATGACCCTGGTGGCAGCCAACCGCCAGATGGACGCCCTGCTCCGCGACGGCGTGCCAGTGACCTATGAGCCCGAGACCGGACCCCAGGCGGGCCAGTCCATCACCGAGCGCTTGCGCGTCATCGACTTCGACGCACCCGACCCGCAAGCCGGACGTAACCACTACCTCGCAGTCACCCAGCTCTGGGTGCGGGGCGAACATGGCTATCGCCGGCCGGACATGTTGCTGTACGTGAACGGCCTACCACTGGTGTTCATCGAACTAAAGAACAGCAACGTCAAGCTACGCGCCGCCTTTGAAGACAACCTGACGACCTACAAGTCCGAGATCCCCCAGCTGTTCACCACCAACGCCCTGTGCGTGCTGAGCAACGGCATCGAAACCAAGCTGGGCAGCCTCACCGCCCAGTGGGAGCACTTCTTTACTTGGCTGCGGGTGGATGACGAGAAGGAAGCGCTGGACCGCAAGGCCATTGCGGCGCAAGGCTTGAGCGTGGAACGCGTTGTCGCGGGCTTGCTGAGGCCGGAGCGGCTACTCGACTACATGGAGAACTTCTGCGTCTTCTACCGGGAGACACAGAAGATCATCGCGCAGAACCACCAGTTTCTTGGCGTGAACAATGCCTTCGCTCAGTTCCAGCGTCGCCACGAGCTGAAAGGCAGGCTGGGCGTGTTCTGGCACACCCAGGGCTCGGGCAAGAGCTTCTCGATGGTGTTCTACACACGCAAGATCTTCCGCAAGCTCACCGGCAACTTCACCTTCGTCGTGGTGACTGACCGGGATGACCTGGACGGGCAGATCTACCGCAACTTCCTGAATACCGGCGTGGTCGCGCCCAAGGACGAGGTCCGCCCCCGTGACAGCGCCAAGCTGCGCGAGATGCTGCGCAAGAACAAGCGCGTGGTGTTCACGCTGATCCAGAAGTTCCGGTACGACAAGGGCAAGGACTATCCGCTGCTGTCCGACCGGGACGATATCGTGGTCATCGTCGACGAAGCTCACCGTACCCAGTACGCGAGCCTGGCGGAGAACATGCGCGCCGGCTTGCCGCGCGCCAACTTCCTGGCCTTCACGGGCACGCCGCTCCTGGGCAAAGAGCGCAAGACCAACGCCTGGTTCGGTGACTACGTATCCGAATACAACTTCCAGCAGAGCGTGGAGGATGGCGCCACCGTGCCGCTGTTCTACGAGAAGCGCGTGCCCGAGGTGCTGATTCAGAACGAGGATCTAAGCGAAGAGTTCGCCGAAATCCTGGAAGACGAGAACCTCGACGAACAGGCGCAGGAGAAGCTGGAGAGGCGCTTCGCGCAGGAAATGGAGGTGGTCAAGCGCGAGGACCGGCTGGATAAGATTGCGCGCGACATCGTCTACCACTTCCCGCGTCGCGGCTACTTGGGCAAGGGCATCGTCATTTCGGTGGACAAGTTCACCGCCGTGACCATGTTCGACAAGGTCCAGGCGCTGTGGAAGGCCGAAATTAAGACGTTGAACGGGCGTATCACGGCCACGACGAACGATGTTGAGCGTCAGCGCCTCAAGCAGCTCAAAGCCTGGATGAGCGCGGTCCAGATGGCGGTGATCGTCAGCGAGGAGGCCGGCGAGGAAGAGAAGTTCGCCAAGAAGAAGCTAGATATCAAGCCGCATCGGCAGCGCATGAATACGCTGGACGAGCATGGCCATGACATCGAATTCAACTTCAAGGATGCCAAGCACCCGCTGCAATTGGTGTTCGTTTGCGCCATGTGGCTGACGGGCTTCGATGCACCTACGGTCAGTACGCTCTACCTGGATAAACCCATGCAGGGCCACACCCTGATGCAAACCATCGCACGGGCCAACCGAGTAAGCGGCCATGAAATTCTTGGCGTAGCCAAGCGCAACGGCGAGATCGTGGACTACTACAACGTCTTCAGGCGCATGAAGAAAGCGCTCAAGGACTATGCCGCCAGTCCCGAGGACGAGGAATCCCTCGTCCAGGACAAGAGCCAGCTCTTCGTGCTGCTGGACGATGCCATCGATCAAGGCCTTGCGTACTGCCGGAGCCAAGACGTGCCGCTGCACGAGGCGCTGGACCAGGGTGATGTATTCACCAAGCTAGGGCAGTTCAACGGTTTTGCCAACACGCTGCTGGCCTCTGATGAGCAGCGCAAGTCTTTCAACGTCTACGAGAACGCGATCTCGTCGCTATACGAAGCCTGCAAGCCTGAGGTGCTCGGCCAGAGGAAGGGCCGCGTGGTGTCGGCCTTCCAGTACCTGCGCGGCGTGATGGATAGCATTGTCGAACAGGCCGACATCGACAGCGCCGTACAGCGCATTGAGGCGCTGCTGGATGCCAGCGTGGTGGTGGACAACGCCGAGACCTTCTCGGTCAAGGAATTCGAAGCGCAGTATGCGATCGTGCAGCGTGGCAAGGCCTGGGATCTGAGTAAGGTCAACGTCGAGAAGCTACGCGAAGAGTTCAAGAACGCTCCCTTCAAGAATATCGAAATCGCAGATCTTCAGGCCTTCCTGAAGCGCAAGCTCGCCGAGATGCTGGCGCAGAACAGCACGCGCGTTGACTTCTTGCAGCGGCTGCAGAACGTAATTGACGCCTACAACGCAGGCGCCACCTCCACTGAGAACTACTACGAAGAGCTAACGGCGTACGCCCAGGAACTCAAGGAAGAGGCTGAGCGCCATATTCGCGAGGGTCTGAGCGAGGACGAATTAGAGCTCTTCGATCTGCTGAAGAAGGAAGCTCTGACGCAGGATGAGACCCAGCGTGTGAAGCTGGCAGCCAAGCACCTTCTCAAGCGACTGGTAGAAGAGCAGCCCAAGGTCCTGATACAGAACTGGCACCAGAGTACGCAGACGCAGCAGCAAGTGCGAGCCGAGATAGAGCGCGTGCTTGATGCCGACCTGCCGGAAAGCTATGACCGCACCACCTTCAAGCAGAAGTGCGACAACGTCTACGACCTCGCCATTGAGTACGCACTACGCGGTAGGAAGTGGGCAGCGTGAGCGTGGGTAGCGGCGAGTCGACTGCATCGCCGCGAGCTTAAGCAACAGCGCCCCTCATCCGCCTTCGGCATCTTCTACCCGCTTCACGGGGGAAGGATCGGCGGGTTGCGTGCGCGAGTGATCCGGGATTGCCTCAATCCCTCAACACCAACGTCGGATTCTCATCGATCGTTCCATCCTCGTTGACTACCACGTAGCGGTCGCCGGCGCGGTTGAACAGCACCGGGATAGGGATCTTGAAGAGGGGGCGGCGGACGAACTTCAGGTGCCAGTGGAAGTTTTCCATCGTGTGGATGGTGGCCTGCTGCTCCGGCGTGAGGCCGGCCAGCAGCGTGGCGTCGTCCATCTTCGCGGCGCCCTTGCGGCGCTCGGGGGTGCGGGGTGCGGCGCCGGGGGCGTCCGGGGGTGGGGTGTCGCCTGGGCGGTGCGGATCCGACATCCGGTGGGGGGCTCCTGATGGCGTGGAACGGAAACGGGCCTGCCGCCGTGACGGCAGGTGTCCACCTTGTATCGGCCGGCTGCAAGAAAACGTGAGGGTCGCGCGGGGGGCGACCGAATGCGTTCAGGGAATGAGCGCGCGGCGGCACCGCGGGCGCCCTGCTCCGCCGTTCGGGCCCCGTGCCCCATCGGGTGGGGCGCATACGTCAACGGAGCGGCGCCTCAGGCGCGCAGGACGAGCGACTGGCTTTCGTCGAGGGTGCCGTCTTCCTGGATGACGACGTGGCGCGTGTGGTCGCGGTCGAACAGCACCGGGATGGGCGCCTGGAACATGGGGCGACGCACGAAGGCCAGCTTCCACTGGAAGATCTCGAGCGCTTCGAGCGTCATGGTCTGCGCGGGCGTGAGGCCGGCGCGCAGCGCGTCTGACGCCTGCACGGGTGCGGGCTTGCGGCGCTCCGGCGTGCGCCGGGCGGGCGCAGCGGCGGGTGCGGGGGTCTGCCAGGGACCAGTGATGACGGCGGATTGGGCGGCATTGCGATGCATGGGGGGCGAACTCCAACGACTACGGGCGACACCTGATGGTTCTAACGGCAGGTTTGCGCCGCTATTTAGGGTCGTGATGACGATGCAAGCCGTGTGCCGGAATGGGCGCGGCCACAAAAAAGCCCCGCAGATGCGGGGCTTTTCGTGATCGCTAACCCGGCGGGCGCCGGGCGGCGGATCAGGCGAACGGATCCTGCAGGACCATGGTGTGGTCGCGGTCCGGGCCGGTGCTGACGATGGCCAGCGGGCAACCGGAGAGTTCTTCCAGCGCGCGCAGGTAGGCACGGGCGGCCGGCGGCAGCTTGTCCCACTCGGTGATGCCGTGGGTGTTCTCTTCCCAGCCCGGGAACTCCAGGTACACCGGCGTGCACTCTTCCCAACCGCCGGCGTCCAGCGGGGCGTACTCGGTGCGCTTGCCGCGGTACTCGTACGCGATGCAGATCTTCAGCTTCTCCATGCCGTCGAGCACGTCGAGCTTGGTGATGCACAGGCCCGAGATGCCGTTGATGGCGACGGCGCGCTTCAGCGCGACGATGTCCATCCAGCCGCAGCGGCGCGGACGGCCGGTCGAGGCGCCGTATTCCTGGCCGCGGTCGCGGATGCCCTGGCCGATTTCGTCGTCCAGCTCGGTCGGGAACGGGCCGCCGCCCACGCGCGTGGCGTAGGCCTTGCAGATGCCCAGCACGTAGTCGATGGCGTCCGCGCCCACGCCGGTGCCGGCGAACGCGCCGCCGACGGTGGTGTTGGAGCTGGTGACGTAGGGATAGGTGCCGTGGTCGATGTCGAGCAGCGCGCCCTGCGCGCCTTCGAACAGTACGCGCTTACCCTGCTTGCGCAGGTCGTGCAGGATGCCGGCCACGTCGGACTTCATCGGCTGCACGTAGTCGCCGAAGGCGAGCGCTTCGTCGTAGGTCTTCTGGAAGTCGACCGCTTCCACGCCCAGGTACTTGGTCAGCACGAAGTTGTGGTAGTCCAGCGCGGTGCGCAGCAGTTCTTCCAGCTGCTTGGGGTAATGCAGGTCGGCCACGCGGATACCGCGGCGCGCCACCTTGTCTTCGTACGCCGGGCCGATGCCGCGACCGGTGGTGCCGATGGCCTTGCCGCCGGCGGCCTTCTCGCGGGCCTGATCCAGGGCGATGTGGTACGGCATGATCAGCGGGGTGGCCGGGGAGATCTTCAGGCGCGAACGCACTTCCACGCCGGCGGCTTCGAGCTCGGCGATTTCCTTCATCAGGGCGGCGGGCGACAGCACCACGCCGTTGCCGATCAGGCACAGCGCGTCGGGGCGCAGGATGCCGGACGGAATCAGGTGGAGCACGGTCTTCTTGCCACCGATGACCAGGGTGTGGCCGGCATTGTGGCCGCCCTGGAAACGGACGACGGCACCGATTTCCTCGGTGAGCAGATCGACGATCTTGCCCTTGCCTTCATCGCCCCACTGGGCGCCGAGAACGACGACTGACTGACCCATGACGGGTAACTCCTCGCTTGGTGGCGGCCATCGGGGCCGCCGGGAAGGGTCGTGTCGGGCTTGGCGCCAAAGATGCCGGCAGGCTCCATCGGGGAGCCGCCCGCCACGCCGGGCCCAGACACGGAAAAAGCCGGCGGTCTTCCCACGCAGGGAGCCCGTCCGGCTTTTGTGCATTATCCGGGTTTCCGGGGACGGGGGCTACCCTGCCCGGCGGCGGCCGTTCAGCGCTTCAGCGCCCACAGGACGGTCAGGCCGAAGATCAGGATGAAGCCGCCCACGGCGCGGACCTGGCCGTCGGACATCTGCAGCAGCTGAACCACGGCGCGCTTCCAGCCGGCGGGGATGGCGAACAGCACCAGGCCTTCCAGGATGGCGACCAGGCACAGGGCGGACCAGAGTTCGGGCATGGCGGGGTGTCCTGACCCGCGCGGTGAGGCGGGCGACGATGCAGCGAGGGGACCGGAACGGAACCGGCCGCCCTGGGGCGGCCGGCGGAGAGACCTCAGCGGTCGCTCTTCATGTACTGGAGGAACGGGTCGTCCTTGTCCAGGACGATGACGCCCTGCCCGTCTGCGAACGAGGCGCGGTAGGCCTCGAGGCTGCGCTGGAAGGCGTAGAATGCCGGGTCGCGGTTGGCGGCCGTGCCGTAGATGCGGGCGGCTTCGGCATCGCCTTCACCACGCAGCTTCTGCGCATCGCGTTCGGCTTCGGCCAGCAGTACGGCGACGTCGCGCTGGGCCGTGGCCTGCACGATCCGCGCCTGCTCCGCACCCTGCGCGCGCAGCGCACTGGCCACCTGCGTGCGCTCGGCGCGCATGCGGTTGTAGACCTGGTCGATGACTTCGCTGTCGGTCGGCAGGTCGATCTGCTTGAAGCGGATGTCGACCACCTGCATGCCGAGGTTCTTGGCGCCGGCGTTGATGCCGGGCAGCTGCTTCTCGATCAGTTCGTTCCGGTTGCCGGACACCAGCTGGGTCAGCGTGCGGGAGTTGATCTCGTTGCGGAGCGATTCCTTGATGATCGGTGCCAGGCGCTCGGTGGCCAGGTCGGCCTGGCCGCCGGTCGCACGGTAGAAGTCCGCGGCGTTGACGATGAAGCCGATGGCGATGAAGTCGACGCTGACGTCCTTGCGCTCGGAGGTCAGCGAGCGCTCGGGCGGGAACTCGTTGGCGGTGAAGCGGCGATCGAACACGCGCGCCGATTCCACCAGCGGCAGCTTGAAGTGCAGGCCGGGGCCGATTTCACTGCGGACCACGCGGCCCAGGTTGAGCACCAGGCCCACCTGTCCTTCGCGCACCACGTAGACCGAGCCCATCAGGCCCAGCAGCACGGCCACGGCGATGCCGACGATCAGGGACGTCCTCATGGCTGGGCCTCCTCGCGGCGCGGCGTGCGCACGGCACTGCGCGCGCTCGATGGGGTGCTTTCGACTTGCGGCATGACGACCTCGGCGGGGATGGCTCCGGCGGGCAACGCAGCCGGCGTCTGCGCCTGGCCCATCGGCACGTAGATCAACTGGCGGCTGTCGGCGCCGACCACCTTGCGATTGTCCGCGAGGACCTTCTGCACGGTATCCAGCCACAGGCGCTTGCGGGTGACCTCGGGGGCGCCGCGGTATTCGTCCAGCAGCAGGCTGAAGCGGGTCGCGTCACCGGTGGCTTTCGCGATGGCCGCGGTCTTGTAACCCTCGGCCTGGGTGCGGATCTGCTGTGCGTCGCCACGCGCTTCCGGGACGATGCGGGCGGCGACAGCGCGCGCCTGCGAGACCAGTCGCTCGTTCTCCTGCTGCGCACTGTTGACCTCGTCGAAGGCCGGCTTGACGGCTTCCGGCGGACGCGCGTCCTGCAGGCTGAGTTCGGTGACGACCAGGCCCGTGCGATAGGCCTCCAGCGAGGCCTGCAGCGCCGTACCGGCGGCGGCCGACAACGGCCCACGGTTGTTGAGGGCGGCATCCAGGTCCGAACGGCCGATCACCTCGCGCACCGCGCTCTGCGCGGTCTGCTCGAGCACGCGGGTAGCGTCGGTGGTGCCGAACAGGAACAGCTTGGGGTCGCCCACGCGGTACTGCACGTTGAACGACACGGTGATGATGTTTTCATCGCGCGTCAGCACCGGCAGCTGGTTGCTGAAGGTGCGCACGCCGGTGGCGTTGACCTTGGTGACGCTTTCGATGGGCCAGGGGAACTTGAAGTTCGGGCCGGGCTGCATGGTGCGGCTGTACTGGCCGAAGCGCAGCACCACGCCGCGTTCCTGTTCGCCGATCAGCTGGAAGCTGGAGAACAGCACCAGGATGCCGACGCCCAGCAGGACCCAGCGCAGCGGATTGCCGCCACCGCCACCACCGGCGCCGCCGAGCAGGCCGCGCAGGCGGTCGATCACGTCACCCAGGCCACCGCCCTGGCCCTTGCGGGGCTTCCAGTTGTTGTTGCGGTTGTCGTTGTTGCCGGATCCGCCGCTACCAGAGCCGCTTCCAGGGGTGTTCCAGGCCATGCCCACTCCATTTGAAAGGTTCGCGCGAGCCGTTGGGCCGGCGCGTTCTCGATTCTACTAGATAGGGACGCCCCGGCCGGGAGGCAAGGCCGGGAGGTCATGGGACCCGGGATCCGGCTCCCTGTAGGAGCGACGTGAGTCGCGACCACGGAATGTCCGCGCACGGGTACGCGCCAAGCGCGATCCACCCGAGCGCCCTACTGCTGCCAGTCTTCCACGTCCGCCGGCGGCAGCAGCGCTTCCAGCGGATGGCCGCCGGCCTGCGAGGCCAGGCGCTGCGCGTCGGCCAGGGCGAGATCGACGGTGACGCGCCAGCCGTGCTCGTCGAAATCCTCGGACAGCACCGCACCGAGCGCATGCAGGCGCGACCGCAGGCGGGCCGAGTGCGCGGGCAACAACAGCTCGCCGCGCACGCGCTGGAAGCCCAGCCGCTGCGCCAGTGCACCCTTCAGCAGATCGATGCCCAGCCCGTCGCGTGCGGACAGCCACACGCGTTCGCGCGCGCGGCCGATGCCGACGGCGGCGTCGCCCTCTTCGCCGGCATCCGGATCGGGCTGGTCATGGCGCGGTTCGGCGCCATCAATGCGGTCGATCTTGTTGAACACCAGCATCTGCGGCAGGTCGCCGGCACCGATTTCCTGCAGCACCTCATCCACCTGGGCGATGCGCTCCTCGCGGTGCGGATCGGCGGCATCGACGATGTGCAGCAGCAGGTCGGCTTCGCGTGCCTCGCTCAACGTGGAGCGGAACGCGGCCACGAGTTCGTGCGGCAGGTCGCGGACGAAGCCGACCGTGTCGGCGAGTACCACGGCGCCGCCCGGCAGGTCGATGCGGCGCACGGTGGGGTCCAGCGTGGCGAACAGTTGGTCGGCCGCATAGGCTTCCGCACCGGTCAGCACGTTGAACAGGGTCGACTTGCCGGCGTTGGTGTAGCCCACCAGGGCGACACGCGGCAGTTCGCTGCGCACGCGGGCGCGGCGCATCTGGGTGCGCTGCACTTCCACTTTCTCCAGCCGCTTCTGCAGCTGCTCCACGCGCTTCTGCAGCAGGCGGCGGTCGGTTTCCAGCTGGGTTTCGCCGGGGCCGCGCAGGCCGATGGAACCGCCGCGCTGGCGTTCCAGGTGGGTCCAGCCGCGGATCAGCCGCGTGGCCATGTGGCGCAGCTGCGCCAGTTCCACCTGCAGCTTGCCTTCGTGGCTGCGTGCGCGCTGGGCGAAGATGTCCAGGATCAGCCCGGTGCGGTCGAGCACGCGGCGCTGCAGGAGTTTTTCCAAGTTGCGTTCCTGGCCGGGCGAGAGCGGGAAGTTGACCAGGATCAGGTCCGCCCCCGTCGCATCCGCGGCCGCTTTCACTTCTTCCAGCTTGCCGCTGCCGATCAGCGTGGACGGATTGGGGCGGTCGATGCGCGCGGTGAGCAGCGCGGCGATGCTGGCGCCCGCCGAGCGCGCCAGGTCGCTGAATTCCTCGGTGAGGGCGTCGTCCGGACGGCCGCCCGCATACGGCTGGATCAGCAGCGCATGCTCGCCCTTGCGGGATCTTTCAAACAATGGGGTCGTGCCTCTTCAAGCGAGGCACGCATTATCACGCGGTTTCGTCGTCGTCGCCGCCTTCCGCGCCGTCTTCACCCTGTTGCACATAGCCGCCACCGGGCCCCACGCGCACGTTGCGCGCCGGCACCACCGTGGAGATGGCGTGCTTGTAGACCATCTGGCTGACCGTGTTGCGCAACAGGACCACGAACTGGTCGAAGGACTCGATGGTGCCCTGCAGCTTGATGCCGTTGACCAGGTAGACCGACACCGGCACGCGCTCGCGCCGCAGTGCATTCAGGAAAGGATCCTGCAGGGATTGCCCCTTGGACATGACGTACTCCCGCCTTGCGTTCTTATAGTAGGTATGGGTGCTGACCCCGGTGCGGCAAACAGCTCCCCTGCCGACCCGGAGCCCCGATGGTACACAACATCGGCCCCGGGAGGCGCCGCCAAGGCAGGCAGCCGGTTCCAGTTCCGCCACCCGGCCCGCAGGGGCTCAGCCCCGCGGCAGGAACAGGTCCAGCGCCTGCGCCAGCCGCGCGCCGTCGGTGGCCGGGTCGAACCAGCGCGCATCGAGCTCGCCGCGCAGCCAGGTGAGTTGCCGTTTGGCCAGCTGGCGGGTGGCGGCGATGGCACGATCGCGGAAGTCCCCGGCATCGCCCTGCCCGTCCAGGAACTCCCAGGCCTGGCGGTAGCCGACGGCGCGCACCGCCGGCAGCTCCAGCGGCGCGGCCACCGCCTGCATGGCGGGCAGCGCGCGCAGCCGACGCACTTCGGCCAGGAAATCCTGCGCCAGCATCAGATCGAAGCGCTGCGCGATCCGCGCATGCAGGACGGCACGGTCGGCGGGCGCCAGCACCAGCTTGAGCACGCGGTACGGCAGGCGTTCGCGTCGCGCGTCGCGCTGCCACTGGCTGATCGGCGTGCCGGTCAGGCGGTACACCTCCAGGGCGCGCTGGATGCGCTGGGGATCGGTCGCATGGATGCGCGCGCCGGCATCGGGATCGACCCGCGCCAGCGCCGCATGCAGCGCCGGCCAGCCGACCTGCTGCGCTTCGGCGCCGATGCGTTCGCGCAATGCGGCGTCGGCGGGAGGCATCGCCGCCAGCCCTTCCAACAGGGCCTGGAAGTAGAGCCCGGTGCCGCCGGCCAGCACCGGCAGGCGGCCCCGCGCGGTGATGTCGTCCATCGCGCGGCGCGCATCGGCAGCGAAGTCGGCGGCGGAGTACGTCTGCCAGGGATCGCGCACATCGAGCAGGTGATGCGGCACGCGCGCCTGTTCGTCGGCGGTGGGCTTGGCCGCGCCGATATCGAGGCCGCGGTAGACCAGCGCGGAATCGACACTGACGATCTCGCCGTTGAAGCGTTCGGCCACGTCCAATGCGAACGCCGTCTTGCCCGATGCGGTCGGGCCCATGATGGCGATGGCGAGGGGGCGGACATCGGACGGCATGCGGGCGAAGGGGTGCGCGAGGGCGTCCAGCTTAACGCGCGATCCGGCGGTCAAACGGATTCTGCGATGCCGGTCATGCTTGCCGATGCGGAGCCGCATGCAGGCGCGGCGCTCCTGTACATTCGGCCCGCGTGCACAGGGGGATGCCGGTGGACGCCGTTGCGCGCGATGCAGGTGATCGCGTCTTCGCCCACCGTGGACGTTGATGTTTCCCAGCGCGAGTCGACCGGATGCCCGATCATTCCCTGTTTCCGCAGCGGCACCTCGTGCCGCTGTTCGCCATGGCCGCGCTGCTTTGCGCGTGCAGCGCCGACACCACCACGTCCATCACCGCGACGATCGCATCGCCGATGGCATCGGCGCCCCCCGCCGTTGCCTCGCCTGCGCGCGTGATGGCGGCGGCGGTGCCCACCACCGCGGTGTCGAATCCGATCCTGTTCGTGACCCAGGTGCCGACGCAGGGCGATCCGTTCGCCAGCCGCATGTCGACCTTCGCGAACCATCTGCCGAGCATGGCGGCGCTGCCACGCGGTGGCGACCTGATGATCCGCTATCCCGACGGCACGCTGCGCAACCTGACGAAGGAAGCGGGGTTCGGCGTGGAAGGCCAGCAGGGCGCCAACGCGATCGCGGTGCGCGAGCCCGCCGTGCACTGGAGCGGCACCAAGGCGATCTTCAGCATGGTGGTGGGCGGGCCGCCGCAGCGCTACGTGCATCCGACCGCGAAATGGCAGTTGTTCGAGGTCACCGGCCTGGGCCAGGGCCAGGCCGCCGCCATCACCCGGGTCGCGAACCAGCCCGCGGACTACAACAACGTATCGCCGATCTACGACAGCCAGGACCGGATCCTGTTCACCTCCGACCGCCCGCGCGGCGGCGAAGCGCACCTGTATCCGCAGCTCGACGAGTACGAGAGCACGCCCACCATCACCGGCATCTGGCAACTCGATCCGTCGAACGGACAGGTGCGCCTGCTCAACCACGCACCCAGCGGCGCGTTCTCGCCCAGCATCGATCGCTATGGCCGGGTGGTTTTCATCCGCTGGGACCACCTGCAACGCGACCAGCAGGCCGATGCCGGCACGTACGGTGCCCACGATCTGGCCAGCGAGGCGTCCGGTGCGGCGAGCATCGGTCTGCAGCCGGAGACCTTCCCCGAATCGCGCAGCGGCATGGGCAGCGCGTACGGCAACGTCAATGGATTCACCTACAACCTGTTCACGCCGTGGCAGATGAACCAGGACGGCACCGAGGAGCTGACGCTCAACCACATCGGCCGGCAGGAACTGTCGTTCGGTTACCTGACCAAATCGTTCTCCACCGACAGCGCGCTGTCGGACTATTCCAACACCGCGCTGATCGCCAACAAGAAGTACATCCGCATGGATGGCGGCCTGTTCCAGCTGCGTGAGGATCCGACCGTCGAAGGCAGCTACTACGCCATCTACACGCGCGAGTTCGCCACCGGCGGCACCAACCAGATCGTCCGCATCACCGGCGCGCCGAGCCTCAACGCCGAGCAGATGGAGATCGTCGATGCCTCGCCGGCCGCCGACGGCAGCGGCAACCTGGCCGGCGGCCGTTTCCGCAGCCCGCTGCCGATGAGCAGCGGCCACATGGTCGCCAGTTACACCAGCAGCCCCGCGTTCCAGTCGGGCGTTCCGTTGCGCCTGCACCAGCTGCAGACCAATGGCGCCGGCATGCTGGTGGCGGGACCGGCGCTGACGCCGGGCATCAGCAAGAACCTGACCTGGTGGGATCCGGACAACCAGCGCAGCTACAACGGCGTGCTGTGGGAAATCGACCCGGTGGAGGTCGTGGCACGCACGCGCCCGCCGGTGACCACGACGCCGATGGCATCGCCCGAACAATCGGTGTTCGCCAGCGAGCAGGTCAACGAAGCCGCGTTCCGCGCCTGGCTGACAGCGAACCAGTTGGCGCTGATCGTCACCCGCAACCAGACCTCGCGCGATCGCGATGACAAGCAGCAGCCCTACAACCTGCGCGTGCCCGGCGGCGTACAGACGCTGGGTGGTAGCGGCCGCATCTACGAGGTGTCGCACTACCAGATCCTGCAGGCCAACATGATCCGCGCGTACAACACCGGCTCGATCTACCAGCGCGGCCGTCGGCCGATCGCGCAGCCGATGGCGGTCACCGCGAATCCCGCCAACGCGGGCGGCCCGGCCGGCAGCGTGCGCATCGCCGCCGATGGCTCGACGGCGGCCTTCGTTCCCGCCAGCCGTGCGCTGACCTGGCAGAGCACCGACGCCGCCGGCGTACCGATCGTGCGCGAACGCCTGTGGGTCACGTTGCAGCCCGGTGAAATCCGCACCTGCACGGGCTGCCATGGCGAAAACACGCGCAACCAGGCCGGCGCCGTCGCGTCCACCACGCCACCCGAAGCCCTGCGGCAGCTGTTGCGCCACTGGAAGCAGCAGAACGGTGCGAATCCGATCCGGGTCAACGGCGCGCATCCGCTGATCCCGACGCCGCCGGCAGCCGGCACGCCGCCCGTCGCGGGCGCACGCGTCCAGCCGGGCAGCGACGGCGCGACGCTGACCGCGCGGTGGCTGGATGACGTACGCCAGCGCCGCATGGCGAGGCCCGATCGCGGAATGCGCTGAGCGCGCTCGTGCGCGATCAGCGCGAATCGAGGAACAGTTTCAGCGCGGCGATTTCCGCATCCGTCATGACGGGATAGCGGTAGGCCGCCACGCCGCTCATCATGCCGGTCTTCGACTTGCCGCCGGCGGCGATCTCGCCGGTGCGCATCAGCCGGATGAACTGGTCGGGCGCATAGGCCTTGGCGACCACCAGCGACGGCGCGGGATCGCCTTCCCAGCCGTTGAGGTCCCAGCCATGGCACTCCGTGCAGGAGGTGTACGCCAGGTGGCGGCCGAGCGCGAGCGCCTGCGTGGGCGGTGCCGTCGGTGGTTCATGGCCCGGATCCGGCACCATGTCGACCAGCCAGGGATGCGTGCCGTCGTTCGTCGATGTGGTGAGCGCATCGGACCACTGCCCTTGCGGCAACGACGGGTTGTCGACGGCCGGCAGCCCGCGCAACCAGGCCGTGATGTCGTGCACCTCTCGATCGCTGAGGTGCTGGAACATCTTGATCGGCATGCCCCACGGCACGTGACCGTCGTGCGTGCGGCCTTCGCGCAGCAAGGCCGCGAGCGCGGCGTCGTCGTACAGCGTGCGGCGCTGGGTGAGGTTGGGCGCGACGATGCGGCCGAGTTCCGGATTCTCCTGGAAGACCTCACCGGCCCCGTTCGGCCCGTGGCAACCGTTGCAGCCGACGCGCGTGGCCACGCGCAGGCCCTCCACGGGATCGCCCGCTGGCGGCGCGGGTGCCGACACCACGGGAGCTGACGGCGGCGTGCGGTTGCACGCGACCAGCAGCAGGCACAGCAGGACCAGCAATGCGATGCGCATGGGCGACTCCCCTCCCCGACCCTGATGCCAACGCGGGGGGCGGCATGCGCCGGCCAGTCAGTCGTCGTCGGGCCAGCGGATCGTCGGCGCGGCGGCGGTCTTGCGAGGCGCGGGCACGGCGGCGACGGCAGCCCATACTTTCAGCGCGTCGACGGTGGCCGCGACATCGTGCACGCGCACGATCAGAGCGCCACGCTGCGCGGCGATCAGATGAGCCGCCACGGAACCGGACGCGCGATCCGCCGGCACATCGCGACCGGTCAGCTCGCCGATGCTGCGCTTGCGCGACAGCCCCGCAAGCACCGGCACGCCAAGTTCGACGAAGCGCTCGAACTGCGCGAGCAGCTGCAGGTTGTGCGCGGCGTCCTTGCCGAAACCGAAGCCCGGATCGATGACGATGTGCTTCTTCGGGATGCCCGCCATCTCGGCGGCGAAGATCCGTTCGGCAAGGAAGCGGTGCACCTCGCCGACCACGTCGTCGTACTGCGGCGCGGCCTGCATCGAGCGCGGCTCGCCCTGCATGTGCATCAGCACCACCGGCACGCCGAGCGCGGCGGCGGCATCGAGTGCGCCGTCGCGACGGAGGCCGTAGACATCGTTGATCATCCCGGCGCCCGCCTGCACCGCAGCGCGCATCACCTCGGGCTTGGACGTATCGATGCTGATCGGCACGGACACCTGCGCGGCCAGCCGTTCGATCACCGGCACCACGCGGCGGAGTTCCTCCTCCACATCGACATCGGCCGCGCCCGGGCGCGTGGACTCACCGCCGATGTCGAGCAGATCGGCGCCTTCCGCCACCAGTTTCAGTGCATGCGCGACGGCAGCGTCGGTCGTGTCGTGCGCGCCACCGTCGGAGAACGAGTCCGGAGTGACGTTGACGATGCCCATGACCTGCGGACGATCGAGCCTGAGGATGCGGCCGGCGCAATCGAGTTGGGGGACGGTGTCGAACATCAGTCGGAGTCCTTGGGTGATCGCGCGTTCGATGCGGAGAGCGCGGCGCCGATCGCCACGCCCAGTGCGAGCCAGAGCGCCAGGTTGTCAGCGGCGACGCCGACCGCGGCGCCGATCGCGATACCCAGGCCCAGGCCCCAGCCAGTGCGCTTCTTGTCCTGCATGGTAGGTCTCCCCGCATGGCGGCTGCGACATGCAGCGCATTATCCACGCAAAACAAAAGACGGCCGAAGCCGTCTTTTGTGACCCTCGCCTTCCGTGCGGACCGTCAGGTCTGCGCGGCAGGTCCGCCGAGCGGCGGCAGCGGGCGCGATTCCGGCTTGTCGTCCTTGTCCGCCTTGTTCCAGCCCAGCGGCGGCGGCACTTCGCGGCCTTCCATGATGGCGTCGATCTGCGGGGCATCGATGGTTTCGTACTGCATCAGCGCGTCCGCCATCGTGTGCAGCTTGTCGATGTTGTCGGTCAGGATCTTGGTCGTGCGCGCATACGCCTTGTCCAGAATGTTGCGGACGACCTCGTCGATCTTGCGCGCGGTATCGTCGGACACGTTCTTGTGCTGGGACACCGAGCGTCCCAGGAAGACTTCCTCTTCCTCTTCGGCGTAGGTGATCGGCCCCAGCTCTTCGGACAGGCCCCACTTGGTCACCATGTTGCGCGCCATCTTGGTGGCGCGCTCGATGTCGTTGGACGCACCGGTGGTGACCTTGTCGGCGCCGAAGATCAATTCTTCGGCGACACGCCCGCCATACAGCGTGCACAGGCGGCTCTCGATGCCGGTGCGGTTGATGCTGTACTTGTCGCCTTCCGGCAGGTACACGGTCACGCCCAGCGCGCGGTCGCGCGGGATGATGGTCACCTTGTAGACCGGGTCATGCTCGGGGACCAGTCGGCCGACGATGGCGTGGCCGGACTCGTGGTAAGCCGTATTGCGCTTCTCTTCCTCGCTCATGGCCATCGAGCGGCGCTCGGTGCCCATGATGATCTTGTCGCGAGCGCGGTCCAGGTGGTCCATCCGGACCTCCTTGGCGTTCTCGCGCGCCGCGAACAGCGCAGCCTCGTTGCAGAGGTTGGCGAGGTCGGCGCCACTGAAGCCGGGCGTACCGCGCGCGATGACCATCGGCTCGACGTCGTCGGCAAGCGGCAGCTTGCGCATGTGAACGCGCAGGATCTGCTCGCGACCCCTCACGTCCGGCAGGCCCACGGTGACCTGGCGATCAAAACGGCCCGGACGCAGCAGCGCCGGGTCGAGCACATCGGGACGGTTGGTCGCGGCGATCACGATGACGCCTTCGCCACCCTCGAACCCGTCCATCTCGACCAGCAGCTGGTTCAGGGTCTGCTCGCGCTCGTCATGGCCACCGCCCAGGCCGGCGCCGCGGTGACGGCCGACCGCGTCGATTTCGTCGATGAAGATGATGCACGGCGCGTGCTTCTTGGCCTGCTCGAACATGTCGCGCACGCGGCTCGCGCCGACGCCGACAAACATCTCGACGAAGTCCGAACCGGAAATGCTGAAGAACGGGACCTTGGCCTCGCCGGCGATGGCCTTGGCCAGCAGCGTCTTGCCGGTACCGGGCTGGCCGACCATCAGCACGCCGCGCGGGATCTTGCCGCCCAGCTTCTGGAACTTGCCCGGGTCGCGCAGGAACTCGACCAGTTCGCCCACTTCTTCCTTGGCCTCGTCGCAGCCGGCGACGTCGGCGAAGGTGACCTTCACCTGGTCCTCGCCCTGCAGCTTGGCGCGCGACTTGCCGAAGGACATCGCGCCCTTCGCACCGCCACCACCGCCCTGCATCTGGCGCATGATGAAGATCCAGAACCCGATGATCAGCAGCACGGGCAGGAAGTTGAACAGGATGGCGACCAGCGAGATGCCGCTTTCCGGCTGCTCGCGGTCGATCGTGACGTTCTTGTCCAGCAGCGTGTCGACGAGCTTGGTGTCCTGCGGGCCGTAGACGGTGCCGGTGGTGCTGTCCTTGCGCTTGAACGCGATCGCATTGGTCGCGAGGCTGCTCTCGTTGGTGAACTTCACGGACGACACGCGCCCGGACTCCACTTCTTGGAGGAACTCGGAATAGGTGATCGGGCCACCGGTCGCGGCGGCGCCGCCCTTCGGCGAGAAGCTCTGGAAGACGACCATCAGCACGACGGCGACGACTACCCACAGCAGCAGATTCTTGGTCAGGTCGTTCATCCTCATCGGCTCCGCTGTTCCTCGTTGCTGTTGCGCACGTTACGTCACCTTACTTGATCTGGGTTCGCTTGCCCTGTCCCAGGGCATAGACCTCGGGAGAGCGCTTGCGGGAGGCATCCGGCTTGCGGATCGCCACCTTGTCATAGCGGCGGCGAAGCTCGCGGATGTAATCGTCGGACCCGGCCCCCTGGAACAGCTTGATCAGGAACGCCCCGCCCGGCTTCAGGTGGCCATCGGCGAACTCCATCGCCAACTCCGCCAGGTGCATCATCCGCGGCTGGTCGACCGCATCCACACCACTCTTATTGGGGGCCATATCCGACAGCACAAGGTCCACGGGTGCGCCGTCCAGCATGGCTTCCAGCTGCGATAGGACGCTGTCCTCCCTGAAATCCCCATGAAGGAAGTCCACGCCCGCCAACGGGGGCATGTCCAGGATGTCCATGGCCACGACCCGGCCGCTGTCGCCCATCGCCTGGCGGACGAACTGCGACCAGCCGCCGGGGGCGGCGCCCAGGTCGACCACCACCATGCCCGGCTTGAGCAGGCGGTCGCGCTCCAGCAGCTCCTCCAGCTTGTAGGCCGCACGCGAGCGCAGGCCCTCGGCCTGGGCCTTCTTCACGTAGGGGTCTGAGAAGTGTTCCTTCAGCCAGCGCTGGCTGCTCTTGCTGCGGGTGGCCATGGGGCGGCGGGGTCTCGGGGCGTGCTGCGACGGGAGCCGCCGGAGCCGTTCTGGGGGGCCGCCATGATACCCTGATCCCCCTTTTCGACCCGTACCGTGCCGCATGCCTCTAGCCCTGACCGCCGCCCAGACCCGTTTCCTGCGCGGCCAGGCCCACGACCTCAAGGCCCTGCTGCAGATCGGCAACAAGGGCGTCACGCCCGCGTTCATCGCGGAGCTGGATGGCGTGCTGGAGCAACACGAACTCGTCAAGGTGAAGGTGGCAGGCGAGGATCGCGAAGCCCGCGACGCCATGATCAGCGACCTGGCCGACAAGACCGACGCCGCCCTCGTGCAGCGGATCGGCCACACCGCGGTGCTGTACCGCCCCAGCAAGGAACGTCGGCACATCGTGCTGCCGCGCGGCTGACACGCCGGCCGCAGGTCCCCGCCATGCAGCTGAGTCACGAACTGCCCGACTACGCCTTCACCCTGCGGTCCGCCGACGGGCAGCACGCCCGGGTGAACGACCGCACGCTGACCTCCAGCTTCATCCTGTCCCCCCAACAGCTGATCGAGGCATGGTCCGTCCATGACAGTGCGGCGCTCGTGCCTGAAGACCTGGCGCCCCTGGTCGCACTCCAGCCCGAGGTGATCCTGCTGGGCACGGGCGACCGTCAGGTCTTTCCGCCGGCCGCGGTGTTGGCTTCGTGCCTGCGCCAGGGCGTGGGGCTTGAAGTGATGACCAACGCGGCCGCCGCGCGCACGTTCAATGTGCTGGCCGGCGAATCGCGGCGGGTGGTCGCGGGTTTCCTGCTGGCGCCTCGCTGATCAACCGCGACCGCTGCCGCCGCCGATGGCGGATCCCCTCAGCGCCCTGATCGACCCGCACCCAGACCCCGTAGTGGTCTGACGCCCACGCGCCGGTGGCGTCCTGTCGGTTGAGGATGATGCGCGCGTCCACGACGCGGAACGCATCGCGCTGGACGAAGACGTGATCGATGCGTTCCGGCGGATGCCCGAGGTGGGTGTTCAGCGTGGTGTGCACGGGTGTGTTGGCGTCCTGGTCCGCATGCGCGCTTGTATACGCCTCGGAGAACGCCGCCTTCAACGCCGTCAGTTCGGGCGTATCGGAACGTGTATTGAAATCACCGCCAAGCACGGAAGGCGCGTCACCGGCGGTAGCGTCGATCAGTTCGAGCACACCCGCGATCTGCTCCGCGCGGATCGCGCCGCCTTCCGGCGTATGGTGCAGGTGCGTGGCATACAGGTTCAGTGGCCGACCATGCACGGTGGCGCGGACCCAGCCTGCATTGCGGTAATCGCCCAGCGGCACCAGCTTCGCTTCGCGCGAGGCTTCGATTCCGCCCCTGACCAGGATCGCGTTGCCGTAGCGCCGCGCCTGCGAGGGCGCATCGACGGAAAAGAACCGGTAGTCGTACCCCAGCCGCGAGGCCAGGACCTGCGCCTGGTTCGGCAGCGCGACGTCCTGCAACACTTCCTGCAGGAAGATCACATCGGGCGCGAGTGTGCGCAGTTCGGCCACGATCATGTCCTGGCGGTGCGGCCAGTCCTGTTTGTCGTGCCAGAGATTCAGCGTGACCACGTCCAGCGACGTGTCCGTCGCGGCCTCGTCGCCAGGCAGCGATGCGCAACCGGTCGACACCAGGGTGATCGCGATTACCAGCAGAGCAGTGAAACGCATGCTGCCCGCCATCCGGCAACCGCTCACCGTGCCGGCAGGTACTGCAGCGGATCGATGGGCTTGCCGTTGTGGCGGATCTCGAAGTGCAGCATCTCGCGCGCGGCGCCGCTGCTGCCCATCTCGGCGATCTGCTGGCCGGCCTTCACGCTCTGCCCTTCGTTGACCAGGCGCTTGCGGTTGTGCCCGTACGCGGAGAGCCACTGCTCACTGTGCTTGACGATGATCAACTCGCCATAGCCGACGAGGCCGGCACCGGAATACACCACGACCCCATCGGCGGCCGCGCGCACCGCCTGGCCGCTGCTGCCCGCAATATCGATACCCTGCTTGGTCGCATCGCCGCTGACGAACCGGCCGATGAGGTGACCATCGGCGGGCCACCGCCACGCGAATCCGCTCGTGGCCGGTGCAGGCGTCGCGGCGGGCCGGGTGACCGGCGCGGGCGGCGGTGTGGGTCGGGGCGACGTGGTCGTCGGAGGCCGTGTCGTCGTCGTAGTGGCGGCAGGACGGCTGGTGCCGGCCGGATACAGCCTGAGCGACTGACCGGGATAGATCGTGTAAGGCGGCGCGATGCCGTTCCAGGCCGCGAGGTCTTTCGCATCGACACCGTTGCGGAATGCGATGCCGTACAACGTATCGCCACGCTGCACGCGCACCGTGGCGCCGGGCTTGGCCTGCGAGGGCTTGCGGGTGGACGACGACGACGCGGGCTCGCGTACCACCGTCGTGGAGCACGCCGCGAGCATCGCGATGGCGAGGCCGATCAGGAGGGCGCGCGTCATGCGGGTGCCGGAGTGGTGCGTCGTGGTCATGCGTTCTCGTCGTTTCCTCGGGCGCGGCATCGCGGCATCAGCCGGTCAACCGCTGGAACAGTTCGCGTACCGCAACACCGCCACCGCCGATCAGCACGCTGAAGTAGATGATCGTCCCGATGTTCGCCAGATGGCCCAGCAGGATCGCACCGCCATCGCGCTGGATGAAGCCGATGGCATAGAGCAGCAGGGCCAAGGCTGGCAGGGTATTGCTGAATGGGACGAATCCGAAAGGCGCCATCAGCAGCAGGGCCGCCAGGATGAAGGCCAGATTGTTGAACACGCCCTGCCCCGCCCCGTCGACGAAGAAGCGCAGGCGGTGCGGCCGGCTGATCTTCTCCATGCGCCGCACCCAGACCAGGCCCGCGGTGAGCCCCGGCCGCAACCGGTCGGCAGGCAATGCCTTGTGTTTGACGCGGGCCGGCAACCACAGGGGGCGATTGAAGAGGCGGCTGATGCCGACCAGCAGGATCGCGGCGCCGAAGACCGTGCTCACACCCGGGATCGATACCGGGATCAGGAACACCAGCGTCAGCAGGATGGTGAGCAGCAGCAGGCCTTCATCGCTGAAGACGTCCAGCAGTTCGCCCAGGCTCAAGGTATCCGGCGGCAGGCGTTCGATGATGTCGGCGAGCTGCTGGCCGAGCGAGGCGGCCGGGTCGACGGCTGCGGCGTGTGGCGTGTCGGTCATGCGGTCAGTCCAGCGTGCCCGACAGCAGCGGCACGAACACGACCGGCGCCAGCGTGGTCTCTTCGATGCTGCCATCCTCGCGCTTCAGCAGCCGCACCAGCGACTGCGAACCGCTCCCCCCCACCGGTGCGACCAGTTGGCCACCGATCGCGAGTTGCTCGATCAGCACGGGCACCAGCGCCGGCGCGGCCGCGGTCACGATGATGCCGTCGTAGGGACCGTGCTCAGCCCAGCCGATGCGGCCATCGTCGTGCTTGCTGCGCACGTTCATGCCCAATTGGCGCAGGCGCTTGCGCGCCTGGCGCAGCAGGTCGCCGATACGCTCGACGGTGTAGACCTCCAACCCGAGGATCGCCAGCACTGCCGCCTGGTAGCCGGACCCTGTACCGATCTCGAGCACCTTCTTCGGTGCGTTCTGCAGCAGCACCTCGGTCATCCGCGCGACGACCCACGGTTGCGAAATGGTCTGGCTGTGGCCGATCGGCAACGCGGTGTCCTCGTAGGCCCGCGTGGCCAGCGCCTCGTCCACGAACAGATGGCGCGGCAGTGTGCGGATCGCATTGAGCACCCGCTCATCCGCGATGCCGGACTCGCGGAGCCGTTCGACCAACCGGTCGCGAACGCGCTGCGAGGTCATGCCCATGCCGACGGCTTCGGGTTGCAGGCGCAACCGCGGCGTCATGCCGAACTCTCCAGCGCAGCGGTCAGCCCGCCCACCCAGCCGGCCACTTTCTCCAGCGCCTGGTAGCGGGTCAGATCGACGTGGATCGGGGTAATCGAGATATGCCCGGTGCGGACCGCATGGAAATCCGTGCCGGGGCCGGCATCCTGTTCGCGCCCGGCGGGTCCGATCCAGTAGACGGTGTGGCCGCGCGGGTCCGGCTGCGGCACGCAGGGCTCGGACCGGTGGCGGTTGCCCAGGCGCGTGACTTCGAAGCCGCGTACGTCGGCCCAGGCGAGGTCCGGCACGTTGACGTTGAGGATGGTGTCTGCCGGCAGCGGATCGGCCTTCAAGCGCGCCACGATCTCCACCGCGGCACGCGCGGCGGTCTCGTAATGCTTGGCGTCGTGGTTCTTGCTGGCCAGCGACATCGCCACGGCGGGCAGGCCGAGGAAGCGCCCTTCCATCGCAGCCGACACCGTGCCGGAATAGATGACGTCGTCGCCCAGGTTTGCCGTGTTGTTGATGCCCGACACTACGATGTCCGGCTCGAACTCCAGCATCCCGGTCAGGGCCAGGTGCACGCAGTCGGTTGGCGTGCCGGCGATGCTGCACGTGTAGTGATCGATGCGCTTGAGCCGGATCGGCAGATCGAGCGTCAGCGAGTTGCTGGCACCGGAGCGGTCGCGGTCGGGTGCGACCACGTACACCTCGTGGCCCGCGCTGCGCAGGCCCTCTGCCAGGATTCGGATGCCGGGGGCGTCGACGCCGTCGTCGTTGCTGACCAGTACGCGCATGGGTTTCCTCGGGGACGGCCCCATGATACCGGAACCGTGCCTGCGCTTCCCGCGCTTGCGCGATCCGATGATGCCGCTACGCTGTCGGCATGGCCGATCCCTCGCCCCCCGACGATGACGACGCCGCGCTGTTCCGCGATGCGATCGGCGACGTGCGCCGGCTGGAGGACGCGCCACTTCCTCCGCGCAAGGCGCCCCCGAAGCCGCGCGCACGCATGGCCGAACGCGACGAGCGGGATGCGCTCGGCGAGTTCCAGCGTGGGTTGGAGGCCCTCGAAATCCATGCAGCGGGCGATGTGCTGAGCCATCGGCGCGATGTGGTGCCGCCGCAGGTGTTCCAGCGGCTCAGGCGCGGCCAGTTCTCCGCCCAGGACGAACTGGACCTGCACGGTGCGACGGCGCTACAGGCCGAGGGCCTGTTGAGGCAGTTCCTCGCGGAGGCCCACCAGCACGATCATGGCTGCGTGCGCATCATCCACGGCAAGGGCCAGCGCTCCGATGCCAGCGCACCCGTGATCAAGAATGTGGTCGACAGGATCCTGCGCCAGCGCGTGGACGTGCTGGCGTTCCACTCGGCGCCGCCCGCGCAGGGCGGCACCGGCGCGGTGCTCGTGCTGCTTGCACGTCGCTGACGCGACGTGCAAGCGGGACTCAATGGATCGCCGCGATGGGCGCCGGCACGTCCTTCTCCGGCGGATTCACCCATACGACGCGGGTGCCCCGTTGCTTGGCGATCGCATTGACGTAACCCACGTACTCCTGGTCGATCTGGGTCTGGCGCATCATCGACTTGTATTGCGTGTTCGCCGTCTGCGTGCTGGCACAGCCCGAGAGCAGGCCGGTCGCGAACACGATGCAGGCGAAGGAACTGAGACGACTCATGGCAGCCTCCGGACAGCGGGAATGATCTGACGACCCGGCCCAAGACACATGCGACGGGCGTTGCCGTCAGCCTCGACTTATACGCCCGCCGCGGAAGGCTGCCAGCGATCGGGAAGGCTTTCCGACGAATGGCGTCAGGCTGGAGGCGCCTCGGAGACATCGCCCAGTTCGTGCAGGACCGCCGTCGCATAGCTGCCGGGCGGGAGCGAAAACGCCAGCCGCAGTGTTCCCGCATCCAGCCACTGCCACGCCAGCCCGTCGGGACGCAGGCGCAGGGCGCGGCGTTCCTGGCGCAGCCCCTCCTGCTCCAGGCCGCTCCGCAGTGCGGGGGCGTCGTCGTCGACCAGTGCGGCGTCTTCGCAGGCACGCGCGGCGCCCTGTGCACGCGACTCCCCCTGGCCCCACAGCGGCCCCGTGGGGTGGATGTCGAAACTCGCCAGGCGCTGCGCCAATGTCTCGTTCCAGGGCTCCGGCCCGAACACGCTGCGGCTACCCGCCAGCATCCAGACCTCGCCCTCGAGCCCCCGGTTCCAGCTCCCGTCGGCAAGACGGGCGGCGAGGACGCGGTTGAACAGTTCCGAGCGCGCCGCGGACAGCAGCAGCGAGCGCTGGTCGCGCCGCACCCTGCGGCCGCCGAACATCGCCAGCGCGGCGGCCACGTTGCCGCCGTCGCGCCCGAAGCGTTGCTCGCCGAACCAGTTGGGCAGTCCGCGCGCGTGGATATCGCCGAGTCGCCGCTCGATCGCATCGCGATCGCCCGCCACCTCGCGCAGGATCAGTTCGAAGCGGTTGCCGGCGAGCGCGCCCCGCGGAAGCTTCCGCGAATGCCATGTCGCGTCAATGACCTTGAGGTCGTCCGACGCCAGGCTGGCCAGGTCCGGTGCGATCTTGCGCGGCAAGCGCACGCTGAAGCGCTGACGGGTCACCGCATGCCGGTCCTTCAGGCCCGCATAGCCCACGCCCATGTCGGCGATGCCTGCCCACGCCGCGATGCGTTTGGCGGCGAAGGCGGTATTCATGCCGCGCTTCTCCACCGTCAGCAGCAGGTGTTCGCCCTCACCGGACGGGTCGAAGCCCGACAGCTCCTCGACGAAGAAGTCCTCGGGCGCGCTCCGGAACCGCGCCGCCAGCACAGGCGCGCCGAACGCGCGTGGCAGTCCTTCGCTCACGCCTTCACCAACAGCACCACCGCCTGCGCCGCGATCCCTTCGCCACGGCCAGTGAAGCCCAGCTTCTCGCTGGTGGTGGCCTTGATGCTGACGGCATCCACCTCGATGCCAAGGTCGTCCGCCACGCACGCACGCATCGCGTCGGCATGGGGGCCGACCTTGGGGCGCTCGCAGATCACCGTGACGTCGGCGTTGCCGACACGCCAGCCGCGTTCGCGCAGCAAGGCATCGCAATGGCGCACGAAGGCGCGGCTGTCCGCGCCCTTCCAGCGATCATCGGAGGGCGGGAAGTGCTTGCCGATATCACCGAGCGCCAAGGCGCCCAGCATCGCGTCGCACAGTGCGTGCAGCACCACGTCGCCATCGCTGTGCGCAAGCACGCCGCGATCGTGCGGCACGCGCACACCGCCCAGCATGACGTGGTCGCCGTCGCCGAAGGCGTGCACGTCGAAGCCCTGGCCGATGCGGATGTTCAAGGTGTCTGGCATGGCGATACCGTCGTGGATCAGGCGCGGCGAGCGAGTTCGAATTCGAACCGCTCGAGGTCCGCGCGCGTGGTGATCTTGAAATTGCTCTCGGCGCCTTCCACCAGCAAGGGGCGCAGCCCCTGCCGCTCCATCGCCATCGCTTCGTCGGTGACTTCGATGCCATCGGTCGTCGCGGCTTCCAGTGCACGGGTCAACTGGAGGCGGCGGAAGAGCTGCGGGGTGAAGGCGCGCCACAGGCGCTCGCGCGGCTCGGTGCCGTCGATGCCGCCGTCGTCGCCCGCGCGCTTGAGGGTGTCGCGCACGGGCGCGGCGAGGATCGCGCCGACGGGATCGTTCCGCCCACGTTCCAACAGGTGCGCCAGGTCTTCGCGTCCGAGGTTCGGGCGCGCCGCATCGTGCACGAGCACGAAGTCATCCGCGCGCACGCTGGCCGGCAATGCCTGCAACCCTGCAAGGACGGAGGCTGCCCGCGTTGCGCCACCGGTGCAGGTGATCAGCGGTCGGCCTTCGTACTCCGTCCAGCCAGGCCAGTCCGGGTCGTTCTCCGACACCGGCAGGACCACGCCCTCCACCGCGTCATGGGCGAACAGGGCCTGCAGCGTCCAGGCAAGCAGCGGGCGACCATGCACCGGCAGGTACTGCTTGGGCAGTTCGCTCCCGAAACGGGTGCCGCGACCGGCCGCCGGGACTACCGCCCAGACGCCCGCCATCAGGGCGAAGCCTCGTCGCCCGTGTTATCGCCGACGGCCGGCGCAGCGGGCGCCGGCTCGACCACGCGATAGAACTTCTCACCTGGCTTGATCATGCCAAGTTCGCTGCGTGCACGCTCCTCCACCGCCGATTCGCCGGACTTCAGGTCCTCGACTTCGGCGGCGAGCGCATCGTTGCGCTCCTGCAGGCCCGCGTTCTCGCGTTTCTGCACGTCGACCTGCTGCTCCAACGCGACGACCTGGCCCGAACTGCCGACGCCGAACCAGAACTTGTACTGCAGCCATCCCAGCAGCAGCACCAGTACCAGCAGGAGCCAGGGCGCCTTGCGCATGGATCACTTCTTCAGCGAGACGAACGCGTTACGGCCGGCATAGCGCGCCTTGCTGCCCAGCGCCTCTTCGATGCGCAGCAGCTGGTTGTACTTGGCCACGCGGTCGCTGCGGCACAGCGAGCCGGTCTTGATCTGGGTCGCCGTGGTGGCCACCGCGATGTCGGCGATGGTGGTGTCCTCGGTTTCGCCCGAACGGTGCGACACGACGGCCGCGTAGTTGGCGTGGTGCGCCATCGCGATCGCTTCCAGCGTCTCGCTCAGCGTGCCGATCTGGTTGACCTTGATCAGGATCGCGTTGGCCGTGCCGGACTCGATACCTTCCTTGAAGATCTTCGGGTTGGTGACGAACAGGTCGTCGCCGACCAGCTGCACCTTCTTGCCGATCCGGTCGGTCAGCAGCTTCCAGCCCGCCCAGTCATCCTCGGCCAGGCCGTCTTCGATGGTGATGATGGGGTACTGCGCAGCCCAGTCGGCCAGGAAATCGACGAACTGCTCGCTGGTCAGGCGCTTGTTCTCGCCCACCAGGTGGTACTTGCCGTTGTCGAAGAACTCGCTGGAGGCCACATCCAGGCCGAGCAGCACGTCTTCGCCAGCGGTGTAGCCGGCCTTGCCGATCGCTTCCAGGATGGTATCCAGCGCTTCGACGTTGCTGCGGAAATCCGGGGCGAAGCCGCCTTCATCGCCGACCGCCGTGCTCAGGCCATGGCCCTTCAGCACCGACTTCAGCGAGTGGAAGATCTCGGTGCCGGCGCGCAGCGATTCGGCGAACGAGTCGAAGCCGACCGGCAGCACCATGAACTCCTGGAAGTCCACGTTGTTGTCCGCATGCGCACCGCCGTTGATGATGTTCATCATCGGCACCGGCAGGGTCACGTCGCCGGTAGCGAGGTACTGCCACAGCGGCTGCTGCTTCGACGCGGCCACGGCGTGCGCATTGGCCAGCGACACGCCCAGCAGCGCGTTGGCGCCCAGGCGACCCTTGTTCTCGGTGCCATCCAGGTCGATCAGGCGGCGGTCGAGGCCTTCCTGGTCGGCGGCATCGAAGCCCTTCAGCGCCTTGGCGATCGTGGTGTTGACGTTCTCCACCGCCTTGCGCACGCCCTTGCCCAGGTAGCGGGTCTTGTCGCCATCGCGCAGCTCCACGGCCTCCTTGGTACCGGTCGAGGCGCCGGACGGCACCATGGCGCGACCGAAGGAACCGTCTTCCAGCGTGACCTCGGCTTCGAGGGTCGGATTGCCGCGGGAATCGAGGATTTCGCGGGCGTGGATCTTGGCGATGGTGGTCATGGGGTCGGTTTCGAGGATGAAAGAGAGAGTTCGACGTCGGCCAAAACGGCCTGATCGCGTTCGGTGTTGCCTAGATAGAACGTACCATCCAGTGGATAGATGCGTGCGCCATCGTTGTCGGTAAGGCGAGCAAACAGCACGTAATCGTGTCCAGGGGCCAGCAACACGTCGCAACTTGTCGCGCCGTTCTGGATGAGCGCGTCGGCGGGCATGCGTCCCTTGAGTACGCGGAGCGTACTGAAGTGGAGACCCGGCGCTGGATACCTGAACGGAGTATCCAGGGGCGGATCGTTCAACAGTCGCTGCAGCTCGGCTTCTTGCTCAGCTGTCAGCGGTTCGAACCTTTCGATGCGGACGATGGCAACCAGATCCGCCGTCTTCACGACGTCGCGTGGATCGGGCGTCACCTTAGGCGGAATTGTGCTACAGGCAGAGGCACCCGCGGCTGACAACGCCAGCAAGGCGAATGCCACAGACAGTGCCGCCCGTTTCCCGGTGACGCTTTTCGCAATGCGCCACGCCCAAGGGGACATCAGACCGAACTCTCCAGGAACCCGTTCTTCTTGGTGATCGAATCCAGTGCCAGCAGGGTTTCCAGCAGCGCTTCCATCTTGTCCAGCGGCCACGCGTTGGGGCCATCGGACAGGGCCTTGGCCGGGTCCGGGTGGGTTTCGGCGAACAGGCCGGCCACGCCGACGGCGACGGCCGCGCGCGCCAGCACCGGCACGAATTCGCGCTGGCCGCCCGAGCTGCTGCCCTGCCCGCCCGGCAACTGCACCGAATGCGTCGCGTCGAACACCACCGGGCAGCCGGTATCGCGCATCACGCTCAGCGAGCGCATGTCGCTGACCAGGTTGTTGTAGCCGAAGGACGCACCGCGCTCGCAGACCATGATGTCCTGGTTGCCCGTGGACTTGGCCTTATCGACGACCGGCTTCATGTCCCACGGCGAGAGGAACTGGCCCTTCTTGATGTTGACCGGCTTGCCGGCCGAGCAGACCTTCTTGATGAAGTCCGTCTGGCGCACGAGGAAAGCCGGCGTCTGCAGCACGTCGACGACGGCGGCGACCTCATCCATCGGCGTGTATTCGTGCACATCGGTGAGGACCGGTACGCCGACCTGCTTCTTCACCGCGTCCAGCACCTTCAGGCCCTCTTCCATGCCCGGGCCGCGGAAGCTGGTGCCGGAGGTACGGTTGGCCTTGTCGAAGCTGGACTTGAAGATGAAGTTCATCCCCAGCTTGCCGGTGATTTCCTTCAGGCGGCCGGCGACATCGATCTGCAGCTGCATCGACTCGATCACGCACGGGCCGGCGATCAGGAACAGGGGCTGGTCCAGGCCAACGTCAAATCCACAGAGCTTCATTCACCACTCCTTCGTTGCAGGCGCCGCGGGCGGCGCCGGTGCAGGATAGTTATGCGCGCGCTTCCTTCAACAGCTTCCCACCCGCCTTCTTCTCTCGGGCGGCGCGGATGAAGCCGACGAACAGCGGATGGCCGTCGCGCGGCGTGGACAGGAATTCCGGATGCGCCTGGCAGGCCAGGAACCACGGATGCACGGCGCGCGGCAGTTCGACCATTTCCACCAGCAGGTCGTCCATCGACTTGGCGGCGATCACCAGGCCCGCGTCTTCCAACTGGGTGCGATACCGGTTGTTGAACTCGTAGCGATGGCGATGACGCTCGGCCACCACATCCTTGCCGTACAGGTCGCGCGCCAGCGTGCCGGGCTTGAGGCGCTGCTCCTGCAGGCCCAGCCGCATCGTACCGCCGAGGTCGGAACGCTCGTCGCGCTTCTCCACATCGCCGGTGGCGGTGCGCCACTCGGTGATCAGGCCGATCACCGGATGCGGCGACTGCTTGTCGTTCTCGGTGCTGTTGGCGTCGTCCAGGCCGGCCACGTGGCGGGCATAGTCGACGACCGCCGCCTGCATGCCGTAGCAGATGCCGAAATACGGCAGCTTCTGCTCACGGGCGAAGCGCGAGGTCAGCACCTTGCCTTCGAAACCCCGGTCGCCGAAACCACCCGGCACCAGGATGCCGTCCACGCCCTGCAGGAGGGCCATGTCGGTACCTTCCAGTTCCTGCGCTTCGATCCACTTCAGGTTGACGCGCGTGCGCTGGCGCAGGCCGCCGTGCTTGAGCGCCTCGCCCACCGACTTGTAGGCGTCCTGGTGGTCGACGTACTTGCCGACGACGGCGATGGTCACCTCGTCCAGCGGGTTGAGCGTCGCATCGACCGCGGCTTCCCACTCGGACAGGTTGGCGGACGTGGCGTTCTCGATACGGAACTGGCGCAGGACGATCTCGTCCAGACCCTGGCCATGCAGGCCCATGGGGATGCGGTACAGCACATCGACGTCCGGCACGCTGATGACGGCGCGCTCGGGCACGTTGGTGAACAGCGAGATCTTGCGGCGCTCGGAGTCCGGGATCGGCTGCTCGGAGCGGCACAGCAGCACATCGGGCTGGATACCGATCGAGCGCAATTCCTTCACCGAGTGCTGGGTGGGCTTGGTCTTCAGTTCGCCCGCAGCGGCGACGTACGGCACCAGCGTCAGGTGCATGAAGAGGGCCTTCTCGGGGCCGCGCTCGGTCCGGATCTGGCGGATCGCCTCCAGGAACGGCAGCGACTCGATGTCGCCCACCGTGCCGCCGATCTCCACCAGCGCCACATCGAAACCTTCGGTGGCCTCGTCGATGCAGCGGCGGATCTCGTCGGTGATGTGCGGGATCACCTGCACCGTGGCGCCCAGGTAGTCGCCGCGACGCTCCTTGCGGATCACGTTCTCGTAGATCCGGCCGGTGGTGACCGAGTTCTTGCGGCTCAGGCGGGTGCGCACGAAGCGCTCGTAGTGGCCCAGGTCCAGGTCGGTTTCGGCGCCGTCGTCGGTGACGTACACCTCACCGTGCTGGAACGGGCTCATGGTGCCCGGGTCGACGTTGATGTAGGGGTCCAGCTTCATCATCGTGACCCTCAGGCCACGTGCTTCAAGGATGGACGCAAGCGAAGCGGCGGCGATGCCCTTGCCTAGCGAGGACACAACGCCGCCGGTAACGAAAATCAGGGGAGTCATGGGCGGGGCTCCGGAAAGCCATAGTCTACAGGCAACACGTGTCGCCCGAAAGCGCGACGCCCCGCCGGAGCGGGGCGCCTTGAATCGTCAGTTGGTCGTGAAACCCTTGCCACGCAAGGGTTTCGGAGCGGAACAGATCAGGGCTTGCGCTCTTCCTCTTCCTCGCCGGCCTTCTTCTGCTGGCCTTCGGCGGCCTTGCGCTGCTTGGCGGCCGCCTCGTTGGCGGCACGACGGCGCGCCTTGGCTTCCGGGTCGGAAGGATCACTGGTCTGGGACTGGTCCTGCTTCGGCTTGTCGGCGTCGGCGCCCGCCTTGGACTGGGCGAACGCATGGACCGCGAACAGCGCGCCGGCGACGGCGGCGGAGAGCAGCAACAGGTTGCGCGACTTCATGGCGGTAACTCCTCGTGGATAAGCGAAATCTGGGGGTGCCGGATGGCAATCCCAAGGGCATCCCTGTCCACGTGCGCAGTTTCAGCCGGTGCGACTGAACATGGCAAAAATCCGGGGCAGGCGGCACACTGCCGCTCCCACCCGCCTTGCCCTGACAGAGGATGTCGCATGCGCCTCCCGCTCCACCTGCTGGCTGTCCCCCTGGCCGTGCTCGCCCTGACGCTTCCGGCGACCGCATGGGCTCAAGGCGCGCCCCTTCCGCCGAAGGACATCCGCCTGGACCAGTTCGCGCGGGACACCCAGCGCACGTACATCGGCGAGGACACGATGGAACTGGTTTGGCTGATCCCGCAACGGTACTGGGAAGCGTCCGCCGCGCAGCAGCCGAGCCTGTCCGATGAAGACCGCAAGCGCTTCCTCGCCCAGCTCGACGGCTACCTGCTGCTGGCCACCGTCCGCGGCAAGGTGGGAATGGCGGGCATCGATGAATTCGCCAGTGCGGATACGGTGCTCAAAGGCCTGCGGATCGTCGATGCGGCCGGCACCTCGCACGCGCCGCTGCCGCAGGCCCAGGTGCCAGCACAACTGAAGAACCTGTTGTCCGTGCTCCGCCCGGTGATGGCGAACATGATCGGGCCGATGGGCGACAACATGCATTTCGCGGTGTTCAAGGCGCGCGATGCAAAAGGCAGGCCGGTATTCGATTCCCTCTCAGAGGGTCGCGCTCAGGTGATCACCAGCCGGCATGCGTATCCGTTCCGTACGCCGCTGGGCAGCGTCCTGGCGCCTCGACGCGATCCCGCCACGGGCGAGAGCTTCCCCGGCGACTATCACTACAATCCCTACACCGGCGGCGCCCTGCAGGACGCCGCACAGCCGCACTGAGAACCCGCAGAACCCATGAGCAGCCGCTACAACGCCGCCGACATCGAAGTCCTCTCCGGTCTTGACCCCGTCAAACGCCGGCCGGGCATGTACACCGACACCGCGCGCCCCAACCACCTGGCGCAGGAAGTCATCGACAACGCGGTCGACGAGGCGCTGGCTGGCCACGCCGCCAGCATCGAGGTCACCCTGTTCAAGGACGGCAGCTGCGAAGTGGCCGACGACGGCCGCGGCATGCCGGTGGACATCCATCCGGAAGAGAAGATCCCCGGCGTCGAGCTGATCCTCACCCGCCTGCACGCCGGCGGCAAGTTCAGCAACAAGAACTACACCTTCTCCGGCGGCCTGCATGGCGTAGGCGTGAGCGTGGTGAACGCACTGTCCACGCTGGTGGAAGTGCACATCAAGCGCGACGGCAGCGAACACCGCATCACCTTCCGCAACGGCGACCGCGCCACGCCGCTGGAAGTGGTCGGCAGCGTGGGCAAGAAGAACACCGGTACCCGCGTGCGGTTCTGGGCCGATCCGAAGTATTTCGATACACCGAAATTCAACGTCCGCACGCTGCGCCACCTGCTACGCGCCAAGGCCGTGCTGTGCCCAGGGCTGAATGTCACCCTGTTCGACGAGGCCACCGGCGAGCGCGACACGTGGCACTACGAAGAAGGCCTGCGCGATTACCTGAAGGGCGAGATGGCCGGGCGCGAACTGCTGCCGCCGGACATCTTCGTGGGCCAGTTGAAGAAGGACAGCGAAATCGTCGACTGGGCCGTCGCCTGGGTGCCCGAAGGCGAACTGGTACAGGAAAGCTACGTCAACCTGATTCCGACGGCGCAACACGGCACCCACGTCAACGGCCTTCGCAGCGGCCTGACCGATGCGCTGCGCGAGTTCTGCGACTTCCGCAATCTGCTGCCGCGCGGTGTGAAGCTCGCGCCCGAAGACGTGTGGGACCGCGTGGCCTTCGTGCTGTCGTTGAAGATGACCGATCCGCAGTTCAGCGGCCAGACCAAGGAACGCCTGTCCTCGCGCCAGGCGGCAGGCTTCATCGAAGGTGCCGCACACGATGCTTTCAGCCTGTGGTTGAACCAGCATGTGGACCTCGGCGAGAAGATCGCCCAGATCGCGATCGAGCGCGCCAGCGCACGCCTGAAGACCGAGAAGCAGGTCGTCCGCAAGAAGGTCACCCAGGGCCCCGCCCTGCCCGGCAAGCTGGCCGACTGCATCAGTCAGGACCTCTCGCGCACCGAGCTGTTCCTGGTGGAAGGCGACTCGGCCGGCGGCTCCGCCAAGCAGGCGCGTGACAAGGATTTCCAGGCGATCCTGCCGCTGCGCGGCAAGATCCTGAACACCTGGGAAGTCGCGTCGGGCAGCGTGCTCGCGTCGCAGGAAGTGCATGACCTGGCCGTGGCGATCGGCTGCGACCCAGGCAAGGACGACATCTCCGGCCTCCGCTACGGCAAGGTGGTGATCCTGGCCGATGCGGACTCCGATGGACTGCATATCGCCACGCTGTTGAGCGCGTTGTTCCTGCGCCATTTCCCCGCGCTGGTCGCCGCCGGGCACGTGTTCGTCGCGATGCCGCCGCTGTTCCGCGTCGACGTGGGCAAGCAGGTGTTCTACGCGCTGGACGAGGAAGAGAAGCGCCTGCTGCTCGAGAAGATCGAGCGCGAGAAGATCCGCGGCGCGGTCAACGTCACCCGCTTCAAGGGCTTGGGCGAAATGAACCCCTCCCAATTGCGCGAGTCCACCATCCACCCGGACACACGCCGCTTGGTCCAGCTGACCGTGGACGACGACCTGCAGACACGCGGCCTGATGGACATGTTGCTGGCCAAGAAGCGATCGGGTGATCGCAAGACCTGGCTGGAGACGAAGGGCGATCTGGCTTCGCTGGAAGCCTGATTCCGGCCCTTCGTTGGACGGGGTCGTTGCGACGGCCTCGTTATGCTGCAATCGGCGCTGTCGCGCGCTGCGGTTGAACATCGCGTTCACCCTGCCGGTGCGATAAATCGGGCATGGCATCGACATCCACGCCCGCTTCTCACTCCTACACGTTCGGTCTTGAGGAGGAATATTTCCTCGTTCGCCGCAACGGTCGCCGACTGCGTCACATGCCGCGACGCTTCTTCGTCGAGTGCCGCGAGGCGCTCGGTGAGCGCTTCGGCAGCGAGATGCTGCAGACCCAGGTCGAAGTACAGACCGGCGTTCACGACGATACGCATGCCGCGGAGTCCGACCTGCGCACCTTGCGCCGTACCGTGGCCGACATCGCGCACCGGCACGGACTCGGCATCCTGTCGGCCGGCACGCACCCTTCCGCGCAATGGCGCGGGCAACGCAGCACGGACAAACCCCACTACGACAAGGTAATGGGCGAGCTGCAGATGCTTGGCCAGCGCAACCTGCTGTGCGGCCTGCACGTGCACGTGCAACCGGCCGATCCCGCGCAGCGCATCGCGTTGATGGCGCGCATCCAGCCCTTCCTGCCCTTGCTGCTCGCCCTCAGCACGTCGTCGCCGTTCTGGATGGGGCATGCCACGGGCCTGATGGGGTACCGGCAGACCGCCTACCAGGAGATCCCGCGCACCGGATTGCCGCCGTTGTTCCGGGACCAGGCCGAATACGATCACTACGTCCAGCGCATGACCGACGGCCGCGCCATCCAGGACGCGAGCTTCCTCTGGTGGGCTCTGCGTCCGTCGCTTGCGTTCCCCACGCTGGAGTTGCGCGTCACCGATGCCTGTACGGACCTGTGCGATGCGCTGGCCATCGCGCAGATCTACCGCTGCCTGGTGCGCCATCTCGAGCGCAGACCGGAGCTGTACGCCGACCTGCATGCCGGTGACCAGGCGATCGTCGCGGAAAACCTGTGGCGCGCACAGCGTTATGGATTCGATGCCGGCCTGATCGACCTGGGCAGCCACCACCTGGTGTCGGTGCGCGAAATGCTGGAAAACACCCTGGAAGCGCTGACGGACGACATCCGCGCACTGGATTGCGCGACGCAGGTCGAACGCGTGTGGCAGATCCTGAAGGACGGCACCAGCGCGCACGGCCAGTTGCAGCGATACCGCGAGCGCAGGGATGCCGGGGACAGTCACACCGACGCACTCTCCTACGTGGTGCAATGGCTTGCCGACGCGAGTGCCATCGCCTAGGCGAGGGTCAGCGTGCGACGGTCTTCTGCCGCGACACCACGAACACCCCTGCCATCACCAGCGCGGTGCCGGTGATCTGCCAGGGACCCATCGGTTCGCCCAACAGCAGCAGACTGAGGATGATGGTCGAGACCGGCCCGATCATCCCCACCTGTGCCGCCAGCGCCGACCCGATCCGCGCGACCGCCATCATCACCGCCAGTACCGGCAGCACGGTACATAGGGTCCCGTTCACCAGCGACAACGCGTAGACCTGCCATGGCAGCGCCAGCGCGTCCATCGGTCTCAGCACGGCGAACTGCAGCAGGCACAGCACGCTCGCCACGCTGCTGGCGTAGGCCGTCAGGCGCACGGCGCCCACGCGGGCGACCAGCTCTCCGCTTCCGACCAGATAGAGCGCGTACGCCAGTGCGCTGCCGAACACCAGCAAGCTGCCCAGCGCGATGTTGGCGCCACCCACCTGCAGATCGTGCCCAAAGGCGAGCGCCACGCCCGCATAGCTGACGAGCAACGCGACCGCCTGGCGGCGCGAGATGCGCCGGCCGAACCCCAGCCAGCCGATCAGCGCCACCAGGGTCGGCGTGAGGTACAGGATCAACCGCTCCAGCGTGGCGGTGATGTACGCCAACCCCGCGAAATCCAGGAAGCTGGCGAGGTAATAGCCGAGGAAGCCGAGCAGCAGGATCCGCCCACGGTCCGTCGCATTCAGCGGCACGCTGCGTCGCGCGGCCCACATGCCCATTGCGAGGAAGAACGGGAACGCCACCAGCATCCGCAGCGCGAGCAGCGTGACCGCATCGGTGCCGTAGCGGTAGCCGAGCTTGACGATGATGGCCTTGCCGGAAAACGCGATGGCGCCCAGCGCCGCCAGCACCAGTCCGGATCGGCTGACTGCGCGAAGCCCGGGATGCGCGGGCGGCGCGTCGACCGCCTCGGCCGGTGCGACGTCCAGCGGCTGCGCCAGCTCGTCCTCTGCGCCGGACCGGGTCATCGGCGCGCGATCACGCCAGCGTGCATTCCAGCAGCCGCCGGATCAGCGCCTGCGTGGAGGCGGCCCTTTCGGGCAGGTACGCGAAGCTGTCCTCATCCATGTAGTTCAGCTGCGCGAGCTCCAGCTGCACCGCCTGCACCTGATCGGCGGGATCGGCGTAATGCCGGGTGATGTAGCCACCACGGAACCGGCCGTTGACCACGAAGCTGTACTCCGGCTGCGACGCGAGGATCGCTTCGAGCGCCTGCTGCAAAGCGGGCGAACAGCTCGCCCCCGCTGCCGTGCCGAGGTTGAAGTCAGGCAGTCGGCCTTCGAACAGGAAAGGCACTTCGCTGCGGATCGAATGGCCTTCCCAGAGCACGACACGGCCATGCACCTCGCGGATGCGCGCAAGCTCCTGCCGCAGCGCCTGGTGATAGGGGCGCCAGTAGGTATCGACGCGTGCCGCGATCTCGTCCGGCGCAGGCGTCTGGTCCGGCAGGTAGACCGGGTCGCCGCTGAAGCGCACGATCGGGCACAGGCCGGTGGTGTTCTGCCCGGGATAGAGCGAGACATCATCCTCGGGCCGGTTGAGGTCGACCACGTAGCGCGAGTACGCCGGCACGATGATCGAGGCGCCCAGTGCGCGCGCGAAGTCGTAGAGTTGGGCGACATGCCAGTCGGTATCCGGCACGCGCCGCGCTTCAGGCGTCAGTCGCGCCGCGATGTCGTCGGGCAGGCGCGTGCCGTTGTGCGGCAGGCTGATGAACAGCGGCGCGGTTCCCCGGTGCAGCGTGTAGGTTTCCATGGCGGCATTGTATCGCCGCTCCCCGCCCCGCGGATTCAGCGCATCAGCACCACTTCCTCGGCACTGGTGGGATGGATCGCCACGGTGTCGTGCAGGTCCGAGAGGGTGATGCCCTTCTTCAGCGCGACGGCGAACCCCTGCAGCATTTCGTCGGCGCCTTCACCCAGCAGATGGATGCCGACCACCCGCTGCTCCTCGCCGATGCACACCAGCTTGAACAGGCTGCGCTGCGGCGAATCGGCCAGGGCGTGGAGCATCGGGCGGAAACGCGCGGTGTAGGCCTTCACGTGGTCACCGTGCGCGGCGCGGGCTTCCTCTTCGGTCTGCCCCACCTTGCCTGCCGGTGGATGCGAGAAGACCACGGTCGCGATGTCGCGGTAGTCCAGTCTGGCATCCGGCTGCCCGCCGAACACGCGGTCCATCAACCGCCGGGCCGCGGCAATGGCCACCGGCGTCAGCGCCGCCTGGCCGGTCACGTCGCCCACCGCGTGGATGCCGGGCACGTTCGTATCCTGCCACGCGTCCACCTGGACGAAACCCCGCGCATCAATCTTCACGCCCGCGGCATCCAGCCCCATCTCGCCCGTGTTCGGCGTGCGGCCGGTGGCGAAGATCAGTTCGTCGAAGCGCTCGCTGCGCGTGCCGTCTTCCGCCAGCACGATCACGCCGCTTCCGCTCGCCTCCTCCAGCGCCGCCACCGCATGACCGAAGTGCAGGCGCACGCCATGCTGGCGCATGTCGTCGGCCAGTTCGGCGGTGATCTGCACGTCGAATCCGTCCAGCAACTTCTGGCCGCGCACGAACAGCTCCACCTGGCTGCCCAGTGCCTGCAGCACACCGGCGAGCTCAACCGCCACGTAACCGCCGCCGACGATGGCCACGCGTCGCGGTGCCGCGCACAGGCTGAAGAAATCGTCCGACACCTTTCCCAGCGCCTCACCCGGGATATCCGGTCGTGAGGGTCGGCCTCCGGTGGCCACCAGCAGATGCTCCGCCCGCAGCGGAACGCCATCCGCGTTCACCACGGTGTGCGCGTCGAGCAGTCGCCCATGGCAGGGCATCAGCACCACGCCGCTTTCATCCAGGCGCTTGCGGTAGCTGGCATGGATGCCGGCGATGTAGCGCTGGCGATGGACGATGAACTCCTTCCAGTCGAGCACCGGCGGCGGCACGTCGAAGCCGAGCGACGACGCCAGCGATATCTTCTGGGCCATGTCGGCCGCCAGCCACATTGCCTTCTTCGGCACGCAGCCGACGTTGACGCAGGTGCCGCCCAATTCCTTCGGTTCGAGCAGGGCCACCCGCGCACCGTGCGAGGCTGCGCGGAACGCACCAGCGAGCCCGCCGGACCCGCCGCCTATCACGACCAGATCGAATTCCTGTGGCGTCATGCGAATCGCTCCGGTCGGTAAGGGGTGGGATCGAAGGCTGGCGTGTGGCCCGCGATCAGGTCCGCCATCAGTTGCCCGGTGGCGGTGCTCATGCTGATACCCAGCATGCCGTGACCCGCGGCGATCCAGACATTCCTCTGGCCCGGCGCGCGCCCCAGCAGCGGAAGGTCGTCCCAGGTCATCGGCCGCCAGCCGCACCAGCGTTCGCGCACCTCCGGGCCCACGGGCTCATGGAGGAACTCGCGCGCGCCGCGCTCCAGCGCGGCGAGACGGGTCGGATTGAGGCTGTCGTCGTGCCCGGAGAACTCCATCGTACTCCCGAGCCGGAAGCCGCTCTCCCACACGGTGACGCATACCGACCGGTCCTTCAGCACCATCGGGTGCCGGGGCACCTGCGCGGGCCGCGAGTACGTGATCGAGTAGCCCTTGCCCGGCTGGATCGGCGCGCGGATACCGAGCCGGCGCGCGAACGCGGGCGTCCAGGCACCCAGCGCGATCACCGCTTCGCGCCCTTCCCGAGGTCCTTGGTCCGTGGCCACGCGGACACCTTCGCCCAACGGCTCGAGGCGTTCCACGCGACAGTAGTCGTCGATGACGCCACCACGCGCCCGCACCACGCGTGCGAGTTCGGCGACGTACCGGTCGGGTCGCAGGCGCGCATCGCCGGGAAACCGGATGGCGCCGGCCACACCCGGCAGCATCGCGGGCTCCTCATGTTCGTAGTCGCTCCCACCGAACACCTGCGTGGCGATACCGAAGTCCTTCAACACCACGCTTTCGTCCACGTATTGCTGGAACTTGCGCGGATCACGGAAGACGTAATCCAGGCCTTCCTCCTCGAACTCGCACTGCAGCCCATAGCGGCCCACCCACTCGGCCAACCGCGCGCGCATCGTTGAGCAGCGCGACGCGCGCCTGGGTGCTCTGCCGCCAGTCGCGTGGATTGCAGCGCGCGGCAAAGCGCAGCAGCCAGTGCCACAACGCAGGATCGATGCGTGGTTTGAGGTAGAGCGGCGCGTCGGGGGTGAACATCCAGCGCAGCGCCTGCGCCACCACACCGGGCGCCGCGAGCGGCGGTGCATGGCTCGGCGTGATCGTGCCGCAGTTGCCATGCGAGGCGCCTCCACCTGCAGGGCCCGCATCGATGACGCGCACGCCGCGGCCGGCTTCCAGCAACGCCAGGGCGGTCGCCAGGCCGATGGCACCGCCACCGATGATGAGGACGTCGTCGCGGGGGGAATTCACCCCGACAGTGTAGTCGCAATCATGCCGCGCGAAGACGCAACGGCTGCCATCTCGCGTACGTCAGCGAGCGCCATGCCCATTCCATCGGGCCAAAGCGGAAACGCGACAGCCATGCATGGCTGAGCAGCACCTGCACGCTGAAGAAGACCAATGCAAACAGCGGGTGCCAGGCGCGCGGCAACTGCTCGAAATAGCCCAGCCCATAGCCATAGAAGATCCACGTGCAGACCAGCGACTGCATGAGGTAGTTGGTGAGGGCCATCCGGCCCGCCGGCGCCAGCACCGACAACACCCTGCTGCCTGCCGAGGTGTCCAGCGCCTTGAGGACCCATGCCAGATAGCCGAGGCACATCAGCAGGTTGGCGGTCATCTGCAGCGCGAACGCGGTCGAGACGCGCAGGTTGAAGAGATCGAAATCCATCGTCGGCGACAGCGCCACCGAACCCAGCATCGCCAACAGTCCAAGCGGCAGGGCTACCCAACGCAGCGTGGCATACAGTCGCGGGAACTCCCGGGGACGTGCGATGGCACCACTGCGGACGAACCATGCGCCCAGCAGGAACAGGCCGAAGGCGATGAAGCCGAACATGGTGATGTTGCTCAGCGCCATGCCGGTGCTCTTGACGCGCTGCCAGGTCGCATCGGCATAGCTGCCGCTGCCGTACGCGGCCCGCTCGCTCTCGATCAGCGCCTGCATTTTCGCGCCGATCTCGCCCATCGCCTTGTCCCAGCCCTCGGTGCCATCGAGCAACGAACCCATGGCGCCCATCAGGTACATGAGGCCGATCGGCATGACGTATGCGCCCAGGCCGAACCAGACATACCAGCGATACGGCAACGTCCGGAACGCCAGCAGCAGGAACGAACACAGGGCGTACATCATCAGGATGTCGCCCGCCCAGATGAAGATCGCGTGCACCAGGCCGATCGCCAGCAGTACCAGCCCGCGTCGCCAGTAGATGCCGGCGAACGGGCGGCCCGCCTGCTCGGCGCGCTGCGACATCACGGCGAAGCCCATGCCGAACAACAGCGAGAACAAGGTGTAGAACTTGCCCTGCACCAGCACGTAGACCAGCAGATCCACGATGCGGTCGGCTCCGGTCAGCGCCGGGTCCAGGCCGCTCGCCGAGGACATCACCGGGCCCACGAAGCCTTCGAGGTTCATCAGCAGGATGCCCAGCAGCGCGAACCCGCGCAGCACGTCCATCGCCTCGATGCGCTCCGCCATCCCGACCGGTGCCAGGTTTTCCGTGATCGTCGCCGTCATTCCATTCCCCCTGGATCGAAGCCCCGATTAGAGCACGCCCGATACGTTGCCCTGCGTACCAAAAGAAACGGCCCGCTTTCGCGGGCCGTTCGATGGACGCGTCGGACGCGGCTCAGTGGTGGTGGCCACCGTCGCCATGGACGTGGCCGTGCTCGAGTTCTTCAGCACTGGCTTCACGCACTTCGACGATTTCCACGTCGAAGTGCAGGTCCTTGCCGGCCATCGGGTGGTTGAGGTCCACATCGACCACGCTCATGCCCACCTTCTCGATGGTGACGGCGCGCGGACCGAAGTTGGTCTGCAGCACGACCTGCTGGCCTGGGATCAGGCGCTGGTTGCCGAAGTGCTTCTTGGGCACGCGCTGGGTCAGGCCGTCGCGGCGCTCGCCATAGGCATCGGCCGCGGCGACGTCGACGCCGAAGCTCTCGCCGGCTTCACGGTCCTGCATCGCGTTCTCGAGGCCCGGGATGATGTTGCCGTGGCCGATCAGGATCGCCAGCGGCTCGCGGTCCTTCGAGGTTTCGATCGGCTCCTGGCCGGCTTCGGACACGGTGTAATGGAAACGGACGACGCTGTCTTTTGCGATTTTCATGCGGGACTCTGGGCGGGGCCTGCCGGCCGGCAGGACAGGAGCGGCTTGTCGGCCGCGAGGGAATGCGGCGAAGATGCGCCGCGATGAAGGCCCGACATTATCCCGGCTTGCCCCTGCCCGCGCCACTTCAGCGCTGGGCCGCGTTGTCCCTCTGTGCCGTTGTGCTGGGCCTCGCCGGCTGTGGCGGCTCCAAGCCCCAGGCCCGGAAGTCCTCGCCGCCGCCCGCGCAGCGCGCGTGGCCGGTGGTGGAGGCCGACGATCCGGCGGCCGCAACGGCGGTGCTGATGCGGGCCATCGGCCTGGTGGGCACCCCGTACCGGTACGGCGGCAATACGCCGGAGTCCGGCTTCGATTGCAGCGGCTTGGTGACCTATGTATTCCGGGACATGCTGGATGTCCGCCTGCCGCGCACGTCGCGCGAGCTCTCGGGCGTGCAGGGCCCGAAGATCGAGCCCCGCCGCCTGGCGCCCGCCGACCTGGTGTTCTTCGGTAGCGGGGGGAATGTCACCCACGTAGGCATTTATGTGGGCGAAGGGCGCTTCGTCCACGCCCCGAGCACCGGCGGAACGGTCCGGCTGGACCATCTGGATGGGGCCTACTGGCGGGACCACTACACGGGCGCGAAACGCGTCCTTCGTTAGGAATCGGTCAACTCTGTGACAGCGGACGTTCACGTTTAACGAATAAATAACGATTTCTGAACCAAATCGGTCCGATCAGCCGGCATTATCGTGATCATCCTGTGAAACCCTTCCGCGCGTGACGACCGACGACCTGCCGCCAGGCCTGCCAGCCGCCACCCACCGCTTCCCGCGGGGGGTCACCCGAATCCTCCTCAGCCTGTCGCTCTGCGTCGCCGCTTCTGCGGCTGTCGCCCAGAACGCGCCGGCTCAGGCCGAGGCCGCTGCGCCTGCGGCCGCCAGCGCCGATGTGGTCGAAGCGCCCGCCGCGGCGCCGGCCAAGTCGGTCACCACCAGCGTGAAGGAAAAGGCCGCCGAGGCCGCGACCGCCACCCTCTCCGCCCTGCTCCCGCGCCTGGCCGCCAGCGATACGCTGCCGCTGGTCGACCGTTCGGCGATGGTCGCCGGCGACATCAGCAAGCTGCTGGCCGCCTACGATCTCAGCAAGGAAGGCGTGGTCGCCCAGGAACAGCAGGGCGGCAAGGTCCAGGTGGTGCTGCAGCGCGCGCTCGCCCTGATGGGCACGCCGTACCGCTGGGGCGGCACCTCGCCCGACAGCGGCTTCGACTGCAGCGGTCTGGTCGGTTACGTGTTCCGCACCGCGCTTGGCATCGAGCTGCCGCGCGTCTCCCGCGACATGGCCAGCAAGGCAGATGCGGAGTTGATCGGCGCCCGCGAGGAACTCCGCCAGGGCGACCTGGTGTTCTTCGGCCTCAAGGGCCGTGTGAACCATGTCGGCATCTACGTCGGCGAAGGCCGCTTCCTGCACTCGCCCAGCCGCGGCAAGGATGTGCGCGTGGACACCTTGCTCACCGGCTATTGGGGCAACCGCTATCTCAGCGGCCGTCGCGTCGCGATGTAACGCGCAACGCAGGTCCGCGATGCGATGAAGGCCGCCATGTGCGGCCTTCTTCTTTTCGCTTCGACGGTGCAGCGCAACTTGCGCCGCATGGCGCATTGCCGCCATCCTCAGGCAGGCGCGTCCATATCGCGCCCTCTGTTCACTCGCGCCGAAGGGGAGTCGTACGCGATGCAGGCTTCACTGCTGACCAACCTGCTGTTGCCGTTGGCCCTGGGCATCATCATGCTCGGGCTGGGACTGGGACTGACGCTCGACGACTTCCGTCGCGTCGCGCGCTACCCGCGTGCGGTGCTGATCGGGCTCGCGCTGCAGACACTGGTACTGCCGTGGGCCGCGTTCGGGCTGGCGCTGGGCTTCGGCCTGCCGGCCGAACTCGCCGTCGGCCTCATGCTGCTTGCCGCTTCGCCCGGTGGCGCCACCGCCAACATCTACAGCCATCTCGCGCGCGGCGACGTGGCGTTGAACATCACCCTGACCGCGATCAACAGCCTGCTCTGCCTGCTGACGCTGCCGGTGATCCTCAACCTGTCGCTGGAATACTTCCTCGGCGCGGGGCAATACGTCCCGCCACCGACGAAGAAAGTGGTCGAAGTCGCCGTCATCATCCTGCTGCCGGTCGCCATCGGCATGCTGCTGCGTGCGAAGGCACCGGGCTTTGCGGCCCGCGCGGAGAAACCGATCCGGTTGCTGTCGGTCCTCGTACTCGCCTTGCTGGTGGTCGCCGCGGTCGTGCAGGAATGGGAGACGCTGGCCCGCTACTTCGCCATCGTCGGCCTGGCCTGCCTGCTGTTCAACGTGGTCAGCATGGGTGCCGGCTACGCGGCGCCGCTGGCGCTGCGACTGCCGAAGAAGCAGGCCATCGCGATCGCGATGGAGATCGGCATCCACAACGGCACGCTGGCGATCTTCATCGCGCTCAATGTGCTGCAGAACGCGACCGTCTCGGTACCGGCGGCGGTCTACAGCCTGTTGATGTTCATCACCGCTGGCGTCTTCGCCTGGTGGGTGTCGCGCGGCGCACGCGGGGCCGACGCCTAGCGGCCGGAAAGCGGCCCGCTTGCGACGTAGGCCATGCTGACCGACGCTGGCGCGGTGTCGGCGAAGCCGAATTGCGCGTAGAGGTGCCTGGCGTCGCCGTCCGCGACCAGCATGACGTAGGCCGACGGCGGCGCATTCGCGCGCAACCACGCATCCAGCGCCACCATGATGCGCTTGCCCAGCCCCTGTCCCTGCTGGTCCCGTTGCACGGCGATGTCCACGACGACGAACACCGTGCCGCCATCCCCGACCACCCGTCCCATGCCGATCACGTCGCCGGCCTTCACCAGGCTGACGCCGTACAGCGTGTTCGCCAGGCCGCGCTCGGCGGCCTCCTGCGACTTCGGCGACAGGCCGGTCTCGACGCGGAGCCGCCGGTACGTCGGCGCATCGGGGAACGACTCGACCAGTGCGATCGTCCCGTCTTCGCTCATCGCGTCGTTGCCGCGTCGTCCGCGAGACCCACGTTGGTGGACGCCGATTCGTAGATCTCCCGATCCAGCAGACCGGTCTCTTTCGCCACCAGCACCGGCACCAGCATCTGGCCGGTCACGTTGGTCATGGTGCGCATCATGTCGAGGATGCGGTCGATCGCCACGAGCAGACCGATGCCTTCCAGCGGCAGGTTCGCCGCGCTCAGCACCAGCGTGACCATCACCGTCGCCGTACCCGGCACGCCGGCCGTGCCGAAGCTGCCCAGCACGGAGGCCAGCAGGATGACGAAGTACTGGTTCACCGACAGGTCCAACCCGAAGTACTGCGCCACGAAGATCGACGTCAGTGCCGGATAGATCGCGCCACAACCGTCCATCTTGATGCTGGCGCCGAGCGGAACGGCGAACGCAGCGTAATCCTTGTCCACGCCCAGGTTGTGGGTGACGCTGCGCAACGCAACCGGCATCGAGGCGAAGCTGGACGAACTGACGAACGCCACCTGCATGCCCGGCGCCGCGCCACGGAAGAACTTCCACGGGTTCAGGCCATGCGCCAGCAGCAGGCTGCCGTACACCACGACGATGTGGAGCGCGCAGGCGACGTACAGCGCACCGATGTAGCTGCCCAGCGGCAGCAGTTTTTCGAAGCCGTACGTGCCGACCAGCGACCCGATCAGGCCGAACGTGCCCAGCGGCGTCATTTCCAGCACGAAACGGGTGACCTGCACCATCGTGTCGCTGGCCTCGCCCGCGAGCTTGCGCAGGCCCGCGCTGCGTTCGCCCAGCTTCACGAGCGCAAAACCGAGCAGGCCCGCGAAAAAGATCACCTGCAGGATCTTGCCTTCGGTCAACGCCTTGAACGGGTTGGCCGGCACGATGTCGAGCAGCACCTGCACCGGCGTGGGCACTTCGCGCACCTGATAGTCGGGCGCCATCATCAGCCCGGTGAGTCCCTTGCCCGGCTGGACGATCCACCCCACGGCCAGGCCCACGCACACGGCCAGCGCAGCGGTCGCGGCGAACCACAGGAACGTACGCCCGCCCAGCGCCGCCACGGACTTCTGTCCATGCAGGCTGGATACGGCATTGATCACCGCGAAGAACACCAGCGGCACCGCGATCATCTTGATCAGCGTGACGTACAGATCGCCCAGCGGCTTCAGCCAGGTCCCCGCGGCCGGCCCCATCAGCCAGCCCGCGAGCGCGCCCAGCACGAAGCCGGCGACGACGCGCTGCCAGAATGGGATCTTCAACCAGGCCGAGACCAGCTTCATCCAGACGACTCACTAGAGTGGACGGGACACCTTATCCCAAGGCCCTCCCGGGGGCGACCTTGCGGGCGGAATGCCGGGTGTCATGAACAGGACACTGCCCGGACGGCATAATGATGCGTCCGCCTTTCTCCGGTTCGCCATGCCCCTGCGTTCTTTCGTATCGCCGCTCACCGGCGCGATCCTGCTCACTGTCCTGGCTGGGTGCGCCAGCACAGCGCCTTCGCTGCCCTCTTCCATCCGCGTCGACGTCGCTCCGGTGACGCATCCGCAGGGCGAGACGCCCCAGTGGTGGTATCGCAGTGGTGCTGCCAAGGCGGCTGGCAACGGGGCGATGCAGGGTCGCGCGAAGAACGTCATCGTCTTCCTCGGCGATGGCATGAGCCTGACCACGGTGGCCGCGGCACGCATCTTCGAAGGCCAGCGCAAGGGCACGCCGGGCGAAGAGAACCTGCTGAGCTGGGAGCGCTTCCCGCACACCGCCTTCAGCAAGACCTACAACACCGATTCGCAGACGCCCGACTCCGCCGGCACGATGACCGCGGTCGCTACCGGCGTGAAATCGCACATGGGTGCCATCGGCGTGTCCGCGGGCCGGAAGAACGATTGCGCCGACAGCCGCAACAAGCACCTGCTCAGTTGGTTGACGCTGGGCGACAGCGCGGGCCTGGCGACAGGCATCGTCACCACGGCGCGGCTCACGCACGCCACGCCCGCCGCCACCTACGCGCATGTCCCGCACCGCGACTGGGAGAACGACACCGACCTGCCCGAGGAAGCCGTCGCTGCGGGTTGCACGGACATCGCCCAGCAACTGCTCGCCGCCGCGCGCTTCGGCCATGGCCCGACGGTCGCGTTGGCCGGTGGTCGTGGCGAATTCCTGCCGGTCGACGTGCGCGACCCGGAGGAGGATGACAAGGTCGGCCAGCGCCTGGATGGCCGCAACCTGGTGGCCGAATGGCAGCAGGCGCATCCCCAGGGCGCCTATGTCTGGAACACACAACAGCTGAAGGCCGCCGCCGATGCGCCGCAGTTGCTCGGCCTCTTTGAATACGACCACATGCAGTTCGAACACGACCGCCGCAAGGACGACCAGGGCGAGCCGTCGCTGGCCGATCTGACCCGCGCGGCGATCCACACGCTCTCTCGCAATCCGGAAGGCTTCGTGCTGCTGGTGGAAGGTGCGCGCATCGATCACGCCAACCACTACGGAAACGCCTATCGCGCGCTCGACGAAACCGTCGCGATGTCCGATGCCGTGCAGGCCGCGCTCGACGCGACCTCGCGCGACGACACGCTGATCCTCGTCACCGCCGACCACTCGCACACGCTGAACTTCGTCGGCTACCCGGTGCGCGGCAATCCGATCCTCGGCAAGGTCCGCGGCCAGGGCGGCGAAGACGACACGCCCGGCGATCTCGCGCGCGACCAGAACGGCATGACGTTCACCACGCTGACGTACGCCAATGGCCCCGGCTACACCGGCGCCAGCAACCGCCAGCCTGCAGGTCCGAAGAAATTCCTGCATGCGCCCAGCAACGTCGAGCCCGTCGAAGGCCGCCCGGACCTGAGCCATGTCGACACCGAGCATCCCGACTACCTGCAGGAAGCGCTGGTGCCGCTGAAGTCCGAATCGCACGGCGGCGAAGACGTCGGCATCTGGGCCATCGGCCCCGGCAGCGACGCGTTCCGCGGCACGCTGGAGCAGAACACGATCTACCACGTCATCGTGCAGGCCACGCCGAAGCTGCGCGCGCGCCTGTGCGCCGCCGGTACCTGCGACGCGAGCGGCGTCCCGGTGGACCTGCCGACGATCATGGATTTCGAGAAGAAATGAACCCGCGCGCCGGCAAGCCCGGCGCAGCGCGTCAGAACGGCTTGGCGAGCACGAGCCAGATGATCGCGATCAAGGCGAACAGCGGCAGTTCGTTGAACCACTTCAGCGCCGTCGGCGACGGCAGCGACTTGCCCTTCGCCACGCCCTTCAGCCAGCGGCCGGTGACGATGAAGTGCGCCAGCACCAGCGCGACCAGCGTCAGCTTGGCGTGCAGCCAGCCGCCGCTGATGCCGAAATAAAACCACAGCACGCCGCCCAGGATCACCGCGATGCCGAACATGCTGTGGCCGAAGCCGTACAGACGGCGGCCCATCAGCAACAGGCGCGCCTGCACGTCGGGCTGCCCGGTCGTCTCGGCCAGGTTGACCAGGATGCGCGGCAGGTAGAACACGGTCGCCATCCAGGCGATGACGAAGACGAGATGGAAGGTCTTGACCCACAGGTACATGCGGCTGGCTCCGTCTGGCTGCGCGGGATGGCGTGCGGCGCATAGGATAGCGCGCCGCATCGCGTAAGCTTCCCGCCTTTCCGCACCCGGGCACGCGCATGGCCAAGCAGTACGACGCCGACTACTTCAAACGCTGGTACCGCGACGGCGACATCGGTGGTGCGCCGCGGCTCGCGCGCAAGGTCGCACTGGCGGTGGCGGTGGCCGAATACCATCTCGAGCGACCGATCCGCAGCGTGCTCGACATCGGCTGCGGCGAAGGCGCGTGGCGCGCGCCGTTGCTGAAGCTGCGTCCGAAGCTGCAGTACCTGGGCTTCGATGCCAGCGAGTACGCCATCCGCCGCTTCGGCCGTACGCGCAACCTGCACTACGCACGCTTCGAGGACTTCCAGTATCTGCGCCCGTGCGCGCCCGTCGATCTGCTCGTGTGTTCGGATGTCCTGCACTACGTGCCGACCCGCGAACTGAAACGTGGCCTTCCCGGGCTGGCTGAATTGTGCGGCGGTGTGGCGTTCCTGGAGACCTTCGCCAAGGAGGACGACTTCGAGGGGGATCACGAGGGCTTCCAGCCGCGCAAGGCGGCCTGGTACCGGCAGGCCTTCAACGACGAGGGTCTCCAGTCGATCGGCAACCACTGTTGGCTGGGCCCGCGCCTGGCCGGCGACGTGGCGGTACTGGAGGCTGCGGATTACCGGCCGATAACCTGAACAGGCCACGCGCGGCGCCTTCGCCTTTGGGGTATGCTGCGGCGCAGCACTGTGCACCAAAAGTGGGATTCCGGACCGCCATGACCTTGTACCAACTGCACGAACTCGGACGCGCATGGATGGCGCCGCTGGCCTACATGGCCGAAGCGAACGCGCGCATCTTCTCCGCCCCGACCAGTTGGTTGTCCAACGTCCCGGGCGCGGAACGCATCGCGGCCGGCAACGAGCTGATCTACCGGATCGGCAAGGATTACGAAAAGCCGGCGTGGGAGATCCACGAGGTCGAGGTCGAAGGCCGCACCGTGCCCGTCGTGGAGCAGGAGATCGTCAAGAAGCCGTTCTGCCGGCTGCTGCGCTTCAAGCGCTACACCGACGACGCCGAGACGATCACCACGCTGAAGGATGATCCGGTCGTGCTGGTGGTCGCACCGCTTTCCGGCCACCACGCCACCCTGCTGCGCGATACCGTGCGCACGCTGCTGCGCGACCACAAGGTCTACGTGACCGACTGGGTAGACGCACGCATGGTGCCGGCATCCGAAGGTGCTTTCAGCCTCGACGACTATGTGGCCTACGTGGAAGAGTTCATCCGCCACATCGGCGCGGACACGCTGCACGTGATCAGCGTCTGCCAGCCGACCGTGCCGGTGCTGGCGGCGGTGTCGCTGATGGCCGCACGCGGCGAAGCCACCCCGCGCTCGCTGGTGATGATGGGCGGGCCGATCGACGCGCGCCGCAGCCCGACCGAAGTGAACAGCCTCGCCACGCGCAACCCGCTGTCGTGGTTCGAGAACAACGTGATCCATTCCGTGCCGATGCCCTACCCGGGCGAAGGCCGCCACGTATACCCGGGCTTCCTGCAGCATGCGGGCTTCATCGCGATGAACCCGAGCCGGCATTTCATGTCCCACTGGGATTTCTACGCCGACCTGGTGAAGGGCGACCAGCAGGACGCCGAATCGCACCGCAGGTTCTACGACGAATACAACGCCGTGCTCGACATGCCCGCCGAGTACTACCTGGACACCATCCGCACCGTGTTCCAGGAGTTCCTGCTGCCGCGCGGCAAGTGGAAGGTCAATGGCGAGCTGGTGAAGCCGGCGGCCATCAGGAAGACCGCCCTGATGAGCATCGAGGGCGAGCTGGACGACATTTCCGGCCAAGGACAGACCGCGGCCGCGCACGACCTGTGCACCGGCATCGCGAAGGCGCACCACAAGCACCTGACCGTCGAGGGCGCCGGCCACTACGGCATCTTCAGCGGCCGTCGCTGGCGCGACCAGGTCTACCCGCAGGTGCGCGACTTCATCGCGAAGTACGCGGGCTGACACCACCCACGCAGCTTTCTCCCACGCGCCCGCGCACGGCGCGTGCGTTCAGCGCGTGTCCGTGGGCGCGCTGGCGATCGTCTTGATCCACTGCACCGCAGCGTCCACCGGCTCGCTGGAATCCGAGAAAGCCACGTTGTGCCCCAGGCCGGGATACACCCGGGACCCGTAGGCCTTGCCTTGGGTCTTGAGCGCATCGAGGCGTTCGACCGACAGCCCCACCGGCGCCTGCACATCCACATCGCCGTAGAGCCACAGCCCAGGAATCGAAAGCGCAGCCAGTGCATCGCGCGGGTCGGTGTCGGCGAACTGATAGCGGTCCGGATCGTTGCGGATGTGGTCCCGCGCGTCGGCCTCGGTATGCGTCTTCCAGAAATCCGGCGCGCCTTGCGTGTAGAACTGGAAGCGCAACTGCTCGCGCGCGGTGACCACCGGTCCGCTGAAGAGCACCATGAATCGAACGGCAGGTCGCGCGTTGGCGGTGAGCGGGATGATCCAGGTGGCCTGGCTGAAACCCACCAGCCCGACCGGAACGTCGCGGGAAGGAAGGTGCGCCACCAGCGCATCCACGGACGCGCCCGCATCCGCCGCCAGCAATGCGAGATTGGCGGCATCGACGTTGTTGGTGCCCACTTCCGGGCCTGCGTAGACGCCGCCCGACGCACCCACACCGCGCTTGTCGTAGGTCAGCACCGCGATGCCGTCGCGGGCCAGGCGCGCCGCGAAGTCCGCCATGCGTTTTTCCTGGCCGGACCCATGCACGACGACAACCGCCGCGCGCGGCTTCGCCGGCTGGAAGAGCGTGCCGACCAGGGTGACGCCTTCGCTCTCGAAGCTGACCTCTGTCGATCCGACGGCAGGCAGCTCTTCAGCGTGCGGGAGGAACGGGACCAGCAGCAACGACAGGCACAGCAAACGTCCAAGACCATGGCGCATGACGACGATTCCTCGGTTCTCTCCGTGAGAACGCCGGGCCGCGAATACGGCCCGGCGTTCGATGACTCAGACCACCGGCGTCCGCACCAGCAGGTGCTTGGCCAGCCAGCCGTGGAAGCGGCCGATGTAGCGCGCCAGGTGCAGCGTGCCGAACAGCAGCAGGAAGCCCGCCAGGAAGCACACCGGCCACAGCCACGGCCAGTCGGGCGTCAGGTTGATGACGTCGACGTCGAACGCGCCGGCGTGGCCCAGCAACAGGATGACCGGTGCCGCCATCAGGCTCAGCGAAACGGCCAGGAATGTAATTGCGATGGTGAAGTAGGCCGTGCCCAGCGCCTGCATCAGCACCAGGTACAGCATCGCGGTCCAGGTGCGCCCATCGGTGAACAGTTCCTGCAAGCGCGTCATCCACGGCTTGTCGCGCTGCGTGTACAGCGGGCGGCGCGGCATGCGTTCGCCCAGCAGCACTTCCACGATGCGACCTTCGACCAGCGACAGCAGCCGCACCGACATCAGGAACAGCAGCAGCAGCGGGATGCCGACGATCAGGATCAGCAGGCCCACCGACAGGCTGGCGCCGGTGACGACCCAGGTGAAGTAGAACGTGCCGGTTGCCAGCGACAGCAGCATGTAGAACAGCGCGCCATAGGTGCGCGGATCGGCGGCGACGCCGAAGAAGCGGCCCACCAGCGAGGTGCGCTTCGGCGGTGCCGGCGGCTGCAGCGCGCGCGTCACCGTGACTTCGGTGTCGCGGTAGATGTCGGCCACTTCTTCCGGCGCGCCGTAACTGCCGGCGACCGAAGCGATGACGTCGGCTTCCGACGTGCCCGGGTTGGCTCCCATTTCCGCGCGCAGGTATTCCTCCGCGTCGTACAGGGCGTCCTGGACCATGGCCTTGTCGGCGCCCGACAGCGCGGCGCGCAACTGCTCCAGGTAGGCGGGGATGGTGGTGGGCAGGCTGCCCGGGGCGGTGGTGGTGTTCATGCAGGAATCCCCTCAAGCACGGAATCGACGGAATCGCGGGTGGCGCGCCAGGCGGCGGT